>Ga0209573_1000126_pt1 | contig 199928 bp, 180 predicted proteins | sample TNRBio252014_DNA_FD_185870 | JGI IMG/M metagenome (GOLD analysis project Ga0209573, IMG submission 185870) | Wastewater treatment Type I Accumulibacter community from EBPR Bioreactor in Madison, WI, USA - TNR Reactor_6/25/2014_ DNA (SPAdes)... | ecosystem: Engineered > Bioreactor > EBPR >...
GCAGGTACCGATAAGAGTAATGGGCCTGACCCATCGCACCCTTTGGTTCACCTGCCGTCCTGCTCAGTTCTCTCCGGTGATCCTGTCCACCGAAAGGTCAGCACAGGAACTTGTGCAACAATAGAGTTGCACCCTCGCACTGTTGAACCCATGGATCGACCGCTTCTTTATCACCGTCTGAGTAAGAGCCCGTCTGGGATCGCTTGCAGGATGGCCTTCGGGACGATCCTTCGCTCAGTTGAAGTCGAACAAAGGGTTCATTGCGGGGCCTATGTATGGATCCCCATAGGCCCTAACCCAACTGAAGCGCCAGGTGCAGGCCAAGCAGTTCCCCCATGCTGCGTGCCTTGGCCAAGGAGGGATCGCCGTGGTGGGTGGCAAGTTCATCCGCAAGTTGTGTGGTGTGCGCCGGGGGAGCGATGGTGTCCTGCTCCATCACCGCCAGCAAGGAGCGGAGCTGATCATCGGCCAGCTTGATCCGTTTGCGCAGCAATGCCCGCTCCTCGCTGCGGTACTGTTCCACCGATTCCAAGGAGATGGCCCGTTGGGCGAACTGTACGAATGGCAGGTTCTCCTTGTAGAACTGCGGCAGGTACATACGCGAGCGGCCCTCGTAACACTGCTGGTCGAAATCGATGCTGCGCAAGCGGTATTGCACCTGGTCCAGGTCGTGTATCACATCCACCACGAAGTTGTATGCCCGCATATCGCCCAGGAGGCGCACGAAACAACGCTCGTTGAACTTCACGAACTCCTTGCTGAGCCGCACCGCGTTGAGGTGCCCGCCGTATTGCTCGGGTGTGGCGATGAACGTGTCGCCCGGCACCCCGATGATGTGCTCTTCCACCAAGGTGCCCCCTTGGTACATGAAGTTGATGCGGTTCGGGGAGAGCAGGTGTTCCAGTTCCAGGCCATAGATGCGGCTGGCATCGGCGCGCTTGACGTAGAAGTAGTCGTGGTTGTCGTTGATCTGGTTGAGGATGCGGATGCGGAAGGGCTGTGAGTTGCCGTAGGGGCACAAGTCGATGCTGGCCACCCGGAGGTGCTCGATGGGACGGCCGTCCGAGGTGAGCAATTGGTACATCTCCACCAGTTGCGGGTACAGGTCGTCCAGATCCGCCGGCCGATATAACGCGGAACTCCACAGGCTGTCCCGGCCATCGGCACGCTGCAGCGGCATCAGGCCATCGAACCGGGTCAGGTCCTCGTATTTCAGTGGCAGCGGTACGAAGCGGCCATGATCGATCAGGTGTGTTTCCAGCGCCCGGCATACCGGATAGATGGGCTTGCGCAAGCCCATGGCGTTGAAGGTCCCCGGTGCCGCCTCCTCGCTGAACATGGACCCGCTCAATGCACTACTTCGAAGCGTTGCTCGAACAGGCGGCCGCCAGTCTCCTGGGTGGCACGCAGGACATAGCTGCCCGAAGCGAGCATGGTCACGTCGATCACCTGTCGGAACTCGCCGCTGTGCGTGCCGACCGTGCGTTGTACGAAGCGCCCGTCCATGCCGATGATGTCCCACCATACCGTGGCCGATCCATCGGACCAGCCCGTTGCGACCAGTTGTTCGGTCGCGGGCACCGGACCCAGTGTCGCCGCGAAGGGGACATCGGGCCACTCCTCCACCCCGATGATGGCACTGGCCTTCGCGAAGGCATACTGGCCCTTCTGCATGTTGTTCATCTTGATCAGCCCCGATCCGTTGGTGAGGTTCCCCGCCGTGATCACCTGATCCGGACAAATGGCCCAGGTCTCGTTCGCATGGCGCCGGTACAGAAGCACCATGCCCGTTTCATCCCCATTCACCAGGGCATGGTCGAATTGGCTGTCGTTCTCGCCGAGGTAATACACGCGGCCCTCCAGAACAGTGCCTTCGGGCCAAAGACCATCCACGGTCCAATAGTGCGTATCGCTGATCTGCGATACGCCTGCTTGCAACGGGGCCTGGTCGGGTGCGCAGTAGATGTGTTCCACCCGAACGAGCGTACTATCCACCAGGTTGGTGCCATAGACACGGAAATCCACATAGGGCATCACATTGCCGAACGGCACTCCGGGCACCAGCACCATCTCGTGGTCCATGCGGGCCTGGTTCAGGCGCATCGCCCGGTTCAGTACCACCATGGCGGGTTCGAAGGGGACATCGATCGCCACGGTCCCCACCGCGCCACTGGCCGTGATCAGGGTGTCGAAGGTGGCCCCTTCGGCGGAAAGGAAGGTGACATCGAGCGGCACTTGCTGGTGCAGCACCGTGGCGCCATAGAGCTTCTGCCCCACTTCCAGGTCGGCGGTCCAGGTATTCCCGTTGGGCGTGACCTGCATCTCGCGCACCTCGAACACCGAATAGCCCGGTGCGAAGACCCAGGCATCGAAGAATGGATGTAGGTCAAGCCCGGAGTGTGCTTCCAGCCCATCGCGGAACTCCTGGGGCGTCATGGTGCGTTCGGCCATATCGAGTTGGACCCCGCGCAGGGCTTGCCGGAAGAGCGCATCGCCCATATATCCACGCAGGTTGTGCATCACCGAGGCCCCCTTCTTATAGGTGTGTGTGCCGTAGATATAGGGATCAGGCATGGGCGAGAGCGGTTGGAACCCACCATCGTCCCGATGAGCCTGGCGCAGGATGAGGTTGTGGTTGTCCTTCACCGCCCGGATGAACGGTTCGCGCCCACCGATCCATTCCTCGATCAGGTGTCCGCTATATTCTGCCGGACCTTCCTTCAGCCACATGTCGTTGTGTACATGCGGCGTCACATGATCGCCCCACCAGTGGTGGCCCAGTTCATGGGTGAAGAGCGCTCGGTTATCCGCAATGCTCTGGCTGGGCATGAAATCGGGGTAGGCGATGTTCGTCGGGATCTCCAGTGCTCCATCGGTGGTGAGCACGTAGCCTACCCGGCCGTACATGTGCGGCCCATACCAGTGCTCGCACACGTCGATGGCCGAACCGATGTCCGCGAAACGGTCCACCATCCCGTTCAAATGCTGGGACCTGGCCGTGAGCCGCACCGGGATGTCGCCATTGATCCCGGTATGCACGAAGTTGCTGTCGCGGTAGGTGGAGACGGCCACGGCGCTGATGTGCGTGGGAATGGCGTAGGGCATGTCGAAGGTGCGCACCACCGTATCCCCACCCAATTGCGCCTCATCCACGAGATCGCCCTGGCCGTGCAGCCGGTAGGCCCCGGTGGTCTTCGCATGGTAGGTGTAGGTGGCCCGCTCCACGAAACTGTCGAAACAGGGGTACCACACCTTGCCGAAATTGGGGGGGATGGTGGAGAGGCCGATGCCCAGGTTGTACATGTAGCCACCCTCGTGGTAGAACCCTCCCCACTCCGGATCGCGGTGCGGGGCACCGTGGTAATACACCGTGAGTGCGCGATCCTCTCCGATGGCAGGTGAGGCCGTGAGTTCAACGCGTAGGAATTCCCCGTCGTGCGTGAAGGGCACCGGGCCGTTGGCATCTTTCACCGAATCCACTTGAAGTTGGTAGAGGTCGAATCGGATCGCCTCCTGACCGGCCATCAGGGCCCGGAAGGTGACCGTGGTGAAGCCCTTGAAGTTCTCCGGAAGCAGGCTTGTCAGGTCCAGGTTGATGTCGTAATGCAGGATGTCGAAGGTGTCGCTGCGGGCAATGGTCTCGTCGATCTGGTCACGGGCGGCCTGGGTATACTGTAACGGGCCGGGTGCCTGGCGGAAATAGTGGCAGCCATACGGATGTGGTTGGGCATGCACGAGGATCGGTGTGACCAGCAGGATCAACAGGGCGGTGCGGAATGCGGAGCTCATCGGCCGTTGTTCGGGGGAATGGATCGCCCGAAACTACACCAATGCGCATGGTCGCCCAACGGTGACCTAAAAACACCCCACCTTCACGGTAAGCCCAGCGTTGAAGCCGTGCAAGGCATCCTTGGCCGTGGCCGGAAGGTCGATGTCGGTGGTGTAACGGTAGGAGGCGCCCAGGCCGAGGCGCACGAGCTTGATCAGGTTGATCTCCAACTCGATGCCTGGTTCCACCACGAAGAAGGCCTGGTAGTCGTCGCTGTACTCGAATGGGTCGAAGTCGTCGGTGCGCCGCATGTAGGTCTGGTAGCCGCACCCACCCGCCCCGATGATCACCGGCAGGCTCACATGGACCGGACTGCGTGGCGCGATGATGGGTTCGATCAGCAGCCCCCCGTAGCCCATGCGGAAGATGCTACCCCGGCGCAGGCTGTCCCCGAAGGCCAGGCGATGGGCATCGTACGCCTTGTTGGGCACATCGGTCACCAGGCCATGCCCTGCCAGCCCGATGGTGATCCCGTGATCGATCAACCAGCCACCCCGGCCACCGACCAACAAGGCATCGTGGCCCATGATGGTGGTGAAGTGGGTGCTGGGACCGCCCCAGCCACCGTGAACGATCTTCTTGCCTTGGCCGAAGAGCGTACGGATGCCGGTGCTGTCCGCCTGGGCATGGAGCGCCGACGCCGTGGTGGAAAAGGTGAGCAGGATGAACAGGATTCGCAGGGGGATGATCGGTTTCATGCCCCTATGACAACGGGGTGTATCGAAACCCCTATTCAGGCATGAAGGATGCCGGTCCTGTTCGCCTGTTCCATCCCCATTCGGTCGTGGACCCTACCTTCCGAGGCGGTCCACGCAGGGCACGGACCCACATCATTTCCCCCGATCTCATACGGTGGTTGCATGAAAAGTTGTGATCCCGCGATGCAGTTCCAACCTTTAGGCACCACCTTCGTTGAAGGTTTCGACCCATACAGGCCCAATTGGAAATGACCGATCATAGCTACCTCAAGTGGTTACACGAAGTTGAACTGAAGGACATCCCGACCGTGGGCGGCAAGAACGCCAGCCTGGGCGAGATGATCCAGAACCTGGGGAAGCTCGGTGTGAAGGTGCCGGGCGGCTTCGTGGTGACAGTGGCCAGCTACGAGGCTTTCATCGCGCACAACGAGCTGGACCAGAAGATCAAGGACATCGTGGCCGGGCTGGACACGGACGATGTGGAGAACATCCGCCGCACTGGGCTTGCAGTGCGCACCTTGATCAAGAACGGCAAGTTCCCCGAGGCGATCTGGAAAGGCATCATGGCCCATTACGATGAGTTGAGCCAGCAGCATGGCCAGGAAGCCACCGACGTGGCCGTGCGCAGCAGTGCCACCGCCGAGGACCTGCCCGATGCCAGCTTCGCCGGGCAACAGGAGACCTTCCTCAATATCCGCGGCCACCAGGACCTGATAGCCGCCGTACGCAACTGCTTTGCTTCCCTCTGGACCGATCGCGCCATCGTGTACCGCGAAAGCCTCAAGTACGATCATTTCCAAGTGGGCATCAGCGTGGGTGTGCAGAAGATGGTGCGCTCCGATGTGGGGAGCAGCGGCGTGGCCTTCTCCCTCGACACCGAATCGGGCTTCAAGGATGTGGTGCTGATCAATGGCAGCTATGGCCTGGGTGAGATGGTGGTGCAGGGTGCGGTGAGCCCCGACGAGTTCCTGGTGTTCAAACCCACGCTGGCTGAAGGGTACAGCAGTATCATCGAGAAGAAGCTGGGCAACAAGGACCGCAAGATGGTCTATGGTGTGGAGCCTGGGAAACCGACCCTTACCATCCCGGTGGAACGCGCGCAACGCCATCGTTTCTGCGTAAGCGACGACCAGGCTCTGGAGATCGCACGCAGCGTGGTGGCCATTGAGAAGTACTACAGTGCGAAGAAAGGGGTCTGGTGCCCCATGGATGTGGAGTGGGCCGTGGACGGGCTCAGTAAACAGCTCTTCATCGTACAAGCCCGGCCGGAGACCATCCACAGCCGCAAGGCCACCGATCGTGTGGTGGAATACAAGCTGGATGTCAACGCCGCCGATCAGATCAAGATCATCACCAAGGGGATCGCCATCGGCGACAAGGTGGGCGCGGGCAAGGTGCGCATCCTCTTCAGCCTCGACGGCCGCGGTGGCGACGGCGATGGCAAGGATTTCCAACAGGGCGATGTCCTGGTGACCGACATGACCGACCCGGACTGGGAGCCGATCATGAAGAAGGCCAGCGCCATCATCACCAACAAGGGCGGTCGTACCTGCCACGCGGCCATCGTGGCCCGTGAAATGGGTGTGCCGGCCATCGTGGGTTGCGGCAACGCCACCGACCTGCTCGATACCGGCATGCAGGTGACCGCGAGCTGCTGCGAGGGCGATACCGGTGTGGTATACAGCGGGATCATCCCCTTCCGCAAGGAAGAGACCCTGCTCACCGACCTGCCCGACGTGCGCACCCCGATCATGCTCAACGTGGCCAGCCCCGACCTGGCTTTCAAGTTCGCTGGACTGCCGAATGCCGGTGTGGGTCTGGCACGCGAGGAGTTCATCATCAACAACTACATCCAGGCCCATCCGCTGGCGTTGCTCCAGCACAAGGAACTCGGCGATGTGGCCCTCAGTGGCAAGATCAGCTACCTGATCAATGGCTACGAGGACGAAGAGACATTCTTCGTGAAGCGCCTGAGCTACGGCATCGCCAAGATCGCCAGCGCTTTCCACCCCAACAAGGTGATCGTGCGTTTCAGTGATTTCAAGAGCAACGAGTACAAGAACCTGCTGGGTGGGGAGCACTTCGAACCCGAGGAGGAGAACCCGATGATCGGCTGGCGTGGGGCCAGCCGGTATTACAGCGAATCATACATGGAGGCATTCGGTCTGGAGTGCAAGGCCATCCGTCGGGTGCGGGAGAAGATGGGGTTGAAGAACGTGGTGGTGATGATCCCCTTCTGCCGTACGGTGGAGGAACTCAAGAAGGTGTCCGCGGTGATGAAGGAATACGGCCTGGAGCGTGGGCGCGAGGGCTTGGAACTCTATCTCATGGCCGAAATCCCCAGCAACATCATCCTGGCCGAGGAGTTCGCCAAGCATATCGATGGTTTCTCCATCGGCAGCAACGACCTCACCCAGCTCACCCTGGGATTGGACCGCGACAGTGCCCTGGTAAGCCACCTGTACGACGAACGCAACGAAGCCGTGAAAGGCATGCTGCGCATGCTCATTCAAACGGCGAAACGCACGAAGACCAAGGTGGGCATCTGTGGCCAGGGGCCAAGCGACTTCCCGGACTTCGCCCAGTTCCTTGTGGAACTCGGGATCGACACCATCAGTGTCACACCCGATTCCTTGCTGAAGACACGCAAGGCGATCGCCGAAGTGGAACAGGTGATCAGCGGGAACACGAAGGTGCCTGTGTGAGGTACGGACCGGCCCCGTGGCACTGTCTCACTTTCGCGGCAGGAAGTTCTCGGCCAACATGCAACGCACGCTCCCCCCGCCCACCGTTTCGATGGTCGGGATCCCGACCGGGACCAGCTGTCCGTGGGCCTGAAGGGCCAACCGCTGTGCTGGGCGCAGGTGCTCGAAGGCCCGTTCCGAAAGGAATATCCGGGGTCCGGGTCCGACTCCCGTACGCGCAGTAGGTGCTGTAGGCATGAGTTGCAGCACATTCCCCAGGAAATGCTGCATCTGTTCAATGGCGATCGGGATGACCTCCTTGCCACTCCGTTCCAATTCCTCCTGAACCTCCTGCCGCTCTGCCGGGAAGGGCATCGCATCGAGGCATACCACCGCGAACCGTGCACCAATGCTCATCACCACATTGGTGTGGTATACCGGTAGGCCACGAACGCCCCCGCCATCGGGGATCCGGCCATCCTCGGTGGCCACGAAGGTGATCGGGGTGTAGCCGAACCGCTGGCACCAATCCGTTACCGCGGTTTCGGTGGTACGTTCGCTGATGCAGGCGTAGGCCTTCCGCGAGATCCGGTCCAGGACCAGGCTGCCCGTGCCTTCAAGGATCCGGCCACGATGCTCCCAACCGCTCAGGTCCACCGTCCCGCTTGTGCGGAAGCCTTCCAGTTGGAGCCGATTCGCCAGGTCGGGATCGCGTTCGGCACGGCGGCTGGCGGTGAGCATCGGGTAGAGCACCACCGTGCCATCGGCGTGCGTGCTGAACCAGTTGTTGGGGAATACGCCGTTCGGGGCTTCGGGGTCGAAAGGGTCCAGGACCACGAAGTCAATACCGTGGGTGCGCAGCGCTTCAAGGAGCCCATCGAATTCATCCCCGGCCCGTCGTTCGACCTCCGGATCGGCAAGGTGCTGCTGGAATGGATTGCTCGGCGCGGTCTGCGGATCGAAGCCAAAGCCAGTGGGGCGGATCAGGATGACCGATGATGCGACCTGCTGGCTCATGTGGCCAAGGAATGGCTTGTGGGGTCGATCGCCAGGTTCTTTCGACAATTCATCGGCAACCTGGGGTTGTTGGCGCGGCCCGCATCCGCACACGGGTTCATGTGCCTTATCGGTTCCGCAGGATGGGGAACAGCGGTTCCAGGATGCTCAAGGTCGCCTCGGCCATGGCGTTGTTCGTGTCCAGTGCCGGGTTGATCTCCACCACATCCAGCGTGGCTGCCCTGGGATCGGCGCAGAACCCACTGAGCAGGTCGCGGGCCTCCTCCAGATGCAGGCCATGGGGCACCGGCGTCCCGGTACCCACGGATATGGAGGGGTCCAGGCTGTCCACATCGAAGCTGACGTGGATACGACCACAGTGACCCAGGAAGGCCAGGGTCTCCTGCACGGTGGCCTTGGCACCCTGCTTCCGCAGATCGGCCACGGTGATCACCTTGATCCCGTGCTCCTTGATGATGGCCTCCTCCTCCGGCTCGTAATCCCGAAGGGCGATGAAGACCAGGTCGCTCGGTAACAGCTTAGGGCCGTTGACCCCGATCTTCCGGAGTTGGTCCCAGGTATCCATGGTGAAGATGCGCGGACGGTTCCGTCCCTTCTTCTCAATGTGCATGAGCAACGCCAGGGGCATGCCGTGCACATTTCCACTGGGAGTGGTCCAAGGGCTGTGCAGGTCGGCATGCGCATCGATCCAGACCACGCCGATCCGTTCATTCGGGAAGGCCATCCTGGTCCCCGAGACCGAGCCGATGGCGATCGAATGATCACCTCCGACAACGATCGGGAATACATTGTTCCTCAGATACTTATAGACCTCGTAGGCCAGGTCGCTCTCGAACCGGATAAGTCCATCGATGTGGTGTGCGTTCGGCGAGGTGTCGTCCTCATAGAGCACGTCGTTCTCATCGCGCAGTATGCTCTCCTCGGCGTGGCCGAAGAGCTCGCTCCCGTTCTTCCATGCGGCCACACGTAAGGCGGCCATGCCCATGCTCGCTCCTCGCCTACCGGCACCGATCTCGGAAGCCGCTTCGATCAATCGTAATTCCATGCAGGTGCCTGATCCAGGCACAGCGAAGGTAAGCCGGTGCGGTGAAGTGCGGTGTTGGACCTGACATGAGCGGTTCCAGGAAGGAAGCGGAACACCAGAGGCCTTTGTTGCGTAACAAGGCCACCTTCCGCCCCCCTGAACGCATGAAGAACCATTGCCCCTTCCTGCTGGCCTTCCTGGCCGCCCCCCTGTTCCATGGCTGTTCCAGCGACCTGCTGGATCGTCGGTTGGCCCAAGGCGTGATCGAATATGCCTTGAGCTTCCCTGACTACGACCCGAACGGTCTTATGGCGGGTATGCTTCCGGAGCGGACCACGTTGACCTTCGCCGACGACAAGCAGGTGGCCGAATTGAGCGCGGGCATGGGGATCTTCCGCACCACCATGGTCATGGACGGGGTGGAAAAGGACCTGAACTACCACCTGAGCATGATGAGCAAGAAGATGGTGGCCCACTTGCGGCCGAATGATCTGCGGCTCTTCAATGCGGAGATCGGACGTCCGACGATCATCTTCACCGACGACCGCGATACGATCGCCGGTTATCCCTGCCGCCGCGCGGTGGCCGTCTTCGATCGGATCGATCATCCGGAGACCGACCTGTGGTACACCGACCGGATCGACCTGAAGAACCCGAATTGGGCCAGCCCCTTCGCCGAGATCCCCGGCGTTCTGCTGCGCTACGACCTGGTGCAGTACGGTATGCGCATGCGGCTCGATGCCATCAGTGTGACGGAGGCCGAGGTGGACCTCGCGAAGTTCCAAGTGAAGGCGGATTTCGACCCCGTACAGCCCGAAGTGCTCCACCACGAACTGGCCGAGGTCCTGGGCACGTTCTCGATGTAGGTCCCGACCTCCGGAAACCGCGGCCATTCCTTAGGGCGATCCGCGCTTCCACCCCGGCTTGTTCATAATAGCCGAACTCCTTGGCCCGTTATCCTAAGGCCTCCCGGTAGTTTTGACCGGGTCACGCGTGTGCCTGTTCTTCTCAGGTGCAGTCGCGTGCGAAAGCCTTACCGCCTTGGCCAACACGAAACGCAAGCCCGTCCAAGAGGACACCGAGACCGCCACCACCACCAAGCGTAAGCGCCGGGAAACACCCGATGGCGAAGGACGGTGGGCGCGTTTCAAGGCCTTCCTGGCCAACGAACGCACGCACAAGGTGGGCGGCTTGCTCCTCGTCCTTGGGGCCGCTTACCTGCTGGTCGCGTTCACTTCCTTCCTCTTCACCTGGCGGATCGACCAGGACCTGATCGGGCGTAGCTGGGGCGAGATCTTCAGCCCGGAGGTGCGGGCGGAGAACTGGTTGGGAAAACTGGGTGCTCTTACCGCGAACCAGTTCATCTATAAGTGGTTCGGTGTGGCGGCCTTCGGGATGGTGCTCTGGAGTTTTCTCGGAGGTGTTCGCATCCTGTTGGGCACATGGTTGCTGCCCGTGCGCCGTACCCTGGGCTGGACGGCCATGGCAGCGCTTTGGCTACCCACGGTGCTGGGCTTCCTCTTCCGTGGCGAATATGTGTTCCTGGGCGGTGGCATCGGCTTCGCGATCACCAAGCACCTCACGGGGCTGCTGGGCACCTTCGGCACAGGCGCACTGATCGTCTTCGCATTGGGGGCCTTCATCACCTTCACGTTCAACACCAGCTTCGCATGGGTCGGTGACGCTTTGGCGCGCTTGAAACGCGCCCCGAAGGAAACCGAAGTGGCCCAGGATGTGGCCGAAGCCGCCTCGGTGGCCGCGCCGCTCGGCGGTGTGCGGCCCCGGAAGAAGCCCCTTGTGGAAGAGCCTGTACGGGAAGAACCGGTGGTGGAGTTGGCCGATGAGGAATCCGTGGAGGAGGTGGAGGAGGAAGCACTCGAGGAGGCCGAGGAGGAGGTGAAGGTGGATGAAGCGGCCGTAGCCCTTGAACTGGACAGCACCGCAGTGGAGGTGTTGGAACCGGTGATCTCGCCCGTTATGGGAGCCTTGGACGGGGCGGAGACCGAAGTGGATGGCATGAGCGTGATCGCAGGTCCGGCGGATAAGGTGTTGAGCGAGGACCAGATCGAGGAGAAGCTGAAGGAGTTCGGTGAGTACGACCCCACCCTGGACCTGAGCAGCTATGAGCTGCCGCCGATCGATCTGCTGGTGGATCACGGGACCGGGGAGCTGACCGTGACGCGCGAGGAACTGGAGGCGAACAAGGACCGCATCGTACAGACCCTGGGCCACTACAACATCGGGATCGACAAGATCAAGGCGACGATCGGCCCAACGGTGACCCTGTACGAGATCATCCCACAAGCCGGTGTACGCATCAGCAAGATCAAGAACCTGGAGGATGACATCGCCTTGAGCCTTGCTGCGTTGGGCATCCGCATCATCGCACCGATCCCCGGCAAGGGCACCATCGGTATCGAAGTACCCAACAGCAAGCCACAGGTGGTGGGCATGCGCGGCGTGATCGCCAGCGAGAAGTTCCAGAACAGCAGCATGGACCTGCCGCTGGTGCTGGGCAAGACCATCAGCAACGAGACCTTCGTCACCGACCTCACCAAGATGCCGCACCTGCTCATGGCCGGTGCCACCGGTCAGGGGAAATCGGTCGGCTTGAACGCGATCCTTGTTTCGCTGCTCTACAAGAAGCATCCGAGCCAGATCAAATTCGTGCTGGTGGACCCCAAGAAGGTGGAACTCACCCTGTTCAACAAGATCGAGCGCCATTTCCTGGCCAAGCTGCCCGGCGAAGGCGAAGCCATCATCACCGACACCAAGAAGGTGGTGGCCACCCTCAACAGCCTGTGCATCGAGATGGACGAGCGGTATGAGTTGTTGAAGGATGCACAGGTCCGCAACATCAAGGAGTACAATGCCAAATTCATCCAGCGCCGCCTGAATCCGGAGAACGGCCACCGGTACCTACCCTACATCGTACTGGTGGTGGACGAGTTCGCTGACCTGATCATGACCGCAGGCCGCGAGGTGGAGACCCCCATCGCCCGCCTGGCCCAACTTGCACGTGCCATCGGCATCCACCTGATCATCGCCACGCAGCGCCCCAGCGTCAACATCATCACCGGTACCATCAAGGCCAACTTCCCGGCGCGCATCGCCTTCCGTGTCACCAGCAAGATCGACAGCCGTACCATCCTCGATGCAGGTGGTGCCGACCAGCTCATCGGCCGAGGCGACATGCTCCTGAGCACCGGCAATGACCTGATCCGCATCCAGTGTGCCTTCGTGGACACCCCGGAGGTGGACAGGATCTGCGATTTCATCGGCGCCCAGCGTGGCTACCCCGATGCGCTCATCCTGCCCGAAGTACCAACCGAGGACGGCGAGGGCGGTGTGGACCTGGACGATGGCGAACGGGACAGCATGTTCGAGGAGGCCGCCCGATTGGTGGTGCAGACCCAGCAAGGTTCCACGTCGTTGATCCAGCGCAAGCTTAAGCTCGGTTACAACCGTGCCGGGCGGATCGTGGACCAGTTGGAGGCGGCCGGCGTACTTGGTGCCTTCGAAGGTTCCAAAGCCCGGCGTGTTTTGATCCCCAATGAAGCGGCCTTGCACGCACACCTGAACGGCGGCGTGGAGGCCGGACCGGGGGTGGGTGGGTACTGATGCTGCGTTCCCGCGCACGGACCCGAGGTCGGAGACCCTGCGCAAGTCTGGGAAGGCAAGCAACGTTTCAGACCACCTGTGATGCCGGACCGGCTATACTTGTAGCGAACTCCACCCTCTTGGTCTGATGAAGCATTGCCTCTCACTATTCACCTGCTTGGCTCTCGGTATCACGGTTTGGGGCCAGCAGACTGCCGAAAAGCAGGTGGCCGCGCGTGTTGCCGAGCATAAGTCGCTCTCCGCCTTCACGCGGTTCGCACCGTTCCTTCAGGTCGCGGCGCCCACCCTTCGGGATGCACTGGTGGGTCCGGTGGTGCAGGAAGCAACGTTCATGACGGCCAGCGGGTCGGCCTTGGCCAGCGTGCTTGTCCAGCCGCCCGAACAACTGACGCTCGAGATCCCCACGGCTGATGGATCGATCGAACTTGACCTGGTACGGGCGGAGATGTATGCCCCCGGTTTCTCCCTGGTGACCGCCAGTGGCGACGTGTCGGTAGTGCACACACAGGGTGTGCATTATCGCGGGATCATCGCAGGACAGCCGTCCACCCTGGCCGCCATCAGCATCTTCCCCAACGAAGTGATGGGCTTCGTGAGCGATGCGGCCGGCAACCATGTGTTGGGCAGGTTGGAAGGCAGCACCGATGAGCACATCTACTACAACGACCGCGATCTGTTCGACCCACCGGTATTCGAGTGCCATACATCGGATCAGGGTGAGGTGCGTCCTGAACGACCTCCCACAGGCCAGGACGGCGAGAGGACCGCGCGGTGCGTGGAACTCTATTGGGAGGTGGACCATGACATCTTCCTGGACAAGGGCGACATCACGAACACCACAAGCTACATCACCGGCCTCTTCAACCAGCACGCCACCCTTTTCGACAACGATGGGATCTCCGTGGTGCTTTCCGAACTGTTCATCTGGGATGTGCCGAGCCCCTACACGGGTAACACCTCACAAACCCTGCTGAACCAGTTCCAGGCCTTCCGCGACGGGTTCAATGGCGATGTGGGGCAACTGCTCGACTATACGAACGACGGTGGCCTGGCTTCCTTCGATGGCCTCTGCGCCAACGATCCGGACTACCGCATGGGCTATTGCGGCATCCATGACGACTATGCTGGTGTGCCCGCATACAGCTTCAGCGTGGTGGTAGTGACGCATGAGGAAGGCCATATCCTGGGCTCACCGCACACCCATGCCTGCGCGTGGAACGGCAACAACACAGCCATTGACGGCTGTGGGCCCAGCGCGGGCAACCCGTATGAAGGCCCTTGCAGCGGTGCTCCCATCCCGACCGAGGGGGGCACTATCATGAGCTATTGCCATCTGATCCCGGTGGGGATCAACTTCAACAACGGCTTCGGCCCACAACCTGCGGCGCTGATCATCAACAATGTGGATGCGGCCACATGCCTGGGCGCATGCGGAACAGTAGGGTGTGACTTTCCATCGGACATCATAGCTGATGCCATGGCCAACTCCGCCACTGTGACCTGGACGGCGGTGAGCGGTGCGACTTCGTACACCTTGCAATGGAAGCCGAGCACCACAGCGATGTGGATCACCGTGGCCGGTATCACGGAGACCAACCATGAGATCACAGCCCTGTTCCCGGATGTCACATACAGCTATCGGATCCACACAGAATGTACTGGAGGATCATCGGCATGGAGCCCAGTGCTTGAGTTCACCACGCCTTGCACACTCGGGGCGCCCTGCGACGATGGCGATCCGTTCACGGAAGACGATATCATCGTTTCCGTTTGCGTTTGCGCCGGCACGCCGCCCCCTACATTCCAAGAGATCGACAAGGTCGTGGCCGACGATCGGACCGATCACGATCGGTTCGGTCGGAGCGTGGCGATCAGCGGGGACTATGCCATCGTGGGGGCTCCTATGGCAGAGGGCGGCGGCGCGGCCTACATATACCTGCTGAGCGAGAACACCTGGGTTCAGCAGCAGAAGCTCCTGGTCAGCGATGGCAACGACGGGAATGATGCGTTCGGTATGAGCGTGGCGATAAGCGGGGACCATGCCATCGTGGGTGCACCAAATGAGGACCATGATGCAACCAACGGCAATTTTGCCTCTGACGCTGGATCGGCCTACATCTTCGTGCGGAACGGCAGCATCTGGACCCAGCAGCAGAAGATCGTGGCCAGCGACCGGGCCGCCTATGATGGATTCGGTGGAAGCGTGGCGATCAGCGGTGATCATGCCGTCGTGGGAGCTAAGGACGAGGATCATAATGCGACGGGGGGGAATGAACAGCTCAGCGCTGGATCGGCCTACATCTTCGTGCGGAACGGCAGCACCTGGACCCAGCAGCAGAAGATCGTGGCCAACGACCGTTACGAGCTTGACGGATTCGGCACATGCGTGGCGATCAGCGGTGACGATGTCGTCGTAACGGCTCCCAATTGTGATATCGGTTCATTTTATTCGTTGGGCGCAGCCTACATCTTTGTGCGCAACGGAAGTACCTGGACCCAGCAGGATAAGTTCTGGCACAGCGACCGGATCTCCGGTGATCAGTTTGGCGGCAGCGTGGCGATCAGTGGTGATCATGTCATTGTTGGGGTTCCAAGGAAGGATGAGGCTTGGAATATGAGTTACGAAATAGGCGCCGCGTATACCTTCGTGCGGAGCGGCAGCAACTGGACCCAGCAGCAGAAGCTCGTGGCCAGCGACAGAGAGTACTTTGATCGGTTCGGCCAGAGTGTGGCGCTCAGCGGGGACCTTGCCATCGTGGGCGCCTACAGCGAGGATCATGATACAACGGGAGGCAACACACTCGATGACGCTGGTTCCGCCTACGTCTTCATCCGGAGCGACACCGTTTGGATGCAGCTACAGAAGATCGTGGCCAGCGACCGGGCCGCCTATGACGAGTTCGGCATAAGCGTGGCAATGGATGGTGATCATGCCATGGTGGGGGCTTACAAGGAAGATGAAGATGAATTCGGAAACAATACGCTCCTTGATCCTGGCTCCGCCTATTTCTTCACCAACGACTCCACGCTGCTGGATTTCTCCACCGGACCGGACCTCCCCCACACCACCACGGGCCTGCTCGTCTTCCCCGTACCGACGAGCGATGTGCTGAACGTGGTGTTGCCTGATACGCGGGCTTACCGCGCCGACGTGATCGGCATGGACGGACGTTCGGTGCTGGCCTTGGGTACCATGCGTTCGCGAACGCCCGTTGATGTGAGCACCTTGACAGCCGGGGCCTACATGCTCCGCCTCACATCAGCTACCTACGACGTTCGCCACATACGGTTCGTGAAGGAGTAGCGTACGAGCATTCCTATCCACGCCCGGCTACTACCGCACGGGGGGGCGGGGATCCTGAGTGCGTTCGGACCTGCGTAGGGACTCACCTCCAACCTTTACTCAGTCGGTGGTTAAGATCCGGTTTCACCGGCGATCAACCATGGTGGGTCGAACGGTGCAAGAGTGTGAGAGCGCGAGGCTCAAACCCTTGCACCCTCGCGCTTTTGAAACCATGGATCGACCGCTTTTTTATCACCGTCTTAGTAATACCATCTCTCGCATGGAGGGATCACCTCACCCCCGGTGTCGTACACGGAACCATGACCTTGGCCTTGCCACGGTGGTTGATGGAACCGGCGTGTCCACTGCGGCATGCGGGACCGCGGAAGATCATCCACCGCACCCGCACATGGAGGTCGGCGGCGTGCACATCGCACCTGCTGAACAATGGTAGGATTTGACCGCTGATCCCGAACGAGGCGGCCTTGCACGCACACCTCAATGGCGGTGTGGAGGCGGGGCCGGGGGTGGGGGGGACTGAGGTCTCCCCTACCCTCGCGGAGGATCGGCCACCACGGTTGAGCGTGGAGCTCCCTTGGCTCCGATACCAGCGTGCAATTCCCCTTCCGCCATACGCATCGTGGCGGGGATCACGCGCACAGCACGTACATTTCCAACATGTGGATCGGGTTACGCGTGGTGGTCCTATCGGTGGTTGTTCTGGTCGGTGGCCGATCGTGGGCACAAGCGGTGGTGGACACTCAGGACCGGCAGACCGATGGCACCATCATCGATCCGGAACGGCTGTGGGACAAAAAAGCGGGCGTGACGGGCCAAGGGGCGGAAGTGCCCGGCATCGACCTGACAGCGGCCAACAACGAACTGCACCACATCGGGGATAGTGCGGCGTTCGCGCTGCGCAACTATGTGGACACGGCCTGGGCCTCCACCGCGAAGGACAGCATCGTTCCCGGCGCGACCATCCACTGGGTACGTTTCCATTTGGTGGCCGGTGAGGGGATGAAGGGCCGCCCGTTGCTACTGAACATCCAGGTCAGAGGCGCGTTCACCCTGTACTTCAATGGGGATCAACTGTTGCAAGCATCCGAAGGGTTCAAGCGTATCCCATGGGCACAGGGCGACTCGGTACCGCGATGGTCCGTGCCGCTCACCCTGTTGTGCGATGGGAAGGACGAGATCCTGGCCTTTCGGCTGGTGACCGCTCCGGGAGCCACCCTGGCCACCACCGGTCTACAGGTGAGCGTCCATGCCGCCGACAGTGGCTACCATTTGAACCGTATCGTGATGAACTACGGGGTGTTCATCGGTATCAACGTCATCATCCTGCTCATGGCCGTGCTGATGGGCTGGTCGGAAGGCCGTCGAAGGGGCTGGTTCCTGCTGGCCGCGCTGTCCGTGGTCTCGCTGTTCGATACCGTTTGTGTGCTGGGCGGTACCATGGGCGTGCTGGGTGTCCCATCCACGCTGGCCCGTTTGCTGGCCTTGCTCCGGATCATCACGGTGCCTTGGGGCATGTACCTACTGGTGATGGTGCTGGCCGAGCTGCACGGCGAGTTGTCGCAAAAGCGCAAGCGGCGTTACCGGATCGGGATCGCGGCGCTCACGCTGGCCGGGTTGATGACCATCGCTCTGGTCCTGTGGATCGTTCCGAATGACGTGTCCGACTTCGTTTTCGATGGTTCCGGGTCGCCGATGCTGGTGGCGTTCTTCCTTGTGCTGGCCATCCTGGCCGTGGTGGGGTTGGTCGCGTTGGCCTCGATCGCTCTGGCAGCGGTGCGGCTGGGCCTCAAGCTCTGGCGCAGCAAAGGCTACGAGCGTTGGGTGGGGGCCGGTGCCGTGGTGGCCAGCCTGCTCACCTTGTTGCTGGGTGCGGCCAGTTCGGTATCGGGCTTCGCCCTGTCGCGTTGGTTGACCGTGATCGGCGAATACTGCTCCTTCGTGGCCGTTCCGGTCAGCGTGGCCATCTACCTCTCGATCCGCTCGGCCCACCATACGCGCTTGGTGACGCGCCAGCGCGACGAACTGGACCTGGAAGTACAGGAGCGCACGGCGGAATTGCGCACGGAGAAAGAGCGTTCCGATGAGCTGCTGCTGAACATCCTGCCCCATGAAGTGGCTGAAGAACTGAAGAACACCGGCGCCGCTGCGGCCAAGCACTTCGATCAGGCCACGGTGCTCTTCACGGATTTCCGCGGGTTTACGCAGATGAGCGAGAAGCTTTCACCGGAGAAGCTGGTGAACGAGCTGGACACCTGCTTCAAGCATTTCGACGGGTTGATGGACAAGTGGGGCATGGAGAAGATCAAGACCATCGGCGACTCATACATGGCCGCCGGTGGCCTGCCCGATCCCACTAAAGGAGGCCCGGCCGACGTGGTGCATGCCGCATTGGAGATGCAGGAGTTCATGGAGGCCCTTGCGGCAGAACGCCAGGCGCAGGGACTCCCGGTGTTCCGCATGCGGGTGGGCATTCACAGCGGTCCGGTGGTGGCCGGTGTGGTGGGTGTGAAGAAGTTCCAGTACGATATCTGGGGCGACACGGTGAACACCGCCAGCCGCATGGAGAGCAGCGGTGAGGAAGGGCGTGTGAACATCAGTGCGGCGACCTATGCGTTGGTGAAGGACGCGAGGAAGGTGAATGGCGAATGGTCAACAGTGAATGGAGGATCCGCTCATTCACCAACTCCCATTCACCATTCGCCTGCAACGGCCCATTCACCATTCACCAACTCCCATGCACCTGCATTCGTATTCACCCCGCGCGGAAAAGTGCAAGCGAAGGGCAAGGGCGAGATGGACATGTACTTCGTGAGCCGGGCCGGGGCTGCCCAGCCATCCACAACCCCATAGCGTGCCGCCATGGCCATGGAGGGCCACTACCTTTGGCGGATGCGCAACGCCGCGATACTGCTCACGGCCCTTACCGGTCATCTGTACGCTCAGGACTGCTCCCTCCCCTACAACCAACCGCTCTTCGATACCCAGGTGGAACAGGGCATCTGGTACGGGAATGCCACCCGGTATGACGGGGGGACGGACAGCCTGCGTTTCAACCTGTACAAGCCCGTGGGCGATGGACAGACTGAACGACCAATAGTGGTGGCGATCCATGGAGGTGGTTTCACGGAGGGGCATCGGAACGACCTGAACGGCTATTGCAACACCCTCGCCAGCATGGGCTGGGCCTGTGCCACCATCAGCTACCGGTTGGGTTTTCATGGTAGCTGGTTGTTCGCCCCGCCATACGCCAACGATGTATATGAATTGCCCCGCGCCATTCACCGGGCACAGCAGGATGCGAAAGGGGCCGTGCGCTTCCTGAAAGGGCGGCATGAGCAGGACAGTACCAGCACCTCGGTCGTCTTCCTCACGGGTTACAGTGCCGGGGCCATCACCGCCTTGCATACCGCCTATACCGATCAGGAGAGTGAGCGACCAGCCGCTGCGGCGGCCATCGGGGATGTGCAGCACTTCCTGAACCTCTATCCACGCCCCGACCTGGGCGATATCGATGGCGACCTGAACCAGAACGGTTTTGATGCGACCGTGCTCGGTGTGAACAACATGTACGGTGCGGTGCTGGATACCAGCATGGTGGATGGAACGGACCGGCCTGCACTATTCAGTTACCACCAGACCGACGACCCTGTGGTGCCATGCTGGGTCAACCGGCCGTACTGGGGGATCGGCCTCGGTATTCCGGATGCCCACCCCTACCTGTTCGGTTCCTGCGCGATCGATACGCGGGTGCAACATATCGGAGCACCACCCGGCCACTACCAGTTCCAACTCCACCAAGGGAATGCCCACGAAGTACATGACCCGGCAGGGGTGATGCAAGCCTCCTTGGCCTGGATGCGCGGTCTGTTCTGCGATGTTCAGACCCGTATCCCCGACAACGGTCCGCCGGGATCGCTTCACCTTCACCCCAACCCGGCCACCACCGTGGTACAGGTCCTGGATCCAGCCATGGGCGAAAGGACCAGGTATGAGTTATACAATGCACTGGGTGCCCGGGTGACCGATGGAACGATGAAGAACGGGCGGATAGCGGTAGCGGAACTGGCCCCGGGGAGTTACGTGCTGCGTACCTCGGCAGGAAAGGATGTGCGCTACGGACGATTCATGAAGGAATAGCTGATCCTGTGCCCGATCTTCGGCCCATCGGTGCGTGTGCCGCCCGATGAGGTGCCTGGCCGGACAGGTTGAAGGACGGGTCCACACTCCTGCACGGTTCTCACCGTTCACCCCATTTCGGGCCGCAAGGTGCGGTATTCCTTACCGATAGCGTACTTTCGGTATGGTGCGCAAGCAAGTCTCCCCTTGCCATGCCGACCAGGTCAACGCAGATCGATACCGCAATGGCGCGTGTGGTGCGTACCGCCGATAACATGGTGGAGGTACACATACGTCACATGATACGCATGGATGAGGCCGGCATGCGGGAGGTGATGGAAGCCAGACGATCGCTGATGGCAGGGGACCGTGGTACCATCCTCTTCGTTGCCGAAGGTGATCCGGATTGGGACCCTACCCTCCTGAAGACCGATCACTTCGGCGCGCAGGCTGAAAGCATCACGGCCGTGGCCTTCGTAGTCAGCAACAAGGTGCTCGCTCTGGTCTTGAACACCCATTTCAGCCTCTTCCCTCCTTCTTTCTCCACGCTTGTGGGTAGCGAACCATCGGCGACCCGGGAATGGCTCCTAGAGAAGTGATACCATCTACGCATTCAATATCGGCCGATCTGCTTGCCCTCTTTCCGGATGACTTTTCCGCGGAACAGGTTCCGTAGGCACCGCTACGCAACCTGTTCCGCGTATCGTCCTCCGAAAAGATCGCGGCGAATCTTTTGTCCGACCTTGAATGCGTAAATGGTATGAAAGAAGCGACCAAGTGGCCCTCAGGGCTACTTGCCAGCGCCCGGGATGGTGCAAGGCACCATGTCCTTGGCCCCATTGCGGTGTGCGAGCGAACCAGCTCTTGCCCGTTTTCCGTTCCTGCACGCGGGGCTTCGGAAGAACATCCACCGCACCCGCACATAGATGTCCATGGCATGCACGTCGCCTTTGCTGAGAAAGGGCAGGATACGATCACTGCCGACCACCATGCTGTGAAGCCGTAGCATGATCCCGACCGAGGGCCGGGCGAGGTCCAATTCGTGAAGGACCACGGGGAACGCCACCTCGGCATACCGGGTCTCGAAACGCGGTGTGATGGCGATGGCCTGGGAACGTCGCATGCGCATGCTGTTACGGCCCGCGATGGGTTGCACGGCCGCCAGCCCGATGTACACCGGGTCCGCGATCCTCTGGTCGTACTGAACCGAAATGCCGGTCGGCAGGCCGATACTGAACCGGTCCGTGCGTGTCCACGTGGTAGCGCCGGCCAGCACACTGTCAATGCCTTCGATGCCGCGCACCCGCATGTCCCCATGGTCCGGTATGGCGAGCGATCCATTATTGATCGTACCAGCCATTGCCTTGCCGAACCGAAGGCCACCCAGATCGACCAGGGAAAGACCGATCCGATATCGGTATCGCAAGGGTGTGCAGCCTGCCCCACCGCGGTGCGGCCGGTAGTCGTTCACCTCGTCCATGGTGCGTTCGTAGGTAATACCGAGATCCGCACCCCACCCGGTCCCGGCTTGCAATGCAGGACTCACGTATCCATATCGTGCGGTCGCATCGTGTATATCCACGCGTGCCGTATCGTACACGGTGTAGTCCAGGTCGGTGAACTGCAGGCCCCCGGCAGCGTGCCCCAGCAGGTACCGGACGTTGATCCCGGCACTGAGCATCCCGAAACCCTCGGAACGCAGGATGCGTGCATGGTTCAGTCCCACCTCGGACCATGCGGCACCCAGGGCACGTACGCCGGCATCGTTGTAGCGTACGCCCTGTTGCGGCGTGTAATTCAACCCTTCAACAATGAAATTGCCAAGCGCTGCTGAAACGCCGGACACGCTGACGTACGCCCGGGAACGGATCCCGAAGCCTACGCTGCTGCGCCCCATGGCGATCGAGACCCCGGGGCCATGCACTTGTGCCGAAACAGTGGCTCCATGAGCGAAGAGCGGCCTGAACGAACGCCGCACCACTTCGCCCTGGATCCCGGCTCCCGGCCCGCGCAGGTCTTCGATCAACGGGTGGTCCCTGCCCGTCCAGGCCACAAGGCTGTTCCAGGCGAAGGCGTCGGCCCCGGCAATCCGGATATCCATCCAGGGCCATTGAGCGGCCGATCTTGCGGGATTAAGCACGGTGATGTCGGTACCCGCGTAATTGCTGTGGAGCAACCCGAAACGCTCCTGAGCCAGAGCACCGACCGCTGGGAGAAGCAAGCCGACCGATAACAGACACCCACGCATGACGGCCTTCTACGCGCCAATGCACTTTCCGGTTCAACCGGACCAGGCCGTGCCATAGCACATCAGCATCACAGCCACCTGTTCAAAACTCGCCGAGTTACCAACACGGCCGAAGGGCTTCGACCCCTGTTCTTTGTCACCGCGAACCGTTGACCCAACGCTTAATGAAAGGTCACGATCACCGCGAAATAGACCGATCACCATGGCCAAGATCATTTCCATCGTGAACCAGAAAGGCGGTGTGGGCAAGACCACCACCGCGATCAACCTCGCCGCCAGCCTGGGTGTGCTGGAGCGCCGCACCCTGTTGGTGGATGCGGATCCACAGGCCAACGCCACGAGCGGGGTGGGTCTGGACCCGCGCACGGTGAAAGCGAGCATCTACGAGTGCATCATCAATAACGCAGCGGCGACGGATGTGATCGTAGGCACCGACAACCCGAACATGGACATCATGCCGGGCCATATCGACCTGGTGGGTGCCGAGATCGAGATGATCGACATGGCCGAACGCGAGCAGCAACTGAAGAAAGTGCTGGATCAAGTGCGCGACCAGTACGACTTCATCATCATCGACTGTTCCCCATCGCTGGGCCTGGTCACGGTGAACAGCCTCACGGCGAGCGATAGTGTGATCGTGCCGGTGCAGTGCGAATATTTCGCCCTTGAAGGACTGGGGAAATTGCTCAACACCATCAAGATCGTACAGCAGCGGTTGAATCCCGAACTGGTGATCGAGGGCATGCTCCTCACCATGTACGATAGCCGCCTCCGCCTGGCCAACCAGGTGGTGGAGGAAGTGAAGACCCACTTCCAGCAACTCGTGTTCGATACGGTGATCCACCGCAATGTGGCCTTGGGCGAAGCACCGAGCCATGGGCAGACGATCATCATGCACGATGCCACCAGCAAGGGCGCGGTGAACTACCTGAACCTGGCGCGCGAGATCCTGCAGAAGAACAGCCTTACCCGCATCCCGGACAGTGAGCGCACCATCGCCGTAGAAGCCGAGTCATGAGCACCAAGAAGAAAGGATTGGGCCGCGGTCTGAGCGCCCTGTTGGATGACCCGGCGACGGACATCACCACCTCGGCCACGGTGGATACGCCCATGGGTGGAAGTCCCATCGCCACCCGCGCTTCGAGTCCGATAGGCCTGGTGCCCATCGCGCAGATCGAAGCCAACCCCTTCCAACCCCGCACCCACTTCAGTGAGGAAGCCTTGTTGGAACTGGCTCAGAGCATCAAGGAGCTGGGGGTGATCCAGCCGGTGACCTTGCGTAAAGTGGGTTACGACAGGTACCAACTCATCAGCGGTGAACGCCGCTTCAGGGCCTCGCAGCTGGCGGGCCTCACCGAAGTGCCGGCCTACGTGCGCGTGGCCAACGACGAGGCCATGTTGGAAATGGCACTGGTGGAGAACATCCAACGCGAGGAACTTGATGCCATTGAAGTGGCGATCAGCTTCCAACGCCTGGTTGATGAGGTGAAGCTGACCCAGGAACAACTGAGCGAGAAGGTGGGCAAGGACCGCACCACCGTGACCAACTACCTGCGTTTGTTGCGCCTGCCACCGGAGGTGCAGTTGGGCCTTCGCCAGCGCACCATCGGCATGGGCCACGCGCGTGCCTTGATCGCGATCGCCGATCCGGCCCGCCAGGTGGAATTGTACCAACGCATCGTAGCGAGTCAATTGAGCGTGCGCCAGGTGGAGGAGTTGGCAAGGGCAGCGGCCATGAAAGGGCCACGTGGTGCATCCGCCGGCTCTGTACGCCCCAACAAGGACCTGAGCAAGCTGCTCGCCCAGCACTTCGGTACCCGGGTGGTGGTGAAACAGAACACCGAGGGCAAGGGCCGGATCGAGATCCCCTTCAAGAGCGAGGACGAGCTGCGGCGGATCCTGGCCGTGATCCGGGACTGATCCACCGGTGCCACGCGGCTTCGCGGCCATAGCGGCCCGATGCTTGCCATCTTTGCACCATGCGCCTTTGGACCGTGCTGTGCTCGAGTGTGCTGGTGGTGTCCTGTGCAGCCCAAGTGGACCCCGTTGTGCCCACACCCGTGGTGGACAGCAGTGCGATCGCCGACCCGGTGATCGTGGATGGTGGACGGTCCTCCGGAACAGCCGACCGGAATGCGCCCAAGGATAGCCTGGACTGGCGGGGGCGCCACTCCCCGCAGCGTGCCACCTTGTACAGCGCGGTGCTTCCCGGTGCTGGCCAGATCTACAACCGCAAGTATTGGAAAGCCCCTATCGTGTGGGCCGGGTTGGGGACATGCGTGTATTTCATCCAGCGCAACAACAAGGAGTTCCGCCGCTACAGGGAGGCTTACCTGGCCGTGACCGATGGCGACCCGACGACCACCGACGAATTCAATGGCCGGGTGAGCGCTCCACAACTCCTGGATGTGACCGACACCTACCGCAAATGGCGGGACATCAGCTACATCGCCACCGGCCTGGTCCACATCCTGAACATCGTGGATGCCAGTGTGGACGCCAATTTCGTGCGGTTCGATGTGGGACGTGATCTGACCTTTGGAGCAGGACCTTCGTTGGAATTGACGGCACAACAGGCCGTTGGATTGCGGCTCAGCCTTGTGCTGCACTGAGGCCGAGCGACCCAGTACCTTCGCGGCATCATGCGTATCGCCTTGTACGGATCGGGCCGGATGGGCAAGGCCATCGAGGCCATCGCCATCGAGCGCGGCCACACCATCGGGCTGAAGGTGGACTCACACAACGCAGGCACCCCTCCCACGGGCTGCGATGTGGCCATCGAATTCAGCCGACCGGAGCATGCGTTGGAGAACATGCGTTTGTGCCTGGCCGAGCACGTTCCGATCGTGGTGGGCACCACCGGTTGGTACGATCGGTTGAACGAAGTGAAGCTCCTGGTGGCCCAGCACCAGGGGAGCCTGCTCTGGGCCAGCAACTTCAGCATCGGTGTGAATCTCTTCTTCCGTGTGAACCGGATGCTCGCCGGGTTGATGGACCGCCAGGTCGGTTACGGAGTGGGGATCGAGGAGATCCACCACATCCACAAATTGGATGCGCCGAGCGGCACAGCGATCACCTTGGCGCGTGACATCGATCTGAAGACGGGACGGTTCACGGGATATGAACTCGTGAAGGATACGGACACCGCGAACACGCATCCGGCTCGGTTGGAAGGGCCCATCCCCATCCGCAGTGAACGCATTGGCGAGGTCACTGGTACCCACACGGTCACCTGGACCGGACCGAATGACCGCATTGTGATGACGCATGAAGCCTTCGATCGCGGAGGCTTCGCACTGGGCGCTGTGGTGGCCGCCGAGTGGATCCCCACCCGCAAGGGCCTCTTCACGATGGATGATGTGCTGGACATGGTGTAGGCTGCCGTTCATACAAGGCTCATTACCATCCATCCCGGCATTCACAGCATTTCACGTTCCACGGACCGCCAGAACCGGCTTCCTTCGCACCTTCGCTGATTGCAGACCGACCCCATGATCCCCTACCTCTTCCTGTTCGCCTATTTCGCCGTCCTCTTCGCCAGTCTTTGGAAACTCTTCCAGAAGGCCGGACAACCCGCGTGGGCCGGGTTCGTGCCTGGGTACAACATCCTCGTATGGCTGAAGATCACGGGCAAGCCCTGGTGGTGGATCTTCCTCTTCCTGGTGCCCGGTGTGAACCTATTGATGTTCCTCATCATGAACGTGAACATCAGCATCGTCCTGGGCGAACGCAGCTTCAAGGACCATGTGATCATGACCTTCCTGCCCTGGGTGAAGATCCCGCAGACGGTGTTCGCGAACAATACCTACGTGGGCCCCATTCCGGTGGCCGAGCGCAAACGGGGCATGCTGGGGCAGTGGGGCGATGCGATCCTGTTCGCCGTGATCGTGGCCACGGTGTTCCGCACCTTCACCTTCGAGGCCTTCACCATTCCCACCCCCTCCATGGAGAAGAGCCTATTGGTGGGCGACTATCTTTTCGTGAGCAAGTTGAGCTACGGCCCGCGGCTGCCGATCACGCCGGTGGCCTTCCCCTTCACCCACCACACCATGCCGCTCACGGCAAGCACGCCCTCGTTCGTCACCTGGTTCAGCCAGCCCTATCGCCGTCTGCCGGGCTTCGGCACACCGGAACGGGGCGATGCCGTGGTGTTCAACTTTCCCGAAGGGGACACGGTGGTGGCCAACTTCCAGAACCAGAGTTATTACCAGCTCGTGCGCAACTACGGTCGGGAGAAGATCCATGATCCGCGCTTCCGCATGCTCAACATGGTGGACGGCCAGGTGCGGCAGGTGCCCACCGGTGGCATCCTCGTGCGCCCCTTGGACAAGAAGGAGAACTACATCAAACGGTGTGTGGCCATCGCAGGTGATACCTTGGAGGTGCGCCACGGTACCGTGTACGTGAACGGCCAGGAACAACCGCTGCCACCGGATGGCCAGATGGCGTACGACTTCGTGCTGCGCTCCAAGTTCAACGAGAAGCGCCTGAAGGAACTGCTCGACATCAGTCCAGAGGACATCAGCGACATGGGGAACGGCAGCGTTTCGATCCCCCTTACGGCCGCCGCGGCGGAAACACTGAAGGGGTTCGATAATGTGGTGAGCATGACCCGGCAGGACCATCCTCGGGGCTATCACTCCGAATTTGCGCGCCTTCCCTACTTCCCCAACCACCCGGATTACGACTGGACGGAGGACAACTTCGGCCCGATCCTCCTCCCCAAGAAAGGTGCCACCATACAGTTGAACGAACACGTGTTGCCTTTGTACGAGCGGGCCATCCGGGTATACGAGCATAACGACCTGGAGGTGCGCGACGGGCAGATCCTCATCAACGGCCAACCTGCCGTGAGCTATACCTTCCAGCAGGACTATTACTGGCTGATGGGTGATAACCGCCATCGCTCGCAGGATAGCCGGTTCTGGGGCTTCGTACCGCACGATCACGTGGTGGGCAAGGCGGTTCTGGTGTGGTTCACCAAGGATCCGCACACGGGCATCCGCTGGAAGCGACTCTTCACCGTTGTGAAATAGGCGACCGAAGGCCCGCGGCGTTCCAATGACCGGAACCAAGCACCAACAGGCGCCGGATGGAGGGGGCGACCTCCGCTCTGTCGCTCCAGGTAGGTGGTGGCGTAACGAATGGTGTAGGGCCTTCCTGCTGGCCCTGGCCATTCTGATCCTCCTGCATGTGTTCGTGGTGCGTTGGGTGATCGTGGAGAGCACCAGTATGTTCGCCACCCTGAAACCCGGAGACCTGGTGCTGGTGCAACGCTGGCCGGTCTGGACCGGGTTCTCCAATGGCGACATCGTGGTGTTCCGCGATCCGTTGAAGGATGACCTGAGCATGGCGCGACGGCCGTTGTTGGTGAAGCGCATCGCGGGATTGCCCGGTGATCGGGTGGAACTGAAGCGTGGCGAGCTCATCGTGAACGGTCGCCAAGAAGCCGATACGGACCAGGCTACCCAAGCCTACCTCGTACGGGTACGCGATGAGCTGAAGGTCGACAGCCTGTTGCGCCACCTTGGCCTACCGGTGCGCATGCGCCAGCCGGGCCGCTCGTTCGTTGAGCTACCGTTGAATGGAACGATGGCCAAACAACTCGAGGACCTGCCTTACGTACTGAGCGTGGACAGGTTGGGGTTGGCCCGCGGCCCACAGCGTCATATCTTCCCCTATAGCCCCCGGTATCCGTGGAATGGGGATGACTATGGACCGATCCAGGTTCCGAAGAAGGGCGATACCCTGCACATCAGTGTGGACAACCTGCCTTTGTACGACCGGCTCATCAGTCACTACGAAGGCCATACCCTGGGTGTGGATCGGGACCACCTGCTGATCGACGGCGCACCACTTACGGATTATGTGGTGGAACAGGACTACTACTTCGTATTGGGCGATAGCCGCCACCATAGTGCGGATTCGCGGTACTGGGGCTTCGTTCCCGCCGACCACATCACGGGTCGTGCGTGCTTCCGGCTCTGGGGAACCGGTGCGGGGGGCACAGCGAGTGGCCGGGGCTGGTCCTCGTTGTAGGGATACCTTTGTCCCACGATGCGATCGATCGGTGCTTGTTCCTTGTTCGCCCTGTTGGTAGCGTGTGGTGGTTCGGCCCAGGAGGAGCTGTGCGAGCAGGTCTTCGAGCCCTATCCGGACATGATCACCGGTCGTTCGCGTACCACGTTGAACAGCACCTACCTCGATGGCATGGCGTTGTACAGCGCCGGTGACTATGCAGGAGCGCGCGACAGCATCGAACGTTTCCTGAGGACACAACGAGCGGATCTTACCGGCTACATGTACCTCGCCAGTGCCTATCTCGCGCTGGGCGACCCGTACAAGGCGGAATTGCAACTGGACCACTTGGGGAGGGGCAACAACCTGCATTTCGACGACCAGATCAGCTGGTATACGGTGGTGTGCTGGGTGTGTAGCGGCCAGATCGAGCGCGCACGTACTGGTGCTGCTCGGATCGCCGAGGGCCGCTCGCATACCTACCGGGCAGATGCGAAACGGCTGTTGAACCTGCTGCCGAAAGCACCAGCCACGGAATGACCGAGCTGATCGAACGGCTACAGCGGCGGTTGAAGTACCCGCTACCCGGCCATGATCGCTTCCTGGAGTTGAGCGGCTACAAACGACCGGATCTCGAACGCGCCCGTGCCTTGGAACCCCCACCACGTGAAAGTGCCGTACTGGCCCTGCTCTATCCGAAACAGGAGGTGCCCCATCTGTTGTTGATGGTACGGCCTGTGTACGCCGGTGTTCACAGTGCGCAGGTGTCCTTCCCCGGTGGGAAGTGGGAGGATCATGATGCGAACCTTCGGGCCACGGCCTTACGGGAGTTCGAGGAGGAGACGGGGGCCTCGACGCGTGATGTGCAGGTGCTGGGACAATTGAGCCCGGTCTACATCCCGCCGAGCCGTATGCTTGTCACCCCCTTTGTGGGCCATGCCACATCGGCGGGCCCGTGGGAACCGGACCCGAGCGAAGTGGCCCGTCTGCTCGAAGTACCGCTGGACCTCGTGTTGAGCGACGGGTGCCTGAAGCGGCGCACACAGTACATCCAACTGATGGGCCGCGAGGTGGAGATCCCTTACTTCGACCTGTGCGGCGAGGTGGTGTGGGGGGCCACGGCCATGATGATCGCCGAACTACGCGAGTTGCTCGCTCCGGATCCCGAGTCGGGCCAGTAGGGCCTCATTCGGGCGCTTGCCCCTGCTGTCCTGGCTGTGCTCCGCCTTCAATCGGCGCACGAAATACATGTCGATCCGACCTTTGTTCTTCGCTTCAACGGCCCCACGGTGCTCGCATTCGAAGTAGTCCTTCACCAGGGCATGGGTCGTTCCGCTGATGTTCACTTCACCGGGCTCGCCGCTGCTCTCCATGCGGCTGGCGGTGTTCACCGCATCGCCCCAGATATCGTAGGCGAACTTGCGTTTGCCCACCACGCCGGCCACCAACGGACCACTGTGCAGGCCGATGCGCAGTGCCCATGGCTGCCTACCGGCCGCACTTCGCTCCATGCGCCATTTCTCCATCAGGTCACGTACTTCCAGTGCCGCGAGCACGGCTTTCACCGCGTGCTGGTCGTCCGGTGTCGGGACACCGCATGCGCTCATGTAGCTATCACCGATCGTCTTGATCTTCTCGATGCCATATTTCCCGATGATCTCATCGAAGTGGATGAAACAATCATCGAGCTCGCGCACGAGTTCCTCCGGTGTCATCCGCTCGGCCACCTGGGTGAATCCCTTCATGTCGGTGAACATCACGGTGACCTGTTCGTATCGACGTGCGGTGGCCTTGCCGTTCTCCTTCAATTCGTCGCTCACCTCCTTGGGCAGGATGTTGAGGAGCAGGTCCTCGATGCGCGCCTTCTGCCCTTCGATCTCCTTGCTCTGCGCCACCACCTCGGCCGTCCGCTCCTCCACCTTGCGCTCCAGCACCATGTTACGGTTCCGCAGTTGCCGTTCGCGTACCTTGATGTAGCTGAAGAGCGCGACACCGATCAGGGCGGCGAGTGCCGTGTAGAACCACCAACTGCGGTACCAGGGAGGTAGGATGGTGAAGGCGAGTTCGGCGGGTGGGTCGCTCCAGAGACCGGTGCGGTCCATGGCCTTCACTTGGAACACATAGCTGCCCGGTGGCAAGGCCGGATAGTAGGCATCGGTCCCGGTGGTGATGGGCTGCCAGCCTTCGTCGAGACCTTTGAGCTGGTACATGTAGCGCACCGCACCGGGATCGCTCAGGGAAACGCTGCCGAAGGCGATGCGCACATTGCGGTCGTTGTGGTCCAGGTCCAGTTCGTGCAGCGGTCGATCCTCGAGGTTCACCTTCCAGCCACGCAGTGCGACGATGGGTGCGACGGATCGTTCGGCACCTTTCTCTCCTCCCACACGCGTGGCACCATTGGCCGTGCCGAACCACAGGTCGCCGGACCGGGTGGTCCACACCGCGTTCGGTTTCACCTCGATCCCCGTGAACCCGGCCCGTTCGGTGAAAGCGATGAAGCCACCCTTCTTCGGTCGCCATTTATTGAGGCCCTTGTTGGTGCCGATCCAGACATGGCCGTTCTGATCACGGCCCAAGGCCTTGATCGTGTTGCTCAACAAGCCCTCGTCCTCGGTGAAGCGCTGCACCTCCTTGCCATTCTCCAGCACGATGATGCCCTGCCCTTCGGTACCCACCCAGATGCGACCCGCGCCGTCCTGGACGAAGGAGGTCGCGGTGAAGGATCGACCCAGGTCCACCGGCTCGGCCTGGCCATTGTCGATCCGGGTGATGCCTTTCACCGTGCTCCCCACCCAGATGGTGCCCTGTTCATCGCGGAAAATGGCCACCACATGATTGCCGGCCAGGCCCTCCGCTTCGGTGATGAAGGTGGGTGGTGTGCCAGAGCCTGGCAGGTACCGGCGCAGACCGTTGAGGCTACCGACCCACAATTCCCCGGTCTGTCCTGCTTCCAACGCGGTGACCTTGCCCTCGGCGAGGGTGCCGGAAAGTTCGATATCCAGGTTGACCTTCTCGGATCGTGGATCATACCGCAGCAGGCCACCATGGTCGGTGCCGATCCACATGTATCCCTTGTCGTCCTCGCGCAAGCACCGTATGAAATTGTCCGTGAGCGCGCCTTGCTGTGCGGTGATGGTGCGCACCGTGCCATGGCCTTCCGGCGGAAGGATGACCAGCCCACCGTTGGTGCCGAACCAGGCCCTGCCCCGCTCATCCTCGACCACTGCCCACACTTGCGGATCGGTCAGGCCATCTTCTGTACCGAAGCTCACGAACCGCTCGCCCTTGAAGATGTCCAGGCCGTTGTCGTTGGTACCGATCAACAGGTTGCCCTCGCGATCGCGGCCGATGCAGCGCACGAAGAGGCTGTGCAGCCCGTTGGACCTGCTATAGGTGCGCACACCTTCCTTTGTGATCGCCGACAGTCCACCATCGATGGTGCCTACCCACACCTGCCCTTCCTTGTCCTCCCCAAAACAATAGACCGATCCGCTGGAGAGCCCATTGGCCGGTGAATACTGCGTGATCGTTCCCCCGGCCAGCCGGAAGGCCCCACCGCCCCGCGTGCCGATCCAAATGGCTCCCTTGTCGTCCTGGAACAGCGCATTGCATTCGAACAGGTCCTGCCATCCCGGCAGGATGAGCGGTTCAAAACGATCCTTGCCGGGTTCTAATGCGCGTAGGGTGCCCCGGTCCTCCACCGTGCAGATGCGGCCATCGGAAAGCACCGTTATGTTCAAGAGCACATGCTGCAATCCTTTATCCTCCGCATAACGCACGGCATCAAGTTGTTCCCCACTTGCAGGTGGGCCATTGAAACGGAAAGCGCCATGCCCCGCCGTGCTTGCCCAGATGTTGCCATCGGCCGCCTGCACCAGGCCGGTGATCGCTCCATGCACCTCCTTCCCCAAGTGGTAGGCTCGGAACTGGTTGCCATCGTGGTAGGTGATCCCCCCATCGAGATGGCCGACCCAAAGGTGGCCTTCCTGATCGATCAACAAGGAACGCGCACCGCCCGGTGCCACCCCCTCCTGCGTGCCGTGGTTCACCACGCTGTTGCCATCGTAGCTGGCAAGTCCCGCTTCGGTCCCGATCCACACCAGCCCAAAACCATCCTGGATGGTGGCGTACACTTTTGATGCGGGTAGTCCCTGTTGCACACCGATGTGCTCGAAGAAATACCGCTGGGCGTGGGCCAAGTGGCCTTGCAGGGTGAATGCGACAACGAGGAGCAGGCACCCTGCAGTACCGATGAGCGTGTGGTCTCGACCACGGCGAGGGATCCGCATCGGGGGCTATCGGGTCAGTTCATAGAACGATGCATCGCCACCAGCTGCATCGGATACCACCACGGTCTTGTCCACGCTCTCGCTGTAGTTCTGCATTTGCACTTTGAGCGAACCGTAGTTGAAGTAGCTGTAGATGTCGTCCTTTCGGGCATCCACCGGGATCCAATAGGCCTTGCCTCCGACCGACTTCCCATGGCCGGAATACCAGACGAGGATGGTGCTCACCTTGTTGGTGCGGACCAGGTCGCGCAGTTCGATGTTGAAGAACCGATCGAACTGGTCCTTGGTCAGGTTCTTCTTCGTGATGGTACGCGAAACGGCGTAATTCGCGAATGCCTTCTGCATCTTGGTGGCGTCCGAGGCGTTCGACCCCACGGCCGGGAAGTTGCGGTAGTTCGCGTTCTCGATGTGAACGACCCAGGTGGTCCCGGTCCGTGAAGGTGTCGAAGTGGGGCTCTTTGTTGCGGTCGCGGTGGGCTCGGTCGGTCTCGTTGGTACGGGGGCCACGGCCTTGCGCACCAAGGTGAACACCTGATCGGCCGCGTTGCCGTACTGATCCTCGGCATGCACCGTGAACCGGTCCATGCCCTTCACATCCACCTTGATACTGAACTCCGGGTTCAATTGGTCCGGGGCATAGCTCGCATTCACCCCATCCACGGCGATCAGGCGGATGGGTGAGGCATCGGAGATCCGACCTTCCACGAATAAGGTCTCCTTGTCGCTGTCGATGGTGACCGATCGGTCCGGGGCGGCCTGTGGGGAGGTCAGTGTGATGAGCGGGATGAGGCCTTCACTGCGTTCCACCTTGAGCACAGCGGAGGTGAGGTTATCGTACAGATCGATCGCCTGCACCACGAGTTCCTTGTCGTTCACACCCCAGGGTATCACCGCGATGAATTGCGGATCCTTCTCCTCCTGGTCGTATTGGGCCGCGGTGCCGTTCACGGTGATGGCTTTGATCGTGCTACGGTCCAGGACGTGGCCGCTCACCTTGAGGTGGGAAAGCGATGCGGAGACCTGGGCCACACTATCGCGGCTGTACGGGTCCACGACGGTAAGCCGCGGGGTATCGCTCTCCCGGTTCATCTCGAAGACCTGAAGCGCGATCCGGGCACGCGACTCCTCGATCCGGGCATGGTCCTCCTTTCCCAGAGCAGGCTCGGCTTGCATCCGTTTCTGCGCGGTCTCCAGGTCCTTCAGGGCGCCTTCCATATCCAGGTTGGCTTCCTTGCATTCCGCACGCAACAGCAGCGCCCCCATGTCCTTGGGGTCTTCAAGCAGGATTCGATTGAGGTCGTTCACCGCATTCTGGTGCTGGCCGAAACCATGGTAGTACCGGGCACGCTGGAGGAACACCGCATGGTCCGTGCGACCAAGGGCCACGCACCGGCTGATGTCGTCGATGGCCTTGGCATACTCCTTCTGTGCCGCATAAGCCTTGCTGCGCCAGAACAGTGCATCCGTGCTTTGTGGATTCAACTCCAAGGCGAGGCGGCACTTGTCAATGGCCTTCTCCAAGGTCCGCATCTTCATGGTGGGACCGGTATAACGCTCGTAAAGCGCCAATTGCACCTCGGCCTGTGCGATGTATGCCGGCTCATAGAGGTGGTTCCATTCGATCACACGGTCCAGGTCGCTTTCGGCCGTGGTGTAATCGCGCAACGCGGTTCGGACGAGGCCCCGGAGGTAGTACGTATCGGTGGTGCCTTTAAGGGATACGGCCGCGTCGGCCGCTGTACTGGCACAATCCAGGTCGCCCAACGCAAGGCAGGCGCGCACCCTGGCCTGTAGCGCTCGCATGCTGCGACCGTCCTTCTTCAACGCGATCTCCGCAAGCTGGCGGGCCACCAGTGGGCTGTCCACTTCCAGGTAGGCCATGGCCGCTTCGGCTCCCAAGGCGGCATCCTCCGGCACCAGTTCCGCGATGCGTCGTCGATCCTGGGCGACCGCCTGCTCATTCCCAAGAAGTGCGTTCACTGCGGCGCGTGCCTCGTAGGCTTTCACCAGCTTGGGGTCCACCGCGATCGCCAGTCCATATTTCTCCAGGGCCAGTTCCGATCGACCCTCCTTCTGAAGGGCATCACCCTCCTTGAGGAAGGCTTTGCCCCCTTGGGCGTAGGAGATCCGGGACACCCAGGGAAGCAGGAGAAGAAGGAGGTAGTATCGCTTCATGGAGAGTTGGGAAGCGAAATTAGGGCCGAATGCTGACGGTCGTCATTCCGGCCCAACACCAACCACCTGGTCGATGGCCTGCCACGAGGGTCTCACTCCGCACTCTTCGCAAAGTGGGCCATCACCTCCGGCGTGACCCCGGTGCTGCTGAAACCCCCATCGTGAAACAGGTTCTGCATCGTAACGAACCGGGTGAAGTCGCTGAAAAGGGAGATGCAGTACTGGGCACAGGCTTCGGCGGGTGCATTCCCCAAGGGGCTCATCTCCTGTGCAAAGCCGAAGAAACCATCAAACCCCTTGATCCCGCTTCCCGCTGTGGTCAAGGTCGGGCTTTGGCTCACCGTGTTCACGCGCACCTTCTTCTCCTTGCCCAATTGGTAGCCCCAGCTGCGGGCGATCGACTCCAGTAGGGCCTTGGCATCGGCCATGTCCCCATAGCTGGGGAACACACGCTGGGCGGCGATGTAGCTCAAGGCCACCACACTGCCCCATTCGGAGAGGGCGTTCAGTTTATGCGCGGCCTGTAACATGCGGTGGAAGCTCATGGCGCTCACATCCAACGTCTGCTTGTACCACTCGTAGTTCAGGTCGTCGTACTTGCGGCCTTTGCGCACGTTGGGGCTCATGCCGATGCTGTGGAGTACGAAATCCACAGGGCCGCCAAGGGTCGCTTGTGCATCCTTGAAAAGTTGTTCCAGGTCGGCATCGTTCGTGGCATCGGCCGGTACCACTTTGGCCCTCGTACGCTCGGCCAACGTGTTGATCTCGCCCATCCGCATGGCCACTGGCGCATTGGAGAGCACGAAAGAAGCCCCCTCGGCATGAGCCAGTTCCGCCACCTTCCAGGCGATGCTATGTTCGTTGAGGGCACCCGTGATGATGCCGCGCTTCCCGTTGAGTAGTCCGTGAGCCATGGTTTTCGATCGAAGGCGGTGAAGTTAATCGGGACTGACCAATTCGGGCATGGATCGCCCCCGGACCCACGATCGACCCTGTGCGATCCGGCCACATCCTCCTATATTGCATCCTTGCTTTTCGCTCCTTAACCCACCTTCGACCATGAGGACCCTCATCTGCTGCATTGCAACCTGGACCGTCGGCACCGCGTATTCCCAGTGTGTCAGCAGTTTCCCTGCGAACGAACCCTTCACCTCATTCGCCGTGGGTACTGATGGTACCATGGCCAATAACTGGTCCAACCTTTCCGGAGACAACCTGAATTGGTGGGGCGATGATAACGGCACCCCGACAGCGGATAGTGGACCGATCGGCGACCACACCACGCTGAATACACAGGGCAGGTATGTCTACGTATCGGCCGCTGCGGCGGGTGCCACCCCAGCCAAGTCCGCCATCCTGCAATCGCCCTGTTTCGACCTTACCGGGCTGAGCAGCCCCTACCTCACATTCTGGTACCACATGGATGGGGACCAGCAGGGGAGCCTTGCCGTGGATATCAATGAGAACGGCTCGATCAGCAGCGGCGTGTGGACCGTGAGCGGTCCACAAGGGCACCGCTGGAAACAAGGGTGGTTGGACCTGGGTGCGTACAGCGACCAAGCGAACCTGCGGATCCATTTCCGGGCAACCACCGGAACAGGGGTTCGCAGCGACATCGCCATCGACGATGTGTTCGTGGGGAACCTTACGCCCGTGCTGGGGTGCAACGAAGCCACGGCCACCAACTTCAACAGCGGGGTGAACATCAACAACGGCACTTGCGATTATTCGTGCGGCTCCGGGCAACAACGGGTCAGGATCGAGATCGTGCGCGACCGCTATCCGAGTGAGACATCCTGGACGTTGACCAACGGCTCCAGCGGCACCGTACTGGCCAGTGGTAACAACAGCACCAACCCCAACGGAACGACCCTTTGCGTGCCGCAGAACACCTGCCTGGTCTTCCGGATCAACGACAGTTATGGCGATGGGATCTGTTGCGGCTATGGCAATGGGGAGTACCGCGTGTACCTGGGCAACACCTTGATCAAGAAAGGTGGGTCCTTCTCCAACTTCGAGGAGACGGATTTCAATTGCCCCCCCGGATTCAGTTGCCAAACCGCTCTTCCGGTCACCCTCGCACCGATCGGGTCCACCTATCCGGTCACCCTCGCCACCTTCACCACTGCCGATATTGAGCAGTGGTACGACTTCACTCCTCCGCAGACCGGGGCATATACCATCACCACGTGCGGCAGCAATACCTGCGACACCCGGCTGTGGGTGTATGACATGGCCTGCAACCAGATCCAACTGCATGATGGGATCGAAGGGGTCACCTTCGGGGATGACAATGAAGGAGGTTGTGGCCTGCAAGCCGTGGTGAACGCCAACATGCCCGGCGGTGTCGTACATCACCTGCGCGTTGGGGACAACGCCGGTGCGTGCAATGGGGCGGTGACCGTATCGATCATCTACAATGGACCGGTCGTGGGCTGCATGAACTACCAGTCGTGCAATTACAACCCCTTGGCCACGGTGGCCTGTACGGACTGCTGCATCGCTTTCGGCGACCCGGCCTGCCCGGAAGGACCGGACCTCACCATGAGTTCCTCGGCCCTGCAAAGCAGTATGACGATGAGCACGGTGAACATAACCGACGTATGTGCTCCCGTGGAAGGCTGCACCGGCGGCCTGGGCCAACGGTATGTGATCCGGTTCACCACCCGGATCGAGAACATCGGCACCACGGATTACTACATCGGAAGCCCCAATGCACAACCGCAGATGTTCAATACGAACAACTGCCATGGCCACGCGCACTATTCCGGCTACGCGGACTACATCCTCTTCGATCAGGACGGGAATGCGATCCCCGTGGGTTTCAAGAACGGCTTCTGTGTGATCGATGTGGGTTGTTTCCCAGGTAATACGGGGCAGTTCGGGTGCAGTAACATGGGGATCAGCAAAGGGTGTTACGATGTGTACAGTTCGGGCACCACCTGCAACTGGATCGATGTGACCAATGTGCCCGCAGGGACGTACACCCTGGTGCTGCGAACGAACTGGCAGCGCCGACCCGATGCCCTGGGCCGCTACGAACGCGACCACACGAACAACTTCGCCCAGGTGTGCATCAACCTGACACGCAACGCACAGGATGTGCCCTCGTTCACCATCGTGAGCAACTGTGCCCCCTTCGTGGACTGCCTTGGTCAGGCCTATGGGGATGCGCGGTACGATTGCACCGGTGTATGTAACGGACCGATCAAGAAGGGTGACCTGAGCAACGACTTCCAACAGAACCCAGTGGATGCCGTGACCTATGTGTCCTCCATCCTCGGCGAGGACATCTCCCCCACCCCTTGCAACGACCTGAACGCCGACAACGCGATCACGGTGAGCGATGCCGCCCTGATGGTGAACTGCTACACCCAGCGCGATATACACAATGCCCAGACCATCGTGGACTATCACCCCTGGTGCGAATTCCCACGGGGCTACCTGAGCACCCCGGACCTGGTGGAACTGAGTCTGGCCAACCTCGATCCCGTGAACAAGACCGTGGACGTTTACGTACGTAATCCCACCTGTGGGGTATTGGGTTACGAGTTCACGATCGGTGGCCTCACCATCCAGAACGTGACGAACCTGGCCCCCAACCTGGTCGGGGATATCGCGGTGAGTTCCTCGCTCGGTGGGAACAAGGTGATCGGCCTCTCCTATTCGGACACCTCCCTGGTACGCAACTCGATCGCAGTGCCACTGTGCCGGATCAACTACCTCAGCCTCACGGGCGGGGTGGTCTGCATCTCTTCGATCGTGGATATCGTGAACCAGGATGCGAACGATGTGGTCACCGCGATCGTGGGTGGCTGCCTTGCGGTGCCGAACACGGTGGCGGTCTCGCCGCAGGTTTGGCTCGAAGGCCCCTACCAAGCGGGCACCGGCATGATGCGTGATGACCTCCGCACGGCCTCGTTGATCCCTACCACCGAACCCTTCACGACACTGGGTTTCACCCATGTGGCCGGTGGTGGTGGTGAACAGCTGGGTGCAGGTGTATTGGCCGTGACCGGAGGCAATGCCATCGTGGATTGGGTGCTCGTGGAACTGCGTGCGACCACCGCCCCCTACACGGTGCTTGCCACGCGTTCGGCCCTGGTGCAGCGCGATGGCGATGTGGTGGCCGTGGATGGGACCAGCCCTGTATCGTTCCAGGCTGCACCGGGCTTGTACCGCGTGGCGGTGCGGCACCGCAACCACTTCGGCGCGATGACAGCGGCCAACACGAACCTGGGATCGACCACCACTGTGATCGACCTGCGAACAGGGGGTACCGTCTGTTACGGCACCAACGCGCGGAAGGACCTGGGCGGCGGCGTGATGGCTCTTTGGGCCGGGAATGTGCGCCGTGATGGCCAAGTGCTGTACACGGGCCTCAACAACGACCGCGATCCCATCCTGGTGGTGATCGGTGGCGTGGTGCCTACGAACGTATCGGCCGGTTACTACCAGGAGGACGTGAACCTATCGGGGGTCGTGAAGTATGCGGGATCGGAGAATGATCGCGACATCATCCTGGTCAACATCGGCGGAGCCATACCCACGAACTCCATCCAGGAACAACTCCCCTGATCAGAACGAGCACTTTTTCATGAACCGCTCCATCCGTACGATCCACACCACGATCCTCTCGGTACTACTCCTGTTAACGACCACCGCCAGGGCCCAGATCGAACAGGGCGGCACACCACATAGCCTCCAGCGTTCCCTTCCAGCACCTCTTGGCCTCCGGTTACCCCAGGTGGACCTGGCCCAATTGGCGGCAGAGGACATGGTGAACGATCAGGACAAGAGCATCCCTTGGCGGTTCGGGCAGAACCATGCGGTTAACCTGGACCTTGACAATTCGGGGAGTTGGACCACGCTGGAGGATGGCACGCGGCTGTGGAGATTGGGACTGGAATGCCCCGATGCATTGAGCATCAACTTCGAGTTCAGTGATTTCCGTCCGGCGCCGACCGGTAAGGTGTTCGTGCTCGATCAATGGGGAGGGCACATCGGTGCGTTCACCACCGCCAATGACCCGCTTGGTAACCTGGTGCTTGGTGTGCAACCGGTGCGTGGGTCAAGGATCACCATCGAATACAGTGTGCCTGCCCATGGCCCACGGGGGAACCTGCGCATCGGCCAGGTGACGCATGGGTACCGCGACCTGTTCCATGCCGCACGCGGATTGAATGATTCGGGCACGTGCAACAATAATGTGATCTGCCCCGAAGGCGATCCCTGGAGGGACCAGATCCGAAGCGTAGCGATGATCGTGGTGAATGGAAGCGGATACTGTACCGGGACCCTCATCAACAATTGCGCTTCGAACGGCACCCCCTATTTCCTCACCGCGAACCACTGTCTGGGCGGCAACGTCAGCACGTGGGTGTTCCGCTTCAACTGGGACAGCCCCACCTGTTCACCGACCACCAATGGGCCAACGAACCAGACCGTTAGTGGTGCCACCCAACTGGCGAACAGTGCGACCAGCGATGTGGCACTGCTTCAGTTGAACAGCACTCCCCCCTCATCATACAACGTGTACTACAGTGGTTGGGATAAAGGCACCGCGGTGCCGAACGCAGCCGTTGGCATCCACCACCCGGCCGGGGATATCAAGAAGATCTCCTTCGAGAATGACCCGCTCACCAGTTCGAACTACCTGGGCAACGCCGGTTCCGGGACCAGTCATTGGCGTGTGGAGGATTGGGACGATGGCACCACCGAGGGCGGTAGTTCGGGGAGCGCGCTCTACGATCCGTCCGGAAGGATCGTGGGACAACTGCATGGTGGGTATGCCAGTTGCTCCAGCCAGACCGCCGATTATTACGGCCGGTTCAATGTGAGCTACCCGGTGCTTGCGACCTGGTTGGGCGCATGTGGCGATGCGGTGAACGGATACGATCCGAACACCCCGGCCATCCCGCTTGACGCGCAAGCCGTTGGCCTCAGCGGTGCCGCCGGGAACCACTGCGCCGGCAGCATCTCTCCCTCCTTGTCCGTCCGGAACGGCGGAACATCGACATTGACATCCTTCACGGTCGATTGGTCATTCACTGGCGGGCCCTCCGGCACGGTGCCATGGTCCGGGTCGCTGGCATCGGGCAACACAACGAATGTTCCCCTGGGTGCGATCACCTTGCCGGATGGGTCACTCACCTTCACGGCCACCATCAATGCCCCCAATGGAGGAACGGACCAGGTGCCGGGCAACAACAGTAGCTCGGTCGACCTGAGCCATGGCCCGAACCAGGTGACGTTCGACCTTGTACTGGATCGCTACGGCAATGAGACCACCTGGCTCGTACGCAGCGGTTCCACCAGGATCGCTAACGGTGGACCGTACACCCAACAGGCCAGCAACGGCGCCTATCCGCAAGCCCCTATCGTGCTCTGCCTACCCGATGGATGCTTCGATCTTGTGGTGAACGACAGTTTCGGGGATGGCATGTGTTGTACCTACGGCAATGGTTCGTTCACGCTCAATGATGAGTCTGGTACGCTGGCCTCCGGGGGCACCTTCACGTCGAGCAGCGTGAACCCCTTCTGTGTGGAAGCGAACGCGGGAACATTGCTCCAAGCGGCGGTGTTCCTGGAGGGGGCCTACGGAGCAGGGCCGGTCATGAGCGATGTGCTCCGGACCGCCGGGCTACTACCGGCTACCGAACCATACAGTGCTTTGGGCTACACGCATGTCGCCGGTGGTGGTGGGGAGACCCTGACCCCAACCGTCCTGGCCATCACAGGCAACCAGGCCATCGTCGATTGGGTATTCCTCGAACTTCGGGGTGCGGCCCCGACCCACACGGTCCTGGCCACGCGCGCCGCCCTGTTGCAGCGCGACGGGGATATCGTGGATGTGGATGGTGTTTCACCGGTGAACTTCAACGTGGCCGCCGGGAGCTATCATGTGGCGGTCCGTCACCGCAACCATCTGGGGGTGATGAGCGCTTCTCCTGTGGCCCTTGGTGCGACCCCGGGCACGATCGACCTACGCTCTACGAGCACGGGCACCTTCGGTACCGATGCCCTGCAAACCATTGGTGGCGTGCGTGCCATGTGGATGGGTGATTGCAACGGTAGTGGATCGGTGCTGTATGCCGGTGGTGGGAATGACCGCGACCTGGTGCTTTTCCGGATCGGGGGGGTGGTGCCCACGAACACCACGAACGGCTACCACCGTGAGGATGTCAACCTTGACGGCGTGGTGATGTACGCCGGGAACGGGAATGACCGGGACCTGATCCTACGGACGATCGGCGGAGCAGTGCCAACGAACAGCAAGGTGCAGCAACTGCCCTAATGCTCATCGTTTGGTGGCGAGCAGTTCGCGGGCGTTCTCCAATGCGGCGGAGGTCACTGTGCGGCCACTGAGCATGTGCGCCAGCGCTTGTATGCGCTCTTCGGCCACCACGGCCTTGATGCTGGTGGCCACGCGCTCGCCGATCTCGCCTTTGCTCACCACCAGGTGCGTGTCGGCCTTGCTGGCGATCTGCGGCAGGTGCGTGATGGCCAGGACCTGCCGGTCGCGGGCCATGCGGGCCATGAGGCTGCCCACCCGATCGGCCACCTCTCCGCTCACCCCGGTGTCGATCTCGTCGAAGACCACGGTCGGCAGGTCTTTCGAATCGGCCGCGAGTGAGATGAGCGCGAGCATCACCCGGCTCAGCTCGCCACCGGAGGCCACCTTTTCAAGTGGGGCGGGTGCCCGGTCCTTGTTGGCGGTGAATCGGGCGCGGATGGTATCGATCCCATGGGGCCCGGGTTCGCCAGTAAGGTGCTCGAATTGGAATACCGCGTGCGGCATGCCCAATTCATGAAGCAGGGCCTCCACCTTGTTAGCGAGTGGCTTCACCGCGCCGGTCCGTGTACGGGACAGGACTTTCGCGCCCTGCTGCACCTGCTCACCGAGCTTTCCCACCTCCCGGCTCAGGGTGGTGATGCGCTCGCCCGTGGATGCCGCGCCCTCCAGGTCCTTCGCGAACTGCACCTGTAATTCGAGCAATTCCGCCACGGTGGCTACACGGTGCTTCTGCTGCAGTCGTTGGATCAGGTCCAGGCGTTCGCGCAGCCTCATGGCCTTCTCCGGGTCGATGCTGATCCCTGTGGCCGTACGTGCGGCCTCATCGGCGATGTCCTTCAACTCGATATGGACGCTGTTCAGCCGGGTGAGCAACTCGGCCACCGTAGCATCCAGCCGTGCTGGTCGGGCAAGGGCCTGGCGCAGGCGTGCGAGCACTGCGCCCGCTCCGGTACCGTCCGTCACGGCTACTTCCACCGACTGAAGTGCACCGATCAATTCCTCGGCGTTCTCTGCTCGGTTCAATTCCTGTTCAAGTTCCGCCTGTTCATCCGATCGCAACGCGGCGGCCTGCAATTCCTCGTATTGGAAGCGGGCGAAGTCGGCGGCATGCAGGATCCGGGCCTCGTCGCGCTGAAGCACCTCCAATTCGTGCTGCTTGCTCCGCCAGTCCGCGTAGGTCGAGCCGTAGGCTTCCACTGCCGCGGTATGGCCTGCGATATGGTCGACCAGGCCGAGTTGGAAACGCGGACCATTCAGCAACAAGGTGTGATGCTGGCTATGCACATGCACCAACCGTTCGCCCAATTCGCGTAGCTGTTCGGTGCGTACGGGTGTGTCGTTCACGAAGGCACGCGACCTGCCGCCCACATCCAATTGACGACGAAGGATGCTGTAGCGCTCGGCCTCCACCTCTGCGGCGGCGAACCAATCGTCCAGGCCCAGGCCCTTGGTATCCACTTCGAGTTCGATCACGCATTTGCGCTCGCGGTCGCGCACCGCACTCGCATCGGCACGCTCGCCCATGGCCAGGCCCAAGGCACCGATCACCAGGCTCTTCCCGCTGCCCGTTTCACCCGTGATGATGGTAAGGCCCTTCGACAGGTCCAGGTCGAGGGAGTCGATCAGCAGGTAGTTGGCGATGGAAAGACGGCGCAGCATGACGAGGTTCCTGTCAACGGAATGGCCACCAATATCGGTACTACAATGCGTTGCGGATCATTCGCCACACCCTCAGGCACGTGCAGGTCACGATCCCCGCATCATGTTCTGATACTGGCTGATGTGTCCCGGATCAATGATCTGCAGCGTATTGAAGAGCTTGGTCTTCTCCGCGGGATCGGCCTGCTTGAAGATCTCCACGAGCTCGTTGTACTTGGCGTTGAAGAAGACCTGGAGGTTATAGCTGGCGGGTTTCGCCTGGTGTACGGATTTCAGCTTCTCGATGCCCTGGGCGATCGTGCGTCGGCTCGTGACGGCATCGGTGCTCAGGTTATCCATGCCTAACCGATGGTAGTTGTACAGCAGGTCGCGGAAGGGCCGGAACACCGCTTGCACTTGGTTATCGATGAGCCAATAGCGGTTCCGTTGGTCCTCGAAGGCCTTCCAGCCGGACTCCGATGCATTCTGTGCATTGTTCACCACCTGTTGTGCCAACGTGTAGAAGGCAGAACCACCCGTGGGACTGAACGTGTCCCCATCGAGTCCAAGGACGTAGTAGGCATAGAAGCCGAGCAGGGAGGAAAGGTTGTTCAGGTGGCGGTCCGGAGTGAATTCGATCTGCGTGTTCTCCAGGAAGTTGAACTGGACCTGGTTGTCCACGATGTCCAGGATCGGTGAGTTGTAGTCGGTGCCATACACGGGCCGCGCATAGATGATCTGGAGGTTGCCCTCAAAGCGGTCCGGTGCCGGTTGGCTGGTGATGGTGAGCAGCAGGTTGATGTCGATCCGCTCGGCCGGTGTGAAGTTCAGGTTGGTGAACCGGCGGTTCTGGTAGAAGTCCTTGATGGCCGATTCCAACGACTGGAAGACCCTGGGCTGTGCCGTGGCGATCTGCGGGGCGATCACACTGGCCTGGCAGTTGAATTCCTGTGCGTGGAGGCCGGGTGCCAGCAGCAGGCACATGGCCGCGACCAGGTTGAAGGAAAGGAGGTGTGAGCGGACGGACATCTCAGAGAAGGGCTTCAACGCGGTCCAAGATAGCACGGGCCACATCGGCTTTCGATAACAACGGCAAGGCCACCGGCTTCGTGTCCCGGCCGATCAACGTCACCATGTTGGTGTCGTACCCGAATCCGGCGCCCACATCCTTCAACGAATTGAGGACGATGAGGTCCAGCCTCTTCCGTTCCAGCTTGCCTTGCGCGTTGGCCTCGGCATCATCGGTCTCCAGGGCAAAGCCGACCAATACCTGGCCCTTGGGCTTATGGGCACCCATCCACGCGAGGATATCCTCGGTGGGTTCCAGGTCCAGGTGCAGGGCGGCAGCCTTCTTCTTGATCTTGCTTTCGGCCACCACCACAGGGCGATAATCGGCCACGGCGGCGCTCATGATCACCACCTCACAGGCCGCAGCCGCCTCTTTGCAGGCCAGTGCCATTTGTGCCGCACTTACCACATCGGTCCGTCGGATCCCCGTGCTTCGTGCGATCAGGTTGGTCGGCCCGGTCACCAGTTCAACGCGGGCACCGCGCAAGGCCGCCTCCTCGGCGATGGCGAACCCCATCTTACCGCTGCTGCGGTTGCCGATATACCGGACCGGGTCGATGGCTTCCTGCGTGCCACCGGCGCTCACGAGCAGCCTCCTGCCATTGAGTTTGCTCGCTCCGACCAGGTCGGCGTGAAGCCGGGTCACGATGGCCTCCGGTTCACTCATCCGCCCCTCCCCGCTCAATCCGCTGGCCAGGTCGCCGCTATCGGGGCCGATGGTGCGTATACCGCGTTGTTTGAGCAGTTCCAGGTTGGCCTGGGTGCTGGCGTCTCGGTACATCTCCAGGTCCATGGCGGGCGCCACATATACGGGACAAGTTGCGCTCAGGTACGTCGCGATCAACAGGTTGTCACATTGTCCGGTGGTGAGCTTGCTGAGTGTGTTCGCGCTCAACGGGGCGATCAGGAGCACATCCGCCCACCTTGCCAGATGGACATGATCGTTCCAGGTACCATTGCCCGCCACCAGATCGGTAAGCACCGGTCTGCCACTGAGCGTGGCCAAGGTGAGCGGGGTCACGAAGTCATGGGCGGCCGGGGTCATCACCACCTGCACCTCGGCCCCGGCCTTCACCAGGTCGCGTACCAGTGCGGCCGCTTTGAACGCGGCGATGCTGCCCGAAACCCCGAGCAGTACCTTGCGATTGAGCACGTGTTCCACCGGACGTCAGCGCCGGTCGTGGATCAGGCCTGGTCCGTGTTGCCGCTCGCCTGCCCGGCCCGGCGGTAGTAAATATTGCCTTCGATCAATTCCTGGATGGCAAGCGCCCCCGGCTTGGGCATGCGCTCATAGTGCTTGCTCACCTCGATCTGCTCGCGGTTCTCGTACACCTCCTCCAGGTTCTCCCCGTTCACGGCGAATTCGTCCAACTTGGCGCTGAGCTCCTCCTTCAGGGCCACACTGATCTGGTTGGCACGTTTGCCCAAGAGGGCTACGGTCTCGTACACGTTACCGATCTCCTGGTCCAGTTTGGACACATCACGGGTCACAGTGGTCTTGGCGGCGTTGGTATGCTTGAGGATCATGCGCTATTGGGGTGTCGCGGCCAACTCGGCCTCGAGGTTCTGGTGCAGTTTGGTCGCATCCGCGAGCAGGGCGCTCTGCGGAAATGCGTCCGCGAAGTTATGGTAAGAGCGGATCGCTTCCTTCAATCGATCCAACTTCTTGGACTCCACACTGTTGATCGCCAGTAGGTAATCGCTCTGGAGCGTGAAGAACAGGGCATCCTCCCGGAAACGGCTGTTGGGCCATTTCCGTGAGAAGTTCCTGAAGGCCACTCCGGCAGCCTGGTAGTTCCGCATCCGATAATATTGATCCGCACCATGGAAGTCCTTTACTTCCAGCTTCGTGCGCATCGCATCGATCAATGTATTGCAACTGTCCTTCAGGGTGCTTTCGGGATAGCGTACCAGGAAGAGCTGCATCTGATCGATCGCACTTTGGGTGTCCGTCTGGTCCAGCTCGTAACTGGGGCTGTTCATGTACTGGCAGTACGCGCTCAGGAAAGTACATTCCTCGGCATATTGGCTCTTGGGGAACGTGCGGGTGAAATTGGCCAGGTAGTACGCCGCCAACGTGAAATCCTTCATGCCGTACGTGCTCTTGGCATGCAGATAGTTCACCTTCTCGCTCAACTGGGTGCCCCGGGTGAGTACGATCAGCTCTTCCAGCAGCGGGATGGCGCGGTCCCAACTCTCCTTGGCCATGAGCTTCTCGGCCACCTCCAACTTGTATGCGGTGTCGGTGCTCTTCAGGGCCTTATTGAACTCACTGCACCCGGATAACAGGGTGATACAGAGGAACATAGGAAGAAGTTGACGCATGGATGCAGGGGCCCTTGGCTCCGAAGGCGGCAAAGGTATGGACCGCTCCGGTACTTGCGAAAGGAGAACGACCCATGCCGGGGTGTTCATGCCTCTGGCGCGCTGTCAAACCGGCGCAGGTTACCTTTGGCCGGCCATTACCCATGGTGCGACCATGGGTGTTCGGTCACCATCCGCCTGGTAAGGCACCACCCATGAACGACATATTCGACAAATTACGCAAGGACCTGGGCCATATCGGCCGTCACGCCAAGAACAGTCACGGCTACTTCAGCTTTCCCAAACTCGAGGGGCCGCTGGGATCGCACATGACCTTCCGCGGAAAACAGGTGTTGGTGTGGAGCTTGAACAACTACCTGGGCTTGGCCAACCACCCGGACGTCCGTGCCGTGGACGCCCAAGCCGCTGCCGACTGGGGCATGGCCTATCCGATGGGTGCACGCATGATGAGCGGTCAGACCAAGTACCACGAGCAGTTGGAGGATGCCCTGAGCGAGTTCATGGGCAAGGAGGATTCCTTCCTCCTGAACTATGGTTATCAAGGTTGCATGAGCGCGATCGAGGCGCTCCTCTCCCGCCACGATGTGCTGGTGTACGACAGCGAGTGCCATGCCTGCATGATCGATGGTGCGCGGTTGCACCATGGCAAGCGCTTCGTGTTCAAGCACAACGACATGGAGAGCTTCGAGAAACAGCTCGAACATGCGCGGAAGCTCACACTCCAAACGGGTGGCGGTATCCTGGTGATGACCGAAGGTGTGTTCGGCATGGCCGGCGACCAGGGCAAGCTGAAAGAGATCGTGGCCTTCAAGGAGAAGTACAACTTCCGCCTCTTCGTGGACGATGCACACGGCTTCGGCATGTTGGGTCGCGATGGTCGTGGCACAGCGGACGCCCAAGGTGTGATGGAGCACATCGACGTGTATTTCGGCACGTTCGCCAAGGCCATGGCCAGCATCGGCGCCTTCGTGAGCGGCCCTGAGGATGTGATGATGTACCTGCGCTACAACATGCGCAGCCAGACCTTCGCCAAGAGCCTGCCCATGCCCGTGGTGATCGGTGCGTTGAAACGACTGGAGATGATCCGGACCATGCCCGAGTTGAGCCAGAAGCTCTGGACCATCACCAATGCCCTGCAAACGGGCCTGAAGGATGCCGGGCTGGATATCGGCGTAACGAATAGTTGCGTGACACCGGTGATGATGAAAGGCAGTATCCCGGAAGCCACCAATGTGGTGGTCGACCTCCGCGAGAACCATGGGATCTTCTGCAGCATCGTGGTGTACCCGGTGGTGCCCAAGGATACCATCCTACTGCGTCTTATCCCCACGGCGGTGCATAGCCTGGCCGATGTGGACTACACGGTGAAGTGCTTCGCCAAGGTGAAGGAGAAACTGGCGGCTGGGCATTACAAGGCCGAAACGGTGGCGAGCATGTGAGCCGTTGGGCGCGGGTGACCTTTCCTCCGGACCATAGGCTGGCTCGAAGTACCTCGCTCCGGCGGCTCGACCGGGCATGAGGAACCTTACGGATGCTCGCCCTCGATCGCTCAACCATCGTTGCAGCTCAGCCGGATACTTCGTTCCAGTATCCTCACTTCGCTGCGCCTTGTCTGAGCGAACGATGGCTTCGCGTGCCATCCGTTCGAGATACTTCGAGCCACCCCATAGGTATCGGCCATCTGCCGTTCGGCATCTGACCAAGTATACTCCTGATCCAGTGTGGGCCCTTGGTGGGTTCGTTGCTCCGCGTTCGATGGAACGGAGTACCGGAGCGAGCGGACCCTCGGAGCGCTCGCTGTTGGGTTTTACTGCTTCGTTCGTGTCCGCTCCAAGTCCTTGTAATCGCTCTTCCAAACCATCTTCTGGTTCAGGAGCTTGAAGTAGATCACATCCCCGAAAACGGTGCGCACCACCTTGCTCAGGGTACTGCTCTTCATTTCGGGGTTCCACGAATTCGCACACTGGTTCACCCCGAAGTTCTTGGACCGGTCGAACGATGGTACGGTGAAGTATTCCTTTGGGAGCACCCGGATGTCCCCCCCTACCACCTGATCCTTGTTGTTCAGGCGGAATTCCGGGAAACGATCCAGGAAGTACCTGGTGATCACATCGTTGCTCACCCGTGGCTGATCCATGTGATCGTATAGCGCCATCCACTCCTTCAGGAATGGATGACCCTTTCGTGCGGCGATCACCCCTGTCGATAGGTGACAATCGAACTCAAAAGGCACCATCAGGTGCTCACCAAGGAACGGATCAAGCCGCTTCTTGATCTTCGTGTCCGTATCCAGATAGAACCCGCCGAACTCATGCAGGATGGTCAGACGCATGTGGTCGCTGGCAAAGGCATAGTTCCGTTGGGTGTGCATGCGCTGCACCCATGGGTGTGCATTCACATCGTAATTGGTCTCGTCCCAACGAATGATCCGGAAATCGGGCATCAAGCGTTGCCACTGGTCGATGTTCGCTTGGAAAGACGATGGAAGGGACTTCCCACCGATCCAGATATAGTGGATCATTCTGGGTATCCGGTCAACCTCAACGCACTGGTACTCCTTGATCGCTTCAGGTCGGATCACTGTTTCAATGTTTCGAGTGCAAAGGAAAGGGCACGAAAGGTACCGCCGCCGGAAGTGCCTCTGGCACCACCCTATCCGCAAGTGTTCGCCGATCGTCATGGCTTCGTGCCGCGGATGAGCGTGATCGATCCGGTGTGCAACTGCGGGTCGCGGTCCTTGGTGCATCTTCGTACCTGATCATGAACCTTGCGAACGATCATCGCGCCGTGCTGGACTACCTGCAGCTCTTCCATCCTCTGGAGGATGGGCCGTGGAACGCGATGATCGCCGCGTTCCGAACGCGGACATACGATCGCGGCCAGGTGATCACCGGCGTGGGCGACGTGCAACGCGACCTGCTGTTCATCCTCGAAGGTGTTCAATACAGCTACTTTCAGAAGGATGACAAGTCGTACGTGATGGCCTTCACCTATCCGGTAGGCATCAGCGGCATACCTGAGTCGTTCCTGTCGCAACTCCCCAGCACCTACACGCTGGAGACCATCAGCGAAACACGGGCGCTCGCACTATCCCACTCCGACCTGCAACGGCTCTTCGACGCGCATCCCGCCATCGAGCGGTTGTTCAGGAAGATCACGGAGGCCATGCTGATCGCCTCGACGCAGGGGCGCTATCGCCAGGTGAGCACCAGTGCGGAGGAACGATTCCGGCAGTTCGCCGCACTGAGCCCGCACCTCTTCCAACTCGTTCCGCACAAGCTCCTCGCGAGCTACCTCGGTATCCACCCCACCAATTTCAGCAAGCTGTACAACGCCGTCCGGATCTGAAGAAGTTGGTTTTCGCCAAGAACGCGCGTCTGCCCGTGGTGGAGCTTTGCTGCCATGGATCCCCGACAACCATCCTGGCTCGACCGTAACGAGTTCCCGTTCGCCACACACACCTTCGCCCATCCCGATGGCCGCATGCACTTCGTGGATGAAGGCGAGGGTCCGATCATCCTCTTCGTCCACGGCACGCCTGATCGGAGTTTCGGCTTCCGCCACCTGATCAAGGCATTCCGCAGCACGCACCGCTGTGTAGCGGTGGATCACCTGGGTTTCGGGCTCAGCGACAAGCCACGCTTGGCCGATCTCACCGTGCAGGCACACGCCCGAAGGCTACAGGCCTTCATCGACAACCTTGGGCTGAAGGATGTGACGCTGGTGGTGACGGACTTCGGCGGGGGTATCGGGCTGCAGCATGCGCTGGAGCATCCGGGGAACGTTAAGCGGATCGTGCTCTACAACACCTGGATGTGGGCCTTGAACGACGATGAGCGTTTCGCGCGGCCAGCGCGGATGATGCGCGGCTGGCTGGGGCGCCTGGCCTACCTGCGCTTCAACTTCAGCGTGAACGTTATGATGCCCACAGCCTATGGTGACAGGAAGGTGCTGACACCAGCGTTGCATACGCAGTACAAGCAGGTCTTCCCCACCCCAGCCTCACGCGAGCCCTTGCATAAGCTGGTGAAGGAGATGCTCGACGCTGGTCCGTTCTGGGCGGCGCAATGGAAAGAGGTGGACCGGCTGCGTACGATCCCCACGCTGATCGCCTGGGGCATGAAGGACCGCTTCTTCCCGCCGGACCTGCTGGAGAAATGGCGGCAGGCGCTCCCGCACGCCACTGTACGAACCTTCCCGGAGGCCGGGCACTTTGTCCATGAGGAGGCCCCACAGGAACTTGTCCAGGCCATCCGCACATTCCTGATCGAACACTGATCCCGGTGTGTGATCGGGCCGCTTCGCTATACCGATCTCCAACACCCAGGTCGGGGATCTTTCACGTTGACCCCGGCGGTACGAGAACCGCAACCTGCTTCCTTTCGGAAAACCTTCCGGAATATGCGTGTGGAACAGCTTGTAGTTGGCGCTTCCTTCTCGTTCCTGGCGAAGGACTGCGCGGCGCAGGTGGCCGATGCGGGGCCGGATACCCTGCTTTGTGAAGGCGCGTACACCATGCAAGGCAGTGCTGTGCCGGTAGGCGGAACCGGAACATGGACCTTGCTCATGGGTTGTGCCACGATCATCGATCCGAACGCACCAAGTTCTGGGATCACCGGCCTGTGTCCAGGCGAAAATGTATTCGTATGGGAGGTGTTCGATGGCTTCGCAACCACGAGTGACACCGTCGTGATCGGAGTGGTGGACCTGCCCATGATCGCAGACGCCGGTCCGGACCAGACCATCATAGCACCACCGTTCTCCGCGCAGTTGATGGCCAACACGCCCGTGTCCCCCAGCTATTGCCTTTGGACGATCATCAGCGGTTCCGGTGTTATTGCCGACCCGAGCGTTCCCTATTCCATGGTATCTGGGCTGAACGTTGGCGAGAATATTTTCCAATGGTCCTGCACCACCGGGCCGTGCATCACCACGGATGTCATGTCCGTGAACGCCTTCTTATGGACCGGGCTTCAGTCCACTTCACCTCATCCCGAGGCCGCGGTCATTGTCGATCAACAGAATGAATGCCTCAGCTTGATCACCGAAGAGAACGTGAACGCGGTTGCACTCACCGATGCCAGTGGTCGGCCCGTTCATCTGTATCCGTCCGGATCGTCGCGAACATGGAGCATGGCGCCATACGGCAAAGGGATCTACTTCCTCTGTGCCGAGTTGAACGGTGTGAGGCGCGTATTCCGCTTCGTGGTGAGCCGCTGACCATCCGCGGCAACTTCGGCGATACAGCTTCGTGCCAAGCAGGTGCATACTCGATCCGCTGCGCAACAGTGGACCGGACGTGCGACCTGTCATGCAAGTACATCCCAATGGCTCGACGGCTTACCGGCCTGTCGGAACGTTGCTCAGAACCCGCAACTTCGCACCCAGACCCGAACAGGAAGAATGACCCAAGGACAAACCATCGCAGCAGAGCTCAGAGGACTACAGGCCGCAACCCGCACCCTCCTGGAACGCACCCCCACCGACAAGCTCACATGGAAGCCGCATGAGAAGTCGATGACCTTGGGGCGGCTGGCCATGCACGTGGCCGAGCTGCCGCATTGGATCGTGAAATCGTTCGAGCTGCCCGAGTTTGATTTCATCGCGGCTGGCTTCACCCCGAACGTGCCGACCGATCACGCACAGATCATGGCGATGATGGCCGACATCTGGCCCAAAGCCCTCGCCTACCTGGACAAGGCCACCGATGCCGATCTGGCCCAGGTATGGACCATGCGCCGTGGCGACCATGTGATCTGGAGCATGCCCCGTGCGGATCTGGCCCGGCTGCACATCAAGCACATGGTGCACCACCGTGGCCAGTTGAGCGTGTACCTGCGCCTGCTCGATGTGCCGATCCCCGAGCTCTTCGGGCCCACGGCCGATACGCGGAAGTGACCATGGTCCGGACCGTCCTGGCGATCAACGGAAGCACCCGCGCCTCGTCATCGAACGGCCATTACCTCCATGCCATCGAGCGCCTGGTCGGTGACCGCGCGGCATTCGTGCGTTCTCCGTCCATCGCCGACCTTCCGCACTTCAACCCGGACCTGGACCACGAAGATCCTCCGGCCTCGGTAGTGCATTTCCGTCAACTCGTCCTGGCCAGCGATGCCGTCCTGATCTGCACCCCGGAATATGCCATGGGCGTGGTGGGCAGCTTGAAGAACGCGCTCGACTGGTTGGTTTCCTCCAGCACCTTGAGCGGCAAACCCGTCATGCTCGTGACCGCATCATTGAACGGCGAGAAAGGACATGCGGCACTGTTGGAGACCTTGACCGTGATCGAAGCCCGGCTGCGACCGGAGACCAACGTGCTGATCCCCTTTGCGAAGACCAAGGTGACCTCGGATGGCGTGATCACCGATGATCCGGCATTGCAGGCGATCCAAAACGCGTTGGACGTACTGCTGGCCGGTCGATGAACGACCTGCCACGCAGCGCCTTCAGAACTGCACGTCGATCATGGACTCCCCGGCGCCGAGTTCCAGCAATGAGGACTTCACCGCCTTCACGAAACCTTCGGGGCCACAGGTGTAGAACGGCTGGTTGAAATCCTTGATGTGTGCGCTCAGGAAAGCGGCACCCACACGCCCGTGCAGGTAGCCGGGGGCCTCTTCGTTGCTGAGCACTGGATGGAACGCATCGCCCAGCATGGAGCGGAACTCCTCCTCCATGAACAGGTCCGCCCTGGTCTTGTTGAAGAAGAAGAGCGAATTGCCCATCAATGTGCCGTCCACCCGCATTTGGCGCAGAATGGCGATGAAGGGAGTGACACCTGTGCCACCGGCGATGAATACCCCGGGGCCTTTCAGGGCCACGGTATCGAACGGCTCACTGATGATCACCTCATCACCGGCCTTCAGCCGTGCGACCTGTTCGGTCATGCCGTGATGGTCCGGGTAGCATTTGATCGTGAGTTCCAGATGTTCGTTCGTACTGAGGCCGGTGAAGGTGAATGCGGACACCTTGTCCTTCACTTCGGGCTTGTTCAGCTTGAAGTCGATGGCTTGCCCGGCGGTGAAGGCATAGTTGGGAGGGCGTTGGAGGGTGAGTCGCACCACATCGTGGGTCAACTGCTCCTTCTTGCGGAGTGGAACGTGGAAGTCCATTGTTCTTGAACGATCAAAGTGGGAAGGTAGACCACGGGACTACTTGGCGGTTGTAACCAGCACGTGCGACAGCCGGGCCAACGTATAGGCCCCCACCGCCATCACCAGGTCGCGCACGGCCACGTCCACGTGGTGCCAGCCGAAAAGCAAAGTGAGCGCGATGGCCACGAGCCAGCCAGCGACCACGTAGGCCCCGATGGCCGGACGCGTGAGCACGAGGATACCCGCCACGATCTCGATCACACCCACCACCATCATGAAGGTCGCTGGATCGAACGGCAGCATACCGGCCAGCCCTGGCGAGAGGTAGCCGCTCCAGTCGGTGAGGATGTTGGTGAACTTGTCGGCACCTGCGGCGATGGGCACAAGGCCGTAGGTGAACTTCAGCAGGGTCTGGAGGCGTGTTGCTTCCTGGTTGATCGCGATATTCATGTTGTGCGGTTGTTGGTTACATCCGTTGGATGCCCCAACTGACCATCGGTTACAAGACCGTGTAACTTTCACCGTCGAGATGCATCAAACAGGTGGAACGTCACGCACATGAAGGCATTGCATAGCGCACCCAAGCCCGGAACGCCCCTGTCCGACCGGGAGGTGATCGCGGAAGTGATCGCGGGCCGCACGGGCCTGTACGAGATCCTGATGCGACGGTACAATCAGCGCCTCTACCGGGCCATTCGCGGCTACTTGCCCGACGGGGCCGATGTGCAGGATGCCATGCAGGAGACGTACGTGAAGGCGTTCAAGAACCTCGACCGGTACAACGGCGAGGCGGCCTTTTCCACCTGGCTCATCCGCATCGGTATCAATGAAGCCCTGCAGCACCTGCGCCGCACCAAACGACGGGCCGGTCGCTTGATCGTTGACGCCGACCAGGAGATGATCGAAGAATTACCCGACACGCACATGGACCCCGAGCATACCGTTGAACATGCCGAGACGCGCCGCATCGTGGAACGTGCGGTGGACCAGTTGCCCGAGGCGTACCGCGCGGTGTACCTGCTGCGCGAGGTGGAGGAACTGCCCAGCGCCGAGGTGGCCGCCTGCCTGGGGATCAGCGAGAGCAACGTGAAAGTGCGCCTGCACCGGGCCAAGGCACTGCTGCGCGAAACGGTGTGGGAACAACTGGAGGACGCGCCGGTGTTCGAGTTCGGGCAGGACCATTGCGATGCGCTGGTGCAGCGGGTGATGGAGCGGATCGGCGGCTGAACAACCTGGCGAAGCAGGGCGACCCCAGCGGAGCACGGTAGCGCCCTTTGGGGCCATCACCGCCCCAGCGCATCCAGTTCCTGCACCAGCTGCAAGAGGTCCTGTTTCACCAGCTTGATCGCCGATTCGAGCTGGTCGAACATGGCCGCGCGCGTTTCCAGTTGCCCGGTGGAATAGGTACCGCCATCACCGAAGTACAACGACTCGTCGGTCCGGTTCCCCTTGTTGCGTTCATCCTCCTCGTCCTTCCAACGGTCCACGAGGTCCTGGCGCAGGGTGCTCCCACCAGAAAGACCGGGCACGGGTTGCGTGAGGCAGTACCAGACCGATGGTGGAAAGATGCCCTGCGGATCGGCGCCCGCATGAATGACCCCGATGGCATTGCGCGGGTGACGGAAATCCGTGCGCTTCTCGGTGAAGAGCATGGCCGTGCCCAGCAGGGCCCCAGCGATCCCGAATCCGATGCCCGCTCCATCGATATTGCTGTCGCCCTCGTCGGCCAGATGGATGCCCGTGACCAGCGTGCCCAGTGCGCCCACGGCGATGGCCGCAACCGTGAGCTGCGACTCCTTCTTGTCCTCCAAACCCTTGAGGTACCCGGCCAGCTGGCTGATCCGCTCTTCCTCACAATCCAGTTCCGAGGCGATGGCACTGATCTCCAACGAGGCCATGTCGACGTGGTGCGCGATCAGCGAGCGTTGCTCCAGCAGGTCCACGCGTTGCTGCAGGTTGCGTTCGGCGGATGGGACCTGCGTACGATGGATATGATCGGCCAGTAAGGGCAGCACCCCGATGGCGTGGGCGATGCGTAGGCTTTGAGGGCTGAAGTGTGACGCCACTTCGGCAGGCACCGCCTCCGGATCGAAAACAGATACTGGTATTGCTGTATGACCGCTGTTCCATTGGCTGCAGGAACCACGGTCCAGGCGCGCTTTGTACTGGACCAGTTCCTTGTTCGAGCAGCCGCACAGGAGCAGCGGAATGGCGAGGAAAAGACCGAGCGGGGATCGGGCGAAGGTTATTTTCACGGTCCCAAGATCGCAACTTACTCAGACGGTGATATAGAAGCGGTCGATCCATGGGTTCAAAAGTGCGAGGGTGCAAGGGTTTGAGCCTCGCGCTCTCGCACTCTTGCACCCTTCGACCCACCATAGTTGATCGCCGGTCAAACCGGATCCTGACCACCGACTGAGTAACCACCATCCGAGCACACCCATTCGATCCGCTGGGCAGAAGCATACCTCGGTTCCGCGTGAGGGGCCGAAGCGGCAGCCCGGCGCAGGCAGGGCCTTGCGGGGGCGTGCGGCGAGGAGGCGACCGAAGGAAGCCCCCGCAGCGCCGCAACCGCTGGCCCTGACAAGTCCGGCTACAGCGTAGGACCCGACGGTGTGCTCCCGAGCAAAGGCTTTGCGAAGCGAAGGGATCACACCGGCACGCCCCGATATCGCTCAGCGGCCCAGCCAATTGAACCGTGCGCCCGATCTTCGCACCACGCCATCAGCTGATCCGCTCATCGGCCCAACATCGAACCATGCCCGAGAAGATCGACATCGAAGCCTCCAAGAACGAGGATTTCAACAAGCTCAAGCTCTCCGACCTCAACGCCCGCCTGAAGCAAGTACACAAGGGCGGTGGCGAGAAGCGCATCGCCAAGCAGCATGAACAAGGCAAGATGACCGCCCGCGAGCGCATCGACGCACTGCTCGACCCCAAGAGCCCGCGCATCGAGATCGGTGCCTTCGCAGCCGATGGCATGTACAAGGAGCACGGCGGCTGCCCCAGCGCGGGCACGGTGGTGGTGATCGGCTACGTGAGCAAGCGCCAGTGCATCGTGGTGGCCAACGACGCCACCGTGAAGGCCGGTGCCTGGTTCCCCATGACGGGCAAGAAGAACCTGCGCGCCCAGGAGATCGCCATCGAGAACCGCCTGCCCATCATCTACCTGGTGGACAGCGCCGGCGTGTACCTGCCCATGCAGGACGAGATCTTCCCCGACAAGGAGCATTTCGGCCGGATCTTCCGCAACAACGCCGTGATGAGCTCCATGGGCATCACGCAGATCGCCGCGGTCATGGGCAGCTGCGTGGCGGGCGGCGCCTACCTGCCCATCATGAGCGACGAGGCCCTGATCGTGGAGAAGACCGGTAGCATTTTCCTGGCTGGCAGCTACCTGGTAAAGGCCGCCATCGGCGAGGACATCGACAACGAGACCCTCGGTGGCGCCACCACCCACAGCGAGATCAGCGGCGTCACCGATTACAAGTGCAAGGACGATGCGGACTGCCTGAAGAAGATCCGTGCCATCATGGACAAACTGGGCAAGCCGAAGGACGCAGGCTTCAGCCGCGAGAAACCGGCCGCGCCCAAGAGCGATCCGAAGGAACTCTACGGCATCATCCCCATCGAGCGCGCCAAACCCTACGACATGCGCGAGGTGATCGCGCGCCTGGTGGACGACAGCGACTTTACCGAGTACAAGGAGGGCTACGGCCAGAGCATCCTCACCGCCTACGCCCGCATCGATGGCTGGGCCGTGGGCATCGTGGCCAACCAGCGCAAAGTGGTGAAGAGCAAGAAGGGCGAGATGCAGTTCGGCGGCGTGATCTACAGCGACAGCGCCGACAAGGCCACGCGCTTCATCGCCAACTGCAACCAGAAGAACATCCCGCTGGTGTTCCTGCAGGACGTCACCGGCTTCATGGTGGGCAGCCGCAGCGAGCACGGCGGCATCATCAAGGACGGCGCGAAGATGGTGAACGCCGTGGCCAACAGCGTGGTGCCGAAGTTCACCGTGGTGGTGGGCAACAGCTACGGCGCGGGCAACTACGCCATGTGCGGCAAGGCCTACGACCCGCGCCTAATCGTGGGCTGGCCCAGCGCGCAGGTGGCCGTGATGGGCGGCGAGCAGGCCAGCAAGGTGATGCTGCAGATCGAGGTGGCCGGGTTGAAGGCGAAGGGTGAAGTGATCACCCCCGAGAAGGAGGCCGAACTGCTGAACAGGATCCGCAGCAAGTACGAGGAGACCATCAGCCCCTATTACGCAGCAAGCCGCCTGTGGCTGGATGCGGTGATCGATCCGCTGGATACGCGCACGTGGATCTCCATGGGCATCGAAGCGGCCAGCCAGGCACCGGCCACGCGGGAGTTCAACATGGGGGTCTTGCAGGCGTAGGTCTTTGGGCGTGCCGGCTCGAAGACTCGCCGTCGCGCTTTCCGCTGCAAGTCCTCGCCGGATTACCGGCTCCGGGCTTTCCGCTGCAATCGCTCACGCGGAGCACGACTTGAACTAATGCCAAACGGGCCTTGAAACCAACCCCGGCCAATGCACCCGTGCTTCCGTTAATGTCTGGCGACGTGGCGCAAGGTCATTTTGAATTTCGGTAAGCACCTGTTCCAACTCCCTTCTCAACGCTGAGAGCTGTGCCAGCGTCGCATGCCCTGAAGAGAAAATGAGACGCTTACCGTCCGGAACGGTGAGTGAGGCGCGGAGTTCATCACTTTGTTCAATGGTTCGGAGCCAATCACGGCACGCAACCGCAAGGAGTATCTCATCACCCAAACTCCATTGCATCTGCGTGTCGTTCATTCGATACACGATGCCTTCGATGTCGAAGCTGCTCATACTCACTGAGCCCTCAGAGTCGTACTTGAGCGACTTCAACATCCTGATGAGCTTTCTGGTGTTTCCATTTGTCCCCTTGTCCTTCGTCTCTAGGTAGCCGCCTTGCAGGAACGGCTGATCCTCTTCCCTTTCAGGTACGTCGGCGTTGAGGATGTGAATCCCTCGATAGACTTCACTGCCATAACGGGCATAGTCGTTCGTATTCCACCAATTGCACGGCACTACGTCTACAGTGCGCAGAAGAGAGCCTCCGGAAATCTTGATAGACCGAGGACCAGAAGTCGAAACGGTGGCCTCTGGGAAAGCACTGCTTAGGGAGGAGGCAGCGATACTCCTTATTTGAAGGAGGTCCTTGACAGGGTCGCCCTCGTAAGGACTTGCAACTGTTTGCGGATGCTGTACAGTGAAGAAACGCTTCTCCACGACGAGGAGGTCAATGTCACTATACGCTTTGATGTGAGTCCCTTTGGTTACCGATCCTTGGTAGGATTTCTCTGCGGACAGTGAGTTTCGTTCCAGCCCTTTGAGCACTTGATTGAAAACACGGTCCGCCTCACCATAGGTGCGCTGTGTGTAAGATGCATCCACCGGCTGCATGCTGCCGACGAGATACTTCACGGATTCGCTCTCCTCAAGTTGACTGAAGGCTTCCGTGATAATCGCTTCTGGGTTACGTCGAGCGCGAAGTGCTCGGAACTTGTCTGTGCGTGGCATTGTTAAGAGGCTTGAATGAATTTGACGTTGTCCCGAAACTCCGCTGCACTTGGTTCGCGCAATAGCGATTCCATAGCACGCTGGAAATTGGCAATCTCCATCCTTTCTAAAAGGTCGTGATGCTCAGAAAAACCTATGAACGGTCCTGAGAGAGCAAGTCTGATCGCCCCCTGTGACGCATTCAGGGTCGTCGGGTAATCGTAGAACTGCACCCTGCCCTTCTTCAGCTTTGAAGAGACATAGAATGGGTAGGGCCGTCCGGAGGTTGGAAGACTGAAGTCCAATAGCCCTTGGGCTGCAACGAATTTCTTCGCTCCATAGATCGATGCTTGAGACAAGTCCTTGGGAAGCACCACCGAGAAGTCGAAGCTGTCCGGCCTTAGGGGAACATCCTTCTTACCAACTCGTACCGACTTGAGTTTGTTGAGTTCCTGGCAAACAGGCAGAACGAAATTGTTGAAGTAACCGATTGCAAGACCCGTCGAGGGCAGTAGCTGCAGGGTCGACTGATTGCTTCGAACATTGATGGTATGGACCAGCTGCTTCAGATCCTGACCGATGCGTTTCCGCATGCTGGCAACGCTGACGTTTGGCAACCGCACCTCGGTGTTGCCGAATAGGTCAGAGGGCATCTTCACCTCTACTGTCTTCCCTCCAGTTTTCCCATGCGCGCTCATCACAACAAATGTTCGACGGCGCCCGAGCGCGCCCATGAACAACCCCAACTCAAAGACGACATTGTCGCGTGGTGATGCTTTGGCCTTCCCGCGGCTCCTTGTAAGGTCATCATCGGTGAGTAGGAGAACAGCAAAATCGAAACACTGAACGAAAACTAGAAGGCTGTCCAAGGTGCTCTGGCCGAGCTCGAACAGGCAGTCCTTCCAGAGCGTGGCTGTAAAGTCCTTCTCCAGTTCCTGCTGGACGACCTTCGCCAGTGGCAGAGCCTCCTTACTGGAACCAATGAATATGCTCGGCTTCATCGCTGAATCTCGTTCGTTATGCTCTGTTCACTTCTTGCTCCGGTTGTAGGGAGACTGGTTCGTCGGCTTGAGCGCGATGTTCTCCTCCGACGCCTTGGTGTAGACGGCACCAGGAGTGCGCCCAAGCTTCAGGCCGATCACGCGGGTGGGCGTATTCTCGTTCGCCAACTTCGCGAGTTGCGTCACCTCCGTGCGGGTCCATGTCTTGCCAGTGTTCCGTGTCGATTTGCTCATAACGTTGGTGTTAGGGGTGTTCATCAGGATATGTGAGGACGTCCGGGATCACAGCCACGAAGACGCCTTGGATGCGCAGGTTGGCCGATACGATGATGGGCTTCCACTTGGGGTTCCGCGATTTCGGCCGGAGAACAACAACCTGCCCTTGCGGATGGAAGAACTTGATCGTGGCCTCGTCATCCACGAGTGCCACGATGATATCGCCGGGCTTGGCCGTTGCCTGCTGGCGCACGAGGACAAGATCACCATCATTGATCCCGGCATCATCCATGGAATCACCAACAGCGCGCAGTAGGAAGTGCTTGGCCCCAGGTCTGGCGATCTCGGTCGAGATGCGGATCTCAGCTTCCATCTGTTGTTCCGCCAGTAATGGAGCGCCGCAAGCAACAGAACCGACGAGCGGAACTGCGACCGTGTTCTCCCCGAAGTCCGCAGCCTCGCGGACCAGAAGTATCTTCCCATTCTCGTAGCCGATGAGACCGCTTTCAACCAACCGCTCGATCAGAAGCTTCGCCGACCGGGAGGAGTTATACCCAACCGCGCGCATTATCTCTCGCAACGAAGGCGAGATGCCCTTGATGCGGACTGACTTCTTGATGAAGGCCAGTCCTTTGAGATCCCGCTGCTCCGTTTTGTTCACGGGGACGAAGATAATGCACACTGCGTACAAGTGAGTACTTTTCGCCGAATGCCATCCAAACGGGGTACGAACCGGCCTGCGGTGGTCACGTCAAGTCGCAATCCTTCGAGAATGGAGGAGTACGACTCCCGACATACGCCCTGAGGCTACCCCATCGCCTCCAACGCCCCGCTCAAGGCCCCGGCGAAGCTGGCAAAGAAGGTCTTCGGCGATACGGATGGAGTAGGCGAAAGATGTGGTCCAGTGGCGCCGTTCGGTGACGCTATCAGACAGGCCGAAGTGTATAGGTTCTCGGCCACCAACTTCTCACACAGGAGCCGGTAGCGGTCCAGGTACGAGGTGTTCTGAAAGTCAGGGAACACCTTGAAGTGCGGCTCTTCAGCCTTCACTACCCGCGTCGATTTGTCCACATGCTCCAGGAGCATCAGGAAACCCACGAACGGCCTTATGCCCAAGTCTTTTCCACCCGCATACGCCTTGGAGTTGCGCAACGCGAACGCTTGCTCCCGATGCGCCGTCCACAGGTCCAGTGAAGAGCCAAGGCTCTCTTCCGTTCGGTTGTTGAAGTTGTTGCCGAAGCTGCCTACCTGACTTTTCAACTCGAAAGCAGCGAGCAGATGCCCGCGATGGATCACCAGCGCATCCCACATCTTGGTGGGCCGGAAGTAGCCGGGCAGCGTCAGCGCCTGCTTGCCGGAGATGATCACGCTTGACTCGGGGCATCCACAATGCACGGCCACATGGCGGATCAACTCTCCGATACAGTCCATGTTCTTGCCGCCGATCACCGAACCACGTCCTCCGGCCTGCGAGCCTTCCGTCACTGATCCACGCGCGGACCAGAAGCGGCGCACCGCTTCGTCCAAACGCTCATCCAGATCAGGCGGCAGCAACTTGCTCATCAGAGGCCCGTCGTCTCGACTTCCACCGTTTGCTGGCGATAGAGGTCCAGTGAGCCCATCATGCGGTCATGCGCCATGCGCGCGTAGTCCGGGTCCACTTCCACCCCGATGCTGTTCCGTCCGATGCGCGATGCCGCAAGCATGGTGGTGCCGGAGCCCAAGAAGGGGTCCAGCACGGTATCGCCCACGAAGCTGAACATGCGGATCAGCCGGTTGGCCAGTTCCTCCGGATAGGGCGCGGGATGCTTTTTCGTACTGGCACCGGTGAGTTGCCAGATCTGTGTGTACCAGGTACTGAACTCCTTCTCGCTGATGATGGAGAGGCGGCGCATTTCGGGTTCCGGCTTGCGGTAGCCACCGGGCTTGCGCAGCATCAGGATCCACTCGATGTCGTGCTTGATCACACCGTTCGGCTCGTAGGGCTTGCCGAGGAACTTGCTGTTGCCCTCCACCTCGAAGCTCGCGTTGGAGATCTTGTTCCAGATGATCGGTGCAAGGTTGTCGAAGCCGATGCGCTCGCAGTTCACCTGGATGTCCGCATGTAAGGGCACCACCTTGTGCCTGCCGAACTCCTTGCGCGAGAGCATCACATCCCCCACGTTCACGATCAACCGCCCGCCCACGGCCAGCACACGGAAGCACTCGGTCCATACCGCATCCAGCGCGGCAAGGAACTCTTGGTAGTCTTCCACATGGCCCAATTGCCCCGGACCGTCGTTGTAGCGCTTCAGCGTCCAGTACGGCGGCGAGGTCACCACCAGATGCACGCTGCCGTCCGCCACTTGCGACAAGTCGCGCGCATCACCACGGATGATCCGATGCTGCGTCGGCAGCTTGCCCACCTCGTCCCGGATGGCCAGCATCTCCTTCTCATCCTTCGCCAGCGTCGGTATGGCCTTGTCCAGGTCTTTCGTCTCCAAGAGCATGGGCTAAAAGTAGCGTTGCGGACTGGATCTCAGTTCGCCTGTCCAAACCGTCACAATGCCGTCGAAGGTTAGTAGCCATCGGCGGGGTCGTCTCCTCCTCGCCCCGTCTAATCCGTTACACCCCGTACCACCCATGCCGAATACAACCTCTACCTCCGCAGGCTGTCGTGCTTTCGACGACGACCCTGCGGCCCTGATGTTCACCGATTGAACCTGTCCTTCCCCCAATTGGCGGGGTTGTCGCGGATGTATTGCGCGATGCGTTCGTATGCGCCATCACCCCGAATGATGTCGTCCCAATAATTCCGTTGCCACACGGTCGTGCCACGGGCAACAACCCATCGCGGTACGCCATGCGCGTGACCGCAGATTTGTACGACGCCACGATCTGGCCCAACGCGCCGCGCGGAATGCCCGGCGGTTTCCGCGGATCCCGCAGGGACGCGTCATGACGCGCCCGCGTGTGTGGGCCATGTGCGTCGGCCATGTCGGGATCACCGGCGGGCATTCCGTTTCCGGGATCAACGGGTATTGTATGCGACGTGTCGTCGGTGTTGCCCTGCGCATCCCCCGCACCAATGCCGGGCGCCGACCCCGCGTTTGTGCCGGGCGCATCCCCCGCACCAATGCCGGGCGCCGACCCCGCGTTTGTGCCGGGCGCATCCCCCGCACCAATGCCGGGCGCGTCATGACGCGCCCCTACCCCACGCGCATCGCCCCGCACGCCCACCAACCGTTCCCGTATCACCACGATCCCATGCACGTGGTTCGGCATCACCACGAATTCATGGACATCCACATGCGGCATGTGTTGCGGTATCGCATCCCAACACCGCTGCGCCCACTCACCGATGGGCGATGGATGCACCACGCCATCCGCGATCCGCCCGAACAGATGCAACCGGACTTGCGTGCAAATGGTCACGAAATACGCACCGGCCTGGGCTATATCGTATCCTTTCAAACGGATGGACCGGCGTTGCGGCAATTCAGGGGGCATGAACGAATATCGGCATTGCAGGTGCAAACGGCCTCTTTATAATCGGCCTGCCTGTTTGCCAGAGGCTGGATCATCGCCAATGTGGCTCAGCATTACATAGCCGGTCCGGATCGATCCGGAATCTTAAATTTCACGCCATGGCGGGCAAGGGTGAATCCGGTTTCCGTGCGGTCCTGACCGAGGTCGGTGAGATCGCCGAGTTCACCGGTCGCTTCTTCCGCAACGCGTTCCACCCGCGCTTTGAGTGGCGCGAGCTGATCCGTCAATGTACCGTGAACGGGGCATTGACCTTTCCCTTGGTAGGGATCACGGCCTTCATCATGGGCTTGGTGCTCACGGTGCAAAGCCGCCCGACCTTGGCGCGGTTCGGAGCCGAAAGCATGCTGCCGGCCATGGTCGCCATCAGCATGGTGCGCGAGATCGCACCGGTGATCACCGCCTTGATCTGCGCCGGCAAGATCGGCAGCAGCATGGGGGCTGAACTGGGCAGCATGCGCGTGACCGAGCAGATCGATGCCATGGAGGTGAGCGGAACCAACCCCTTCCGCTACCTCGCCGTTACGCGCATCTGGAGCATCATCCTGATGCTGCCCGTGTTGGTGGTGCTTGCCGACGGCATCTCCATCTGGGCCTCCTGGATCGGCGTGAACCTGCGCGATACCGTGAGCTGGGAGCTCTTCTACCGCCAAGTGTTCGATTCGCTCGAGTACAGCGATCTCATTCCCGCCTTCATCAAGAGCTTCTTCTTCGGCCTGGCCATTGGCGTGGTGGGCTGCTACAAGGGCTTCACCACCAAGAAAGGCACCGAGGGCGTAGGCCGCAGCGCGCACAGCGCCGTGGTCGTGGCCTCGTTGCTCATCTTCATCCTGGACCTGCTCGTGGTGCAGATCACGGACCTGTTAGGCTTTACCTGATGGCGGATCCCTACCCACCCGGCCAGCCCAACGCGGCAGCGGAGCGTGTGATCCGCATCCAGGACCTGCACCTGTCCTTCGGCAGCAACCATGTGATCCGCGGCTTCAGCCTGGACCTGCACCGCGGCGAGAACGTGATGGTACTGGGCCGCAGCGGCAGCGGGAAAAGCGTGCTCATCAAGTGCATCGTGCGCCTGCTGAGGCCCGATAGCGGCCGCATCGAGGTGCTTGGGCAGGACATGCTGGCATTGGACCAGGACGCCCTGGACCACTTGCGGGTGAAGATCGGCTTCCTGTTCCAGAGCAGCGCCCTGTACGACAGCATGACGGTGCAGGAAAATCTGGAGTTCCCCTTGCGCCGCCACTGGATAGCCACCACACCCGGCGAGGCCGACGCCTTGGTAGGGGAAGTGCTTGCGGCGGTGGGCCTCTCCGAAACCCGAAACCTCTACCCCAGCGAGCTTTCCGGCGGCATGAAGCGCCGCATCGGGCTGGCAAGGACCTTGATCCTGAAGCCGGAGATCGTGCTGTACGACGAGCCCACCACCGGCCTGGACCCCATCACCGGCAAGGAGATCGTGGAGCTGATCCTCGATCTGCAGCGCCGCTATAACACCAGCAGCATCATCATCTCGCACGACCTGCATGTGGCCAAGCTGGCCGCCAACCGCATCGCGGTACTGCATGGGGGCCGCAACTACCTTGAAGGCACCTACGAGGAATTGCGCCGATCGGAAGATGAACTGATGAAACGTTTCTTTGTCTTCATGTGACCATGGCCACAACAAGAGATCCATTCCGCTTAGGCGTGTTCCTGCTGGCGGGCACCTTGGTGTTGGCGGTCGGGCTTTACCTGCTGGGCAGCAAGCGCAACCTCTTCAGCCGCACCATTTCGGTACAAGCCTACTTCCAACATGTGGGCGGCTTGCGGCCCGGCAACAACGTGCGCTATATGGGCATCAACGTGGGCACCGTGGAGCGCATCGAACTGACGGGGGACACCGCCGTGCGGGTGGTGCTGGCCATCCGCAACGATGCCCGTGCGCACATCCGGGCCAATGCGGTGGCTTCCGTGGGCACCGATGGCCTGATGGGCAACCGCTTGGTGAACCTTGCCCCGGGCGATGGCACCGGAGGGGAATTGACGGAAGGAACCGTACTGCCTTCCAGTGTCCCCTTGGATACGGAGCTGATGCTGCGCACCTTGGACCGGACCAATGAGAACTTGGCCACCATCACCGAAGAGGTGCTCACCTTGGCCCGCAAGATGAACCGACCGGGCAATGCCCTTGACCTGCTCACCGACACCATGCTGGCCCGGGACCTGTCCGAAGCGCTGGACGGGTTGCGGCAGGCCGCATCGTATGCACGCCACGCCACGGCCGGAGCGAACGCGCTGCTGGACGATGTGCAGGCCGGCAAGGGGGCATTAGGCACGCTGGTGGCCGACCCCACCTCCGAGGGCCACGTGCGCCAACTGCTGGGCGACCTGGCCCGCATCAGCGATTCGCTGCAGGTGGCCACGGAACAGGTTAACCGCTTCAGCCACGCATTGGGAAGCGGGAAAGGAGCCGCCGGCCTGTTGGTGAGCGACACGGCATTCGCGGCGGATATGCGCCGCACCCTCACCCGCTTGGATACCGGCAGCCTCCTGCTGAACGAGAACCTGCGCGCTCTGAAGAGCAACTGGTTCTTCCGCGGCTATTTCAAAAAACAGGAAAAGGAGCTGAAGAAGCAGGAGAAGGCCGGGAAACCTTGATCGGGGGCATCCCTTCGCGAAATACATCGCCAGCACCAGCCCGTATTACGCGGCGGCCCGGCCGTGGCTGGATGCGATCATCGATCCGCTGGAGACGCGGACGTGGATCAGCATGGGTATCGAAGCCACCTACGCGAAGACACTTCGGTGTCTGAAAGCGGCGCAGCAGAGCCCGGCGACGAGAGCGTTCAACATGGGGGTCTTGCAGACGTGAGTTGTTTAGGCGTTCCGGCGCCAAATGCGTCTCGGGTCCGGCTTTCCGCTGCAATCCGTCACGTGAAATGCCATCCATCGATTGGACCTATCCCCTATAGGTTCGCCGACATCACACCGCATCGGAGTACCTTGGAGTCGATTCACAACCCCTATGCTCCGCCGCCTAGCTCTTCCCTTCGTTCTGCTGCTCGCCCTCTCGGCTGCGGGTCAAACGCCTCCCGCCTCCAAATACAAGCTCGAGCTGCTGTCCATGATACGGTCGGACTCCACCCACGGCCGCAACGATATCCAGGCGTCCATCCTCTTAACGCCAAAGGATAGGAAGGAGTGGCCTCCCGTGCTGAGCATGCGCGTCGGCATCCGGTTCAACGAGCAGGACAGCACCACCTACCTGAGCCTGGACGACGGGCCCGTGCCAGATAATGTGCGCCTGACCCTGTATGATAAGTCCACCATCGCCGAGAAGAACGAGAAGCTACATGCCCGCATCGGCGCCCAACTGGACGCCATCGGCGAGCAGGAGAACCTGATCCTCTGGTTCCAGTTCAGGGACATCAGTCAGGAGGCCATCCGCTGGATGGCCCTCACCTATGGGCCTTGGGAGAAGAACGATAACGACAAGCGGATCGAGGAGACATTCATCAGGCAGTTCAAGGAATAGGATCCGCGTCGGGCCATTCGGTGAACCGGTCCTTCCCCAATTCGCCGAGTTCTCGGCGATGTATTGCGCGATGCGGTCGTATTCGCCATCATCGCGGATCACCACGATCCCAATGCACATGATTCGGCATCACCACGAATTCACCGACATCCACATGCGGCATCTGTTGCGGTATCGCATCCCAACACCGTTGCGCCCATTCACCGATGGGCGATGGATGCATCACGCCATCCGCGATGCGTCCGAACAGATGCAACCGATCTTGCGTGCATAGGGTCAGGTACTACGCACCGGCCTGGGCATAGTCGTATCCTTTCAACCGAAAGGATCGCCGATGGGATCGTCCGGACATGGCATCCCTCGTATCGGGCTCACCCATTGCATCGGTCCTCCCTCGATTCAACCCTCCGCCGCCAGGTCTTGGGGCTCCCTCACGCGATGATCCATCCCTACCACCCCGGCCCACCATCCGGCGACTTGCGTAGCCGGGTACTGAAGCCCATTCCGATCAACAGGTATTGCATCGGCCTTGATTCGATGCGTTCGGGCCTGCCAGGGAATCCATCCAAAAGGCCAAGATCAGCCGAGCCGAAGGTGTGGGCATCCCGTTCATAGCCCAAGGTGAGGCCGAAGGCGAGGTTGTCCGTGGCGTGCAGGTACCACCCCGCGCCGATACCCCAATGCAGGCCCCTTTTCGCATCAGACCCACAGGTGGGACAATCGAACCAGTAGGAACTGGTGCCCACACGTCCGTTCAATTCGTAGAACGTGCGTTCGCCGGTGTATTGTTCATAGGCCACCTTGCCATACAACGCCAGCCTCCTGATCTCGCCCGTGGTGACGATCGGTGCCAGCGCGCGTTCGTTCACTTGGAACCAGGTCATCTTCCCACCCACCCCCAGCCCCAGGCCCTTGTAGATGGGGAACTGGATGAGGCCATCCACCTGGCCTACGCTCTCGGTGACCGCTTCGAACAGCGGATTGCCCAATGGCACGGGGAGGATGAGCGTGCCCTTGATCGTGGACGACACATCGGGCAGGCGTTGGCCTTCGGCATCCAAGTACAACGTACCGATGAACAGGATCACGGGGAGCGACCGGAGGATCATGCCTGCTGAAGACGGAATTGGCGCACAGTTCGTTGTGTGCTGGTGGCCATTTCCAAGAAATAAACACCGTCGGTAAGCGCGGGCAAGGGGCGCAGCAGGTCGTGGTCACCCGTTGGCAATTTTTCATCCGCCCAGCGATGAAGAGGGGCATGGGCCTGGTCCAGCAGCCTGGTGCATACGACCTGGTCGCTGGGGATCTTCAGGCGAACAAGCAGCCGTGCCGGATGATACGCCAGGTCGATCCTGAGCACTTCAGCGTGGAGGGGTGCGGGCATATCCCGATGCAGGACGTGCAGCCGCAGGCGTTTCCATAGTACGGCTACCAGCAGGATGCTCAGGGTGATGAGCAGTGCGGTGCGCACATGGAGCAGATCGTTCTCGCTGATCATAAGGTGATCACACCAGGGACCTCCGATGCCTTATCATACCGGGCCACCACCTCCTCGGCGCTCATCATCACCTCCTTCATCGTCAAACTGATGTACCGCCCCCCGGTACTGTACCGGCGGAGGACCTCACTTTCCGGGGGGAACAGGGAAACGAGCCGATCCAGCCGTTCCTGGTCGGGTTCGAGGATGAACTTGAACATGTATACCGAAGGCCACGCCTGGATCTTATCCAGGGTCTGTCGCAATTTGTCCTTCGCTTCTTCGCTCAACATGGTGAACTTTGCAAAGGTAGGTCCTCCGTTGAACCATTGAGGGCCATGGGTGTACAGCACCAGAAGAACCGACCATGCGCGCACTTGCCCAACGCTTAGTGATCCCCTTCCTGCTGCTGAGCCCATACCAGGCACTGGCGCAGACGACCACTGCGGAGTCCACGAAGCCGCAGCAGGCCACCCTGGCCATTCCCGAGCCGTACCAAGGTGGATGGAGCGTATCCGGGGATGCGGCCAAGGAAGAGGTGGAGTCGAAGGATCCGGAATCGTTGGCGAACACCTCGGCGAGGCACCAGCTGGATCTGATCCGGTGGCAACGGAATACCAGCTTGGCAAGACATGCGGGAGAGGTCCCTTCGGCCGACCAGGCTCAACTGGAGACATTGGCCCTGGATCTCAATACCGCTGCGCCCAACAGCTTCGAGGCGCACATGGCGAACTACTACATGCGATTCCCCGCACCTTCCGCCTTCCAGGAATTAAAGGAGGCCGCCGAAAAGGATGGTACGCGGGAGGAATTGATCGGGCCACGCCTGGTGGACGCAGCGCGCACCGGCGAGCAGATAGCTCTTGTCAGTTGTGCAAAGGACATGAAGGCCCGGGGCCGGATCGCACCCGCTCTGTACCAGGTGGCCCAGGACCTTCTCGCCTCGGTGGAGCCGGGGTCGGTGCTCTTCGCAGCTGGAGAAATGGACGCCTATCCCCTGTGGGTGGAGCAGTACGCCAATGGCCGAAGCAGGGATGTACTTGTGGTGGATGCACGCCTGTTGGCTGACAACGGCTATCGTGCCCGGATCTGGGCGCTTGCGAAGGCACGTGGACCCGTCCCGGCGGAAAGCGGTTTCATCGCGGCCTTGGGAACAGCCTCGACACGTCCCGTTCAACTTTCACTGGCCCTTGGTACCAAGGTGCTTGCCCCTTTGAAGGACCGCCTTTTCGTAACGGGTGTGGCCCTGCGACTGAGCAACGCCCCATTCGACAATCTCCTTCTGCTGGAAGAGCGATGGGAGAAATTGAAGAAACCCTTGAACGCAGGCCCATTCTCGCAGAATTACCTCGTGCCGGGGTCGGTGTTACTGGCCCATTACCGCGCGGTCGGCGATGAATCCCGTGCATCGCGCATGGAACATGAACTGCGACGTATGGCCGAGCAGCTCGGTGCGACGGGGAACCTGTTGCGAAGTGGTGTTCTTTCCCATTGATCATGCGGCTCCTCGGCACCGAATACGGCAAGCTGGGCGATGAGCGCCTGATGGAACTCGTTGTAAAAGGCGATGAGAAGGCGTTCGCGGCCATCCATGATCGGTATCACCGTCGCCTGCTGAACTATTTTCATCGGATGCTCTGGAGTGACCGGGAAATGGCACAGGACTACCTGCAGGACCTCTTCACGAAGCTCGCCACACGGCCGCAGAGCTATGACCCGGATCGGCCTTTCCAGACGTGGCTCTTCAGTGTGGCGAACAACATGTGCAAGAACGCCTATCGCCACCAAGTGGTGGTGCGGGATGCCGCGGTACACCTGCGGAACGGCGTGGATCGGGAGGAGGCCGTAGGTGGGATCGGAGTGGACCGGGCCTATTTCCGTGACCGCTTGGACGAGGAATTGGATAAACTGGAACCGGATCACAAGGCCACCTTCGTGATGCGCTTCCACGAGGATATGCCCATCAAGGAGATCGCGACGGCCTTCGGGTGCAGCGAGGGCACGGTGAAGAGCCGCATCTTCTACACCCTGAAGAAACTGGCCGAACGGATGAAGGAGTTCGACCCCAATGCATTGATCCCACATGGAACGGCACGAACGATACGACCCTGAGGACATCGAGAGCCTGCTCTCGCAGCGGGGCTTCGACGAGCTGCTGCCGGAGGAGCGCGCCTTCGTCCTACGTCACCTGAGCGGGCGCGAGGAGTACGAGCACATGCGTGCGCTCCTCCACTACGTGCGCCCCGACGAACGCCAACGCGAACGCATCGATCCCGAGACGCGGGTGCGGGAGAACGTACTGGCCACTTTCCGTGCGCATCACCAACCCCAATGGCGCATCTGGCTGAATGGCATTTCGCTGTGGTCGGCCCCCAAGGAGGCTTCGATCGCTTGGCGTCCGGTGTTGGCCTACGGCACCCTGGCCTTGGTGGTCGTAGCGGGTGTCGTGGTCCTCGGTGTGCTCAACGGTGGCAGCCAGGGGAATGAGCTGGCTGTCGTGCAGGTGAAGGAGGATGTCCCGCGGTTGGAACCGGTACCTAAGGGAGTGACGGCTCCGGCGGTGGAACGCGATGATGCGCATGTCGTGATGGATGCCGAGATCCGATCCTCGAAAGCGATCCTCGAAGAGCAGCAGGCAGGTGCTGCATCCGGCTTTGCCGCAGCGGAGCAGGAAAGGAATAGCAATGCGAACCTGGCAAAAAAGGACGCTGAGGTTGTTGCAATGGAGGATCTCGTTCCACCACCAACGGCCGGGGCGGCTGAGTTGGCCCCCGCGGCCCGGACCACACCTCCAAGTTCGATCACTGAAGGCTATTCCATCGATTCCGCCGGGTCTCACCTGGTGACCGCCGTTGAGCTATCGCAGAACATGAGCACCACGAATGCGACGGGCAAAGTGGCCATGGAGATGGCGAGCAAGGAAGCGCGGATGCGTACCAAGCCCATGCAGGCCAGCAGGAGCATGAGCATGGCCGATACCCCGGAGCTTCTTGCCCTGGTCACGGCCGGTTGGTGAAGACTACTGCACGGTGAAGTGCTGGGTGATGTCCAGATCGCGGGCCTGAACATGCAGCGTGGCGGCTCCCTTCGGGAACATGCCCTTATCGAATCGGCGGACAAGCTCCTCGGTGTTGGCCTTGCCTTCCTCGAAATACACGGTCTTGCCTGTGGCATCGCGGAAGACCAGTTGCACATTGCCGATCCGCCGGTGGTGCTTGATGCTCACATTGATCACCCCCATACCCGGTACGCATTCCACCTGCACCGTGGATGAACCTTCGATCCCTGGTCCGTTACTCGCCGCTGGTGAAGCGGACCAAAGGAACACGCCGAGGAACACGGCCAACGCAGTGTGCGGAGATCGCATGCATGCGAATATACTGACGCGGGTTGAACCGTAGCGTCCTCCTTCCCGACCGGAATGTGATAGGATGGGAACCCTGAAGGCCCTTTCAGGTCTTGGATCCGCTCAGCCCACCCACTTCCTGTCGTGTCCTGTGGGCACCAGTTCCTCGCGATCATTGGTGCGTAAGGCGAAGTCGAACCCATCATACACACTCCATCCACCGAATGCACCATCCGCCCTGATGGCGAGGAATCCCACCTGCTTGTCCTGCATGTCCTTGTTCTGCCGGATGATGCGGCGCACGGCCTCTTTGCAAGCCTCGGTCGGCTCCATGCCCTGGCGCATCAACTCCACCACGGTGTGGCTACCGGCCGTGCGGATCACAAGTTCCCCCACCCCGGTCGCGCATGCAGCCCCGGCTTCTCCATCCACGAAGAGACCGGCCCCGATGATGGGGCTATCCCCCACCCGACCGTGGATCTTGAAAGCCATTCCACTGGTGGTGCATGAACCCGCCAATCGACCACTGGCATCCATGGCCACCATACCGATGGTATCGTGGTTCTCGATGTTCACCACCGGCCGATACTCCGCTTTTTCAAGCCATTCGAGCCACTTTGCCTTCACCTCGGGGATCTCCACATCCCGGCGGGAGAATCCATTCTCCTCGGCCCAGCGTTCCGCACCGGCACCAACGAGCATGACGTGCGGTGTGCGCTCCATCACGGCACGTGCGATCCGGATGGGATGCTCGAATCGTTGCACGAAGGCCACAGCGCCAGCGCGGCCATCGTGGTCCTGGATGCACGCATCGAGGGTCACGTGACCGTCGCGATCCGGCATCCCCCCCAGTCCGACACTTCGGTTCGTGAGGTCGCTTTCGACCGCGGCCACGCCTTGTTCCACCGCATCGAGCACCGTTCCCCCGGTGCGCATCACCTCCCAGGCCGTGGCGTTCGCCGCCAACCCGTGTTTCCACGTGCTCAGGATCAATGGGCCTTTTGTCCGGTCAGGCCCGGTCGTGGAGGTATGGGCCTTCGGCGCATCGGTGCATCCGGCGGCAAGGGCGGCGCTACTGGCCAGCCCCAATTTGATGAATCGCCTACGGTCGTTGTATGACATGGTGCAAGCTAACGACCATCTTTGTCGTTCATGCAAGAAGCTACTGCCATTCCACCCGGCCGACATGGCAACGGTTCACGCCATGCGATGGCCGTGCTCACCTCCCTCTTCTTCCTCTGGGGGTTCATCACCGTGCTCAACGATGTGCTCGTGCCCCATTGGAAGAAGCTCTTCGCACTGAGCCACGCGCAAAGCCTGCTCGTCCAGTTCTGTTTCTTCGGTGCCTATTTCGTCGGTTCCCTCCTCTACTTCCTGATCTCCCGTTCCTCGGGCGACCCCATCGAACGGATCGGTTACAAGCGCGGGTTGCTGCTGGGCCTGGGGATCTCGGCGCTCGGGTGTGCGCTCTTCGCACCTGCTTCGGCATTGCACAGTTACGCGGCCCATCTCTGTGCGCTCTTCGTACTGGGACTCGGTTTCACCGTGCTGCAGATCGCGGCAAATCCATTCGTGGCGATCATCGGACCACCGGAAGGGGCCAGCAGCCGGTTGAACCTGGCCCAGGCTTTCAACTCACTCGGTACCACCTTGGCCCCGTTGGTCGGTGGCTGGCTGATCTTCGCCAACAGCGATCCGGCCACGGCGGTTCGCCCACCTTACATCGGTCTGGCGGTGCTCCTGGTGCTCGTTGCGTTTCTTGTCGGTGCCACGCGTCTGCCGGAACCACCACGGGCCGAACGGACCAAGCGGGGCAATGCCTGGCGCCATCCCCAGCTGCGCTGGGGTATGTTGGCCATTTTCTGTTATGTGGGTGCGGAGGTGGCCATTGGAAGCCTGATCATCGGCTTTCTCGGTCAGGACAGCGTGATGGGTCTGAACGAGGATACGGCCAAGCACTACCTCAGCCTGTATTGGGGCGGCGCCATGACCGGCCGGTTCCTCGGTGCGATCGCGCTCAACAAGGCGATGCCCCTCGGTAGGAAGCTGCCTTTGATGCTGTTGGTCGGTGCGGCCATGTTCGTGCTGCTGCTTCTGTTGAACGCCACGGGAACGGTCTCCACGACGGACCTATGGCCCATGGCCTTTTTGATCCTGGGTAACATCGCGGTGGCACTGCTCGCTCAAGCGAACACGGGACTTGCCATGGGCTACTTCGCGATGACCGCCGTACTGTTGCTGTTGGCTGTGGTTCTGGGAGGTGGTCGGATCGCCCTTTGGTCCATCATCGCCATCGGCCTTTTCAATTCCATTCTGTGGAGCAACATCTTCACCCTTTCCATCGATGGCCTGGGTCACGATACCGCCCAAGGTTCCAGCCTTTTGGTGATGATGATCCTCGGTGGCGCCCTCATCCCGTGGGTACAGGCGGCCATCATTGATCTGCTCAGTGCCCCCGGAACCGACGGTCGGGCTTTCCACCTCAGTTTCCTACTACCTCTGGTTTGCTATGCTTACCTGGTGTGGTACGGGTTCAGGGGTTCCACCTTACGCACCAGGACATGATCGCAGGGATCGACATTGGAGGCACCACCAGTAAGATCGGCCTTGTGGCCAATGGCCGTGTGGTACGGCAACTGCGGATACCCACCACCGGACATGCCGATGACCATGCCTTCGCCGATGCGCTGGCCGAGCAGGTACGCACCCTGGCCAGGAAGCATGCTGAAGGCCCGGTCAAGGCCGTTGGTATCGGTGCACCCAATGCGAACCAGTTCACGGGGATCATCGAGATGGCCCCCAACCTGCCCTGGAAGCACGATGTGCCTTTGGCGCGCATGCTCGGTGATCGATTGGGGGTACCGGCCGTGCTGGGGAACGACGCGAACGCCGCTGCATTGGGCGAATGGCGTTACGGTGCTGGCCAAGGGATCCAGGACCTTCTGGTGGTCACCATTGGAACGGGCGTGGGCAGCGGTTTCATCGTGAATGGTCAGTTGATGTTGGGAAGTGCGGGTAACGCCGGAGAGCTGGGCCACATGACCCTTGTGGTGGATGGAAGGGCATGTACTTGCGGAAGGAAGGGTTGCCTGGAGGCTTACGTGAGCATCCGTGGCATGCGACAGACCTATGCGGAACTATCGGATGACCTGGAGGTGTTGAAGGACGAGGGGGTGAAGTGCATCGCGGATGCGGCCCACCAAGGGGATCCTGCGGCAGTACGCACCTTTGAGGAGACGGTGCGGTGGCTTGCGGTGGGTCTGGCCAATGCGGTCGCTGTCACCGGTCCGCGACGCGTGGTGCTCTTCGGGGGTATCGTACGCAGTGGCGACCTGTTGATGACGCCGCTGAAGAAACGTTTCAATGAGGCGCTACTGAATATCCACCAAGGCCGCGTGGACCTCACCACCTCGGCCCTTCCCGATGATGATGCGGCGCTACTGGGGGCGGCGGCCTTGACCACGATCTGATCGAACTGGTTGGTGATGAGATCAATGCACATGCACGAACGGACGGAGTGGCATTCCTGCCTGTTCCGACGAACATCATGGCTGACCGCACTGTTCCTCCTGTCCCTGTGGTGCAGCGCGCAACAAGCCTTGAACCCGGCTCGCGACCTGGTGAACCCCTTCATCGGTACCGGCGGACACGGACACACCTTCCCTGGTGCCTGCGTACCCAATGGGCTGGTGCAGCTGAGTCCCGATACACGCACCGATGGCTACAACGATTGGGATGGAGCCAGTGGTTACCATTACAGCGATAGCGTGATCCATGGGTTCAGCCACACCCATTTGAGCGGAACGGGTGTTTCAGACCTGTGCGACGTGTTGGTCATGCCCATCAGTGGGCCACCTTCCGCTGGGCCAACGAACCACGCTTCCTCCTTCCAACACAAGAATGAATCGGCCCATGCCGGTTATTATCGGGTATGGCTGGATGATCCGCGGACCCTTGCCGAGTTGACCGCCACCCCGCGTTGTGGGGTACATCGCTACACCATGCCCGCCGATGCCGAACAGTCCTTGCTACTGGACCTTGGTCATCGGGATAAGCTACTGGCTGCTTCCATCCGCAAGGTTGGAATGGAGGTCGTAGGCGAACGCCGTAGTTCCTCCTGGGCCACGGACCAGCGCCTCTTCTTCTGCCTACGGATCGGCAGGGCCAGTGGGCCGGTGGTGTTCGACCTGGAGGCCGTGGACAGCACACGGGCCGTGGTCCATTTCGCGAAGTCCGAGGCCGGTGCGGTCATCGTGAAGGTGGGGATCAGCGCGGTGAGCATCGAAGGAGCCCGTGCCAACCTGGATACGGAGGTGCCCCACTGGGACTTCGACGAAGTGCGTATCGATGCCGAAACTGCCTGGAATACCAAGCTGAACAGGATCGCCGTGGAAGGTGGTTCGCGTGAACAACAACGCATCTTCTACACCGCGCTCTACCATTGTTATGTGGCCCCATACGTGTTCAATGATGTGGATGGGCACTACCGCGGCATGGACGGACAGGTCCATCAAGCTGATCACGAGGTATACACGGTCTTCAGCCTATGGGATACGTTCCGCGGACTGCACCCGTTGATGACGATCCTGGAGCCGGATATGACCCGCGATTGGATCAGGACCTTCCTGCTCCACTACCAGCAAGGCGGGCGGCTCCCCGTGTGGGAACTGTGGGGCAATGAGACCGACTGCATGATCGGTTACCACAGCGCCAGCGTGATCGCCGATGCCCACCTGAAGGGGATCCGAGGTTTCGATGAGCAACTGGCCCTGAAGGCCATGCAGGAGGGTGCCCGCCTGCCGCACTTCGGTCTCGATGCGTACCAGAAGCGTGGCTTCATCAGTAGCGAGGATGGTGCGGAGAGCGTGAGCCGGACATTGGAGTATGCGTACGATGATGCCTGCATCTCCGGGTTCGCATCAAGCCTTGAACATGCCGGGCATGATGATCAGCACCTGGACTTCAGCACCCGGAGCGGAAGTTGGCGCAACCTGTTCGATCCGGAGTCCGGGTTCTTCCGGGCCAGGCGGAATGGCGGGTTCACACCAGGCTTCGATCCTTATGAGGTCAACTTCAATTTCACCGAGGCCAACGCTTGGCAATACAGCCTCTTCGTGCCACAGGACATCGAGGGTTTGATCGCGGCCCACGGTGGTCAGGAGAAGTTCGCACAACATCTGGACGCCTTGTTCTCCGCACACACGGCGACATCGGGCCGTGATCAGGCCGATATCACCGGCTTGATCGGTCAATATGCCCATGGCAATGAGCCGAGCCACCACATGGCCTACCTCTACAACCGGGTGGGTGAGCCGGAAAAGACGCGGTCCATGGCTGCACGCATCCTGCGCGAACTCTACCACGATGCGCCCGATGGCCTCAGCGGCAACGAGGATTGTGGACAGATGAGCGCCTGGTACGTCCTCAGCGCATTGGGCTTCTACCCGATCTCCCCGGGGATCAGTGACCGCTACGATCTGGGCTACCCGTTGTTCGATCGGGCGAGCATCCGATTCCCCGATGGTCGGCAATGGTCCATTACCGTGCTGGAGGAAGCTCGGTGGGACTCCTTACTCCCATCGGATACCACACAACTCGTTGCATTCGTGCCAAGCTACCTGAGCCATGCGGAGATCCTGGCGGGTGGGGAATACTTCGTGAACAAGGAACGGGTACCCTACCGACGCTACCGTGCCAAGGGAGGTACGGTGCTGGATGGCACCTACGTGCAGCAAGTCTCGCCCCGCACCGGTGCTCCTATCATCAATTCAACTGGCCAGGCCTTCACCGGGCCAATGGAGATCACGGTGGATGGGATCGGTGAATGCCGGATGAGCACACAGGGCATCACGCGGGATTGTCCCATGAACGTGCCATTCCTGATCGATACCACCGCCACGGTGGAGGTGCGGTGGAGCGATCGCTACGCGCCGGTGGTCGGGCAGTTCACCAGGATCGATGGCTCCCGGTCCATCGCCCTTGTGAGCACCTATGCGAACCAATACAGCGCCGGCGGCGACCAGGCGTTGATCGACGGGTTGCGTGGTGGTGCTGACTTCCGGACCGGGGAATGGCAGGGCTACCAGGGCCAGGACCTTGTTGCAATGATCGACCTTGGTGAAGTCGTGCAACTCGAGTCGCTTGGCTTAGGTGTGCTCCAGGACCAGAAGAGCTGGATCTTCTCGCCTTCGGAGGTGACCTTCTCGTGGAGCACGAACAAACGCAAGTGGAGCAGCCGGAGCGTACGCTCGCAGGTGGACCCCAAGGCCGAAGGCAGCCACAAGGCAGAGATCTGGACCGAGGCCCTCTCGCACGAAGCCCGCTACATCAGTGTGGTGGCCAAGTATCCGGGGCCGTGTCCGGAATGGCACCCCAGTGCGGGTGGCGCCAGCTGGATCTTCGCCGATGAGATCCTGATCCGGACGAGGTGAAATGAGAAAGGCCCGGATCGCTCCGGGCCTTTCCACGTTGTTCAGTTCGATCAGCGTATCACCTGTACACGCTGATTGCTTACCGTGCTGGCGGTGGTCACCTGCACCGTGTAGTTGCCCTGCTGCAAGCGGGACAGGTCGATCACGCTGCGATCGGTCCCGGCCATGTTCACCGGTTGCTCGATCACCACACGGCCGCTCATGTCCAGCACCTTGATGCTCAGCTTGCCAGTGACCGGGGCGCCCAGCACCACCGTAAGCAGTCCGTTGGTCGGGTTCGGGTACAAGGCGACCGACGCAGTGCCGACCTCCTCGATGCCCACACCACCGCAGGCCACCGTCCAGCTAAGCGGCGTAGAGGCCACTCCATCCTCGCACGATCCCGTGCTGTTGGACTGGATCCGCAGGGTGAGGATGTTCTCCAGGTTCGCGCTCGGAACCGCGAATCCGGCGAAGTTGCCCCCGTTGTTGCCGGTGTAGATCACTGGTGCGGTCTCATTGCGGCCATTGTACAGGACGATGTTATCCCCGGGCTGCATCTGCCCGCCGAGGAAGGCCAAGGTCATGGGCACGTTCTGGGCCGACTGGTAGGTGTACCAGCGGTCCTCGTTGTTGCCGTAACAATGGGTGTAGTTATCGAACCCACAGGTCACGCTGATGCACGAGTCAGCCGCGAAGCTGAGCGTGTCGGAGGTATTCTGGCACTGCACATAGGTCTCGTTGAAGACGCGGAACACGTTCAAGGAGTCCACCGGATAGGGACCGAAGGTGTGTGTACCCGCGCCGAGCCCGGTCTGCGCTTCGCCGTTCACCAGGTTCGTCGCCGTAAGCGTTTGTTCGCCTCCGGTCGCCGTTACTTCAACTTCAACACTGTAGCTCCGGCTGGTGCACTCGGGCACCACGGTGTAGGTCACCTCCGGGCTTGCGCAATCCAGGCAGTACACGTTCCACTCCCAAGGATCGAATTGAGCCGATCCACACTGCACGCTGCCATCAGAGCTCATTTCCATGTACAGGTTGGTCCCCGTGGCCGTTACATCAACGGTGGCATATTCCGGTGCCGGATCAGTGAGCGCACTGCCGACCGGTCCGAGATGGCGACGAGCCGTGGCCGTATGCTCGAATAGGAGGTCACCGGTATTATCCGGGCCATCATAGATCCGCAGATCGTCGTAGTTGCTGCTTTCGATGGTGCCTCGAACGAAGGTGAGGCGCAGCGTAGCGTTCGCCCCTGCACCATTCAACTCGTACGCCCATGCGTGCGAGTCGCTGGCCACGTAACAGTACGTCTCCACCAATGTCGGTCCGGGGCATTCGATCAAGGTGGGGCACAGCGGATTCACCATGGTTCCACTGTACACGTTGCAGAGGGAGTTCGCGTCGTTCACGATGGTCACATCCACCTCCGTTCCCGATACGAATGGTCCGATCTGGTAGGTGCCGGTGGCCGTGATGTCCAGGGTGTCCTGGCTGGCCGTGGTGGTCAGCTGCGGCATGGGGTCGGTGCCCAGGTCGGTCACGTTCACATCGATGAAGTACCGGAAGCTGTCACAGTCCTGTACGATATCGAAGGTGGCCGTTGGCGGCACACAATCCAGGCAGGAGACACGCCAGGCCACCTGTTCGGTGGTGCCGCCATCCCCACATGAAGTGAAACCGTTGGCCTTGACACGGATCGTGAGGCGATGCTCTGCGTTGGTGGTGTAGAAGAAGACACCTTCGAGCATTTGGTCCGTGCCCTGGAAGAGGAGCGGGGAATTGATGCTGCCACCGTCGTAGATCATCACGCTATCACCGAAGAAGAGCTGGCCACCATCGAAGAAGACCGCCAATGGGTAAGTACCGGTGCCCATGTAATAGTACCGCTCATCGGCCCAGTTCGCATAGCAGGTGCTATCGAGCACTTCCGTGCCGCAATCGATCAGCAAGGGACAGGTGCCCGTGGTGGTGATGTTGCCCAGTGGCACATTGCACAATGCACTGCCGGGATGCACCACGGTCATGTTCACCGTATCGCTGATCGAGAAGGGGCCGATATCCACGATGCCCAGGCCCACGTTCGTTACGGTTTGAGGGTCGGTCCCGTTGATCGTGTAGCTCAGGTCCAATGCGGTCGCATCGCCCAACGCGGTCACATCCATCTGGATCGTGAACTGGTCGTTCGGGCAATCATCAACCACCGTGTAGTTCACTATGGGCAGTTCACAATCCAAGCAGATGACCTCCCACTCCCAGGCGTCGAACTCGAACGAACCGCACTGTACGCTGCCATCGGAGGTGAGTTCCATGTACAGGTCCGATCCTGTGGCGAACACATCCACCGCATAGTACGTCGGGTTCGGGTCGATGAGGGCGCTGCCCACCGGACCTAAATGCCGTCGCGCGGTGGCGGTATGTTCGAAGAGCAGGGTACCCGTGTTGTCCGGGCCATCGTAGATCCGCAGTGAATCGAGGTTACTGCTCTCGATGGTACCACGCAGGAAGCGCAGGCGCAGCGTGCCCGTGCCGACCGACCCGAAATGCCAGGCCCGATCCTCGTTCGCCCCATAGCAGTACGTCATATCCAACCCCGGAGCACCACAATCGACCATGATGGGGCAAGTGGGTTGGAATGTGATATTGTTGAAGGTGCGGTTGCATGCAGGATCGGTGTCGTGGATCACACGCACCACGGGGACCTCGTTGAAGGCGAAGGGACCAAGCACCTGTTCACCAATGCCGACGCCGGTAATGGTGTTCACATTCCCGTCGACATCCGTTTCCACGTTCACGGTTGCCGCATCGCCCAACGAAGTGATGTTCAGCAGGATCGAGTAGGTCTGTGTATCACAATCCTCCGTGAGCGTGTAGCTCGCAGAGGGGGGAACACAGTTCAGGAACAACTGCACCGTGGTGACCACGCAGTTGGAGGCCGTCCCACAGGCCGCATTGGTGTTCCAGTGGGTGAACAGGTCCTCGGCCGTCACCGCAGTGGCGATCACCGATCCCAGCCCTTGCGCGATCACCGGCCCATTGTACGTGCCTTGCCGCACCGTGATGTAGCCACCACTGCTCATGGCGATCTCATAAGTGGCACCCGCGGTGATCCCCGTGATCCGGGAGTGTTCGCCTTCGAAGGAGCATGTACTGATCTGGGTCAGCGTTCCATCTGCGGCAGGTGTGGTCGCTACGCTGGGATAAAGGGTTTCATTCATGCAATCCCCTTGTGCGAGCGCAACTGTGCTCAGCCCAAGGAAGAGCAGGGAGATCGGGATCCCTTGGAGGGTTCGGGTTCGTGTCATGCGATTGGTTTTGGCGTTTTTTAGGACCGGGCTAAGGTAGGCATCGTCGGCCGTGCTCGTTCCGGGTCACTGAGCAAGGAGGCGCTTGGCTTGGAATGCCATGGCCCAGTCAATGGGGTTCAATCGGTGGTGGCCCTGTACAACCGCTTCACCACCTCATACACCGGCTTCGGATACCCCGCGTAGTCGATGATGCTCCAACTTGGTCCCGGCCAGCAGTCGTTCAGCTGCCATAACAAGGTGCCCATGCACCGTGGACGGGCGCCTAAGTGTGCTTGGATCGCCAGATCGTAGGCCTTGGCCTGCGCTTGTTGGCTGGCTTCGATGAACTTCCCGAAGGTGGTGGGGCGCTCCTGCCCTGCCTCCCGCTCAATGGCTTCCCAGATGGGCCTGTCGGTCCGGTAGCTCCGTTGCATACGGCTCAATACCGTTGATCCAAGGTACAGGCTTTCCGGTGGGTTGTATTTCGCCAGTAGGGTGCTATCGGGGTAACTCTGGAAGCCATACTCGCTCACGAAGCGACCCACGTTGTTCCGGAACGAGGAGAAGGTGCTGTCGCCATGCCACACCCCCCAATAGTGCAGATCCCCTTCGGTGAGGCCCTTGGCATTGCCCCAGTTGCTCAGCGGGGAGGTCGGCGTGTACGGGATGTGCATTCCCTGTGATGCGGTGGCAAGCAGGTGTTGGGCCTCCTGGTAAGCCCGAAGAACAAGGCCGCTGTCCTCACCGTGCAGCCCGTACCGGTCCTGCCAACCCCAATTCCGCCAGGCGACCTCCAATTCATTGTCCGCACAGAAAAGAGCCAGTGAAGGGTGCCCCGAAAGCCGCTCCACCTGTTCTTGGGCCTCGCGCGCCAGGTTGTCCTGGAATTCCGCGTTGCCGGGTGGCAGGTTCCCCAGCATGAAGTCCTGCCACACGAGTATGCCCGCTGTGTCGCAAGCTGTGAAGAAGGCATCGGGAGGATAGATACCGCCTGCCCAGACCCGCACCATGTTCATGCCAGCCTCCCCCATCCGGCGCACCAGGTCCACCCATTTGCGGTCCGCATCACGGCATGGCACAAGGTCCGGAGGGACGATGTTGCAGCCCTTCATGAAGACCCCGCGTCCGTTCACCTCGAACGTGAACGCCTTGCCGTGTGCATCCCTTGTGGTATCCAGCCGTACCGTGCGGATCCCGATGTGCGTGTCGTGTACACTGCGTTCCACCCCACCACAGTTCAGTGCGGTGTGTACCCGGTAGAGGTGTTGCTCCCCCGAACCCAAGGGTTCCCAACGCTTCGGGTCGTCGATCCGGATCGTGAATGCATCCGATCCGAGAAGGGCTTGTCGCCCTTCCAAAGGCTGCTTCCTCTCCGGCTCCCATACTTGGACAACGAGGCCACAATCGCTATGGCGTTCGTCCACGACCCCATTGGTCTCCACCTTCACCCGAAGCACTACCGCATTCCCCAGGTCGGTCTGCCCCACCGCCACACGTTTGATCCGTCCCTTATTCCAACCCCGCAATTCCACCTCCTTCCAGATACCGCATGTTACCAGCCGTGGGCAGAAGTCCCAACCGAACTGGTAGGCAGCCTTGCGGATGTATGGACTTACCCCGCTGGGGTCGTTGTCATGCGGTAACTGGATGCCGTATGCCGTGCGTAGCTGCGCACCAGCGCTGATCGGGCTCCGGAATACCACCCTGAGCTGGTTCTCCCCCACATGCAACACGTCCTTCACCGGCCACTCCCAGGTGCGGAACATGTTGTCCGCCTGGCCGAGCAGGGTTCCATTCAAGGTCACCTCCCCGAATGTGTCGAGGCCCTTGAACACCAGGTCGAGGTGGTCATGGGCCATGAGGGTATCGGAGACGATGATCGTGCGTTCGTACACCCAATCCGCGTGCTCCACCCATTGCACGCTATCGATGTTGCTGCCTTGCATGTAGTCGGGGATCAGACCATTGCGCAAGAGGTCGGTCTGTACCACCCCCGGTACCTCAGCATTGAACCAGCCCCCCTTTCCTACCTGTGCAAATCGCCACCCATCGTTCAGCGGGATGTGTATCTCCTGGGCCCCGAGCGGGAGCCACCAGGTCCAGAGCAGGATGAGCGTGGCAGCTTCCCTCATCGGAATCCGGCTTTCACCAGTGCTTCGAGCACCCCTTGGATCTTGGCCTCATCGGGCATGGTGGTGAATGAACGTGCACCGGGGCCAGAGGAAAGTACCGGCTTGCCAGCAGCCAGTGGTATGGTGCGTTGTGCGGCGAAATGCACCTCCGGAACACCCGTCTGGTCCACGATGCGCACCACGTTGGCCGCACCGATGCCCCCAGCGGCCGCGATCGTGCAGTTCCCAGCGCCCCTTCTTACCAATTCCTTCAACAGGGGGATGCCCTCCACGGCCGAGGCTGCCGCGCCCGAGGTGAGGATGCGGTCCACCTTCAAGGCCAGGCAGGCTTCCACTACTTGCAACGGGTCCGCTGCGTGATCGATGGCCCGGTGAAAGGTGATCTCGCTCTCCGGGGCCAGGTGTTTCACCGACCGGATGAGGTCCATATCGGGGGATCCGTCCTCCAGCAAGGCCCCGGTCACCAGCCCGATGGCACCACCGCCGAAGATCTCCGCATCGAGCAACAGGGCATGCAGGGCGGCCTTGTTGTGTACGAAACCTCCCGTGGTCGGTCTTACCAATACACGGGCGGGTATCCGCACGGCGGTGCGGACCGCATCCACCAGCCCCGAGCTCGGTGTGATGCCACCGGATGCAAGCCAACTGCATATCTCCACTCCATCGGCACCCGCCTGTTCCGCCGCTACGGCTTCCTCCACCGTGGTCACGCATACTTCCACTGTCACCCGCATGGTCCGAATGTAGCTTTCCCCGTCATGCAACCAGCTGGGCATCTCCGCGTATAACGGGCCGATGTTCACCCGCCGCCCTCCTCTTCCAGGTGCTGCACTACTCCTGGTGCTTCTGTTCTCAAATGCCAAGGTGATCGGTTCCGATGCAGAGGAGGCCACCCGACCGGTCGGTGCTGACGCCGTTTCGGCCAACCAACGGGCTGCACAGCACCTTGCGGCAGCATACCATGCCATCACATCGAACCCGCAGGAGGCCCACGAACAGGCATTGGAGGCGCTGAGATCGGCCGAGGGTTCTGGTGATCCCCAACTCGAACACAAGGCACTGGTGTGCTTGGGGACCGTCGAGGAACACATCGGGCTTCTCGAGGATCGGCTCGCCACGGCCATCAAGGCCCTACGGCTTTCCCAAGGACTTGCCGATCCACAACTCATCGCCCGCGACCTACGCGCGTTGTCCGAGGCTTATTTGTTGAATGGAATGGGCGAGCCCGCAGTGATGGAGGCGCGGAATGCACTGGCCATCCTGTTACCTACACGGCCGATCGAGGAGGTCGAGGATGCCGAGCTCTTCCTGATCAGGACCTTGAAGGATGCGGGGCAGGTCGAAGAGGCCCGCGATCTGGCCTCCAGTTCGCTATCGAAGGTCAGGGGCAACGGATCCGAAGAGCGAACAGCACGCTTCCAAGCCGCATTGGGCGCGGTCCTGGTCGCCATGAAGCAATTCCCTGATGCGATCGTACACCTGACCCAAGCGCAGAACACGCTCTCGGGATCCGATGCGACCAACGATCGTTTCGAGATAGAAGCAGGCTTAGTGGTGGCCCTCCTCGGTCTGGAGCGCACCACGGAAGCCAAGGCCGCGCTGAATGCCGCATCCATTGCTGCCGCTGGTGGTGGCTGGATCAAGCGTCACCGGGTGCTGGAGCTGCGATACCTCATGGATCGCACAGCGAATGAGTGGCGCGATGCGGTCGCATCATTGGAACGGATCAAACAAATGGAGGACAGCGTTCGAGCCACCAGGACAGCGGTACAGTTCGCCCGGTTCGGGATGGGTACGTACCCTGGGGTGCAGGGGAAGGTGCAGCCACCGGTCGAAGGCCAGGCGCAGGTTGCCGGCCTCGTCACGGATCCCGCCTTCTGCACCAGGGTGTTGATCGGTTCGAGCATCGTTCTTATCGGACTGGTCACCGTGCTCCTCCTGAACATCCGAAAAGGCAGGCGCATGGCTCACCGGCTTCGTTTGAAGAACGAGGTGGTGAAGCGCCAGCACGACGAGATCCGAACGAAACACCTGGAGTTGCAACGCCAGAACCTACGAATGACCGAGGCCCTCATGGGTGATGAGGAGAAGGAATTGGTGATCAAGGAGATCCACCATCGGGTGAAGAACAACCTACAAGTGGTGGATAGCTTGTTGCAGTTGCAAGCCCACGATTCCAATGATCCCGGTGTGGCCAGGGTCATCCGCGAGGCCCAGGGTCGTATCCGCTCCATGGCCCTGGTACATGAACAGATCTACAGGACGAGCAGCGGAACACGCGCCGACCTGCGCTCGCACATCGAAAAGCTCGGCCGCAACATCCTGGTCGCCTATGGCGCCCATGACCGTATTTCCGTACAGGTACGAACGGACCTGCCCGCATTCCACATGGAGTGCCTGCTTCCTTTCACCCTTGTGCTCAACGAGTTGTTCACCAATGCGGTGAAATACGCCTTTGCGAACGATGGCTCCGGTCGCATCACCATCGTGATCCGACCAGCGGGTGCGGGCTACGAACTGCTCTTCCACGACGATGGCCTTGGCCTTGGCACGGAAGGGGAGCATCGCCAACGCTCCTCCTTCGGCCTTGAACTCGTGAGCTTGCTGGCCGAGCAGATGAACGGACGCGTGCGTTACCTGACAGGGAATGGGACCACGGTTCACCTGACCTTCATGCCGGACGCATCCAGCCTTCGTGCGGCTTCCTGAGCCACTGGGCCACACCCCCTATCTTCGCCGCCACTTTCCCTGCACGTGACGGAACCAACGGCACCCGATTTCCACGCACTGGGCCTGAGCGATGACCTGCTCGATGGCCTGGACCACATGAACATCCGTAAGCCCACGCCCATCCAGGCGCAGGCCATACCCGCCGTGCTCGATGGCAAGGACCTGATCGCCTGCGCGCAGACCGGGACCGGTAAGACCGCGGCCTTCCTCCTTCCGCTGATCGATGTGATCATCAGCTACCGCCCCAAGGAGGATGGTAGCATCCGTGGGTTGATCGTGGTGCCCACGCGCGAGCTGGCCCTCCAGATCGATCAACAGCTCCAGGCCATCGCCTATTTCACGCCGATCACCTCCATTCCGCTCTATGGCGGGAGCGATGGCAGCACCTTCGACTCGCAGAAACAGGCGCTTACCAGTGGTGTGGAAGTGGTGATCGCGACCCCGGGCAAGTTGCTCAGCCACCTGAACCTGGGCTACGTACCCTTGAAAGGGTTGGAAATGCTTGTACTGGACGAGGCGGACCGCATGATGGACATGGGTTTCGTGGACGACATCCGCCGCATCATCAACTTCCTTCCGAAGGAACGGCAGTCGCTCATGTTCAGTGCCACCATGCCCCCGGCCATCCGGGAGCTCACCAAACAGATCCTGAAGGAGCCGGTGGAGATCACCATCGCGCTGAGTAAACCGGCCGAAGGCGTGGACCAGCAGGCCTATGTGGTCTTTGATATGCAGAAGGCCAACGCCCTGGAGCACATCCTCAAGCACAGCGAGGCCACGAGCATCGTGATCTTCGCCGGACGCAAGGTGGAGGTGCGCAACCTGGCCCGCCACCTTCAAAAGCGCGGCTTCAACGCGTCGGCCATGCACAGCGACCTGGAGCAGAGCGAACGCGAAAGCGTGATGCTCACCTTCCGGAACCGGAAACTGCGCATCCTGGTGGCTACGGATGTGGTGAGCCGCGGCATCGACATCGACGACATCGATCTGGTGATCAATTACGATGTGCCCCATGATCCGGAGGATTATGTACACCGTGTGGGACGTACCGCCCGTGCGGCGCGGAAGGGGACAGCGATCACCTTCGTGAACGAGAAGCAGATGCGCGAGTTCGGGCGCATCGAGGCCTTGATCGGTTATCCGGTGAAGAAGATGCCTCTACCCGAAGGCACTTCCGGCCCGGCCTACGACCCCCAGGCGCGCAGCAAGGACAAGGGCCGCAACGGCGGCCATAGGCGCAGCGGTGGTCGCCCACGACCCTCTGGCGCCAGGAAGAGCGGACCCCGGAATTGACCCCGTATACACGAAGAGCGGACCCAAACGGATCCGCTCTTCGTCCTCAATGGAAGCAGAGGCTCAGCGACGGCTTGGGCCGAACTTCGCCTTGTTCTCCTCCAGTACTTTCATCGGGTCCCAGGCTTTCGCATCCTTCCCTACCCGTTCAATGGTCACCTTCTCCATCACGTCGTTCTGGGCTATCGCGTTCACCACATCCTGGCCGCTCACCACATAACCGAACACCGCGTGCTTGCCATCGAGCCAGGGTGTTTCCTTGTGGGTGATGAAGAATTGACTGCCATTGGTGGCGGGGCCGGCGTTGGCCATGCTCAAGGTGCCAGCGCGATCGTGTTTCAAGCTGGGGTCGATCTCGTCCGCGAACGCATAACCCGGACCACCCATGCCGGTCCCGGTGGGATCACCTCCCTGGATCATGAAGTCGGCGATCACCCGGTGGAACTTGATGCCATCGAAGTAAGGTGCGCCTTCCGCCTTGGCCGTGTTCTTCATCTTCCCTTCGGCCAGGGCTACGAAATTGGCCACGGTCATCGGCACCTTCTCGTATTCAAGTTTGATGCGGATCGTTCCTTTATTGGTCTTGATATCGGCGAAAAGGCCGTCGGTCGTATTCTCCACGGGTTTCTGGGCGGTTGGTTGTTCGGTGGTGGTGGCTGCCGTGGTGCTCCCACCTTCCGGTGCGGAGCCGCAAGCGGCGAGCGACAAGCTGAGCAATGCGGGAAGTGAGATCGAGAACAGCATGGTCATGGACGTGTTTTTCTTGAGGGGGCGAAGATAGGCAGGTGGTCGTTCCGGTTCCGTTAGTCGAGCAGCACCTCCTCGATGGATTCCAGTTTATCGTCGGTGAAGGCGCCTTGCTCCCGGTGTACGATATGACCATCCTTGTCCAGGACGAAGAAGTACGGCACGTCCTTGTCCTGCAAGCCCAAGCGCTCTTTCAACGGGTCCAGATCAGCCTTCACGAAAAGCACGTGGTCCACGATCTCCGGATCGGCGCTCTTGCGGAACCGGTCCAAGCTGGGCTCGTAGGCGACCTTGTTGGCACCCGTGTACAATGGCACGAAATACACATCCGCCTCATACGACCCGGCCATGAGGCCATGTTTCGCGATGAAGCGGAGATAGGCCGGTTCGTACCATTCCTCCAAAAGCGGACCGGCCTTCTGACCGTAAGCAAGACCGATCACTGTCCACGGTTTACCCGAGGTAGGTAGGGTGATGGTGGCCCCCGTAGCGGTTTCTCCGGTCAGTGTCGGGAAGGTGGTTTGTGCCCGCACCGTGATGACCAGCGCGAACATGCAGAGCAGATGGAATGAACGGTTCACGCCGGGGTCATTGCAAGGTTCGTACCGATCATCGGATGCCATCCTCCGGGTTCTTGCCCTTGTGTGGGCGGAACCAATCCTTCATCCGGGCGATGTCGGCCACGGGATCGTTGGTGAGCGGGAACGGCGCGCTGAGGATGGCGAGCTTGGCCGGATAATCGAAGGTGACCAGGATGATCGGTACACCGGCCCGAGTGGCCATGTGGTGGAAACCCGTTTTCCAGTCGGGCTGGTATTTACGGGTGCCTTCCGGGGTGATGCCGATCCGTTCGATCTCGCCCCGTTCGAACATGGCGACCACTGCATCCACCAGGTTGTTGTGCTTGCTGCGGTCCACCGGATAGCCGCCCAATGCCCGGAAGATCCAACCGAACGGGGGCTTGAACAGCGAACGTTTGGCCAGGTACTTCACATCGCCCATGCGGGCCAGGTTACGTACACAAAGGCCCACGAAGAAATCCCAGTTGCTGGTATGCGGGGCCACCACCACGATGTAACGGTCCAATCCGGCAGGACGCTCATCCTGGATCCGCCAGCCGGCCAGCGTGTGGAAAAAGAAGTGGTAGATGGGGCGCACGGGTGGTGGGATCCGTTCCGATGTGCATCTTTGAGGGATGCTGGTCAAGCGGTTCGGCGGCAAGATAGTGGGCATGCATGGCATGTACGCGGGCCATGGAACCCCGATCCCTCCTGCCGCGTATGAGGGCGCCATGGAAGGGCTCCGGTTCGCAGTGCTGGATGTTGAGACCACCAGCGGCGATCCTACGGAAGGCCGGGTGATGGAGGTGGCGGTATTGGCCTTGGATGGCGTACAGGAGCGCCTTCGATGGGACTCGTTGATCCAGCCGCGCACCCATGTGCCGGGGTTCATCCAAAGGCTCACCGGCATCGATCCGGCCATGCTGAAGGATGCGCCCTCTTTCTCCGAGGTGGTACGCACCCTGGGAACACTTACCCAGGACCGGGTCGTTGTCGCCCACAATGTCCGTTTCGACATGACGGCGCTTACCCATGAATTCGCCCGCACCGGTCTGGTCTTCGAGCGTCCCACCCTCTGCACGGAACGCCTGGCGCGCCAGTTGGTCCCTCATCTCCCCCACTATAACCTGGGTAGCCTTTGTCGCTATTTCGGCATCGGTTTCCAGGCCGCGCACCGTGCGTTGAACGATGCGGAGGCCACCGCCGCCCTGCTGACCCGGTTGATCGCCGAATTCGGAGTGGATAGGCTCCTGGCAAGCGTCAATGGCATGCATCAGGCTCGCCGAGCCTGATCCTACGCACCGCACCTTTTCGAACGCCCGGGCTCAAAGCAGGACGTTCGTCGCCCAAAGGACCCACATCACCACGGCACACAATAGACCGATCGCCCCCATACGCAGGCCAAGCTGAGACCGCTTCATGCTCGACAAGCTATACAAGGTGGGCCTGCGCTCCCCTTTCCGGCGCCCCCAAAGGCCGAGCGCCAAGGCGAGCACGGCGATGACGAAGGCCAAGGAGACCAGGTGAACGGCAAAGGACAGCGGAATGCTCGCCGCGCCGAAGACCAGCGTGGCCATGCTGAACGGCAGGTCGCGGATCGGTTGGTCGCTCATGGTCCGGTGTTCAGGATGGCTCCATGGACCGCCAGGACCTGCGGGATCACCAAGTGCTGGTCGTCGTTCTGGATCACATGATCCGCAATGGCCAGTCGCCTGGCATCATCCACCTGGTTGGCCAACCGGCTGCGAACGGCGGCCTCCTCCACCCGGTCCCGTTGCACCACCCGCGCGATCCGTAGCGCTTCCGGAGCGGTCACCACCACCACCTGGTCCAGGGCCTCGTGGCCACCTGTTTCGGCCAGGATCGCGGCCTCCATCAGTACGTAATGTGATCGTTGCTCCCCAGCCCAGGTCATGAAGGTTCGGCGTACCACGGGGTGAATGATGGCATTCAGGTCCTGCAAGGCACCCGCGTCACTGAACACGATGCGGCCAAGGGCGGCCCGGTCGATGGCACCTTCAAGAGCCACCCCCGGTCCGAACCGATGCAGCACCGTCCTGATCACGTCCTGGTCGTGCTGTAGAATGTCCCTACCAGCAGCATCGGCCTCGAATACCGGTATGCCCAACGTGCGGAATACCCGCGCGATCGTGGATTTTCCACTGCCGATCCCACCGGTAAGGCCCACCTTGAGCATAGGTGCCGGAAGCCTACTGGGCCTTCGCCGTGGCCTCGTTCAGCTGCTGGGAACTGTCCATGGCGATGGCGCTCTTCTCGAATCGCAGGCGCACGTTCGAATCCACCTCGAGGAGGATGGTGCTTTCGGCGACCTCGGCCACCTTGCCGTGCAAGCCACCGATGGTGACCACCTTGGCCCCTTTCTGCAACGACTCACGGAATTTCCGGGCCTCCTTCGCTTTCTTCTGCTGTGGCCGGATCATGAAGAAATAGAAGACCACCATCAGGAGGCCCATCATCACGAAGAAGGACCAGTCGGCCCCTTTCTGGGGTTGCGCTTGAAGAAGGAAGGTTGCGGTGAGCATGCGTCGTTCGGGTTCTGCTTATTTATTGGTTGGCCCCACGACATCGGCCGTGAGGGTGAGTACATGACTGGGCGGTGTGGTGTTGGCCACCACCGTCACGGTCTTATCCTGCCGGCCATTGCGGCCTTCACTATCGAAACTTACGGTGATGCGGCCCTTCTTCCCCGGTGGTACGGGTTGTTGGGGCCAGTCCTTGCCCACGGTACATCCGCAGGACCCACGCACATCGGAGATCACCAGCGGCGAACCGCCCGTGTTCTCGAACAGGTACACACTATCCACCTTGGCGCCTTGTACGAGTTTACCAAGATCCAGGTGGGTGTACACGAAGGCCATGCGGGGCAGGTCCTCCGGATCCACATCGCCATAGCCACTATTGGGGAAACGCAGGTCCTCGGCGCTCACCTCATTGGGATCGTTCTCCTGATGGTCGGTGATGCGGCAGCCGCTTAGGATCAGTAGCGCGACCAAGGGAAGGAGGATGTACCCATCCTTGCCACCCATCCTTATTCCGTTCCTGTGTGCCATTGGGGGTCAACCTTCGAGCAGTCCGCGCCCCACTTTGTGGATACGGCCGTCGCTGCGCATCTCGATGAAGAGTTTGTCGAGGACCCCATTGATGAAATTCTTGCTTTTCGGGGTGCTGTAGGCCTTGGCGATCTCGATGTATTCGTTCATCGTCACCTTCACCGGGATCTGGTCGAAGACGCGCACCTCGGTCAAGGCCATCTGCATCAGGATCATGTCGCTCAGGGCGATCCGGTCGCTCTCCCAGTTGCTGGAGCGTTCAGAGATGGCTTTTCCATGCTCATCCGCATAGGCGATGGTCTTCCGGAAAAGCTGGGAAACGAACTCCTGGTCCTCCTTGGCATCCATACCCAGTTCGTTCGCCAGCACATCGCCGGTATCCGTGGCCCGGTACTGTTCGAGGGTTCGTTTCACTAGCCCGGCCGCCAGGTCCAGATCCTCCAACCAGGCGATATGGCGTGCCTCAAAGACTTCCTGCAGGGCCTCGTTGTTCGCGATGAGGTCCGTGAAGAGCGCGATGGCGAACTGCTGATCCCGTTTGAAGCCCTGGTCCGGCTCGGCGAGGTAGGTCTTTACGGCCTCGTTACCCTCCAGCTCGCGGTACATGGCGGCGAACAGCTCGTGGTTGCCCACCCAGCTGATCCGGCGTTTCTCGCATTCCACGCGGAGACGATCGCTCGTGGCGATGGCCTTTACGACCGGGTTGTCCACGAAGCGACGGTTCGGGTTGAGGTCCTCCGGTGTGGGCAGGCGTTTCTTCTTGCGCTCCTCGAAGACCAGTTCGGCCACGTGACGCAGCTCCCCGAACACCAGGAGCAAGGACAGGTACAGATCGCCCGTGCGCTCGATCCCCTGGAGCAGGTCCTTCTCGATCCGTGCGGCATTGCTTCCCTCGCTTTGCCAATGGGCATACAGCGATTGGAAGGCCTTGATACGGAGGTAGCGGCGATTGAGCATGCGAAGGTGTGGGCCGAAGGTGTTTCCCGATCAGAACCGCATACCCGCTGCGCGGATGCTGCTGATCCGGTCCTCGGCAGCCTGGTTCGCCGCCAGGTAGGTGGGGATCCCTTGATCGCTGCTGGCCTTGAAGATCCTAAGGGCGGTCTGATAGATGCCTTCGGTCTGCCGCAAGGCTGCCTTGCGATTGTATCCTTTGCGTTCCCAGGCGCAGTTGATGATGCCCCCGGCATTGATCAGGTAATCCGGTGCATAGAGGATCCCCTTGTCCATGACCTTCCGACCATGCACCGCCTCATCGGCCAATTGGTTGTTGGCCGCACCGGCGATCACGCTGCACTTCAATCGTTTCAGGGTCTCATCGTTCACCGTGGCTCCGAGCGCACAGGGCGAGTAGATGTCCATGTCCACATCATAGATCGCATCGGGCTTCACCAACTGGATCGACGGGAACTCGGCTTTGATGGCCGCGAGCTTGTCATCGTGGATATCCGTGAGGTACACGGTGGCCCCATCCTTAACCAGCAGGGCCACCAGGCCCTTCCCCACGTTCCCAGCCCCTTGGATCGCCACTTTCCGGCCATTGAGGTCGTCGGTCCCGTATGCGGTCTTCGCGGCAGCCTTCAACCCGCAATAGACCCCGTAGGCCGTTACCGGACTGGGATCACCGCTACCGCCCATCTCCTCCGGTAGCCCGGCCACGTGGCGGGTCTCCTTCTGGATGTTCACCATTTCCGTGGTGCTCATCCCCACATCCTCGGCGGTGATGTACCGGCCATTGAGGCTGTCCACGAAACGGCCGAATCGGCGGAACATGGCCTCGGTCTTCTGCGTGCGGGCATCGCCGATGATCACCGCCTTGCCGCCTCCCAGGTCCAGACCGGCCAGTGCACTTTTATAGGTCATGCCGCGGCTAAGGCGCAGCACATCATTCAGGGCATCCACCTCGGAGGCGTAGGGCCACATCCGGGTGCCGCCCAAGGCTGGACCCAGTGTGGTATCATGGATCGCGACGATGGCCTTCAGCCCGGTGGCCCGATCATGGCAGAAGAGGACCTCTTCGTGATCGTGGTTCTCCATTCGCCCCAGCACCAGGTCGGTAGCTGCACTTTTCGTGGTGGTGTTGACCATGTCTTCGCTCATTTCAAAGTTCGACTCCTTCCACATGCGCGGGTCCACGCCCGCTCCTTGGCTCCCGGTCTACATTTGAGGCGCCTTTCATTAGCCGTCCTCCCGCAGAGCGGCGCAAAAGTAGCACCTTCCGGCCCCACGATGCGTCCGCTCCTGAAGCTGAACCCCTATCTGGCGAAATACCGATGGCGTCTACTGCTTGGTACGCTCTTCATCATCCTCAGCAACCTGTTCGCGGTCTACTCCCCCCAAGTGGTAAGGGAAGCGATCGATCTGATCGGCAGTGGGTTGCAGGCCGTGGATCAGCCTGGGGCCAGGGGTCCGGTCGTCCCAGCCACCCTGGACCTGTGGTTGGGTTGGACCGGCATGGACCTACAAACGCACATCGATGCGATCAGGGAGCGCGATGGAACGAGCAGGATGATCATCTGGTGCGCTGGACTGCTGGCCATCCTTTACCTGGTCTTCGCCCTGCTCAAGGGCTTTTTCATGTTCCTGATGCGGCAGACCATCATCGTGGTGAGCCGACTGATCGAGTTCGACCTGAAGAACGAGGTGTATGCCCACTACCAACAGTTGGACCGGGCCTTTTATAAGCACAATAGTACGGGAGACCTGATGAACCGGATCAGTGAGGACGTCGGGAAAGTGCGGATGTACCTGGGGCCCGCGATCATGTACACGATCAACTTGGCGGTCCTGTTCGTGTTGTGCATCGTTTTCATGTTGCGGGTGAACGTGGAATTGGCCCTTTGGACCCTGGCGCCGTTGCCGATCATGAGCGTGATCATCTACCGCGTGAGCGAGGTGATCAACCAGCGGAGCATGCAGGTGCAGCAAGAGCAGAGCCGTTTGAGTTCCTTGGCCCAGGAAAGCTTCAGCGGGATGCGCGTGCTGCGTGCGTATGCGAAGGAAGCGGCTGCCGTGGAGCGCTTCGCCGATGCCGCCCGTGCCTACCGCTCCCGCACCATGGCCCAGGCCAAGGTCGACGCCCTGTTCATGCCTTCCATCATGCTCCTGATCGGCCTGAGCACCGTGATCACCATTTTCATTGGCACCCGGAAAATGCTGAACGGCGATCCCTCGGTGACCGTGGGGAACATCGCCGAGTTCGTGATCTACGTGAACATGCTCACCTGGCCATTCGCCTCGGTAGGCTGGGTCACCTCCCTGGTCCAGCAAGCCTCTGCCAGCATGGTGCGGATCAACGAGTTCCTGGATACCCGGCCGGCCATCCAGAGCGAGGCGGACGACCTGGACGCCGTGCGGGGGAGCATCAGCTTCAAGAACGTGGGCTTCACCTACCCCAATACCGGGGTCAAGGCGCTGGACCAGGTCTCGTTCCAGGTGCAGGCAGGCGATCGATTGGCGGTGGTGGGGCACACGGGGTCGGGTAAAAGCACACTGGCCGACCTGATCGGACGGGTGTATGATGCTTCGGAAGGTGTCGTTCTCCTTGATCAAGTGCCCATTCAGCGGATCGATCTACCCAAGCTCAGGGGCCGGTTGGGCGTGGTCCCGCAAGAGGTCCTCCTTTTCAGCGATACCATCCGGAACAACATCGCCTTCGGTCTGGATCAGGAGGATCAGCAGGCGCTGGACCGGCGGATCCAGGAGGCTGCCCGTATCGCCCAGGTGCATGACGAGATCATGGGCTTCCCCAAGGGTTATGAGACCATGGTGGGTGAACGTGGTGTTACGCTGAGCGGTGGCCAGAAACAGCGTGTGAGCATCGCGCGGGCCATCATCGCCGAACCCTCGATCCTGGTGTTCGATGATGCCTTGAGCGCCGTGGACACCGCGACCGAAGAGGCGATCCTGCGCGAACTCCGTACGGTGATGGCAGGCCGCACCACCATCCTGATCAGTCATCGGATCAGTGCGGTGCGCGATGCGGACCATATTCTGGTGCTGGACCACGGCCGTGTGGTGGAAGAAGGCAAACACGAGGCACTCCTGGCCCGGAAGGGTATCTATGCCCGGATGCACGAGGAGCAGCTCCTGGCGGAGGCACACACCTGATGTCAACTTTTCGTTCAGCCGAGGCCCCTGATCGGGTGGGGCGGTATTGGATTATCCAATATCCCCGTTATATTTGGTTGGGTCTAAGGGCAGTACAAGTTTGTGGAGCACCATGCAGGACGATCGAGAGGACGTTTTTTCCAAAGCGGTTCGAGCAGGTAAGCGCACGTATTTCTTCGATGTGAAAAGCACGAGAGGGCGTGATCTTTACCTCACCATCACCGAAAGCAAGAAACATACCCACGAGGATGGTTCTGCACACTACGACAAGCACAAGATCTTCCTGTACAAGGAGGATTTCGATAAATTCATGGATGGCCTGCGCGAGGCTTTCGACGAGATCGATCGCCTGAGGAATTCCGGGGAGTTCGTGCGTGAGGAACAGCCGCCTCCGACGGAGAAGGATACCGGCTCCGGGTATTCGGACCTCAATTTCGAGGACCTGGGTCGGAAGGACGTCTGATCCGTTCGGCAGGTGTTGCGGCCACAGCAGAGCGCATCCTATTTTTGCCGCCCTCCGTTGAACATCCTCCCCCTGATCGAACCGGTCCCGTGCTGTTCCTGAACCGCCCACATGAGGACTGAACCGGTCCGTAGCGTAGCGTCCCTTCACTTATGAGCGTGGACCCCCGGAAACAGCGCGTTACGGCCGCCGGGCTTCTGGTGGCCCTGGGTATCATCTACGGTGATATCGGCACCTCGCCCTTGTACGTGATGAAGGCGATCCTGGGTGAGCGGCCCATTTCGGAGATCCTCGTTCTTGGCGGCATCAGTTGTGTGGTATGGACGCTCACCATCCAGACCACGATCAAGTACATCTTCCTGACGCTCCGGGCCGATAACCGCGGTGAGGGCGGGATCTTCTCGTTGTATGCGCTGGTGCGGCGCTATGCGTGGTGGGCCTTCATCCCGGCCACGATCGGTGCCTCCACCATGATGGCCGATGGGATCATCACCCCTCCCATCTCGGTAAGCAGTGCCTTGGAAGGGCTGGCGAACGTGCGCGGCCTGGAGCACCTGTTCGAGCCGGGCAGCAATGTCACGGTGACCGTGGTGATCGTGCTCCTTTCGTTGATCTTCATCTTCCAGCGGTTCGGCACCAAGGTGGTCGGCACGGCCTTCGGGCCGGTCATGGGGGTATGGTTCACCATGTTGTTGGTACTGGGTTTGATCAATGTGCTCGAACACCCGGAGGTGCTGCGCGCCTTGAGCCCGCATTATGCGATCGTGCTGCTCACGGAATATCCGGAGGGCTTCTGGTTGCTCGGTGGGGTCTTCCTCTGTACGACCGGTGCCGAGGCCCTGTACAGCGACCTTGGTCACGTGGGCCGTAGGAACATCCAGAGCAGCTGGGGCTTCGTGAAGGTGGCCCTGATCATGAACTACATGGGGCAGGGAGCCTGGGCATTGAACAGTGCCGGTGATGCGTTGAACGGCCGCAACCCGTTCTATTCCCTGATGCCCGACTGGTTCCTGCTCACCGGGGTGATCATCGCCACGCTGGCCACCATCATCGCGAGCCAGGCGGTGATCTCCGGCAGCTTCACCCTTGTGAGCGAAGCCATCAGCCTGAATTTCTGGCCCAGGGTGAAGATCAAGTTCCCCAGTGACGTGCGCGGCCAGATCTACATCCCCAGCATCAATCTGATGCTTTGGCTGGGGTGTGTGATGCTCATGCTCACCTTCCGGCAGAGCAGCGAGTTGGAGCATGTCTACGGCTTCTTCATCACGCTCACCATGGGCATGACCACGATCCTCATGGGCATCTGGCTACGGTACGTGCGCCACTGGCCCTGGCTTGCCGTGGTGGCGATCCTGGCCGTCTTCGCCACCATGGAGATCTCCTTCCTCATCGCCAATAGCATGAAGGTGATCAACCGGCTGAGCTTCGTACTCGTGGTCCTGGGCCTGTTCAACCTGATGTTGATGTGGTACAAGGCCCGGAAGATCACCAACCGGTACCTCGATTTCCGCAACCTGCTGGATCACGCGCCGGTGCTCACCGAGTTGAGCAAGGATAAGGACGTGCCGAAGTTCGCCACCCACCTCGTGTACCTTACGAAGGCCAACAGCCCGATGGAGGTGGAACGCAAGATCCTGGATTCCATCCTGCGCCGAAGGCCGAAACGTGCGGACGTCTATTGGTTCATCCACGTGAATTGGACGGACGAGCCGTACACCATGGAGTACAAGGTGAACGAGTTGGTGCATGACAAGGTGATCCGTGTCGATTTCAACCTCGGTTTCCGCGTGCAGCCACGGATCAACATGCTCTTCAAGCAGGTGCTTCAGGAACTGGTGGAGTGCCATCAATTCGACTTCAGCAGCAAGTACGAATCCTTGCGGAAAAGGGACTTTGCAGCGGATATCCGGTACGTGCTCATGGAGCGCTTCCTCTCCGTGGAGAACGAGTTGAGCGTGGCGGATGATATTCTCCTGGATACGTACTTCTTCATCAAACGCCTTGCGTTGAGCGACCAGACCGCCTTCGGCCTGGACCACACCGATACCGTGGTGGAGCATGTGCCGATGGTGCTGACCGAACCGCACCAGGTCCCCTTGCGACGTATCGGCACACCGCCCGCTACCCGGGTGTGAGCCCGTCATTAGGCGCGTTAGCGGACATGGTTCCGCTCCAGGGATCATGCGATCAGCCGAGCAGGTGAAGGACCGGAGCAGCCAGCACGCTCCGATCATGGCACCATCGTGCTCCAGAACCTTGCCGGGCTTCTTTCCGTAGGAACAGGTGGGCGCATTCCGCCCGCTCTGTTCCAGCATGGCCCGCCACCTCTTCGCTGTCCTGTTCTTCCTCTGCTTCGGGACCTCGACATGGGCCACGCACATGAGCGGTGGCGAGATCTACTGGGAATGCATCGGACCGGACCAATACCGGGTCCGATTGATCGTGTATCGCGATTGTGCCGGTATCGAGGTGGATCCCACCTACAACCTGGTGCTCACCAGCCCTTGTGGTGATCGCAATCTTACCGTGACGCACAACGGAGCCACCGAACTCTCGCAGCTCTGTGACCTTGAACTGCCGAACAGTACATGCAACGGTGGATCGTTGCCCGGCATCGAACAATACACCTACACCGGTACGATCACCCTGCCGCCTTGTGATAGCTGGAGGATCAGCTGGACGAACATCTATCGCAACAATGCCATCGTGAACCTGACCAATCCGGGTACACGGCACATGTACATCGAATCCGCCCTGAACAACGCCGGTGCCGCATGCAACGATTCCCCCGTATTCACCAATACGGCCATTCCTTACGTGTGCCTTGGATACCCCATCTCGTACAGCTACGGGGCGGTGGATACGGAGGGTGATTCACTCTCCTACTCGTTGATCGGTGCCCGGATGATCGATGGCACCCCTATCCCTTACGTAGCCCCTTATACCCCATTGCAACCGATCCCGGGGATCTCCCTGGATCCGGTATCCGGCCTGATGAATTTCACGCTGAACACCGCCGGTAACTGGGTGGTGGCCGTGCTCGTGACCGAATACGATGCGAACGGGAATGTGATCGGCACGATCATGCGCGACATGCAATTCGTGGCCTATCCCTGTGCCAACATCCCACCGGATGCGGCCACCGGTACCGTGACCAACCTTACCGGCCAGGCGCTCGCCACGGGCCCTCGCTCGGTACAAGTGTGCGAATCGGGGGACTTCTGCTACGATATGGTGATCTCCGATCCCAATGCGAACAATGTGCTCAGCGCATTCACCAATGCCACACAGAACCTGCCTGGTGCCACCTTCACGGTGACCGGTGCCAATCCCATCACCGCGACCTTGTGTTGGACGGCCCAACCGGGTTCCGCCGGGTTCTTCCCCGTCATCGTGAACGTGAGCGATGGCGCCTGTCCCATACCGGCTTTCCAGACCTATGTCTATTCCATCGAGGTGCTGCCCGGCCTTGCGGCGACCATCGCGGTGACCGATGAGAACTGTGCCGGTGACGGTTCGGGCACCGCCACAGCGGAGGTTACGGCGGGCACGGGCCCGTTCACCTACACATGGTCCACAGGCAGCGGTGAGAGCATGATCACAGCGGGTGCGGGGACCTACTCGGTCTCCATCGTGGATGCGAATGGATGCCAGTCCGGCGATCTGCCCGCCACGATCGGTGAGGGGCCACAACCGGCCACGGCGGATGTCGGCACGGACCTGGTCGCCTGCAACGGGGACACGCCCATTACCTTACAGGGTAACGTAACGAACGCCACCGGTGGTACCTGGGGCAACGGTGCCGGGAACGTCGGGGGCAACTGGCCAGCCAATACCTACGTTCCCACCCCAGCGGAGATCGCCAGTGGTGGGGTCGATCTGGTGTTGAGTTCGACGGGCAATACGGGTTGCCCGGTGGCTACGGACACGGTTCATCTCACCCTTTCCAACAATTTCATCGGCTTCGCCAGTACGACCAACGATGCCACATGTGCTGGGGAAGCGACCGGCTCGGCTTCCATCGTCCCCGGCAGCAATGAATTCACCTACCAGTGGAACGATGCGGCCACACAGACCGGTGCCACAGCGACCGGGCTCGCAGCAGGCCCCTATGAAGTGTACATCCAGGACCAGGATGGTTGCGACACCACCATGCTCGTGAACATTGGCGATCCTGCTGTCTTGAGCTTGGTCTCCATGGTCCCGACGATGGAATCGTGCCTGGGTGATGCCGATGGTACGATCACGGCGACCGCCAGCGGTGGCACTACACCTTACAACTATACATGGAGCAATGGGGACACAGGGCCTGTACTGACCGCGACGTCGGGCATGTATACCGTTACAGTGACCGATGCGAACGGCTGTGGACCGGCGACCGCTTCGAGCCAGATCACGCCCACTGGCCTCCCCAATGCCGCTGTGGCCGGCCCGGACCTGGTATCGTGCCCGAATAGTGGGCCTGTATACCTGAATGAGACCGTGGTGAACGCACCGAGCGGGGCCTGGAGTGGCGGCGATGGTGTCTTGAACGGCGTATTCCCGAACATCGATTACACACTTGGTCCTGGTGATATCGCAGCCGGCTCGGTGACATTGACCCTGGTCACGATCGGCAACGACGTTTGTCCGCAGGCCAGCGATCAGATGGTGATCTCCATCCCGCAGCACTTCATCGGTCTTCAGGCCGTGCATACCGATGCGCTGTGCAATGGAACTGCGACAGGATCCGCCACCGTGGTGACCTCGTCCACCGACTTCACCTATGGTTGGGCACCCGGTGGCCAGACGGGTCAGAGCGTGACGAACCTGCTGGCAGGTGCCTACACCGTCACGGTGGTCGATACCAATGGCTGCGACACCACCCTTCAGGTGAACATCGCGGAGCCGGATGCCATTGCAGTGGCATCGATGAACAGCACGAATGAGACCTGCGGAGGCCTTGGGAATGGCCTGCTCCAGGCGGTAGTGTCCGGTGGTACAGCACCGTACACCTACGCATGGAGCAACGGGTCCACCGCCGCCAGCATCACAGCGGGAGCCGGTGACTATTCCGTTTCGGTGAGCGATGCCAACGGCTGTGCCCCTGCGGTAGGGTCCGGCACGATCGTCGCTACCGGACTGCCGAACCAGGCCGATGCCGGTACTGACCTCGTGGCCTGCCAGGGTCAATACCCGATCGCCCTTCAAGGCGTCGTGGTGAACGCGACCAGTGGGCAATGGAGCGGTGGGAACGGGTCGATCCTCGGATCAGGGCTACAGGTGGTCTATCAGCCCCATCCGGCGGAAGTCCTTACGGGTGGGGTCGATCTGGCCTTGGTCACCATTGGGAATAGCACTTGCCCCCCGGACACCGACCTGGTACACATCAACCTGTCGAACAGTTTCCTCTCGGCGGCACTCGATCCGAGCAACGCCTTGTGCGCTGGGGATCAGAACGGATCGATCACCTTTTCCCCGGCCATACCCGGCCTGGTCTACCAATGGGATGATGCCGCCGCCCAACAATCGGCCACCGCCACCGGCCTTGTGGCAGGCACCTACGGTGTGACCGTGACCGATGTGTGGGGCTGTGACACCACTTTCACCGCTGCGGTCACCGAGCCTTCAGCCTTGGTCGTGGCGCAGGTGGGGACGACTGATGTGAGCTGCTACGGCGGTAACAACGGTGCAATGAACGTGCAGCTGTCCGGTGGTACCCCATCGTATTCCATCCTATGGAATAATGGAACCACGGGTTCCATCGCATCAGGCCTTGTGGCGGGTGACTACACGGCGGTGGTCACCGATGCGAATGGATGCACGGTGCAAGCTACGGGCACCATTTCCCAGCCTGACCCCATCGTCGTTACGGTGGACACACCCGATACCGTCTGTGTGAACACAACGAATGTATTCTCCGCCACGGCCACTGGTGGTGCGGGCGGCTACCTCTTCAACTGGGGAGGAATGGGATACGATACGGTTGTTCAACTGGCCTTCCAGAATTCGCAGACGATCCTGCTCACCGTGGTGGATCAGAACGGTTGTGCGGGCCCGGTCACACCGGTTCCAGTGTCCGTGCTTGACCTGAACGCGGCGGAGATCACCACCTACGGGGATACAACGACCTGTATCGGTGGGGTGGCCCAGGTGGGGGTGAATGTGAATGGATATCCGGGCAACTACAACATCGCCTGGTCGCCTACGGGCTACACGGGCACCGGCCCTTACCCCATGCCGATCAATGTGGACCAGGACCTGACCGTTACCGTGACCGACGCTTGTGGGGCAACCGTGCAACGGACGATCAGCCTCCGACTGGATATCGCACCGACATTCCAACTACCGGCCGTGATCGCCCAAGGATGTGCCCCGCTGGCCGTGCAGTTCCCCGCGTTGGACCTCGGAAATGTCCTGTATACCTGGAGCCTCGGCAATGGCCAGATCAGCCACGTGAGCGCGCCACAGGTCATTTACCCACAAGGGACCTACCAGGCGAACCTCACGGTGACCACCCCGCTCGGATGCACCAGCACCAGCGCCAACCAAGGGCTGATCCATTCCTATGGTCATCCCACTGCAGCATTCAGCGCCTCGCCCCTCATCACGAGCATCGATGCACCGCTTGTCGAATTCACCGACCAGAGCACTGGGACCATCGTGGGTTATGACTGGGTCTTCGGCGATGGCGGTACAAGCCAGGTGAATAGTCCGGCCTACGCGTTCAGTGAGATCGGCACGTTCACAGTGGAACTGACGGTGGTCGATCTCCATGGCTGCGAGAACAGCGCCACGCAGGAGGTGACCATCACCCCGGTGTACGACATCGTGCTTCCAACGGCATTCACACCGGACCCGAACGGACCCGGCGGACAGGGAGGCGCCGGTGGCGGCTCCAACTGGGTCACTGGCGACCTCAGTAATGATGTGTTCTACCCCTTCGTGCGCTTCGTGAAGGACTTCCGGATGCGCATCTTCAACCGATGGGGTGAACTGGTGTTCGAGAGCACCGACCTGAACATCGGCTGGGATGGCTACTACCGTGGTCAGATCAGCCCGCAGGACGTGTATGTGGTACAAACATGGTTCCGCTTCGTGGATGGTAAGACCGTGGAGAAGCTGACCGACCTGACCTTGTTCCGATGACGGCACGGCGACGCACGCACCTGGTCCTGCTTTTCGCGCTGCCTTGCGTGCTCCACGCGCAGGACCCGCAATTCTCGCAGTTCTATGCCGCATCGCAGTACCTGAACCCTGCCCTCACGGGGAATACGTTCCAGGACCGTGTGGCATTGAACTATCGACTCCAGTGGCCTGGTGTGCAACCCGGATTCGAGACCTATTCCTTCGCGTACGATCACAATTTCGCCGGTGCACACAGCGGCCTGGGCGGTTTCGTACTTCGCGATAAGGCAGGGACCTACGGCCTTTCCTTCACCACGATCGCCATGGGCTACAGCTACGAGGCCCGGTTGAACCGCCGACAGGCCATCCGGTTCGGGATCAGGCCGGGCTATACCATGCGCAGTGTGGCACCCGACGGTTACATCTTCGCCGATCAGGTGATCCGTGACATGGCGCCCACCTCGCTGGAGGCCTCCATGGTCCCCAATACGAGCTACCTCGACATCGCGGCGGGTGGGCTGTACTACTGCGAACGGTTCTGGGCCGGGGCCTCCTTCAACCACATCAACCGACCGAACACCAGCTTGATGGTGGATGGCGACGCGGTGGTACCCATGCGCACCACCGTACATGCGGGCTACAAGTTGCCGATGGATGGCCACAAACTGATCCGGAGCCGGACCAAGCTCACGCTGGCCGCGCACTATAAGGCCCAAGGTGAATGGGACCAACTCGATCTGGGCGGATACATCGAGCATGATCGGATCAGCGGTGGACTATGGTATCGCGGTCTGCCCATCGTGAAGGCCTACGAAAAGGGATATGGGAACAGCGAGGCGATGATCCTCATGGCAGGTTACGAGACCGAGAAGCAATTGCGGATCACCTATAGCTATGACATCACGATCAGCAAGCTCACCATGCGAAGCGCCGGAGCTCATGAATTGAGCCTGATCTACGAATGGCCCCGACGGGCCAAGGCCCGTCGCCATCGCGTGGTGCCCTGCCCGAAATTCTGATACACCAGGCCGAGGCGGGCTCACATGCGTTCGGGCACGTCGATGCCCAGGCACCACATGGCCTTCTTCGTGGTCGCTGCCACCACAGTGCTCAATGCAAGGCGCCTCGACCGTTTCTCGGCATCCTCCTCCTTGAGCACCGGGACGCTCTGGTAGAATCCGTTGTACGCCTTCACCAGCTCGTAGGTATGGTTGGCGACCGTGGAGGGATCGAGCCGGGTGGCCGCTTCATTCAGCACTGCCGGAAATTGGTGGAGATGTTTGATCACGGCCCGTTCTTCAGGGAGCAAGGCATGAATGCCCATCGTGGTCCCCAACGCATCGGCATCCATCCCGGCTTTCCGCAGCAAGCTTTGGATCCGAGCGTAGGTATATTGTATGAACGGTCCGGTGTGACCCTGCAGATCGATGCTCGCTGCCGGATCGTAGAGCATCCGCTTCTTGGGATCCACCTTCAACAGATAGTACTTCAGCGCGGCAAGGCCGATCATCTCGAACAATGCCGTTCTCTCGTCGTCCGTGAAGGCATCGAGCTTGCCCAGTTCGCTCGTTACGGCGCGGGCCGTATCCACCACTTCCTGCACCAGGTCGTCGGCATCGACCACCGTGCCTTCCCGGCTCTTCATCTTGCCCGTCGGCAGGTCCACCATGCCATAGCTCAGGTGAAAGAGCTCGTCGGCCCAAGCGAAACCGAGTTTCTTGAGAATGATGAACAGCACCTTGAAGTGATAGTCCTGCTCATTCCCCACGGTATAGATCAACTTACGCAGGCCCGGGAATTCCTCAAATCGTTGGATCGCCGTACCGATGTCCTGGGTCATGTACACACTGGTGCCATCGCGCCGCAACAAGACCTTCTCGTCGAGCCCCTCCTTGGTGTTGTCCACCCATACCGCGCCATCCTTCTCATAGAAGACGCCCTTCTTCAATCCTGCCAGGACATCGGCCTTGCCCAGCACGTAGGTCCCGCTTTCGTGGTAGTCCTTATCGAAGCTGACGCCGATACGCGCATAGGTGGCGTTGAACCCATCGTACACCCAGCCATTCATGCGTTCCCAAAGCGCCCGTACATCAGGGTCATTGGTCTCCCACTTCCTCAGCATTTCCTGGGCCTCCAATAGGATCGGTGCCTGCTTTTCCGCTTCCTCCTTCGCACGGCCTGAAGCCACAAGCGACTCCACCTCCTTCTTGTAGGCCTTGTCGAATTCCACGTAGTACTTACCGACGAGCTTGTCGCCCTTCAGGCCGCTGGTGGTCGGGGTTTCCCCGTTGCCAAAGCGCAGCCAGGCCAGCATGCTTTTACAGATGTGTATACCGCGATCGTTGATCACCTGCACCTTGATCACCTTGTGGCCCGCCGCTTCGAGGATGCGACTCACGCTCCACCCCAGGAAGATGTTGCGCAGGTGACCGAGGTGCAGCGGTTTGTTCGTGTTCGGGCTGGCGTACTCCACCATCATCTCCATACCGGTGGATGGGAAGGCAAGCAGGTCCTTCGTGCCAACCTCCGCGAGGAAACCGAGCCAGTACGCATCGCTGATCACCAGGTTGAGGAAGCCCTTCACCACATTGTGTCGTTCGATGATGTCCAACTTGGCAACGAGGTGATCGCCGAGCAATTGGGCCGTTCGTTCGGGTCCTTGGCCGCTCGCCTTCAAGAAGGGGAATACATTGATGGTCACATCGCCTTCGAACTCCGGGCGGGTCTGTTGGAATACGACTTTACTGCCATCCAGGTCGTGACCGAAGTGGAGCTTGAAGGCCGCTTGTAGTGCGGGAACGAGGTGGGCGTGCAGTCTATCTTGGAACATGGCGAGGAACGTGGCCGCACCCGTTGGGGCACGAACCGGGCTGCAAAGGAACGAGATGCCGGGTTGTGGCGGCCCGGATGTCACCTATATGCGCACCGCCGCCTCCTGTTCGGTGATCGTAGCCTTGCGCACGTACGGGCGGATGATGAGCCGGATCGTATTCTTCCAGCTCATGTATTTCCAGGCCCAACCGGCCAGTACCTGGATGCGGTTGCGGTAGCCCACCAGGGACATGAGGTGTACGAACATCCACGCCAGCCAGGCCACGAGCCCGCTCACTTGGATACGGCCCAGATCCACCACGGCCTTGTAACGACCGATGGTGGCCATGCTACCCTTGTCCTTGTAAGCGAACGGCTGCATGGGTGCGCCAGCTGCGCGGCGCCGCAGGTTGCGTACCAACCATTGTGCTTGTTGGATCGCGGCGGGTGCCACTTGCGGGTGGCCCCTCTCCCACCCCTCTTCGTGCATCAAGGCCACATCGCCGAGCGCGTAGATATCCTTGTAGGCCACCAATGCATTGTTCCGATCCACCTCATACCGGTTCGCCTTCGGTACTTCGGCGGCTTCCAATCCCGGAAGCAGCACTCCCTTCACACCAGCGGCCCAAAGCAACGTATGTGAGGCCATACGCTCCCCGGAATCAAAGGTGACCATCTTGCCATCGTATGCGGTGACCCGAGCGTTGAGCTTCACCAGTACGCCCATACCTTCCAGGTACTCCTTGGCCTTGGCACTGCTTGGCCCGCTGAAATTGCCCAAGAGCCTGTCGTTACTGTCGATAAGCCAGATCTGCATACGATCGCTCTCCAGTTCGCGGTATTCCCGTTTGAGAATGGTGCGTCGGATCTCGGCCAGGGCCCCGGCCATCTCCACCCCGGTAGGGCCACCACCCACCACCACGAAGTTGAGGTAGCGCCGCTGGCCCTCCTCGTTCTGGGCATACAATGCCGCTTCGAAATCCTGTAAGAAATCGCTGCGGATGTCCAACGCCTGGGAGATGGCCTTCAATTGCATGGCTTCCTGCTCAATAGCCACATTCCCGAAGAAATTCGTGGCACTTCCCGTGGCGATGATGAGGATGTCGAACGGGACCTCGCCGCGATCGGTGTGTACGATCCGTGCCACCGGATCCACCCCCTGTACCGTACACATCCGGAATGCCACATTATCCATCGGAGCAACCGTGGTGCGGAAGGGATGGGCGATGCTATCGGCGCTGAGGCTGGCCGTTGCCACCTGATAGAGCAGCGGCTGGAAGCAGTGGTGGTTCTGTTTGTCGAGCAACAGGACCTTGAATGGCCTTCCATTCAAACCCTTCACCACCTCAAGTCCGGCGAAGCCCCCGCCGATCACCACCACCTTCGGATACGGAAGCCCCTCGTACCGTCTGCGCACCTGGCTCATGTGTATTTCGCTACGTTGTCGCGAAGATCCGCAACTTTCGACCGGTTTCCGCCTCCCCTCCGTCACATGATCGTCACTGATACCATAGCCGCACTGAGCACAGCACCCGGTATGGCCGCCATCGCTGTACTCCGGTTGAGCGGCCCGAAGGCGTATCCGGTGATCGAGCGGCTGTCGCCCACCTTGCCGCTGGAACCACTTGCCAGACACGCTTATTTCGTGCCGGTGATCGATGCGGAGGGCCGGATCGACGAGGCGGTGGTCACTTTCTTCCCAGGTCCGAACAGCTACACCGGGGAGGATGTGGTGGAGGTGAGCATCCACGGTTCCACGTACATCCAGCAACGTGTGCTCCAGGCCATGCTGGATGGTGGTGCACGGGTGGCCCTTCCCGGTGAATTCACCCAACGCGCTTTCCTCAATCGCAAGCTGGACCTGAGCCAGGCTGAGGCGGTGGCCGATCTGATCGCCAGCCAGAGCGCGGCCCAGCATCGGTTGGCCATCCAACAATTGCGGGGCGGGTTCGGTGCCCACATCGAAGACCTCCGGCAGCAACTGATCGATTTCGCGGCGCTGATCGAGCTCGAACTCGACTTCGGCGAGGAAGACGTCCAGTTCGCGCAGCGCGTGGAACTGTTGGCCTTACTGGATCGCCTGGTGGACCTCAGCACGGAGTTGATCGACAGCTTCCGCTATGGGAATGCCATCAAACAGGGGATCCCGGTCGCCATCGTCGGCGCACCGAACAGTGGTAAAAGCACGCTGCTGAACGCACTGCTTCGGGAGGATCGCGCCTTGGTGAGCGACATCCCTGGCACCACACGGGATACCGTGGAGGAGACGATGGCCATTGGCGGTTTCCTGTTCCGGTTCATTGATACGGCCGGGTTGCGCAAAGCCACCGACGTGGTGGAACAGATGGGCATTGAACGCAGCTACAAGAAGGCATCGGAGGCAAGCCTGGTGCTTTTGCTGGGCGATGCATCCAAGATCTCGGAAGGTGCCTTGAGGACCGAGGCCGCGTTGCTCCAGGAACGGATCGGTACCGGCCCCCATGTGCTTCCGGTCCTTAATAAGTGCGATCTGGAAGGTGTCCGCATCAGCCAGGATACCATCGCCATATCGGCTCGAAATGGTATTGGACTCGAAGCGCTGAAGGAAGCCTTTGTGGCCCATGTACGTGCCATGCAAAGCGGTCCGGGGGATATCGTGGTGACGAATGCCCGGCATGTGGATGCCCTCACCAAGGCACGGGACGCCCTGCACGAGGCCAAGCGGGCCATTGACCAAGGTGTAAGCGGTGAACTACTGGCGATCGACCTGCGCAGGGCCCAACACCATTTGGGCGAGATCACCGGCAAGATCGCGCCCGATGACCTCTTGGGCAGCATCTTCGGGCGGTTCTGCATCGGGAAATGAGTTTTGGCACCCTGTTCATGCCACGGGAAGGCCGATGCGCTCAACCGGGTCTTCCTACCTTTGGTCACACGATACTGTGCCGACCGGCCGGTTCCGGATCATGCGAACACCCCTACTGACAATAGCACTTGTCCTGATGTTCGGACAGGCCGTCGCACAGCTGCGACCGCACACCGCGGAACCGTGGACCATGGGCTTGCGTGTGGGAGCGGGAATGGGCTTCCGGACCCTGCTTGATACCCAGGGTTCACCTGTGAATGCGCTGATCATCGGGGTCCGGGACGAACGGGAGGTCCCCAAGGCAGCATTCGCCGCTGTGGTGAACATGGGAAAACAACTGGGGAAACGGATCGGCCTTGAGCTTGGCATCGGCTACCATCAGCTCGGCTGGACTCATCGCACGGACCTGGATGATCTCAGTTTCGGCGATGCCATCGACCCACGGCGCGGGTTCATCTATGTGACCGGTGATGTGGTGCCGACCAAGGTCATCTACAAGGATGCCTTCCACCATATCGAGGTCCCGATCGGACTTACCGTGCGAGTGGGCAAGGGCCGGTTGCGCTCGGTATCCGCAGTGGGGATGGCGCCCTCGATCATGGTCGCGGCTCGTGGTAGGACGGTCTACGAGTATGCCGATGGCACCAAGGAGGAGACCACCTACAAGAAGGCTGAGGACTTCAATGCCTTCAATGGGTTCGCCTACCTGAGCACAGGGCTTGCCTTGCGCATGGGAGACCGCTTCGAGTGGCGGTTGCAACCCACGGTCCGTTATGGGTTATTGGACATCATCGATGCCCCGATCACCGCAAAGTTGTTCAGTGGCACGTTGGACCTTGGGTTCCGGTACGCGCTTTGAGCTACGACCATTACTCCCAACGGCTGAACCGCACATAGGTCCTGCGGCCGAGTGATGCAGGTGAGCCGGTGGTGCGGCCATGGTGGGTGGAAGGGGGTGTTTTGAAGCACAAGGCCCCGACCCGCGATGATCACCGGCGCACCGCCCCAGCCTGACGCTACGGTGGTTGCCGTATGGAATTACGGCGAAACACGGAGGACCATCCCCCGTAGAATGGTCCGTGCAAAGATCAGGGCCTATCCAACCGACCCGTGCGGGGCAAGAAGGAGTTCCTGCATTGATCCTCACGGCCATCCTCAGCCTGCTGGCTTTGGCCGCCTTCGCACAGGATGATGGCCAGCAGTACCGCGTGATCGATCAAGCGACCCTGGGGATCGGTGATCAGCATGTGCATTCCTGGGTGGACCGGGCACCGGACGGGCGCACACTGGCGGTCTCCGCCACAGCGGCTTCCCCCCTCTTGATCATGGATGCGAACGACCTGAGCATCATTCGCCGGATCGACGTGGGCGATTGGAAGGCCGGTACGCGTGTTACACACAGTGCCCATGGGAAGTACCTGCTGCTGGAGGCGATCGAATACCTGGAATACTCTCCTCGTGGGAAGCAGGAAAGGCGCTTCGCCGTGTTGGATCCCGTAACGGGTGCCTTGCTGGTACCCGATGTGCAGGCTTATGCGGCGCAGATCACCGCCGATGAGCGCAAACTGGTGTTCGTGGGCAAGGATGGTGTACGTGTGAAGGATATCGCCACAGGTAGCGAGCGGAACATCAGCGGCCTAACCCGGATGGCCACGGCATTGGCCCTCTCTCCGGATGGCCAGCGGATCGCCCTGGCCTACGACCCGACCATTGAGGACCTGGAGCGTATTCCTTCCATTCGGAATGACAAGAAGGTGATCAAGGCGGCCCTCAAGATCGGTCAAGTGGTGCATGTGCATGAACTTACCACAGGTGCCTTCCAGTTCACGGTGAGTGAGTTGTTCGATCGTGTGTTCCGCCTGCGTTATTCCCCGGATGGCGATGAATTGTGGATACACGCCAAACCCGCATCCCATAAGAGCGCTAACCCGGACGCAACGCTGAGTTATGTGGATGTGGCCGATCCAAGCACAGGGGCCATGCGGCGGGCCTCCTTCCCGTCGCACGCCTTGTATGAGCCGACTTTCTGTGCCAATTCGGCGAACACACGGTTCGCCATCGGCAGCCAGAAAGGCTGGCGCCTGGAGGTCCACCTGTACGACCGTACCACGGGATCCATGGCCGGTCGCTTCATCCTGGATGAGCGGCTGTTCTCCAAACTCAAGGAAAAAGGTGAGAAATGGAGCGACCAGCGTGTCGGATTCGCATTGCTCCCCGACGAGGAACGCATGTTGATGACCATGGGAAGCCGGCTCATTGAATGGACCTACGCACCATGAAACACCTGTACGCCATCCTGCTGCTGTGCGGTATCGCACTGTCCGCCACCGCCCAGAAGAAAGAACTGCTGGAGGACAAGGAGATCATCCTCTCCCGGGCAGCACAAGCCTTCGATGCGGCACTACAGCCGGGTAACGATCTGCATGATGCCATCGTGAAGGAGAACCTGATCGGCAAGTACGTGCTTCAGGTCAGTTTCAGGGAGAAGGGTGACATCAGTAGTGTGTTCGTGGTGAGCGCCGAAGGCCACGACCAACGCTCCCAGAACCGTTTCAAGGACCTTGTTCACCTCCTCGATCTGCCTTTCAAAATGCCCAAGGGCCGGCAGTACCGCACCGAACACACTTTCGATCTGAACAACATCACGCACTGAACACCTCCACACCGACCAGACCAAATGAAACTCAAATTCACCTCTCTACTCCTCCTCGCTTCCTTGAGCGCGCAAGCACAAGAGGACATGCCTGTGCTTTGGGAAACAAAGCTGGAACACCGCATTGACCATACCGGAACCGGGACCGAGACACGCGGCTACAGCTATGCCGCCGACGAAAAGGAAATGACGGTCTTCGACAACAAGTCGGGTGCCATCAAGTGGACCGGCCGTTACAAGGACCTTACGCCTAAGTTGAACAAGGTGGATGAGCTGATCCCCTTTTGGGAGAGTGACGCGGTATTCCTGTTCGATCGCAAGATGGGCAAGGACCAGATCGCTGTGCTCGATCTGGCCAACGGCAAAATGCTCTGGAGCACGGACAAGTACCAGAACCTCTCCGAGGAGAACGTGGTGTACATCCCGGAGAAGGATGGCTTCGCGATCTCACTGAAGGAGCGCCTGGTGTTCGTGAAAGCGAAGACCGGTGAGGAACTCTGGAGCACCGACAAGTTCAAGGGTGTCGCTGGCCAATACATCACCACTCCGGATGGCAAGCTGGTCATGGTGAACTTCGTTCCAGGAAACCTGGCCGCCTTGTTCACGGGCTTCAAGAACCAGATCGTGAAGATCGACCTGTCCAACGGCAACATCCTTTGGGAGAACACCTATATCGGCCGTGCGGAACGCAAGGTGATCACCGGTGAGTTCCTCTTCGACCTGGATATCGCCGGCGATAAGGTATTCCTGCGGATGAACGGGATGCAGGTGTACGACCTCAACACGGGTGCGAACATCTACACCGCCGCCTTCGATTATACTCCGGACAAGCTGGTAGGAGCACCAATGGGTGCCAAGAGATTCGGGGTGTACGGCGCTGTGGCCGAGCCCGTGATCGTGGGTGATGACCTGTACGTACTGGACATGAGCAGCAAAAAGAGCCAGTACGTGAAGAAATACGACCGCAACAGTGGCAAACTCCTGTGGACGAGCCCCGAGATCAAAGAGGCGCGTGCCATCCCAGGCATGTACGTGGAGGGAGATCGGGTGTTGCTTCAGATCGGTGGCAATGTGGAGGCCCAAGCATACATCTACAGGCGTGAACCGGACGGCCAGGGCGGCTGGAAAGTGACCGAGGAATGGCGCGTCTGGCATCCCAATGTGAAGCCCTGTGGTATACAGGCCTTCAACACGACGGATGGCAGCAAAGCATGGGACAGCGAGCGGTTCCGGAAGGGCATCACCAATGCGGTGGTGGTGGAGGGCCAGTTCGTGGTATGCAGCGGCAAGGAACTCTACAGCATGGACCTTGCGACAGGCGCCGAGAAATTCGTGGTGCCTGTGGCCAAGGGTGGTGTGGGCAATGCCGACCAGATCATGACCTACAAGGACATGATCGTCGTGGTGGGCGACAAAGGCGTGAGCACCTTCAATATGAAGACCGGTGAGCCCGTTGCCAGTGGGAAGTACAAGAAGAGCGATCTGGAGGAGGTGGAAGGTGATCGGATGATCCTGAAGACCGCCGGGGCGGATATCGCTTGCTTCGATCTGGACAACTGCACCTTCAAGGAATTCAAGGCCCGCAATGGTGCCATCACCAGCATGAGCACCGATGGCAACTTCGTCTATGTGTACGAGAAGAAGACCGTGACCAAGGTGGCGGCCAGGTAGGAACCTCCGGCTCCTTCAATGCGAACGCAGGCCGTGCCCTTGGCACGGCCTGCGTTCATTCCATACACTCGGCCTTGCCGTCGAGCACACGATGAATAAGGATGTATTCATCCGCGCCATCGCCCTCCATGGCAGGCCCCATGCTCATGCTGCATTCCGCAACGATGGTCCATGGATCACCGCCCTTTTTCACCGCTCCGAGGTACATCCGCTCCAGCACTGCACTGGTCATGGATCCGATCAGCTCACCCTCTTCGGCACCAAGGGCCTCCCCGCCAGCACATGGCCAGGTGTATCGTGTGCCGCAAGGCTTGAAACTCATGGCATCGGCCAGGTATGTGAAGGTCCCTGTCAGCCGCATCCGTGGGATCTCGTCCTGAATCTCGTCGGACAGGCGGTCCAGGGTCATGTCGAGCCCGCTCGGCGAAGCAGTGCCCATCTCATCCACCAACATCAATCCTTCCGTGGTGGGGCGGTAGAACATCGGCTTGTCGCCACTCCTTCCAATGGTCACCAAGCCGTTCATCACATGCCATTGTCCGATGAGGCCGGATGGGAGCGTGTCATGTTCCATGTATTCTTCGCGCAGGACGAAGGTGCTGTCGCTACGTACCCATAGTTGGGTGAGGATCCCGGGACAGTCCGCACAGGGCAGCGTATCCTCGTAGTAGCCGGGTAGTTCGTCGAGCCCAGTAGAGGCCACATCCGTCTTCAGAACCGGTGTTGTGGCTTCTTTCCGTTCCTCTCCGGGGCCCGTACCACAGGCTACGAACAAGCCGAGGAGTACGGAATGAATGACCGAGTAGCGCAGTAGGATGCTCATGGAGCCAAGGTAGCGCGACCTTTGTGACATGCTCCCGGTACTTCCCGCCTTCTACTTCGGCAGTGTCGAGCATTACCTGCTCCTTGCACGTCATGCGAAGGTCATCATCGATGTCGGTGAACATTACGAACGGCAGAGTTATCGTACACGAACCAGCATCGTCGGACCCAACGGGATTCAGCACCTGAACGTTCGGATCACAAGGGACCATGGCCACAAGATGCCAATGCGTACCGTGGGACTCACATACGCGGAGAACTGGCCACAACAGCACCTGCATGCCATGCGCAGTGCATACGGACAGACGCCCTGGTTCATCCACTACTTTGACGATATCGAAGCCACCTTGCTTCATGGGTATAGCCATTTGGTGGAGCTTGACCTTGCGACCATGCGACTGGGGATGAAGTGGCTGGGGCTGCGTACCGAGGTGATCGTGAGAGAGACCTATGTCGAACCGCATGATGAGATCCCTGTGCCGATGGGACCGATGAACATGGAGCACTCATCACTAGCCGGGAACCACCACGAGATCCTCGACCTGCGCCACGCCTTCCATCCCAAGAAGGCTCTTCCTGTCGGGATCCCCATTCTCCCATCCTACCAACAGGCTTTTGCCGACCGCCACGGTTTCATTGGCCGCATGAGCGTGATCGACCTGATGTGCAATCTGGGTCCGATGGCCGCCACACACCTGGCCCAGGGCCAAGGAGCCGGCTGACCGACCACCGTATGCATGGACGCCCGATCCGGCGTGGTGTGTACGAACGCCTTGTTCCAAGTTCGATCGGTCGTTCAGGTAGCAAATGAAAGGGCCACGCTTGTGCATGGCCCTTTTCATCGTGTTCTGAACGGATCACTTGCCCATCTCACCCGCCTGCTTCAATCCTTGTTCGATCATGCCATAGAACTGATCCATCTTCGGCATGATCACGATACGGGTTCGACGGTTCGTGCTACGAGCCTCCGGTGTGTCGTTGGCCACCAAGGGTACATACTCACTACGACCACCGGCAGTGATCCGCGCCGGGTCCACGGCGAAGTCCTTTTGAAGCACCCTGGTGATGGCCGTGGCACGCAGCACGCTGAGGTCCCAATTGTCCTTGAAACAATCCTTGGCGATGGGCACATTGTCCGTGTGTCCCTCGATCAATACCTCCATCTCCGGCTTGGCATTGATCACGGTGGCCACCTTGGCCAGCACCTCCTTCGCACGCGGGGAGATCGTGGTACTACCACTGGTGAACACCATCTTATCACTGAGCGAGATGAAGACCACGCTCTTCTCCACGTTCACCACCACGTCGGTATCGTTCAGGTTGCCCAACGAGCTCTTCAAGCTCACCACAAGCGCCAGGGTCACGGAGTCCTTCTTGGTCAAGGCATCCTGAAGACTGCGGATGCGCAGGTCCTGTTCCTTGATCTGCTCCAGGGAACTCTCCAGGTTCTGCGCTTCCTTGGCCGAAAGCGTGGCCATCTGGCTCACATTGTTCAACAGCGCCGCATTGGTGTTGTTCAACTGGTTCACCTGATCCTTCAGGTGTTCGTTCTTGTTCTGCAACTCGGCCAGCCGTGCATCCAGGATGGACTTCTGGCTGTTGCAATCACTCAAGCCCCGGTTGGCTTCATCCAGTTTGTTCTTCAAGGTCTCGTTCGATGCCTGGATGGCCGCATATTTCTTCTTGGGAACACAGGAACCCAACAAGAAGAGCAGGCTGAGCGAGTAAAGTATGGTCCTTTTCATGGGGTAGGGTCAGTGGGGCGAAGGTAACCGGCAGCCTTTGATCCGCTCTGGGAGGTGAGGCGATCCCCGACCCTTGCGGCCGCGGTGATGGTCAGCACGTACAGCACGGGATCCACCAAGAGGCGGTGGCGCGTCTCCACGTAGAACGTGCATTGGATGATCGAGAGGAGCAGCACGGCGAACCCGACGTATCGGGCACGCCTATCCCCGATGATCAGCGAAGCCATGCCCAGGAGGCTCAGGATGGCCGCATGAACCCGGTACAGTCCCTTGGCCCAATGGAGCCGCGCATCGTGGTCCTGCCCCATCCCGTTGCGCCACAACCAGAAGTTCTTCAGTTTGACCCCCAACATGCGCCAGGCCAGGAATGGGTCCGCTTTGCGTTCGGCCTTCCACTTGGCACGGAAGAGATCCGAACGCCCGCCCGGATCCAGTTCGAACATCAGGTGTCGTTCCGGGATGCTCAATAGATGCAGGTAGGTGCGCCCATCGGCCTGGTAGGCACCGCCTTCCGTCTCCTCCTGCTGTCCCATCCAGACCATCTGGTCGGTGACCGAGGTGAGTTGAAACCGACCCGTGAGCAGGTGGTTGCGCAGGGCCCAGCACCCGATCGGCCCCAGCAAAAGGATGGACAGGGACAACTTGAACAAGGCGTCCGACCTACCAAGAACCAACCGCGGATGTCGAAGCGCGAAGGGCAACAGGAGCACGCCCAGGGTGGGTCTGTTCAAAAGGGCCAGGCCTGCCAAGGCGAACAGCACGATGACCGATCGGCGCCGGGCCGGTTCGGCAACCAAGGCCAGGTAGAGCAGTCCGGTCGCCAGGAGCATGTCCCATGCGAACGGATGGACCATGCGCACCTGGTAATACGCGAGAAATGGATCAAGCCCTATGAGTAAGGCGGTTATACGACCCAGTACGTGGACGTGCCGGTGTGTGTGAAGCAAATGAATGACCAGCTTTTGGCACAGGTACGCGACCAAGGTGCCACAGACCACTTGGAAGAAGAGTGCGATGTGCATTCCACCTCCGAACAGGTATAGAAGGCCGAGCATCGCGGTGTATACCGGGAACTGAAAAGCGCGGTCCCAAGACCCGAAATAGTGATGCCCGAACTGACCCGTCGCCACCAGGTCCAATGCTGCTGTATGTGCCTCGAACAGCTGGTCCGGGCGCAGGAAGGCACACTTCACCGCCACGGGGATCAGAAGGACCAATAGGTTCCACCACCGGTCGTTGTGAATGGTCGTATCGGAGCCTGAACGACCGGGATGCATGCGTCAAAAGTAGACGCACTGCCACAGTTCGTCCGCGGAACCAGCCGCGCTACCATCGCCAGGGATCGGGTACCGTCCCATCCCTCGATCCACAGGGTGGCGCATGCCAAGGGGCCAAAGTCCACCACCACCGTTCCATCCACGATCCGTTGTTCACCAAGAACCAGCTTCCGCCGCAGGACCACTTGGCGCCAACGTGTCCTTTGCGTTCATGGCCCTTAGTCGGTTCTGGACCTTCATCCTCCTGCTCAGCATCATCTATGTGTTGGTGATGTTGGCCCTTGGAAGGCAATACAGCCTTGGCCCCTTGGTGAACGGCAAGCAGGGCGACCCCATCGTAGTGGCCGAAATGGACACGATCGCGGTGACGGACAACGCGCTGCTGGCCACCATCCGCACGACGGGTCCTGTGGTCCACGGCGACACCACTTTAAGCCTTAGCAAGAGTGGAACCTTGGTGAAGAGCCATGGTACACAACCCGCCGATGGCCTTTTCGCCACATGCCGGAACACCATCACCGACCTGTGGCTGCCCTTGATCGGGTACCTCACCTTCTTCTGTGGCCTGCTCAACTTGCTCATCGATTCCCGTGCGATGGAGAAGGTGGCCCGTTTCCTCTCCCCTGTGTTCCATCGTGTGTTCCCGGAGTTGCGACGCGACCACCCGGCATACGGCCTCATGACGATGAACTTCGCGGCCAATTTCCTCGGATTGGACAGTGCAGCCACGCCTTTCGGGCTGAAGGCCATGGAAAGCATGCAAGAGGACAATCCGCAGAAGGACCGCGCCACGAACAGCCAGATCATGTTCCTGTGCCTCCATGCGGCCGGCCTCACGCTCCTGCCCACGAGCATCATCGGTTATCGTGCGGCACAAGGTGCTGCCAATCCGGCGGACATCATGATCCCGTGCATCATCACCAGTTTCGTGGGAACACTGGTCGCGTTGTTCCTCGTTGCGGCCCGGCAGCGGATCGGTCTGTTCAACCTGCCGGTCATGCTGGCCGTCCTGGGGATCAGCACGATCATCGGTGGCCTCATGGCCTATATCAGTGGCCTGGTGGGCGTATCCAAGTTCCACTTCACCGACAACCTGAGCAATGGCATGCTCCTGGTGATCATCGCCCTCATCGTTGGATATGCCTTCCTGGTGGAGCGCTACTTCACCGAGAAGGGCACCAACATGTTCGACAGCTTCGTACACGGTGCCAAGGATGGGTTCACCACCGGGCTGCGTGTGCTACCCTATATGCTGGCCATGCTCGCCGCGCTCAGCATCTTCCGGAACAGTGGCCTCATGGGCATCGCGATGGATGGGCTGGGCTGGGCGCTGGCGTTCGTTGGTGTGGACAAACAGGTGATCGATGCCATCCCGGTGGCCCTGATGCGTCCCTTCAGTGCCGGTGGTTCGCGTGGGTTCATGCTCGATGCCATGAAGACCTATGGTGCCGACAGCCTCACCGGGCAACTTTCCTGCCTTTTCCAAGGTGCGGCGGAGACCACCTTCTATGTAGTCGCCCTCTATTTCGGCTCCGTGAACGTGAAGGACAGCCGCTACACGCTCGGGATCATGCTGCTGGCCGACCTGGCTTGTGTGATCACCGCCATCTTCGTGTGCAAGCTCTATTTCTGATCCGTGTCGAACGGATGGATGGAAGCACGATCTTCGCCGCCCATTGACCATGCCCAAACCACCCTCCAAGCTCAAGATCAAGAAGCGCCGTTCACCGATCCATGGGAACGGCGTGGTCGCCATCGCACCCATCCGTAAAGGAGAATCCATTGTGGAATACAAGGGGCGGTTGATGAGGACCGATGCCGCCGATGTGCTGTACCATGGCGATGTCAGCTCCGGCCATACTTTCCTGTTCACCCTGAACGAGGATTGGGTCATTGATGCCAACGTGCGCGGGAACGTGGCCCGGTGGATCAACACGAGTTGCACACCGAACGCGATCGCTTTCATCCACAGCGAAAAGAAGAAGGACCCCGACCCGAAGAAGGACCGCGTCATCATCGAGGCATTACGGGCCATCGCACCCGGTGAGGAGATCACCTACGACTACGGGTTCGAATTCGAGGTGCCGTACACGGCCCGGTTGCTCAAGACCTGGGCCTGTCGCTGTGGATCCCCGAAATGCCGGGGTACCATGTTGAATGGGAAGAAGTTCCGGGCTTTCGCCAAGGCGAATCCGAACTGGAACAAATAGACCACAGGGAAGTCCCCCTTCTCCGCCTCCCTTGCTGATCGGCACGGCCTTTGCCTGCCCTGGAAGTTAGTTTTGCCCCTATGAAACGGAACCTTCTGCTTACCGCCTGTACCCTGTTGCTTGCCTTCGGTGTACAAGCCCAGGATGACGCACGCAGCAAAGCCATCATGGACAAGCTCCTGGCCAAGGCCAAGGCTTGGACCAGCTTCGAGGCCGACTTCAGCAGCCGACTACAGAACACCAAGGACAAGTTGGACGTGAAGCAGGAGGGAAATATGAAGGTGAAGGGGAAGAAATTCCGACTCGTGTTGGATAAGAACACCATCATCAACGACGGCACCACCTTGTACACCTATAACAAGGAGTCCAACGAGGTGAACCTGAGCGACCCGGCCGAGATGGACCAGGAGATGGATCCCTCCAAACTCTTCACCCAGTATGAGAAGGGGTTCAAGAGCGCTTTCGTGGACGAGAAGGCGGATGCCTCCGGGAGTATCGTGCAGACCGTGAAACTCTTCCCCCTGGATCCCACCAAGAAGGCATACCATACCGTGATCATCGCGGTGGACAAGGCCAAGGTGGAGCCCAAGAGCATCCAGGTCCTGTACAAGGATGGGAATCAAGTGTCCTACCAATTGAAGAAGTTCACGGCCAACCCGGAGCTGGCCGATGCCCTCTTCTCTTTCGACAAAGGCAAATTCCCCGGTGTGGAGGTGAACGACATGCGCTGACCAGCCGCAGGTTCACCTTGCCACGAAGGACCGGGCCAGATGATCCTGGCCGCGGGGCGTACCTTGAAACCCAAGGGCGTTCCGTGCATGGCGGGGTGGAACAGGCTAATTTCGCCCCTCCTTATCCTTGAACGATCCGATGCTCGTACCGGACCCCCACCATCAGCCGATGAGCCCTGCTCAAAAGGCCCGTAGGATCAACATGGATGGCGACCTCTACGGCACCTTTGCCGAGATCGGGGTCGGGCAGGAGACCGTTCGGCATTTCTTCCGAGCTGGCGGGGCCTCCCAGACCATCGCGAAAGCGATGAGCGCCTATGACAAGGATTTCAGCAACGCCATCTACGGCAAGGAGCCGGGCAACCGGTTCGTGTGCGAAAGCCGGTTGAAGAACATGCTCCGGCACGAATTCGGCCTGATCAATGAGCGCCTGAACCGCACCGACCACCCCTCCAAGAAGTTCTTCACCTTCGCCAACACCGTGGCGGGTAGCACCTTCCAGGACCCCCACAACGGACATGGCTGGATCGGTGTGCGATTCCAGACGGCCCCGGATTCCCCGTCCAACGATGTGATCATCCACGTGCGGCTGCACGATCCCGACATCAGCCTGCAACAGGAAAGCGTCGGGGTGATGGGGGTGAATCTCCTCTACGGATGCCTGATGCATCACAACGATCCGCAGGCCATCATGACCGCGTTGTACGACAACGTGAGCCGGCATGTGGTGGAGGTGGACATGATCCAGATGAACGGACCTGCTTTCGCAGCCGTGGACAACCGCCTGCTGAGCCTGCAACTCGTGAAGCGAGGGTACACCGATGCCGTGCTCTTCGGTCCCGACGGACAGAACCTACAGGCGAGCGAGACCCTGTACAAGAAGAACATCCTGGCCATCCGGGGGAGCTTCCGACCGGTCACGAAGGTGAACATCGACATGATCATGAACGGTTACAACATGTTCATCAAGGAACAACGTGTGGACCGTCAGAACCTACAGGTGCTCTTCGAGATCACCCTGAGCAACCTGCGTGCGGATACCGGCGATGTGGATGAAAAGGATTTCATTGACCGCGCCGATATCCTTTGTTCCCTCGGGCAGACCGTGCTGATCAGCAACTACCAGGAGTATTACAAGCTCGTGGAGTATTTCAGCCGATACACCAAAGCCCGGATGGGATTGATCCTCGGCGTGAATAACCTGATCGAGGTCTTCGACGAGAAGTACTACCGCCACCTGAATGGGGGAATGCTTGAAGCCTTCGGCATCCTCTTCACCCGCGACCTGAAGATCTATGTGTATCCAAGCCGTGAGAAGGCAGCGGATGAGATCATGACCACCGTCAACATGCCGGTACATCCCCGGTTGCAGCCCCTGTACGACTACCTGTTGTTCAATAAACGGCTGGTGGACATCAACACCTACGATCCGGATGTGCTGCACATCTTCAGCAAACAGGTGCTCGACCTGATCCGACAAGGGAAGGGTGGCTGGGAGGAACTGGTGCCCCCGTATGTGGACAACATGATCAAGGACAACCGGTTGTTCGGCTATCAACCCAACAAGAAGGCCGACATGGCCAGCACCTGACCCACTGGGACAGGTGCGTTACTTCATGCGACGAACTGCATTCCAACAGGGATGACCATCATCCTGTATTGCGGACTGCTCTTGAACGGACTCCTGGCCGGGCAGGACGGAACCATCCTATCACGCTTCCCACCTCCTCAGGGGGCCACGCGTGTCAATGCGCAGGATCACTCATTCGCCGCGTTCCTGCGCAACGCACCTCTCCTACCTCCCGGCACGGCGGTAAGCACTTTCAATGGCGATCTTATACCTTTTCGCATTACAAGATCCCCCAATTGGCGGTGGCCGATCTGAAGTAGTCGAAATCGCAAATGGATTTGACGATATCGGCAGTCAGCGTATTGACCTGTGTGCCGATGAATTGACTGAGTTGACCGAGGCTCTCGAATGTCTTGTTGTTGAAGGCGCGTTTGAGACGCCACCAGATCTTTTCGGCCGGGTTCAACTCTGGGGCGTATGGAGGTATGAACAATGGGCGGATGTTGCTGGGCCACCGCAGTTTCTTGGCCTTGTGGAAGGCACCGTTGTCCAAGAGCACGATCTTCAGTTCGGTAGGCCGCTCCAGGGCGAGTTGATCAAGGTAGATCTGGAAGGTACTTGCTGAGCAATGAGGCAGCTCCAGTTCGAAGTGTGCACCGTCCAGGGGCGAGTACGCCCCGAAGAGGTACGTGTACTGGAACACCTGCTGGAAGGGGCAAACGGGCTTTACGCCTCTTGCGGTGAGCCCTTTGCCCGCACGTGTGAAAAGCCCGAAGCGGCTTTCATCCTGGCAGTAAAGATTAACGCTGGTGCAGCCCTCCGGGGGATCAGCGATCAAGGCTGAGCAGAGTTGCTCAAAGTCTTTTTTTAAAAGCCTGCACCGCTTCATGGTCCTTCTTCACATGGCTCTTGCGTGCGGCCTTGCACATGGCCCCGAAGTTCCGGTTGGCGAACTGGTTGAGCGTTTTATAGGGAATGGCCGTGCCGAACTCGGCATTGAACCATGCCACCAGCTCAGTATAGCCGCGTAGGCCGTTGCATGGGTCGTGCAGCTTCTTCCGCAACGCCTCGCGTTGGTGTGCAGTGATCGAGCTGGGCCGGTTGCCTTTCTTGCGATGGGCCAATAGTGCTGGAAGGCCACCGCTGATGTACGCTTTGCGCCATTTACGGGCGCTACCTTGATCGATACCGATCAGGGCGGATACCGCCTCTTTGGAGATTCCCGTCCCCTCATGCTCCTTGAACACGATGAGTGCCCGGATCCGCTTGCTCGTCATTTCGTTGGTGCTTTTGCGCAACGCGGCGCGTAACACACTCATCTCCTCCTTGATCTTGAACTGTTTGGGTTTGGCCATGTGATCGACGTTTGGCCGACAAGATCCCGCGCCCCAACAACAAGATCAAGTCCCGGCAAAATCAGTTATCAACTTCCGGTGTTACTGAGTGATGAAATGGTATTAAACACCGGCAGGATGTCCACGCCGCCGTACTCGACATCAGTGTGGGGGACCGCGACCTGCAGCAATGTGCCGATGCCCTGATCCGCTTGCGTGCGGAGTTCCTCTTCGCCGAAGGGCGTACGGCAGAGATCGCTTTTGACTTCACCAACGGTTTCAGAGCTGGATTCGACCGATGGACGAAGGGCGAACGGATCGCTGTGAACGGGAACAAATGCTCCTGGGTGGGTACAGGACGACCGGGTGCTTCGCACGAGGACCTGCTGGCGTACTTGCGTACGGTCTTCATGTATGCGGGAACCCTGAGCCTGAGCAAGGAGCTTCGACCGGCTGGCGAGCTTCCCCTGGCGATCGGCGATGTGTTCATCCAGGGTGGAAGTCCGGGCCATGCCGTGATCGTGGTGGACCTTGCCCAGTTGCCCGATGGACGTAGTGCCTTCCTGTTGGCCCAGAGCTACATGCCCGCCCAACAGGTCCATGTGCTCAAGAACCTCGCACGTCCCGCACTCGGTCCATGGTTCATCAAAGGAGATGGGGATCGGCTGCACACTCCGGAATGGACCTTCGATTGGAAGGACAGGAAGCGCTGGTAGTGCTGACCGCTTGCCTACGACCAGGTAGGAGGTCGCGTTGCCCTGGTTCACCATCCGTACCGAAATTGGTGCCGTGAACAGCACGCTTCGACCGATCGGCGACCATGAAGGCCATAAAGGGGCGGTGTATGCCCTGTGCGTATTGGATGCGGCCACCTTCCTGAGTGCAGGTGGCGATGGTGTGGTCGTGCGCTGGCGCGTGGAGGACCCTGAACACGGTGAGGCCCTGATCGATGCAGGCGAACCGGTGTATTGCCTCGCCTTCGATCCGGAACAGGGATCGGTGTTCGTGGGCACCGCTTCGGGTCGGCTCCTGATCGTTGACCTCGCCAGCCGGAAGGTGACGTCGGAGTCGGCCCATACCAAGGGCATCTTTCGTATCCAAGGAACAAAGGACCTGGGGATCACGTGTGCTGGTGGCGATGGGGTGCTCAGTACCTGGGTTTGGGAGAGGCCCGGTGTGGCACGGCCCGTTCGGGTCCGTTCCGTGCCCCTTTGCGAGGAGAAACTGCGCGACCTCCTCTTGATCAAGGAAGAAGGGATCCAGGCCGTGGCTTGTGGGGATGGAGCGATCCGCCTGTTGCATTCCACAAGTCTCAACGAATTGGCCAAGGCTGAAGGACATGCCGGGGGGGCTACGTCCGTGACCGTGCATCCGAGCAAACCGGTGCTGATATCCGGTGGGAAGGACGGCCACCTCAAGGCCTGGCGAATGGATGGTACCTGCGTGCGATCGTTGGCCGCACACAAAGGGGCGGTCTATGCGATCACCCATCATGGACCCAGCGACCATATCGTGACCGGTGGCCGGGATGCCGTGCTCAAGGTCTGGGATCCGGACCAACTCGACCCTGTGGCCCGTTCGGTACGCGGTGGAGGTGGCCACACCCATTCGATCAACGCGGTGGTCTCCTGTGGCGATCTTGTGCTCACTGGAAGCGACGATCGCCGGATCAAGCGGTGGCGGCTGTTGGACCGCTGATCAGCGCCAGTGCTCCACGTACCAGGGCAATGCCTGGCGCAGGCCCGTGCGTAGGTCGATCACGGGATCATAACCCAGTAGCTCCCGGGCCTTGCCGATATCGGCCAGGGAGTCGCGGATGTCACCCGCTCTTTCCGACACATGCACTGGTACCACCCCGGAGGCGGCCGGATCGAAGCGCGTGAGCTCCTCGCGCAGCACCTGGACCAGTTCGAGCAAGGTGGTGCGGGCACCATAGGCCACGTTGAACACCTCGCCGGCGCAGCGATCGCCAGGGACCTCGATGGCCTGCATGATCACACGGGCCACATTCCCCACATAGGTGAAGTCACGCGATTGGTGGCCATCCCCATGGATGCGTGGCGATTCATGCCTTAGGAAGGCACGGATGAACCGGGGGATGGCGGCCGCATAGGGCCCCTCCGGATCCTGCCGCTCACCGAACACATTGAAGAACCGAAGGCCAACCGTCTCCATGCCATGTAAGCGGTTATACACCCCGGCGTACAACTCATCGGCCACTTTGGTCACTGCATACGGGGACAACGGTCGCCCGGTCCGCGGTTCGTTCTTGGGCAGCTCCTTCGAGTCGCCATAAACACTCGAACTCGAAGCATAGATGAATCGGCGGATGCCAGCCGAACGAGCGGCCTCCATCACATTCAGGAAGCCGGTGAGGTTGGTGCTGTGTGTGGCGGCTGGATCCTCGATGGAGCGGGGTACCGACCCCAGCGCGGCAAGGTGTACCACCACGTCGATGCCGGCCATGGCAGCGTTAACCTGCTCCGCTATGCGGATATCGGCCTCCACGGATCCGAAGTCGGGTCGGGTCTCGAGGTGGGCGATGTTCGATCGTTGGCTGGTGGCGAAGTTGTCCAGGCAGCGAACCTGATGTCCAGCCGCCAGCAACGTATCGCACACGTGGCTGCCAATGAAGCCCGAACCGCCGGTGACGAGGATATGGCGATGCGGTGTTCCGTTCATGTTGTGGCCGACCTTCAAGGATGGCTCAGTGGCCGGGAGCCAAAAGTAGCGGTGTGCTTTTCACAGCGCGGTCCGGGTACCGGATGATCTCCATGATCATCCTTTGATCGCGGCACCGTACCAGATGGTGTGCATGCGTCGTGGTATCAACTTGGTCAGGACCACGTCCATGCGGGCCAGCAGATCGCGCTGTGCTTCCGTGCGTCCCAGATTGGCCACGACCCCGGTGGTGCTTGCATGTACCTGGGCGAACGGTGCGAACAGGTCACGGTCCTGTTCGATGTGGAGATAGCGCCAATAACTGCTCCAACTCACGTAGCGCTCGCGCAGCCAACCGTGGAGGCAGGAGCCATGCAGGTTCTCCGCGAAGAGGAGCACCCCACCCGGCTTCAGCACCCGATGCATCTCCCGGACGGCCTGCAACTGGGCCTCCTTCGTGCCCAATGCGCCGATCACGCTCTTGAAGAAGACACAAGTGAAACTTTGATCCGGGAAGGGCAAGGCGGTGGTGTCCGCCTGTTGGTGGATGACCCGGTCCTGTACCCCATACCGTTCATGCAGTTCCCGCGTTCCCTCCGGAAAAGGCCGCAGGTCGGTGCATACCACCGTGTAACCCTTGGCAGCGAACCAGAGACTCAACCCGCCTTCCCGTTCACCGATACCGAGCACACGAGAGGTCCGGTCCTTGGGCAGGTACTGCTCCCACAGGGGCAGCGCCCGGGACCAGCTACGTACCTCCCATTGAAGGATGGCACTTAACGGGATCCCGTCCTTCATGCTCCCAGGGAACGGAATACACGGTTCATCCTAAATGCGTTCTTCCGATGGCAGCGCCCTGGTTGTACGCGCGTGTGCTCCACCGTGTGCTGTTATTTGGCCACGGCCACCGAACGCTTCTCCCGGATCACGGTGATCTTCACCTGGCCGGGATAGGTCATCTCGTTCATGATCCGGTCGGCGATACGGAGGCTCAACTCGTCGCTCTGGGCATCGTTGATCCGTTCGCTCTCCACCATCACACGCAGTTCGCGTCCCGCCTGGATCGCAAAGGCCTTGGTCACCCCGTTGTAGCTCATTGCCAGGCTCTCCAGGTCCTTGAGGCGTTGGATGTACGCCTCGGTGGCTTCCCGACGGGCGCCAGGACGCGCACCGCTGATGGCATCACAGGCCTGCACGATGGGCGAGAGCAGGGTGCTCATCTCGATCTCGTCGTGGTGGGCTCCGATGGCGTTGCATACATCGGGCTTCTCGCCGTACTTCTCGGCCAGCTTCATTCCCAAGAGGGCGTGTGGCAATTCGGGTTCCTCGTCGGGCACCTTGCCAATGTCGTGCAAGAGGCCGGCGCGTTTGGCCGCTTTCGGGTTCAGACCAAGCTCCGAGGCCATGATGGCGCTCAGGTTGGCCACCTCGCGGCTGTGTTGCAAAAGGTTCTGCCCATAGGAGCTACGGTACTTCATCCGGCCGACCATCCGGATCAGCTCCCCATGCAGACCGTGGATCCCCAGATCGATGCACGTGCGTTTCCCGGTCTCGATGATCTCCTCTTCGAGGTGTTTCTTGGTCTTGGCCACGATCTCCTCGATCCGGGCCGGATGGATGCGACCATCCTTCACGAGCTGATGAAGGGCCAAGCGTGCCACCTCCCGACGCACCGCATCGAAGCAGCTCAGGATGATCGCTCCGGGGGTGTCGTCCACGATGATCTCCACCCCGGTCATCTCCTCCAAGGTGCGGATGTTGCGACCCTCCCGACCGATGATCCGCCCTTTCACATCGTCGTTCTCGATATGGAACACGCTCACGCTGTTCTCCACGGCATGTTCCGTTGCCACCCGCTGGATGGTCTGGATCACGATCCGCTTCGCCTCCTTGTTCGCCGTGAGCTTGGCCTCCTCCTGGATGTCCTTGATGGTGGCCATTGCCGCCGTGCGGGCCTCATCCTTCAGGCTCTCCACCAGTTGCTTCTTGGCCTGCTCGGCATTCAGCCCGCTGATGCTCTCCAACAGGCTCACCTGCTTGGCATGGAGCTTCTCCGTCTCTTCCTGCCTACGTTCCATCCCGGACAGCTTTTGCTGAAGGTCCTCCTTCATGCGGTCCACCTGTTTCTCCTTGTTGCCCAGTTCCTGCTGCTGCCGGCTCAGTTGCTGCTCCCGCTGCTTGGCCTTGTCATGTGCCTGGTTCACGTGTTTCTCACGCTCACGCACTTCCTTCTCATGCTCTTCCTTCAGTTGAAGGAATTTCTCCTTGGCCTGTACGATCTTCTCCTTCTTCAGGGCCTCGGCTTGTACTTCGGCTTCCTTGAGGATGCCCGCCCCGCGCTTCTTCATCGCGGCGTTCAGCACCACATACACGACAGCCCCGCCACCGACCAAGCCAGCGAGGATGCCGATCAACATGCTCATCATATCCATGGGTCCTTCTTTTTTAGTGGACCATATCACGTCCCGGTCAGGGCCGTACCAGGCCGTAGGACGGTCAAACGCGGAGATCGGCGAGCATCCGTTCAATGGCGCCCAAAGCGGCATCGGTCTCGGCTTCCTGCCGCACGGCAGTCGCGTTCAAGGCCCGTACCGTCACTTCCAAGGCGGCCATTGCCAAGAGGTCCTGCTTATCGGTCAACGGGTAGTTGGCCTTCAGCCGGTCCATGCTCTCATTGATCTCCTCCACGGCCCTGCGCACGTTCGCCTCCTCCGATACCTGGATCGTGAGTGGGTATGCGCGTCCCGCGAGTTCAACCCTGATCGATCGGTCTTCCATGGTTCTATGCGATCGGCCTACGCCTTCAGGAGCGCCATGCATTGATCTATCTCATTCACCAGTTCGTCGATCCGTTCCTTCGTACCCGGTCCGGTCGTTCCGCCACCAGCGGAACGCCCTTTCCTTAGGACTTCGTTCTCCCGTTCCAGTTCGGCCACACGGGCACGCAGCACCTCCTCCTTGCGGTGATGGTCGCGCACCTCAACTTCCAGGTCCGTGCTCTTCCGACGGTACCCCTCATGCTCCCGGACAAGCCGGGCAACCTGCTGCTGCACGGCCTGCAATCGGGTGGAAAGTGTGTTCATCCAGTGGAATGGGATCACTGACGTGGTCCGAGGTCAAAGATAGGATCCCCCGGTACTCGTGTTCTCTTTTTGTTTGAACCCCAAGGTGTTCATCAGGCGCTTACCAGGCCGTTGGGGCACTGGGATCACCGGCATAGCTTGCACCACCATTCGACATGTCCACGCCAAGGATCAGCCCTCACGGCCCCGCAGAATTCCTTTTGCATAAGCTATCCATCTTGTTGATAACAACCATGTTATGTGGCTCTGTCGCAACCTCACAGCCCTTGCCGAATGGCTTCAGGCCACCCATGGACCATCCCATTGAACTGAGTGGGAATTTCATGGAACCGCGTAACGACCACTTCCATTCGGGCATCGATATCCGCACCGAAGGCCAGGAGGGACTACCAGTGAAGGCCGTTGCCGATGGGTGGGTGAGCCGGGTCAAGATCAGCCCGTGGGGTTATGGCAAGGCGGTTTACATCGATCATCCGGATGGTCACACGTCGGTATACGGCCACCTGCAGCAGCTCAAGGGGCCTGTGGCCAAGGCCTGCTTGGATGCCCAATACCGCGCACAGGAATTCAGCATCGATCACGTCCCGGATAAAGGTGCCATCCCGGTGAAGCAGGGTGAGGTCATTGCATTGAGCGGGAATACGGGGGGGAGTGGTGGTCCTCACCTTCATTTCGAACTGCGACGCACCAGTGATCAACATGCGCTTGATCCAGAGGCCCTGGGGATCGAGGTGCCCGACCAGGTGAAGCCTGAAATGATCGGGGTGCGCATGTACCCTCTGACGGACACCTCCCGGATCGGGCCTTATCCGGGCAAGGCCTTGGGGTTCCCGACCGAAGGTGCGGACGGGCGGTATCACCTGAAGGGTGGTGCGATCCCCTTGGCGTACGGCACCATCGGCCTTGCCTTGCACACACTGGACCGGTATGATCGGCCTTCGGCGAAGTGCGGGGTTCGCCGTATCGAACTCTTCGTGGACGATGTTCCCGCGATCACTATCCGGTTCGATGAGCTGGATTTCAACACGACCCGGTATTGCAATGCGCACATGGACCATGCGCTGTACAAGGATCGGAGGATGGAGTACCACCGGTGCTACAAACAGCCGAACGACAAGCTGCGGATCTACGGAGAGGAAAAAGCCCAAGGACGCATTGTCCTGACCCCCGGCACACAACACCAGGTCCGGTTCAGGGCCACCGATGCCAATGGGAATATGAGTGAACTGGAGTTCGCCCTCCAAGGTGCCACGGCGGCGGAGGCCGCCACTTGGACACCGACACAGCCGGACGGGGCCCTCTTCCGGTACGATACCGAAAATGTGTTGAAGGAGGACGGTGTATCCCTTACCATGCCCGCATTCACTTTGTACGATGACACCTATGTCCGGTATGCCCGGAAGCCAGCACCTGTGGGCGCCTATGCCCCACTCCACATGCTGCATGATGCCCTGACCCCGTTGCACACGAATGGCACCTTACGGATCCAGGCCCCTACCCTTCCCGAACACCTCCGCGCCAAGGCGTTGATCGTTCGCTTGGATGCCACCGCAAGGCCGAGCGCCGTTGGGGCCAGCTCGTATGGGGATGGTGCGGTCTCTGCGCAAGTCCGCTCGTTCGGCTCCTATACCGTGATGGTGGATACCGTGCCACCGGTGATCACCAACGTGGACCTGAGACCCGGGATGGCCGGTCGTTCCAGATTCACCCTGAAGGTGGCCGACAACCTGAGCAGCGTGGACAAGTGGAGGGCAACGATCGATGGGCAATGGGTGCTGATGGAGTACGAACCCAAGTCCAAGTCCCTCACGCACACCTTCGATGATCGGAGCAAGGGCACCGGGACCCGGACCTTCGAGTTGGAGGTGACCGACGAACGGGGGAATGTCGCCCGGTTCAAGCAGGCATTCGACCAGTGACCCACCCGCCGAGGAGTATCTTGCACCCATGTTCAGGCCCGTCGTCGGCTTTTTTACCCTGCTGTTGCTGTGTCCTTCGTGTAAGAAGGAGGATGTGAAGGAGTACCATGTTCGACTGCACGCCACCTGCTACGATTGTGTGGTGCAGTACGCCGCTGGGCCTGACCGAGGAAGGTACGACACACTGGCCGGTTCCGTGGTCGGATCGGACACCCTTCGTGCGACCGAAGCGTACACCCTGACCATGCGCGAGGACGAGGCCCTCTTCTTCCGGGCATGTCGACTTGATCCCGACAGTGGTCGCTTCGGATCCATTGAATTGCAAGTGGACGGGGACATCCAGCCGCTTTCGGTACAAATGCCGCGCGAAGCGGATTGCGCGGTCCTCAACCAGGAAGTGCAATTCAACTAAGCGTTGCTGCGGTCGGCGCTCATTCGTGCTCTCGACCGAAGCCCTTGCGGCTCTGCTCGAACAATTCCTGTTCCGCCTTCAGCACTGCCTTGAGCGAGTCGCTCACCTCCTTCTGCTCGAATCGGCTCAGGTCCGGTTGTCCGGCCGCCACCCACGCGCTGTACCAGACATTCCCCAGGGTGAGGATGGAGGCGTTCATCCGTTCCTCGACCATGCCGAGCATGGCATCCTCGTACGCCTTGGTGAAGTCGCGTGAGTAGGTGCGCATCGCGCCCCGGCCTCGGTCCTCGAACACGTATTTACGGTCTTCAGGATAACTCGCACTGAGCCGCTTCTCGATCCCCAGGACACTATCCACCAATAGGTGGCTGGCGTGTACAGCCTCCCAGGCCACATCCAGCACGCGGTCCACATACGTGGCGCGACCTACCAAGTGGTCGTAATTCTCGGCGCTCAATTCGGGGATCCGGCTTTCCCAGAAGGCGTGTATACCGTGCTGGTCGGTGAGCTGCCCATTGTAGTTCTCGGTGGTGTGGAGCGGCACATGGGCATCGCCCACATAATGGCCGATCTCGGCGCTGTTGCGCAGGATCCGGTCCACATCACCCCGCTGGAAAGCACTCACCAGCCGACCGAACATCACCTCGATCTGCCACGGTACGATGCCATACGCTTGCAAGGTATCCTCGGTGTACTTGGCCACCGCATCGCTCCATTTCCGTGGCATCGCCTCGAAGGGATCGACCCCTCCCTTTGCGTAGTGGTCGATATCGATGTAGTGGCGCTGGGCCTCCCCATCCACGGCGTAGCGCCGCTTGTCCGGGTCCACGGCATGGTCGGTGATGAAATCGATGTGGCGCTTGTAGAAACCGAACATCTCCGGTGGCAGTGTGAAGCAGGCCATCCGGTTGATGCGTTTATGACCGTAGAAGCCCCACGCCCGGGCCGGTTCCACCACATGGGTGGGCCAGATGAGCAGGGCGGCACCTCCCAGGACGATCGTGAGGAGAAGGGCCTTCCGGATCATGCGTTCCGGGTGCCGTTGAGCAGGACCAGTTCACCATCGCGCAGCACGGGGATCTTGTCGCTCTGGTCCGGTGTAAGACAGTATTTCACGTCGGGCAGTAGCTGGAGCTGCTCGATGCGCCGCCGCCGTGGTGCGGCCTTGAGGATGCTGAGGATGTTGTCCCGCGCGCTCATGTACATGTACTTGGCAGCGATGCTGCTGTCCTCCTCCACCCCGAATTTGCCGCTTTCCAGCAACCGCTCCATCACGGCCCCGGCGAACACACTGTCCTCCAGGTTGAATTTGTCCTTCCAACCCGAACAGAGCAGTAGGATGTTGTCATCCTGCTTCACCAGCCATGCACTCAGAGCGGACAGGTTCAGGAATGAACCGACGACCAATGTGCGAGCGTTCTTCGCCAGGTTGATGGCCTTGGTACCATTGGTCGTGGTCATCACGATGGTATGACCGCGAAGGTCCTGCCCCACATAGGCCAGCGGCGAGTTCCCGTAGGCGAATCCCTCCACGACCTCCCCGTTGCGCTCGGCCGCCGCGATATAGCCTGTCCGCCCGATGTATTGGGCCGCTTCCTCGATGGTGGCCACCGGTATGATGCGGTCGATCCCGTGCTCGAAAGCGGCCACCATGGCACTGGTGGCGCGTAGCACATCGATCACCACGACGATCCCCATGTCCTGGGCGTACAGGTCATACTGCCCTGGCGAGAAGCAGACCTCCACCCGGTAGCGGTACTCGTTGTTGCGGATCCCTTCCATCTATGGCTTGCCGAGGAAAGGTAGCTTCACGACGACCCCTTTCAACGCCTTGCCTCGGATATCGATCCGGATCGAGGTGCCCTCCGCCGCCATGGCCTTTGGCACGTAGGCCAATCCCACGGGCTTCTGGAGCGTGGGGCTCATGGTGCCACTGGTCACCTTGCCCACCACATTACCCGCCTCATCCAGTACCGGATGGTCGTGCCGAGGGATCCCTCGTTCGAGCAGTTCGAAGCCCACCAGCTTTCGGGTCACTCCCGCTTCCTTTTGGGCCTTGAGCGTGTCTGAATCCACGAAGTCCTTGGTGAACTTGGTGATCCAGCCGAGGCCGGCCTCGAGGGGCGATGTGGTGTCGTCGATATCGTTCCCGTAGAGGCAGAAACCCATTTCCAACCGAAGGGTGTCGCGCGAGGCCAGCCCGGCCGGTTTGATCCCGTATGCCGCACCCGCCTCGAAGACCGTGCGCCAGGCTTTTTCGGCAAGGGGGTTGGGCATATAGATCTCGTAACCGCCGGCACCGGTGTAGCCCGTCGTGCTGATGAGCACGAGGCCCACACCTTTCATCTCGGCATACATCGCCGTGTAGTACGGCATGGCGGCGATGTCCTCCTTGAACAGCGGGCGAAGGGTATCCACTGCTTTCGGTCCTTGCACGGCCAGCAGGGACATGTGGTCACTGATGTCCTCCAGCTGTGCGTCGAACGTGTTGTGCTGCTGGATCCAGTCCCAGTCCTTCTTCATGTTGCTGGCATTGACCACCAGGACATAGTGGTGATCGTCACCGTGCTGCATGCGGTACACGAGCAGGTCGTCCACGATACCGCCTTTGCCGTTGGGCATGCAGCTGTATTGCACTTTGCCCACTTCGAGTTTGCTGGCGTCGTTGGTGGTGATCTTCTGGATCAGGTCCAAGGCGCCCGGTCCCCGAACGATGAATTCCCCCATGTGGCTCACATCGAACACCCCCACCGCATTCCGCACCGCGTGGTGTTCATCGTTCACGCCGGTGTACTGCACGGGCATCAGGTAACCCGCGAAGGGGACCATCTTGGCCCCAAGCCCTTCATGGATGTGGCACAATGCGGTCCGCTTCAATTCGGTGGTCGTTTCCATTGCTTTGGATGTCAAGGTTTCTTTGGCGCTGATAACAACGTTTGGAAGAGTTGCAGGTAACGATCGCGCCAGGCACGTACCGAGTACCCCTCCTCCACCGTTCGCCGGGCAGCGATGCCCAAGCGGGTCCGAAGGTCGGAACTGTTGATGAGCCTTCCCAGTGCTTCGAGCCATTCTTCCTGCCCGCTGGCCAGGAGACCGTTCACCCCATCCTGCACGATGGTGGTGTTCACTCCCACCCGGCCCAGGACCACAGCCTTGCCCATCCCCATGTATTGCAAGCCTTTGAAGCCACATTTACCGCGGCTCCACTCATCATCGGGCAGGGGCATGATGCCGATATCGATCCCTCGCAGGTCCTGCACCTCGGTGGCACTGTTCCATCGGATGTTCTCGATGGGGAGTTCCGGCGCTTCGAGGTCCCGATCGCTGATGATCCGGAAGATGATCCGATCGCCCCATTGTGCGTACAGTGCACGCAGCATGGGCAGTTCCTTCCGTAGGTGCGCCAAGCTGGTGTAGCTGCCCGTCCACCCGATCACCACCTTCCCATCGGCACGCGCCGGCTCCGGTGCAGGCAGGTAGTGATCCGTGTCGATCACGGTCGGGATCATCTCGACCCTGTTGTTGTACTGCGCTGCATACGCTGCCAGATGGGCGTTCCCCGCGATGACCAGGTCGGCCATGCCGATGAGCTTCGATGTCTTATTGGGATCCTTCAACCAGCGCAACCGCCGGTTCGCGTCGCTCACGTCCAGGTGCCAGATGGCATCGTCGAAATCATAGATCAGGGGTACGCCGCTGGCGGCCAGCCTGCGCTCGAACCGGGTGCTGCCTGTCATGAATGCCTCGCGCTGTACGATCACCAGATCGAACTCCTTCACCCGGGCCACCTGCCGCGCACGACGCAACCAGCTTCGGACGAAGATGCCCATCTTGGCCAACACATGTCCGGTAGCGTAAAAGACCCGGTCCTCCTCGGCACCGATCAGCCAGGCATACTCATGGGAAAAGCCATGCGCCGCCCAGTGGCCCGCGAATTGCTCGAAACGGTATCGCTGGCTGGGTGAGCGATCCGGACGGTGGGCGGCGACGAACAGGATCCGTGGCATGGGCAATGCTGCAAAGAAAGGTGACCCGACATTGTGCGCCGCCCGGCTATCTTTCCCCACTTCCATGTCCGCACCTCGATCCTTCCCGCGCTGGGGCATCCTGCTGATCGACACGGTACTGTGCCTTCTGGCCCTCGCTACAGCCTACCTGTTGCGATTCAACTTCCAGGTGCCCGCCCACGAAGTGGACCTGCTTGTGCCGGTACTGCCCATCTACCTGGCCGTTCGGATCGCCAGTTTCCTGATCGCCGGGCTGCCGCGCATGATGGTACGCCACACCGGCACGGAGGATGCACGCCGGATCTTCCTGACCGTGCTCGCTGGCTCACTCGCCTTCCTCGCGATCGGCGCATTGCGCTTCTTCGCCTTTGACGGGTACTACTTCCTGCCCACCTCGGTGATCGTGATCGACTTCATGGCCACTGCCATGGCCTTGATCGTGGTACGCATCGGTTTCAAGCTCCTGCACCTGCGAACAAGAGGTGCCGGCAAGGACCTGGTGAAGGTGGTGATCCATGGTGCTGGCGCAGCGGGTCTCATCACGAAAAGAACCTTGGAGCGCGAAGGAAGCCGACGGTACGAAGTGGTGGCCTTCGTGGACGACGACCCCAGGAAGGCGGGCAAACGATTGGAAGGCAGGCTCGTACACCCTACGGATCAGTTGCCCGGCCTATTGGCATCCGGCGAGGTGGATGAGGTGATCATCGCCATTCAAGCGCCTGTGCCGGAGCACCGTCGTCGGGTGGTGGATGCAGCCATGACTGCGCGGGTGCGTGTACTCACCATCCCACCGGTGAATAGTTGGATCAACGGTCAGTTGAGCACCAACCAGATCAAGGAGGTGCGGATCGAGGACCTGCTGGGGCGCGCCGTGATCCAACTCGATGATGCGGAGGTGCGTGCGCGTTTCAAGGGGCGTCGTGTGCTGGTAACAGGGGCCGCAGGGTCCATCGGTAGTGAGTTGTCACGGCAACTCGCCCAATTGGGACTCGAACGGCTCATCCTGGTGGACATGGCCGAATCGGGGCTGTATGATGTGGAGACCGAACTACGTCCGATCGCTACGACGCAACTGGTCGTGCGAGTGGCCGATGTGCGGGACCGCAGGGCGATGTCCGGGGTCTTCACCGATCACCGACCAGAGGTGGTGTTCCACGCGGCGGCATACAAACATGTACCGCTCATGGAGGCCCAGCCCGATGAAGCCGTGCGCACCAACATCCTGGGGACACGTGTGGTGGCGGAACTGGCCGCCCTGCATGGTGCGGACGACTTCGTCCTGGTGAGCACCGACAAGGCAGTGAACCCGACCAGCGTGATGGGCGCCAGTAAACGGGTGGCCGAAATGCTGGTGACGAGCCTGGCCGCGACCATGACCCGGGTCCCTCGTTTCATCACCACACGCTTCGGGAATGTGCTCGGCAGCAGCGGTTCAGTGATCCCGCTCTTCCGCAGGCAGATCGCCGCCGGAGGCCCGGTGACCCTCACCCACCCGGAGGTCACCCGCTACTTCATGACCATCCCCGAAGCCAGCCGCCTGGTACTCGAAGCGGCCACCATGGGCAAGGGTGGCGAGATCTTCGTGTTCGACATGGGTGAACCCGTACGGATCGCCGACCTCGCCGAACGGATGATCCGTCTGAGTGGGCGCGAACCCGGAGCGGACATCCCGATCGTGCATACCGGCCTACGCCCTGGAGAGAAGCTGTACGAGGAGTTGCTCGCCACCTCGGAGAACACCCTGCCGACCCATCATCCACGCATCCTCATCGGTAAAGTGCGCCAAGCCGATCCCACCCATGTGATCGAAGCCGTTAACCGGCTCCAGACCACCACCGACGTGGCGGACATGGTGCGGATCATGAAGGAACTGGTGCCCGAGTACCGCAGCCACAATTCGGTGTACAGTAACTTCGACCCGCCCGCACCCAAGGTCGGACCCACGACCTGAGCGCGGTCTTTACCGAATGACCACGGACAAGAACCTGGAGATCGCCCGTTACCAGAAGGAGATCGCCGACTACATCGGCCTGGGGCCGGACAGCCTGGTATTCAACTTCGATGTTTCCGGTACGGTGACCAAGCTCTTCGTCATCACCCTTAATCCCCGCCACAACCAGAGTTTCCTTTTTCACCAGACCGCAGGCAGTGATAAGGTGGATGCCCTGCGAGCGATGCTCGACTACGTGCGGACGTACAAGGAGCGCACGGGCAGTTACACCATCCAGTGGAGCGCGCGCGGCGAAGGCAGCCTGCAGACCTCCTATTTCAGGGCGAAGAACATCATGGAGGCACTGGACAAGCTCTTCTACGACCGGGATCCGAACAGCATCACGGTCTTCAGTGTGACACTGAACCCCATCACATGACCGTGGTGAAAGTTCCCGTCCAGATCCGGTTCGCCGATGTGGATATGGCCCGCCATGTCCATAATGCCGTGTACCTGCAATGGTTCGAACTGGCACGTATGGAACTGTTGAAGCGTTTCATTCCCCAAGACCACGATTGGCGCGCGGAGGGACTGATCCTGGCTCGCAACGAGGTGGACCATCGTATGCCCATACACCTCCCCGACCGGATCGAGGCCGAAGCATGGTGTGGTACCATCGGCAACAAGAGTTTCGACCTCCTGTACACCATCCGTCGGTTGGATGGGCCCAAGCCAGGTGTTTGTGCGGAAGGACGCAGTGTGATGGTGTGTTACGACCTCGAGAACGAGCGGTCCATTCCGGTGCCGGGAGCCTGGCGCCTTGCGCTGGGATCGATGACCAAGCCATGAAGAAGTTCCTTTCACCCCTTGTCCTGATCATGTTGCTGGGCTGTTCGCCACAGGACATGCAGAACGTATTGAACTCGTTGCCTGACAGCACTGCCCTGTCCAATGAGGAGGTGGTGAGCGGCTTGAAGGAAGCCTTGCGCCTGGGCACGGAACGCAGTGTGCAGAAGGCCAGTGTCGTGGACGGCTTTTGGAACGATGTACGCATCCGGATCCCCTTCCCTCCCGAAGCGATCAAGGTGAAGAACACCTTGCTTGATCTGGGCATCAAGAAGCCGGTGGATGACCTTGAACATACCCTGAACAAGGCAGCCGAGGAAGCGGCCAAGGAAGCCGTACCCGTGTTCGTGGATGCGATCATGAACATGAGCATCCAGGATGGCTTCAACCTGCTGCGCGGTGGCGAGAACGCAGCCACGAATTTCCTACGAGAAAAGACCAGCACTGCCCTGCGGACCAAATTCACCCCGGTGGTGGAGAAGGCCACCCGACAAGTGGCACTGACCAGTTACTGGAGTCCGGTCGCCAACACCTACAACACCGCCACCCTGCTCACTGGCGGCCAGGCGGTGGACCCCGACCTGAACGCCTATGTGACCACCAAGGCCATCGACGGCCTTTTCATTCTGCTCGCCGACGAGGAGAAGAAGATCAGGCAGGATCCGGCTGCCCGCGCCACCGCCCTGCTACAAAAGGTCTTCGCACAACAATGACCCGGCTGGCGTGCGATGCTCGCCACCATCAACGCACTGCTCATCCCCATCCCTTTCCTCCTTCTGTGACCATGCATCCGATCACGCTAACCCCTGCCGGTACGATCATCCCGCCCAGCGAACTCATCCTTAACCCGGATGGTTCGGTGTACCACATCGCCCTTCGGCCCGAACAATTGGGCGACGTGGTACTTGTGGTGGGTGACCAGGGGCGTGTGGAACTGATCAGCCGGCACTTCTCCCAGGTGGAGCACCGGGTGCAGAACCGCGAATTCGTGGGACATACCGGGGAATACAATGGGGTGCGGATCACGGCATTGAGCACAGGGATCGGAACGGATAACATCGATATCGTGATGAACGAACTCGATGCGCTCGTGAACATCGACCTCCAGGCACGTACGCCCCGCGCTACCACACGCTCGCTGCGCATCATTCGGCTGGGTACCTGTGGCGCTTTGCAGGAGGACATCCCTGTTGACACACGGATCGTCAGCGCCTATGGCGTTGGCCTTGACAATGTGCTGCACTATTACGCCTACGAACACACCGATGCCGAACTGCGATTGCTGAGCGCCTTGTTGCAACAGACCGATTGGCCGGACAACCTGCCCGTGCCTTACGTGGCCGCTGGCGATAAGGACCTGGTCTCGCTCCTGGGCAGTGGGAACACGGTTGGGATCACCATGACCAGCGGTGGCTTCTATGCGCCGCAGGGCAGGCAGTTGCGAGCGCTACCGAGCATCGACGGGTTGAATGAGCGATTCACCGCATTCGAGCATGAAGGCCTTCGCGGGGCCAACTTCGAGATGGAGACCAGCGCGCTCTATGGCTTAGGTGGTGTGCTCGGGCACCGCTGTGCCACGGTCTGTACCGTGGTGGCCAACCGCCTCCGCAAGGAATACAGCAAGGACCATCACCGTGCCATCGACCACATGATCGAGGAGGTGCTGCATCGCGTGACCGCCGTTTGAACCGCCGTACCCTATACCATCAAGGGGCTACTTATTCAGCGATCTGAACGATCGGCTGTTGATCGGGCATCAACCCGGATCGGTTGAAACATGCGTGGGGTCGGCCAATACCATGGTGGTACACACCGATATTTTCGTCGCGTTCGTTGGTGAACCAACGGTGCGAACATGAGCGAGACCGAGATCCGTGCGCTGATCACCTTGATCGAGGACCCCGACCTCGATGTGTATGACCAGGTGCGCCAGCGCATTGTTTCATTGGGCGATGAGGTGGTGCCGATCCTGGAACGGGCTTGGGAGGTGGAGGACCACGGCGATCTTTTCCGCGATCGGATCGAGGACATCCTGGAGTCGATCCACCTATGCGGCGTGACCGAACGGCTGATCGCCTGGCGGGATGGAGGCGGTATGGACCTCCTGACCGGCGCGCTCATCATCAGCCGCTATCGTTACCCGGACATGGATGAGCAGAAGGTCAAGGCTCGGCTGGCATCCATCCGGCAGGACATCTGGCTGGAACTGAATGATCACCTGACCGCTTTCGAGAAGGTGCGCGTCTTCAACCACATCTTCTTCCAGGTGCATGGATTCAAGGGGAATAAGCGCAACTACCACGCCCCGCAGAACTCGTACATCAACGAGGTGCTCGATTCCCGAACAGGTAATCCGCTCTCCCTGGCGATCATCTACCAAGTGCTCGCCGAAGACCTGAACATCCCGCTCCGTGGGGTGAACCTGCCTAACCATTTCGTGCTCGCTTACCTGGACGAGGACAGTATGGGAGGCCTCGATGTTGGACAGCAGGATGAAGAGAATGTGCTGTTCTACGTGAATGCCTTCAGCCAAGGCGATATCCTTGGGCGCAACGAGATCAACGAGTTCCTCGAGAAACTGAAGATCCCTGCCCGCCCTTCCTTCTATACGCCCTGCACCAACTTGGACATCATCCGCAGGCAACTGAACAACCTGGCCAGCAGTTATCACAAGCTGGGCGACGATCAGCGCAGCGGAGAGCTTGAGCGACTCCGAGACCTCCTCGGCAAGGTGAAGGATAACGATCTGTGATCCCACACTTCGGAAAAAGGTAGACCCCGGCACCAAGGCGGCGGCACCGGGGTCTTCGGAACACAGGACAAGGTCCTGGTCAGGTCGATCAAGCGGTCGGGTATGCGACCGTACCTTCCTCTTCCACCTCGCTCTTCACCTCGATCACCTGGCCCACCACCACCGGTTCGGGCAGCACGGGCGGGCGTTGTGCGAAGAGTTGTTCTTCGTCGGTCAGGCAGAGCAACAAAGTCAATGTTTGGACTGGCCACATGGTCGTGTTGGTTTTCGGTGTATGTGCCGGTCAATGCAATGAAGGTGATGCAATTTGAGGGATAAGCACCCGCTTTGTCAAGACAGATCGTCCGAAATACTCGACGAATATACCATCGAGCATCCTTCAACTCCTTGGCTCACAAGTACGTAGCTACTGGACCGACGTAACCGGTACGGGCCTGTACGGATACGGGCGCAAGGGATCAAGATGCCCTTATCCCCGTGCAGGCCCGAAGGGTGTTCAGGAGCAGGCTGGTGATCGTCATCGGTCCCACCCCACCCGGCACTGGCGAGATCGCCGCGCATTTCGGTGCCACCTGATCGAAATCCACATCGCCGACCAACCGGAACCCACTCTTGTTGCCGGTATCCGGGAGCCGATGGATGCCCACATCCACGACGACGGCTCCTTCCTTCACCATATCGGCGGTCAGGAATTGCGGTTTACCGATGGCCACAACAAGGATGTCCGCGTCTCGTGTGATGCTTGGCAGGTCCGCCGTACGGCTATGGGCCAAGGTCACGGTACAGTTACCCGGATAGGTATTGCGGCTGAGCAGGATGCTCATCGGGGTCCCCACGATATTGCTGCGACCCAGGACCACACACCGCTTCCCGACGGTCTCGACACGATAGTACTTGAGCAATTCGCAGATCCCGCTGGGGGTGGCGGGCAGGTAGCCAGGCAGGCCCAGCACCATGTTGCCCACATTCATCGGGTGGAAGCCATCGACATCCTTGCGCGGATCGATCGCTTCGGTGACCTTGTCGGGGTCGATATGACCCGGTAGCGGGAGCTGCACGATGAACCCATCGATCCCCGGATCCGTGTTCAAGGCAGCGACCCGGGCGAGCAACTCCGCTTCAGTGGTGGTACCCGGAAGTTTGATCAGTGTGCTCCGGAACCCGACCTGCTCACAGGCCTTGACCTTGGCCTCCACGTACGTCCGGCTCGCACCATCGTCCCCAACGAGCACGGCGGCCAAGTGCGGCGGTCGCCCGCGTTGTTCTTTCACCTGTTGTGCCTTTGCTGCGATCTCCGACTTCAGTGCATCGCCGCAGCGCTTTCCATCCAAGAGCTGGTAGGTCGCTTCCTTCGCCATGCTACAAGGGTACGAGATCCGCTGGCCCGAAGGCCCCATCGCAGTCAGGCTTCACGTGAAGGCAGCATAAAGGTGGCTTATCGCCTTCATGCATGACTTCCATCAGGTCGTACTCCGATCTTTCATCCTCCCTCACCTTGCGCAAGGCCAGGCGAATGACCGGATGACCATCCTTGATGAGAACCTGTTCCAAGGGAGCAGCACAGGACTTGTATCCGCCGATTCAAGCGCACGGTGGAGGACCCGGTCAACGCCACGCAAATATCGGATGGGGCGGCAGGCTTGCCCGGTGCATGCAACCCAGTGGGCCAGGATGCAGCCTAATACCATCCATGCATTCAATATCGGCCGATCAGTGTCGCTGTTCCGATCCTGGACATTCACGAGGTCCTTCTCATCGACGCATGCCTTGCATCTGCTGCATCTGCCGCATCATGTTCTGCATCTTGGTCTTGTCGCCCATCATCTTCATCATCTTCCTCATCTCGTCGAACTGCTTCATCAGCTTGTTCACCTCCTCTATGCTCCTCCCACTTCCTCGGGCCAGCCGGGCCCGGCGACTGCCGTTGATGATCGTCGGGGTCTTGCGCTCCTCGGGTGTCATGCTCTGGATGATGGCCTCGATGCCCTTGAACGCGTCGTCGGGGATATCGATGTTCTTGATGGCCTTTCCCACACCGGGGATCATGCCCATCAGATCCTTCATGTTCCCCATCTTCTTGATCTGCCCGATCTGCTCCAGGAAATCGTCGAAGCCGAACTGGTCCTTCGCGATCTTCTTATTCAACTCGCGGGCAGCCTTCTCGTCGAACTGCTCCTGAGCGCGCTCCACGAGCGACACCACGTCGCCCATGCCCAGGATGCGCCCCGCCATCCGGTCCGGGTGGAACTCGTCCAGCGCCTCCATCTTCTCGCCCGTGCCGATGAACTTGATCGGCTTGTTCACCACGCTTCGGATGGAGAGCGCCGCCCCGCCCCGTGTGTCGCCATCGAGCTTGGTGAGCACCACCCCATCGATGTTCAGTCGCTCATTGAAGGCTTTGGCGGTGTTCACTGCGTCCTGGCCGGTCATCGCATCCACCACGAAGAGCGTCTCCTGTGGGCTGATCGCCTTCTTCACCCTGGCGATCTCGGCCATCATCTGTTCATCCACCGCCAGACGACCGGCGGTATCGACGATCACAGCCGTAAAACCATGTTGTTTGGCATGGGCGATGGCGTTCTGTGCGATACTGACCGGGTCCTTGTTCTCACGCTCGCTGTAGACCGCGATGTCCAACTGCTTACCGAGCGTTTCCAGTTGGTCGATGGCCGCCGGACGGTATATGTCGCAGGCCACCAGCAACGGACGCCTGCCCTTCTTTCGGATGTAGTTGGCCAGCTTGCCACTGAAGGTGGTCTTACCCGATCCTTGCAGGCCGCTCATGAGCACCACGGTGGGATTGCCACTCATGTTGATGCCCGCGCTCTGCCCGCCCATCAGCTCGGCGAGTTCGTCGTGCGTGATCTTGGTGAGCAATTGCCCCGGACTGATGCTGGTCAGTACGTCCTGCCCCAGCGCCTTGGCCTTCACTCGATCGGTGAAGTCCTTGGCGGTCTTGTAGTTCACGTCGGCATCAAGCAGCGCCTTGCGGATCTCCTTGGTGGTCTCGGCCACGTTGATCTCCGTGATCTGCCCCTGGCCCTTTAGGACCTTGAAGGCACGCTCCAACTTGTCGTTCAGATTCTCGAACATCCTTGGATCATTTATCTGTCCCCCACGCCTGCGCCAAGCCTTGGTGGCTGTTCACGTTGGGGTAATTCCTTTTCCGGGCCGAAGGTACCTTACTTGGCTGGAAGCCCCCCCTGGGTCCTCGCGGCCCCGCGGCCTTGACCGATCGTTGCGGGACTTGAGGTCGCTGCACAGAAGAGAGTCCTGCATCTCCGCTCACCGCACCCGTCCTCCTTTCAACTGTTTTGGAACGAGCGCTGGCCGTACATCGCGCAGGAAGACCCAATGATCCCTGGTGCTGTCATGAGGCGAGAAGCGGTACCCATTGCCGGTGTACGCCTTGATCCCCTCCGAGTCGAGCAGGCGGTGCTGTACGATATGGCGGGCCATGGCACCACGCTGTTGTTTCACGTATACCTGTAGGGACTTGTAGGTGGTGCCCACACGATCCTTGAAGACCGGTGTGATCACACGAGCCTTCAGCTTCACGGTGTTCACCGCCTTGAAATACTCTCCCGATGCGCAATTGATCACCGTGGTCGCGCCCATGGCTTTCAAGTCCGCGTTCATCACGTCGGTGATCCGATCGCCCCAGAAAGCATAAAGGTCCTTCGCCTTCCCGATCGCGAGTGGCGTACCCATCATCAGTCGGTAGTCCTGCATCAGATCCAGAGGGCGCAATATCCCATACAGCCCACTAAGAATACGAAGATGATGCTGCGCGAACCGCAGGTCAGCATCATCAAGGGACCTGGCATCGAGGCCGCGGTACAGCTCACCGTTGAAGGTGAACACGGAAGGTCGTGCGTTCTTCCTGGTGAATGGCGTGGTCCAACTGGCGTATCGTTCGTGGTTCAACTCTCCAAGCCTTGGACTAAGGTCCATCAAGGAGGCGAGCTTCTTCACGCTCATCGTACGGAGCATCTCCACCAGCCGTTTAGACTCTTCGAGCAGGACCGGCTGTGTGGCCATTGGGGCCACGGGAGTTTCTCGGGCCAGGTCCTTCGCAGGCGAAAGCAGGGTGAGCATGGGGTCAAAGTTGTGGGATCCAGCATCACCGCGCGCGCCGGTCCAAAATGAATGTTCCACCCGCTTATCCATGCTGCCGCACCACCCGCCGATGTGGCTTTCGCGCGGGTCTTCGCTGTCCGGACCAGGCTACCGGAATTCCAGTCGAGTGCGCTTGTCATCCTTGTACAGGTCCACGGTCACCTGGGGCCGGTGATCGAGGTTGCAAAATGCACGAGCTTGGAGCCTTGCGCGAGATGCGGGCCTTCACCCACCAAGCTATTGCCCCACCTCCCGGTGCCGGGCAATGGCGACAACGGCGTACGCTTTCAACAGCACGAACCAGGTGATCAACACCAGCGCGAGGCGCACCTTGTTCGCAGCCACCCATTCTGAGGCTGCAGCACGCAATGCCTCCACGGGCACGCCATCCATGGGGTCCAGGAAGAGGGTGAAGTTGCGCGGCATGAAGTAGATGCCCGTGAAGGCTTCGGCAATGACAATTCCGCCCAGTGAGATCAGCAACCACTTATTGGCCTCCTTGGGCCGGTTGCGCAGCAGGATGGTTGAGGCGATCAGACAGAGGATGGCAAGCGGGGAAAAGGTCTGAAAAAAGTGTCCAGGGTTGGTCACGGTGATATTCGCGCGCCTGGCAATGAGGGACTCCGGCACGTTGGAGGACCAGTTCGGGACCTCGGTGATCAACTCATAGACGTTGGCGCCAGCAACGGAGAAGAACGCGAACATCGATAAGATCAGCAGGTAGTAGCCGACCGTGGAGCGCGTATTTTTTGCGTTGGACATGGTTCCAGTGGTTTGGCGGCAAATCTCCTGCGGACCCCAAACCGGAAAATTGAACCTATCGGACATTCTCCATGAGGTGCCCCACCATGGGGATCATGGCTTGCCGGTATGCCATGGGCGTATAGCCCGTGAAGGCTTTGAACGAGCGGTTGAAATGCGCCTGGTCCGCGAAACCGCTCGCGTAGGCGATCGCCGTGAGCGGCATCGGGGAAAGGTGGATCAAGTGCAAAGCACCCACGTGCTTCATGTAGTGCAGGGTCCGCTCGGTGTTCATGGCGGTCAGCTCTTCCATGCGCCGGGTCAATTGGCGCGTTGACCAGCAAAGCCGATCGGCCAACTGGACCACGGTGGGCACTTGGCTGGCATGGTCGCCGAGGAAGCGGTCCATGGCACACTCGCGCGCGGTGGGCTGCGCATGGCGCGCCACCATCCATTCCACCAGCAAAGCCCGGCGTTCCGTGAATGTGGGCCGCTCGATCACCTCATGCCACAAGGTGTTCATGGTGCGGTCCACCAGGGACAGGTCGATGATCCAGTCGGCACACTCCCTGGCCGGAAATCCGAAGATCCGTTTCACGGCGGTGGGATGGAGCACGATGCCCAGGAAGCGCTGATGCGCGGGAAGCGCGATCCGGAAAGGCGCGGTGTTGAAGCCATTCAGGAAAACGCGCGGCACCGTCAGTGGTCCGGCCCCGTTCCGGTAGCGCACAATTGTTTCTGCCGATAAATTGAAGATGATCTCCACGACGCCCTTTGGAACGATGGTCTCATGCCCATGCATCAGCCCTGTCCGGTCCATCTGCCAGAACATCTTCACCGCATCCCGCAGTGCGGGCGGGATCACAAAGCACACCTCGGAGGTGTTCGCCTGGGCAGGCATCCAACGAATGTAATCGTCCAACCATATCCATGGCAACGGCGATGTCGCCTGAAACGCAAAGAGGTCCCCGGGCCGCTACTTTCCCGGCGAACCGGAGCGGATCAACCCGTGAATTGCCCCACCAGCTTGTCCATTCTGTCGCACCAGCCGCCGATGTGGCTGTCGCGCGAGACCTCGTCGGCCATGCCCGTCAGTCGAACTCCATTCTGCTGAACCGAAGAACGGAGGCGTACGCCAGCGCCGGCATCTAAGGAAATCCGCAACTGAGACGGTGGCCAAGAAGCGGTCGATCCAGGTCACGGGTGAAGAAGAGAGGACGTGAGGATGCCGCGCTCCTCCTCGCTTCCATTCTTCTTCACCAACCAGCATCCGCGAGCGGAGGAACTGGATCTTCGTCACCGCATCAGTAAATACCATGACCGGTCGCCATCCCTTGGCGCAGACGCAACAGTTCCATCACGCGGGCACGTCCCTTCCCGGAAGCACACTTTTGTGCGGACCTGCGGCGATGGATGGGACAGAATGCACGGACATGATCCGTTCAGGTCGCAGACCCCTTCCCGGATAATTTCGGTGCATACCGTATAACTCCGGGCCTCTGGCCCGCGTATAATCGCCGCATTAACCGAACAGCATGAAAAAGTTCATTACTCCATTGTTGTTTTTGGCGGCTCTGGGTGTTGCCAAAGGCCAGGCTTGGGAACCGGTCGGGCTCACCACCGCCTACAATGAACCGTGGACCGCGCTCGGGCTCCACCAAGGTGCGCTGTATGCGCACAATTCCACACTGGGCTTGGTAAAGAGCACGGACAATGGGGATAATTGGACGACCATTCCCACCACAGGGGTGGTGGGCAACATCCACCTGATCACCAGCACGGGCAGTCGGCTGTATGTGGCCAGCACCATGTCCGGTGGCACCGGCGACATCTATTGGACCGACAATGACGGTGGTGCCTGGCATTCCGACACGGTGGGCATGCCGCCGCACGTCCTTTGGCCGCAAACGAACAAGGCCGGCGTGAACCAGCTCCATGGGTTCAATGGAAAGCTCGCCCTGGATGCGGACAATGCCGATGCCTACTACGTGAAGAACGAGACGGACGCTTCTTGGACGCACGTGCCCTGGCTGGCCGCAAATGATCCGGGTGCGTTCAGCAGCCACGGCGATACGTTGTTCACCGCCGGGGGCGGAACGGAATCGCACGGCTTCGCTTATACCACCGACCTGGGCAATACCTGGACGACACCGGACTGCAACGGCATTCCGCAATGGCATGCCATCGGTCTGCTGGATCGCGACCCCACCAACGGGCGTTGGTACTTGAGCGGGACGGATGTGACCACCCAGGAACGCTTCGTGAAGTACTCCACCGACCAAGGAACCAGCTGGACCTCGATCAACACCGCGCCCTACCTCGTCCAAGAGCCGGGGATCTGGGGCTTCTCCCACGCCGTGGGGGCGATGTTCACGCGTGGCAACACGATCTGGTTGTCCTGCCAGAACCAGCACATGGGCACGCGCCCTGATCTGTTCCTGAGCATGGATGGCGGGCAAACCTTCGCCAAGGACACCGTGGGGTTGCCTGAGGATCCGTACGCCACCTTCGCTGTGTACAATTTCGTGGAACTCAACGGCTATGTCTTTGCCCAGTTCAGTGGCACCGATGTTTACCGGAAGCAGCTGGGCACCACTTCGATCCAGGACCTTTCATCCCTGGCCCAATTCAGCGTTGCTCCGAATCCGGCCAGTGACCAGGTCCGCCTGCTCAACATTGATCCGGCCGGGACCGAATACCGCGTGGTCAATGCTTTGGGCGCTACGGTAGGCCAAGGCCGCCTGCCGATGGACCGAACGATCCACTTGGGCGGTCTCGAACCCGGCGTGTACCATATTTCACTGCTGAAAGGAGGCAAGCCCGTGGGCGTGCAGCGCGTGGTGAAGAGCTGAACGGACCGAAAGCAACAATGCCTGTCCGCGCTTCCGCCCGGGCAGGCATTTTGCATTCCAGGTGCAGGGAAACACCGGCGGGATCTGCAAGGATCAATCCGCGAACTGCTCCGCCAGCTTGTCCATACTGTCGCACCACCCGCCGATATGGCTGTCGCGGGAGTCTTCTGAAGCAAGCCCCGTCTGCCGGAATTCCATGCGCGTCTTCGCACCTTCTTCGTACAGGTCCACGGTCACCTGCGTGCGGTGGTTCGCGGGATTCACCTCTACCACCTGCTTCTCCCACTGGTGCGTAAAGGCCAGGTGATCGATGGGGCGCACGGCGGTGTAGGTGCCGTAAGCCGGGTAGTCCGTGCCGTCCGGGGCGCGCATCACCACGCGCCATTGGCCGCCCTCGCACACATCGGCCTCGGCATCGATGGTGCTGAAGGCCGCGCAGCCGAACCAATGCACGAGCATGGCCGGGGTGGTCCATGCCTGCCACACAAGCTTGCGCGGCGCGTTGAACACGCGGGTGATGCGGAGTTCATCAAGGGCGGGGGTGGAAACGTTGTTGCGTGTGCGTTGGGCGCTGTGAGTTTCCATGAACGCGAAGGTACCGGAGGCCGATCAATCCTTCTCCACCACCGTCTTCAACCCCGCCAGCCCGATCTCGAAATCCTTGCCCACCAGCTTGTCCATGTTCATGAACAAGCCGAAGATCTTGCCCATAAAGGTGTTGGGACCGTCCATCGACCAGCGCACGTCTGTGCCGTTGGGCTGCGGTGTGAAATGGAACTGCGCGATGCATTCAGCCTTCCACGGCTTGATGAAGCGCAGGTCGATCTTCACGCCGCTGATGCCCGTCTCCAAGATCTCCATGGTGCCCGCACCGGCCTTCTTTTTCCCTTCCCAGGCGTAGGTAGCCCCCACGCCGCTGGCCGCGCCAGAATAGCTCCGCTTCATGCCCGGCTCCAACTTCTCCCACGGGCTCCAGGCTTCCCATTTGTGGAAATCGACGAGGTGCGGAACGATCTTCTCCGGCGGAGCATTGATCACTGTACTGCGTTCGTAGTGGACGGTGTTGGGTTTCGTGGAAGCCACGATGAGGATGCCGACGATGAGGACGGCAAGGATCAGGAGTACGTAAGGCATGGGGTTTCAGGGTTTCTTGGTCAATTGCCGTTCCATCCGATCGAGGTTCTCTTCATTCGCCTTTTCAATGAACCCGCGGATCGGCGCCAGTTCCTCAATGGTGTTGAAGCGCATGATCCAATCGACGCGCGTGCCGCCTTCCACTCCGGTGAAGTTCACGATCGCCTTGTAGAAGTGCATTTCCTTCAAGTGGTCGAACTCCAGGTAGCCGGGCGGTTCGATACGCTTGAATACGCAGGTGTTGTGGAAGTCCATGCCGTTCGGGCCGTGCATGGTGAACTCCCACATACCCTCCGGCTTCAGCTCGAAACGGTGGAAGGTGTTGGTGAAGCCTTGCGGTCCCCACCAGCTCGCGAGCTGTGCGGGATCGGTCCATGCCGCAAAGACCCGCTCGCATGGGGCGGCAATGATCCGGGTGGTGCGTACTTCACGGTCGTTCATGGCATTGTTGTTCAGTAGAACGTTTCGCCGCGTTCCAACATGCCGATGAACTGCTCCAACCTCCGCGCGCGCGTTTCGGCCTTCTTGGCCGTGTGCAGGCGATGGAGAAATGCATAGCGGTTGCTGCCTTTCAGTGTGGCGAAGAAGTCGCGGGCCTTGTTGTTCTTCTTCAGCGCGGCTTCCAGGTCCGGCGGCACGGTGATGCTGCTGGCCGGCGCATAAGCCTTGTCCCATTGCCCATTTTCCTTTGCGCGCTTCACGGCGGCGAGACCCGCTGGTAGCATCAGCCTGGCTTTGATGAGCTGCTGCACCTTCTTCTTATTGATCTCGCTCCAGATGCTGCGCGGGCCGCGCGGGCAATAGCGCTGTAGAAAGGTGTTGGCATCATGGCTTTTCCGGATGGCATCGATCCAGCCGTAGCACAGGGCCACTTCCAGGGCTTCGGGGCAGGTGATGGAGCGGATGCCGCTGCCCTTCTTGCCCACGCGGATGTACACGCCCGTGGAGGTCGCGTGGTGCTTCGCCAGCCAGGTGTCCCATTCCTTGGCGGTCTCGAAGGCAAGGACGAGTTGCTGGGAGGGGTCGTTGGGGTTCATTCAGTTCCGGTTCACCACAGAGGCACAGAGCACACAGAGGAATACTATGATTTCAACACCAATATAGCAACGCAAGATCCGTCCTGCGCTGCTCGGTTCTCTGTGTGCTCTGTGCCTCTGTGGTGTGCATTTCTTCAAGCGCGCAGGATCTTTTCCATCGCCCTTCCCTTGGCCAGTTCATCCACCAGCTTGTCCATGCGGCGGATGTCGCGCATCAGCGGGTTTTCGATCTCCTCGATGCACACCCCGCAGATCATGCCGGTGACCTGGGTGGCATTCGGGTGCATGCGTGGCGCGGCGGCGAAGAAGGTCTTCAGGTCGCACTTGCTGGCAATTTGCTTTTGCAGGCCCTTGGTATCGTAGCCGGTGAGCCAGCAGAGTACTTGGTCCAGTTCAGCCTTGGTGCGGCCCTTCTTCTCCACTTTCTGCACGTACATGGGGTAGATGGAGGCGAAGGAGTAGGCGAAGACGCGGGCGTAGTCCTGGGTTTTCATGGAATGTCTGGACTTGCGAAGTAAGGCTTCAGGCGCGGGATCCAACGCGGCACATCTGCTTTGTACGCGCGGTAGTCCTGCCCGAATCTATGTTCCATGCTTGGTTCCTCAGCCAGGATAAAGTACACGGTGTTCACGGCGAAGAAGATCACGGCTTCCACGGCGATCCAACCTGACCTCAGCCAAAGTGCCTCGGCGCACAGGATGAGCAGCACCCCGGTGATCATCGGGTTGCGGCAATAGCGGTAGGGGCCGGAAACGATCAGTCGTTGTGTGGGGGTCCAGGGCGCCAGGGTTCCGTTGCCCCGCTTCACGAAAGCTGCCAGCGTGGTTGCGAACAGCAGCAAGCCAGAACAGAAGAGCACCACGGCCAACCATGACACAACGGTACCTGTCGGCATCCATGCTGGCGACCCTGCATGGATCAACCACGGGATCACGCAGGTAACGGTAACGGGAAGTATGAGCACGTCACGCACATGTTTCCATATCGGCGGTCCGGACCTCATCACTCCTTCACCGGGTTCTTCGTCGCTTTCTGCACCATCCTCACCACCTTCACATTCTTCCCCTTCTTAACTTCCTTCACCTTCTTCACCTCCCTCACCGGCCACCGCACCTCGATCTCCGCGCATTTCGCCTTCACGATCTCCTTTGCCAGCCCGGCGGGCAAGGGTTTTTCCGGCATGAACTGGATCGTGCCTTTGCTCACGATAAAGCCTTTCAGCTTCTCTTTGAACCCGGGCGGCACCGCGCCGTACAGCGCGCAGTGGTTCTTGGCCGCGCCGATGTACACCAACGGATGTCCATTGTACTTGAAGGCGGGCAGGCCGTAGCCGAAGTATTCTTCCGCGCCGGGGGCTGCGGCAAGGATATGCTTGCGCAGGATTTCCAAGGCCTTGCGCTGGTCGATCGGCAGCGCGGCCAGGTAGTCCGTTGTGTTTGCGGCTTTCATGGGTTGAGCGTTGGTTGCCTGCTGTTCTACTTGCCTTTGAACGCCTTCTCCAGCTCTGCGATCACCAGCTTCTTCATGCCCATCAGCGCCACCATCATGCGGTCATAGCCCTTGGCATCGCGCATCATGTCGGAGAGGTTGGCGGGGATCACCTGCTAGCTGAGGCCGTACTTGTCCTTGAGCCAACCGCAGATCTGTGCTTCAGGCGGACCACTGGCACTCAGCTTGTTCCAGTAGTGGTCGATCTCCTGCTGGTCCTTGCAACGCACCATGAGCGAAACAGCTTCGGTGAACTTGAACTGCGGACCGCCGTTAAGCGCCAGGAACAGCTCGCCGTCCAGCTCGAACTCGATGCAGAGCACCGAACCCACGGGCAGTCCGCTCGCCGTGGATACTTCCTCGGATACGACCGGCTTGCTGATGATCCTGGAATTCGGGAAGATGCCCATGTAGAAGGCCACGGCCTCTTCAGCGTTGCCAGGGAACCACAGGCAGGCTTGGGTGCGATGGAGCTTGCTCATTGGGGAAGGGGGGTGTTGCGGGGCGACTGTACGGATCTGAAGTTTCTTTTCCTCTGTGTTCTCTGTGCCTCTGTGGTGAATCCACCCACGACCTATTTCGGTCGTTGCGCCCTGTCTCGGATCGCTTCTTCCAGCACGCCCACGTTGATGTCCTTCAGGTTCTTGAACTTGATGCAGTAGCCGGTGACGCTGGCCTTGCCCAATTGTTTGCCGTAGGTGTTGGCGAGATGGTCCTTGTCTGCAAGGCCCATGATGTACACACTGATCCCCGTGGTGTTGGCGCTCAATCCGATGCGGTAGAATTCCTTCGTGGTTCCGTCGGCGTAGGTCATGGTCTGCGTGCCATAACCGATGTTCGGATTGGACACCACCTTGCCCTTGGCGTCCTTGCCATCGAGGAACCACAGCTTGCACTTTGGCATCACCTTCATGGTGAGGTGGTGAAGTGTGCGCAGGTCGCTTTGCTTCGGCCCGGGTTGGTCACCAATGTACCGATCGATCAGGTCCTGGATCGTCATAGCGGTGATGTGGATGATCCGTATTGCTCAGTGAAATGCTCGAGGCGGTCCAGGCATTCGCCCCAGCCATAGGCGTGTTCTTCGCAGTGAGCCACGGTGGCGAAGGTGGTCTGCTCCAAGGTGAGCAGGGTGGCCCCGCCTTGTTCCTTCAGCGTGATGCACACCACGGTATCGCACCAGATATCGCCGTCGTTGTCCTCGCGCAGCCAGGTGAAGACCAGCCGACGCGGCGGATCGATGTGCGTGTACTCGCCACGCACCCAATGGTCGCTTCCATCCGGAGCGCGCATGCAGAAGCGGTATGCACCGCCTACGCGGAAGTCCTGTTCGCAATGTGGCAGGGTAAAATCCTTCGGGCCCCACCAGCGTACCAAATGATTGGGATCGGTCCATGCGGCAAAGACCAGCTCGCGCGGTGCGTTGAGCGTGCGGGTGAGCACCAGGGTGCGCTTCGAGATGTCCGCGGTCGTTTCCATCAGCCGATGATCCAGTTCAACTCCGTCAAGTAATCCTTCGGGTCCTTCACCTCATCGGGATTGTTCAGGTAGCTCTCCCAGAAGCGGCCGGTTTCGCCATAGCCTTGCTCGCGCACCCACTTCTGCAACGCGCCCCAAGCCTGCCCCAGGTTGTCGTACGGCCCTTGGTGCACGCTGCGCACGACTTTCACAGCCGGCAGCTTGCCGTTGATCACCCGCCCTTCCGCCTTGATCGCCTTCGATACCGGAAATCCGATCTCGAAGTCGAAGCTGTCGCTCGGGCGCCGCTTGTGGTAGCTGAACATCGGCCCGGCGATGGCGATGCCTTGGCCGGTGATGGCCTTGATGACCTCCTGGATCGCGGGGTCCATGTATTTGCCCATGTCCTGGCAGGGGATCAGGAGTGGGATCACCGCTGTGGGGATCTCCTTTGTGGTGATGACTTCGGGTGGGGTGACCATGGGTTCGATGGTTGTCGTCGGGGCGGGAATGCTGAGCGAAGTCGAAGCACCCGCCCTTACTGAGTTTGGAGCGCGAGATCTCGCGCCCTTACATGTTCTTTATGAGTTGCTTCACGATCCGCTTCAGTTCCTTCTCATGCTTCTTCACATCCGCCATGCTGCTGAAGAGCGCGAGCCGACGACCATCCTTATAGTCGCCGGTGAGCAGGCCGCCCTGCTTCTCCACATCTGCGCCGCGCAGGAAGATGAGGCGTAGCGTGTCCTGCTTGAAGAAGTTGAAGCCGACGATGTAGCGCTTGTAGGTCTTCGGGTCGAAGGGCTCCATCTTTCCGGTGAAGTAGAAGCACGGCGCATTCCAGTAGATGCCCTCGCCGATCGACTTGTCCGCGGCCAGGATCACCTTGCGCAACTGTTCCGCAACGGGTTTGAGCGGATGCTTCAATGTCTTCATGTACGCATCCACCAGCTCCGGCTCGGAGACGCCGGAGAACAAAGCGTTCCCTGGCTTGGCCTTCCTGCCGGTGCGGGACGAAGACGTCTTGGAGCCTGACGCGATCTTCTTGGCCAGGAGCGCATCCAACTCCTGGTAACTGAACTCCAGTCCGCCTTCCATCGGCGATGCGAGCACCTCGTCGCGGGTCTTCCACGAGTCGTACCGCGCCGTGATCGTCATCAAGGTGGTGCCTTTCTTCTCGGTGAGCACCGTGGTCGACAACGCCTCGCCCGGATACCACGCAGGCTCGAAGACCTCCGTGTTCACGATGCGCTCCGGGCGCACCACCTCTTTGTACACACCGCTCAAGCCCATGCCATGGCCGGCCTGGTTTCGCCATGCGTAGCGGAACTTGCCGCCAACGCGGAGGTCGATCATGCAGGTGGTCATGGACCAGCCCGGTGGCCCGTTCAGCCACTTCTTCACCATGGGCGGTTTGCTCAACGCATCGAAGACCAGTTCGCGCGGCGCGTTGAAACTGCGGGTGATCAGGATGGCGCGGTCGCCATGGGGGGCAACCTTCACCTTGTTCGGGGTTGCTGTGGAAGTCATGGTCCATTCGGGTTGTATCGGATCTCACCACAGAGGCACAGAGCGCACAGAGGAGGATGCTTTCGCCAAGTCCTGTTTGAATTCTCCGTGTCCTCTGTGCCTCTGTGGTGAACCAGTATTTCAGGCTTGCGCCTCCGCATGCCGTTTGAACCGGTCCAGGATCGCTTGCCAGCCGCTGCGTTGCATCTCCACCGGGTTCTGCGCCTCGGCGTCGAAGGATTCCACTACGCGGGTACTGCCATTCTCCTCCGTGAAGAGGATCTCGCAGGAGCGGCCATCGCCCATGGTGAAGGCGATGCGCTTGTGCGGTTGCACATCGTCGTACACGCCGCCGAAGTCGAAGCTAAAGCTGTCGTCGCGTGCGGCCATGGTGCTGCTGAAGGTGCCGCCTGTGCGCAGGTCGTTGCTGGCCTTGGGGCAGTGCCAGTCGTCACTGGCGGCGTTCCATTGCGTGATGTGTTCGGGCTCCGTCCAGACTTTCCAGACGTGGGCCACGGGTTTGTTCACAAGGGCGGAGATGGTGATGCGGGTTGTAGTGGTCATGAGGTCGGGGTTGTTTGTCGGGGCGGGAAATTTCCCGCCCTTACTTGCTTTTAGTGGTTGGAGCACGAGATCTCGCGCCCTTATTTGTTGCTCGCGAGCAGTTCTTCCAGTTGGTCCAGTCCTTGCGTGAAGCCTTCCTTGAAGCCCATGGCCGTGATCTTCTCAAGATCTTCCTCGCTGTTGAAGCCGATCTGCACGCGCACCAAGGTGCCGCCATCCTGTGCGCTGAAGTTGTTCTCCCAGTTCATCCTGGGCATCGCGTCGATGGGCGTACCGTGCTCATCGCAGAAGCCATCGAACCCGGAGAAGGACGACTTCGGTTTCACAGCCGTATAGTCGAAGCGGCAATAGTGGCGGTCGCCTTCCGGGCCCTGCATGTAGTAGCGCCAGCTTCCGCCCACGCGGAAGTCCAGTGACTGGATGATGCACTCCCATGGCCTGGGGGCCCACCACTTGCAGAGGATGTCTGCCTCGGTCCATGCGGACCATACCGCTGCCAAGGGCGCGTTGAAGGAGCGTTCCACCGTGATGGACTTGTCCTCCTTCTTGACGATGAAGTTGAAGATGGCCGGGGTTGTCATGGCAGTCGGGGTTTTGTTGGGGCGCATCTTGATGCGCCCTTATTTGAAGTGTTTGGGGGCGTTTTCCTTCATGCCGAGATATTCGTCCAGCCTTGCAAGCGTTTGCTTGCCGCCTTCGATGGCGCGGTATTCCTTCACCACCAGGTCGCGTTCTTCGCGTGAAGTGAAGGTGGAATGCAGCGTGACGCGGGTCGATCCGCCGAGGTCGTCGAGCGTGATGTTCGCTTGGAACACGACGCGGTCATCATCACCGCCGTGATCATGCTCCATCCGTTCGGGTTCCACAATGCGTGTGAAGCGGATCCAGTTGGGATAGTCGCGTCCATCGGGCCCGTGCATGATGAACACCCACATGCCGCCCTCGCGGAACTCGAACGCCGAGGTGGTGATGGTGAAGCCGTTCGGCCCCCACCAATGCGCCAGGGCTTCCGCGGTGGCAAAGGCTTTCCACACCCGCTCGCGCGGGGCGTGTACTACGCGGGTGACAACGACCTCCCGATCACCCACCGCACCTTCCTGGATCTTAGTTGCCTTTTCCATGTTTCTTGCGTGATGACGCGGCTGTGGCCCGTGCCGGTTTCTCCTGTGCCTGCAGTTCCTTCAGGTACTCATCCAGCCGATCGAAGCGCGCCTCCCAGAACTGGCGGTACTGCTCCATCCAGTCAGTGGCCTCCTTCAGTGGCGCAGCCTTGATGGCGCACGGCCGCCATTGCGCCTCCTTTCCCCGGGCGATCAACTGTGCACGCTCCAACACTTTCAAGTGCTTGCTCACCGCCGGCAGGCTCATGCTGAAGGGCGCTGCCAGTTCGTTCACGCTCGCCGGACCGCTGGAAAGCCGCGCCAGGATGGCCCGGCGCGTGGGGTCGGCCAGGGCGGAGAAGGTGAGCGAGAGGCGGTCCATGGGGAGGCTGACGGGGCAAACGTAATTAACCGAAAGGTTAAATACAAGTGCCTTTGTGATCTTTCTTCCAATGGAGTACCGGATGCCCGGAATAGTTTTGGACTCGGCCCTTTACGGACATTCCACGCAGAACCACTCTTCACGGACCATGAACCATCCCAGCAACCTGAAATTGACCGTGGCCGGATGCGTGCTCGCGCTGCTCCCGGCCGCATGTACGAATACAGGCCCGGGCATGCTGTCGGCTACGGAGCGGGCCGACTTCCTCGCCCTGGGCGATTCCATATCGGCACAGGCCCAACAGGTCTTGCTGAAGAACGTGTCCGCAGCCATGCAGGCCGGCGGACCGGAGCACGCCGTGGCTTTCTGCAACACCCGGGCCGTGCCGCTCACGGATTCCGTGGCGGCCTTGTTCGAGGTGGACGTACAGCGCCTCAGCGACCGGAACCGCGATCCGGACAACGGGATCCGCCTGCCGCAGGACCGGGCCGCGTGGGAACGCTTCGCCAGCGACAAGTCCGCCTTTGTGCAACAGGATGCCGAAGGGGCCGTGTGGTACTACAAGCCGATCACCGTGGGCATGCCCACTTGCCTGAAGTGTCACGGCGGCGCGGAAGACATTGCGGAGGGCACCCGCGCCGTGCTTGCGGAGATGTATCCCCAGGACCGCGCGACCGGCTACCAACTGGGTGACCTGCGCGGCATGTGGAAGATCGGCCTGCGCCCCAAGCCGTGAGCATCCCTCAGTCCACGCGGTGCACCTCGATGCTCTTCAGCCAGTACACGTGGCGCGGGCCGGTCTTGGTGTCGTTCCGGCAGATCAGGATCATGTCGCCCTGGCGCACGATCGGCCGGTCCCGGCTCATCATTCCAATCCCACGCGACTGATACCCTCCGTCACGTGGGCCATACCTTTGTCCACAATTCATTCACATGGCCATCAACCGATCTGCGACCGCGTATTGGAAAGGAACCGGTAAAGAAGGCTCCGGGACCGTGAGTACCACAAGCGGTGTACTCGAACATACCCCTCACTCTTTTCACACACGTTTCGTGAGCGAGGATGGACTAGCAGGGACCAACCCGGAGGAATTGATCGCCGCCGCGCACGCGAGCTGCTTCACGATGAAAATGAGCTTCGTTCTGAATGCCGCTGGGTACACGGCCGACAACCTGGAATGTACAGCGACCGTTCGGATGGACAAGGTGGGCGAAGGCATGGGGGTGGTGGGGATCCACCTTGCCCTGAAAGCCCGTGTACCTGGTATCACCGAGGAGAAGTTCCAGGAATGTGCCGCCAATGCCAAGGAAAATTGCCCGATCAGCCAGTTGCTGAAGAGCGTGCCGATCACCCTTCTTGCCACCTTAGCCTGACACCGGCCCCAGAAGCGTGTCGGCATGGTTCATGCATTACCCATCCAGGACTGGCTCGCTCTTCACTTCCCGGTCATCGACGTTCGTTCTCCGGGTGAATTCCAACGGGGACATATCCCCGGAGCGACCAATGTGCCCCTCTTCAGCAACGAGGAGCGCGCCGTGGTCGGTACCATCTACAAGCAACAAGGTCGAGACCCGGCGATGTTGGAAGGCCTGCGTATCGTCGGGCCGAAACTGGCCAACCTTGTCGAAATGGCCCACGGTGTTGCACGCGAAGGCCGCATCAGGGTGCATTGTTGGCGCGGTGGGGAGCGCAGCGGAAGCGTCGCGTGGTTGCTGGACAAGGCGGGGTTCGCGGAGGTGGCCACCCTTCGTCAAGGCTACAAAGGGTTCCGGAACCACGTGCTCGCTGGGTTCGTCGGACCGATCGAACTGCGGGTACTTGGTGGCTACACCGGAACTGGCAAGACGGAGACGCTCAAACATCTATCGGACCGGGGCGCACAGGTCCTCGATCTTGAGGCATTGGCCCACCATAAAGGATCCAGCTTCGGCGGGATCGGCGAGGCCCCACAACCGACCACCGAGCATTTCGAGAATCTCCTCTGGAACGCAATCCGTGATCTGGACAAGGCACGACCGGTTTGGGTGGAGGATGAAAGCGCCATGATCGGGCGCGTCAGCCTGCCCCGGAACCTGTTCGGGCAAATGCGGGCTGCGACCCTATATTTCGCCGATATGCCAGTGGACCAACGGATCGAGCGGTTGTTGGAGGATTATGGCGGTTCACCGCCTGAACAATTGGCAGAAGCCCTTGTTCGGATCGCAAAGCGGATCGGGCCGCAGCATTGCCAGCGCGCCTTGGAAGCCTTGGGGCACGGGGACCTTCGCACCGTGGTGTCCATCACCCTGGATTATTATGACCGGTCATACCGCCACGGCGTTTCAAAACGCGACCCAGGCCGTGTGGTCGTACTACCGGCCGCAGCCGACGACCTGCCTGGCCTTGCCGAACGCTTGATCCGACTCCCATGAACAACGAACCGGACGGCCCGATCCGACTTACCCGTTTCAGCCACGGGGCCGGTTGCGGCTGCAAGATCGCCCCCGCCCTGCTCGAAGAGATCCTGCATGGCGAGGTGGCCACGCTCACCGATCCCGCCCTTCTGGTCGGCTATGGCTCACGGGACGATGCTGCCGTCTATTCCATCGGCGATGGACGCTGCCTCATCAGTACAACGGACTTCTTCCCACCGATCGTGGATGATCCCTTCGATTACGGGCGGATCGCCGCGACCAATGCGCTGAGCGACATCTACGCCATGGGTGGTCGACCACTGCTTGCCGTGGCGATCCTCGGTTGGCCCATCGAAAAGCTTGGGCCGGAACCTGCGCGCAAGGTCCTGGATGGCGGACGTACCGCCTGTGCCGAGGCCGGCATCGCGCTGGCCGGTGGTCACAGCATAGACGCACCGGAGCCTTTTTTCGGCCTGGCGGTAACGGGTGAAGTGGCCGAGCACCATGTGAAACGGAACGACACCGCACGTGTGGGTGACCTGCTCTATCTCACCAAACCGATCGGAGTGGGCATCCTCAGTACGGCCATGAAGCGGGGCATCCTTCCGAAAGGATCCGAAAGGACACTTGTGGATACCATGACCAGGATCAACAGTGTCGGCACCACGCTCGGAACCATGGATGCGGTACACGCGATGACGGACATCACCGGTTTCGGCCTGTCCGGGCATCTACTCGAAATGTGCGGGACCAACCTTTCTGCCGAACTGGTGTTCGACGCGATCCCGGTATTACCCGAGGTGCTCCAATTGATCGCACAGGGCTGCTACCCGGATGGCGCCTTGCGCAACTGGAAGAGCCATGGCCACCTTGTCCAAGGCGCTGATTCGATGGAACGGATGTTCGTGATCGCAGACCCACAAACGAGCGGTGGCCTGCTGATCGCTTGCGATCCGACCCATTCCCACGACCTGGAACAGGTACTGTTGGAACATGGTCTTCCCGGTCAACGGATCGGAACCATGACCCGGATCGGGCCGCACCCGTTGGTATTCGTACGCTGACCTACCCGTTTTCAAGTTCCCCTACCTTTAGCCCCGATGCGGATCCGCATCGCGAAAAACAGATTGAACATGGCGAATGTTGGACTGGGTGAGAAGAACGTCGACCTTTTATTGATCCAATACCGGGCCGAACGGAAACGGTTGATGTTCCAATTGGAGGTCGTGCGCAGGACGATCGGCGAATTGGAGGCCTTGCGGACCAAGGCCGTGGAGACCGTGGCCGAACCCAAGCAGAAACGTGGTCCGGGAAGGCCGCGCAAACAGGTGTCCGAGGGGGAGCACAAGCCGCTGCGGACCCGGAAGAAAGGTCGCAAACGTGGTCGACGGAAGGGTAGTAAGACCGGAGGATACCGCCTTACGGATTGGGATCAGTTGGTCCTGGATACCATCAAGAAGAATGGGCTTCTTCCCAAAGAGACCATCCTGGAACATGCGCATACCTGGGCAATGACGAACGCTAAAAAGATGCCACCTGACGAGATCGCGGTGAAGATCACCCGTTCGCTCCAGAAGCTCAGCGGTACACGGGGTATGCTCGGAAAACATCGCACCGGCCTGCGGCGTGGCTATCATTATGGACTGAAGGATTGGTTCTTCGCCAGTACCGGTGCATTGCGAAGGCAGCACCTGGACAAGTTGGTGATCGCGCCCAAGGATTGATCGCCCTGCGGCCATGATCCACCGCACCGGTCCGTTCCTGGCCCTCCTTGCCTGGGGTCTCTGTGGCGCGGTCTGTGTTCCTCCCCTGCGTAGCACGGATCACGACCTGCAGCAGATGGTCCTCCCTCCGGGTTTTCGGATCGAGATCCTTGCCGAGGACGTTACCAACGCACGAGCCATGTGCTGGGGGGACAAGGGGACTTTGTTCGTGGGAACTCGTGATGAAGGGGTCGTTCATGCCTTGCGCGACACCGACGGGGATGGCGATATGGACGAACGGCACATCATCGCCCGTGGGCTCAACATGCCGGTGGGGGTGGCCTTCAAGAACGGCGACCTGTACGTCAGTGCAGTGGATCGTATCCTCAAGCTCCCGGACATCGAGGAACACCTGGCGGAACCGCCGGTCCCGGAGGTCATCACCCAGCAGTTCCCGACCGAAGAACACCATGGCTGGAAGTTCATCGCTTTCGGACCCGATGGGAACCTATACGTGCCCATTGGTGCGCCATGCAACATCTGCCTCAGCCAGGATAGCCTCTTCGCCACCATCACGCGCATCGGATCCGATGGCAGCGACCTGCGGATCGTGGCCAATGGGGTGCGCAATTCAGTGGGTTTCGACTGGCACCCCATTACGAAGCAGCTCTGGTTCACCGAGAATGGCAGGGACTGGCTCGGCGACAACAGCCCGGATTGTGAACTGAACATCGTGAGGACCACCGGAGCACACTACGGCTATCCCTTTTGCCACGCAGGTACCATCGCCGACCCGGAATTCGGGCAACAACGCGGCTGCGAGGAGTTCGTCGCTCCTGCTGCGAAACTCGGACCCCATGTGGCTCCCTTGGGTTGCCGCTTCTATACCGGTACCTCCTTCCCTGCCCGTTACCGGAATGCCCTGTTCATCGCTGAGCACGGCAGTTGGAACCGGACCACCCCGATCGGATACCGCGTGGTCGTGGCCTTTCCCCGGCCGGATGGGACCGCCGAGGTGGAGGTCTTTGCGGAGGGTTGGCTCCGGGATGGGCGCAAGACAGGCCGCCCGGTGGATGTGCTCCCGGCTCCTGATGGAAGCCTACTGGTGAGCGATGATGCGGCCGACCGGATCTATAGGATCTCGTACACCGGCGAATAACGGCATCCACCTCCAAGCAGGTGCGGGAAAATTCTCATGGGACCTGTGACCCCGTGACACTTTGCCGTCACAATGGGGACGAACGCGGTCAGGAAGGGAGAGTCCGGGCCGTGTGGATCCTTGAAGCGCCTTCGGGCGCTTCTTGTATTCCGGGGCCATGCCCAGCAGTGATCGGCATACCGATCGTTGATAGAGTTCGGCTCCTGGAAGCGCTTCCCCCTGTGCGGTCAGCCGATCTTTGTGCAATGCGCTTCCTCCTGCTCACCCCTCTCCTTTTCACCATTCTATCGAACCGCTCCATGGCCCAGGACCACGGGTTCGGGTTGGGAGTGATGATCGGCGATCCTACCGGGCTCAGCGGTAAAGTGTGGACCGGCGGTGATCAGGCCATCGACTTCGGACTGGCCTGGGGGCCTTGGCGGTCAGGTTACCTGCATGCCCATGCGGACCTGCTCTTCCACAACATGGACCTGATCCCTGTGAGCGTGGGCAGGCTGCCCCTGTACTATGGACCAGGGATCCGCATGAGGGCCTGGAACAACGGCCGATACTGGTATCGGGGGCGCTATTACGACAACCAAAGCACATACGTGACCGTGGGGGTGCGCTTTCCCGTGGGACTGGCCTACCTCGTCGAGAATGCCCCGGTGGACATTTTCGTGGAGGTGGCCCCTACGCTTGATCTGATCCCCGGCACCTACCTGAATTTTGATGCCGGCCTCGGTGTGCGCTACTACTTCCAGTGAAGGGTCGCCATGCTTGCCAGGACCTCCCCGCCAACGACGTGTGATCCAACAACACGTACATGCCATAGGTTGTCGCTGTGCCCAGCGTCGCTCCCGCAAGGATGTCCTCGCTGAAGTGCTGTGAGAGATACACCCGGCTGTAGGCCAGGACCACCGCAACGACCCCTAAGGCCAAGCTCCAATTCCGCTGGTCGATCAACACCGCCAGCGCCATGCACATGCTGAACGCGGCCGTCGCGTGACCGCTGGGAAAGCTGAAGTGATGATGCAAGGTGACCCCATCGACCCAGTGCATGTCCCCGAGTTGTTCCTTGTACATGAATGGACGGTCCTGGTCGAATAGGCGTTTGAGGATCTGGACCACGATCGCACTGATGCCACAGCTCCCACCCACCATCAGGAACGCCCGCAAATTCACAGCGAAGAGCAAGGCCAGGGCGATCACCGTCGGCACCAGGCCGTCGGCAAGGTGGGTGACCGTACGGAAGAACGCATCCATCAATGGCGCGTGGATCACATGCATGATCCGATGGAGTTCCAGCTGTTCCGTGGCCAGGACCGCACCCAGTAGCACCATGGTGTAGATCCCCCATGTGAACAGGAAGGGGTGGATGGACTTCTTCAAGTACACCCCGCGAAACTAACCGCACTTCCGATCTTGCAGTCCCCCACCCACCTGCCACTGATGTTCACCACATCGATATTCCGTGTACCGCTTTCCGCATTCCTCGCGATCACAGCCATGTTCCACGTTTCCGCTCAGAGTTTCACGCAGACCTTTGGCGGCGCCGGCGCACAGGATGGTGTGGGGGCATGGCCGGTGAACAATGGATACCGGGTCGCGGTTCGCACACATGAAGGTGCCGACCAACGCTTTTACGGTGTGCTCCATTCCACAACGGGTTCAGGCTCCTTGGCCGGATCCAACACATGGCCTTTTCCGGGGAATACGTTCCTTCAGAATGCCGCACCTGCCCCGGATGGTTCGTCCTTCGTGCTCGGCAGTGCGTTGCAAGCCGGTATCGGAAAACACGATGCCTTCTTCTCCAAAGTGGGCTCCGATGGGGCCATCGCATGGACCCAAAGTCCCTCACAGCCCGGTTCACAACAACTTTTTGGTGGGGTCGCATTGTCCGATGGTGGTGCTGTGTTCTGTGGGCTGATCGATACAGCATCCTTCCACCAACCCTTTGCCATTCGGTGCGATGCCAGCGGGAATATCCTTTGGTCGTACACCGAACCAACACCGATCCATGCCGAGGCGTATGCTGTGGCTGCGGATGGTGGACATCTCCTGTTCACGGGTCGTACATCCACCTTCAGCGGGCATGACGATATGTTGCTCTTCAAGACCGACATGAACGGCAATTCGATCTGGTCCAGTTCTTTCGGCGGTTCCGCCACGGATGTTGGTCGGTCGATCTCCCCTCTCGGTTCGGGTAACTATGTGGTGGCGGGTTGGTCCGATTCATTCGGGCCAATGGATCAGTCCAGCTCACGCAGGGTTTCCCGAGCATACCTCGTAGCCTTCGATATGAATGGTGATACGCTATGGACACGCACGGTGGGCGATACCACCTACGACCAGCACGTCCATGCGATGGATCGTCTCCCATCCGGCGAGTTGGTCCTGGCAGGTGAGCGCCGAACCTTGACGGGGTCCGATGCGGTGGTGCTCAAGATCACCGCGATCGGCGATGTTCTCTGGGAACGGGTATTCGACCTTGGACGCGAGGATCGACTAACGCACGTCACCGCACTTTCAGATGGCTTGATCGCCACCGGGTGGTCCTTTGGTGAATTCGGTCGACAGGTCCTTCTCATCCGCAGGAACCCTGACGGGAATTGATACCTCTCTCCTTGAGCTGGGATGATCCTGGTTGTACGGGTGCATGGCAGCGCTGTGCCCGGCCAATGGGGAGACTTCAAGAGCAGCCAAAGACCGGTAGCTGATCGCGCACACAGCCTTACAGCCGTCCGTCAACTCCCGGTCATCCTCCATTCCGTCGCCTCCTCCGTATCATCGGCCCATGTGCCACCCAATGCACCTGAGCTACCCAGGCTGCTCCATGTGCGGTGACAGGGCTACGGCAGTTGTTCGGCCCTGGAGTTGGTCGGGATCACCCCTCCGATGTTCATCAGTATCGGGTCGCGATCATTGTTCTGCCCCGCATATTTGATCACCCCATCCAGGTTCACATCGCGCAGGTCATATCCGGTCGTGGTGTTCGTCGGGATGGCACCTCCGATGGCTTGCAGGATCGGGTCCCGATCATTACCGGCTCCGGCATACAAGAGCCAGGCATCGCGCTGTGCATTCCCGGCCCAAAGTGCGCGTTTGCCATTGGGCAGCCCGTAGCGGGCATCCACACCGTAGGTGGGTTCGGTGGCCAGGGTGAAGTCCACCAGGACTTCGCTGGGGCCCATGGCTTTGGCCGAGAAGGTCATCACACCAAGGTGGTTCCTATGCCTCACTGCGATATGGTACTCGGCAACGGGTACGTTGAACAGGATCCGAGGGTAACCATCGACCCCGATGATGTCGCCATCGCGTTGCAGCAAGGCGCTCTTGGTGGCCACCACTTGTGTGGGATCGATCTTGTTCCGCAGTTCGACCAACACCCAATCGACCACTGCGTTCTTGCCTGTCACCGATGCCAAACTCCCAGGCAGGGACTCACCACCACTGCCCACCAGACCAAAGCCGAGGCCCGCGTAAGGTTCGGCGGTCGGTACAAGCCCCCCCAGGCGCAGATCATCGGCCATCATGCCGGTAGCTTCTTTCCAGGGGCCCTGCAAGGTCATGCGTACCCGCACACTGGGTGAACAATCCTGCCAACGGGCCAGGGCACTCCCTGGTACGATCGTGCGGGTACTGTTGGAAGGTGTTTGCCAGAACAAGCTCACATGGTCCCCACCAACACCCTCCTTGTTCAGGATCTCCACGTAATAATGCACACCCGCCTGCAGGGTGATGGTGGCACTGGTCTGCTCCGGATATTTGGTGAACTCCGTGGGATTGGACCAACCCGGTACCTGGCAGATCAGTCGCTTGAATTGCGGTTCGGCATTCAACCCGAGGTATACCACGGACTGGTCATCCCCGGTCACCGTGAAGGTGTAGTTCCCGGTCTGTGGGGCGATGATGTACCCACGGATGCGTTGCCCGTATGTATTGGCCACGTTCACCGGCGAGGTGAGCGAGGTCGGATAGGTCGTGGAAGAGGGGCTGTTCGGGAAGTTCGGGCTGCTCAAAAGATCGTTCACCGTACTACCGCTCACATTGTTCCACACCTCGCGAAGTACCGAACCGCTTGCCCCGATGCACTGGGGTGGATCCAGGGAAAGCACGGTTACCGTTCTAGTGACCTGCCCGGTCAATCCATCCTCGTCCGTCACGGTCAAGGTGACCTGGTATACGCCCATTTCCGAGAACACCTTGGTCATGACCGGATCCTGCCCGAAGGTGCCGTCGCCGAAATCCCATTGGTAACCGACGATCCCATCCGGATCGAAGGACATACTGCCATCGAAGTTCACCAACAAGGGTCCCATCCCGGCCGTCACATCGGCATTGATCACAGCTTGCGGTGCGATCGCATAGCATCGCGGCAATAGCGTCCGTTCATCGCTTCCCGTCAGACCTGCAGCATCGGTCACATCCAGTGTCACCTTGTAGTAGAAGGTCTCGCCATTGCAGCCTGCGCCACTGATCACAGCGGAGGTATTCACGTTCGCATCGATGGCCTCCGGGTGGTTGTGTGTGTTGTGGTAGAGTGTGGTGCGCCAGGCATAGGTAAGCTGTGCAGGGCCGTGCTCCTGATCGGTGACCGCGGCTTGCAACTGGAACGTGGTATCCACATCCAAGGGGTAGTAGGCCGGAACCGGAATGCTGGTGATATCGACCACAGGTGGGGTATTGTTCACCGAGATCAACAGATTCTGCGTTGCGGTTTGTCCGGCATTATCGGTCACGGTGAGCACCACATTGAAGCTCGTCGGTACACCTGAAGGCGCGGTGAACACCCGCGTAGGGTTCATCTGCGAACTGGTCCCGTTCCCGAAGTTCCAGCCATAGGTCAGCGTTCCTCCTTCGGGATCGGAACTGCCGCTGCCATTGAAGGTAACGGACAACGGGCTCGTACCGTACTGTACCGATGCCGTTGCCACCGCCACCGGTGGCAGGTTCACCGAACCGTTGTAACAGATTCGGCGCACCGCGTTCGCGTCGTACTTGATGTAGCTCACACATCCATCAGGACCCGCCCCGATCCATGTGATCGGACCCAGCCCCGAAGCGAAGTCGTGTACGCTCACCAGTTCTTCCTGGGCGTTGTACTTGAACCGTCGGATCCAACCGCCCGCGTAATCACCCACGAAGAGGGAGTTGTGGTACTCGATGGGCATGTTGGGCGTGGCCATGAAGGCTCCGGCCATGGCCGCATTTCCACCGAAACGTGGTCCCGGCACCGGCGAGTCCGGCCAGTCCAGGTCGTAGGAGTACGGTTGTCCCGCGTTGAATCCAGGCACACGCGACTGATTGCCATGCACCCAATCCACTTCCGGGCGTTCGTGCAGGAAGGTGGTCACCGTGGATGGCAGGTACGCACCCGGAATGCAGGGACTCGGATGGGTGTTGATCACCTGCAAGGTGGCTTGCTTCAGGATATCCCTGAATCGCAGGTATTGTTGGGTGCAGTTCACCCCGTCGTAGTGCGGATTCGGTACATCCAGGTTCAGCGTGTTCGCATTCGTATAGGCGGTGTTCTCCCACATCCCCTCGAACAAGGGCCAGCCGAAATTCAATCCGGGCTCATCGCATACGTTCAATTCCTCCCACTGGGTCCAGCCCACATCACCGATATAGAAGATGCCCGGATCGCCGACCGCAGGGTCCGTGCTGCCACTGCCGGGTTTATAGGTCATGCGGTACGGGTTGCGCAGACCCAACGCCCAAACACGCGACTTGGGCGAACGTGGTGCGGCCGCATCGTAGAAAGGATTGCTCGGTACACCATTGCCGGTATTCGGATCCAGCCGCAACATTTTCCCGTTGTGGCAATTGAGCAGTTGGGCGCGCATGGCACCCACGTCCTCATTCGGTCGCATGAGGCTATCGGCCAGTGCGGCACTGTCGTACGTGTCCGGCGAGTTCCCGGTATCCACATTGTTGTAGCTCGCTGCGTCGCCCACCGTGGCCAACAAGGTGCCGTCACGCCCGAAGGCCAGCGATCCCGTGCTGTGCGATTCATGCAGCAGTACGATACCCGTCTTCTTGGTCTCTCCCAACAGGACCACGCGCGATCCCGGGTCCACGGTGTTGAAGCTCGGACCGATGGCCGTGTACCGGGAGATCCGCATGATCGTCGCTGCGTAGTACTCGTTGGTGGTCGGGTTGTAGTTCGGTGTCCCGAAGTTCATCAAGTGGTGGCGGTCCACCATGTACATGAGGTAGATCCGGCCGTTGCTCAGGAAATTCGGATCCAATGCGAAACCCAGGCAACCATGGTCCCGCCAGTTGCCCACCTCTTCGCTGATGTCGATCAATGGCTGGGCCAGCCGCACACCGTTCTCGATGATCCACACCTTTCCCCCTTTCTCCCATACATACTGCCGGCCATTCGCATCCCAGGTCACCCCCACCGGTTGGTTGAAGGTGCCACCAGGCAGCGTGGCCTGACTGAAGTTCGGTTCGAAGGTCTGGCCTTGGCTTCCTGGCACCAGAAATACGACCGAGCACAGGACCATGAACCACTGGATCAAGGAGCCGACTTGAGGACTTTTCATTTCGATGGATGATGAATTATTCCCGACGGAACGGAATTTCGGTTCGGCAAATTACACTTTTCAGGAAGTGGCGGTCAAGTAGCCTGCTGGTGTGACCGATCCGCGAAACCGCTATCCTTCCTCAATAGGCGACCATCCGAGCCACCTTGGAATGGTCAGGCCCACCGGGATCGGTCGGCTCCAGGAACAGATCCCTCTTGGCCGAAACATGGTGCTTCCCTGACGATCCCGATCAAGGTTCATGGGTACTTTCGCGCCTCGAAACAACCATGAGAGCCCTCGCCCTACTCCCCCTGCTGGCCGTTGCCTGCACCACGCCACCTCCCCCCACCGACCACACCACCCCGACAGCCGATACGTTGGTGGTGAAGGACACCTTGATCGCCGAGGGGGAGAAACACTTCAAGAGCCTGAAGAAGTTGACCTTCGGTGGCGATAATGCCGAGGCCTATTGGAGTTTCGGCGGGGATAAGCTCATTTTCCAGGCCACCAACCCGGCTTGGGGCGAGAGCTGCGACCAGATCTATGTGTTCAACCCGTTCACCGATGATCTGAAGGCCAACCCACCCCAGAAGATCAGCATCCATGGCGGCCGCACCACCTGCAGCTATTTCCTGCCCGGCGATAGCCTGGTGCTCTTCGGGAGCACCCACCAAGGGGACGCGGCATGCCCGGCCCACCCCGAACGGCGTAGCGACGGCAAATACGTTTGGCCCATCTACCCCACCTTCGACATTTACGTGAGCGACCTGAAAGGGAACATCCGCCAACAACTCACCAAGGCTCCGGGTTATGATGCGGAAGCCACCGTGAGCCCGAAAGGCGACCGGATCGTGTTCACCAGCATGCGCGATGGCGACCTGGAACTGTACACCATGAAACTCGATGGCAGTGATGTGAAGCGCGTGACCAATACGCTGGGCTACGATGGTGGTGCCTTCTTCAGTCCGGATGGCACCAAGCTGCTCTGGCGGGCCAGCCGCCCCAAGGACGATGCAGAGGCCGCGGAGTATAAGAAGCTGTTGAAGGAAGGACTGGTGATGCCCACGAACATGGAATTGTACGTGGCCAATGCCGACGGCACCGATGCCCACAAGGTGTCGGACCTGGGCCAGGCGAACTGGGCCCCGTTCTGGCACCCGAGCGGGCAGAAGATCATCTTCGCGAGCAACCACACGGCCACCCGTGGCTTCCCCTTCACCCTGTACTTGATCAATACCGATGGCACCGGTCTGGAGCAGGTGAGCTTCAGCGACCAGTTCGATGCATTCCCCGTCTTCAGCCCGGATGGCAAGCACCTCGTATTCAGCAGCAACCGCGCCAATGGCGGCAACCGCGAAACGAACCTGTTCCTGGCCGAATGGCAGGAATGATGATCGGGAGCGGAGCGTACCATGGGCATGGCTGAACCGGGATCTCGGAAGCGCGGCTGGATCCAACGCCTTGGCGAACGCTGGGGAGTTGGGCCTTGGCAGGTACTGGTGATCCTGCTGGTCTTCGCTTGTACGGGCACCACTGTTCTCCTGTTGAAACGTCCCGTGGTCGCCTATTTCGCAGGCGATGAGCAACAGCCGGTGCTTTTCACCGTGCTCTATTACCTGCTGATCCTGCCGATCTATAACCTGTTCCTGCTGATCTACGGTGCCCTTTTCGGTCAGTTCCGGTTCTTCTGGGCTTTTGAGAAACGGTTCTTCAACCGGATCCTCGGTCGTAAGCATCCGAAGTGATCGGCCTCTCGTTGGGGTCGGGCCTTCTGCCCCCAGTGGAAGATCGGAGCACCTACCTTTCCACACCGATCAAGGCAGGTGGTGCGAAGGTGAGCCGGTGCACGGGTTCTCATTCGCGCACCCACCGACCCTTCCACCCATGATCGACCGGTTCTTTTCCACCGGCTCGTAAGCGCGTTGGCCTTGGTCATAGCGACCGGACGTGAGCCTTGCCTTTCGACAGGGCGCTGACCACACGGGCCAATGCGCGTTTGGGGTCGCGGCGTAGCGCACACTCCCAAACGGTGTAGACCGCCCACCCATCCTTGCGCAGTGCGGCGGCTTTTCGTTGGTCTCTGGCCTTATTCGCATCCAGCTTTCGATCCCAGAAGATCCTGTTGTTCTTGGGCCGTCCCGGGGTGCAGTGCGGACAGCCATGCCAGAAGCAGCCATGTACGAACAGTGCGATACGACGGCCTACGAAGGCGATATCCGGTCGGCCCGGCACACGATCATAGTGAAGCCGGTATCCGGTGTGGCCCGCCCTACGTAACGCAGCCCGTACGATCATTTCCGGCCGCGTGTTCTTCGCCCGGATCCGGCTCATCGTCGCGCTCACACGCGGATCGTGCGGTACCGGAGCCCTTCCATCGCGTTTGTACGCCATGTGGGCAATGTTATACCCTTTCGCCATTCAGAGGCACCTGATGATGCGCCACTATTTTTCCATGTGACGATACCGCAAGGCCGCTGCGAAGCGGGGCCTACGGATCGAGACCGGTGGTGAAGCAATGCGGAAAAAGGGCAAGCCGATAGGGCTATACCTTACTGCGAGATGGTATCGGTGCAAGAGATACGGGAACGAAAGCCCCGCGATCCGGTTGGAACCGCCGTGGGCTAATCCAGTTTGCCACGCGCACCCGTTTGGGCGAGCTGCTCTGCCTGGATGCCTTTCTGGTACACCTCCTGGGTGCAAGTGAGCCCGTTCTTGAAGTAATACTGCCCACCCCACTTGTGGGTCACCTTGCGGTATTCCTCCATCTTGGCCCCGGTCTTCACCGTGACCACCGTGATCACCCGGCTGGGTTCCACCAGGGTTTGTTGGTCCATGGTCACTTCAGCGACCTCCTCGACCACTTCTGGACGGTCCTCCGCACTGGCGTTCACCCGGGCGCGTTCCACACGCGATGCCTCCTCACGGACCACCGGCTCAATGGTGCGGCGACCATCCTCGCCCGTATTGGCCTGGCTGGCTATCGCGTTCCGCTGCACCGGTGGTGGCGCGATCCTGCGTTCCGGTCGGGGTGCCGCTGTTGGGGGCCGTTCCGCTTGCACGACCGCAGGTGGCGCAGGTACCGGTTCCGGTGCCTCCTTCTGTGCCTTGGCCGCCGCCTCCGCATCTTCCTTGGCTTTGGCACGTGCCGCTCGTTCAGCAGCTTCGGCGTCGGCCTTGGCCTTGGCTTCCGCTTGTTTGGCCGCTTCGGCCTCCTGCTTCGCCTTGGCGGCCGCCTGTTTGGCAGCTTCGGCATCGGCCTTGGCCTTGGCCTTCGCTTCATCCGCTGCACGCGCCTCCTCCGCTTTGGCGTTCGCCGCTTCGTCCTTCTGTTTCTGTTCAACCTTGGCAAGCACCTCCTGTAGCTGCGATTGGATCGACTTGGTGTAGTCCGTATCGTAATCGAAGTCGCCCGTCTTGTCGTCGTACCGGATCATGCCCACCGGTTGGTTGAAGACCACGATGTTGATGTCATCGTACTGCTTGAACAAGGAAACCGCGAAGTCGAATGGCGTGAATCCCGCAGCCGCCGCATCGGCCGGTGCATGGGTGTTGAACGAGATCTTCTTCGCCACGTACCCGCTCTTCTCGAAGGAGAGCACGTAGTTGTGCCCGATCTCCAGGTCCAGCGAGAATTTGTTCAGTCCATCGGTCAGGGTCCGCTCCTTTGCCCCATCCTTCATCACCACCACACGTGTGCCTGACATATCCCCCGATTCGATCTTCAGTCGACCATTGACCATGAACCGGGATTGTGCGTAAGTGAGCATCGGGACCATGGAGGTCGCCAGGAAGAGCAGGTGGCGCCAGGTGAGCCTGGACGAGTGGTACATGCGGTGTTGCGAACTTGTTGCGGACGGTTTACGTATCAACGGCCACGATTGTTTCCCATGATGCGCTCGATCCCCCTTGGCGTGGTCTGCACCCTTCTCTCACTCAGGTCACTGGCCCAGTTGCCATCGACCGATCCATTGAACGCACACTTCGCCGGCCTCGTGGTCTTCCGCGTGGACAAACACGACCGCCTCGTACTCGATATCAGCGACCAGGGTACACGGATCAGGCAGGATGACATGGACCCGCTCGACCTGGATCCCAGTGCCATTGATCTCGCTCCGGAAGAGGACGGCATTGTGCTGAAGTGCCGAACGGACCGTTCCCAGTGCATCACCAAGGAGATATTCAAACTCGATGTGGTGCGGGTGACCAGTCGTGTGACGATACCACGCCCACCGGGTGATCCGGATGCAACCGGAGCCGTGCGCCTGCTCAAGGATTGGTTGGCGGCGGCCCAAGCCCATGGTGATCAAGCCGAGAATGGAACCACCCGGCCTTCCGTGCGTAAGAATGTGCCATGAATAGTCGAACGATATCCGTGCTGACCGGTGTACTGCTGGTCACTACAGCCCTCAGGGCACAGGAACTCGCGGCGACCAATGCCGCGAAGGAGGTGGACAACTGGTATAAGGAAGGTGAGCGTACATACCGCTCCGGGGACCATGCGGCCGCGGTCGTCCTGTTCTCGAAGGTCCTGACTGCGGATCCCGGGCACCAGAACGCGCACCTGCAACGCGGGTTCTGCTACAGCCTGCTTCGCGAGTACGACAAGGCGGTGATCGACTTCACAGCGGTGATCGCAACGAAGAACGACCATACCTGGGCTTATACCAGCCGAGGAAGTGCCTACACCAAACTCGGTCAGCACGACCTTGCGATCGCCGACTTCAACCGGGTGTTGGAACTCGACCCCAAGAACCAGGAAGCCCTCAACAACCGGGGCTGGGCCAAAAAAGCGACCGGCGATCAAAGCGGTGCCTGCCAGGACTGGAACACCAGCAAGCGCATGGGCAATGCCGAGGCCAAGATCATCCTGAAGAACAACCACTGCAAATGAACCTGAAGAAGACCCTTCTGCTCATCGTGCTGCTGCTCGTTGCTTTCTGGGCCGGGGCACAGGACCAGAGCTACGCCGATTGCCTCATGAAGACCGCCAGTCGATGGGGCGCACCGTGTGAGAAATGCGAGTATTACAAGGAGATGTACAAGCGTGATCACAGCGGCACCTACCAGATCGACCTGCAGAACAGCTGCTCGGACATGATCGAGGTGAAAGTGGCCATGCAGGAAGAGAACGGTAACTGGCGCACCTTCCCGATCAAGGCCCTGGGCCCACGGGAGACCATGACGGCCTTCGCCTGCAAGGGCACGGGCAAGTACATGTATTGGGTGCGCAAGGTGAACGACACGGAGATCATCCTACCCTCTGACCAGGAGATCCTGAGCGAATATCGTTCGCGTTGAGGATCAGCTCTTTTCAGGCAGAAGCGACGATCCGTCCGCTGTTTTCAACAGGGATCGTTGATCCTATCCACGGGTTCCGTCTCAACTGAGCCGTTGCCATGACCACCTTTGGGGAAACCCGACGGACCATGGCCGCATACTTCCACATCGACCGCACCGAGAATTCACCAGGGGTGGATCTTGATGTGGATAACGGGGTCATGGAGTTCATCGGACGTTCACTTCCACCGAACAGCGAACTCTTCTACTCCCGGGTGTACAACTGGCTGGATGAATACCTGGCCCGCGACGGCCGGGAGACCACCGTGAACATGCGGCTCGACTATCTGGACACCAGTTCGAGCAAACATATCTACAACATCTTCTCTCGGCTTGATGCGGCCACCGCACATGGCCGTGCCGTTAAAGTGAACTGGCACTTCGAGACCGGTGATGAGGAGATGGCCGAGACCGGTAAGGACTACGAGAGTCTTTTCCAACTCGATTTCGAGTTCATCGAGGTGGAGGAGCTGTTCTGACCGAGAATAGTAAGGGAATAACGCGTGGTGAGTGCTGCCCATGCAGCAGCACTCGCCACTCCCTTGCTCTCCACGCGTGTTCTACAACAGGTCGTTCGCCAGGTTGGCCAACGGGCTGCGCTCGCCTTTCTCCAGCGTGATGTGCGCGAACAGCGGATCGCCCTTGGCCTTGTCGATGAGGTAGCTCAAGCCATTGCTCTCCGTATCCAGGTACGGTGTGTCGATCTGGTGGATATCGCCGGTGAAGACGATCTTGGTGCCTTCCCCTGCCCTGCTGATCACCGTCTTGATCTCCAATGGGGTGAGGTTCTGTGCCTCATCCACGATGAAGAAGATGTTGCTCAAGCTACGACCCCGGATGTAGGCAAGGGGTGCGATGGCGATCTTCTCGTTCTCCAGCATCTCGTCGATGCGCTTGGGCGTGCTGTCGTGTTTCTCGAATTGGCCCTTGATCAGCTTCAGGTTGTCCCAGAGCGGCTGCATGTACGGGTCCAATTTGCTCTGGATGTCGCCCGGCAGGTAACCGATGTCCTTGTTGCTCAACGGGACCACCGGCCGGGTCACGTAGATCTGCCGGTACTCCCGGCGCTGCTCCAACGCACAGGCAAGTGCCAGTAGCGTCTTCCCGGTGCCAGCCGCACCTTGCAGGGTCACCAGTTTGATCTCCGGGTCCAGGAGCGCGCTCATGGCCAGGGTCTGTTCGGCGTTCTTGGGTGCGATGCCGAAGACGTTCTGTTTCTCCACACGGCCCACGGTGCCGTTGCGTGGATCATATTTCGCCAGGATGCTCTTCTTCTTGTGCTTGAGGATGAAGAAGTGGTTACCACGTGGCTTTTCAACAGCCAGGTCCTCCACGTTGCTGTGGCCTTGTGCAAAGAGCGCATCGATCTTCTCCTCGTTGAACTCCTCGATCACGGTGCGGCCGGTGTACAGCTTCTCCCGCACATCGCGCACCTTGCCCGTGAGGTAGTCCTCCGCCACGATGTTCAGGCTCTTCGCTTTCAGCCGGAGGGCGATGTCCTTGGTGACCAGGATCACCTTGCGATCCTTGTGCTGCCGCTGGATCGTGAGCGTGGCGTTCAGGATCTGGTGGTCGTTCTTCGCATCCTGGAACACCTTGGTGGCGTCCACCCCGTTCAGGTCGTGTTTGGCCACCACCTTGAACTTCCCGTGTGTGCTGCCATTGAGCGGCTGCCACTCCGAGAGCACGTCCAGTTTCGCTATGTCGTCGAGGTGGCGGATGAATTCGCGTGCCTCGTAGTTGATCGTGTCGTTGCCTTTCTTGAAGGTGTCCAGTTCTTCGAGTACCTGTATCGGGATGGCCACATCGTGTTCTGCGAAGTTCTCGATGGCCGAGTGGTCGTAGAGGATGACTGAGGTATCCAGTACGAAGATCTTCCGGTCTTTCTTCTTCATTCGATCAAGGAACGGTGTTGCTCAAATGTATCCGTCGCCACACCCCCTCCTCGTTATCCACATTCGCACACTTATCCACGATCGATCGTGCCCTCGCACGGCCCCTCTCGGATGGCACTCACGGTCGCGCCTGAAAAAATGAAGCGGGGACCACCGCATGGCGATCCCCGCTCCTGCATGCCCATGGTCGTAACCTGGGGCCTGCACCATCCTTCTACATGCCCCACTGCCAACGGCCTTGGGATGGGAGCTCGTTGAAAATGCCGCACAACTGGCATGCGACCGGAGCATCTGTTCGCACGACCTCTTACCAGGCCCGGCGTTGCCCGAAGGCGCTACCAGCGACGATCACTTCCTATTCCGATGAACTCCCTGTATGAAAGAACGGATAGCGAAAGCGAAGCTACCCGAGCTGCCTCCCAGGTCCAATTCCACAGGCCATGCCTTGTACACAACTTGTGAACGATCTCACCACCATGGGGTTCGCCGGTCCACCGGATCCTTTAAGTTTAGGGTCCCGTGGCCGAAAGGCCCTATTGACACCTTACCCTTTTCCACCCAGAACCAAACCCTACGACCATGTTCAGTCCACTACGATCCGTTCTCGGCCCACGCACTGGCCAGCGTGGACCTATCACCACCCCGAAATGGCTGATCGCTGCGGGGTGCGCCCTCCTCGCTCTTGGTGTTGGTGCACAGACCGTGTTCATCAATGAGATCCACTACGACGATGCAGGTGGTGACTCGGGAGAAGGCGTTGAGGTGGCCGGCCCCGCAGGTACCGACCTCACCGGCTGGACCATTATACCCTACAATGGCAGCAACGGCGCGAGCTACACGCCCATTGGCACCCTTTCGGGCACCATTCCCGACTTGGGTGGGGGGTATGGGGTGATCTGGGTCCCGATCACCGGCTTACAGAACGGGGCGCCCGATGCCGTTGCCTTGGTCAATGCGGGCAACACCGTGGTTCAATTCCTGAGCTACGAAGGCAGCTTCACAGCGACCAACGGTGCGGCCAACGGGCAAACAAGCACCGATATCGGCGTGAGTGAGCCGGGCAATGTGGAGGGACAATCGCTCCAGCTCACAGGCACCGGTACCACATACACCCATTTCACCTGGGCCAGCCAGGCCACTGCCACACCAGGTGCGTTCAACAATGGGCAGACCTTCGGTGCAGCCTGCGGGATCAGCCTGGGAACCATCAGCACGAGTTGCGATGCCCTTACACCCGGTGTGGATACCTACGATCTCTTGATCCCTTATACCGGTGTTCATCCCAGCCTGGTGGTGACGAACAATGGGAACTCCGGCACGGTTGCCGGTGATGATCCCGCCTCGGTCTCCAATGGCACCATCATCATCAGCAATATCAATGAAGGCGATGCCTACGATGTGGCTTTCAGCAGCCCGTGCAGCACGTTGGACCTGAGCGGTTCATCCCCGGTGTGTGAAGTACCCGCCTGTTCGGTCTCCTTCGGCACGGAAAGCACCTCGTGCAATGGTGCCACACCCGGCGACCTCGATACGTACGACCTGATGATCCCCTATTCCGGTGTGCATGCGGGTATCACGGTGGTCAACAACTCCGGTTCCGGGACCATCGCCGGCGACGACCCGGCCGTGATCTCCGACGGGGTCATCGTGATCAGTGGGATCAGCGAACTTGACCCCTACGATGTGAGCCTGAGCGTACCGTGCGATGGCGAGACCGTTTCCGGTGCAGCACCAGGTTGTGATCCCGAACCGGTCGTGATCATCAACGAGGTGGATTATGACAACGTCGGACTGGACAATGCGGAGTGGGTGGAACTGTACAACCCTGGCCCGGTGGCAGCCGACCTGACGGGCTATTCCGTAGTGGCAGTGAACGGCGCCAATGGGAACGTCCAATCCACCGCGACGATCCCTGCGGTGACACTTGCGGTAGGCGACTACTATGTGATCGGAACGGCCTCCGTGCCCAACGTGGACCTGGTGGTCACCGGCAATGATCGGATCCAGAACGGTCCAGTGGATGCCGTGGTACTCTACAACCCCTCCAACACGGTGGTGGATGCGATCAGCTACGAAGGGACCTCCATCGCACCTTATGTGGAAGGGACCGGCCTGGCCACTGGTGATGATAACACCACCACGGACAAGGTGATCGCCCGATTGCCTAATGGCACCGACACGAACGACAATAGTGTGGATTGGGTCGTATGGTGTGCCACGCCGGGTACCTCCAACGATGGGGCCTCGGACATGGATACCGATGCGATCCCGGACTGCTTGGATGCCTGTCCGCTCGCGACCGATGGCATCGGTGATTTCAACGTGAGCACCTGTTCCTGTAACGCTGGCTACGACCCGGTGTTCACACAGATCGGCCCCAACCAGGTGATCACCTCGTGCGTGTTGAGCCCATGCGACATCATCCTGGGTACGCCCTCCACCATTTGCGACGCCTTCACCCCTGGAACGGATACCTACACCCTCACCATCCCCTATACCGGCGTCGAAGCGGGTGTCACGGTGGTGAACAACAGCGGGTCGGGCACGATCGATGGGGATGACCCTGCGGTGGTCTCCAATGGATCCATCATCATTTCCGGCATCAGTGAGGCGAATGCCTACGCGGTCACCTTGACCGCCCCATGCGGCGCACAGGTGGCCAACGGCCCTGCTCCGGTATGCGAACCCACACCCAGCCTGGTGATCAACGAGGTGGACTACAATCAGCCCGGTACGGATGCTGACGAGTACTTCGAACTGCTGAACACCGGGGCGGTGAACATCGATCTCGGCGGTCTCAAGGCCTACCTGTGGAACGGGACCGGTGATACACCTTATGACACGCTCACCCTGAACAGCGTGACCCTCGTTCCGGGCGACTATTACGTGTTGGGCAGCGCCACCGTACCGAACGTGGACCAAGTGGTATTCACCACCAATGGCCTCCAGAATGGGCCGGATGGTATCCGGCTCACGACCGCCGGTGGTACCACGATCGACCAGTTGAGCTATGACGGAGTGCTATCGAGCACGGAGGGGGCACCCGCGACCACCGATCTGAGCAATGTGGCCGGGGTATCCCTTTCGCGGATCCCCGACGGTACCGACACGAACGACAACAGCGCCGACTTCATCCGGAGTTGCTCCACCCCTGGCATGGCCAACACCTTCCCCGATGCGGATAGCGATGGCACGGCCGACTGCATGGACGTGTGTCCTGGTGGCCCAGAGCCCGGCACACCATGTGACGACCAGAACAACCAGACGATCGACGACGAGATCCAGAACAACTGCCTGTGCGCTGGTACTCCCGTGGATTGCGAAGGCGTCCCTGGGGGTCCAGCAGTGCCCGGTACGCCGTGTGATGACCTGAACCCAGGCACCATCAATGATGAATACCAGCTCGATTGCACCTGCGCCGGATTGATCGTGGACTGCCTCGGTATCCCAGGCGGGCCGAACTTGCCCGGCACACCGTGCAACGACCTTATCCCGAGCACCAACGATGAGACCTGGCAGGCCAACTGCACCTGTGTGGGCACCCCCTGCTCGCAGAATGTGATCCTCGAACTACGATCGGATGCCAACAGCGACGAGATCAGCTGGGAGATCCTCTACCAGAACGACGGTACCGTGGTGTGCAGCGGTGGAGGTTACCTGCCGAACATCCTGGACCCCATCGCCGAACCCTGCTGCCTGCCGATCGGCTGCTTCCGCCTGCGGGTGTACGATAGCGGAGGGGATGGCTTCGTGACCGGTGGCTACGAACTGCGTGAAAGCGGGGTGAATGGCCGCAGGATCATCGACAACAGCGGCAACTTCACGAACGGAAGTGTGAGCGCCATCGCGAACACCTACGAGAAAGGTGCGTTCTGCGTGCCGATCGGTGATGACAAGCCGATCTGGAGCAGCTGCGACAAACTGGACTGGGTGAACAACAAGTTCATCGTGTGCCACGCCAATGCAGCGGTAAGCGCCCAGTACGGGGTCACCAACACCACCAGTGGTTACGAATTCTGGTTCTTCGACCCGAATGGCAGCTATAGCTTCCGCCGCTTCCGCAGCCATGCCACCAGCGATGGTTATGGTTCGGGTGCCACCCGTGCCTGCCACTTCAAGGTGAATGGCTGGGTCAACAGCATGGCCACCCCACACATCCCGGCGAACATCCTGATGAACGTGCGGGTACGGGGCCGTGTGGCGGGTAACAACCTGCCCTTCGGCTCGGCATGCCAGTTCAAGATCGACGCTGCTCTGGCCGCCTGTCCACGAGTGAAGCTACAGGACGACCCCGCGAATGTCTCGGACTATAGCTGTGGAGTGAGCCGCGACTTCGGCGGTGCCAGCAACCCGAACAACCGGATCTACGCCAACCCACCGCAATCCGTTCCAGTGGTTCCAAGTGCCATGGTGCGCTATCAGTTCCGGTTCCGCATCTCGGGCGAGGGCGTGTGCATCGTGCGCCCACCGCAGACCAGCGCCCGCATGGTGCTGAACTGGACCACGGGCACACCGCTCGAATGCAGCAAGACGTACGAGGTGGATGTTCGTGTGAGCCTCGATGGTGGTGCTACATGGTGCTTCGGCCCAGGAGCCACGGATGAGGCGTCCGCCTGCGCCGACACGGAGGACTGGGGCAAAGTGTGCCTGGTCTCCATCAACGGATGCAACGAAATGGACGGTGGTGGTGACCACTTGGCCATCCAGGGAGACGGCACCTTCACCATGTACCCCAACCCCAACCATGGTGACCAGCTCTTCGTGAGCATGGAGCATGTGCAGGTGGGCATTGAGACCGTGAGCGTGGCCATCTTCGACCTCACCGGCAAGCGCGTGAGCAGCCGCACGATCGCGGTACAGGATGGTTCCGTGAAGGCGAACCTGGACCTGAATGGCGAACTGGCTGGTGGTCTCTACCTGGTCCGCATCAATGCGGGAGATAGGACCTTCTCCGAACAGCTGGTGATCCAGCCGTAACGAGTCAGCCTGATCATGGACGAGCCCCGTGCCGATGGCACGGGGCTCGTTACTTTGATCACTACCACAGTCAGTCGGCACAACACCGTGAATCACTTCCTGATCCGGCGGTGAAGACCCGGCCTCTCGATCATCCTGGCCGGAATGAACCTTGGGGTGCGAAAGCGCGAGGGTGCGCCTCTATTGTTGCACAAGTTCCTGTGCCGAGACTGAACGTATCAAGACAGGGCTTGGCCTTGGGTGGCAGTTCAGCAGGATCTGGCCTTCACCTTGCACCGACCAACCTCATCAGGCCGATCGGAATTTGAGCCACAACGGGTACCGAGAATGGGAAAGCCGCCCGTAGAGCGGCTTCCCATTTGAGCAGAAGGGTTCAGTGCTGGATCTGTACCGGAAGTTGCTGCAACACGGCACCGGCCCGGTCCATCAAACGGATCACATAGCTCCCGTTGCGGAAATGCGCCACATCCAGCACCATGCGTACCGCGCCGCTCACCCCTTCGCTATGCACACATTTGCCGATCAGGTCCAACAATTCGATACGGGCTGTCGCGGAGGGGATGTGGTCGATGGTGAACCGCTCCCGGGCCGGTACGGGTACAACCGTGACCGCGATGGCCTGGTGGGTCGAAATAGAGGTCTCCAACACCGTGATCGGCGCACTGGTGAGTTCACAGCCCGCACCAAAACCACCCACCACGTAGTAACTACCGGCCTGTGTAGGAACGAACACCTGCGTTTCCGCACCAGGGATCGCCTCCCCGTCCAAGTACCACGTATAACTATCGGCTGGCGTGCTGATGAGCTGATCCCCGTTCGGGGTGATGACCGGAGCGGGCATCGGGCACTGATCCACGATCCGGCGGACGGTCCCCGTGTTCACGTTGGCCACGAACAATTCGCCCGCACTGTTCTCACCGATCGCCGAGGTACCCGCGCCACCGTTGGTGGACCGGACCTGGAACCGCTCCCATTCACCCGCATCATCCCGTCGGATCGCGAAATAGGGGGTCACACAATAGTCGGTATAGATGTACAAGCCCTGGAGGCGGGGGAATTCGGTGCCCCGGTATACGCGCCCACCGATGATCGAACACCAACCGGCCCCGTGCGTGTGCGTGCTCACCGGCGCGACGAACGCCTCCGGTGCCGGACAATCGTCGTTGATGCCCGGTGTGGCGATCTCCCCTTCGTAACACCGCCAGCCGAAGTTCGGACCACTGTTGTTCCCTGCCGGCCAGAAGTCGATCTCCTCGCGTTGGTTCTGCCCCACATCGCCGATCCACAAGTCGCCCGTGAGCGCATCGAAACCCATCCGCCAAGGATTGCGCAATCCGCTGGCCCAGATCTCCGGTAGGGTGTCGTTACCCACTCCCACCCACGGATTATCCGCTGGAATGGTGTAGCCGGTCTCCCCGCTCACATCGATCCGAAGGATATCCCCGAGCACGTTGGTCAAGGTTTGCCCGTTGTTCCAAGGGTCGTTCCCGCTCCCTCCATCGCCGAAAGAGATGTAGAGGTAGCCATCGGGACCGAAGGCCAGGTCTCCCCCGTTGTGGTTCTCGGCCGGTTGCTCCACCGTGTACAGGATCTCCTCGCTTGCCGGATCCGCCACATCGGGGTTGTCGGTGACCCGGAACCGCGACAGCCTGGAAGTCCCTTCGGCCGTGCCGGCGATGTAATACACATAGAAACGACCATTCTCCGCATACCCCGGATCGAAGGCAAGACCGAGCAGCCCTTGCTCACCGCCCCCATCATTCACCCGGTCCGCTATGTCCAGGAAGGGTACTGCGGAAACCTCCCCGGTGGGGGACACGATCCGGATCACCCCGGACTGCTCCACGACGAAAAGCCGCTCATCCCCGCAATGGACGATGTCCACCGGAGAGGAAAGACCGGTCGCATGGTCCTCTAATCCGATGGTCACCGGATCCTGTGCACTGGCGAGGGTCGTGGCGATCAAGGGCAACCAAAAGGCAGGTCGAAGCATGTGAGTTGGGGTTTGTGCCGAATACATCGGAGGGCGCGAACCTAATACCCGGCTTTCGACCAAGGGCTACTTTTGCGCGCCCCATGCACGGAATGCTTCCATCCATGGGTCTTTGCCATGTCCTTGAAGGAAGAGATCGATCACCGGCGCACCTTCGCCATCATCAGCCACCCCGATGCGGGGAAGACCACACTTACGGAGAAGTTCCTGCTGTACGGCGGTGCCATCCAAACGGCTGGTGCGGTGAAGAGCAACAAGATCCGACGCGGTGCCACCAGCGACTTCATGGAGATCGAGCGCCAAAGGGGCATCTCGGTGAGCACCTCGGTCATGACCTTCCATTACGGAGGCAAGCTCATCAATCTGCTGGACACCCCCGGCCACCGTGATTTCGCCGAAGACACGTACCGCACCCTCACCGCTGTGGACAGTGTGGTATTGGTGATCGATTGTGTGAAGGGTGTGGAGGCCCAGACCGAGCGCTTGATGGAGGTGTGCCGCATGCGCAATACACCGGTGATCGTCTTCATCAACAAGCTCGACCTGGAAGGACGCGACCCCTTCGACCTGCTCGACGAGTTGGAGGAGAAACTCTCGATCAAGGTGCGCCCGATGAGCTGGCCCATCGGTATCGGTGCCACCTTCCAAGGTGTGTACGACCTGTACAGCAAGGGCCTTCGACTGTTCGACCCCGGCAAGACCAAGGTAGAGGCCGTGAGCGAGCGGATCGAGGACCTGAACGATGAGCGCCTGAGCAAAGGCATCGGATCCGGACCGGCGGACCAGCTTCGCCATGACATTGACCTGATCGAGGGGGTGTACGACCCATTGGACATCGGAGCCTACCGTGAAGGGCGCATCGCACCGGTCTTCTTCGGCAGTGCGTTCAACAACTTCGGTGTGAAGGAGGTGCTCGATGCCTTCGTAGGCATCGCCCCACCACCGGGTCCACGGCCTACCGACCAGGGTTGGGTGCTTCCCACCGATCCGAAGTTCAGCGGATTCGTGTTCAAGATCCATGCGAATCTGGACCCGAACCACCGCGACCGGATCGCCTTTCTCCGCATCTGCTCTGGCCGGTTCCAGCGCAACACCTACTACAAGCACGTACGCCTGGAGAAGCAACTGCGCTTCGCCACGCCCACGAACTTCCTTGCGGCACAGAAATCCATCGTGGACGAGGCCTGGCCCGGCGATGTGATCGGGCTCTTCGACACAGGGAATTTCAAGATCGGCGATACCCTCACGGAGGGCGCTGATCTCCAATTCCGCGGCATCCCAGCCTTCTCCCCCGAACTTTTCCGGGAGCTGGTGAACCTGGATCCCATGAAGACCAAACAGCTCGACAAAGGGATCCGGCAGCTCACCGATGAAGGTGTCGCCCAGCTCTTCACCCAACAACCCGGCAACAAGAAGATCGTGGGCTGTGTAGGCGAACTGCAGTTCGAGGTGATCAGTTACAGGCTGGAGCATGAGTATGGTGCCAAATGCGCCTTCCAGCAGATCGCGGCCCACATGGCCTGTTGGATGACCACCACCGACCCTGCTGCACTCGATCAGTTCATCCGGATCAAGGCCCAGCAGATCGTGCAGGACAAGGATGGCAACCCCGTCTTCATGGCACCCAGTGCATACATGCTCGACCTCGAACGTCGTAACAACCCGGCGATCACCTTCCACACCACGAGCGAGTTCAAGACCGAAGTGGCCTGACCGATTTAACAAGACTTTAACCAACCGCCTGGCCAACCACTGCGTAGGAATGGGCCGTCTGGTAGTGGAACGGGTTTTGCTCCCTTCGGCTGCTTTTACTTTTGCCCCCATGCGTGGAACTCTCGTTGCTCTACTTCCCCTTCTCTGTACCACCCCGGTCCTGCAAGCCCAGGATGCACCCGTGCGGGACATCGAGGTCACCATCACCGGTACGGCGAAGGACACCATCTACCTGGCAAACTATTACGGCAACAAGCTGTACTACGCCGACACTGCGATCGCCGACTCCAAGGGCCGGGTGGTCTTCAAGAGCCCGAAGGGCTACAAGGCCGGAGTTTACGCCGTGGTGATCCCGGGGCCGAAATTCTTCGAGATGATCGTGAACGAGCCGACCATCCGGATGACCTCGGACACGGTGGACCTGGTGGGCCACCTGGCCGTTAAGACCTCGAAGGAGAACCAGGTGTTCCTGGATTACATCCGATTCCTGAATGAGAAGAAGAAGGAAAGCGATGCGATCAAGGCCCAGTTGGATGCCCAGAAAGACCCACTGGCAAGGAGCGGCCTTCGCGGGCAACTGGAAGGCCTGGACAAAGCCGTTCGGAAGTACCAGAACGACCTGGTCGCCGCCCAACCCGACCTGCTCGCCGCTGCCCTTGTGCGCATGAGCATTTCACCCGAATTGCCCGAGATCCGCAAGCCGGACGGCTCGCTTGACAGTGCCGCGCAGTATTACCAGTACCGGGATCACTTCTGGGACAACTTCGACCTCACCGACGAGCGGATCGTGCGTGTGCCGGTATTCGCCAACAAATTCGACGAATTCTACACCAAGACACTCCCGCAGGTGCCCGACACCCTGACCGCGCAAGCCGATCGGTTGATCGCGCGGACTAAGGACAAGGGCGAGGTCTTCAAGTACCTGGTGAACACCATCACACACAAGGCGGAGACCAGTGATATCATGGGCATGGATGCGGTGTTCGTACACATGGGACAGACCTATTACTGCCCAACGAACGGACAACCGGGGCGTGTGGATTGGATGCCCGAGGACAAACTGACCAAACTGTGCGAACGTGTGCAGAAGCAGGCGCCGCTGGTGATCGGGAGGAAAGCACCCTACCTCTGCCTCACGGACACCACCGAGCAGAAGTGGATCAACTTCTACGATCTACCGCAAGAGTATGTGATGATCATCTTCTGGGACCCGCATTGCGGGCATTGCAAGAAGGAACTACCCGAGATCGCCAAGGTGTACAAGGAGAAGTTCAACCAATTGGACATCGAAGTGTTCTGTGTGGCAAAGGCGGTGGACTCCACGTTGATGAAGGATTGGAAAGCCTTCATCCGCGAACATGACCTGGATTGGGTGAATGTGGGCCTTACGCAGCATGTGTTCGAGGAGGCGAAGAAGGACCCCCGGAAATTCATCCCGAAGCTCACCACCATCGAAAGTCTCAACTATGCGGATACCTATGATGTGTACTCCACACCGAAAGTCTTCCTGGTCGATGGCGAACGCAAATTCCGAGGCAAGCAACTGAGCGCTGACCAGATCGCTGACCTGGTGGAACAGCTTCGCAAACGGAAGAAGAGCTGACCCTCAGGCCCTGAACAGGCTCTTAGATTGCCGGTCGTGTCCAGGGGTGCGACCAGTCCCACTCGGTGGGCCACACGACATGATCCCTTGGGGGAGGTATGAACCGTGCATGACCGGCCTTCGACGGGGCGGTCCGTGATAGCCGTCCAATGAGCGTTGATCCTGTGCGTTCAGTACGGCTCCTCGGGACCTACTTTCGGCGGGTTCACCAGGTGGCCTGTTGGCTGTTGGAAGAACCATACCAAGAACCGTTGGATCATGCGGACCGCCCACTCATTCATCCTGCTTGGCACCCTGCTCGCCCTGTCCCCCTCATCCAGGGCCACGGCACAAGAACAACCGCACTCCCTGTTCGGTGCAACGTTGCGAAAGGCGGATGACCCGACCCGGTCGAGGTACCTGGCACCTGCGGAAGAACGCATGCGCATCGTGGCTGTACAGCCCACCAGTATCGATGGCCACCTCGACCTCTCCGTTCCATTGGACATCGCACTCTTCGATGACGCGCGTTACAACGTGCGCCTGCAGCGGGAAACGCGCCCTGTGTTCAGCGGACTGGAAGTCTGGAAGGGACGTGTATCGGACCACCGTTTCGATCACCTGGATCATTATCGCAACACGGTCTTCGTCCTCAACCCGGCCACTGGGCGGTTCGTGGCCAACATCGACACCGACAAGGGCTTCTTCCAGGTGATCCCTACAACCACTCCTGGGGAATACCGTGTGCGCCACTGCAAACCCTTCGGGAATGAGCGCTGCCGGGAGCTACCGGCGTCCGCCGCGGATCGCGATGGGATACTCCGCGACAATTTGGTCGGCTGCGACAGCACGTGCAACGAGACCGACGCCCTCGGCCTGTATGTCATTGATCATCTTGCAGCCTACTCCGATACCGCTGCCCTGGTGGCCGGAGACCTCCCCGCACACGCGCAGGCCAACCTCGAAACGGTGAACATGGGGCTGGCCAATTCCATGGTGAACAATGTGTACCTCCGCCTGGTCGGCATCGCCACCACGCCTGAGAACCCTGGTATCGTTACGAGTGTGCTGGACGACGCTTGGACCTGGTTCGCTCCGGAAGTGGAGGCACTGGCCCCGGATATGATCGTCGTGTTCCAGACCCCGACCGATGCGCCGGGGTCGGCAGGTGGTTGGGGATACATGCCCGGACGCGTCAGCGTGGGCGGCGTGGAGTGGCCAACGGTGTTCCGGCACGAAGCAGGGCATAACGCGGGTGGTGGCCATTGTTACCCGGATAACGAGAACTACCGCAACGGACACGACAACGGCCACTGGCGAACGCACCTCTGTGGCAACGACGTGAATTTCTACTCCACCCCGCTGCTCAATGACGACGAGGGCACACCCATCGGGAACGTGGATCAGGCCGATATGGCCCGCACCTGGGCGGAAATGGCTCCCACCATGGCGCGCTATGCCATGCACCGTGTGCCGTACCACGCAGGCGACCTTTGTGTGGACCAGACCTGCTTTCCGAGCCATTGGGGTGATCCGATCGAACACATCGACCATGTGGTATTCAATACGATCGACAACCTCCAGGAGGTACCCGGATGGAATTGCCCTTGGGTGCCGGGATACAGCGACCATATCGACCTATCCACTGAGGTGGTGCGGGGATCGGTACATGACCTTTTCGTTTCATCGACCGCGAGCTGGGAGGAATCGACCATGCGGGGTTGGATCGATTGGAACAGTGATGGGATCCTCAGTTCCACGGAAATGGTCATGGACCTCGTTGGCCAAGGACCCTGGACCATACCCGTGACAACACCGGTGGATGCTGAATTGGGGGCGGTACGCATGCGTATCCGCATGCAATACGGCCTGGACAACAGTGCGGACCCATGCGCCGGATCCGGCTATTCGTCCGGTGAGAGTGAGGACTACACCGTGATCATCCTTGAGGATATCAGTGCAGGCATCAACGCTACCCCACAGGTGCATCCAATGATCTCTGTCCAACCCAACCCCGCCCATGGTCTGGTCACCGTGCGGATCAAGGACTTTGAACCAGGAACGGTCCGGGTCGCGATCATCAACGCGGCCGGGCAGCGCATCAGCACCATGACCAGCGTGGTCACCGGGTCTTCGGATCGGATCAGTCTCGATGTGGCCTCCCTCCCACCCGGCCTATACGCCTGTGAATTGAGGCACCCGGAACAGGGCGTCTTCGTTACGGGTTTGATCAAGGAGTAGGCGTGGAACAGAAAGGGTCGCCTTCTCTCGTTCTTCGGATCGTCTCCCCCCGTGCAAGGTCGTGTGCTCTTCGGGAATATGCATGTGTACCCAACCATGATCCGCCCTTATACCGGGATCGCGAACCGCAGCCTCGATCCGGGGAAGGATGAGGCATTGCATGCCGCATGCGACACCGTTGGTCCACAGCACAATCCTCAGACCATCCACGCATTCAATATCGGCAGAGGCGTTGCGGCGGTCGCGGAGTTTCTAATGGTCGGCTGAGGTGATCGAGGGCAAGCCTGCGAGGGCTTCATACCTTTTCACCATCCAGCGAATAGTCCGACCCTTCGATGCCACCTCCTGATCCCGGCGATGGCCATTTGCACTCCCGAAGGGGTTCCAACTTCTACTCCGTCCCGCTGCGCCACATCATTTCGGTGATGCTCTGTCCGTTCTTGAAGTAGAAGGTACCCCACTTGGCGATCACCTTGGAGTACTCATCGGCCTTGTTGCCATTCACCACCACGCGGCGGATGATCACCTTGTTGCCCTCGGTGTAGCTTTCCTCCGTGACACCCTCTGGATATTCCTGCGCTAGTTTTGACCGATTGTGATCCGCGAAGGCCCTGGGTTGGCTGGCAGTGATATTGTTCAACCGCTCCATGGCCGCATTACGACTATTGGCGCTGTTGCTGTTATAGAGCGTTTCACGCGCCAGTTGCGCCGCCTTCTCCCCTTCCACGTCACGTTGGTTGATCGCACCAGCTGCCGACCCCTTCTGGGCAAGCGCGGCCTGTTGGTCTCGCGTCTCCACCACTGCCGAATTGGCCTGCGCCGTTCGCTCCGTTCCAGCTTGGATCCGCTTCTGTTCGGCACCGGACAGGTCCGCCTTCAACGTCTCCATGGCCCCGGTCCGTTCCTCCTGACGTTCGTTCCAGGTGTGGGCACGTTCATCCGCCGCCTGCTCAACGGTCAGTTTCACCTCGTACCGGGCATCCCGTTCCTCCTGTGCACGTTCCTGGCGGGCTGATTCGGTCTGTTCCAATGCCTGGCGATAGGCCTGGACCTCCTCGGCTTTCTGTTGGCGCAATTCCTCGTTGCCCACATACAACTCGCCGCGCGCCTCCATCGTTCGTTCCTTATTGGTCACCTCCGTCATCCGACGCTCCGCAGCCTTTTCACCAAGGGCCAGGTCCTCCTGTTCCAAAGCCGATCGCAACTTCTTGATACGCTCATATTTCTCGGCCTCTTCCCGCTCACGTGCCTCACGCATGAATCGGACCGCCTCATCCTCCTGCCCCCCATCGGTGCGTGTCCTGGGCAGTGTTTCCACAGGGGGGGTAACATGCTTCTGCGCCGCAGCCTCGGCCTCCGCACGTAACCGTTCCTGCTCGGCCAGGATCTTATCGATCTGATCGATCTTGGCCAAAGGATAGGTCTCCTGTGGCCGCAGGTCGCTGGCCTGCGCATATACGGACCGCGCATTGGCATACTCCTTGGCCCCCAGCGCCTGATCGGCCGTGGTGATCAACGTGCGATACTGTTCCTCCAAGGCTTGCGCATTCTCCCGGGCCAGTCGGTCCCGTTCCTCTGCGGATCGGCGTGCGGCCTCGGTATCCTGCTCTCGTTTCAGCCGTTCCGCTTCGGCACGGGCACGATCGGCCTCAGCGGCCAGTCGGGCAGCTTCGGCATCGGCAGCCTCCTTGGCACGCCGTTCGGCATCCAAACGCGCTTGCTCTGCGGCGAGCCGTTCTGCTTCGGACCGTTTCGCCAGCTCAGCGGCCAACCGTGCATCGATCGCGGCCAGTTGATCCTTCGGATACTGTTCGGTCGGTTTCACCCCCAAGGCGGCCGTGTACTTCTCCCGGGCCACATCGAACCGTACGTCCTGAAAAGCCATGTCAGCCTCGGCGATCAGGTCGCGGTAGCGCGCATCCACTTCCTCGGTGGCCATCCGCTTCCGGCGTGCTTCCTCTTCCAAGCGGGCCTTTTCCGCTGCTGCGGCCTCGGCAGCCAGGCGCTGCTCTTCGGCCAGGCGGGCCTTCTCTGCGGCATCCTGCTCTGCCTTCAGGCGGTCCTCGGATGCTTTGCGGGCCGCATCCGCCAACAACTGTTCGATCTCGGCCAGGCGATCCTTCGGGTATTGCTCCTCCGGTTTCACACCTGAAGCCGCACTGTAATCGCTGCGCGCCTTTTCGTGATCCTTCGCCGCAAACGCCTTGTCCGCTGTTTTGATCAGGTCGTTATATCGTTGGTCCCGCTCCTGCTTTTCGCGTGCAAGGCGTTCTTCTTCGGCCTTGGCCCTGGCCGCCGCATCCAACTGTTGCTCGATCTCTGCGATCCGCTCCTTCGGATAAGTCTCAGCAGGTTTCAGTGCGGCGGCATCCTTGTAATCGTTCAGCGCTTCGGAGAGCTTCTTCCCTTGGAATGCCTTGTCAGCCGATGCGATCAGGCTCGTGTACCGGGCCTCCATTTCGGCCTGCTTGCGCTCCTCTTCCGCTTTGCGTGCCGCTTCCGCGATCAACCGGTCGCATTCCGCGATGCGGTCCTTCGGGTACTGCTCGGTGGGTTTGATCCCCGATGCCTCGCTGTACTTTGTTTTGGCTGCGGCATGGTCGTTCTTGCCGAAAGCCGCATCGGCCTGGTCGATCACCCCCTGGTACCGCGCATCCAACTCCTCCTGTTTCCGCTTCGCTTCAGCCTCGGCCTTGCGCTTGGTGATCAGTGCGAGCTGGTCCTTCGGATAGGTTTCCGTCGGTTTCAACCCTGAAGCCTCGGTGTATTTCCTGGTGGCTTCCTCCCATGCCTCACTACCGAACGAAGCATCGGCCGCTTTTATCGCAGCCTGGTACTTCTCGTCCAGTTCCTTCTGTCGGGCCGCTTCGGCCGCCGCTTTCTCGGCTGCTGCTTTCCGGGCCACGATCGCGGCGAGCTGATCCTTGGGGTACTTCTCCGTAGGCTTCAATCCGCTGGCCTCGGTGTATTTCGCGCTGGCCTCGTCCCAGGCTTCCTTTCCGAAAGCGGCATCCGCTGCGGCGATGACGGCCTGGTATTGTGCATCAAGCTCCTTCGCCTTTCGCTCCTCCTCGGCTTTCCTCGCCAGTTCCTCACGTTTCTTGCCGATCGCAGCGAGTTGGTCCTTCGGGTATTTCTCCGTCGGTTTCAGGCTGCTGGCCTCGTTGTACTTGGCCTCGGCCGCATCGAGCTCCCCTCCCTTGAACGCAGCATCCCCTGCCGTTATCGCTGCCTGGTACTTCTCTTGCAACTCCTTTTCCAGGCGTTCTTCCTCCGCTTTCTTCGCCGCCTCGTCCTTCTTCAGTTGAATGGCCGCCAATTGATCCTTCGGATACTTCTCGTCGGGTTTGAATCCACTGGCTTCGGTGTAACGTGCAGTGGCATCGTCCCATTTGCCTCCTTTGAAAGCCGCATCGCCTGCCGTGATCGCCGCTTGGTACTTCTCCTGCAATTCCTTCGCCTTCTTCTCCTCCTCGGCCTTCTTCGCGGCCTCGGCTTTCTTCGTGGCCACCAGGGCGATCTGGTCCTTGGGGTATTTCTCCTCTGGTTTGAGGCCGCTGGCTTCGGTGTACTTGGCGGTTGCTTGGTCCCAATTCGCGGCTTTGAACGCGGCATCGGCCGCTGCGACCGCCGCTTGGTACTTCTCCTGTAGCTCCTTGGCCTTCTTCTCCTCCTCGGCTTTCTTCTCCAGGTCCGCCAGGATCACGTCGATCTCCCGGAGCTTCTGTTTCGGATAAGCTTCGTCCTGGAGGGCCAGGGCCGCGTTGTACTTACCCTTGGCACCCGCATAGTCCTTTTTGCCCAGCAGGCCATCGGCTTCCTTGATCAAAGCGGCATATTGCTCGGTCCGCTTCTTGTCGGCCTCCAGCGCATCCAACCGCATGCGGGCATCGCTGAGCTTCGCGGTGGCCACGGCATCATCCGGTTTCAGGCCCAAGGCCCCATTGAACGATTCCACGGCTTTCTTGAAGTCCGAGGCCGTCATGGCGTTGGAGCCATCCTGCATGAGTTTGACGTACTTGGCCTCGGCATCGCCTTCCCGCTTCCGCTTTTCCTCATACTCCTTCATCAACCGGGCCTGTGCATCGCGCATCCGGTTGGTGTACTCAATGTCCCAAGTGAAGGTACCTCCACTGTATTTGGCCATGCCGAATGGCTCATTCAGTACGGAGTAATCGATCCCGGGCAGGTCGGTCAGGATCGAGAAGTCGATGTTCATGCCATGCCCGCCCTGGCGTTCTTCCTCCGGGATGTTGCGTGTATCGATGGTGATGTTCTTCCCCACGAATCCGGTCTTGGCCACCATGATCTTGTAATCCGCCCCATAATCGAGGTTCACCTCATACTTGCCACTGGCGTTGGTGGGCACCTCGATCAGTTTCGCACCGTTCTTGTACACGATCACGCTCACGCCATCGATCTTCTTGGAACTGGTGAGGTCCTTGACCGTGCCATAGATCATCACATTGTCCACCTGACCACGAACTGTGGCCGTCAGCGCCACGAACAGCACCATCCAGCACCACCGTGCCAGCCCTATTCGCTTGGATATCATGGATCTGCGTACCTCTTGTCGGGGTTTCATCGAACGGGCTAAATTACGAGATCTTTGACCGGGCCCGGAACAAACGAAGGGCTGTTCACCATGGACAGTGTTTGGGAGGCGGATCGGACCCATGCGAAAGCGGATCTGGTGGTGATCGGCGCAGGTATCGTCGGCCTTTTCACCGCGTTGTTCCATAAGCGCCGGTATCCAGCGCAGCGGGTGGTGGTCGTGGAACGGGGCGCTTTCCCATCCGGTGCCAGCGTGAAGAATGCGGGCTTCGCCTGTTTCGGTAGCCCAAGCGAATTGTTGGCCGATCTGGACAAGGAGGGCGCGGACGCCATGTTGGCCCGGGTGGAGGAGCGCTGGCGAGGGCTGCTCGAGCTCCGCCGCGAACTGGGAGATGAACCGATCGGCTTTGAGCCCACCGGCGGCTACGAGATCTTTCAACCACATAACGAAGGGTACACCGCTGTAGCCGATCGGTTCAATACGCTGAACGATTCCCTGCGGCCGATCTTCGGAGAACCGGTGTTCACCTGGGATGATGAAGCCATCGCCCGCTTCGGATTGGCGGGTGTGGGACACGTGGTGCGCACACACCTTGAAGGTCCTGTGGATAGCGGACGGCTGATGGACAGCCTGCTCCGCAAGGCGATGGCGCAGGGTGTGCATTTCAGGCCCTTGACCTCAGTCGTGCGCCTCACGGAAGAGCCTGCTGCGGTGACCCTGGCCTTGGCGGATGGTGGTACCATGAAGGCCGCGATGGTGGCCGTTTGCACCAATGGGTATGTCCTGGATCTGTTCCCGGACCTTCCCGTGGAACCCGCACGTGGACAAGTGCTCAAGACGGCCCCGGTGCCTGGCCTGCGGTTGCGTGGCACCTTTCATTACGACCAGGGGTTCTATTACTTCAGGGATCACCAGGGTGGGGTACTACTGGGCGGTGGAAGGAACCTGGATCTCGTCGGCGAACGGACCACCGAGCCGTCGACCACCCCGATGATCCAGAATGCGTTGGAGGAACTGTTACGTACGGTGATCCTGCCCGGCCGATCCTTCACGGTGGAACGCCGTTGGAGCGGCATCATGGGCATGGGGCTCACGAAGGCACCGATCGTGGAACGCCGGTCGCCGCGCATTGTCCTTGCCGTACGGCTGGGCGGCATGGGGGTGGCCATTGGCATCAGGGTGGCGCGGCAGGCCGCCCAGCTCATCGCCCAATGAAAAAAGGGACCGCTAACGCGATCCCTCCCGGAGCCCCCCGCCGGATTTGAACCGGCTACCTGCTCATTACGAATGAGTTTACAGGGGCTTTTCGGGGGTATTACTTCGGTGGCCATTTCGTTCACTTCCTCCACAAACATAGGCCATTGGTGGGAAAAATGAATAGCCCTTGATCTTTCCCGATTTAGCTGGTATGTTTACGGTCTGTTTACGTTCTGCCGTGAGAAGCGATGCCATACCCCTGAACAAAAGGGCCGACGAGCAGGCATTCAACGCCCGCTTTGTCCTGCTGAGGAGCCAACCTATGAAAGACGGCCGTTGCCCTATATGCCTCCAATTGTCGCATGCTCGGAAGGTGAAGCGCTACTCTCTTGGTGAAGCATGCACCCCAGGACAATGGGACGAAGAGACGAACCGCGTTCGAGCACGGGTGAAAGGGGCCGCACAGATGAACAGCGTCCTGAACATCTTGGAGGGTCGCGTGATCGGCATCGTGGACGCCTTGGTGGTTCATGGCTCCCTCAACCTTGAAGCCTTCGACAAGCGGTACCGCAATCCGAAGGCTACGGCCGACCTACTGGCCTACATGGAGAACATGGAGGCGAAGCTGAATGGCGAGGGACGTACGGGCTATGCCATCATGTTCCGGAACGCTGTGAGCGCTCTACGCCGGTTCAACGAGGACAAGTCCATCCGCTTCCACGAGCTTACCGCCAAACAGCTTGAAGCCTTCGAGGGTGCTTTGAAAACGGACGGATGCACAGCCGGAGGGATCGCGACATACATGCGAGTGATCCGCGTGGCTATGAACCAGGCGATCAAGGACGGCCTCCTGACAGCCGAGCAGTACCCTTTCGAGACAGCCCGGCACAAGGGCTACTCCATGAAACGGCTGAAGGCGACCACCCGGCCCCGGGCACTGAGTGAGGAAGCGCTGGGCAAGCTCAAGGCCTTCCCCTTCAGTGAGCACCCACAGTTAGCCTGCACTGTTCGACTGTTCCTCTTCAGCTACTACGCCCGAGGGATCAACTTCGCCGACATCGCCCGCCTTGACCTCGGCTCTGTAGTGGATGAACGCATCCAGTACACGCGCACGAAGACCAAGCGCAAGGGCGAAGGGGCTAACTTCAGTATACCGGTCAGCCCACCCATGGAGGCAATCCTGAACCACTTCCGCGACTCACGTAGCCGCTACCTGTTCCCTATCCTGAAGGGAACCGAGAAGACCGAGGCCGCGATCTGGTCCCGGATCAAGGACCGCCTACAGCATGTGAACCGCGACCTGAAGAAGGTGGCTAAGGTGCTCGGCATCCCTTCCCTCACCTTTTATGTGGCCCGGCACACCTACGCCACCACCCTGAAACGCCGAGGTGTGGACGTGGCGGTGATCTCCGAGAGCATGGGCCACGACAACGTGAGCACAACCACAGCCTACTTGAAACGCTTCGAGAACGAAATGCTGGATGCAGCGGATGTTCTCTTGTGATACACACAACTTGGGCACGACATGAACGAAGAGTTCTTCGAACGAACCGACGCCGACATTGTGAAGGCAGCAAGGACAGCGGTTCATCGCATGGTGGTTACCGGCGAGGCATTGCACATTGACCACCAATACTTCGGCGATGTTCTGCGCTGCGAGGTTGCCTTTCTCCGCTCCTATCGGGACGTGCTCAAGGCGTACGAAGCCTTCGACGTTCAGGTGAAGCTGGACAAGAGTGGGTACGTTCAGAACCTCCTGGAAGAGTTGCACATCAAGCGCGATGCGAGCCAAGAACTACCTAGCGCCAGGGTGACCAAGGGGTCCTCCGGAGAAGCGGCGCTCTTGGGTGCAATGCGCGAAGTGTCGCCCGATTTCGTGGAGTTCAGCTTCAAGTCGGAAACACGGAGCGCCCTGTTTGCAGGCATACAGGATCTTACCATCGCCCTGAAGGGCTTTGCTAAACAGCACGGCGTGGGCATCAAGGTGAAGGTCGCCAAATGAGCGGAGCACAGAAGAAAGCATGGCCTCCTCACCACGCGGAAGAGGTCCCACCCTACTACTTCCGCCAACGGCACTCAGTTGCTAGTGCTCCCGAGCGCGGAGCAATCACCCAAGGAAAAGACATCGGTCCGGCCTTCACGGTTCTGCTTGATGAGGCCCGCGCAGTGCAGTACATCATGCTGCGTACCTGGATCAGCAAGACGCGGAGCCTGAACTTCGACACCTCATTGCTGCAAGGCTTCAGCACTGAGCAACATGGTACAGTTGGCCACCAGTTGGATGAACTGGTGGCAAAGTTCTTCGAGGGCGATTCCACGAACATTCGAAAGCTCGAGCACCTTGGTGCAACATTGCGCAGGGTTTGCGGCTTGCGTTGGGAGGCCACTGTACCACGCACCTGCACCGACGAAGAGGCCGCAAGTGGGTGTCATGGTTGCGGAGCCCGAGCGCAAAGCATCGCGGAGGCCACCCAGGTAGACGGTGTAGTGAACGAGCGCAAGGCCAAGAGCATGAAAGCCGATATGCTCGTTGCTGAAAGCTGGGAATGGTGCCAACGCGTACTCCGCTGTACACCGACAAAGGACGAGGTGCGCAAATTCCGCGTTGATCGTCTGTGGCTTCCCGACTTGACAGACGCCCAGACCATCAAGCACTACAGGAAGAACCCACTTCCAGCCTGGTACCGGAACGGCGTGGTGTATGAACGCTTCGAGGCTTCAGGCCCGGATGATGCTCGGTATCCACCCAGCACCATAGCAGCGGTGCAGGTGCTCGTTCCCCATGACATCGAAACATGGTACGCACGATGGGCCGATGAGTTCACAGCCGAGGTCGGGGCATGCCGTGAACGCTTCGTGAATAACCCCGAGCTCCCCCCCGAGCTGGCTAGGCTCATCGATGCAGTAAAGTCCTTTCAATTCGGAGAAACGGAGGCCCGCGCATTGGTGGGGCAGCTGAAGGATACGGCAACGGGAAAGCACATTCTTGAGAGGATGCAGACCGGTAGGGCGAGGCTGGCACGGCAGCTTTCGCCGTTTCTCCAAGCCGGGGGGAATGCCACAACAACGGCACCAGCGACCCGCTCAACCAAACCCCGTCCAGATCTCAAACGGGTTGCACTGTTCCATGCACTTCGTTGTGACATCGGTGACCACGCTGCAGAGATCACTCGAGAGAATGCTTCGCATATAGCCGCCGAAGAGGCTGGGTCTTACTCCAAGAGTGGCGGGAAGGAACTCCTTGGCCACTTTCACCGCTATGCATGGGGAACGAACAAGTACCAAGAGCGAACACAGGATGGTCGTCCTGCTGATGTAGTGAAGCGATACCATGCCGTTATCGCCATGCTGAAAGAGCACTGGCCGGATGCCGTACCTATCGCACTGGGTCAACGGACAGCAGCGCAAAACCACTCCTAATGGAGTGAAGATTAGCGGTCACTAAGTGGCCACTTACTCACCACAAGGAAAAGCACCGGTCAAGGTTTGCACCGCCGATGGCATCAACGCCAAGGCATGTGCGAATGCTGAACCCCTTTGAAGAGATCACCGCTAAGCTGGATGCCTTGGCTGTGGATGTACGGGCACTGAAGACCCGCACCGTGAACGACAAGCCGACGGATGAGCTCGGAGGGCTTGACTTGGCTGTGAAGGTCACAGGGCTTGCACGGAGGACCATCTACAAGCTCACGCATCGGCGGGAGATCCCGCACCTCAAACGCGGTGGGCGGCTGTACTTCCGCGCCTCGGAGCTGGAACAGTGGATCGATGCCGGCCGCCGGAAGACCTCGGCCGAGGTTGCCGAGGAACGCATGGAGAACAAGTGAGCCGGGAGCGGTGCAACGCTATCCCGGCTCGTTCAATGCATCTCACATGGTGAACCATGGATGGCACGAATCTACTGACTCATCCTGACTTGGGCCACGTCGTTCTGAGCGAAATACCACCCCGCACTGGGCGCGGGATTGCGGAGGAAAAGTGCTGATCTTGCCATACTAACGGCAAGGAATGGCATCGATCCGCAAGACAAAGACGGG
>Ga0209573_1000127_pt1 | contig 199715 bp, 193 predicted proteins | sample TNRBio252014_DNA_FD_185870 | JGI IMG/M metagenome (GOLD analysis project Ga0209573, IMG submission 185870) | Wastewater treatment Type I Accumulibacter community from EBPR Bioreactor in Madison, WI, USA - TNR Reactor_6/25/2014_ DNA (SPAdes)... | ecosystem: Engineered > Bioreactor > EBPR >...
GAAAAAAGCGTATACCGAAGCATACGCCAGATAAACAAGCGTAAAGGAAGAACCGGTTTTGACCGTTGTTCAAACATGTGTTTTTATGATCTGACGTTTACCTTTTTTGCCGTCAGGTTTTTCAACCTGAAAGACTTAATGGGACTATCAGGCCGGAAGACCTGACAGCAATTAAAATTCCTGTTTCCCTGGCCTTACCTTACAGCCATTTATATTAAATCTGTTTTAGTAATTCGGCCATAGAAACAGAATCGCTAATGATTGACTTTACAGATGAAATAGTAACCCGGTCTTGCTTCATGGTGTCACGATTGCGAATGGTTACGGTATTATCCTGTAGAGTTTGATGATCAACTGTGATGCAATAGGGTGTACCAATGGCATCCTGCCTGCGGTAGCGTTTGCCAATAGCATCTTTCTCTTCGTAGAAACACCGGAAGTCAAATTTCAACAGGTTCATAATTTCCTGAGCTTTTTCCGGTAATCCATCTTTCTTCATCAACGGAAGAATAGCCACTTTATTAGGTGCCAATGGTGCCGGAATTCTTAAAACTACCCGCTCGCTGCCATCTTCCAGTTTTTCTTCTTTATAAGAAGAAGCCAGTACCGAAAGAAACATGCGATCGAGTCCTACAGAAGTTTCCACCACATACGGGATGTAATTCTGGTTATCCTCAGAATCGAAGTATTGAAGTTTTTTGCCGGAATATTTTTCGTGGCTTTTTAAATCAAAATCGGTGCGACTGTGAATGCCTTCCAGTTCGCGGAAGCCCATGGGGAAATTGAATTGAATATCGCATGCCGCATTGGCGTAATGCGCCAGATTTAAATGATCGTGATACCGGTAGTTATCGTTACCTAACCCAAGGGCCTGGTGCCACTTCAGACGTTTACTTTTCCAGAACTCGTACCACTTCATTTCTTCGCCCGGCTTCACAAAAAACTGCATCTCCATCTGTTCGAACTCGCGCATGCGAAAGATGAATTGGCGCGCTACAATTTCGTTACGGAAGGCTTTGCCAATCTGTGCTATCCCGAAAGGTATTTTCATCCGGCCGGTTTTTTGCACATTCAAAAAATTAACAAAAATACCCTGAGCGGTTTCAGGGCGTAGATAAATTTTGTTTGCGTCATCAGCAATAGAACCCATTTCGGTAGAGAACATGAGGTTGAACTGGCGCACATCGGTCCAGTTTTTGGTTCCCGAAATCGGATCGGCAATTTCAAGATCGTCAACCAACTGTTTCATAGCCGTCATATCGTTACTGGCCATGGCTTCTTTCAGGCGCAAATTAATTTCATCTATTTTTTTCTGATATTCTACCACGCGGGCATTGGTGCTTATGAACATGGCACGGTCAAAGTTTTCGAAACGCTTGGCTGCCTTCTCTACTTCTTTCTCAATTTTTTCTTCCAGTTTTTCAATTACGCCTTCAATAAGCTGATCGGCCCGGTAACGCTTTTTGGAATCTTTGTTATCGATCATCGGATCGTTAAAAGCATCTACATGGCCACTGGCTTTCCAGGTGGTGGGGTGCATAAAAATAGCCGCATCAATGCCCACAATATTATCGTGGAGCAACGTCATAAACTTCCACCAATATTCTTTGATGTTATTTTTTAACTCGGCCCCGTTCTGCCCATAGTCATAAACCGCGCTCAAGCCATCATAAATTTCGCTGGATGGGAAAATAAACCCATACTCTTTGGCATGGGAGATTACATTTTTAAAAAGATTGTCTTCAGTATTTGCCATAAGGCGCAAAGATAGAAATTAGTCGATAGTCCAAAATGTGTTTTGGATCAATAAAATCAGGCAGGGATGTGTACCGTAAAGCGCGACCCCAAGCCGTAGGTAGAAGTGAATGAAATCGTGCCCTTTAACTTACTTACATTTTCGCGGGCAATGTACAACCCTAAACCCGAGCCTTCGGTAACATCGTTGGCACGATAAAACATGTTGAAAAGATTTTTATGGTGTTCTTCACGTATTCCAATTCCATTGTCTTCGATATGAATGCGGCAAATATCACTATCTATAAGCCCGCTCACCCTCAGGTAGGGGTTAGCTTTTGTTGTATCTTGATATTTGAATGCATTGCTGATCAGGTTATTTAATACTACCCGCAAACGCGCCATATCTGTGTTAACTTTCAAACCGGGCTCAATCTGAATTTCAACTTCAACCTTGTTGCTGCTTGCATACTGAAGTGATGCTATGATATCTTCCAACAAATCGCGTAACCCGAATTTTTCAATTCTTAATTCCACTCGCGTATTCCGGGAGTATTCAACAATATCTTTAATATAATTATCCATCACCTTTACCCGGTCTTTCATTAAACCTAAGTACTCTGTGGCCCGCGTACTGTCGTGCTGTGCCAGTTGAATAAGGCCGGCCATGGAAGTTAGCGGAGCCCGTAAGTCGTGCGAAGCGCTGTATACAAACCGGTCTAACTCCTGATTGGTTTTACTAAGTTCTTCGTTCTTTGCCAGAATGCTCTTTTCAGAGTCCATCACCATCTGATCGAAAAAAATTATAATCAGAATGCCAATAATCAATAAGATCAGGAAGGTTACAATAAAGAAAAAGTGTGGGTTGTTAGGATGAAAGTGCGATGGGTTATATATGGCAATACTAAATAGCACAAAACTTAGTACTGTAAATCCGATGCCCTTCCATCTTTCGCGGTAGCCAAACACGGCTAAGGCTCCGAGGCTACTGGGTACAAAATATAAATAGGAACCTGTTTGAAGGGGATCGGTATCTACCAAGCAGAAATAATAAGCCATAAAATTTGTACGAAGCAGATGGATAACAAGGGCTGTATTTATAAAACCCTTTCGAAGCAAAAAAAGACAAGCAATTGAAATTATAAATCCAATAAACAGAGAGGTGGGGTCACCTTCCTCATTAAAAAGATTTACAACGGCAAAAAACAGACCTATGCCAATATAGATACATATCAGATAGGCGCCCAACACTACCTTTCGTCTGTCCGATGCGGTACCCGGAATGTTTTTTCCCAGAATTAATTCTTGCAAATTCATTAGCTTGTATACCGGCTGGAATTTTACAGTTTCTAACCTAATGTTATTTTAAATTTAAGAAAGATTAGTAGAAATATTATCAAGACCCGGTTGGTTTAGTATGTTTACCACATGCAATTTAAGGTTATTGGTTTAGCGATTTCCTTTTCGCCAACCACCGCAGCCATGTTGGCTGAGGCCGGGCGGTTAGCCATTCAGTTTAACGCACGCCTGATACTTATTCATGTTGGAAAACATAGCCCTTATGAAGACCAGAAAGCCGAAGAGTTAATCGCATCGAGTGGTGTTTTGCGCGAAATCATAAAAATAGTATGGAAACAAGGTGATCCTGTTAAAGAAATTTTAGCTGCCTGCCAGGAAGAAAAGATAAAGTTACTGGTAGCCGGAGCACTTAAAAAAGAAAATCTGGTAAATCATTATCTGGGCACTGTAGCACGCAAGATAATGCACAAAGCCAGATGCTCTGTACTAATGATTACCAACCCATCGCTTACCTATACCCCAATCAAAAACATTGTGGTAAATGGGGAAGATAGCCCGTTTATTAAAGAAGCTATTCAGGCCGGGTGCGAGTGGGGGCGGCCCGATCATGCATGGATTCACATTGTACGCGAACTCAAATTACTGGGCCTTGCCCTGGCAGCCAATGAGCAATACAATGAGGAAGAGTACGATCAAAGTAAACAACAAATGGTACAGCAAGAAGTAAATGAAGTGGAAGCTATGCTAAAAACCATTGCACACGAGAAATCCAGAATTAATATTAAAATGATTTCCGGCAAAGCCGGATTTGAACTGGCCCGCTTTGCAGAACGAAAAGAAGCCGACTTGTTGGTACTGGGTGCCCCCGATAGAAAGTTTTCATTCTTCACCCGCGTGTTTCCACACGATCAGGAGTATATTTTTAATGAACTGCCCTGTAATCTATTGATGATACAACCCCGAAAAAACCGATGAACAAACTCAGCCAACATGAGTTAATGAGTCTGCTCATCCAGCTAAGCATCATGCTGGTAATGGGGCGTTTGCTTGCCGAAGCCGCACGCAAAATAAAACAACCGGCCGTAGTGGGCGAAATTCTGGCGGGTATAATTCTCGGTCCAACCATACTGGGTATGGTTAATCCTGATTGGTTTCAGGGCTTGTTTCCTGATGGGTCATCTTCGCTTGTATTAGATGGGTTTGTACAGGTTGCGGTAGTGCTGTTGCTGTTTATTGCCGGGCTTGAGGTTGACCTGCACATTGTACTGCAGCAGGGCAGGCAGGCATTTTATACCAGTACGCTGGGATTAATTATCCCCTTTTCAATCGGGTTTGCATTCCCCTATTTTTTCCCTGCATTCTTTGGTAGCACCGATGAGAATCGCCACCTGGCTTATGCCCTATTTATGGGTACCTCTATGGCCATTACAGCCCTACCGGTTATTGCCCGTATTCTAATGGATCTTAATATGTTCAAATCGCGCATGGGCATGCTGGTTATTTCTTCGGCTATGATAAACGATTTAATTGGGTGGCTAATTTTTTCTGTTGTATTGGGCATGATTGGCAAAGAACAAAATCTTTCTTTGTGGAGTACGGTATTATTAACACTGGGCTTTACCGCCATTATGCTAACCGTTGGGCGAGGGCTGATTAATAGAATATTGCCCTGGGTTAATCGCAAACTTGCCTGGCCTGGCGGCTTGTTATCGTTGGCTCTTGCACTTTGTTTTTTAGGTGCTGCATTTACTGAATACATCGGCATTCATGCCATCTTCGGGGCGTTTATTGTGGGCGTTGCCCTGGGCGACTCCGAACATCTAAGTGAACGCGCTAAAGAAATTTTGCACCAGTTTATCAACAACATTTTTGCTCCATTATTTTTTGTAGCCATCGGACTTAAGGTAAACTTTATCGAAAATTTTGATCCGCTCCTTACGCTGGTCATAATTGCCATTGCCTTTGCGGGAAAAATTATCGGCAGTGGCTGGGGTACACGGCTGGGTGGGTTTACCTGGCGCGAATCGCTTGCCGCAAGTTTTGGTATGAATGCACGGGGCGCCATGGAAATTATACTCGGTTTAATTGCGCTTGAAACCGGACTTATCAATGAAAAAGTTTTTGTCTCGTTGGTCATTATGGCATTAGTAACCAGCATGAGCAGCGGCCCGTTAATGAAATGGATTCTGAGAAAGAATTCTAGCCTATAGCATTCAAAAGAAAATCATTAAGTGGTTTTATTGCTTTGGCCACTTCGGCTGCTGTTTTTACAAACTTTTTATCGAGCACTTCTTTATCGGTAAAGTAGTGCGTTACAATAAAACTCTTGTTCTTCAGCAAATCAATATGCGGATGATCTTTCGGGTAACCTTTGGGGGCTGTTTTTAGTTTGTCGAAATCATCTAAGCCTGTAAAATATTTCTTAAACTTTTTATCGTTAAGAATTTTCAAAAAATCTTTTGTGTTGTAATCAATCTCCTGTCTGATCTTAGCCAGGTTTTCCGGATTGGGCATATAAAAACCACCGGCTATAAAACTTTTTCCCGGCTCAATATGAATATAATAGCCGGGCTCCTGCTCCATTTTTCCGTGTGCTGAAAGACCGGCACCCATATTTACTTTGTAGGGCCGTTTATCTTTGCTAAAGCGTACATCGCGATAAATTCGAAAGGCCAGCTTACGCGGATTTAATCCGGCAAGGCTTTCGTCAAACTTTAAAAGTTCTTTATGGAGTGCCTCCACAAAATCATCGAACAAGGTTTTTGCTTCAAGATATTTTGGTTTGCTCTTTTCAAACCACTGGCGGTTATTGTTTTTGGCAATCGCCTTAAGAAAAGACTGAATAGTGGCTAAATTCATAGGTGCGCTTTTCTGTACATTATATTACTGGCAACGAAACAGTCTGTGCCTGAATAGTTTCATGCCTGCTGGCAATAGAAAGCTGGTGTTTGCTTTTACAAAAGAATACCAGCCCCTTGTAGGAAGTTACATAGGTAAATGTAGTTCCAAAAAAGGAAGTGCTGGTAGTTACTACGGCAAGTCCCTCATTTCGATTTAACAGGTTCTGAAAATCTTCTGGTTGCAACTTAACAAACACCCCATTCATTTTTGGGGCATGTGTAGCGTGAACTGTGTGTGGTACCATATTTTTACGCTTCAATTATCTTAACATCATATCGCAGAATTTGTGTATCACGGGTCATCAAGTGAAAATCATTTGATTTTGCCTGAGCAACCATAATCCGATCAAACGGATCGTTGTGGTAAGTGGGTAACTTTGCAAGTTCCTGAATATGTTGGTGCATGATCGGCATTTCAATTAAATCATCGGCAGCTTTCGCGATCAAAGCATCAGGCAGTTCTATTTTTTTTAAGGATCGCTTTATTGAAATTTCCCACAAAACTGCTGAACTTAAGTACAAAGAGTTGGTTCTATCCTCTATGAATTGTCTTGCCTCTTTTCTCAGGAATTGAGGATCTTCGTACCACCAAATAACAACGTGAGTATCTAAGAGTATGTTCATTCAAAATGCTTCATGAATTCTTTTGGCAACTCATCAAAATCATCAGCTATCCAAACCTTCCCCTTAAATTGTCCGCCAACCCGCTTACCCTTTTTATTTTCGATCTTATTCAACGTAACCAATGGTGTGCCCCTACTTGCAATAATAATTTTTTCTCCCTTTAAAACTCTCTTTATCAAGGAAGATAAGGTTGATTTTGCTTTGTGTATGTTCACGGTCTCCATTTAGCTAAGTTAGCTAATATCTATAAATACTCCAAAATTGTTTCCAGCCCGATACCACGCGAAGCTTTTACCAATATAGTAGCATCGGTGATCGGGCTTCTTTTCAGTAATTCAACCAGTTCTTCTTTTTGTTCGCAATAAATAGCATCGGCAAAATTTGCTTTCGCGGATTGCATAAGCGAACCACACAGGTAAACCGCGTCAAAATTTTTGGCCTTCAATAATTCGCCAATGCGCGCGTGTTCTTTGGCCGCTTCCTCTTCCAATTCAAACATATCGCCCATAATTACCACTTTCTTTTTGGCTTTCATGCTGGCCAGATTTTCGATAGCCGCTTCCATCGAACTGGGGTTAGCATTGTAGGCATCCAAAATAATAGTATTACTTCCCTTCTTTACAATCTGCGAACGCATGTTGCCCGGCACATATTCAGCCACAGCTTTATTTGCTTCTTTCGAATCAACCCCAAAAAACTTTCCGATGCAGAGAGCCGCAGCAATATTTTCAAAATTGTAGACCCCCATCAATTGGGTTTGCACCACTTCTTCGTCTTCTGTTTTAAATCGAATAAACGGATCGGCATCTACCAGCCCGGCATAGCAATAATCGCCCTTGGCCGGATAAAAGTAAGGATGCTTAAACCGTTTGGCCATGTTAGCCAGAATTTTGTTTTGCGAATTGATAAACACCGTTCCGTTGTGGGTTATCAAGTGCTGATACAATTCTGATTTTCCCCGGATGATATTTTCAAACCCACCAAACGTACCAATGTGCGCACGGCCAATATTGGTAATAAAGCCATGCGTTGGATTGGCAATAGAACACAATAATGCTATCTCGCCTAAATGATTGGCTCCCATTTCTACTACAGCCATTTCGTACGATTGATCTATTGACAAAATGGTTAATGGCACCCCAATATGATTGTTCAGATTACCTTTGGTAGCATACGTCTTAAATTTTCTACTTAACACCGCCAGCACCAATTCCTTGCTTGTTGTTTTACCATTCGATCCCGTAAGGCCTACTACTGGAATTTTTAACTGACTGCGATGGTGTTTTGCCAATGCCTGTAACGCACCCAACGAGTCTTCGACCAAAAGAAATTTTTCGCCTGTGGCATATTTTATATCATCCACTACAGCGTAAGAAGCTCCTTTCTCAAGCGCCTGGGCGGCAAATTCGTTGGCATTGAATTTATCTCCGCGTAAAGCAAAAAAGAGCGAGCCCGGTATAATCTGGCGGGTATCTGTAGAAATCTTTCCGGATTCCAGAAAACGTTGATAGAGTTGCTCAGTTAACATGCAGGATATGCAAACGTAAAGTATCTTGCAGGCAAGATAACAGGTGTAGTGGCGTAAGCGTTATAGCAGTGAAAAATATTTTATGATCAAAGTTGCCTGGCTTGTGGGTTTTCTGATTTTATCGTGCCGTACCTACGGTCAGTTCACCTATACCATCGATCAAAGCATTCCTGTTGAAGAAAATGGCAAAGTTTTATCCATGCCCTGGGCTGGTGGAATAAATTCGGCACAGGTTAATACCATGGATCTGAATGGAGATAACAAAGATGATCTGGTAATTTTTGATCGTACTTCCAATAAGTTGCTTACTTATCTTAACGCGGGCAACCGGTATGAATATGCGCCTGAGTTCGAATCGCTCTTTCCCAAAGAGGTAACACAATGGCTGTTGCTGCGCGATTTAAATTGCGATGGAAAAAAAGATTTGTTTACCAGCGACCCATTCGGTATGGTTGCCTTTATCAATACAACACAACCTCAACAGCAACTTTCGTGGCGGCCATACGACCCCGGCCGACCTATTCTTACAAAAGGATTTACTACCAACGTAAATCTGCAGGTGAATGCCTCTGATATTCCGGTAATAGATGATATTGATAACGATGGCGATCTGGACATTCTTAATGTTCGTTTTGTTGGAATTGGTACGGTTGAATACCATAAGAATTTAAGCATAGAACGCACTGGCACATGCGATTCGCTGCAACTGGAGCGTGTAACCCAAACCTTTGGTAACCTGGAGGAGTGCGACTGCAATTTATTTGCTTTTGGTGGCGCACCTTGCAATTCTGGGTCTGGTGGCCGAACTGAACATGCTGGTGGTAAAGCCATGCTAACCATCGATACCGATGGTGATGGCGACAAAGATTTATTCTTTAGTGAAGAAGAGTGTTCTGAACTTTCATTTTTGCAGAACAAGGGGACAGCCGAAACGGCAAACATGGATAACGCTACATTATTTCCTTCTCTTAACCCAATAAATTTTTTACTCTTTCCGGCAGGGTTTTATGAAGATATCGATTTTGACGGAAAACGTGACTTGCTGGCTTCGCCCAATCTATATGCCCGTACCTTTACCAACAGCATCACCTTCGCCAACTCGTTATGGTATTATAAAAACACCGGCACAGCGCAAATACCCCAGTTTAGTTTTCAGAAAAACAATTTTCTGCAAGATGAAATGCTTGATGTAGGTGATTATGCTGTGCCCGCATTTGCCGATATGGATGGGGATGGGGATTATGATATGTTCATCAGCAATTATGCCGGACCAGGATATGCCAGTTCCATTCGCTTTTATGAAAATACCGGCTCATCTTCCGGAGCATCTTTTATTCTGCGCCAGGAAGATTTTATGGGCTTCTCTAACTCGCCAAACTTCAATGTAAAAATTCAGTTTGCCGATATGAATGCCGATGGGAAGATAGATTTTGTGTTTACAGCCACTAATTTTCAAACCGGCATAAACAGTTTGTCGTTTATACCCAACCGTTCTGCTTCCGGGCTTGAGTTTTCCGGCCAACCTGTTCCCGTAAATTTTTCATTCGGCCAACAGGAAAATATTTTAATTGTAGATGTAGATCAGGATGGGTTAGTTGATATTTTAATAGGCAAAGCCACCGGAGCTGTTCAATACTGGCGCAATAGCGGCTCAGCCACACAACCCGCATTCACGCAAGTGAACGGAAGTTTTTTGGGACTTGCTTCCAGTACCGACAGGCAAAACCCCACGCTGGCAGCCAGCGATCTGGATGCCGATGGAAGAATTGATTTAGTGGTTGGTAATCAACGGGGCGAGCTTACGCTCTTTGGAGATTTTCGCGCACAAAATTCCAACATAGAAGGCATCTCAAAAATTATCTATAATCCATTAACCGAAACGCACGAGTTAAAAAACCTGGGCGGAAGAATTTGGCCAACCGCTGTTAATCTGTTTAACAGCGATAAGCCCGCTCTTGTTTGTGGTACATTAACAGGAGGATTGGTTGTGCTTAAAAATGAAGAAGGCGCAACACTGCCCGATGAGCCCGTAATCGTAATTTTCCCTAACCCGATAAATTCTAACGAGACTTTCAACGTCAGAGCCGATCGTAATATGATTGTACAATTTTATAATCTTGTGGGGCAAAAGATTTCCGATCGTTATTTCGTTCCCGCTAATCAGGAATATCCTATTGTGGTTTCGGGATTGCTGCCCGGGATTTATATTGCGCGCTTTTCCTACCAGGGTAAATCAACAGGAAGACGCTTTGTAATCATTAATTGATTTAAAATTCATGAATTCTTTTGGTGTTGTATTTGATATGGATGGTGTTATCGTGGATACCAATCCGTATCATAAAATTTCTCTTAAACAGTTTTGCGAAAAATACGGCTATCACTTTACTGACGAAGATTTGATTAAAAATATTTACGGCCGCACAAATAACGAGTGGATTACCAACCTGTTTGGTCTATTACCAAAGCAAAAATTACTTGACCTTGGTGAAGAGAAAGAAGAAATGTTCAGAGCTATTTATAAAGATGTGATAGAACCGGTTGCCGGGCTCGAAAGTTTTTTAAAGAAACTTAGCCATCAGAAAATTCCCTGCGCTATTGGCACCTCTGCCCCTCGCAGCAATGTTGATTTTGTATTGGATAACACCGGCCTTCGAAAATACTTTTCGGCTATTCTCGATCAAGCAGATGTAGAGCGGGGTAAACCTAACCCGGAAATCTATATAAAGACTGCACAAGCCTTAACACTACCCCCTGCCCAAACTATTGTGTTTGAAGATTCTCTTTCGGGGGTAGAAGCTGCCCAACGTGCCGGGGCACGGGTGGTAGGGGTTACTACTACCCATACTCCTGCCGAGCTTAAACATTGCGACCTGGTTATTCAGGATTTTACTGATCTGGGACCGGAAAACCTGGCTGTACTACTAAGCGCCTGAGTTTTTATTGAATAAGATTATTTGCAAAGGCATATTTAATAAGCCCAACCAAAGTGGTTGTGTTCGTTTTGCGGAAAATGTTTTTTCGGTGTGTTTCTACTGTGCGCTCACTTATAAAAAGTTTATCGGCAATTTGTTTGTTCGAATTCTCTTTGGCAATCAGGTTTAGCACTTCACGTTCGCGGGGTGTTAGCAACTCTTCCGGTTGTTGTCCCATATCGGTTAGTAGCATGCGGGTAATTTCCGGACTCACATACGGCATTCCGCGCATAATCTGGTGCAAGGCATTTTTTAATTCAAGCTGTTGAACACTTTTTAAGATATAGCCATCTATACCTTCTTTTAAAATCTGGCGTACCAATACCCCTTCATCGTGCATGCTTAGTATTACCCGCTTTGTGGCAGGTAATTTTTCTTTAACCCAAACGCACAAATCAAGCCCGCTGTTATTGGGTAAGCGATAATCGGTAAGTAAAATATCAGGTTGTTTGGATGGCAACAAACTCATGGCCTCTTCCGCACTTCCGGCCGTAGCTACAATCTGAAAATTTGAATCCTGATCAAACATCGACTTTAACCCATCCAAAACAATGTGGTGATCATCAACCAGCAGAAGTTTAATAGGATGGTTCGGGCTCATGTCATGTATAACGGTTCGCCTTAAAGGTAATTGCCTCTTACCTTCTTCACAAATAAATAGTGCTTCTTAGTGTGGCAGAAAGTGAAACGGGATTTCGTCAGGTTTGTAGATGTTAGGAAACCTCCCCCAGCTGGTGGCCCCCAAAAGGAACAGTGCTACCCCAGACATAAGCAGACCAAGACCAGCAGCACTAATCGGGTTTAGTTCTAAATACTCTAACACAATGGCCAATGCAAATGATAACACCACCAAAATGCAGGCCCATGTAATAAGTCCCCCCAGGTTTTTCCCACATATATATTCCGGGGCACTCTTACCCCTTAAATGAAAATGAAGAATGCGAACAAACGTGGCATATTGGTGAGAGCGATCTTCACACGTGTTGTTTGGTGTATAGTATTGATTGCTGATGGTAACCGAAGGCTCCCCATCGGGTTGTACAATGGCAGAAAATCTGTTGCGCACCCGGCATAATCGTACTGAGGTAATGTTGGCATAGGGAATTGAACGATCTTTTCCGTTTGACTGCACTATCAGGTTATACTCGGTAAGAAATACCGTACAGGGTTTATCTCCCGCCTTATTGGTATACGAATATTCAGTAGACATTTTCACACAAGCAAAGTACCTGTGCCCTGCTTCGGGTTAAATACCATCGTGCAGGTATACTATATCCGTAGTAGCACGGAGTTAAGCCGCCTTCGCCAAACTTACTGGCACGGTTGCTACCAGCGTAGTCCCTTTGCGGCCGGGGATTGTATCAATTTCAATGCTGCCCTTAATCATGTGCAGGCGTGAGTTTATATTTTTCCAACCGTTGCCCTGGCCCGATGTTAACGCCTTTAGCTCAAAGCCATCTCCATCGTCTTCAATTGTTAGTACCAGCTCTTGCGGGTGTTGCACAATTTGAATAGCTATCTGATTGGCATGACCATATTTTAATACGTTATTCACCCACTCCTGACAAATCCGATACAAAGCTATTCGTAATTCGTCTGGCATATCTGCATTAAGGTTAAAAGTCTGAACGGTTACGGAAACAGATCCTGCGCGATTGATGCGCGCTGCAAATTCTTTCAGCGCTTCATCCAATCCACTCTTCACCAATACTTGTGGCATCAGGTTAAATGCAATGTTGCGAATTTCAAGGTTCATATCGTTCAAAACCCCCAGTGCATGGTCAACCGCAGGCTTCTCAATTTTTTCTTTTGAAAGTGAAAGACGCAACGCTGAAATCATTTGACCTAAACCATCGTGCAGATCGGCCGCAAAACGTTTCCGCTCTTCCTCCTGCGATGCAATAACCGCTTTCAATTGTGCTTCGCGTAAAGCAGCCCGTGTAGCTTGCAGCTCGGCCTGTTGTTTCAATCGCATTCGGTTCTTCCATAGGTATCCGAGTGTTAAAATCAGAGTGAGCACTACCAACAGAATAACAATGGCCTGCATACTTTGTGTAAGCTTCGAATCTTTAATTTCATTCTCCTGCTCCAGCAAAAGAATCTGATTCTCTTTTTTAACCGTTTCATACTCCGTTTGCAGTTCAGCCATTTGCCTTGCCTTTTCTTTCTGAAACAAAGAGTCTTTCGCCAATACATAGGCCCTGTGTTCGTTATAGGCAGCCGCAAATTCCCCTTTCTTTGCTTTGATTTCGGCCCGCTCTAGCCGGGCATCCATAACCTGTTGTAATGCCTGAATTTCCTGAGCAATCATCAGTGCTTCATTAGCAAAATTTTCGGCTGTTATCAGATCTCCTTTGTTTTTATAGATAGCCGCCTCATAAATCAATACAAATGCAAGTTCTTTTCTATTATTAAACTCTCTGTTCAAAGTCTTGGCCTGGTTCAATAGGTCTATTGCTTTTTCTGTTTGTCCCAGTTTATCGTATGCCATGCCTGCATTACATAGCGTGGTGGGCAAAAACTTTCTGATGTTTTGTCTTTGAAATTCTTCTGTGCCCAGGTTGGAATAGTACAGCGCACTATCGTACTCTTTCAGATAATAATAAACAGAGCCCAGGTTGGCATAACATACGGCAATCCCAAATTCGTTTTTTGTTTTTGTATATATGGTTAGTGCTTCAAAATAAGATTTCGTTACCTGTTTATAATCGCCCTGGGCTTTTTGTACAATGGCAATGTTTACAATAACCATGGCCACCTTCTCCTCACTTTTTAAGGCTTCATAAATTGTTCTAGCCTGGTAATAATATTCCAGCGCTTTTTTGTAGTCACCCATTTCATCATGAATAATACCCAGGTTATTCAGGGTGTTGGCAGTTTTGGCATCGTCACCAATTTTTCTTCTTAAAGCCAGAGCCTCCAACTCTAAATCAAGTGCCTTGCTATAGTTACTTTGCGATTCGTGAGTTACCCCAAGGTTGTGAAGAGCTTCTACTTCATATTCGATTCGGTTATATTTTCTGGACAGGGTTAATGCCCGTAGTCCGTATTCACGGGCTATTTCGGCATCAACAAAGTGATATTCCCAACTCAGTTCCAATAACGTTTTAATAGTCTTCTCCTCTTGCTTTTCATTTTGTAATAATACCTGCAGACTATCGATATTTTTGTTTTGTCCAAATGAGAAGGAAAGTGAAAAAAAGGCAGCTAATGCAAAAATTCTTGACATGGCGATAAAATTTGGCAGTTTAAAGTAAGCAAAAACCTCATTTTTGGCCTGTATTTGGAAGTTTAGTATATATCTTTTCTATCTAATTTCTGAGCAAACTTGGATTATTGAGGGGCATTTACCGATATTTGCAGTCCCTTTTTAAGGAGGGGTAACCAATTTCAATCATTACGTATGGCACGAGTTTGTCAAATTACAGGAAAAAGACCTCAGGTAGGGAATAACGTTTCGCACGCGAACAACAAAACCAAGCGCAGGTTCTACCCGAATCTTCAAACCAAGCGTTTCTTCATTCCTGAAGAAGACAAGTGGATCACATTAAAGCTTTCTGCAAAAGCCATTAAAACCATCAACCTGAAGGGTATTACGGCTGTTTTAAAGGAAGCAAAAGCTAAAGGAACGCTTTCTATCTAATTACGATTTTAATCAGGCTGCACCATGGCAAAGAAAGGCAACAGAATACAAGTAATATTAGAGTGTACAGAACACAAGGCTACCGGCCAGGCTGGTATGAGTCGTTACATTACTACTAAAAACCGTAAAAACACAACCGAACGTATTGAGTTAAAGAAATACAACCCGGTGTTGAAAAAATATACTCTTCACAAAGAAATTAAGTAATCATGGCAAAGAAAGTTGTTGCATCCTTAAAGAAAACTGATGGCAAGAATTACGCTAAAGTGATTCGTGCCGTGCGCTCTGAAAAAACAGGTGCTTATATCTTCAAAGAAGAAATTGTAGCGGCCGACCTAGTAAAGGAAACACTGGCAAAGAAGGGATAATCAACACCCGTTCTTTTTTAACAAGATAACGAAAGTCCCCTTTGCGGGACTTTTTTGTTTTACTTCTTAACTTCACCGCATGTCTTTTTTATCCAATCTATTTTCTAAGGAAAACAAAGAGACTCTCGATAAGGGTCTTGAAAAATCGAAAGAGAGTTTTTTCGGAAAACTGAGTAAAGCCATTGCCGGTAAATCTACGGTGGATGATGAAGTGCTGGACAACTTAGAGGAAACTTTAGTTTCATCGGATGTGGGCATTAACACCACGCTTAAAATAATAGAACGCATACAGGCCCGCGTGGCCCGCGATAAATACTTAGGCACTTCAGAATTAGACAAAATTCTGAAAGAAGAAATTGCCGGGCTGCTGGCCGAAAGCGATACCGGCAACGCAGGCTTTGAAATTCCCGCAGGCAAAAAACCGTATGTGCTGATGGTGGTGGGTGTAAATGGTGTGGGTAAAACTACTACCATCGGCAAACTATCGGCACAATTTAAAAAGAGTGGCAAATCGGTGGTGCTGGGCGCTGCCGATACATTTCGCGCGGCAGCGGTCGATCAGTTAAAACTCTGGGGCGAGCGTGTAGGCGTACCCGTAATTTCAAAAGGTATGAATACCGACCCGTCTGCAGTAGCCTACGATACCGTTGAATATGGCGCTAAAGAAAATGCCGATGTAATTATTATTGATACAGCCGGACGCCTGCATACCAAAGTAAACCTGATGGCCGAGCTATCGAAGATCAAACGCGTAATGCAAAAAGTAATACCCGATGCTCCGCACGATGTAATGCTGGTATTAGACGGAAGCACCGGCCAGAATGCCGTTGTGCAGGCACGCGAGTTTACCAAAGCAACCGATGTAACCTGTTTAGCCATTACCAAATTAGACGGCACAGCCAAGGGCGGTGTGGTAATTGGTATTAGCGATGAGTTTAAAATACCCGTGCGCTACATTGGCGTAGGTGAAAAGGTGGGCGACCTGCAGGTGTTTGATAAAAATGAGTTTGTGGACTCGTTGTTTAGGAAAAACTAATTAAGAACACCTCCGTCCACTTCAAAAAATGAGATATAGGGTTGTTCAAAAAATCAATTTGTATTGATTTTCAATAACTAATAAAATAATAAAGAAAATAGCAGCTAACAACGGTAAAAACCTTTTTCTAATAAATTCACTTTCTTTATTTAATTTTTTATAGAGTAAAAATATGTATGGCTGAAAAGCTATACCTGCTCCTCCTAAAATAAGCAAAAAAGTCATTCTATTGTCCGTGCCTAACATCATGCCCGTGATAGGCGCCATTATCCCTATAAATCCGCTCACATATTCAAGCCTTTTTATTTGCTTTACTACCTGTTTTGTATCCATAATGACTCTAATTTAATATAAATCTTGCTTATAAAATTTTAAAGCTATGATTTATATTGCATACAAATCGCATAGTTATCCTCAGCTTGAGTATGACAAACAATATCTGCAGCCATGACACCACCATAACAAGCAACTGCCCCTAGTAAGGTACTGTACTGCTCTTTCAACACGCCTTTTGCGTCTTTCTTTCGGGTATTATCGGTAATCACTTTGGTTACATGATATAGGGCATTTTGCTTCATGCGCGTTACAAACCATATTTTCTCGGTGGTCCATTTGGCAAATTGAGGGTACAGGTTATAGCCTTTATCAAATACGATAAAACTGTTGGATTGAAGCTTGATGTGATAGAGAAATTGACGGTCGTGTTCTTTAGCAGCGGTGATCCTTACGTAGTCTGTCACTCCGCTAAAGGCGTCCATGAGGGCATGCACTTTAATGCCGCCTTTTTTCTTGGCTCCATTCAAGGGATTTCGCCCCACACCTCGTAGAATGTCGCTAAATAGTCGAATCGTGGTGCTATCTATGATTTTAAGGTTACGGATGCTGAGGCCTTTTAACCGGCTGTCCGACAAATTTTTTACTTTTAACCATAGTTACGTTTTGTGTGGTAACTCAACATAACTAAAAAGGGTCGCTCTAAACAAGCTACCCTTTTAAAATTTTAGTCGGACAATAATGTTAATTTATCTATCTTCTCTCGACTATCTAACAGGAGGTGAGTTTGGAGTTGAGGGCTCAATACTTTTGACCCCGTAATCATAGTTTCAATACTATTAATTAAGCCATACTCCCTTTTTACCAAAAATCACAAGCCGTGAAAGATCTCTCCACTATTTACAATAGCAGTCACACTAGTTAGTACGACTTCAAACACTTTTATTCAGCGCCTCTCAAACGGTATGCGCCAAAACACCTGGTAGTTAAACCCCCAGTACAATCCTTTAAATGGCAATCCAAAACCCGGAATATCATACGATTCAAAACCGGGAGTATCTTTCGTATGAGGCAAAAATTTCATTCTGCCTGTGTACTTAATTTGTAATATTTTGGTATAATAATCTGCACCATGTGGATTATGTTATTAAAATTTTACATTTTTGCCTATGAGTTATACTGATCAACTCAGGCAATATGCCCACCAGCCTCTTACTCACCAGTTGCTGGTTTCTGTTCTTAAATCGTTCAAACAGCCTAATGATAAGATTCACAAACTCTTGCGCGATGGGTTGATTATACCCGTTAAAAAAGGACTTTATATTGCCGGGCCAGCCTTAAATTCCGGAAAGCCCGAACCTTTTCTATTGGCAAATCACATTCTGGGACCAAGTTACATCTCGCTTGAAACCGCTTTAGCTTATCATGGCTTTATACCGGAACGGGTTTATGAAATTGCATCCATGACAACCAAAGCCTCGCGTACATTTAAAACAACTGTCGGAACCTTTACCTATACAAAGATTCCGTTACCATATTATTCATTCGGCATACAGCGTGTAATGGTAGAACAAAATCAATATGCTATGGTAGCATCGCCAGCTAAAGCTATTTGCGATAAGGTGATAACAACTTCCGGGCTTTTACTCAGAAGTAAAAAAAGTGCGCATGAATTCTTAGTGGAGAACATGCGCATAGATGAAGATAAACTGAAAGAAATAGACACCGCTGAAATGAGCGCCTGGATGCCACACGCCCTTAAAAGCGAAAGTCTGCAAATGATACTTAAAGCAATTCAGGGTTTATGATTAAGGATTGGCTCGCAGAATATAAACCAGCAAACAAAGAAGAAGCACAAAACGCACTTCGTGAGATTATGCAAGAGGTTGCCTTGGCGGGATTATACCGTGCCGGTTTCTTTGAGAAAGCCGCATTCTATGGAGGAACAGCATTGCGGATTTTCTATGGGTTGGACAGGTATTCCGAAGACCTTGACTTTTCGTTGCTTGAACCAAATCCCCAATTCAAACTTGATCGTTACCTGGATGCCGTGAAAGCTGAATTTGAATCGCTCGGTATGAGGATTTCTATTAAAGACAAAAAAAAGACACCCGATAGCCAGGTTGAATCAGCATTTCTTAAATCAGAAACCATCTGGAAAGAACTGGCCTTGGAAAGCATCGTTTCGCAAACTGGCCTCAATCAACCCATCCCTATTAAAATCAAAATAGAGGTTGATACCTTGCCGCCAACAGGATTTGAAACAGAAGAAAGGCTATTGCTCAAACCCTTTTCTTTCTATGTAAAGTGCTTCGCATTGCCTTTCTTGTTTTCCGGCAAATTGCATGCTTTACTTTTCAGAAAATGGAAGAACAATGTAAAGGGCCGCGACTGGTATGATCTGGAGTGGTACATCAAAAATAAAACACCATTAAGTCTGGAACATTTTATCGAACGCGCACTGGCAAGTAATGATTTACCGGCCGGCACCTTTACAGAAAGAGAATTCCGGCAACTGCTGGCAAAAAAAATTGACTCAGTTGATATTGAAAAAGTAAAAGCGGATGCCATCCGGTTTATACCCGACAGAAGTAAATTGGAAATCTGGTCAGCCAGATATTTTCATGACTTAACTACTCAACTGATTGTATCATGATAGCAGTGGCGATGAGTTTAAAATACATGTGCGCTGCATTTGTGTAGGCGAAAAAGTGGACGACCTGCAGGTGTTTGATAAAAATGAGTTTGTGGACTCGTTGTTCAGGAAGGATTAATTAAGGCGAGGCGGGTGGGGACTTGAAGATATATAACTTAAAAAGTATGCTCAATTGCTATCTGGGCGAATTGATTCCTTACATAATATTCGATCAAGTGTGAATTATTTTCATAATAACTCCCACCCCATATGTCGGTTAACCCATAGTAATATTCTAAGCCTATATTAATCTTCTTGATTAAATTATAGGAAATGCCTCCAAGCATCCCAATTTCCGATCTGCCGGTGAGAACATCAACACTTTTATCGTTGGGGGCCCAAAAGCGAAAATTTAGTCCGCCTTTTAATCCTAATCTATACCTGGGATAATTGAATTGCATACTTAACGGGATGTCTATGAAAAGATGACTACGGTTACTTGCGGCCTCATCCAAACTTGGCATTGCCCATGGTTTATAAGTAAATTGTCTTGACGGTCCAAAGAAATAAGATTTCCGTTTTACTTTCAGGCCTATATTAAGTCCTGATTTTAAATCAAAATACTTCCCAACTGACTTAACTATCCCTGTCCCCAATCTTAGTTCTAACGATGTATAACTGGGGGAAGAAGGGAAGCCATTCACGTCAAATGACGATCCGCCTACACTTAGAAACTTTGTGTATCGAAATTTTTTATAGTTAATTACATTGGACTCTTGAGCAAGAGTGGAGTAGCAACTAAGTAGAAATAGTATCAATATAATGTTATAGCTGATAAGTTTTTTCATTTATAATTTTTGCAACTGCGTAGAATCAATTTAGTACCATAAATTTAAAACGCTTTGCAAGTAAGGTATATTGTACATCTTGAACTCAATCTTAAATCCCATATAGTTGAAAAATGCTTGTTCAAGAAAAGCATAAAGGAAATGATCATACACTTATAACAATAAACTGCTATCTTAAAACAAAGAGTTTAAATCAAGTGTTTTAAGGTAGCAGTGAGTTCAAATTAATCCTTTATTCAATACAATCAATTGTAACCCAATTATTATTTGTCCCTCTTGAGGAACCCTCTACAACAGCTCGAGTAAAACTTATAGCAGGTGGCGTTCCGCCTTGCCACGTAATTGACCCCGTTAGGGAGTTATTCCAAATTTGCTTTTCGCTCTCTTCTGCCGTTCCATAGTAGTCAGGGATACCTTCATCTAATACGAAGTGATGTGTGATACCATTTATTACAATTTTAACATCGAATTGGATATTACGATAACTTAATACGGTACTATAACCATACCAATAACATAATGTGCCTGCTCTTCTTCTTCCCCATATTCGACTTGCTAACCAAGGAGTAAAATTATTACCGGAAATCAACCACCAAGTACCTGCAGCGGCATAAATTTTTCTATCGTTTTTACAACCGCTTGGATCATAATAATACCAGGTTTCTATATTATTAGTGCATGTCCATGAAGAAGTTCTACTACTTTTAGTCTCATCTTTAGACTCACTATTATTATTGTACTGAACTAATTTAAAAATTGATGTGTCTAAATTGTCTTTAAACTCAATTTTGCGTAACCTATTCAAATTTTCCTTTTCTGCTAAAACCAAAAATTGGTTGTCTATAATCTTATGTACAAATCCTTCAGATTCATAAATTCTTTCACGGTTACAAATCGTTCTATAAAACTCATTATCTATCTTGGGAACGAAGGTACTATCTGATAGCATTATAACATCGTTATAGTTCTTTAGTAGATTTGCAATTTCCTCACTGGTTTGGGCCATACTTAGTTCATCAAGTGCTTTTTTGTAGATGTCATCTAAAGATTGAAATCCTGAGTTACTAATTTTTCGGCCTGCACCTTTAGCTCTACTTTTGTTAGCGTTTAATACATAAGCGGACATCTCTTCTGAGTTTTTAAAACTTAAGATAGCGACATTTAAAGTCGAATTATCACTTTCTTGTCGAATACTTTCTTCCGAGCAAGAAGCCACAATAAGAACAAGTAGAATTGAAACAATTTTTTTCATAACTATTTAGAAGTTTTATTGGTATAGGTAAGTGTACTCAGCTCCGGCCGGAAACCTTAAGTCCAAGGTAGGGACACCTATAAAATCGCCAAAATTATCTATGTTTCACTTATAAGATGTACTCTTTTAAGACGTAATATTTAAAGCGAAATGCGCAGAATTTGCGTTTGTGAAAAATGAAGCCGCATTTCAAAAGCAACTGGTTAAGATTGGCGAAAAACTGGCAGAGCTGCGTAAAAAGAAAGGTTATACCAGCCACGAAACTTTTGCTTACGACTATGAATTATCGCGTGTGCAATACTGGCGTATAGAAAAAGGAAAATCCAACCTTACTTTGCGCAGCCTTTATAATTTGCTTGAAATTCACGGAATTGACCTGAAAGACTTTTTTAATTCACTTCCAAAAGGATAAAAAAACTTAGCTGCGTACTATTTAATAGGCATTAACATTTTTATTCAGCGCCTCTCAAACGGTATGCGCCAAAACACCTGGTAGTTAAACCCCCAGTACAATCCTTTAAATGGCAATCCAAAACCCGGAATATCATACGATTCAAAACCGGGAGTATTTTTGGTATGGGGTAAAAATTTCATTCTGCCCGTGTAGCCCATCCAGAACCCGCGCCACACTTTTACGCGCAAACCGGTGGTTAATTCAATCCAGCCCGCAGCGGCATCGGGGTTAGATGCTGCTTGTTGTACCGTTGGAAATAATTCCGGAGCTATTGAATACAATACCCGTTCGCTGTATTGCGCGCGGCCATATCGCATCCCGATAAAAAACATATTCTTATCGGGATCTTTCAATAAGAAATTTATATCAACGCCCACACGAAAGTACTTGCCATCGTTATTATAAAGTCCGTTTACCAGTTTTGCTTCGCGCGACCAACCCCCTAACTCAAGTATTGGGTAGTATCTACCTAAATCAACATCGGCCGAAATCTCCCAACTTTGTAAAGGTGTTTGGGCAATGGTTTTGCCAATCGCAATCAGGTCGGTGCCAATCCGCAAGCCGGTTGGTTTATGGATAGCCCGTAACGAATCGCGCTCGTTTTTCTGAGCGGCTACCTGCAGGCTAAGCATTACCAGCAAGCTACTCCACAAAAATTTTGACATTGATGCCGGCATTGGTCGCAAGTCGGTTGTTTAGAATAGTTATGTTTTCAAACGATGAATGGGTAAGACTTAAATCGGTAAGGTAAGCCAGCGCTCCGCAGTTCTCCGAAATCACTTCAGTTTGTACCCGGTAGCCAAGCGAAAGCGTTTCTGGTACATCGCCAAAATAAAATGTAATGGTAACTGCGGTTTGGGCCGGATTAAGAGGCAAAGCGATAGCACTGAACGTATTATCGTCAGGAATCAGGAACCCGTTAACACCGGAAATAGCTATAGAATCGACTTCCACTTCTACGGTTTTATCCTGTGCATCATAAAATGCAAAGGTTGCCTGGTTGGTAGACGTATCAAAACAATCGGGTTCGGTAAGGCAACCCCACAACCCCAACAGCAAAAACACCAATAACCGAACGATTTTCAAGAACACTAAGTTTAGTGCAAATATACCGTGCCTGCCGGAAACTCAAATTGCATCTGGCATTTCGTATTTTTACACCGTAATTATTATTCGTGAAAACAAAAGGCTCAAAAAAGACCAAAGTAAATATTGTAACGCTGGGTTGCTCCAAAAACCTGGTAGATTCTGAGGTGCTGCTTACCCAGCTTCGCGGAAACGGGATTGAAACCACGCACGAATCGAAAAAAGATGATTCGAACATTGTGGTGATTAACACCTGCGGCTTTATCGATAATGCCAAACAGGAGTCGATTGATACCATACTGCGTTACGTAGATGCCAAAGAAGAGGGCATTGTTGAAAAGGTTTACGTTACCGGGTGCTTATCGGAACGGTACAAAGACGATCTTCAAAAAGAAATTCCGGATGTAGATGCCTGGTTTGGCACACGCGATCTTTCGCGCTTATTGAAACAACTCAATGCCAACTATAAACACGAACTGGTAGGCGAGCGTATTCTTACCAACCCTGCCCATTTTGCTTATCTCAAAATTTCAGAAGGGTGCGACAGGCCCTGTTCGTTTTGTGCTATTCCGATTATGCGCGGCAAGCACATCTCCAAACCTATGGAAGAGCTTGTGCTGGAAGCAAAGAACCTCGCCAAAAAAGGCACGAAAGAATTATTGCTGATTGCGCAGGACTCAACGTATTATGGTCTTGATTTGTATAAGAAGCGAAACTTAGCTGAACTATTAAACCGCCTTGCCGATGTAGAAGGCATTGACTGGATTCGGTTGCATTATGCATTTCCTACCGGCTTTCCGTTAGATGTATTAGATGTAATAGCTAACCGGCCCAACATCTGCAACTACTTAGATATTCCGTTGCAGCATGGCAGCAGCAAGATGCTTCAATTAATGAAACGCGGCACCACGCGCGAAAAAACAGAAGCATTATTAAACACCATACGCAATAAAGTGCCGGGCATTGCCATACGCACTACGTTAATTGCCGGGCATCCGGGCGAAGGGGAAGTTGAATTTGAGGAAATGATGAAGTTTGTAGAAACATCGCGCTTCGACCGGCTGGGTGTGTTCGCTTACTCGCACGAAGAAAATACCCATGCTTATTCGATGAACGATGATGTGCCGGAAGAAATCAAACAGGAACGGGTGGCTGCACTGATGGACCTGCAGCAAGGCATTTCATTAGAATTGAATCAACAAAAAATCGGTAAAATTTTTAAGGTTCTGATTGACCGGAAAGAAGGTGGCAATTTTTATGGTCGTACGGAATTTGATTCACCCGAGGTGGATAACGAAGTTATTCTGGATGGTACCAAAAACTACCTGCGTGTGGGCGATTTTGTTACGGCTAAAATAATGGCAGCCACCGAATTTGATCTGATGGCCACTCCTCTTTAATAGCATTAACAGGAATTTAACAAGGCGTCTCTTTTCAAATAAATTATCATGAACTTTATGAGAAAATAACCGTTATTCGGGTTATGCTTATTCATTTCACCTGTTGTTAGTATGCGCGTTCAAAAGCTGGATTTTTCAGAAACCCGATCATTCTCTTCGTTCTTCCTTGATTACATTCAGCAAACCGATTCATTAAAATCATTTTATTCACGGTTTCCTCTTCTTGAAAATTTTGAAGGTCAGATAAAGGAAAAATCAAAATCTTTCTCGCAACAACAACGCGACATACTTTACCAGGCGCTAACTCAGCAGTATCAAGACATTGAAGTTTCCGATAAAGTAAAAAACAACCTTACGTCATTAAAAAATTCAAACACATTTACCGTAACAACCGGACATCAGTTAAATGTATTTACCGGCCCGTTATATTTTGTATACAAGATTGTAACAGTAATTAATGCCTGCAAAAAACTAAAGCAACAATATCCTGCTTACGATTTTGTTCCGGTGTATTGGATGGCCAGCGAAGACCACGACTATGAAGAAATAAAATCGCTGCGGGTACAAGGCAAAAAATACACCTGGGTTACGCAGCAGACCGGTGCCGTTGGCCGGTTTAATACCCAAGGACTTACTGAACTTGCCAACGAAATTCCGGGCGATACCACACTATTTAAAACTGCCTATTCAAAAGGTAAAACACTTAGTTCAGCCGCAAGACAGTATGTAAATCAACTTTTTCAGCAAGAAGGAATTGTAGTGATTGATGCCGATGATGCTAACCTGAAGAAGGCGCTGATTCCGGTAATGCAGGAAGACATCCTGAATCACACTCCGTTTAATCTTGTTACTCAAACCAACTCAGAACTTCACCAGTTGGGTTACCATACCCAGGTAAATGCCCGCGAAATTAATTTCTTTTATCTGAAAGATTCTTTGCGCGCACGTATAGAAAAGCGAGGCGAACGCTTTCACGTAATTGATTCGAAAATATCTTTTAGTGAATCTGAAATCGGGGAAAGGATTAAAAACAACCCGGAAGAGTTTAGTCCAAACGTAATTCTACGCCCGGTATATCAGGAAATGATTTTACCCAACCTGGCTTATGTGGGCGGGCCTGCCGAACTGGTGTATTGGCTCGAATTAAGAAAAGTATTTGAATTATTCCGGCAACCCTTTCCTGTATTGATGCCTCGTAATTTTGCATTGGTAGCCGATGCTCCTACCCTTCGCAAAATGGAGAAGACCGGAATTGAACTAAGCTTATACTTTGCCGAAAAGAATTTTCTTTTTAACCATTGGACGTTGCAAAACACCAATCATGAGCTTACCACCGGAAAGGAATTAAATCTGGTAACTGAACTCTTTGAAAACCTACGTGCCCGGGCAAATTCAATTGACCCCACATTAAACGCATTTGTGGGTGCGCAGGCAAAGCGAACCACTTCGGCTTTGCAAAAAGTAGAGGAAAAAATGATTCGTGCAGAAAAAAGAAAACAAAAAGAGAAGCTTGCGCAGATTGAAGCAGTAAAAGATGCCTGGTTCCCGAACAACAGTTTGCAGGAACGTACCGATAACCTGTTGAATTTTTATCCGGCCGATCCGGATTTTATCAAAGATCTGATTTTGTTGCTCGACCCGTTTGACTATCGGTTTAATATTCTGATAAATGACTAAGCAAGCCCTGCGTAAACTTTATCTACAGAAAAGAAACAACCTTACCGAAGCGGAATACACCCAATTCAACTTTCAGATTTATCAACACTTTTTTGCATCAGTCGATCTCTCTTTTATAAAAATAATTCATACCTACCTGCCCATTGCATCCAAACGCGAAGTAGATACATGGTTAATTATTGATCGCATCAAGCGTGAGTTTCCTCACATTCGCATTTCTATTCCAAAGGTTAGCCCACAAAACAATACGCTCGACAATTTCTATTTCGAAGGTCTTCATCAATTAACAACTAACGAGTGGGGCATTCAGGAACCCAAACAAGGCATACCAACAGAAATAAAAAAAATTGACATGGTGCTGGTTCCACTTCTTGCATTTGATGCGCACGGCCACAGAGTGGGCTATGGAAAAGGATACTACGATATATTTTTGAAAACCTGTCGCCCTGATTGTCAAAGAATTGGACTCTCCCTTTTTTCCTCTGTAGAAAACATTGATGACATCTACTCAATGGACGTTTCACTCCATCAGTGTATTACACCCGAAGGTCTTATAGAATTCTAAACCTCCGGCTCCTGCTGACTCAAACAATGAAACGAACCTAATCCCCAGATAATGTCGGTGGAGTCGATACCAATTACTTTGCGATCGTTAAAACAGGATTGTAAGATATCGATGGCCCGATCGTCATTTTTATCGCGGAAGGTTGGCACTACCACATACTTATTGGCAATGTAAAAGTTTGCATACGAGGCGGGTAACCGTTGATCTTCATAGATAACCGGGGCAGGCATAGGCAACTCCACAATATTCATCTGTTTACCATTTTCCAGACGAAGTGTTTTTAATTCCTTCAGGTTGTTCTGAAGAATTTCGTAGTTCTCATCGCTTCTGTTTTCTTCCATGATTGTTACTACGGTATCTTCATTCACAAACCGGGTCAGATCATCAATATGTCCGTCAGTATCATCACCAATAATACCATCGCCAAGCCAAAGTATATGGTCCACACCGTAATAATCGATCAGATATTTTTCGATTTGCGCCTGATTTAATTGTGGATTACGATTTGGATTTAGTAAACACGCACGCGTTGTAAGTAATGTTCCTCGTCCGTTAAACTCAACCGAACCGCCCTCCATTACAATGCCCGGTTCTACTACCGGAATGTTATACTGTTTGGCGATTAATGTCGGGATTACATCATCTAAATCAAATGGAGGATACTTTCCGCCCCAGGCGTTGTAGCCCCAATCTACAATCATTTTCTTTTTTTCTTTCGGATTAATCAGAAACGCAGGGCCGTGATCGCGGCACCACGCATCGTTAGTAGGGTGAATGAAAAATTGCACGTTGCTCAAATCTGCACCAGCCTCGTTGATATATCTGGTAGCTTTCTCGCGCATGGCTTCATTCGCCACGTTAATGTTTACACGCTCGCCTTCGGCTACACGTTTAATAAACTCTGCATAGTGCGGATAAATAGTTTCAATCTTTCCGGGCCACGATGCTTCCTTATGCGGCCAGCTTAACCAGGTAGCGGTGTGTTTGGCAAATTCGGCAGGGAAGTGAAAGCCTAATTCCTTTGGTGTTAAAGAGTCGGAAAGACCGGAAGTCAGAAAGTCAGGAGGTTTAGTACTCATTTGAGGGAATTACGAAGCGCGTTAATCATAACAAGAATCTCTTCACAAGAAGAATATAGTTCTTTAAATTCTTCATCAGAAATATACTTTCTTCTTTTGGCAAGATATAAGCAGGCTACTACTTCAATATCCGACCGTAAGGCATAACCAAGAAATTTGTTGAACTCAGGATTTGATTGCCCGGTAGAGCCCTCGGCTATATTCAATGAAACCGAATCAGCGGCACGTTTAACCTGCGAGGTGAGAATGTAAACTTCTTCCTTCGGAAATTTTTTGGTAAGGGTATCTACTTTGTCGGAAAGGTCAACAGCTTTCTGCCAAACAACCAGTTTTTCAAATTTAAATCCCATTCTTTTCGGTCTTTCGGACTTAAAAACTTCCGGACTATTAATCTTCGTCAATAAACCTCTTCGTAATCGGCTGGTACGAATCTATTCTTCTATCACGCAGAAACGGCCAGTGTGTGCGTATGCTGTCGGTTTTTTTCAAATCAAGTTCCAAAACATTCACTTCTTCTTTATCGTGCGAGGCCTGGTATAAAATGCTTCCCAGCGGGTTGGCAATAAACGAACCGCCCCAGAATTTCATCGCACCGTTTTGTTCAAAGCCTACGCGATTCACACTCACTACGTGTAAGCCGTTTGCTACCGCATGACTGCGCTGAATGGTTTGCCATGCTCCGTATTGTTCTACGTTAGTAGCTTCATCTTGCGAAGTTGCCCAACCAATAGCGGTAGGATAAAACAAAACTTCAGCGCCCATCAGGGCGGTAATGCGCGATGCTTCCGGATACCACTGATCCCAGCAAATTAAAATACCCACGGTGGCAAATTTGGTTTTAAAAACCTTATAGCCCAGATCGCCCGGAGTGAAATAAAATTTTTCGTAGTAAGCCGGATCATCGGGGATGTGCATTTTCCGGTACTTGCCCAGGTATTTTCCATCGGCATCGATTACTGCCGTTGTGTTATGGTAAAGCCCTTCGGCACGTTTTTCGAATAACGAGGCAATAATAACTACACCTAACTCTTTGGCTACTGCCGACAGTGATTCTGTTGAAGGCCCGGGTATGGCTTCGGCCAGTTTAAAGTTTTCGTAGTCTTCTACATCGCAGAAATAAAGCGATGTGAAAAGTTCTTGCAAACAAACAATTTGTGCTCCTTTCGCGGCCGCTTCGCGAATTCCGGTAATGGCTTTCGCGAGATTTTCTTTTGGTTCTTTCGTGCAACTCATCTGCACGGTTCCAATCTTAACGTTCTTGCTCAATGCTCTGCTGTTTTAAAGGTGCAAAGGTAAAAACTTTGAAGGGGTTACGAAAGGTTAAGATATAAACATAAATACCTGGCAGGTGTTATCTTTGCCTTTCACCTAAAGAAATTCATGGGTACGGATTCCCAAGGTCAGCATACAACACAGCCCTCCACCGGAACAAATACAACTAAACATCGGGGGTTTATTCACTGGTTGGTTATCGGCAAAGAAACACCGGGAGATGTTCGTGCATCGAAAGTAAAGATGCTTCGGGGGCAGGTTGCATTGATTTGTATGTTTACCGGAGCCCTTTACGCAGTAGTGTTAGGGTTTCTTGGCGATTTCAGAATGCTACCGTGGGAATTGGTTCTAATGGCAGGCGGGATGCTTGCCTTTTACCTGAACCGTATTCAATACTTTATGGCTTCTACCATTACCCTTTTTATTCTTATGAATAGTTTGGTTTACTTATTTACAGCTGTAGACCGGCCACAGGAGGGCACCTTTTTCTACTACTTCATGTCGAGCTCTATATCTATTTTATTAATGTGGTATTATAACCGGTACTTCGCAATGGCAATGGCTGGCATAACCGTTGTTGTTGCGGTTCTTGCATTTCACTATCCGGTTTATATTATCCCATCTCCACAAGGAACAAGTCCTGCCATTGAACGTATTGTTTTTGTAGCTAACCTGGCAATGTGTCTTATTTTTAGTTCGTATGTACTCCTTTCTGTTTTGCAGGAAAACTTCAACACAGAAACCAAACTGATTCATAATCATCAGGAGCTTAAAAAAGCAAACGAAGAGCTCGATCGGTTTGTGTACAGTGCCAGCCATGATATGCGCGCACCGCTTTCTTCATTATTAGGCTTAATTAACGTGGCAGAAAAAACACAAACACCACAAGAAATTGCCACCTGCCTTACCATGATGCGGCAACGTATAGAAGTAATGGATGTTTTATTAAAAGAAGTAACAGACTACTCGCGCAATGTGCGCACTGAGGTTCTCATTACTCCGTTTAATCTAATGAAGTGCATTCAGGCCTCCGTGGCCAGTCTGGATTTTTTAGCTGGGCATGATAAAATCAAAATCTCAATTCTGGCAGAACCAGAGTTGGTTGTTCATACTCATGAGTCCCGGTTTTCTGTAATCCTGAATAACCTGCTATCGAATGCCATTAAATATCACGATTCGCATAAGACCAACCCTTTTATAAATATTTCAGCGGTTGTAAGAAACAATCAACTTATCCTTACGGTGGAAGATAACGGTTTGGGTATTGCTTCAGAGCATCAGGCGCGCATCTTCGATATGTTTTACCGGGCCACCATTCATGGTGAAGGCTCGGGCCTGGGGTTATACATTGTGCGGGAAACTTTACAAAAACTGGGCGGCACAATTGAAATCAAATCATCGCCCAGAGAGGGAAGTGTGTTTACGCTACGTCTTCCACAACCTTAACCAACTACATTTTAATAGCTCTAACCATCTCGCGCTTGCCGGGTGGGCCGGGCAAAGACTCCACCTGTAAACCAAGGTTTTTAAGGTCGCGTTTAAGTTGTCCTTTCGCGCAATAGGTTACAAAAACTGCCCCGGGAGCAAGACACTGAACAACCTTTTCCAGCACATTAAATGCCCACATATCAGGCTGTTTGTTTGGTGCAAAGGCATCGTAATAAATCAGATCAAATTTTAAATCAGGTATTGAGCAATCTTGTAATGAATTTTCGCACTTAAACAGGTGTGCTGTTGGTAGTATTGATTGCCAGCTATTCCATGGGCTTGAGTGAATTTTTTCAAATAATTCGCGATGGGTAGTAGCATAATTAAGGTGTTGCCACACTTCTGCGGGCAACGGAAATTTCTCAATCGCAAAATACTGAAGGGTTAAAGCCTGCACGTTAGGCGCGCAAAGCGTAAGCCATGCATTTAATGCTGTGCCCAACCCCACTTCCAGAATACGGATGTGATTCTGTTGGTTACAGTTAATCCAGTAGTTCAACCCATGCTCAATAAATACATATTCAGATTCCTGCCTGGCTCCATGGCGGGAATGGTACGTTTCGTCCAACTCGGTATTTAGTAAGGAGTGCGAGCCATCGTTTGTGGTTATTAATTTAATGGATTGTGGCCTGATATAAGTCATGCTGATTTTAACGGGTAAAATATACCCGAAATAGTATCTTTAAACCAACGTGTAATTAATATTTTACTTTATGGTTAAACTAAGAACTCCGGCAAACCATCAACTTGTTTTGCTGCAGTACATTTTTTTCGTTTCCATGATCTTGTATTTTGGGCGAACACTGTTCGTGCCCCTTTCATTCGCACTGCTGATAAGCTGTATTTTATATCCGGTTTGTGCCTGGCTTGAAAAACATCGGTTTAGCCGCATGGCCGCTATTGTGTTGCCGTTAACTATACTAACCATACTTTTAGGTCTTGTGGTACTTCTTCTCTTTTATCAGCTCAGTAGTTTTATAACGGAATGGCCATTGCTGGAAGCTAAAGTATCTGCTTCGCTTGTTGCGTTAAGCGAATGGCTTGCGCAAAGTTTCAACATTCAGCACGATAAGCAGGTAGCATGGCTAAATCAGGTTTTTAATTCTTCTGGTAGTGGTATTCTGGCCTTTATCAAACAAACCATAGCCGCATCGGCTGTTGGATCGGTTCTATTTATTCTCATACCGGTTTACGCTGTTCTTATTCTTTATTATCGCCATAAGTGGATTGAAGTGCTTTACCGGGTTTTTCCTACCGCAGAACAAAATCATATTCGTGAAATAGTAAGGTTAAGTATTCAATCTTACTATAGTTTTATAAAGGGAATGATATTGGTTTACCTGATTGTTGGTGTGCTCAACAGCCTGGGGCTTTGGATACTTGGCATTCCTCACCCCTTTCTTTTTGGTTTTGTAGCCTCTATTCTCACGTTCATTCCTTACGCGGGAATTCTGGTAGCTTCATTATTGCCGGTTTCTTATGCCTGGATTACCTATAGCTCTATTTGGTATCCGTTAGGTGTAATTGGCATTTTTGCAATTGTGCAATATCTCGAAGCTAATATTATCTTTCCTTTGGCCGTTAGCAGCCGTTTAAAAATAAATGCACTGGTAACTCTTGTGGCCATTGTAGCAGGGGGTTTATTGTGGGGTGTTTCGGGAATGATTTTATTCATCCCCTTTTTGGGAATTCTAAAACTGGTAGCCGATCGTACACCACGACTTAAAACAATAGCTATTGTACTGGGCGATTAAGCTTCCGGTTTTTTGATCAGTGCTACGGCCATGGCGTTCACCCCTTCTTCGCGGCCTACATAACCTAATCTTTCATTGGTGGTAGCCTTTATCGAAACATCCTCTTCTGTAAGATTCATTAACGGGGCCAGCACCTTTTTCATAGCCGCAATGTGCGGATTTATTTTAGGCGCCTCCAGGCAAACCGTACAATCTACGTTTTCAATTTTCCAACCACGTTCTTGCAACATGCGCGTAACATCTTTCAAAAAAAATTTGCTATCCATACCGCTCCACCGTGGGTCTTTATTGGAATAGTGGTGCCCAATATCGCCCAGGTTAGCTGCCCCTAATAACGCATCGCATATTGCGTGTATCAGCACATCGGCATCGCTATGCCCCACAGCTCCTTTGCTTGCCGGTAATTTTATACCGCCCAGGTAGAAATCTTTGCCGGTTTCCAGTTGATGCACATCAAATCCTAATCCCACCCTGAACTTCATTACTACTTATTTTCTCCAAAAATAATGGTTGCCGCCTCATTATAACAGCTTATATTTAATGTTATTACAAAATGAGCTACCGGGATTTATTAGTTGGTAAAGCAGAGATTCATTCGCGTACTGATTTTAAGTATGCCATGCTGCGCAGCCAGTTTGCAGGCATTATGTGCGTGGTGTCTCTTTTCTATATCCTGCTCGATTATGCAAATGGGGTTACTGTATTTATTGCGCTTTATGGAATTCTGGGAGGGTTCGGCATAGTTTCCTTTATTCTAAACAGAAGGCAGCATTATTTGGCGGCTACCGTAGTTCAACTGCTTACTATTAATATACTCATCTTCATTTTTGCCGATGTTGATAACCCCTATGGCGGTGTTTTCTTTTATTTTATAACCTGTTCCCTTGCAGCCCTTATTCTACTTAACTATTACAACCACACATTAAGTATCGTTTTTGCATTATTACCCATTGTGCTGGGCTATCTTGCTTATACCATTGAAGCCAATCTGATACCCGAACCAAGTTATGAACCACACATGATCCGGGTAAACTTTGTTGCTAATTTTGTTATCGGTATACTTTCAAATGCGTTTATGGTGTACTTTCTGATAAACCGCAACCGCGATGCTGAACAAACTCTTATTCGTACCTCAACTGATCTGAAAAGAAGTGAAGAACGATATTCTATGGCTCTACGTGGAACTAAAGCCGGAATTTATGAGTGGCGTGTAAAAGAAGATCTAGTTATTGTAAGCGAGTACTGGAAAAATTTACTTGGTTATAGCTATACCGAGTTGCAAAACCTAACCTCACAAACATTCTTAACTTTTGTACATGCCGATGATCTGGTTCAAACCACAAAATCCATAGCAGTACACCTGCAAGATCATCTGCCTTATCAAAACGAGTTGCGGCTTAGAACGAAGAGTGGTACATATAAATGGTTTCAGGATAGTGGCGTATTTCAGTTAGGAACCGATGGCAGCCCACGCGTTGTGGTGGGATCAATTATCGACATTGATGAACGTAAAAAGGCAGAAGAAGAGCTTGCCTTAAAAAATATTCAGCTAGCTAAAACCAACGAAGAATTAGATCGCTTTGTATACAGCGCCAGTCATGATATGCGCGCACCTCTTAGTTCCTTACTCGGGCTAATTCATCTTTCAGAAAAAACAGATAACCCCCAGGAGGTAAGTTTGCTTTTAAATATGATGAAGGACCGGATTAAAACGATGGAGGGGTTCATTAAAGAGGTAACCGATTATTCGCGCAATACCCGGCTAGATCTTTTGCCCACACCGGTTAACTTAAAAACGCTTGCCCTGGAAATTATACAAACACTGGCTTACCCGCTAATGAATAAGAAGGTTCGTATTGAAGTACTCATCGACTCTACCCTTGAAATTTTGACAGACCCCAGCCGGTTAAAAGTAATTATCAACAACCTGGTATCGAATGCGTACAAATATCACCGGTTCGATCAGGCCGATCCATATATTATAATCAGCACCCTACAAAAAGGAGATCATGTATTGTTAACCATAAAAGATAACGGCACGGGCATTTCACCGGAACACCATACTCGCATTTTTGATATGTTCTATCGTGCGTCCGAATCCAGCGAAGGCTCCGGGCTGGGCCTGTACATTGTTAAAGAAACCCTCGATAAACTTAAAGGAAACATTAGCGTGCAATCTTCAGCCGGCAATGGAGCCGAATTTACGGTAACACTTCCGTTAAGTCTGTAACTATGAGCCTTCGGCACAATAATAAAGTACACTTGAGTTCTCTTGTCTCAAAATTTCAGTTGCCGATTTTCTAATATCATCCTGTGTAACACGTGCTATTTTTTCGCTTTCGCGATTAACCGATTCTACATCGCCCGAGAGAGCCGCAAAGGCCAGGTTCATAGCACGGTTCATTACTTCTACTTTTTCAAACTCAATTGTGGTAAGCGCCTGATTTTTGGTTTTTGTCAATTCTTCTTCCGTTACTCCATGAGTAATCAGTTCGTCCAGTAAAGCATCTACAGCAGCCTCGGCTTGTTCAATTTCAATGCCTGGTTTTATTCTCCCATTTATAACAATTAGCCCCGGGTCTATTGTGCCCATGGTAAAAGAAGAAACAGACGTAAACAACTCGCGCTGTTTTACCAATTGATTATATAACCGGCTGGAGTGTCCGCGGCCTAATACATCGCTTAATAAGTCTGCCGCATAAAAATTGTTATTAAACCTACCCGGCATATGATATGCCTTATACAACGCATGCGAGGGAACCTTTGCTGTTACCTTTTGTTGTCTTTTCTGCAATTGTTTTGATTCCACTGCAAGATTACGCGCAGGCTTTTTACCTGCCGGTATTGGTGCAAACCATTTTTCGGCCAGGGCTTTAACCTGCTCCACTGTTACATTTCCGGCCACTACCAGAATAGCGTTGCTAGGCACATAATGTGTAAAAAAAAATTCTTTTACATCCTGCATGGTGGCGTTTTCTATATGGCTTATCTCTTTGCCAATTGTTGCCCACTTATAAGGATGTTGTGTATATGCTAACGGACGAAGTTTTAACCATACATCACCGTAAGGTTGGTTGAGGTACCGTTGTTTAAATTCTTCTATTACCACTTTGCGTTGTACTTCCAGCACTTGCGGATCAAACGATAAACTCAACATCCTATCGCTCTCCAGCCAAAAACCAGTCTCCAGGTTATTCGCTGGCACTGTAAGGTAGTAATTGGTAATGTCGGTATTGGTAAAGGCGTTGTTTTCTCCTCCTACAATTTGCAGCGGTTCATCGTACGATGGAATATTGGCCGACCCTCCGAACATCAGGTGTTCAAATAAGTGTGCAAACCCCGTTTTATCAGGGTGTTCATCGCGCGAACCCACATCATACAAAATATTCATTACCGCAACCTGCACGGTGCGGTCTTCATGCACAATTACGCGCAACCCATTATCAAGTGTAAACGAAGTATAGGGAATCATTATCTGAATTTTGCGCAAGATAGTTTGGTAGACTGTTTTTTCTATATTTTAGCGCACACATCGCTACCCCTATGTCGGTTGAACTTATTCTGATTGTATTAAGCGCGCTGGTAATTTTCAGTTACTTGTTCGATCTGATCGCAAAACAGTTCAAAATCCCATCGGTAATCCTATTGTTATTAAGTGGTATTGGGCTTCGGTACCTGGCTGGCTGGCTGGAAATACCCATACCCAACTTTGAGCCCATTTTACCGCTGGTGGGTACCATCGGGTTAATACTGATCGTTTTGGAAGGGGCACTCGAACTAAAACTAGAACAAGAGAAAGCAACTATCATCAAAAGCTCACTCGGTTCTGCTTTCTTTATTTTGATTCTTACCTCCACGGGGCTTGCGCTTTTTTATCATTACTGGACAGGTGCCGATTTTAAAACCTCTTTTCTGAATGCCGTGCCCCTTGGTGTTATCAGTTCGTCTATTGCCATACCCTCGGCTGCTACCTTGCCCGTGGCACGTAAAGATTTTATCGTGTACGAATCTTCCATGTCCGATATTTTCGGAATTATACTATTTAACTTTTTGCTGGCCAACGAAACAATTGGAGTAAACTCGTTTTTACGTCTTGGCTGGCAAACCATTCTTATCCTCCTTATATCAGTAGCATTTTGTTTAATGCTGCTCTATCTGCTCAAGCGGATTACCCATCACCTTAAGTTTTTTCTGATTATTGCGGTGTTAATTCTGGTGTATGCCATAGGGAAACATTATCACCTGCCTACCCTGGTAATCGTGTTGGCTTTTGGGTTATTCCTTAACAATCTGCATTGGATCAGATTTGCATGGTTTAAAGCTGTGTTTAAATATGATAACTTTTATAAAGACTTCAATCAACTAAATCAGCTAAGCGGTGAGAGTGCTTTTATTGTGCGTACTTTCTTCTTTTTGATTTTTGGGTTTACGTTAGATGTGTCTTCGCTTTTCAATCTTTCGGTTTTAACAAATGGAGGAATAATCGTAACAATCATTTACGTTGTTAGAATTGTCTATCAGAAATTCTTTGTACCCCAGGCAGGAGTTGCTGAGTATTTCCTGTCTCCAAGAGGACTTATCAGTATATTACTTTTCTTTAGCATCCCCGAAAGTCAAAAGTTACCGGCCATCGAAAACAGTCTGTTGTTTTTTGTTATTCTGGCCACCAGTTTAATTATGACGTTCGGCCTTGTTTCAGTTCGTAAAGAACAAAACTCGCAGCCAGTTAATACTCCCCAATCTGATGTCTCATGAAATTTCAACGCAAAAAACTTTCAGACACCACCCTGCTTCAACTTTATGAAGCCCTGCTTTTTCCAAGACTTATTGAAGAAAAAATGCTGGTGCTGCTGCGGCAGAACAAAATCAGCAAATGGTTTAGTGGAATTGGCCAGGAGGCCATCTCGGTGGGCATTACTCAGGCACTAAATAAAGACGAATACATTTTACCCATGCATCGTAACCTGGGTGTGTTTACCGGGCGTACTATTCCTTTTGCAAAACTATTTGCACAATGGCAGGGTACCGCCTCCGGGTTTACCAAGGGCCGCGACCGGTCTTTTCATTTTGGTAGTAACGAACATCATATTGTAGGAATGATTTCACACCTGGGCCCACAAAATGGTGTGGCCGATGGTGTTGCTCTTGCTTCTGTCTTAAATAAAGAAAAAAAAGTTACCGTTGTCTTTAATGGTGATGGCGGAACCAGCCAGGGCGATTTTCATGAAGCGGTAAACGTAGCAGCTGTATGGAATCTGCCTGTAATTTTTGTAATTGAAAATAACGGCTACGGACTTTCTACACCCAGCAGCGAACAGTTTAAGTGTAAACAGTTTATTGATAAAGCTATTGGATATGGCATTGAAGGCGTTCAGGTAGATGGCAATAATGTTCTGGAAGTTTATACTACAGTACAACAGCTTGCCGAAAAAATGCGCGATAAACCACAACCCATTTTGCTGGAGTGTATCACATTTAGAATGCGCGGCCATGAAGAAGCATCGGGCACCAAATACGTACCTAAAAAGCTAATGGACGAGTGGGCAAAGAAAGATCCGCTTACCAACTACGAAGACTTTTTGCTGAATGAAAAACTACTCGATCAAAAACAGATCGACAGCATTCGAAAAAAGTTAAAAAAAGAAATTGAAACCGGGCTTGCCGAAGCCTTTCAGGAAACCTTGCCCATACCTGATACCGAATTGGAGTTGAATGATGCGTATGCTCCATTTAATCAAACTGCAATCGCCCCCTCTTCGTCCGCAGAATCTGAAAAAAGATTTATCGATGCCATTAGCGATGGGTTACGCCAAAGCATGGAGCGTTACAATAACCTCGTACTGATGGGGCAAGACATTGCCGATTACGGTGGCGTATTTAAAATAACCGAAGGCTTTGTAGAAAAATTTGGAAAAGACCGGGTACGCAATACCCCCCTGTGCGAGTCGGCTATTATTGGAACAGGACTTGGGCTATCTATTAAAGGTATGAAAGCCATGGTAGAGATGCAGTTTGCCGATTTTGTTACCGAAGGCTTTAACCAGATTGTAAACAACCTTGCAAAAGCTCATTGGCGTTGGGGGCAATCTGCGGATGTGGTGGTGCGCATGCCAACCGGTGCGGGTACTGCAGCCGGCCCCTTTCACTCACAAAGCAACGAAGCGTGGTTCTTTCACACTCCGGGTTTAAAGATTGTTTATCCTTCTAATCCATATGATGCAAAAGGATTGCTGTGCGCAGCGCTTGAAGACCCTAATCCCTATTTATACTTCGAGCATAAACTGTTATACCGTTCTATCAAAGACACCATTCCCGATGATTATTACACGGTTGAAATTGGCAAAGCTAATTTAGTTCGTGAAGGAATTGATCTTTCCATCATCACCTATGGTATGGGTGTGCATTGGGCTACTGAAATTTTAGACACGCTGCCCAATGTAAAAGCCGATGTGCTCGACTTACGCACGTTACTTCCGTGGGATAAAGAAGCTGTATTGAAAACTGTAAAGAAAACACACCGTGTTTTGGTATTACACGAGGATACCCTAACCGGAGGCATTGGTGCTGAAATAGCGGCATGGATAAGTGAACATGCTTTTCAATACCTCGATGCACCGGTTATACGCGAGGCAAGTTTAGATACAGCCATACCATTTGCCTCAACCCTTGAACAGAATTTTCTGCCAAAGGGCAGACTAAAAAACAGAGTTGAATCGCTCTTGAAATTTTAACATATCTGCAGCGTTCTAAATCATGAAAGGGCATAACCTCTTTTTCATTATCTTAGCCTGTTTATTACCCAGATTTTGAAGGTTGCATCCAGTTTTATGCTCAAGCCCATGCGGGGGTTAATCCTTACGGGATTAATTATGATGCTCTGCCTTATAGCGGAAGAGACTTTAGCGCAGGATAAGCGACCCATCAACAATAAATCAACCATCCGGCAAACGCGGGCCAAGTCGGTTAAACATAACGAGAAAGCGCCAACCAAAGATATTGCGGGCCGTAAACTTCGTACGCTTAACCAATCATCCGCGCAGCGCGCAATACACTCAGCTAAGTCGCCCTACAAAGCAAAAAGACGTTCGGGCGATCAGGCTGGCCAGCCAATTGGTGGTAAACCAGTTAGTATTCGGTCGCGTGCCATCAATGCCGGACGGGCTAATATTTACCCGCAAAAGGGTCCGTTTGTAAATCACTCTTCCCGGTCAGAACCCCGGGCATATAATAATAGACAAGAGCTTTCGCGATTATCGCGATTACAAACCCGGCATGATCCGCCCGGCCGCAAGAAAAGAATAACTCCACGGTCCGGTTCACAAGCCTTTGTAACCCGTGGACGCAAGAATGTGTATTGGGGTAAGTACTCGAAAGGCGAACGTGCCATTACTACCGATCTTGCCGGAAGACCACTACGCACAAAAAATTTCCGATCTCCGGCCAATGCCCTTATCAAAGCCGATAATCCTTATTATGGACGTAAAGACAGGGGCGATCGTGCTTATAAAGGTTCATTCCGTTCAGGTTATGCCACCGCCTCCAGGCGAGGTGAGCGGGCATGGAAAGGAGACATATCCGGGCATGCTATCCGCAGAAGTGCCGGCCGCGATAACCAGGTAGCAGGGCAGCGTGGCGATAGCCCCAAAGTTTCGCCTGGCTTTAGTGCCCGTATGATACGAAAAGATCTTTCGCGCATAAGCGGAACAAAAAGAAAACAAGGAGGTGGTTCCGTTACCGGATTATTCCGCTCTAACAAACCTTTACCTCCCCGCCAGCCCGGTATGGGCGGTACGTTTATGAAACAAGACTTTGGCAAACTGCGAGGGGTTAAACCAGAAAAAGGAGGTGGAAGTGTTTCCGGAAAATACAAATCGAATCAACCCTTAACTCCGCGACAGCCCGGCATGGGAGCTAACTTTATGAAACGAGATTTTGCCCGGTTAAAAGGTATTAAACCAGAAAAAGGTGGCGGTTCTGTAACCGGCAAATACCGATCAAACCAACCCCTTATGGCAAAAGCCCCCGGAGCAAGCGCAAACTTTATGCGTAAAGATCTGGGCAAACTTCGGGGTATAAAACCTATTAAAGGAGGGGGAAGTATTTCAGCGCAAATGCATAAAGGGCGTAATGCACCCATAGCTGTTAGAACTCCCGGCAATCCACGTGCAGCCAGCATGCAGGCCAATTACCGGGGTGCGATACGAAGGGATGAACGAGGGTTTAGCAATGCCGGATTAAGTTATACCGGAAACATACGAGCTGCCCGCCCTCCCAAAGGCGGGGGTAGCATAAGTGGGTTTCAACGAAACAATAACAATATGCCTTTGGCTGTTAGACAACCTCTGAATGAGCGCGCGGCACGCTTCCAGGGAAATTACAAAGGCTTTATAAGACAAGATCGCGCCTCCCGTAGTTTCAGTCAGGAAGGATTGAGTTATACCGGCAACATAAAAGGTGGCCCCAAACAGCTAAGCCAGTTAGGGTATGGCTACAGCGGAGATATTCCCATGCGTAAAAAATCTTTTAGCAGAGAAGGGTATGATTGGGCGGGCTCTGCAAAAGCAAGCAAACCATTAAAAGGTGGTGGTAGTATTAGCGGACAACTGTGGAATAACAAAGAACAGCCCTTGCCCGCCCGGTATGCCGCCAGCAAAGCCGCAAAGTTTCAGGGTAATTTACCTTTTGCACGCCAGTCTTTTAGTCGCGAAGGGTATGATTGGGCAGGTTATAGCCGCACACGCAAACCCGAAAAAGGAGGAGGAAGCATTAGCGGGCAGTTATGGAATAACAAAGAACAACCCTTGCCTGCACGCATACCAACTGGTAAACAAGCCAGCGAAATAGCCTACTCTGGCCGAATAAGATTACCGCGCTTTAAGCGCGAGTATGTTCGTAATCCTAATGCAGTAGAAGAGGCCTTAAAAAAACATAGTCCTTATGAAAATGTGTACATGGTAAACAACATTACCGCCCGGGTTAAGCAAAAAGAAACAGACAAAAATAAACTCTCTGCAAAAGGGGCATTGCCCGGCACACCCCCCACACGGTCAACCGTTAAGGCAGGTGAATACTCCGGAACCATGAAACGCTATTGGGAGTATAAAAACAACCCGAGCAGTGTTAATGCCTCACTTAACACAATTAAATACTCTAAATCCTTTGCCGATGCTACTGTGTACGCAGGCAAAGTACGGCTAACCAAAAATTACCGTCATGCCCCCAATGCAAACAAAGAAGCCTTGAAAGTTCTGGCCCCGGGAAGAGCCTATGCCCGCATTGACGATTATCAGGGCAATATCCGCATGAATAAGTTCAACCATAAAAAACATTTTCCCGATGCCACCTTTGCGCACAACAAAGACAATAATGTGAAGAGTGAAAGAACCATTTTAACAAACATTAAGTTATTGTGGACAGGATTATTTAAACGCCAGAACACACAACCCGATGCCGTTAAGGACAAGGTTCGTAAACCGCGCTACGATAAGAAAGAAAAAGACCTGTGGAAAGATCTATACGACTAATGAATTGGTTTGAACTTACAACACCCACGCAACTAGATGCGCTAAGAGCCGAATCGCACCAACAGCCGGTAATTATTTTTAAACACAGTACAAGATGCTCCATTAGCCGGGCCGTACTGGACCGGGTAGAGCGCAACTGGAATCAGGAAGGTTTATCCGAGGTAAAACCATACTTTCTGGATTTGCTGGCACACCGGCCTATTTCCAATCAGATTGCATCCGAATTTGATATTGAACACGAATCGCCACAGCTGATTTTAATTCATCAGGGCAAACCACTTTATGCTCAATCGCATTATGGGATTGATGTGACTAAAATTAAACAGGCCCTGCAAAAGCCTGAGTTCATTAAAAATTAAACACCACAGTTTGTTTTACACTTTCGGCCAGGCTTAAAGCAACCGGGCAAGTAAGGGCAGCATTCTTCAGCTTTTGTTTCTGTACTTCTGTAGCAACTAATGCCGGGTGGGTAAACGTAATTTGTACTTCTGCTATTTTACGCGGGTTACTGGCCATCACTTTAACCACTTCGGTAGTAAGACCTTTTAAAACAATTGCTTCGCGTTCGGCAACCATGCCCATAATCGTCATCATGCAACTGCTTAACGCTGCACATACCAGATCGGTAGGGCTAAAAGCTTCGCCTCTGCCATTGTTATCGGTAGGAGCATCCGTAACTACTAAATTTCCCGATTTTAGATGTTTTGCCTGTGTGCGCAGGTTACCCAGGTATTCAACTGTAGCCATATTTGCCATAACAACTCTATTTTTTCTGCGTTAGTTAGTTTACTTTTAATTCTTCGAAAGGAACGAAATACCGGTGGTATGAAGCAAGTTTTAAATCTGGTTCTGGTTAGTTTGTTGGGGCTCTCAATACATGCTGTGCAAGCCCAAACACAAGACAGCTATGAATATAATTCTGAATTTACCTGGGGGATAAATAAAAACTCAGCCGGTGGATTTATTGGCGGGCTTGTATTTAAAAAGGCAAGAAAACTTAACACCAACATGCTCGAGACGTATGGTCTGGAGATTATGAATGTTAAACATCCGCAGGAAGTAAGACATAGCTCCGTTTATACCGGTAATTTTTTCATTTACGGTAAGAGTAATTACTTGTATACCTTCCGGTTTCAATACGGCCGCGATCTTATATTATTTTCAAAAGCACCACAGCAAGGTGTAGAGATAAAAGCCGTTTTTGCGGCCGGCCCCAGTTTAGGCATTGTTGCCCCCTATTACATTGAAAGAACTGTGGATAATAGCATTTGGACTTCCAGGCGCGAACAGTATAACCCATCAAATCCCGATCATGCTTATTCTAATATCCTGGGAACGGGAAATCTTTTTGAGGGTATTAGCGATTCCAAAATACAATTAGGCGGCAACATTAAGGCAGCTATTAATTTCGAATTAGGTTTTTTAAAATCGCAGGTTACGGGCTTTGAAGTGGGCGTTTTGGTAGATTCTTACTTTAAAAAGGTTGAATTAATGCCCTCGTCCGAGAACAAAGCCATATTCCCTACAGTGTTTTTCACAATGTTCTACGGCAACCGTAAATAATTTCGCTAAAAAATTCTGGATTTTCCGTGACTGGCCTGCGTCAAGTGTATTCTATTGTTATATTTGAAATTCCTAAACTGTAAAGATTTCGTGTATGGAAGCTAAAAAGACCGATAAAGCCGATTTGACCAAAAAAACGTCCTTTTTCTTTAGTATTGGACTGTTGGTAACGCTTGGCATTACTTTCATGGCCTTTGAATGGAAAAGCTATGATGACAACCTGGTAGATCTTCAGGGTAAAAGCACAAACGTGTTTGAAGAACTTATAGAGGTACCTCCTACCGAGCAGCCACCTCCACCCGCCCCAATCATTCAGCAGCCTCAAATTGTTGAGGTGCCCGATGAAGAAGAAATCAAAGAAGATATTCAACTTAAATTTGACGTGGAAGTAACCGAAGAAACGAAAGTAGAGGAGGTTATTGTTGCGCCCGTTGAAGAAAAGGAAGATGTAGATCAAATCTTTAGCGTAGTAGAAGAAACTGCTGAACCTAAAGGTGGCATGCCTGCCTTCTACAAATATATAAGTGAGAAAATGAAGTATCCGGCTCAAGCCCGCAGGATGGGTGTTGAAGGACGTGTATTCGTGGAGTTTGTTGTTAATCGCGATGGTTCTATTGTAGATGTAAAGTTTATTAAAGGGATTGGAGCAGGTTGCGATGAGGAAGCCGTGCGCGTGGTACAAAGTGCGCCTGCCTGGAAACCAGGTAAGCAAAGAGGAAAACCTGTACGTCAGAAAATGGTTATTCCAATCATTTTCAAACTAGGTTAATTCTTGAAATAAAAAAAACGAAGAGCCCGGGCCAACACCCGGGTTTTTTGTTTTATGTGGCTCCGGTTACATAACAAACCCGCACCCGAGCCCGATGATAATTATCACCCAGGAAGGAATTTTAGTAAAGGCTACAAACAGAAAAGTAACTACTGCAAACCCAATATTAGTAAGAATAGCTGAAGTGCTCTGATCCATTACCAGCGGTTGAAATAACAACACTGCAGCGGCCACAACAAGACCTGCGTTGGCCGCATTAATTCCCTCAAGCGAGGCCCGTATTGGCCTGAATTTTTTCAAACTCTCCCAGATGCGAATCATAAAAAAAATCAAAAATGTACCTGGTAAAAAAATTCCTGCAGCAGACATAATGGCTCCAATCACCTCACCGGCAATACCATAATCGCGCATTGCCAGCGCTCCTATATACGAACTAAATGAAAACACCGGGCCAGGCAACCCCTGTACAAATGCATAGCCCGAAAGAAATTCTTCAGAGGTGAGGTATTGTTTGGGTGCATACTGTACAAACTCTGTGTACAACATAGGTGTGAGCACCTGGCCCCCGCCAAAAATCAAACTCCCGTTACGGTAAAAATTTTCAAATAAGCGAATAGGTAAAAATTCGGGAATTGATTTAGTCGCTGCTCCCAGCAAAGCAGCAAAAATTAATACCCCCGCCCATAAGAAAAAGTTAGCCCACGATACATCAAATTTTTGCTTCTTCTGGCGTGGATGGGCTTTGTAATTAAGTGCTGTAACTAAACCCGCTACTAACAAAATGAGTGGGAACACCACTGGCGATTTACTGAAATATGTGGCCACACCAGCTAAAATCATTATTATCAGCCCTCGTTTTGTAGTTACTGTTTTTAAACTAATGGCATATGCTGCATACGCAACAAACCCAACTGCCATGGGTTGAATAAATCGTGTGAACTCAAGCGATGCATTTTTATTGGCAAAACTATTGATAAGAATACCGCCTATTGTCATAATAGCCACCGAGGGCAACATCCAAATCAAGAGTGTAAGGTACGCCAGTTTTGCGCCTCCTAACCGGTAACCAATAGCAGAAAGGGTTTGTGTTGAACTTGGACCCGGCACCACCTGGCACAATGCATTTAACTCTATCAACTCATTTTCAGAAATGTAGTTGCGCTTTTGTACTAACACATTCTGAAAGTGTGCAATGTGTGCCTGCGGCCCGCCAAAACAAGTAACCGATAACAGGAATACGTCTTTTAGAAACTCGCTATACCGTATTCTTTGTTTCACGGTGGCTTACTTTTTTAAACCAATTTCGCGAAGCCGCTGATTTAAAAATGCTCCGGCCGTTATATTGTCCCAGAGCTTTGGGTGCTGAGCATCTACACAAGAAGGTAATGCTGTTAAATCCATTTCCGATCGTGGATGCATGAAGAAAGGAATGGAATACCGTGGGGTATTCATTAAATGCCTTGGCGGGTTTACCACGCGGTGAATAGTTGATTTCAATTTTTTATTAGTAAGCCGTTCAAGCATATCGCCAACATTAACAACTAACTGTTCGGGTAAAGCCGTTATCGGAATCCATTTTCCATCTCTCCGCAACACTTGCAATCCATCGGCACTAGCCCCCATTAATAAGGTTATTAAGTTAATATCACCATGTTCGGCTGCCCGCACAGCATCTTCGGGTACGGAATCCGGATCTTCTATAGGGAAGTAATGAATAGGCCTAAGAATGCTATTACCATGATGTACTTTGTTATCAAAATAATCTTCCGGAAGGTTTAAATACAGTGCGATTGCCTTAAGCATCTGCACTCCTGTTTTTTCTAAGCGTTTATATACATCAAGTGCTATTTCTTTAAACTCAGGAAGTTCTGTGGGCCATACATTATCTGGATATTCTTTCTTTATTGGGTCGTTATCCAGCACTTCTTGTCCTACATGATAAAACTCCTTAAGATCGCCTGTGTTTCTTCCTTTGGCATGCTCTTTCCCCTTGCCAATATAACCCCGCTGTCCGGCCAGGCCCGGTATTTCATATTTCTGCTTAACGGAATCGGGTAACGCATAAAACTTCTTTATAACGCTGTACAGGTTAGCGGAAAGTTCATCGGTGAGATAATGATTTTTAATTGCTACAAAACCAATATTGTTGTAGGCACTGCCCAATTGTTCAACAAATTTTGCTTTGCGTTGCGTATCGCCATCGGTAAAATCAGCCAGATCCAGCGAAGGTATTACATCAAACAACATATCAGCCATAGGTAATAAATTAGGATTACAAGCTAATTATTTTCGGTAAATTTACCCACATGCCAAAAATTCGGGCATGATATTGGTCAGATTTACCGAAACACAAAACTCAACTGTATTATGGAAACTATCAATAGAAGAAAGTTTGTAAAACAGACTATTACTGCTGCTGCCGCTCTGGCAGTACCTGCTTCAGTTTTTGCCCATGAAACAAGGGCTGCGCTTCAGTTTACACAGGTGGTCTTACCCTATGCCGCAAATGCGCTGGAACCTAATATTGATGCGCTTACTATGGAAATCCATTACGGCAAGCATCATGCCGCTTATATCAAAAATGTAAACGATGCCATTGCTGCCGAGAATATTCCCTATTCCACAGAGAAAGATTTTTTTGCCAATGCTTCAAAACTTTCTGCGAAAGCAAAAAATAATGGTGGCGGTGCATGGAACCATAACTTTTTTTGGCAGGTGATGAGTCCTAATGCCAGTGGCACCCCGTATGGTAAACTGGTAGCAGCATTAGATGGTGCCTTTGGTTCTGTACCTAAGTTTAAAGAACAGTTTACGGCTGCTGCTATGAGTCGTTTCGGATCGGGTTGGGCCTGGTTAGTAAAAGATGGTAACACCTTAAAAATAGGTAGTACACCCAATCAAGATAATCCCATGATGGACAGTAGCGAATTGAAAGGCACTCCTTTATTGGCTTTGGATGTTTGGGAGCATGCTTATTATTTAAAGTACCAGAACAAGCGAAACGAATACGTAGCCAATTGGTGGAATGTGGTAAACTGGGATGAAGTTGCTAAACGATTGAATTAATCTACATGTGAAAAAAATTCAATTGTTTTTGTTGTTGCTGACTTCAGCCATCTGCCTGAATGCACAAAACCGGCAGGAAATTAAGATGTACAAAACGTTTGGTGGTGCCCGATTTGAAATGGACTCGCTTGTATTAAGTCCAAAACAAGTTTTGCAGATTTTAAATACTGAACCTCTTGCATTCGAAAAATTTAAAAAAGCAAAAGCCAATTACAATGCCGCAGGTGTATTGGGTTTTGCTGGTGGGGTTCTTATTGGGTTGCCTTTAGGAACGATGATTGGGGGAGGTAATCCGGAATGGGGGTTGGCTGTGGGGGGTGGTGTATTAATTTTGGGGTCATTATCGCTAACCCGTGTATTCAGAAGTCATGCGTTTGAAGCCATTGAACTATACAACGGAAAAACAGCACGCCTAAAACCACAGTTTCAATTTTACGGAACCGGGGCTCGTTTAGTGATGCGGTTTTAAAATTTCCGGAGAATAAACACGGAGTATATCAGTTTCAATTTTTTCTTCTGCTACAAGTAAACCAGTAAATGCCGGTGCTGCTATACCTGAATAAAATTGACGCGATGAAGTAAAGACACGGGCCTCATCCCACAATCCCTGATTGATAAATAACGATAAGGTAGTGCTACCCCCTTCTACCATTACAGATTGAATTCCGATAGATACAAGGTGTTCCAAAAGTGACTCCAGAAAATTATTTTCTGGCAATCGAATTAATAGCAAATCAGGATGCTCCTCATGTTTCAATACATTGTAACAAATGGTTTTAACCGATCCATCAAATAGTGAAAGCGTATCAGGCAAACGCAAGAATCGGTCAATCACTAACCGCACAGGATTACGGCCCGACCAATGGCGCACAGTTAACACCGGGTTATCGTGTGCTGCTGTTTTTGTACCAATTAAAACCGCATCTTCTTCGCTACGCCATTTATGTACTACCTGCCGCGACTGCTCATTGCTGATCCACTTCGATTCGTAATTGGTGCGTGCGATAAAGCCATCGAGCGTTTGAGCCCACTTCAACATGATGTAGGGCCGTTGCTTTTCGTGAAATGTAAAAAATCGTTTATTCAGCTCTCGTCCCTCATGTTCTACTACTCCTTGTGCCACCTCAATGCCGGCTGCCTTTAGTTTAGCTATACCTTTCCCTCCCACCAGGGTATTCGTGTCTGTATTCGCAATTACTACTTTACCTACTTTATGCTGAATCAATAAATCGGCACAAGGGGGCGTTTTACCAACGTGTGCACAAGGTTCAAGATTAACGTAAACTGTACTTCCGGCAAGGTGATTTTTATCGGCCACACTATTTACCGCATTTGCTTCTGCATGAAGGCCGCCAAATTGCTTGTGCCAGCCTTCGCCAATTATTTTTCCGTCTTTCACAATTACACAACCTACTAATGGGTTGGGACTAACAGAACCCATACCCTGTCTGGCCAGTTCAAAACATCGGTGTATATAGTGTTGATCGGTGAGCATAGAAATTACTTACCTTGCAAAGATCAATTTCGGCATGACCAATTCCAAAGAACTTTTCAGCGAAGTAGTAAGGCGTATTAACCTGCCCGAAGCCAAAGCAGAAATTGAAAGCATTGCCCTCCTGTTGTTGGAAAAGAAGTGGAATATTAATCGTACGGATATTCTGGCTCAAAAGCCCATACAGCTAGAGTGGAATGAAATTGACTCTTATATTCAACGAATCAATACGCACGAACCTATACAATATATCTTAGGTGAAACAGATTTTTATGGAAGATCTTTTCGGGTTAATTCTTCCGTGTTGATACCCCGACCCGAAACAGAATTGTTGGTTCAGGAAATTATACACCACAGCAAACCGGGTGCTAACCCTTTAGCTATGCTCGATATTGGTACCGGTAGTGGCTGCATTGCTATCTCGCTTGCATTGGAGTTGAAATGTACAATGAAGGCCATTGATGTAAGTTCGGTTGCACTTGCTGTTGCCCGGGAAAATGCCACCCGGCTGAAAGCAAATGTTCATTTTATGGAATCTGATATTTTAAGTGATCCGCTTACAGAAAAGTTTGATGTGATAGTAAGTAACCCGCCATACATCTCGCAACACGAAAAACAAAGTATAAAATCTAATGTACTGAAATACGAACCGCACACGGCATTATTTCCAGCCGGTGATGACCCGCTTTTGTTTTATCGTGTAATTGCAGCGCAGGCAAAAGACACATTAAACCCGAATGGCTCGTTGTGGTTTGAGATTAATGAGCACCATGGAAAAGAGATTTGTGAGATTATGTACTCTGCCGGGTTTGGGACTGTGGAATTACTTAAAGATTGGAGCGGAAAGGATAGAGTAGTATGGGGAAAGATTATTTGATTTGATCTAATAAAATTTTCCATTGGCTAATTCAACCATTCTCCCACCCAAAAAGATTGTTCTCCCTGCAGAGTCAATATCCCATCCTGTTTCGCAACTAGTTTTCCATTTACCAATTGTGGTATTTTTGTGTGAACGTTTTCGGGTAAAACAAAAAGCATTGTTCCGGCTGCTATCCATTTTTCAAACCGACCGGATTTAATACGACTCCAACGTTTACTCTCAAAGAACGCTTCCACATCACCGGTAAACTCCTCCAGTGTGCTTAATGTGTTTTCATCTGATGCCAGTACGTTCATGGCAGGAATGTGCCGGGCCGCCAGAATTTCTATTGCCTTGCTTAAAGGAATTTCATTTATACTAAATGAAACTATTTCAATTGGGTATTGATCTTTCGTTCGGTCAATCCAAATTTCCTCCTCGCCCGCAGGCACCAGCACTACATCTATTTTAATTCCCCACCCCACTACTATTTCTATTTGTGAATGTAAAACAACAATAATGGGCATCCATTCTAAAAGCTCCTGTACTCTTTCAAGGGGAATGGCGTGCGCATTCAGAATAACTAATGCGGGTTCCTGATTTTCGCGTACAATGTGGTGGCTGGACATTACTCAAAAAAGCAAACCGAACCACCCACCCATGTTTTATCTTTATTAAATTTCACTCCAATCATCTCGCCCCGGCTAAGGCGCGCCAGGTTAGTGATTAGTTGGGGTCTGGACTCTCCTTCATTCCATAAAAACAATAACCGGATTTCTGTTTTCACTAATCCATCGGGGGCTTGAATAACCGGTTCGTAATGTACCTTCCGTTGCAGCATAAAGTTCTTACGGTCGGCAGCCGGAATTGAATCCAGGTCGGATTTCGTTACATGAAAAATTACTCCGCTTCCGGAAAAAGAGAAAAGCGGTTTCAATACATAGTCACCAAGGTTATCTGGCCATGACTTGTATTCATTCAGAAATTTACATTCGGGTACCGCATCACTTTGCACAAACGGCATCGTGTATTTACTAATATAAAAAAACCAGTTGGGATGCCCGGCCCATTCAACCTCTACATCTTCTGTAAGATGGAAATTTGTTTTCAGGTCTTTTTGTGCAAGTAATTCATCAAAAATTACGCGGTTGTAAATCCGGTGAACCGGAATTTCAACTCCATTTTTCTTATAGAATAACTTCTTGTTTCTGATAATAATATCCCCAATATGAACAGGAGCTATTCCTAAATGTTTTTGAGTAATTAAAAAATCGATAGCTGTGTTTTGTTTTAACGGATTTATTTCCAGCAGGATTACATTTTCCGGATTGTGCTTACCTACAATGGCCTGCCTGATTCGCTGCCAATACTCGGTTGAATTTAATCCAAAATGGAAATGTAGATTATCAGGAATACGATAATGCTCTTTGAATTTATTTCCAAGAAAATCCTGATACCCAAACAAGGATGGAAATCCCTGCATTTCAATTAAGCGAGGAACACGCACCCCATTCTCTGTACACACCGCAAAGTCCAGTGCAATAAATAATGTGTTTGCTGTTTCGTTTGGTACACGCAGGTTTTCGGGCAGAGCGCCCTGCATTTTGGTTTTGAAACCCGGCCGAACTATTACATCGATAATTTCATTGGCTGCTTTAAATAGCTTTTCACCAAATTCTTTCCCTACAAACACCGGGCTTTCGGCTACCCGGAATGGAATTTTATAATTAAACTCCTGATCGAGGTCGTTTAGAAATTGTTGATAGCTATCAATCGAAAATTGTTGATTAAAAAACTGCCGGGCCTGGGGTATCATACAATTACAGAGCTTAGGCGATTACGCAAGGCTGTCATTAAGAACCGCGGCACTACTGTAGAATACGTAAGCATAATTTTATCCGGATCATTCAAATGATCAAGCATGCCCCAGTATTTATTTTCTCCATGCTTTTCAATTACCAGTTTTTTCTTGTCTTCGCGCAGTAGATACATGCGCATACCCACCGCATCGGCTTCCGGATGAAATTGCATGCCAACAATGGCTTCGTTAAACCGAATCGACATTATGGCCCGTTCCAGAATAATATGCGGCCTGAATTTTTCAATACATAATATTTCGCCACCAGAGGCTTGTATCTTTTTTATGTTGGGTTCTGTAATTTGATAATCGCGCGAATCGACTGCCCACAAAGGATCGCCCAGCGAACGAAACAAAGGATCGTGATGGCCTGCGCTTGTTTTGTGCACAGGCATTACGCCAAATGATGTTGATTTTCTTTTTGAAACCTTTCCTAATTCATAATGGCGGCAAAAGATCTGAAAGCTGTGGCAGATAAGAAGTACATGTTTTTTGCTTTCAGGATTTGCCTGGTTGTATGCCATAATAGAATCCATTAAGGCAAAGTATTTTTTCTCCCATATCGTGTCTGCGCTATCTAACGGACTTCCCGGGCCACCGGAAGAAATGTAAACATCAAAATTCAGATCGGGAACTTCGTCTTTAAGCCGAACATCAAATATTTTATAGTTTACCATCAAATGGCAATCGGCCTCAAATTCTTCAATTAACTGCCGAATGCCACGCATTCCTTCATTGGCCTGTCCTTCATATAAATCGAGAATGGCAATATTAATCTGAGTATCTGCTATCACGCTTTCGGGTTATAATCCTCGCAGGGTTTCATCGGTTATGTAATCGACTACTTTTTCTAAACTACCTGTTTCTTTATACACAGCTAGTTGGCGGTCGGCCCCGGTTCCCTGCTCTAATATGGTGCGAATATAATTGATTGCCTTGCGGCTGCCAAGTTCATCTACTACATCATCGATAAACTCTAACAACTCCAGAATAAGTCCACGCGTGTCCAGTTCTACCTGTTTGCCAAAATCTATAAGCTTTCCGTCAAGACCATACCGTGAAGCACGCCATTTGTTTTCATTAATTAGTGCCCGCGTGTACAAAATAAAACTCATGTTTTGCAACCGTAATTTATAAAGCTTTACCACCAATGCCTGGAATACTGCGGTAATGGCAATGGTTTCTTCTACGCGCATGGGCACATCGCAAATACGAAATTCAATTGTATCAAAAAACGGATGTACGCGTACATCCCACCAGATTTTTTTTGCGTTATCGATACAGTTGGTTTGAATAAGCAGGTTTACATAGTTTTTAAAATCATCCCAGTTCTCGAACCTATCGGGTATACCCGTACGTGGAAACTTATCAAAGACTTTTGTACGAAAAGACTTAAATCCGGTATTACGCCCCTCCCAGAAAGGCGAGTTGCAACTGAGGGCATACACATGTGGTAAAAAGTAGCGCACCGTGTTTTGAATATGAATAGCCATATTCTTGTCTTTGATACCTACATGCACATGTAATCCAAAAATAAGATTAGAACGGGCAGCCTCCTGCATTTCCTGCACAATCTCATCGTACCGTGGATTGGGTGTAATCAATTGCTTGCTCCAGTGCGAAAAGGGATGGGTACCCGAAGCTCCGATCTTTAATCCAAGCGTACCTGCCACTTCGCTAACTACTTTGCGCAACGTTGCAATTTCTTGATAGGCCTGCGTAACATCTTTACAAATGCCGGTACCTACTTCCACTACTGCCTGGTGCATTTCGGCTTTTACACTATCATTCCCTACATGTGCAGCCAACTCTACTATTTTTTGATCGTGCGAAGTAAGCTCCCGCGTGTGCGGGTCAATTACCATGTACTCTTCTTCAACACCCAGTGTAAAACTCTCCATAAGCCAACAAAGAATTAAATCGTATAATTATTTTTTAGAAGATTTAGGTTTTGATTCTTTAGCCGAAACTTTAGCCACCTTTGGTTTTACCTGGCCTGCTTCAAATGAAGCTACTGAACTGGTAATAAACGTTCCCCACGTAAGGTTGTCTTTGCCGGGTTTTTGAATTTGTGCACGTTCCACAGCTATTTTAGCAGCGTGCTCTACTACCCAGTCAAAATTTTCCTGGCCTACCGATGTTACCTCTGCATCGGGGGCAGGGTTACAAAAATCTATGGCATATGGAACCCCATTGCGCACGGCCAGCTCTACAGTATTAAAATCGTACCCAAGCGCATTACATAAATCCAAAACATAATCGTGCACCTTCTTTAATAATTTTTCTGATGCCGGGCCATTGTTGCTTTGATACCGAAGATGATGCGGGTTGCGCGGTTCATATTGCATAATGCGTACATACTTTCGGCCCAGGCAATAGCATCGGAAATAATCTTCGAAGATAATTTCTTCCTGCAGCATCATCACCAACTGACCGGTTTCTGCATAGGCTTTAAAGAAATCATCCTTGTTATTGAGTTTGTACACACTCTTCCAGCCACCACCGGCATGGGGTTTCATGTATGCCGGCCAGCCAATGTGGTCGAATATTTTTTCCCAGCTAAGCGGAAATTTCAGATTGCTAAAAGATGCTTCGCCTGTATCGGTTGGGCGTTCGTGCGAGGGAAGGATTACCGTTTTGGGCACGGGTACACCAATCTTTACGGCTAATGCGTTGTTAAAAAATTTCTCATCTGCGCTCCACCAAAATGGATTATTAATTACAGCAGTACCCGATATGGCAGCGTTTTTTAAATAGGCCCGGTAAAAGGGAACGTCTTGCGAGATACGGTCTATGATAACTGCAAATTCTGTTGGTTCGGCCTGGCTCACCATGTCTACTTGCACAGGTTCGGCTTTAATGTCTTTTAATCCCATTTTATTAATGCGCTCTACAAATGCATCCGGAAAAGAGCGTTCCATACCGTGCAGAATTCCAATCTTTTTCATGTGTACTGGTTTTTTGGTTCAACTTATTTTTTAATTATCGGATAAGAGAAAGGTAATGCGGAAACATTTCGCGCCACGCGGGCCAATCGTGAGGTGCATTCTGGCGAACATCTAACCAATAGTTAACTCCCTTGTTCTGAAGGATGTTGGCCATCTTTACGTTTGCATCCCAGCACATATCGTGTGTGCCTGTACCCAGTACTACGTACATATCGGCAAAGAATGGGTTGCTTGCACTGGGTATAAAATCAAGTGGATTATTAAAATACACATTATCATCGTAGTAGCCATCCAGCTGATCTTTAATATCGAAAGCTGCTCCCATATTAAATACATATTTTACTACTTCAGGATGTTTGAACGCAAAGTTAGTTGCATGATACCCACCAAAGCTACAGCCGGCTGTGGCTACCCGCCTTACGCCCGTTTCGTGTTGGGCAAGGGGCACAAGCTCCTCTAACAGCATCAAATCGTACCAGATATGATTGCGAACTCGGTCGGCCGGATGGATGTTTTTGTTATACCAACTCGTTTCGTCAATGCCATCTACACAATAAATTTTTACCAGGCCTTCGTCTAAAAACCACGCTACGCTATCAATCAATTTAAAATCTTTGTTCTCGTTATAGTGCCCCATTGAAGTGGGAAATAAGATTACCGGATACCCGCGTGTACCAAAACTTAACACTTCAATATCGCGGCTAAGGCGGGGAGAATACCATTTATGATAATGTTCGTGCGGCATAGGCTGGTAAAGTTCTTATTTTTGGGCTGGTAATTTTCTGTTGAAAATCGGAAATGCCTTTTAAAATAACTATCTAATTTAATTATTTCATTCTTGCCGCAGGTTGCACACTATCATCTCGAGAAACTTACCGATATACACTCTAAGCTACTGGCACGCGACACTGTGGTGGATATTCTGCTTCCATCAGATTATGCCAAAACCGATAGCCTATACCCACTTTTGATCTTAAATGATGGCCAGGACAGTGAACGCATTGGCCTTAAGAAAACGGTTGAGCAACTGGTGCACAGACATGAAATTGAAGATATTATTATTGTGGCTGTGCATGCAGGCGACCGCATGCAGGAATACGGGGTGGCTGCACGATCTGATTTTAAGAAAAGAGGAGGCAAAGCTAAAGACTATACACGGTTTATTATTACCGAGTTAATTCCTTACCTGGAATACCGTTACCCGGTTTCAAAACAAGCCGCGCAGCGAGCCATTGCCGGATTTTCGCTGGGTGGGCTTTCCGCTCTGGATATTGCATGGCACAATGAATATTTTGGTAAGATTGGCGCTTTTAGCGGATCTTTCTGGTGGCGTAAGCGCGATTCCTCCAGTCGGTTTTACTCCGAACATTACGATCGTATTATGCATCAGCAAATCCGGAAAGGAAAATACCGGCCAGGATTAAAATTCTGGTTTCAAACCGGGCTGCTCGATGAGCAGAGTGATCGGAACAAAAACGGGGTAATTGATTCTATTGACGACACCTTAGACCTGATCGTGGAATTAACTAAAAAAGGGTATCGCCCCTTTCATGATATCCAATACCTTGAACTACCCGATGGCGCACATGATTTGCCCACCTGGGGTCGTACCTTGCCAACGTTTTTGAAGTGGGCTTTTGGAACTACTAAACCTGTAAAATGACAACCGTTAACACTATTGTATTTGACCTTGGTGCCGTACTAATCGATTGGAATCCCCGACATCTCTATCGTAAAATTTTTAAAACCGAAGAAGAAGTAACCTGGTTTTTGGAAAACATTTGCACGCACGATTGGAACGAGAAACAAGATGCAGGTAGGCCTTTCGAAGAAGCTACTAATGAATTGCTTGCAAAATTTCCGGCATACGAAATTCCCATTCGCGCCTGGTACGGTCGTTGGCAGGAAACCATCAGTGGCCCCATTCAGGGCACGGTTGACATACTTACGCAGATGCGCGACTCTAAAAGGTTTAAACTTTATGCCCTCACCAATTGGTCGGCCGAAACATTTCCATGGGCTTTAGAAAAGTTTGAGTTTCTCTCGTGGTTTGATGGCATCGTGGTTTCGGGCCATGAAAAAACCCGCAAACCATTTCCTGAATTTTTTCAGATTTTGTTTGATCGGTATACCATTAACCCTGCACAAGCCTTATTTATTGACGACAGCCAGCGCAATATTAATGGGGCAATGGAGGTGGGGCTGCCGGGCATTCATTTTCAATCGCCCGAACAATTAAAAACAGAACTTATTAAAAGAGGTATTCTTATTTCTTAATTGTAACATTTGATTTGATAAACTGACCTCCCAATAGTAAAACTATGAAACATTTTTTTCGCACTGTTTTGTTAGCCATGTTATTTGTTACCTGTAAATCATCTGTAGAAAATAAGGTTGATTTAATTGCGCTTACCCAGCAAATAGTTGGTGTGTACGAAGCCTCGTTGCCCTGCAATGGCTGCATTAGCATCGAATATCAGTTAGAGCTGGAATCTGACTCTACATTTATTGAACATATCTCTTACCTGGGTAACCCCGATGGGAATTACGAAGTACATGGTAAGTGGGGTATTGAAAGCGATTCTTTAATTACACTTTATCCGGGCCGGTTAGCGTATAAAATAAAAGCAAATGCAAATGGAAGTTTAACCATTACCGATGCCATTGAAAATCATCTTGAAAGTCAACCTGCTATTTTAGAACGATTAGGAACCGTTCAAAAAACAGATGCAGCTGTTTTACTTAACGATATCTGGGTACTGGAAGCAATTGATCAGACGGAGGTAGCCGAAGCTGATTATGACCACGAACGCCCACGACTGGAATTTCAAAAAGCTGAGGGAAAAGTGACGGGCACCACCGGTTGCAATCAATTAATGGGAACCTACACAACACAAGGCAACAACATTGCTTTTGGTCCAATGGCCCTTACTAAAAGAGCTTGCCCCGGTAATCTTGAAGATCAATTTATTCAAGCTCTGCATGAAGTATCTGGCTTTACGATTGCAAACCTGAAACTGTACCTGCTATCCGGCAGCGCAGAGAAATTGCGATTCAGAAAAGTAGATTGATTATTTTTTTTAAGCCAGTATTACGCTTTCAATTATATCGCAACATTCGTGAATCTGTTCTTCGGTAATCACCAAAGGAGGCGCCAACCGGATAATGTTACCATGTGTAGGCTTGGCCAGTAAACCCTTCTCCGCAAACTTCAGGCAAAGATTCCAGGCCGTTTCACTTTCGGAACTGTCGTTTACCACAATAGCATTCAGTAGTCCTTTGCCCCGAACTAACGTAATGAGTTTGGTTTTTTTCATTAGCTCCTTCATGCGATTGCGAAATATATCGCCTAATCGATTGGCATTATCAGCCAGGTTTTCATCTTTTACTACTTGTAATGCCTCAACCACAACAGCAGCAGCTAACGGGTTTCCTCCAAATGTTGAACCATGCTCGCCCGGTTTAATCACCAGCATAATATCATCATCGGCCAATACTACCGAAATGGGTAGCACTCCGCCAGACAGTGCTTTGCCCAATATGAGCAAATCAGGTCTTACTTCTTCGTACGCGCTGGCTAACATTTTACCCGTACGCGCAATACCTGTTTGAATCTCATCCATCATCAGCAACACGTTATGTTGCTTACATAAATTTGCAGCCGCTTTTAGGTAGCCGTCTTTGGGTACATACACTCCTGCTTCGCCTTGAATGGGCTCAATCCACAAGCCGCATACATTTGGATTACCTAATGCTTTTTGCAGTGCAACAACATCATCGTAATCGATAATTTCAAAGCCTGGCATAAATGGGCCAAATCCCTTTCTGGCCGATGGATCGCTTGATGCTGATATAATGGTAGTGGTGCGGCCATGAAAATTTTTGTGTGCTACTACAATTACAGCCTTGTTGTCTTCTATTCCTTTTTTGGTGTAGCCCCATTTACGGGCCAGCTTAATGGCTGTTTCGTTTGCCTCGGCCCCGCTGTTCATAAACAGGGCTTTGTCATATCCAAATGTATCGCACACGTATTTTTCAGCCACACCAAGTTTATCGTTATAAAAAGCCCGCGAAGTAAGTGTTAGTTCTTTGGCTTGTTCAATCAGCGCATTTATTATTCGCGGATGGCAATGCCCCTGGTTTACGGCACTATATGCAGAAAGGAAATCGTAATAGCGTTTGCCCTCCACATCCCACAAAAAAACCCCTTCGCCTCGGGTAAGTACTACCGGCAAGGGATGGTAGTTATGCGCTCCAAATTTTTCTTCTAAATCTATCGCCTCCTGGCTGGATGTAATTGTGCTTACCATAACCGCAAATTTTAATTACCAAAGATAAAAAATTATAGGCAAGGACTAAGCACTTAGTTTTGTAACCACCCCTCCAATGCACTACCTTTGGTCATTATTTTTTAAACTACGTATGGATATTTTTTTAGATAACACACGCAGGCTGTTTGATACCCTGAAGTCGCTTAGCTGGTGGAGCCGGTTGTTTGGCTGGGGCCAGGTTAAGTCTCAATTAATTGAGGCCAATGGCGAGTTGCAAAAACTTAATGCTACCGCTACAACTATTAAAGCAGAAAATACAAGACTGGAAAACTCTCTTTCGATAGAGCGTGTAGCTCTAAAAAATGTGCAGGATGGTTTTAATCGGGTAAACACCGAACTGGAAGTATTTAAAAATTCGCAGCATCATCAAACTGAAAAGCTAAAAGAATTTCAGGACAAAAATGTAACACTCGAAACCCTTAATAACCAATACCTGAAGCGAGGCCAGGAGTTAGCCAACGATTTGAATGGATTAAAGCAAAAACTGGAAACACTGGATAAAAACCTTCAGGAAATTAAAGAAGAGAATAGTAAATTAAAAAAGGAAGACGAGTTTCGCAGACAAGAACATTCTAATGCAATGACATCGTTGCGCGAAATTCAACGTAAAATTCAGGACGACCGTGAACAGGAACTACTCGTCAAAAACCAAACAGAGATACTTCGCATTCGAAAACTGAAAGAAACCTGGCTGAAGCATGAAGAAAATGTAAAAAACCGCATGCGGGCTATTTGTCATCGGCATGGTATCGAGTACGTAGACAAAGTGCCGTTTAAGGGCAAGCCCGATAACACCGTACGCATTAATGATGAGTACATCATATTCGATGCCAAGAGCCCGGCTGGCGATGATCTGTCTAACTTTCCATCGTATGTTAAAGCACAGGCTGAAAGCGCCATGAAGTATGTGAAAGAAGAGGGCGTGCGTAAAGAAGTATTTTTGGTGGTGCCCACTAATACGCTGGAGTATTTAGAGACGTTTGAATACCGGCTCAGTGATTATACTGTTTACGTAATCTCGCTCGATTCCGCAGAACCTATGTTACTTACGCTAAGGCGGATTGAAGAATATGAATTTGCTGAACAGATGAGCCCCGAAGAACGCGAAAATATTTGTCGCGTAATTGGCAAGTTTGTTCATTTAAGCAAGCGCAGAATTCAGATTGATGGTTTCTTTGCCAAACAGTTTTTTGAATTAGTCTATCGCACGGAAGCCGATCTTTCAAAAGAATTTTTAGAGAAAGTGGCCGAATTCGAAAAATCAGAAAAGCTAAATCCACCTCAGGAAAAACGCCAAAAGCAAATTAGCACAAAAGAACTTGAAACGGATGCTGAAAAAATTCAAGGTGAAGCTCAGCAAAAAGGAATTGACATGCACGACAACGTGCTGGTTAAAGAAATAAATAAACTTCCGTTATACGCCACAACCGAAACGGATAAACAACAACAAGATTTATTTGATTAAAATCCATATACTATGAAAAATGTATTCAGTTTTCTGTTTATAGCCTTAACTATTACTGCCTGTGTGGCTACTAAAAATACAAGCAAGGCCCCCTTGCCCAATGGAAATTGGGATTATGTAATTACCGGTACGCCACAAGGAGATTTTAAAGGCGTGATGGTTATTACCGAAACCGATAAAGTACTAACCGCAAAATTGACTAACGATGGCGTGGAAATTCCAATAAATAAATTTGTCTTTAACAAAGAAACCCAGAAGATGTCGGGCGAGTTTGACTATTCGGGCACCTGGATTCTCTTTGATGGCTTACTTAATACGAATGAGATTACGGGAACAATGTCGGCCAGTGGTATGGATTTTCCATTTAAAGCAACTCGTAAGAATTAGAGCATGTCAGTAAAAATTACAGCCGACAACAAACTCAAAAAATTAATTGTAGTAGGCGATCGTGTGCTTATTCGCCCGGCAAAAGAAACTGATAAAACAGAAAGCGGATTATATCTGCCGCCAGGCGTGCAGGAAAAAGAGAAAATACAAAAAGGATATGTAATTAAAGTGGGGCCAGGCTACCCATTACCGATGCCAGCAGATGAAGATGATATGTGGAAAGGCAAAGAAGACCAGGTAAAGTATCTGCCTCTTCAAGCTCAGGAAGGCGACCTCGCCATCTTTCTGCAAAAAGGGGCTATTGAAGTAATGTATGAAGGCCAGAAGTATTTTATTGTACCACAAGTTTCAATCCTGATGCTGGAGCGGGAAGAGGAGCTATGAAAGGTCTTTCGTTCGATGTACTGCGCGTAGGTAAAAAATACCGCTTAAAAAATTTTGGCGATACGTACGAATTTGAGATTGAACGTATTCTTACCAATGGCGATTTCAAAGTAAAAGATTTGCACACACTTGAACGCTACCTGCTTAAAGACACCATTAAATTCGGAACCGGAAAAGATTTTGAAATAAGAGATCTGGATTAGGCTGAAGTATAATTCCCAACTTTGAATTACTGATAGTTCTTATCTCATTTCAGTTATCCATTGCCTGACTAAAGCTACGCCTTCTTCATGCGTAATGGAACGGCCCAGCTCAGGCATCATTACACCCGGGTGTACCGATTCAATCCGATATTGAAGAATTGATTGCTCGGGCTTTCCGGGAACAATGCCATACAATAAACCACCAGAGCCCTTGCCCGCAGCTACCGGTGCTTTGCCTACACCTAATTTTGCAAGATCGTTTTCTGTTGCAAGCAAATGTAACCCACTGTTTTTTGCAGGGCCATCTGCACGATGGCAATGCGCACAATTAATTTCTAACCAGGCGCGTGCACGTTCATTTACTGATACACGTTGATCTTCGTACGCTGCCAATTTTGAAACTTGCTCTATATCAGCAAGACCATTAAGTAAACCATGGCTCTGCCAATACAGCAACTGATTTTGATTGCCTTCCGCAAAACGATAATCTCCATTTAATTGCCTGGCACTGGGGCCAATGGGCATTACCTTATCGCCCCGCAGATGGCAGCCTTTGCATTGGTTCATGTTTGGAACTGCATAATTAATTTTACGCAACTGGCCATCGGTATGTTTCCACTCTACCGGAATACTTTTACCGGCCACATTCAGGTATGCTTCTGTCTGCTCATCATTCCAGATGTAAGGCAGCGTCTTCCACTCGTTGGCTTCTTTAATGAGTAAACGGGTTTCTAAAATTCGTAAGTCATTTTCCGGTTTGCTGAAATCGGCAGGGTAATAAAAATTCTTAATCAGAACGGTTCCTTCCGGGAAATCTAAAACCTCATCAGCATTATACACCGCTTGTTTACCTTCCGGGATTTTAATAAAGCGCGCTTTAAAGGCATAATCTGTAAACAAAGCAGAGTTGAGTGCATAGGGTATAATGCCATCGGCAGGGTTCATCTCTTTTAGTTCGCCTTGAAAAAATCCATAGTCGGAAAGTTTTGTTTTACCAATATGCGATAAATCGATAACGGATTCTTGTTCGGGCAACACCATAACATCCTGTCTTTTTGCTTCGCAGGCAATCAAAACAATCAACAAAATAATCCCTACTCTCATTGTGTTGAAATTTTTACTCCTTCGCAATTAAACTGATGTGGGTCTTTCTTCAGATTTTCAAAATCATTTGCTGCATCAAGGTTAAGTACAATTATCTCATCTCCCTGTTGAATGCAGATTCCGCGTTCAGGCCGTTTGGGATCAGCAATTCCATCATACGCAATATCGGGTGGGTTTAAAAACGACTTTACAAAAAACAATTTCCCAATATCATGCCCTAAAGCCGGAAACCACTTGCTGTTAGTGTACGTATTATCATGAATGTAAATTCCGTACGGGAAAGGATTATACAACGTATCGGCTCTAAAATTATTCTCTACGGTTTGCACACCCCCAATCGAAGTTTCCTGTTCAACCTCGCCTTCATTTAAAGCAGCCACCAACTCGTAACTGATTATTCCTGTACCCACCGTTTTATTATCAATAATTTCATTTTTTGTTATTTCCAGATTGTGTGTAGCTAAAACCATTATGCCGGTGCCGGGTGGTATGCTTGCCACAATGTTTCCCTTCAGGGCAAAGTTATCGTGGTTGTTATTGTAAATCTTATTCTCGTATACTTTTGTGGTATGGCCATATTGGGTTAATCCGGGCAAATCAAAAATTAAAATACCCCCCGTATTTTCGTACGCTTCATTGCCATAAATTTCTACCCAGCGCGAGTTTTCGCTTTCGATGCCCGCCACATTCCAATATGCTTTGCTATTTCGGATAATTACAGAATCGGACTGCCCCACGTAGATACCTGCATCAGACGATCCCATTGCAACACACTCATCAATCAAAACATGCTTGCATAAAACCGGATACAACGCATAGGCTCCGTTTTCAGTCTTCGGCCCATCGGCCCAAACCGAACGGATTCTTTGCAAGGTAATGCCATTTACTTCGTTTACTTTAAGGTTATCGCCTTTTGCATCTTCTATGGAAAAATCGCGGAGTGTAATATTACTGCCATTACTAATCAAAAAGCCTTGCGCCCCTTCTGTCTGGTTTCTGAAGGACAACACCGTTTTATCCATTCCTTTACCCAGTATAGTAATGTTCGATTTACCTTCCATTGCCAACCCTTTCGTAAACATATAATTACCTTCCGGCAGAAAGAGTGTATCGCCATCCTGAATAGTAATTAATTGTGTTTGTAAACTTTGTTCAATGCTTTGCCAGATACGCGGTTCTGGTTTTTCAATTGTACAGCCCAATACCAACACAAGAAATGGAAACCAGAAAGTAAATTTCATAAAGTTAAATTTGCGATTAAATATAGAATAGTTTTATGACCTGCGTTATAAAAATCAGGGTATTGAACGGATTCAGGACCACCCTTTTGTTGAATAATGGTTTTGCATAACATTGGTTGTAAGTTTATACATTCGTTTATGAAATCGGTTTTTACACTATTCCTGCTTGCTCCGTTTTTTGCTATCGGGCAATCATGGGAAGAAGTCAGTAAAAAAACAGCACAAACTTACCACGCAGGCCAGTACGAACAAGCTGTTCCGTTGGCCCGCCAGGCTTTAAAGCTGGCTGCCGCTGAATTTGGAGCCACCCATCTGAATTACTTTAATAGTGTTAACGACCTCGCTTCTGCTCTTAAAAAAGTTGGTGCATTTACAGAAGCTCAGCTACTGGAACAGCAGAATCTGCAAACAATTGGCAACACCCTGGGCACGGAAAATCTTACCTTTATAAACACCCTGAAAAACCTGGGGAACACATGCCTGGCTTTGGAAAACTATCAGCTGGCCGAACTTTACTATAGCCAGGCGATTATTCATCTCGGTAAGATCATCGCTAAACGCGATGCATACTATACCGAAAACTCCTTTCTTGTTTTTAATGCCCATGTAAGTATCATGCTACAATCAGGTGTGCTGTTGCAGCGAACCGGCCGCGCCCGGAGTGCAGAAGAAACCTATCTAAACCTGATTGTTTTTTGCAAAGATTTTCTGGGAGACGATTATGTGAGTTATACCCCGTACGCTACCCTTATCAATAATCTTGCTCTAAATTACATGGAAACAAATCCTCAACAAGCCGAAATCTATCTGAAAGAAGCGCTGGATTTACACCCCTCCGGGCACGGAGAAAACTCTGCTTATTATTTTCAAACCTTGCTTAATCTCGCTTCCGTTTATGAACGCACCAACCGGCCCGAGGAAGCAAATTCAATTTTGAACGACATCCTGGAAAAGATAAAACAAAATCAAGGCACAAACAGCTACGATTATATCACCACGCTAAACAATCTGGGGCAACTCCATTTCAATTTGAATCAATTAGAAAAAAGTGAGCAGTACACATCAGAAGCGCTTCGATTGCAGGAAGAAACATTTGGCAAAAACAACCTGATGTATCAGACTCTGGTGCACAACCTGGCCGAAACATATCAATGGCAAAACCGATTTAACGAAGCTGAAGCATTATTCAGGATTGCAGTACAAAAAGTTTTAACCGATGTAGAAAAGAATTTTTCTTATTTGTCGGAAAGTGAAAAGCGAAGTTTCTATCAGCATAATGCTTTGTTTATTAACGAATATGCCAATTTTGCTTTGTTTAAATCAGGCGCCATTCCATTACCGGATTTACCAAAAGAACAGCTTTCCAAAAACAGTCTTAGCGATTTATATAATCTGCAATTGAGCACCAAAGCGTTGATTTTAAATGCAACAGCTAAAACCAAGCAAACCATACTGGGCAGTAAAGACACACTGTTGATTAACCGTTTTGAAAGATGGGAATTGCTGAAAGAACACATTGCACAACAATATAATTTACCCGGCCATGACAGACTTAACTTAGATAGCCTCATTCAACAAGCCGAATCGCTTGAAAGCATGCTAAATAAATACTCAACACTTTTTAAAAAAGGTTATGTAACACCACACATTACATGGCAGGATGTTCAAAAAAAATTAAAACCGGGCGAAGCTGCCGTTGAATTGGTTCGATACTACAATGGGTTGATTTATGTGGCTCTTATTGTTACGCCACAAACCCGGCAGCACCCTGAAATAGCCCTGATCAAAAGTTCTAAAACCAAAAACCTTGAAGAAGGATTTCTCTCATACTACAAGAACAGCATCCGGCTTAAAACAACCGACACTATTTCATATAATCAATTCTGGAAACCGGTTTACGATACACTTAAAAAATATTCACGTACTCTTCGCAAAGTATACCTGTCTCCCGATGGAATCTTTAACGAGGTAAACTTCAACACGCTGCAGAATCCGGTTAGTCAGAAATTTGTGGTAGATGAAACCGAAATTCATTTAGTAACAAACACCCGCGATATACCAGACAAAGCAACAAAATTGCGTAAGGGCAAGAATAAACGCACAGCCGTATTACTTGGCCGACCCGATTATGGTAGTATCAACTCATCAGCGGAAGCTAAAACCCGAAGTGGGTTTGCCGATTTGGAAGGAACAGAAAAAGAAGTAAACGATATTGCAGCCTTGCTTACTAAAAAGGACTGGCAAACAAAGGTACTAACGGCACAGCAGGCAAGTGAAGAGTCTATAAAAGAATTGAATAATCCGCAGGTGTTGCATTTGGCTACGCATGGTTATTTTGTGCCTCTTGCGGGCTATCAAAACAATTTTTACATAGAAGCAACCCTGCAATCGGGTATTGTACTGGCGCATGCGGGCAATCCGCAACCCGGCCAGGAAGATGGTATATTAACTGCTTATGAGGCCATGCACCTGAATCTGGATTCGACCGAACTGGTGGTTCTTTCTGCTTGCGAAACCGGGCTTGGCGGCATAGAGGCAGGCGAAGGTGTGTACGGATTGCAACGCACGCTCAAAGTAGCAGGAGCAAGCACTATATTAATGAGTTTGTGGAAAGTGGATGATACTGCCACACAAGAGCTTATGACCCTGTTTTATCAAAAATGGCTGAAGGGAAAACCGAAAAGAGAAGCCTTTCGGTTGGCACAATTAGAGCTGAAGAAAAAATATCCGCAACCGTATTACTGGGGTTCGTTTGTGATGACGGGAGATTAAACAACTTCAGTTATTTTATTTATTAAGACATTAAACATTGCACTATGATTACGTTGGCTACGCTTACTGATACTTCTGAACTAACCATTTTGGTTAACTCTGCTTATCGCGGAGACTCCTCGCGCCAGGGCTGGACTACCGAAGCCGATTTACTGGATGGCACACGGATTGACGAAGTCGCCATGCGCGATCTGATTCAAAAACCCGACACAGTTATTCTTACTTATCGCGAAGAAGGTAACCTGTTAGGTTGCGTTGAGTTGCGCCTGCAGGATGGAAAATTATATCTGGGCATGCTTAGTGTTAAGCCTCATACGCAAGGAAAAGGAATTGGAAAACAACTGATTCAGGCAGCTGAAGACTATGCCAAACAACAAAGCATCGATACTATTTTTATGACGGTGATTTCGGTTCGAAAAGAATTGATTGATTGGTACGTGCGACACGGCTATATATTAACCGGTGAGCGAAAACCATTTGTAATACCCGATACCCGCTGGGGCATCCCCAAAAAAGAATTAGAATTTGTGGTGCTTGAAAAAAAACTAATTGTATGATAAAAGTAATTGCTTTTGATGCTGACGATACGCTTTGGCACAACGAAGCCTTCTTTCAGGAAACGGAGAAAAAATTTTTTGTATTACTGGAAAACTACCTGCCCCAACACACCACGGCCCGCGAGTTATTAAAAACAGAAATCGACAACCTGCCCCTTTACGGATACGGCATTAAAGCTTTTATGCTTTCTATGATTGAAACCGCCATGCGCGTAACCAACCATACCATTCCCGGTGAAGCCATTGAAACGATTATTGAATATGGAAAAGAAATGTTAGACATGCCGGTTGAGATAATGGATGGGGCTGAAGATGTATTAAACCAACTAAAAGATAAATACAGGCTGGTAATGGCTACCAAAGGCGATTTACTGGATCAGGAACGCAAGCTCAAAAAATCGGGCCTCGAAAAATATTTTCATCACATCGAAATAATGTCCGAAAAAAAAGAGGATGACTTTCGCAAACTTATCAAACACTTAGACATTACTCCACCCCAGTTTGCCATGATTGGCAATTCTATAAAATCAGATGTAATGCCCGTGCTGGCCCTGGGCGGGCACGGGTTTCACATTCCGTATCATATTACCTGGGCGCACGAGCGCGTGGACACTCAAATTGAAAATGAGAAATTCCGGCAACTAAGTTCCATTCGCGAAATTTTGAACTACCTGTAACTACACCACCTTCTTTCGGATTAGTTTGGCATACGTGCGGCTAACCGGAAAGCTTTTTCCGTTCTGCATTTTCACAATCATACCGCCATTAAAATGACGTTCTATCTCTTTTAGAAAATTTACGTTTACAATCGTAGAACGATGTACGCGTATAAAGGTATCGGGGTTCATCAACTCTTCCAGTTTTCCAATACCCGATGAACTCACAAACTGATCGTTCCTGGTTGAGATAACGGTATAATCGCCAGAAGCCTCGAGGTAGATGATTTCTTCTACGGGCAGATTAAACAGTTTTTCAGATTTTTGTACAAATAAATGCGAATCGTATGATGTGCGTGTATTTACCGGCCGCATACTACCCAGCAATTCTTCCAGGTTTCCATCTTCCATTTTCTTACGCTTCAGTGCACGCTCTACGGCAAGTTTAAACCGTTCCTGATCCAACGGTTTCAGCAGATAATCCACCGCATTTCGCTCAAAGGCTTTAATTGCATATTGATCGTAAGCGGTAGAGAAAATTACATAGGGTTCGTGTTCAATTTCATCCAGCACATCAAACCCGTTCATGCCCGGCATCTGCACGTCCAGAAAAATCAGGTCGGGTTTAAGTTTGTTAATTTGTTCAACCGCTTCGGTTCCCTTGCTGCATTCGCCAATAATTTCAATTTGAGGAAACGCTTCCAGAAATTCGCGCAAAAGTTCGCGTGCTAATTTTTCGTCATCAATAATTAAACAAGTTGTGGTCATATTAATTGGTTTTCAAGTACCGGTTTAGTTTCCATTGGGTTTGTAATATTTTCATCTTTTATAAAAAAACTTACCGAGTACCCATGCTCGGTAGCCAATACGCGCAAGTGAGATTGTCCTCCAAAATAACTACGCAAACGCAAATCAGTATTCATCATCCCCACTCCGCTCGAACTGCCATCCATTACTTTTTTGGCTTTTGACCCCAGCCCATCATCTTTTATTTCAAAAAAGATTACCGCGCCAGAACGTTTTACCGTTAACAAAATTGTTCCTCCTTCTTCTTTAGGTGCAATACCGTACTTAACCGAATTTTCTACCAGGGGTTGCAATATCATAGGCGGCAGATACGTACCCAAACAAGTAGGGTCTATATGTTTTTCGAACTTAAGCCGTTCACCAAAACGAACCTGCTGAATGCGCACATAGTTATCAATAAACTCAATTTCATGAATTAACTTCACCATCTCTCCGTTATGAGAGTCTAACGCATACCGGAATATATCCGACAACTGACTAATTACCTTGCGCGCCTGTTCCTTACTGGTATGCACCAGTGTGCTGATCGAATTAAGCGTATTGAACAAAAAGTGCGGATTGATTTGTGATTTTAGCAGCGATATCTGCATTTCTTTGTTGCGCAAAGCCAACTCACTCTTTTCTTGTTCTTCTTTTTGCAACCCCTGGAAGTAGCGTATTACATAGTACACACCCACAGTAATAATATACTGATCGTGAATGCGAAGCGCATCCCAACTACTCAGTATCCCAATCATGTACTCCTTCCAATGTTCCAGATACACATACCCTTCCAGGTAATCTGTAAAATAATAGGAAAGGGTACCCATCAGAAAAAAGAAAACGATTATACCCGATATGTGCCCAATAATTTGCCACATAGCCGAAAACCGGAATAACCAATGGCTCCAGATAAAAATAAGCAGGATACAAACACATAACGCTTCCAGCAGGAAAAGTGCCGTCCACAACACATAATACTCGGGTTTTACAAATTTCCACTCTAAAACTGCACTTATGGTAAAATTAATGGCATACCACAAGCAGATAAGCAAGTAAGCGCGCTTCCAGATTCGGGGTATTGCATCAAGCCATTTCATGGAAAGGGAAAGATTGTTCTATAAAAGTAAATATTAGAAGGAAAAGCCGACTAATGTAAGGTATTAGCGATTAATTGAATTTTAGACCTGTTTACCTACCTTAGCCTAAACTTTATGAATAGTACTCCTGTACACAAAACAGGCTTTACCTATCGTTTACTTTACATGAGGAACGTTTTTATTCTGCTATTCATTATTGGTGTTGTGCCAGCTGCCGTGGCCCAACGAATTACGCTATCGGGCAGGGTTATTGATAAAGAAACCAAAGAACCCCTTCCTTTTGCTACCCTTGGTGTAAAAGGAAAAGCCATTGGTACCATAACCAACCTGCAGGGCGAATTCGACTTTCATATTCCGGCCGGATTACGCAACGATTTGTTTACCCTTTCCATGCTGGGCTACAAACCATACGAAGCTCCCGTATGGACATTAATGGAAACTAACCCATTGGTAATTGAAGTCGAGAAATCCACCTTTTTGCTCAATGAAGTAACCGTAGCCGATTCGTTAAGCGGAGGCGAAATTCTAATGATTGCGCTTTCGCGGATTGAACAAAACTACCCCATGCAACCCTACCTGATGGAAGGTTTCTACCGCGATTTGAAAAAAGTGGGCGGCACGTATATCTCTTTGCTGGAAGCAGCTGTAAAAATTTACGATGAAGATTACTCAGAACCCCGCAACAAATTTAAACTGCGCGAGCGGGTGGCTTTACAGGAAGTGCGCAGAAGTATAGGCTATGCAAGCCGGTTTACATCCTATTTCGACCAGGATAATCTGCTCGAAGATTTATTGCTACACAATAGCGTACGCTACCGACACTTTCCGCTCGAAGAAGTTTTTTACGAAAGCCTGAAAAGAGAAAAAGAAACCGTGTATAATGGTCAGGAGGTTTACGTGGTTAGTTACAATCAGGACTACCTGCTTCGTGTTTTTGTAGAGAAAAAAAATTATGCTATCATACATGTAGAGTTTGAGAGCGAACTGGAAGAAGCATTAACCAAAAAACGTGGCATGGAAAGTCGCTTTGTAGGATTAAGACGGGTTATTGATTTTAAGCCCTTTCTGGGCAAATACTATCTCAACTACCTTACGGTAGATTCGAAAGTAAACTGGTACGACATTCGTACCAAAGAGCTAAAATTTGAAACAGAGCTAACCCAGTCATTGCTGGTAAACGATATTGTTCCCAACACAATAAGGCGCGTAGCCACCACCGAAAAAATGCGCAACTACGGATTGCAATATCAGGACAGGCCGTATAACAAAGAGTTTTGGGATAACTACAACGTAATTAAAGAGAGCCCGCTTGATCGTAAAATTTTACAAGATCTGGAACGACACGGGCCGTTAGAGAAGCAGTTTAAAGATCATGATTTTTAATGCTCGCCTATAACCGGGTGGCGTTTAAACGGGATAGTCCGGTCAAAAATATACCGCCACGTTATTAACGTACGGCAATGCTCTGCTCCCAGGTTTCGGGAAATGTTCAACATCTTTGGATTGAAATCGCCCTGCCACAATAACTCGGTTTGTTTATAGATGCCTTTGGCTTTAATTACTTTTTCGGCCTCCACTATCATAAAGTAATCCACACCACTACCTTGGAACTCCGGCACAATACCATAAATAATTCCTACAAACCGATTACAGGTACGCATTATCTTGTGATATAAAAACCTAGCCTTTGCCAGGAGGTTAAACTTGCCATGCAGATGCTTAATAATCTGATTAATGTCGGGTATGCTTATCCACATGGCAATAGGCTCGTTATGGTGGTACACAAACCAAACCAGGGTTGGATCTAAAATTGGTTTAATCGCCTTAAAAATTTTGCCTGCCTGCTCTACACTCATTTCCTTGTTACCTTCGTGTATAGCCCACGCTTTATTATACACGGTACAAAAACTCTGAATACAGGTGTCTATATCCATAGCCGGATGTGCCAACGACCGCGCCTGAAACTCTGCGTTAACCACAAACCGGTTATGTGCTTCATAAAATTTTGATTGCAATTGGTTGGCTACACCTGCCACCGGGATGCTCCAGCAGTACTGATTATAAAAAACACCAAACCCATACGCTTCAAATAACTGCTGATAATAAGGCGGATTGTAATTCATACCATAAAGCGGTTCGTAAAATCCATGCACCAGCAAACCCCACCAGCGGTCGCGCTCTCCAAAATTGATTGGTCCATCCATCGCTTTCATCCCCCGCTCTGCCAGCCATTCTTTTGCGGTATCAAAAAGTAAAAAAGCTGCCTGCGAATTATCCGGAGAATCAAAGAACCCTATTCCGCCAACCGGAAACTCATCGCCTTTATTCTTGTACTTTTTGTTTACGAAGGCTGCAATACGGCCAACCGGTTTCTGATTATCGTACAACACCCACCTGCATGCTGCCCCAAACCGGAAGGCTTTATTCTTATTGGGGTCAAAAACCTGAAGAATATCAGTATCGAGAGGTCTTATCCAGCGGGGATCGGATTGGTTGCAATGTACATGAGCCCGGATAAAATCGCGCTCCGCTTTTGGCGACTTTACTTCAACTACATTCATAATAGATTATCGTGTATCGTTTAAAACGATTCACACACAAGTCTGTTACATACTATATCTGAAATTTTACACTAAGGTTCCCACCTTCTGTGCCTCTTCCAGCAACTCATCTTTATCAATTGGCACTACCCCTACATACTGGCACACTAATCCTCCCCCTAAATTAGATAAGCCTGCAATTAAACCGGGCGAAAGTTTTAATGCCACACACAGTGCAGCAATACTTACCACCGTATCGCCCGCACCGGAAACATCGGCAATCTGGCGTGTATGGGCTGGTAGTTTTACTTTTTCATTTTGGTAGTCGATGTACACCCCGTGCTCCGACAACGTAGCCATTACACCTTCAACATTCAGTTTATCTTTTAAAAGATTTATGGCTGTTTCCAGCTGAGAAAGATTGCCTGCTTCCAGCTCAATCTTTAGCCCTTCGCGCATTTCTTTCAGGTTGGGTTTAAACAAGGTTACTTGTTTATACGAAAGAAAGTTTCTTTTCTTGGGATCAACAATAGTGGGTGTACCATGTTTTTGGGCCAGCGTTACTGTTTGCTCAATAAGCGTTGCACTTAAAACGCCTTTATCGTAATCTTCAAAAATTACAGCCTGGCAGGAAGGAAGAAGTTTTTCAATTTTCTTCAGCAACTCCTTTTCTTCTTCTGCCGATGATGCTTTATCCGATTCATCGTCCACGCGCACAATGTGCTGGCTTGACGCAATCACTCTTGTTTTTACCGTGGTAGGTCTTGCAGCCGAAACTACAATTCCTTCAGTGGAAAGTTTCTGATCGCTTATGATTTGCTTTAATCTTTTACCGGCATCATCATCCCCGCAAAGGGCAACCAGTATGGGCTTTGCACCTAAGGCCTGTACATTAAGCGCCACATTGGCGGCACCACCCAGACGCACATCGCGTTTCTTTACATTTACAATTGGAACGGGTGCTTCGGGTGAGATGCGCTCAACTGCACCCCAGATATAACTATCCAGCATAACATCGCCCACAATTAAAATATTGAGCGTGTTGAAGTCTTCAAAAATCTGCCGGAGGTTAGCCATTGTTACTTAAGCAGCACCAGTGTTTCTTTTATTCTGCGCATGGCCTCAATCAATTCCTTTTCTGAAGCAGCATACGAAAGGCGCACACATTTTTCTTCACCAAATGCACCACCGGGCACTAATGATACATGTGCTTTTTCCAACATATACAAACAGAAATCGTCACCATCTTTAATCACACGATCGCCATCTTTTTTTCCGTAGTAATAACTCACATCCGGAAAGAAGTAAAAGGCACCTTGCGGATAGTTGGCTTTAACGCCTGGAATTTCTTTCAATAAATTGTAAACAATGTCTCTGCGTTTGTGGTATGCTTTTACCATTTCGTTGGTGGGAGCAATATCGCCAGTAATGGCTGCCAATGCACCCCGTTGCGATATTGAACAATTGGCCGAAGTAATCTGGCCCTGTACTTTATTACTGCCATCTGCTATCCACTTGGGCGCAGCAATGTAACCCACGCGCCAGCCCGTCATGGCAAAGCCTTTTGCAAAACCATTTACGGTAATGGTTCGCTCGAACATACCGGGCAAAGAAGCCATGCTGGTTTGGTCGCCTGCAAAATTGATGTGTTCGTAAATTTCATCGGCTATTACCAGTAAGCCTTCATGTTTTAAAACTACTTGCGAAATAGTTTCTAATTCTTTCTTACTGAATACAGAACCCGTTGGGTTGCAGGGCGAAGAAAAGATGATAGCTTTTGTTTTGGGGGTAATCGCAGCATCAACCTGAGCGGCTGTTACTTTAAAATCGTTTTCGAGTGTCCCTTTTACAATTACCGGTGTAGCTTCTGCGAGACGCACTAATGCATCGTAGCTTACCCAATAGGGTGAGAACACAATCACTTCATCGCCCGGGTTTAACAAAGCCAGCATTACATTGGCAATGGATTGCTTTGCCCCATTGCTTACCACAATATTCTCGGCCTTGTAAGGCACATTGTTCTCTTTCTGATACTTGGCCGCAATGGCTTCGCGTAAGTCCTGATAGCCCGCTACGGGCGGATAGGAAAAATACTTTCCATCGTCAATCGCCTTTTTGGCTGCTTCGCAAATATGCTGGGGGGTTTTAAAGTCTGGTTCGCCCAGGCTTAGGCTGATTACATCGATGCCGCGGTTTTTAAACTCGCGGGCTTTGGCTGCCATAGCCAGGGTGGCCGATTCTTCAATTGCGTTAATGCGGTTGGAAAGTGTGTTCATACGTAATAAAATGAACTCAAAAGTAAGAAAGAATTGGAATGGGATAAATGGTAAATGAAGGTTTATGGAGATAACGCTTGTTAGTTATCTGGACTTAAGCCTGAAACGGCACCAGGCTACCTTACCAAAATTATAGTTTAAAGTGAAGGTTGGCGCCAATAACCGTAATGTCTCCGAATATATAGTAACTATAGACATCCAGTGCTAAGCCAAGCGCTACTTTCTCCGATAACCTTCCCCCGCCTTCTAAGGATAAACCGTAGCCCAATTTACTGGCAACATCAACGTGCGTTCTTACATCTAAAGGGTTACCATCCTGATAAAGAGATCTTGTATTGAAGTAGGCAAGGCCAGCAGAGGCTTTTACAAAATTTCTTTCGCTATTAAATATTGCCGTGTGATTTAAATAAAGGCCACCTGTTAGGCCGCTAAATGTCCGCTTAAAGGGCTCATTGTTAAATCTGCTTGGGTGCGAATGGAAAAAACCTACCCTGACGGATGCACTAATAGTTTTATGAAATAAATATTCATAATCGTTACGAAGCATAAATCCACCGTTTCCGAGATCATTTTCGCTACCGTAAGATAAAACTGTTGAAATTTCCCAACGCTTGCTATGTTCAGTTGTTTGACTCCAACTGATTGCTGGAATAAGAAGAATCGCAATAAGAATTGACTTCATTGTTTTGAATTGAATAGCGTGTAAGTAACTCCAAAAGCGTAAGTGCCAATCTTATATTCTAACGGATACTTTATGTTTTCAAATTCAACATGATCGCTCACAGAAGTTAACCCTCTTTCAAGCGAGTAATAGACCGACAACGGCCCAAAATTATAAGCTATTCTTATCTCTCCTAAAATCAATAAATCCTTAAACCCTTTTGGTACTTGAAAAATAATCTTTGACATTGTAGCCGGATCAAAGCTATTATCCGGGTAATCTGTATAATGTTTTTCTTTTAGCTGAAGCGCTGCAATAATTCCACCTTCTATGGAAAGTCCTCGTGCAATCAGGAATCCTTTGTTTACAGATAATCTAATCATCCTATTGAAATATATAGCCGATGCATCAACGCTCACATTCCCGTACAAAGCCAAGTCTTCCTCCCATTTTAAATTATGAAAACTTAACCCGGACCTATTATTGAAGTATGAAAATTCTGAATTCCAAAAGCCTCTTTTTGACATTACTTTTCCAAAAACACCTAATCTAAAGCCATCCATAGTTGAATTATCACTATAGATAATATATCTATCAGCAACCCGACCGTTGACTGTTGACCGTAAGAGGCTATAGTCTGCCAAAACACCAAATTTCGTTTCTTTGTTTTGTGCAAAAAGCGGGGTGGTTACTAACGTTAGTAGAAGAATTACTGAACGCATGAGATTGGATAGGTTATGAGTAGCTTCTTATCGTCACTTACAAATTGAGGTTCATATCCTTGAAAGTTTTGTATTCTTAGGTTTTGTAGAGGATATAAATTAAAGATATTAAAAACAACCCGGTAAAATGCAAACACACTTTTACCTTACAAGTAGCCCATGGTGTAATGTCTGATACAATTTTTGAAGAAAAATACTTGTTAAGGCCTACACCTAAAAAGGCACTCTCCCTAAAATACTTCTTCCCAGCGTAATCTCATCGGTATATTCCAGTTCGCCACCCACAGGAACCCCGCGCGCAATAGATGTAATTTTTACCGGAAAGTTGCTCAATCTCTTATTGATATAGAATGCTGTAGTATCTCCTTCCATGGTTGGACTTAACGCCAGAACTATTTCTTTAACAGTACCCTGTGCTTTTGTTACACGATCTACCAGCGCATCTATTTTTAAATCCGCTGGCCCCACGCCATTCATAGGCGAGATTACACCTCCCAATACATGGTAAACACCTGTAAACTGTGCGGTGTTTTCAATGGCCATTACATCGTTGGTTTCTTCCACCACACAAAGCAGCGATTTATCCCTGCGGTGGCTCTGACAAATACTGCATTCTTCTGTATCGGAAATATTAAAACACGTTTTGCAAAATCTGATTTGCTGGCGCATCCTGTTAAGGGCATCGGTAAGGGCAGCTGTTTTATGTTCTGATTCTTTTACAAGGTGTAATACCAGTCGTAGCGCAGTTTTTTTTCCAATACCCGGTAGTTTGGATACTTCGTTTACTGCCTCTTCTATAAGTTTGGAAGGAAACTCCACTACTCAATTTAATTTAAAGGATACGCGCATCAATACCAGCTTCACAAATGGCCTCGCACATGGGCTTCAGTACTTCTTCGGCTCCCGTACGCACGGCACATTTGCCTTTGTAATGGATTAATAATGTGCACTGTTCGGCCTGTTCGGGTGTATGCTTACAAACTTTTATAAGTGTAGCAATTACATGATCGAACGTGTTAAAATCATCATTGAACACAACCAGGTCTTTCAGGTTGATATCTTCAACTGCTTCCAGCAAATCCGTTTGGTAAGCTTCCTGCTGTTTGGTTTTCATACCGTACATTTTCCTGTTCCTGCAAAGGTAAACATTTTAGCTGGTGTAAATGATGTATGTATATCCTGTCTATTTTTACTTTCTTTGTCCACGCCAACATAAATTATGAATCCATTACTGGTTGCTTCCATATTAATTATCTATTTCTGCGTGTTGATCGGGATTTCGTTTATCACATCCCGCGGGGCCGACACGAACACATTTTTTACAGCTAACCGGCAATCGCCCTGGTATCTGGTTGCGTTTGGTATGATTGGCGCATCCTTGTCGGGGGTAACATTTATATCGGTACCCGGCAACGTAATAAATACCGGGTTTGCATACTTTCAGGTGGTGTTGGGTTATCTGATTGGCTATTGGGCAATCATTGGCATACTCATGCCGCTCTATTATAAACTCAACCTTGTTTCCATTTACGCTTATCTGGATCAACGCTTTGATGCCTGGGCATACAGAACGGGTGCTGTATTCTTTCTGGTCTCGCGCACCATTGGTTCATCGTTGCGGTTATTTCTGGCCGCCTCGGTATTACAATATTTTTTATTTGACGCCTGGCATGTTCCTTTTTTTGTAACCGTTGCAGTAACCATTGTGCTGATCTGGGTTTATACTTTTAAAGGTGGAATAAAGACCATTGTGTGGACCGATACGTTTCAAACTTTGTTTTTGGTTTCGGCTTTGATTATTACGGTAATCATTATCGCTAACCGGCTTGGATTAAACTTTCTTGAAATTTTTGATCGCATCCAAACAGCCGGGTATGCCCGGATATTTCATTTTGATGATGCGAACTCAACCTTGTTTTTTCCCAAACAATTTTTAGGCGGAGCCTTTATTGCTATTGCCATGACCGGGCTGGATCAGGAAATCATGCAGAAAAACCTTACCTGCAAAACATTGGGCGATGCGCAGAAAAATATGTTCTGGTTTAGCCTCATCATCGTATTTGTAACCTTACTCTTTTTGGTATTAGGCGGATTGCTGCTGGTGTACAGCAACCAATTTAATCTGGCTATACCGGCAAGACCCGATGAAATTTTTCCGCGCCTTGCATTTAATGAATTGGGCCCGCTTGTAGGAATATTTTTTCTGTTAGGGATTACCGCCTCTTCTTATGCCAGTGCTGATTCTGCCCTGGCCGGACTAACCACCTCGTTTTGCATTGACTTTCTAAACTTCAAAGACAAACCCGAATCCGTAAAGAAACGCCAGAAATTTATTGTGCACCTTGGTTTCTCCTTTTTGTTTCTTCTCATCATCATCATCTTTAAAGAGATAAATGAAAAAGCAGTTATTGATGCTGTATTGGGTGTGGCTGGTTATACTTATGGCCCTTTGCTGGGATTGTTTTCATTCGGTTTATTTACCCAGCGCAAGTTGAGCGGTGTAGCCGTAACAATTGTTTGCATCTTATCGCCCGCACTCAGTTACCTGATTAGCACCTATGCACCGGTTTGGTTTAATGGGTATACCATAGGAATTGAGGTACTGTTGCTAAATGGTTTGATTACGTTTGGCGGACTTTGGCTGGTTTCTAAAAAATAACCTGAAGTTTCTCATACCAGAATTAACGCACTATAATAACTCAAGAGCAGGGTCCCAGAACACCTTTTGAAAATCCTGCACCTGGTCTTTCTTTACTTTAATTCCTTCTTTCTCCAGTCGGTTTTTCATGGTAGCGGGTGTTTCAAAATGATTTTTTCCGGTAAGCAATCCATTGCGGTTAACTACCCGGTGGGCCGGAATTTTTTTATTGGTATGGGCTGCATTCATTGCCCAGCCCACCATACGGGCACTCATACCCGTGCCTAGGTAGCGGGCAATTGCGCCATAGCTGGTAACACGCCCTTTGGGCACCAACAAAACAATTGCCCATACATCTTCAAAAAATGAAAACGATTGAACCTGTTTTTCTTTCTTCATTTCAGTTTATATGGGTTTAAAATCCGCAGACGGACGTGGTCTCACCATGTTAAAACCTTACCTTTGCACCTCTAAATTTAAAAAACCTTTGCTGAAATGAAGATTTGGGCTTTTACAGCATTCTTACTTTTTGTTTCCATATCGGGGCATACCCAGGTAATTACTGTGTCCGATTCAACCGGCTGGAACTCCATATTTGAAGGATCTGAACTTGCCTTTAAGATTGAAAGCGCTGAATTAGAAAAGCCGAAATACTCGCTTGAGGGAGGTAACGGCTACCAGATTCAACTGGATACAGTCGGAAATTTTTACTGGAAACCCAGCTTTGATCTGGTTGACAGAATAGAAAAGACAAAAGAAGTAAATGTGATTGTGCAGGCCGAATGGAAAGATGGCAGGCGGGCACGAAAGCAACTTGTATTTACACTACATCACCAAAACCGGCCACCGGTAGTAGAAGATCTCCCTACTTTTTACGTTAAACAATCTTCGTCCAATAACTATCAGATACCCGAGCAATATGTGAGCGATCCGGATGGCGACCCGTTGGTATTTAAATCGGTGCAATCGCAATTACCAGAAGGGGCATCGCTTAACTCGCAAGGGTTATTAATCTGGACTCCTTCGCGCAATCAATTTAATGCGCTTAAGGCTGCCCCGCTAATAATAGAATTTGTAGTTCAGGATCAGCCCGAAAAAGCGGAAACGCGTGGTAAAATAAGAATAGCCCAAACGCAACTTGATCTTCCGCCTGAAATTTTATTGGTACCAGGCGATACCAGTTTTACTATTAAAGAAGACGAGCGCATTCACTTTAAGATTTATGCGAGCGATCCAAATGGCGATGAAAATATCAGCAACCTGGCTTTTGTTTGTTCCGACCAGCGTGTGCTTAGCGAAAGCCTGATTCACAACACCGATGCACAGGCAGAATTTACCTGGAGCCCGGGATACTATTTTGTAGAAGAGGCCGAGAAGAAAAAAGTAGTAGAGATCATCTTTTTTGTATTGGATAAATCCAACAACCGCACACAACGTAAGGTAGCCATTACCGTGGTTGATACTGAAAACCTGGAAGAGAAAGATAAGTTTTTGTTTCAGAAATACAGAGCCTCGTTAATACAAGCTAAAATGCTTATTGATTTACTGGACAAAAACCACGAGCAACTATCTAAGGCATACAAACAAGCCAAGAAAGGAAAGAAGAACCGGTCGATATTAAACGCATCGTTGGGTGCTACTACCGGTTTAGCCCCTGTAGCTATGCCAAACGATCCGCAATCGTATAAAGCGGTTTCGGCAATTGGTGGTACTACGGTGCTTACGCTTGGCACATTAGAAGCTACCGAAGTAATTGGTAAATCGAAAAACGACATTACCGAAAAATTGAAAATCAATGTAGAGATTCGTAACCAACTACAGCTTGAGGGCGACAACTTTGCCCGCAAATATGCCTTAAAAAGCAGGCGCAGAGAAAAGGATTTTGATCCTGACAGGGATAAACTATTACCGATTTTAAATAACCAGAAACTGGTAACACTGGAGTTGGATGCCAGTAAGCGTATGGATACGAATGTGGATAATAAGGAACTGAAAAAGACCTTTCCTGATTTTAGTGAAATGTAAGTTTTTGGAGAAATCAAATTTCGGTTTACTTTTGCAGTCCTTAAAGTAAAATAAACCCAACACAGAGGAGTGGTAGAGCGGTTTATTGCACCGGTCTTGAAAACCGGAGACCGTTAACGCGGTCCGGGGGTTCGAATCCCTCCTCCTCTGCAAAACAATTCAAGACGCCCCGGTTTCCCCGGGGCTTTTTTATTGAGGGTGAGCGAGTAGAGCATTGCTCCAACGAGCGAATTCCGAAATAAAAAAGAAGCGCAGCGCGTCTTGAATTGTTTTGACACTCCCTCTTCAGGGATCACCGAAGGTAATCCCTCCTCCTCTGCTGATTAAAAATCAAACACAATCAAAACCCCGAATTCGTAATGGATTTGGGGTTTTTGTTTTTAGGCATCTTGAAGGTGTAAAAAAATGTTTGCCTTTAGCAGCTCGTAATCCGACAAAGGCTTCCGCACTGTTGACACACAAATGAAATTCAGGCTCAAACTCCTTGTTTCTTGACTGCATGAGCAAATACCAGGGTCTGTCATGCATAATATTTATTATTATCTATACATGATAATACAAGGAAGGAAACTCTTTACATCAACACACGCTTGTTTGATTTACTAAAGAAGTAATCACCTGTATTCCAAAATTACCCACGGGTGGCATTCCGGTAACTACAACGTTACTCGCTGCTTAATAAAAACAGCGTTTGCATTATCTCCTGTATTCCAGATAATATCATCCGGCTTTGGTACATCCAACCATTCTGCCGGAAGCCCATAGGAGCGTTCAATAAGCAACACTTTAATGGGTTTAATTTCTGCCGATTTGAACGAAAGCGTGAACCCATTCTTTCCTAAAGGCCGAACGAACATCACGTGTGGTTCAGAACTCTTAGTCAGGTTCCAGTCTTCTTGCCTGCCATTAAGCCGAATGGATCCTTCAATGCCTTCTGTAAACATGCGATAGTTGATGGCCTCCTGTTGTGGCGCAACAGTAATAACATTCATAAATTCACCCGTAGCCAGCGTGTCAATACTTCTCGTTACCCTGGATGGCAATAGATTTTTTCCCAGAGCTGCTCCTGCATAATTTTTACCACTACTTTCTCCCGGACTTAGTGCTACTTCATTCGACAAGGAATCTACATAATGACTGAGCCAATCCGACTTATACCGGTCGGTGGAAAACCAATATGATTTATTCGCATCGGCATCAAAAAAATAATTAAGTGAAACCCGTAACGGTTGCTCAACCGTAATTTTTGAATTGATGTGTGCCCCGCTTAATCCAACAATCGTGTACACGATACTACCCAGGCACAAATAGACCGAGTATTTTTGGAGGTTTACCAGCAGCGGCACGGCCATCCCAATCAGAATAGTAATTACCAACAAGGCTCCGTAAGGCAAAGCAAGTGTAAAGGTGACAAAAAACATATTAGCCATAGGTACCAGCAGCAGTATGGCAGGCAACAATGCAATTGAATACACAATAGGCTGCCATGCGTTTTTGGTTTTGAACTGTGCGCCAATCAGGTTGATGATTAAAAAAACGGTTACCGGGTAATACAACAGAAAACTCCCCGATGGAAGAAAATGATACAGCAGCGCAATCATGAACAATACCACCACCATCACTCCGGTTAATCTCTCCCCAGCAGTAAGCGCTCGAAGCAGGGTAGAAAAAGCCAGCACAAAAATCAAAACTGTTACCCCTATAAACGCGTGCAGATACCATGCACTATTATAGAAATCATGGTTATAAAAGTTTGCATAGTGCGGGTACCCCATTAAAACGAGTTTTGTTACTGCAAATACACCCGCAAGCGACACTACTATGGCAAGCAAGAAAACGCCTGCCGTTTTAACTACATTCCAGAATTTGATTTGTTCATTTTTCTTTAGGTGATAGATCAGAATGATAAAAAGAATAAAGCATCCGATAACAAGCGGTAGATTAAGTGTTGATGAGTAACTCAAAAACCAATAGCCAACAGGATTAAAGTAGGTAATATCTGGTGCTTTAGTGTTTGATAAATTCTGTGTATCGAGGTGGCGTATCATACCAAGCATATTACTGCCATGATGTTGTATGGTCTGTAGGTCAGCCCGTTGGTACGTGTCTGTCATGCTGTGGTAGTTAACATGTCCGCCAATGTTAGCCTGGTTAATGCCGGTGTATTCCTTTCTTTTAAAGAGCGTAAAGTCAGTATTGTTAGGTAAGCGTTTGTAAATCTCGTACGTTAATGAATTCAGCAATGGAAAGGGAGCCCCTGTACTAAACTGTTTAACCATCCATCCATTTTGCTCCGTTACTTCAAAAGCAATCGCAGCCCCTTTGTTTCCGCGCGATTCATAATTCAACACAATAGTGTTTGTGTATTTTTGGGGATATAGGTTTACAAATGCTTCAGCTCCCAGCAATCCGGCTTCTTCCATATCGGTAAATAAAAATGTAATATCATGCTGTAACAGAGCAGACGCTTTTAAAGCGCGAATCGTTTCCAGCATGGCACTTACTCCACTACCATCATCGGTGGCGCCCGGTGTATTGGGTTCCGAGTCATAATGCGCCATTACAAGAATGTTTTCCGGCTTGTTACCGGTGCCCTTCAGCGTAGCCACAATGTTTCGTACTTTGCCTGCCACCATTACTCTTCCATTGGCAGCTACGCGAGCACCAACGGTATCTTGAATTTCTACCTGATAACCGGCTTCCTGGCAGTAGCGACTTATGTAATACCGAACTGAGTCATGATAAGCAGTACCTGCGCTATGCGGATGTGCCGCTATTATCTTCAAATGATCATGCGCTCGTTCAGCCGAAAATCCGGTTACGGGCGAATTTCTGTTTTGAACTTCAGGTGGTTGATTGAGTTGAACCGAAAAAATTCCTGCCAACACCAATATACACAACCCAATAGCCGATTGAAGTGCCGTGTTCCTCATTTATTGTATGGTATCATTTAAAATAAATGAATAGTAGTTTAGGTACTATTCAAAACGTTTCTGTCAATATTAAATACCCTGCCCCTCTTCGATTACTATATCCCCATTACCTGCACCACAGTATATTCTGTAACTGGCCCGTGAAATCATATAAATCCAAATTCCATAAAAATCCGTTATATTTGAATCTTGGATGAAAAACCTTCGCCCCATAGCATCTTTTACACTGGCTTTGCTGGTGTTTATGTCATCCACCAGTTTTATGGTGGGCATGCATTTTTGCAGTGGCGAGATTAAGCATGTTGCGCTGTTTACAAAAGCAGAAGGATGCGAAAAAGAAAAGGAGCTTCCTCCTTGTCATCGGCACGCAAAGGTTACTTGCTGCGATGATGAAACCATTGTGCATGAAGGAGAAGACTTTAGCGCGTCTTCTGAAGTAAGTATTCCGGGTATTTCTTTTGTTGCCCTTGCTTCTCCCGCTATTCTTCTTTCAGAAATCATTCCGGCTAATTATTCTTCGCTGGTAAAACACCTCAACTACGACACGCCTTTACGAACGTGCAACCTGACAATTACACATCAGGTTTTCCTGATTTGATTTTTCTTTTCTTCTAAAGGGCCTTCGCTCTTTCTGGTTCGCTTTATCCTCAAAGCAACCTATCGCTTTCAGTATTTATAATTATTATTTTATGATTGAAGGATTAATCTCATTCTCGCTTCGTAACCGTTTTTTGGTATTACTGGTTGCCATCGGGCTCTTTGCCTGGGGCGTTCATTCGGTTCGTATCAATAAGATCGATGCCATCCCTGACTTATCGGAAAACCAGGTAATTGTGTTTACCGAATGGATGGGGCGCAGCCCGCAGATTATGGAAGACCAGATTACTTACCCGCTGGTTACCAACTTGCAAGGGTTGCCGCAAGTAAAATATGTGCGAGGCTCTTCCATGTTTGGGATGAGTTTTGTCTATGTTATTTTCAATGATGATACCGATGTGTACTGGGCTCGCGAACGTGTGTTGGAACGACTAAACTACGCCACGCGTCTGTTGCCCGAGGGAGTTACGCCCACATTAGGCCCAGATGGAACGGGTGTTGGTCATATTCTCTGGTACACACTCGATGCACCCGGCATGGATTTGGGTGAACAGCGCGCCCTGCAAGATTGGTATGTGAAATTTGGATTGCAAAATGTGCCGGGTGTAAGTGAGATTGCTTCTTTCGGTGGCTTCCAAAAACAATATCAGGTAACCCTTAACCCAAACAAACTCATCTATTATAATTTATCGGTACCCGAAGTGTTGCAGGCTGTTCGCAACAATAACAACGAAGCCGGTGGGCGCAAGTTTGAGATTAATGACATCGGCTACATTATTAAAACTACAGGCTACTTAAAATCAATAGAAGAGATCGAAAATATTTCTGTTAAAACCGTAAACACCATACCGGTAAAGGTGCGCGATGTAGCTACTGTGCAAATGACAGGCGAAACACGTTTGGGAATTTTTGATAAAGATGGTGAGGGCGAAGTAGTAGGCGGTATTGTGGTGATGCGGTATGGAGAAAATGCAGATGAAGTAATCCGGGCCGTGAAGAAGAGAATGGTTGATGTAGCCAAGGGGTTACCCGAAGGCATTACATTCAATATCGTGTACGATCGCAGCGAGTTGATTGAAGAATCCATCTCGTCTATTAAAACTACACTTATCGAAGAAATGATTGTTGTTTCTCTGGTTGTAATCATTTTTCTTTTTCACTGGCGAAGTGCCGCCAGTATTATCATTCAGATTCCAATAACAATTGCAACCAGTTTTATTTTTCTGAATGCGTTTGATATTACCTCAAATATCATGTCGCTAACGGGAATAGTGCTGGCCATTGGGGTAATTGTAGATAACGGCATTATTATGGCCGAGAATTCGTATAAAAATTTATCACATCGTTTTGCTGAACTAAATCCTGAAGAAAAGAAATAAGCTATGATTAAGAAATTTTTTTCACGCAGCTATACCCAAATTGATGAGCAGGAGCGGCTCAGCATTATTGAAAAATCGAGTAAGCAGGTTTCGCGAGGGGTGTTCTATTCCACCATTATTATCATCACTTCATTTTTGCCGGTATTTATGCTTACCGGGCAAGAAGGAAAATTATTTCATCCATTAGCCTATACCAAAACATTTATCATGCTGGTAGATGCGGTGCTGGTGGTAACGCTTGCTCCCGTTATCATTTCCTTTTTTATGAAGGGAAAATTTACAGGCGAAAATAAAAATCCGCTAAACCGTTTTCTTGAAAAAATTTACGAGCCCATTATCCGTGTTTGTATGAAGTGGCGCAAAACAACTATAGGCGTAAACCTGCTGGCGTTGGGTGTAAGTGTTCCTTTATTATTGAGTTTGGGTTCGGAGTTTATGCCTCCGTTGGACGAGCAATCTATTTTGTTTATGCCGGTAACGTTACCCGATGTTTCAAACGAAGAGGCTAAGCGCATCTTACAAGTACAAGATAAGATTATCAAATCGGTGCCCGAAGTAGACAAGGTACTGGGTAAAGCAGGTCGTGCCAGTACCGCTACCGATAACTCACCCATTAGCATGATCGAGACTATCATTATGCTTAAGCCAAAATCAGAATGGAGAGAAGGCATTACAAAAAAAGATCTTATTAATGAGCTGGATGCCAAAATGCAAATACCCGGTGTTGTAAACGGCTGGACACAACCCATTATTAACCGCATTAACATGTTGGCCACAGGCATTCGAACCGATGTAGGGATAAAAGTGTATGGGCAAAACCTGGATAGTATTTATGTTTTATCAGAACGTGTAAAGGCCGCATTGCAAGGCATTCCGGGTGTAAAAGATTTATATGTTGACCCAATAACCGGTGGAAAGTATCTGACCATTGATATTAACCGCGAGGCACTTGGCCGCTACGGACTATCCGTAAATGATGTAAATGTACTTGTTGAATCGGCCATTGGTGGTTCGCCCATTGGGCAAACCATTGAAGGACGCCAGCGTTTTTCCATCAGCGCAAGGCTTGCACAAGATTATCGGAACAGCATCGATCAACTCAACCGTATTCCTGTTAAAACTCCTGCACTGGGTACAATACCACTCTCCGCCATAGCAACCATACGCTTTGAAGATGGCCCGCCAATGATTACATCCGAAAATGCCATGCTTCGGGGTGCGGTTCTCTTCAATGTACGCGATCGCGATTTAGGCAGCACCGTAAAAGAAGCCATCGAAATACTGAACACAAAAATGGGGGCCCTGCCCAACGGCTACTACCTGGAGTGGAGCGGGCAATACGAAAACCTGATTCGCGGGCAACAAACGCTACTGGTGATTTTACCCGTTGTTCTGCTCATTATTTTCATTTCTCTCTATCTCGCTTTCAAATCCATTCGCGAAGCATTCTTTAGTTTAATCACTGTACCCTTCGCTTTAATTGGTGGCGCCTATATGGTTTACTTCTATGGCGTAAATTTATCTGTAGCCGTTGCAGTAGGGTTCATTGCCTTGTTTGGTATTGCCGTAGAAACGGGAGTTGTAATGGTAATTTATTTGAACGATGCCATGCAACAACTGGTAAAGCTTCGGGGTAATTCGCGCGAAACAATTTCTATGGAAGAACTGAAAGAGTATGTGATTGCCGGAGCAGCCAAGCGCTTGCGTCCTAAAATTATGACGGTAAGTGTGGCTCTGTTTGGATTGGTACCGGTATTATGGGCCACCGGTGTAGGCAGTGATGTAATGCAACCCATTGTATTGCCTATGATTGGTGGTGTACTCACCTCTTCCACTCATATCCTGTTGGTAACTCCTCTTATCTTTTTGATGACAAAAGAATATGAACTTAAAAAATTCGGAAAAATAGAAGTGTATGAAGCCCATCATTAAAACACAATCAATTGGCAGTTGGCCATTGGCAATTGCTTTATTATGCTTACTCGCTGTTTCCGCTTCAGCGCAGGTGCTTACGCTTGATAGTGTATTGCGTGCTGTTGATGCCCGCAATCCTATGCTTCAGGAGTATACTTTTAAAGTGAAAGCATTGAATACCTATACCAATGGTGCAAAAAGCTGGATGGCCCCTATGGTAGGAGCAGGAACGTTTATGACGCCATACCCCGGACAGATGATAATGGATGAGGGGGATAAGGGCTCATTCATGATAACCGTTGAACAGGATATTCCTAATCCTGCTAAGTTAAATGCAAATAAAAATTACATGGCCTCACGCGCTTCAGTAGAAGAGCAAGGAAGAGCAAAGCAATTCAACATACTGCGTTCAGAAGCCAAAAATTTGTACTATAAATGGTTAATCTCCAAACAAAAGATGAAAACACTTCAGGAGAATGAAAGGATAATAGAACTGATCGTGAAAATTTCACGTATTCGCTACCCTTATAATCAGGGAAGTTTGGGCAATATATATAAAGCGGAAGGGCGTTTGTATGAAGTAAAAAATATGCAGACCATGACACTCGGAGATATTGATGAAACCCGCTTTAGGCTTAATGCCCTGATGGATCTTCCTTACGATACAAAGTTTGAAGTGGATACCACAACTCAGGTTTTGTTTAACTTCAACCAGGCCGTATATGATACCGTGGCTTTGAGCAACCAACGAAGCGATGTACAACAGGTAAATAAAACTATTGACGCCATGCGTTTCAACCAAAAATTGCAACAAGCTCAGGCAAAACCCGATTTTAAAATTCGTTTCGATCACATGAAATCATTAGGTGAGAGCATGCCTGCTCAATTCACCGCCATGGCAATGGTATCTATACCAATCGCTCCGTGGTCGTCAAAAATGTATAAGAGCGAAGTACAGGGAATGCAGTATGAAATAGAAGCGATGAAGCGTGGCCGCGAAGCAATACTAACAGAAGCACGCGGTATGCTGGCCGGTATGGCTGCTCAGCTAAATCGCATGCAGGAACAGTTGAATACCTACGAAACCAGGATTATTCCTTCCCTGCGCAAAAATTACGAAACTCTTATGCTGGCTTATGAAGAAAATCGTGAACAGTTACCCATTGTACTTGATGCCTGGGAAACGCTGAATATGACTCAAATACAATATCTCGAAAAAATGGAAGAGTATTATACAATGATTGTAGCATATGAAAAAGAACTTGAAAGATAACCGACCGCCAATGGTAAACAATCAACCGGTAACTGTAATCATGAGGTTATGGATATTGCTGCTTGTTGTTTTAGTGGCTGTGGCATGCTCAACCGATAAACATGCCGGGCTGGCGGATACCTATATCTGTCCTATGCATCCAACCGTTGTATCTGATCGGCCCAGTACTTGCCCGGTGTGCGGTATGGATCTGGTGCGCAAAGCCAGGCCCGGTGAAGAAGTAGAGATTACCGAAGACCTTGCGCGATTGATAAAATCGCCCAACGAAGTGGTGATCGCGTCCATCAAAACAATTAAACCCGCATACAGAACTACAACTTCTTCTGTGCAGGCACAAGGTATTGTTACGTACGATACCCGTTACGTGTATAATATTGCCGCACGTATCGGTGGCCGGTTAGAAAAAGTGTACCTGAAGTATGCGTTTCAACCGGTACAAAAGGGCCAGAGGGTTGCAGATATTTATAGCCCTGAGTTGCTGACTGCACAACGCGAATTGCTTTATCTGGTGGATAATGACAAGAACAATGAAGAACTAATTCAGTCGGCTAAGAATAAATTATTTCTATTGGGAGTTACTGACAAACAAGTTCAGGAAATTATTAATCGAAAAGAAGCAGTATATACATTTCCGCTATTTAGTGAATACAGTGGTTATATCATCAGCGACACGCAGCCTGCACCTTCGTTACAGCCAGCATCAGCCTCACCCGCTGCTTCGCCAATGGGTGGCATGAACGATGCCGGTGCGAACAAGAACGCACAAACAAATTTTTCTTCCAGTTCTCAACCAACCACTGAAATCATACGCGAAGGTGCCTACCTAAGTACAGGACAAACGTTATTTAAAGTAGTAAACACAAATGCCGTGCGTGTTGAACTCAACATTGCCGTTTGGCAGGCCGGATCGGTAAAAGAAGGAGATAAAATTACGATCGATCTGGGTTATGATAAACCGGAGGAAGCAAACGTTGATTTTGTTCAGCCCTTCTTCAGCAATGGCGAAGAGTTTGTAAAAGTAAGAGTGTATGTGCACAACAACAGGCTTCGCATGGGGCAGTTGGTATCGGCCACGTTGCAGGTTCAAAACCAAGAAGCATTATGGCTGCCAAAAGAATCCATCCTTGATATGGGTATCGAAAAAGTTGCCTTTGTAAAAGAACGTGGAGTGTTTAAACCAAAGAAGGTTGTAACGGGCACGCATACCAATGAATTGATTGAAGTAAAACAAGGTCTTGCCTCTTCCGATGAAGTGGCGTTGAATGCACAGTATATGGTAGACAGTGAAAGTTTTATTAAACTGAAATAGTATGCAAAAGTATATCGCTATTATTTTTCTGGTTGTAGCCCTTCTGATGGGTTGTACCACTCAAAAAACGCAAGAGCATAATCATGCAGAAGCACAAGAAAGCACCGCAACACTATACACCTGCCCCATGCACCCAGCTGTAATACAGGAAGGCGGTGGCACGTGCCCCGTTTGCGGTATGGACCTGGTGCCCAAAACCACTGATACACAAGGCAGCGGACTGATGTTAACCGATAGTCAGATAAAGTTGGCCAATATTACTACCCAAAAGGTTTCTGCAAATACAATAGGGCAAACCATAACCCTAAGTGGTAAGCTTGAGGCAGATGAAGAAAAAACAACTCTGATTAGCAGCCGAACAGCCGGTAGAATTGAAAAACTATTTATAAAAGAAACCGGGCGTGTTGTAAAACAAGGCGAGCCACTTTATGAAATTTACAGCGAAACTTTACTCACGCTTCAAAATGAATACGTGCTGGCTTTGGAACAATACCAAACATTGGGTAAAGAAGAAAAACATTATGAAGTTTTTCTGAAAGCCGCAGAGAATAAGTTGTTACGCTATGGTCTTACCAAAAAACAGGTAGAACAACTGGCTGAATCTAAAATTGTAAAACCGCGTATTACATTTCTTGCTCCTGCCGGAGGCGTAATAGAAGAGATTGCTGTAGCGGAAGGTCAATATATTAATGAAGGCGATAAACTTTATCGCATTGAAAACATCGGGGCGTTATGGCTGGAAGCTGAGCTTTATCCGAATGAAACACCCTTTGTTAATGAAGGTGATATTCTGAAAGTTTATATCAATGGATTTGAATCGGAGCCGGTTACAGCTAAAATTGAGTTTCTAAGCCCTGAGTTCAGAGCAAACACACAAGTTATGGTAATGCGGGCCACCGTACAAAATCCACACCTCCGGTTTAAACCTGGCATGCACGCACAGGTAATGTTTTCGCACTCATCGCACAAAGCGTTGGTTATACCGGTAGATGCAATAATACGCGATGGCAAGGGCACTCATGTGTATGTACAATCTGAGCATAACACGTTTATACCTCGTATGGTAAAAATTGGTACCGAGAATTTCGAACATGCCGAAATTACAGCAGGCCTGCAAGAGAATGAAATAGTAGCTGTTAGTGGTGCATACCTGCTTTACAGCGAATTAATTTTAAAGAAGGGAAGCGATCCTATGGCTGGGCATAGCCATGAGTAAAACGAACCCGCAAAAAAAAATGAACAATTAATACGTTGCAATTGACCCATAACTAATAAACCAATAAATTATGAAAACAATTAAACAAGCTAGTATGAAAACCAAGTTAACAACCCTTGTATTTGCATTATGCTGCGGAATAGCTTTTGCACAACACGACCATGCGGGTAATGATCAAAGTAAAACACAAACAACCACGGCAACTTTTAAAGATGCAAAACTGGGCGCAGCGTATGCGCACTATTTAATAGTAAAAGATGCGTTGGTAGCCTCTAATGCAGAAGACGCAAAAAAAGCAGCCGATGAATTTCAGAAGTTACTTAAAGATGTGAAAGGCTCTGCGGCTGTTCTTGCAGCAACTACAAAATTTGCCAGTACCAGTGTTTTATCTGAACAACGTAAGTTGTTTAGTGCGGTAAGTAATGAAATGACTACTCTGGTAAAAGGCGGGCAACTTTCATCTGGCGCTTTGTATCTGGAATACTGCCCAATGGCTAACGGTAATGAAGGTGCCTACTGGCTATCGAACGAAAAACAAATTAAGAACCCTTATTTTGGAGACCGTATGCTGAAGTGTGGAAGTGTAAAAGAAACGATTCAGTAAGCACAGCCCACTGCAACTAGTCAAAAACTCAGAAGGTTTCGATACTACTCGAAACCTTCTGCTCCTATATTTTTTACTGATTAAATCTTTCAATTTTCGGTTACTACGGGGTTACCGTTATTTACCCATTCGTTTATCCCGCCCGAATAATTCTTAATGTTTTTAAATCCGTGCTTTGCCAGCAGCGAATAACCGATTGAGGCCCGGTCGCCTGCCTGGCAATGGATTACAACCTGTTGGTCTTTCTTAATCCGATTCAGATTTTTTTCCAGTGTACCAATAAACACATGGTCTGTTCCTTTTATGTGGCCCGACTTATATTCATAGGCCCCGCGTAAGTCAACTACTTGCGTATGGTTTGTTTTCAGAATATTCTTGAATTCATCCAACGAAATTACGTTTGCCTTTTCGAGTGTTTCTCCTTGTGCAACCCATTCTTTTACATCGGGTATGTAACCATAAATATTATCCAACCCAATGCGCATCAGTTTGCGCACAAGATCATCGTGTTTACTTTCTTCAGCTATCAGAATAAAGGGTTCTTCGTATGTAAGGAACCAGCCCATCCAGGTAGCAAACGAATTATTGCCTTGTATATTAATTGTGTTTGGAATAAAGCCTGCAGCAAATTCCTGTTTTGGCCGGGTGTCTATAACTTTAATTCCTTTACTCATTGCTGCTTTCAAATCCTTACCCGATAATTTTTTCAATTTAGGCACTTCAGTAAGTAAGGGTCTATCAACCTTGTTCAGTTTTTTCATCATAGCAAAATACCTGGGTGGCTCGGGCTGATCTTCGAGTAGGTATTTGACAAATCCTTTTTCATCATTCTCATGCTGCAACGCCCAGTTTCGTGCTTTCTCGTAACCCACTGTTGTACTCGGTACTGCCCCTAATGCTTTACCACAGGCAGAGCCTGCACCATGACCAGGCCATACCTGAATATAATCAGCCATCTCGCGAAAGCGCTCTATAGATTTAAACATTTGCTTTGCCCCTACTTCTTTGGTGCCAACAAAACCTGCGGCTTCTTCCAATAAATCGGGGCGGCCAATATCGCCTACAAACACAAAGTCACCGGTAAATAGCATTACGGGTTTATCGCTGGCCGGAGTATCGGTTAATAAAAAACTAATACTTTCTGGTGTGTGGCCGGGGGTATGCAGCACTTCCAGTTTAAGATTGCCCACAGTAAATACGCTGCCATCTTTTAACCCTTCGTGTGCGAATTCATACAACCAACCTTCGCCTCCTTCATCCGATAAATACATTTTTGCTCCGGTTAATGCTGCCAGTTCGCGGGAGCCAGATAGAAAATCAGCATGAATATGGGTTTCCGCGATATGCGTAATTTTCATGTTGTTTTGCTTCGCTATTTCAAGGTATGTGTCTACATCGCGCTTGGGATCTATTACCAGGGCTACACCGGCTTTCTGGCATCCAATAAAATAACTTGCCTGAGCAAGGGTTTTGTCGTAAACATGTTGAAAATACATATAGGATACTTTTTTGATTTCTTAATTAATGACACAAATGTGCTTAGACAGAGGGTGTTTATCCGTAACATCGGTCACATACATCTGGATTTATTTCGGTTGCAATTTCTGATTTTTTAACAACATATAGGTATCAAATAGTTCGCTTTACCGAAACTCATAACCAAATCCCGATAACTGAGTAAGCAGGGTGTTGGGGGCATCGGTAGCGGTTATCCGGTTTTCAAGCCCGGGCGCAATGGGCGAGTGCCTGGCCAGGTATTCCTGTATTATTGTATGAAGGGTACTGCCAAGCTTTTTGGGTGTAGCAACATTATCAATCCGGCAAATAGTTGTGTCCGGGTCTCCCTCGCGCTCGCAGGCCACAATCGTATATGTCTTTTCCCGATCAAGTGGTGTTCCTCCAACTGTTATCCAATTTACACGCTTACCATCAGGGTTGGCGATAGTGAAATTTGCTTCCATACCTTTAACGCGAGCCACCCACCCTCCGAAGCGTTTGGAAGGATCTTTTGCAAATGCATTCTGCAATTCCTTCTCCATCCAAATCCACAATTGCTGCCCCGTAATAGTACCTTGTTTGGCTTCGCTGTTAACCGGCAACATACTCCAAAGATAATCCATTGTGATTTCGGCTACACCCGTTTTGGCATCGGGCACTAATGGTGGGCAAAATCTAAACCCATTGCTCAATGCAATATCTGGTTTAAACTTCCACATAATCGCATCGGTAATAAAATTATCCATAGGTGTTTCGATAACATAATAGCGCACCAATGGAGTTTTAGTTTTGCCTATTACCCGATCCAGTTCTTTAGCATATGGTTTGCGCGCTTGCTCTACCAGTACCTTCATTTCTTTATCTTCCGCATACTGCTCCGGATCAACATCCAGTAACTGGTACGATTGGTCCTTTATTTCGCCTTTCTCTACAACTAAATCGAGTTTTGCAATAAATGAACCAAAGGCTCCCGGTTCTGTTACTTTTGAATACTCACCCTGAATAGGTGTGCGTACACGCTCATGTGTATCGGCTCCCAGAATATAATCCACACCTTTAACAAAAGGCATACTGGCCAGGCCTACTTGTTGCGCCAGGCCTATATGGGTAAGTAAGATTACGATATGACAACCTTCGTATTCACGAAGCACTTTAATGTATTTGGCCACGTTTTTTTCTGGCTCTGTAAAAAGAATTCCTTCGCTGTATGCAGGCGATTGCCGTTTGGGTGTTAGCGGATCGTTATACCCGATAAACCCGATTTTCAAATCTCCGAAATGTTTAACGTAGTAGGGAGGAAAAATCAAATCGCCATTAAAGGCATCGTTAGTTTGGTGAAACATGTTAGCACAAACTTTTGGACAGTTGCAGCCAAACATATCTTTCATCATCATTTCTTTTCCATACACCACTTCCCAGTTGCCCGGAAGTATCACATCATATCCGATGTTATTCATCAAAGGCACAATTGCTTTTCCCTGACTCAGGGCCGCCACTCCTCCACCCTGAAAGCAATCGCCTCCATCAATCAGCAAAGTATTGACAGGGTTTTGTGCACGCAATTGTCTGATCATTGATTTTAAAACCGCAAACCCTCCCCGCTTTTTATATACCAGTTTGCCATCTTCAACAAAAAACTCATCGTGTGTTAGTAGCTGGGCATGTATATCGGCCGTATGCAACAGCGAAACAACAGTTGCTTTTTTCTGTTTTACCGTTTTACTTCTATGCATTTCTGCACTCTTTACACCCCCTTCATTTGTGTGCAGTGCAGAGGCAGAAACGGGTATCAATCCACCACCCACACCTAATGCCAAGCCTAACCCACTTGCTTTCTTTAAGAAATCTCTTCGGCTGTTTTCAGAAATCTGCACATGCAGTTGTTTCTCCTTTTCAGAAATAGTTTCGCAACTCTTACAAGAACATGTTGGGTTGTGCGCATTCATACTATAGTAAACCAGAGTCTTTTATACTACCTGGTAACGGGTTTGCCGGCCGCTTGCCAGGCCTGAATACCTCCCCTTAATTCAAACACCTGTGTAAACCCTTGTTGCCGCAATACTTTTGCTGCCTTATTGCTTCTTACACCTGCCGCACAATACACATAAACGGGTTTGTCTTTTTGTAATATACTAATCTGTTGTTTAAAATCTGCATCGTTTATGTTCATTAGTATGGCCTGAGCAAGATGGCCACTTTTGAATTCGGTTGGTGTACGTACATCCAGCACCTTAGCTGAGTTATTTGCTATCTGTTTTTCAAAATCAGCAACGGATAGAATTGGGGATTGCTGCGCCTGCGCACAGGCTGCTATCAGCAACATCAACAATAAAAAATTAATCTGTTTCATATCGGTATGATTTAAATTTTTGCTTCTCCTCTTATCCCTAACAATCTCAAAAAAAATTGCGCAACTTATTTCTTACTCTGTTGTTCTTCAGCAATTGGTTTGAACGGACCGTACTTGTGTTGCCTCTCGCTAAAGCTATCTGCATAAGGACCAAAGGGATGATCAATTGGTTTTTTAGAAATGTCGGGCCAATCGTTGGTCGTATTCATCTTAGGGCGTGGTAATGAATTTACATAAGCCGCAATGTTCCATGCTTCTTCATCCGTTAGCTGCGGATTAGTATAATTGGCCCCCAGTGGCATGTTAGCTTTAATATAACCTGCAAAACGCGATAACCTGAATAACCCAGCCCCCTCATTATAACTATCATTCCCCCACAAGGGCGGGTACATCCACGAAGTTGTTTTCACGGTATCTCTTATTCCCTCGCCATTTTTTCCATGGCACACCACACACTTTTCGTCAAACACAATCTTTCCCTTAACGGGATCGGCCGGAATATTCAGGTAAGCAAGCGTAACCAATCCCGCACCGTTTGGTGTTTCTCCCTTAGGCACTCCGGTCCCCAGCCATTTGATATATTTAACAATAGCTTTCATCTCGCGCGATTCATTGGACAGTGCTCTTCCATTCAGGCTTCTTTCCAGGCAATCATTCACCCGCTTTTCAATTGTTTCTTCTGTGCCCGATCGGGCTCTGAATCTGGGATAGGTAGAAGCTACTGCACTATAATTATTTCCGAATGGTTTTGTGCCGGCATCTAAATGACAATTCTGGCAATTCATTCCATTACTAATGGCCATTACCTTTCCATTTGGTCCCAGGTAATCGGACGTATGCGCTATCAACTCTTTACCATAACGAATTTCTTCGCCTGCTGCACCGGTAGGAATGGTAGCATCATCCGGTGCACGCCAAATGTTTTCTGCATGTATGCCTTCATCTTTTCTTGTGGCAGAAGATGATGAGTTAACCCAGTTTACAAAATGGCGAGCACCAATAATAAAGACAGAAATCAAAAACACAAACAATAGTATCATCCGGCCACGCGAACCAATTTTTTCTGACAACCCTTTTATTAATGATTCTTTCGGTTGGTTCTGATCCATACCCTGCTCAGAATAAATGATTAATGCGGAAGTCTATCGCGAAGCAGGCCATACACCCATGTGCCGGCAATGGCACTAAGCAGCGTAACAATTACCACTAAAAAACCACTTCCTATTTGTGCAAACAATGGCCCGGGGCATGCCCCCGTTATAGCCCAGCCTAAACCAAACATAATGCCGCCAATTACATTTCCCCATTGAAATTGTCTATCGTGAAAAACTACTGCCTCGCCTTGTCTGGTTTTTATTTTGAATTTTTTGATCAGCCATACCGATAGCATACCAACCCCTACGGCCGTTCCGATTACACCATACATATGAAAGGAGTGAAGCCGAAACATTTCCTGTATACGATACCATGAAATAATTTCTGCCTTTACAAACACTATTCCGAACAACACCCCAACAACAGCATATTTAAGGTTAGAGATTATTAAAGACTCTTCGGCAACCTGATCGTTGGGGGCTTCGCATTCTATAGGATGCTCTATTGCAGCCGGGCTTGTTTCGATGTTCTGATTGGATGATTGCATAGGGGTATACGGAATTATAATACGTTCATTAACCAGGGAAAAATAAGATGAACCATAGCAAAACCACCGGCCATAAAACAACATGTGGCAACTAACGATGGCCATTGTAAAGTAGACAACCCCATTATGGAATGACCCGATGTACAGCCTCCTGCATACCGTGTTCCAAAACCAACCAAAAAGCCTCCTAACACAAAGAACACCAATCCTTTCATGTTGAAAAGATTTTCGAATGAAAAAATTGATGCCGGCATTAATTCATTATCGGTAGTAATATGAAGAGCTTGTAAATCGGTTACTGTTTTTTCAGCAATCTGAATGGGGTCTGGGTTACTAAGCCATTGGGCCGCCACCAAACCACCCAGCGCTATACCAACCACAAAAAACAAATTCCAGATTTCTCTTTTCCAATCGTACTTAAAAAAGGGAATGTTTGCCGGTATACAAATTGCGCAAATATGCCTGAGCGAAGAAGAGATGCCAAAGTGCTTATTTCCTAAAAGCAACAATGCGGGCACCGTAAGCCCAATTAACGCCCCCGCAACATACCAGGGCCAGGGTTTTTGTATTATTTCAAGCATGTATAACTGATTTTCGGTTTAGTTTTTTTCCGGGCTTAACAAAAGTAAGAACCTGACTTTTGTCAATCTATACCTTATGTACAAAATGTTGAAGAAGCATTCCCCTTTTTTAAAAAAGTAACTCTTTACCTAAAATATAAGTACCCATTACCAACACAAACCATCCAAATACAACCTTTAGTTTATTGCCCGATATAAAGCGCGCTAAATAACTTCCGGCCAGAATTCCGGCAACAGCAAAAGCAGAAAACATAAACAAGAACGTGTAATTGATAATATAACCTGAATCTAAATCTCCGGTAAACCCCACTAGCGATTTAAGGGCAATAATCAATAACGATGTTCCAACGGCTTGTTTCATGGGTAACCGGGCCAGCAACACAAGTGCTGGTATAATTAAAAAGCCACCACCCGCGCCAACCAAACCGGTTATACCGCCCACCAGTAACCCCTCCAGAAAAATAATGGGATAATTGTACTTGATTTCGGGTGCGGTATCTGTTGATATTTTTGATTTACGAATCATCGATACTGCTGCCAGTATCATAAGAATGGCAAACAGCACCATTATAAAAAGAGGTTTGGTAAACGTGAATGAGGCAATGGAGAATACCGGATCGGGAATAACCGGCATTATAAATTTGCGTGTAGCATAAACCGAAATAATGGAAGGCACACCGAAAACAAGCGCGGTTTTTACATGCACATGGCCCGTTTTAAAATGACTATATGAACCCACCAGGCTGGTTAGTCCTACAACAAACAACGAATAAGTTGTAGATAACACCGGGTGTATACCAAACAGGTACACCAAAATAGGTACCGTTAAAATAGAACCGCCTCCTCCAATCAATCCCAATAAAAGGCCCATTATTATGGATGCCGCATACCCCAAAATCTCCACCCGAATAAAATTTTTTTAAACTTACCTGTATAACATGACAGAAGTCAGTAACCCACATCACACACAGGTGTACTTTTGTTTAGTAGCTTTGCTCGCTTAAATTCTGATACTTGGTTTTACAGGTTTTTATTATTGGGCTTATCGCCAGTTTTATAGGATCTATCCCACCCGGCACACTCAATATTTTGGTGTTGCAAATGGGGCTTGAGAATAAAATAAAAACTGCCATGCGGTTTATTCTGGCCGTAGCCATTATAGAGTATCCCTACGCCTGGATTGCTGTCGAGTTTGAGGATTTGATTACCTCATCGCCAATGGTAAAGCAAAATTTCAAATTACTGGCCGCGGTTGTTATGCTTGCGTTGGGTATTCTGGGACTGTGGTCGGCTCGTAAACCTTCTGCGTTAACCGTCAAATTTCAGGAGAGTGGCTTTAGAAAGGGGTTGATCTTAAGTATTCTTAATCCGCAGGCCATACCCTGGTGGATTGGTGTTACCGCCTATCTTAAAGTGCAGGGTTGGATTGTGTTGGATACACCCTGGCGCCTGCATAGTTATGTCTTAGGCACATCTGTTGGCGTTCTTCTTTTGCTTGTACTGCTGGCCTTTATGGCGCAGAAACTATCGCGCATAATAAAACACAACAGGTTGGTTGCGCTTTTGCCCGGCCTTATCCTTACGCTATTAGGGTTGGTTGCGCTTTATTCGTATTTCACCACAGAGGTGTAGCAAACCACAGGGCTTATCGTTTCTATTTGCAGTTTATACTAAAATTTTAACGATTGGCTTTTTCTGATCGCCCCGCTTTTAACTTAACGCTCTCCAGTTTTTGCCCGTAATGTAAACTGGCATTTATTTCGTACCCAAAGAGCAAGATCATGGTGATTAACTGAATCCAAATCATTAAAGCAATTAATGCCCCGATAGATCCGTATACTTTGTTATAACTTCCAAAGTTGGTAATGTAGTAAGAGAAGCCATACGAGATAGCCAGAATAACCAAGGTGGCTAATAATGAACCGATCGAAAAAAAGCGCCAGTTATAATGTACCGCTGGGCCAAAATAATAGATGAATGATATTGCAATAAAGAACATCAGAAAAATTACCACAAAGCGAAGCAGGAATAACAATTTAATATTACTTAAATCGATGTTACTGAATTTTGAAAGGTTTGATGTTACGTAGTCCAGCGCAAATTGTCCGCCAATTAACAAGACCACGGCCAGCAGCAGCGAAATAGCGAGCATAAAGGTGAGCCCGGTTGCGGTAAGCCGCATACGCAAAACATTTCTACGCTCTACGGTTCGGTAACAGGCATTAAATGCTCTCATCAGCGCCATCATACCATTGGTGGCCAGGTATAATGCAAAGAAAAATCCAATTGTTAACAACCCTCCCCGCTGGTTGCTTACTATATCCAATACCGTTGAAGAGATAACTTCATTCATACTGGGCGGAAGGTAATCGCCCATAAACTGAATAATGGAATCGCGATTGATGGCCGGAAAAAATTGGGTGATGTATGGAATAAGTGTAAATAAAAAGATGATAGCCGGAAATGTAGCTAATATAAAATTATAAGCCACTCCATTGCTGCGATCCATAATTTCGTCTTCCTCAATATTGTGAAAAAATATCTTCAGGAATTTATAAAGCGAAAGATTACCGAAACGCTTAAAGCGGATACGCTTTAACCAGTTGCGACCGGTTCGGGCCGATGTAAATTGAAGAATACGTTTACGGGTAACATACTTCATGTATTACTTTCTTTTCTTACAACCACCCTTCAGGTAAAATAAGGGTTTAATAACTCAGCAAATACTTGTGGTGGCCGGCAAGGCCTGCCGGTTAATTTATCAACAAACACCAAAAGTGTTTCACCCTCGTTAATCAACTTACCTGCTTCATTAAAAATAGTGTATTCAAACTTAATTCGCACCCCCGGTTTTTCCCGAATGGTTGTTACAATCCTCAGGTTGTCGTCATACAAGGCGGCCGAAAGAAATTTTGAATGGTTTTCAAGTACGGGCATCATCACACCCATCGCTTCTAACTCTTTGTAGGTAAGGCCTAATCTGCGCAGGCTTTCAACCCGGGCTACTTCGTAATACATGGCATAGTTGCCATAGTATACATAACCCATTTGGTCAGTCTCGCCATAGCGCACCCGTATGTAAGTTTCTGATACGTACATTCCTACTTTTTTCGAAGGGCTTTGCCTTTCGCTATCTCAATACTTAATGCTTTTTGGTATTTACTCGCATTGCGATTATGTTCTTGCAACGTAGCCGCAAAATTGTGAAAGCCTGAAAAATCTTCGCGCGCACACATAAAAATATAATTGTGCTTTTCATAATTCAGTACTGCATCTAATGTGGCCAGTTGTGGCATGTTAATTGGCCCCGGGGGCAAGCCTGTGTATTTATACGTGTTATAGGGCGAGTCTATCTCTTTATGTACATTCAATACACGCTTCAGCGTAAAATCTCCAGATGCAAAAACCAGTGTGGGGTCGGCTTGCAACGGCATGTTTTTCTTTAACCGATTAATATAGAGCCCTGCAATAATTGGAGCCTCTTCTGCCTTTACACTTTCAGCCTGTACAATTGATGCTAATGTTGAAACCTCTAATGGAGTTAAACCCAATGCATTGGCTTTTTCTATACGCGCGGCATTCCAGAATTTCTTGTACTCCTCGTGCAGCCGCTCTATCAGTTCATCGGGTAATACATTATAATATACTTCGTAGGTGTTAGGCAAAAACATACTTACTATGTTTTGTTCGGTAAACCCCTCGGTATTAGTAGCCACAAATTTGTCCAGTGCATCATTAAACTCAGCCTCTGTAACTCCAGTGTTTTTGGTAATCTTCCCGGCCAATTCACTTTTCAGGCGTACATTGGTAAACGTTACCTGCACGACTTCGCGGTTACCGGCACGCAAAACAGCAATAGCCTGTGCGTTGGTCATGTTTGGCGTAAGTAAATACCGACCGGGTTTTATATTTTCATCATACCCCTTCAGCCTTGCCAAAAAACTGAACGATACCATATCGTTTACAAATTTTCCATTACCCAGGTCTTCCTGTACCTTCCGGAAGGTGGCCCCACTGCGAATAATAAAAACTTTGCTTTCGCGATCGACCAAAATATTGGGAGTGAAGTAGATCTGATAACCATAAAATGCAAACGTGATGGTTAACGTGGAAGCGATAAGAAAAAACGCAAGCTTCTTTTTTGGTACCTCGGCCATATTTTCAATTACAAAAGGGGAACAAAGTTAGTAAAATGATGCTTCCTATTTCATCTAATCTGTTTTGGTTTTTAACTTGCCGCCAATGCCAGCCGAATTTTTATCCATTCATCCTGTAAATCCGGAGTTACGAAAAATTACCCGCGCAGTAGAAATATTACGAAACGGTGGCGTAATTGTTTACCCCACCGATACCATTTATGGAATTGGGTGCGATTTATTAAACCGCAGGGCTGTTGAAAGGCTATGTCAAATAACAGAAGTAAAACCCCAAAAACTTAATCTCTCGTTTATCTGCAACGATCTGAGTCATATTTCGCAATACATTAAACGAATTGATACCCCCCAATTCAAAATCTTAAAGAAATTATTGCCTGGCCCCTTTACTTTCATTTTTGAATCGAGTAACAACGTTCCTAAAATTCTGGATGTAAATAAGAAAACCGTAGGCATTCGAATCCCCAACCACCCTATTCCACTGGCAATAGTTCAACACCTGGCCAATCCGCTTATTACCTCTTCTATAAAAGACGATGATATAATAAAAGAATATACCACCGACCCGGAGGAAATTTTTGAAGACTTTAAACATCTGGTAGATATGGTAATTGATGGCGGGGCGGGCGGCAACATACCCTCTACTATTGTGGATTTTACATCGGGCGAACCGATAGTTATCCGCGAGGGGCTGGGAGAATTCAGCTACTGATTTGTGATGATTGACTTGTGATCGGTGATTTTTGATTTTCAAGTGTCACAAATAGATGCCCCGTGAATCCGGAATTCAAATACTTTCTACTTTTAAATCCTGAACCCTGAATTTTGAATCTGTTAATTGATTTACACTACCTGCCCAGCATCGAGTATTTTATTGTACTCAAAAACTTTAACCGTATTGAGTTAGAGCAGCACGAACATTATGTGAAACAGAGCTATCGAAACCGGTGTTTTATTAATACCGCACAAGGTGTGCAAATGCTGGTTGTACCGGTAACACACAAATCGGGTAAAACAATATTAAAAGATGTACAAATCGATAATTCCTTTCGGTGGCGAAACAATCACTGGCGCACGCTCGAATCAGCCTACCGAAAGGCACCCTACTATGAACATTATGCAGAAGACCTGAAAAAAATTCTGTTAACACCCCAACAATTTCTTGTCGACCTCAACTTCGCCTTGCTGTCATTCTGTCTGAAAAGCCTGCGTCTAAAACCTGAATTGGCGGGGAGTATGGCGTATCAGCAAACGGCTACACCCGGCTACCTTGACTATCGAACGGCAATTCAGGCAAAAATTCCATACTCATCGCGTAAGCTTTACCAGCCGGCACAGTACTACCAGATTTTTGGCAATCAATTTGTACCTAACCTTAGTCTTGTTGATTTGCTATTTTGTACGGGACCAACGGCCGGTTCCATTCTGGCCGCCTCGCAGTATAAAGAATGAACAAATAATTTCCAGTTCGTGTTTTTTTCAGGTGATTACCGATACCGGGAAGCCACACTGGTTTTTTGAATAATCACCCTTAAACTATACATTTACATAATTCATTATTATGCCAAATATGGAAGCTAAATTTTCTAACCGGGTTAAAGAAGTAATTTCATTAAGCCGGGAAGAAGCACTACGATTAGGTCATGATTACATTGGGACCGAGCACTTGCTGCTTGGTATGATTCGGGAAGGTGAAGGAGTGGCTGTAGCCGTGTTGAAAAAATTAGGCGTGCCGTTAGATGATCTTCGTGGAGAGATTGAAAAAGTATCGAAAGGAACCGCTACACACGAAATTAAAAACCTGGCAAACATTCCTCTTACGCGAGCTTCAGAAAAGGTGTTGAAAATCACCTACCTGGAAGCGAAAATATTTAAAGCTCAACTAATCGGAACCGAACATTTACTCCTTTCCATCTTGCGCGATCCCGACAACCTGGGCACACAGATTTTAAACAAGTTTGATGTAGCCTACGATGTTGTAAAAGAAATGCTGGAGTTTCAAACCGATCAACCTACATCAGCCTCTGATACAGACGACCCGGATGATGACTCTTCCAAAATGTTTGGAAGCCCGGCTAACCCGGGTAGCGGAAGTAAAGAGAAAAAAGGAACAGAAAAATCGCGCACCCCGGTACTCGATAATTTTGGCCGCGACCTGACGAAACTGGCCGAGGAAAATAAACTCGATCCTATTGTAGGGCGCGAAAAAGAAATTGAACGCGTTGCTCAGATTCTGAGTCGCAGGAAAAAGAACAATCCGATTTTAATTGGTGAACCAGGGGTAGGTAAAACCGCCATTGCCGAGGGGCTTGCCCTGCGCATTATTCAAAAGAAAGTATCGCGCGTGCTGTTTGGAAAACGTGTGGTTACACTCGATCTTGCTTCGTTGGTAGCAGGAACCAAATACCGCGGCCAGTTTGAAGAACGGATGAAGGCGGTAATGAATGAACTGGAGAAATCGCAGGATGTAATTCTGTTTATTGATGAGTTGCACACGATTGTAGGTGCCGGTGGAGCATCCGGCTCGCTGGATGCATCTAACATGTTTAAACCTGCTTTGGCCCGTGGCGAAATTCAATGCATTGGTGCTACCACCTTAGATGAGTATCGTCAATACATTGAAAAAGACGGAGCATTAGCCCGCAGGTTTCAGATGGTAATGGTAGACTCTACTTCTGTAGATGAAACCATTCAGATTCTCGAAAACATTAAAGAAAAATACGAAGATCATCACCACGTAAACTATACACGCGAAGCACTGGAAGCCTGTGTGAAACTTTCTGATCGCTACATAAGCGACCGCTTTTTACCAGACAAAGCCATTGACGTAATGGATGAGGCCGGGGCGCGCGTACACATCAACAATATTCATGTGCCCGAAGAGATTGTGAAGTTTGAAGAGGCCATTGAGGATGTGAAGAAAGAGAAGAACCGTGTAGTAAAAAGCCAGAAGTATGAAGAAGCCGCTCAACTTCGCGATAAAGAAAAGAAACTGATCGAACAGTTGGATCAGGCCAAGGCTCGTTGGGAAGAAAAAACCCGTACCGAAAAATATACGGTTACAGAAGATAACGTAGCAGATGTAATTGGTATGATGACGGGTATCCCCGCTAACCGCATTGCACAGAAAGAAAGCAATAAGCTTTTAGGTATGGGCGATCAGTTAAGCGGCAAAGTAATTGGTCAGGAAGAGGCCATTAAGAAATTAACCAAGGCTATTCAGCGCACACGCGTAGGATTAAAAGACCCGAAGAAACCAATTGGGTCATTCATTTTCTTAGGCCCTACCGGTGTAGGTAAAACCGAACTGGCCAAAGTACTGGCAACCTATCTGTTCGATAAAGACGATTCGCTGGTGCGTATTGATATGAGCGAGTACATGGAAAAATTCTCTGTATCGCGATTAGTTGGTGCGCCTCCCGGTTATGTAGGCTACGAAGAAGGCGGTCAGCTTACCGAAAAAGTAAGACGCAAACCTTATTCGGTTGTGTTGCTTGATGAAATCGAAAAGGCACACCCCGATGTGTTTAACATTCTGTTGCAAGTGCTGGACGATGGTATTCTTACCGATGGGTTGGGCCGCAGGGTAGATTTCAGGAACACTATAATTATAATGACTTCGAACATCGGTGTGCGCGACCTGAAAGATTTTGGCGCAGGTATCGGATTTACCACAGCAGCTAAACGCGAGAATGAAGAAGAACACATGAAGAGCACGATACAAAGTGCATTGAAACGTGCGTTCAGTCCGGAGTTTTTAAATCGTTTAGATGATGTAATCGTATTCAATTCGCTGCAGCGCGAACACATTCATAAGATAATTGACATTACACTGGGCAAGTTGTTTGCCCGCATCATTACCTTGGGCTACCATGTTGAGCTTACTGAAAAGGCAAAAGACTTTTTAGCAGAGAAAGGGTACGATCCGCAGTTTGGCGCCCGTCCACTTAACCGCGCCATTCAGAAGTACCTGGAAGACCCGGTAGCAGAAGAAATTCTGAAAGGCGAAATACCGGAAGGCGGCACCATCATTGCCGACTACGAAGGCACAGGCGAAACGCTTACGATAAAAGCAAAAAAGCCAAAAGCACCTTCCAAAGAGAAGAAAAGCGAATAAAGAGAAAGGCGGGATTGATTCCCGCCTTTTTTGTCTATTGATCTCACCAAAAAAAATAGTTCCCGGGTTGATTTCTGGTAAGTGGGGTTTCTTATATCTTCATGCTGTAGGCAAGCCCGATGGACAAATGAGTAAGCTGATAACATTTTCTTTATTATTACTGTTCGCGTGCACGAAAGTGGACAGGTACAATTTATTTAAGATAGAATCATTTGACAAGTTCGAATTCCTTGACCTTGAAAAGGTTAACGACATTAGAACTTTCAATAAAAAATTCTGGCGAGCGGACTCGATCGACAATGACTTTACTTTTGTTGCAAAGTTCGACTTTGTAAAGGGTGACTTTTCAAATCATTCAGACAAAGGGCTAAAACTTGAGGGATTGCCATTTCCGTGTTTAGAGTACGACTGCAATAGAAGGTATGGTCAAAAATTTTATCTATCTAACAACTATGAAGTTCTAAATGATGACAATGAAATTTTAAGTGACGACCAAATAAAAGAATTGGTAAAAGTTAACATTTTGAACTACGGAAAAGATCCCTCTTTATCAGACGAACCCCGAGAAGCAGCTACTGAAGTTTATTTAAAGCCAGTGCACAGAATAGAAAAATTGGGGCATGTTTTTAAAGTTATAGCGGATGGTTATGTTGATCTCATTGAAAAAAAGAAAATTGAGACCAAATGGACGGTTGAGAAGCTGACTTATGAATTTCCATTCAGGCTTCACCTTCGACAAAATATGATTCCAAATGACTCCCCTAAGATTATTGAATTAGAAGGTGACGACTGGGACGTGAAAGATTTTGAAATCGATACGACTATGGTACGAATGAAGTAAAGACTGATGGGCCAGCCCTTAGTTATTGTTGGTTGTTGACCAACCCACCGAAAGCCCCCGCTACACCAAAGGCATGGCAAGAGCCCTCGCCCACGTTGGAGTTCTTCTCCAACGGGCAGGATGAAAATTGATAACAGACAGAATGTTAATCTTGGAAACCAGATTAATTTATGCGCCTGCAAAGCAATATCCTGAAGTCGTCTTGCTACCAAAAACTTAGCAGCTCAATGCGGTTTTAAATGCAGGCCCCGCTTGGGAGAAAGTTGTTGTGCCTTTGTAAATGTCTTTTTATTTATTCAGCCAGGTTTTGTCAAGATGATCTTTAACCGGCCTAAGTTGAACAAGTGGAGAATAGAAGCCTTGACTCTTTGTATCTGAGTTAAACCAAACACCGTATATCCCATACTGTCCAAAGCCTTCCAACCAGGAAACAACACTTTGTACGGGAATTGCTAACGAACGCACCGAACCATCTGCCTCCACTAATTTGTTTTCGTGTGCGAATGCAGTCAATTTTTGATCATCTGTAAAAGCACGAATCATATCTTGCCCATTACAAACATCGGCACGCGATGCAATATAAGGTTGGGGTTGATTGACTGGCCCACGAGCAATGAACAGCCAGTTTTGCAATAGAAATACATTGCCCCATAACTCATTAAGCTCTGGAATACCCGCGCCTTGAGAAAATGCCCTTTTGCATAGATTGTCGAAGTCTGCTTTCATACAATCTAAAGTAGAAAATTTCATCAATACGAAAAAAGAACCTACGCGTTGTGATAGGCTCCTGATTAATACCCACCCAAATATTTTCTGGTAAACCAATCTGCACTAATAAGCGTAGGCGGTTAACATCCTCATAATGTTTATTATTATAAGCAAAATGATTACATTTGTTTACTATTACGAACATTATGAATGAAAAAAAACCAGGCTTGCTGCCTAAAAACATAAAAATTCTGTCAGCGTTGGGCGAAAACATCAAGCTGGCCCGGTTAAGAAGGAAACTAAGTACCGAACAGGTATCCGAACGGGCAAACATTGCCCGTACCACATTGTGGGCTATTGAAAAAGGTTCACCGAATGTTGCCCTGGGTTTGTATTTACAGGTATTATTTGTTCTTGGTTTAGAAAAAGATTTATTGAAAGTAGCTGGTGACGATCCGCTTGGCAGAAGATTACAAGATGCCAACTTGTTGGTAAAAGAACGCGCTCCAAAGAAATCAAAGAATGGCTAAGGATATTCAGCAACGGTCAATCCAGGTGTATGCCGACTGGGTGAAACCCAGTCAGCCAATCCTCATGGGTATTTTGCATGCAACGCGAGTGCGCGGCAAAGAAGTATTTTCTTTTGAGTATGCCGATGCCTGGCTGAAATCGGGTAACGTGCAAATACTTGACCCCGATTTACAGTTGTTTTCAGGTCAGCAATATCTAAACGATGGGAAAAATAATTTCGGAATCTTCTTAGACTCTTCGCCCGATAGGTGGGGGCGCGTGTTAATGGGCAGAAGAGAAGCCGTACTTGCCCGTGCCGAAGGTCGAAAAGCACGCACTCTTTTTGAAACCGATTACCTGCTTGGCGTTTTTGACGGTCATCGTATGGGGGCACTCCGTTTCAAAGAAGATGAAGACGGAGAATTTCTAAACAACAATAAGGCGATGGCTGCGCCTCCGTGGACTTCCATACGCGAATTGGAAGAAGCAAGTTTTCGTCTTGAAGAAGATACCGATGATGAGTTGAAAATAAAATGGCTCAATATGCTGATGGCGCCCGGTTCTTCTTTAGGTGGTGCCAGACCGAAGGCCAGCGTGGTTGATACCCACGGGCAGTTGTGGATTGCCAAGTTTCCGGCTAAGAATGATACAAAAGATATTGGTGCATGGGAAATGGTGGTACACAACCTTGCCGTAAAAGCAGAACTTAATGTGGCCGAAGCCAAAACAGGAAAATATTACAGCAAGCAACACACTTATCTGACCAAACGGTTTGATCGGAATAAAAAAGGCGGGCGGATTCATTTTGCCTCGGCAATGACATTGCTTGGGTACCCCGATGGAACAGATTATCAAAGTGGTGTTAGTTATTTAGATATTGCCGGGTTCATCATACAACATGGCGCTCAACCAAATGCTGATCTTGAGGAACTTTGGAAAAGGATTGTGTTTTACATCTGCGTAAGCAATACCGATGACCATTTACGAAATCATGGATTCTTACTAACAGACAAGGGCTGGATACTTTCTCCCGCTTATGACATAAACCCCGTGGAAACAGGAACTGGTTTGAGTTTAAACATTTCCGACAATGACAATTCGCTTGACCTAAGGCTTGCAAGAGAGGTTGCCCCCTACTTTCGAGTTTCTGATAAGAGAGCGAATGAAATAATCGATTTAGTACAAAAAGCTGTGAGTAAGTGGGAAAAGGAAGCAGAACGAACGGGGGTTTCAAAATCTGAAAGAGAACTTTTATCAAGGGCTTTCAGGGTTGATTGAATTTTTTATTCGATATGATTTACAATATCATCTGTTACATAGTTCAATACCCTCCCAAATATTTTCTGGTAAACCACTCTGCACTAATCAGCGCTAGCAACAAAAAGAAAACCCATTTCTGGTTGATGAGTTGGTTAAAGGTTTCTTCTGTATGAATTAAACTGGCGGCTTTCACTTGTTGCAAATCCGTATTCAGTTGAGCTATCGTTGCGGCTTTGTAAAACTTACCTCCGGTTTGCTGTGCCAGCGTTCGGAGTAACCCAAAATCGGCTGTAAGATTTTGGGCTTCCAGGTTTTGTGCCCGCACTAAAAACTGCCCGGTAACCACTTCTGTCTTATCACTCAAAACCGTAGATGCCTTAAACCGGTACACCCCTTCTTTCAAACCCCCTATGCGGTAACGTGCACCACCCGGGCTTATCACATAACTATAGTTGAAGGCTTCGTTCTGCTCGTTGCGTACCTCCAATTTAACGGTATTGCCATACACCAACTCAAACAAATCGTTATACACCTGGCTTTCGATAATCACAGGTTCAGTCTCAGAAAATTCATTCTGCAACGGAAAACTCCTGAACTTACGTTTATCTTCCAGTGTACTCAGGTATTGCACCAGTTTGGAAAACAGTTCATCAAAAGCAACTGTGTTTCCTGTATCGGCAAATTCATTTAGCCTCCACCGCCATATCCCTTCTCCTATCAGCACAGCAATTTTACGATTGTTATCCGGCCAGGTCATTAACAAGGGCCTGTCGGTTGCAATACTGCCTATGCGCTGATATAATAATATAGTTGCTGATGACGGCCACGTAAATTTTCCAAAGGGCACATCGGCTGGCGGATAACGCGCAAAAATTCCATTGGTGTTTTCCGAAAAACTAAAATCGCGAAAAGCACTGTTGATAACGGGTGTTACATCATCCCACTGCCCGCCAATCGATTCGAACTGAATGGGAACCTGATAGACAGCCAGCTGCCGCAGATTACTATTGCTACCAATCATTAACAATACAGAAGAATTGCTCCTATATAAGTTTTGAAATAATGAAGTAGTCTTGCCTGCCCAATCAATTACCTGGTGAAAAACAAAAAGCTCTGCCGCTCCGGGTTTTAACAGATCGGGCTTAGCTTCTGCAACGCCCGGAATATGTACAACAAACTCATAATTGGAATTCTTTTCCACAACGGCCTTTAGGGCTTTAATGTCAGGATGGGGAGCAGGTGCAATCAGAACAATTTTTTTCTTTCCCTCCACTACTTCAATAAAAATGCTGGTGGCATTATTTCGTAAGTTAGTTTCGCCAGTCAAAGGTCTTACCAAAACATCGTACCGTTGAATGCCTTTTTGGTTGGCCTCTAATTGAAAATCAAAATCGAGGAAAGATTTATTTTGCGAATCTCTGTTGAGTGTGGCGAGTACTTTTCCTTCTTTTGATACCGAGACAGAAACATTCTGATTATCCAAACCTTGCAACAACACTTGTGCCCGTACCGGAAACTGGTTGCCCTCGTAGGCTATTTTATTAAACGCAACATTCTTCAACACCAGATCTACACGCGCTGTAGTATCGCCTACACCTACCGTATATACCGGTACGCGTATGGGGGCGTACACCGGTGATGCCCCTGAGTTATAAATGCCATCCGAAAGCAATACTATTCCGGCCAGGTTCCGGCCTTCAAACTGCTGCACTATATTTTGAATACCCCGATTGATATCGGAAGAGGGTGCATTAAAGACAGGTTCCGTTATTTCACTTCCGGTCAGATCAAACAATTTGGTTTCATAACCCTGATCAGCCATTCCTTCGCGCGAAGCATTAACTTGCCTGCCCAACGCTACACGATTGGCAGAGTCTAGCACTTCCGCAACTGACGAAGATGAATCTACCAGATAAACCCAGGTAGGTTTTTCAAATTGATTAGTGATAAGTTTCAATACCGGGCCAAGCAACAACATCGCCAGAAAAAAAACGAGCAGAGTACGCAACCCAAATAATACGCGATTGACTTGCTTACTCCACGTATGTTTAGCCCGATACAGTACAAATGCATAGCCCAATCCTGCAACTGCACAGAGGAAGATGTAAAGCGGAGATGACTCAAAAATCAGGCGTTGCATTCGTGTTGTTTAGTTGACAACTGTCAATTTGTTCATTAATAATTATACTTCTTGTCCCACAATTTCTTCAAATAATTTCTCAACTCTTCCTCCCGTGCGTTTTTTCCGGGTTCGTAAAATTTTGTTCCTTTAATAGTATCGGGTAAAAACTCCATGGCTACAAAGTTATTACGGAATTCGTGGGCATATTGATATCCTTTACCGTAATCGAGGTCTTTCATCAATTTGGTCGGTGCATTACGAATGGCTAGCGGTACGGGCAAATCTCCGGTTTTATTCACGGTGTCAATTGCATTCTCAATAGCAACATAACTGGCATTACTTTTAGGCGAGGTGGCTAAGTAAATGGCGCACTGCGAAAGAATGATTCTGGCCTCGGGGTAACCGATTACGTTCACTGCCTGAAAAGTAGTGGTGGCCATTACCAAAGCTGTTGGGTTTGCATTGCCAATATCTTCCGAAGCCAGTATTACCATTCTGCGGGCAATAAACTTCACATCTTCTCCACCCTCAATCATGCGGGCGAGATAATAGACCGCTGCATTGGGGTCGCTGCCGCGGATGGATTTGATGAAGGCTGAAATAATATCGTAATGCTGTTCTCCGCTTTTATCATATATGGCTATGTGCTTTTGTGCCACCTGCATTACCAGATCGTTGGTTACTTCAATATCGCCACTTATTGATTCGCTGATTAATTCTATAAGGTTAAGTAGTTTCCGGGCATCCCCTCCACTAATGTTAATCAGGGCCTGGTATTCGTTTACTGTAATCTTTCGATTTTTCAGTTCAATGTCTTTTGCAAGTGCCTGTTCAACCAACTTAACCAGGTAACCTTCATCCAATGCTTTTAGTGTATATACCTGGCATCGCGATAGCAAGGCCGAGTTTACTTCGAATGAAGGATTCTCGGTAGTGGCCCCGATTAATGTTATCGTTCCTTTTTCAACCGCTCCCAGCAACGCATCCTGTTGCGATTTATTAAACCGGTGAATCTCATCAATAAACAAAATCACGCGACTGGTTCGCCTGGCCTGATCGATTACTTCGCGCACATCTTTAACCCCGGCACTCACCGCACTAAGCATTTGAAACGGCCGCTTTACTTCATTGGCAATTATGTTGGCAATGGTAGTTTTACCCACACCGGGTGGCCCCCATAAAATCATACTCGGCACATTGCCGCTTTGAATCGCTTTGCGGATAATTCCATTCGGGCCAACCAAATGTTCCTGACCAATAAGGTCTTCAAGCCTGGAAGGGCGCATACGTTCTGCCAGTGGAATTTTTGCCTGAAACATTTGCATAAACAACTAAACCGAAATTTTTTTCAACACCTCAACTGTTCTGTTCAACATGCGATCATCAAAATCGAGATGAGTAACTAACCGAATCTCTTGTGGGCCAAACTTAATGGCTTTTATCTGGTGCTCGTTTAACCTGGCTAATACCTTTTCAGGTGTACTTGATTCTTTTATAGAAAAAATTACAATGTTAGTATCAACCGGCATAACAGATTTTATCCAAGTCAAGGCACGTAATTCCTTGCCTAATGTTTTGGCCCGAGTATGATCCTCTTTTAACCGGGTTATGTGATTATCCAAGGCATAAATCCCTGCGGCCGCAAGAAACCCAGCTTGCCGCATACCCCCACCAAATGCTTTGCGCATTCTGCGGGCTTTGGTCTCCAGTTCTTTTTTGCAAATCAACACAGAACCTACTGGTGCCCCTAACCCTTTCGATAGACAAATAGAAATGCTGTCAAAATACTTTCCGTACTCAACGGCTTTATCTCCGGTTTCAACCAATGCATTAAATAAGCGTGCGCCATCCAGGTGCATTTTTAATCCGCGCGAACGAGCAAATTCACTTACCATTTTAATCTGATCGAGTGTGTAGTAACTGCCTGCTTCCCGCACTACTGTATTCTCGAGCGACACAAGCGAGGTTACAGGCAAATGGGTATCGTTAACATTATTGATATTGGATTCTATTTCCTTTACAGAGATTCTTCCCCGGTCGCCTTCCACCAAACGCATACTCGCCAGGCTATTGCCGGCTACACCACCACCCTCGTATTTATAAATATGGGAACCTTTGTAACAAATTACTTCATCATACGGCTGGGTATTAATTTTTACACCAATTTGGTTAGTCATAGTACCTGATGGACAAAACACGGCTGCATCCATACCCAAAAGAGCCACACACTTTTTTTCAAGGCTTATAATGCTCGGGTCCTCTCCAAACACATCATCGCCTACTTCGGCCTGCATCATAGCCTGGTGCATGGCCGGGGTGGGTTTGGTTACCGTATCGCTGCGTAAATCAACTATCATAGAGCTTTAAAAATCTGAAATTACAAAAACGCAGTAGTACAGATAAAATTAAGTGGTATTTGGTTTTTATAGGGGGTGGGTGTACATTTGCACTCCCAAATCGTGGAAAGGAGTTCTACGAAATGAAGGTTGACTCAGTATTCTGATAAAAATATATCGCGGGGTGGAGTCCCGCACATGCGGGAGTAGCTCGTTGGGCTCATAACCCATAAAAACAGAAAAGAATAAGTAGAATTTAAAACAAAATATATCGCGGGGTGGAGCAGTTGGTAGCTCGTTGGGCTCATAACCCAAAGGTCACAGGTTCGAGTCCTGTCCCCGCTACTAAAGAAAAGCGACTTATCGGTCGCTTTCTTATTTTTACACCATGCACAAAGCCGGTTTCGTAAGCATAGTAGGCAAACCCAACGTGGGCAAGAGCAGTTTGATGAACAAACTGGTGGGCGAAAATCTTTCCATCATTACCGCCAAAGCCCAAACCACGCGTCATCGCATTATGGGTATTTTAAATGGCGATGACTTTCAGATTGTTTATTCTGATACGCCCGGCCTGTTGGAACCCAAGTACGAGTTGCAGCAAACCATGATGAGTTATGTAAAGGTTTCGTTGGATGATGCCGATGTAATTCTGCTGATTGTAGAACTGGAGGAAAAGTATGATGAAACACTGTTTTCCTTTTTAAAGAAGGTGCAAACGCCCGTGGTACTGGTTATTAACAAAACCGATCTTGCCAAAGGCACTCAGGTTGAAGACAAAATTGAGTATTGGAAAAAATTAGTTCCTGCCAAAGAAATCATACCCGTATCGGCTAAAGCCGGAACCAATGTAGAGTTGTTACTTCAAACCATTAAAAAGTTTTTACCCGAACACCCCGGTTATTATCCAAAAGATGACCTGACCGATCGCAGTGAAAGATTTTTTGCCTCTGAAATCATACGCGAAAAAATATTTCTGAATTACGAACAGGAAATACCATACAGCAGCGAAGTAGGTATTGAAAGTTTTAAAGATGAAGAAACTATTATTCGCATTCGCGCTACCATTTATGTAGAACGCGATTCGCAAAAGGGCATTATTATCGGAAAAGGAGGTAGTTCACTCAAAAAAGTGGGAACCGAAGCCCGCAAATCGCTGGAAACCTTCTTTGGGAAAAAGGTATTTCTGGAAACGCATGTAAAAGTGGCCGACAACTGGCGTAAGCAGAAACTAAAACTGAAACAATTCGGATACGCTAACGAGTAATAATACTCGTACTCGCCAAAATTCAATTGCTTACCTTTGCGCATCTTTTTTGAACTAACCCGATGGCAAACATTGTAGCAATAGTAGGTAGACCCAACGTAGGCAAGTCCACCTTTTTTAACCGGCTGGTAGAACAACGCCAGGCCATTATGGACGATATGCCAGGTGTAACCCGCGACCGCCACTACGGTTATGCCGAGTGGACCGGGAAGTTTTTTACCGTAATTGATACCGGTGGTTATGTTACCGGGTCGGACGATAAGTTCGAATCGCAAATCAGGCAACAGGTAGAACTGGCATTGGATGAATGTACAGCCGTAATTTTTATGGTGGATTGCAAAGACGGCCTTACAGGATACGATAAAGAATTTGCCAACATTATTCGCAGGTCTAAAAAACCCGTATTTATTGCTGCTAATAAAGCCGACACACCCAACAAAGCAGTAGAAGCAAGTGAATTTTATGAGTTAGGCATGGGCGAAGTGTTTCCCATCTCGGCCGAAAACGGTTCAGGCTCTGGCGAATTACTGGATGAATTGGTAAAGATTTTTCCTTCTGAAGGAGTAGAAGATCCGGATGCCGGCATTCCTAAAATTGCCATACTGGGCCGGCCCAACGTAGGCAAATCTTCTTTTCTGAATGTGTTGCTGGGTACTGACCGCAGCATTGTAACCGATGTAGCCGGCACCACCCGCGATGCTATTCATAGCCGGTATAAAATGTATGGTAAAGATTTTATTCTTATCGATACGGCCGGTATCCGTAAGAAAAGCAAAGTACACGAAGACGTGGAGTTCTACTCCGTACTGCGTTCGTTAAAGGCCCTTGAAGAAAGTGATGTATGCATTGTATTAGTTGATGCCGAACGCGGGCTGGAATCGCAGGATGTAAACATCATTGTTCTGGCACACAAACAGAGTAAGGGTATTGTAATTATGGTAAACAAGTGGGATCTGGTAGAAAAGGACAGTAAGACAGCCGATAAGTTCAAAAAAGATATTCTGGAAAAACTGGCACCTATCGATTACATTCCAATGGTTTTCGCTTCGGTGCTTACTAAGCAGCGCATCTTTCAGGTAATTGAAAAGGCTGTAACCGTGTTCAACAATAAAACCAAGCGGGTTGCCACCTCAGAACTAAATGATGCCATGCTTCCGGAAATAGCCCATTACCCGCCACCAGCTCTTAAAGGCAAACTTATTCAGATCAAATACATTACCCAGATTAAAGCCAAATCGCCTGCTTTTGCATTTTTTTGTAACCTTCCTCAATATATTCAGCCCTCGTACACCCGGTTTTTAGAGAATCGATTGCGCGAGAAATTTGATTTTGAAGGGGTGCCTATACGGTTGTTTTTCAGGAAAAAATAATCAGAAAACGATTGTTGTAGGATTGATGTAGTATTATCTGATAAATCCTCTAATTATTTTCTAATATTTTACCGGCTATATAGTCCAAAAAGCCGAATTGCCTGTATCTTTGCGCCCAAATTCAAAATAACCTAGAAACTATGAAAAAAATTGTTGCATCTCTTATCGTATGTGGCTTTGCAGTAGCAATGGTTGCTTGCGGTGCTAAGAAAGAAGAGGCTGCTGCTGCTATTGATTCAGTAGCTAACGCAGCTCAGGAAGTTGTTGATTCTGCTGCTACTGTAGTTGATTCAGCCGCTGCCGTGCTTGACTCTGCTGCTTCTGCAGTACAGTAATCAAAATCGAAAGATTTTGACCCCGAAAGGCTTTAGATGTTCTAAAGCCTTTTTTATTTTTCACCCTTTAAACTGTGCCAATAAGAGAACAATTACAACCCCATTTACCAGCCGCTGCCCTTGATTATTGCGTTCAACTGTGGCAGCAAAATCCGTTTCAGTTTCACCTCAGTAAAAAGCGGGTTTCCAAATCGGGCGACTTTACATGCAGGCACGGCCACCAACCCCGTATTACTGTTAACCGAGATCTTACCCAACTTGAATTTTTAATTACCTATGTACATGAGGTGGCGCATCTGCACGTACACCAGGCGCATGGCTTTAAAGCCGAAGCACACGGAACAGAATGGAAACTAAAATTTCAGGAATTGATGAACCCAATTCTATACGATCATATTTTCCCTGAACCCATTCTCAGTTGCCTGCATCAGCATCTTCAAAACCCTAAAGCCTCCACATATTCCGATACTGAGCTTACGCGATTACTTCATCGTGAAGATCCGCGCACAGCCAGGATGGTTTACCTGGCCGATTTACCTGAGGGTAGCATTTTCGATCTGAATGGAAGATGGTTTAAGAAGGGGAGATTAAAACGCACCCGTATCTTGTGTACCGAAGTAAAATCAAAGCGCCAGTTTCTGGTACCAGCCGATGTTCCGGTAGGGCATGCTCAACTAACTTTGTGGGGGTAACTTATCCTTCCTTTTTAGATATGCGCACTAAAGCAATAAGCGACAATTCGCGCTGATAAACCGAAAGGCTTCCAAATGATGGTTTGCGGGTGTGCGAGAATTGATATTCCCCTACGAGTATTGGTGGACCTCAAGGATTTCTTCAATTCGTTACCAAAAGGTTGATAAAGTCAGTCGTGTGAGGCTTTCAATTATCAATTCAACCTCCGCACAATCAGTTTATCAATCAACTCGCAAAACCGGGCGGGATGCAGCGTACGCCAGTTATCTACCTGAAGGGTACCACCCATATTTATGTAGTGGTCTATTTTATACTTCATCATCTCTTGCTGAATAAAATCGGGGAAACATACAGCCGCAATCCAGCCTCCGGCATCTTCTGCTTCATCAAACCATTCTTCGTAATATAAATCATCAGAGCCGTGAAAGTTGAAGATGTTCTCACCAATCAGAATAAACTTGGTAATGCCTTTGTACATGAGTTGCTCCAATACATCGCGTTTTAATGTCATGATGTCGTTGTTCAGCGTATCGTTCCACTCACCAATAAACTCCAGCACTGCATAACCGTGGTCGTAATCAGCATACAAGATTTTCAAGTACAATGTTTCTGAGCCGAAGTTATCCCAGGCTGGATCGATGTAATATCCATAAATGGTTTCGGAATAAAGTTCGTAGTTGTATTCCTTTCCCTGAAAAGGTGAGTTATCATCGGCAGATGAATCGTAATATTTAAGCCAGTTAGCGAAAGGTTCGATTTGATGCATGAAGCAATTAATAATTGACAAGGGCTTTGAGAAAACATTGTCAATTGCCCCGATAGCTATCGGCATTGTCAACTGTCAATTGATACGTCTTTCTTATGGTAGAGCGTAAGCCCGGCAATAGGCCCTTCCAGAATGTTTTTAACCGTAATCCCCTTATCATTCGCCACCTGCCTTAGTATATCACTGTAGTAAAATGCAATGGAGCCTGTAAAATGAACTTTGGTGTTCTGATAGTTATCGTACTTCATTACATTGTTTTCGTAGAAGTCGGACAAGCTATCGTAAACTAATTTGTAACAGTATGGTTCTTTTAAATGCTGAAAGATAAATTTCGAAAAACTGGCTAAGAATGCTCCCGGTTTTTCGCCCTGGTACACTTTCTCTAAAACTTCCTCGCGTGTAAACGGAAACCGTTCATTAAACTGTTCGGCCAGTTTTGCGGGCATTTCGTTACGGAAATAATCGAAGATAAATTTTTTACCAATGTAGGTGCCTGAGCCTTCATCGGCCAGAATCCAGCCAAGGTTGGCTACGTTGTCTATTATTTTTTCGCCATCGTACAGGCATGAATTAGAACCGGTTCCTAAAATGCAGGCAATACCCCTTTCGCGACCGCAAAGGGCACGGGCGGCTGCTAATAAATCCCAGCCTATTTCAATGTATGCCTCAGGCCAATATTGGGCAAACGCCTCACGAATAACTTGTTGATTTTTCTCAGACGAAACACCGGTACCGTAATAAAAAATCTTGGTAACCGATTCTTTTACCTGCGGCACCAGGCTTTCTTTAATAATACGGTGTAAATGCTCTAAGGGTTGATAGTACGGATTAAATCCCGGGCTATGTGCCTGCCCTATGCTGCCATCCTTTAGTAAGAATCGCCAGTCTATTTTAGAGCCTCCACTATCTGCTACAATTACCATGGGGCTAAGATACACGCTTTCTAAATGCCCCAAAAGGAAATTTAAATACCCGTAATGCAAACTTTCAGCATGTCGCTTCCATTATTAATTACCTTCGCGCATTCATTATCAATCCTATTGTAAATCAACCTGCTTATGAAACCCTTTTTAACGCTTTTCGCTTTCGCTATTTCTGTTTCTCTGGTACTGGCACAACCGCCTAAAGGCCCCGTTACACCAGGTACTACGTTTGGAGACAAGGTTATTGTTGCCGGAGCTGTTCCTGCGGCCTCGCTGCCTACTCTTTTAAAAAATAATGAAGCCCGGCAACTTAAGGTTGAAGGAATTGTTACCGAGGTATGCGATAAAAAGGGATGCTGGGTTTCGCTGGAAATGCCCGACAAAAGCAAGGTATTTGTTAAGATGAAAGATTACGGATTTTTTGTACCTGTTGAGTTGAAAGGAAAAACCGTAGTGATTGATGGCGAGGCTAAAATAATAAAAACATCGGTAGATGAATTGAAGCACTATGCCGAAGACGCCAAGAAATCGAAGGAAGAAATTGATGCCATTACCGAACCCAAAGAAGAAATAAGGCTTACGGCAAACGGTATTGTGATTGTTAAATAACCTATATCGGGGTTAACGCCAAAATCCCTATCTGGGTAAGTTTTTCAAAAACCTGTTCGGTATGGGGGGCATCTTTTAGTTCATCGGTTAAATCCTGCCCGGCCCAATGTTCGTAGTGTTTGCCATTGCGCCACAGGCGCGAGTGTGTAACATTATAAACTTTTCCATTGTACGCAATCCAGATTTCGGGCTTATCCTGGCCGTTGCGCAATGCGAGTTGGGCTTTGGTAATTACCGGCAGCGCGCTCATCGTGAAGTAAGGTGGTTAAAATCTTTAACCAGCGTGTATAAGAATTTAACCGGTGGCAAATCAGTTTGAATTCCCAATTGGGTTTTCAGTTTTTCGGTTACCGCCAGCATGGGTGTTGCGTTGCCAACATCGCGGTTTACTTCAAGCGCACGCTGAATCAATTCAATATCGCGCTCACTTAATTGAATGGCCTGTACAAATACGGGTTGATACTCGGTTTCCGGTGTTACAAAAACCTGATTGGCTGTAATTTCTTTTTGTTCAACCAACTTAATTACGGTTGTTCCTGCTACGATATCACCCAGGCGCTGCCCCTTTCCTCCTGCTGCTACCAATATTAAGGCAATGGCTCCGCCTAAAATCCCAAAATCGATAAGGGCAAAAATCCAGCGTAGTACAAAATCACCAATAGATGCGGGCGTTCCGTTTAAACGAATTACCCGTATTTTTAACAGATACTTACCCGGTGTTTGGCCATTCATAAATATTTCGAAAAAAACGGAATAAAAAAGATACGGAAAGCCCAATATCAAAATCCAAACCCATTCACCTTGTACACCCAGATTATACAGAAGCGTACCCACTGCAATCATAAAAGCTACTATAACTACACGGTCGAATAAATAGGCCAGAATGCGATCGCCTACACTTGCCAGCGGGTAATGAATAAATACATTTTGTGTTGTACGAACCTGAATCGTTTGCATACCGCTCTTACCAATTATCCCTACCAAAAAAACAAAAGAAAATGAATCTGCCTAATGTTATCTTTATGCACCCAAATATTTAAAACCTTAATTGTTATGAAGATTCATAGTCTCCTGCTGTTTTGCTCCGCCTTAGCAATAGTAAGTTGTTCTGATAAAAAGTCGGTTAGCCGAATGACGGATGACGAACTACGCACTTATGCGAATGAACTGGCCCATAAATACATTATTACCGATGGCCATGTGGATTTGCCCGGGGCTTTGATTGACAAAAAATATTTTCCAACTGCTGAAAATATCGATACCATTATCCACACAGGCAAGGGTAATTTTGATTATGAACGTGCTGTTAAGGGTGGGCTTACCGCGCCTTTTATGTCTATCTATATACCCTCAAGCCGACAGGCACTGCCCGATATGGGCAAAAGCCTGGCCGATTCTATGATTAATATGGTGCATGCTATTTCTCAACTTCTGCCCGATAAGTTTGCATTAGCCAACACACCCGCACAGGTAGAAGCCAACTTTAAACAAGGAAAAATTTCGTTGCCAATGGGCATGGAGAATGGTGCTCCTATTGGAAACGACCTGGCAAATCTTCAACACTTTTTCGATCGGGGTATACGCTACATTACGCTAACCCATAGTCGCGATAATCAAATTTGCGATTCATCGGGCGATACCACCAAAACCTGGAACGGCCTAAGCCCTTTCGGAAAAGATGTAGTAGCCGAAATGAACCGCCTGGGCATTATGGTAGATATTTCGCATGTAGACGACAGCACATTTTATCAGGCAGTAAAACTGAGTAAAGCCCCCGTTATTGCTTCGCACTCATCGTGCCGTGCATTTGCGCCAACGGTAAGACGCAACATGACCGATGACATGATTAAAAAACTGGGCGAGCACGGTGGGGTTATGCAAATCAATTTTTATTCAGCCTTTTTGGATTCGGCTGTAAGCAACGCCAACACAAAATCGCGGGCCGAACTGAAAAAACTACTCGCGGAAAAGGGCCTGCAAGCCAGCGATACGGCAGCGCAAGCTCTGATTGCACAATTTGAAAAAGAACACCCCTGGAAGACTACACCCATAGAAACCGTGGCCGATCACATAGACCATGTAGTAAAAATTGCCGGTATAGATCATGTGGCCTTTGGTTCGGATTATGACGGAGTAGATAACCGGCTACCCATTGGACTTGAAGATGTATCCACCTTTCCTAATCTGATTTATGTTTTATTAAAGCGGGGCTATACCGAAGAAGACATTGAAAAAATTTGCTATAAAAATGTATGGCGGGTTTGGAATGCCGTTGAAAAAGTGGCAGGTCGTGGATAAAAATTTTCGTCCCTCAAATCTTTCTTATCAGGTTGGAGGAGTTAGGCCTATCCTCTATCTTCCAACCTGATTTTTTATGCGCGAAGCCTATTTTGTAAGTAAAAACAAAGCCCGTTGGCAAGAGTTTGAAAAAGCTCTTCAAAACCCACAGCAAACTCCGCCCGATAAACTGGCTGAATTATTCCTTCAGATTACAGACGATCTTTCATTTTCCCGCACACAATATCCAAAAAGCCGCACAACCCAATACCTCAATTCTTTGGGTAGCAAAATTCATGGCGAGATTTATAAAAATAAAAAAGAAGAGAAGAGCCGATTTGTACTTTTTTGGAAAACAGAACTGCCGGCTGTTATGATTACCGTGCATAAGCAACTTCTTTATGCGTTTCTTATCTTTTGCGTAGCTGCAATTTTAGGAGCTGTGTCGGTTGCTTCTGACGATACCTTCGTACGATTAATATTAGGCGATGGGTATGTAAACATGACGCTCGAAAATATCAAGAATGGAAATCCAACAGCGGTTTACGCTACTTCCGGGGAAATGGATATGTTCTTTATGATTACGCTCAACAACGTAATGGTGTCGTTTCGGATTTTTGTTTTGGGTATAATGGCCTCATTGGGTACAGGCTTAATGTTGTTTTACAATGCCATAATGGTGGGCACATTCATCATGTTTTTCTACCAGGAAAATCAGTTAAGCCAGGCTCTTCCGATTATTATGTTGCATGGCACCATTGAGCTTACCTCAATTGTTATTGCTGCAGCCGCAGGATTTGTAATGGGCAACAGTATTTTGTTTCCGGGTACATATTCGCGCCTTGCCTCGTTTAAGATGGGAGCCATTAAAGGGTTAAAAATTGTAATGGGCCTGGTTCCGTTTTTTATATTGGCCGGCTTTATTGAATCTTTTATAACCCGGTATGCCTTTATGCATTGGAGCTTAAAGCTATTGGTTATCAGCTTATCTGCCCTCCTTATGATTTACTATTTTATTATATATCCAATTCAGCTAAAACGCAATGGAAGAATTTAAACCTATAGAATTTCAACAAGCACGCGACTTTAGTCGCAAAATGAACACCACATTTGAGTTCATCCGCCAAAACTTTAAATCGTTGGGCAAAGCTATTTTATATATAGCAGGCCCCCCTGTACTAACCGCCAGTTTATTAATTGGATTCTTTTTTAGTGAATTCATAACCCTATCTGAAGGGCTACAGTCTTCTGGCGATGCCGAGCAGTTGGGCAACTACTTTTTGAGTGTAAGTTTCTGGTTACAGGTTTCACTCTTGTTTGTGCTGGTATTCATCAGCTATGTAATAAGCATTGCTACTATAAACAACTACATAATTCTATACCACGAAAAGAAAACAAACAAAATTGAAGTAGCCGAAGTGTGGAGCCGCGTTCAAAATACCTTTTGGACTTATTTAGGCACAACGTTCTTGTTTTTTATTGCCTTGTTGCTGGCTTATATTGCTCTGCTTATTCCTGTCTTTATTTTAGGTGCCATCTCTCCTTTTCTGATTTTCTTTGGCTTTATGTTTTTTGCTGTTGCATTCGTTTTTCTGTTGATCAGCTCGTCTTTAACATATTTCGTGCAGTTGTACGAAAGAAAAAATTTCTTTGATGCACTGGTTCGTTCCTATAAACTGATAAACAATGGCAAATGGTGGAGTACCTTCGGGTTACTTTTTATTCTTCAACTAATTATGGGTATTTCTTCTTACATCTTTATGATACCCTACTACTTTGTCATGTTCACCTATGGCCTTCATTCTGTTTCTGGCGAGTCGCCCCTGCAAATTCCTGATTCCCTTTACATAGTAGCTTTTGTGTGCTTTACATTGTACTACATGGCCCAGATGCTGTTGTCTGCATTACCTAACGTTGGCATTGCTTTTCAATATTTTAACCTGGTTGAACTAAAAGAAGCACGGGGGTTGATGAGCCAGATTGAAACCATCGGCCAAAACGATTCCGGCCCCCGACCTGAAGAACATTTCTAACCTTAGTACCTTTGAAGCTGTTTTGCATTTTACTTAGTTTTTTTTTAACGTCAGTTGTATGGGCGCAGTCTCCGGTTAGCGCTGATAGGGATAGTACCACTTTTGATTCGTTAAACATAAACTACGTTAACGATGAAGAAATTCCTGATTACGCAGGCCCTGCCGACACCGTAATTGTTGCACACAAAAAATTTTCTAAAACAACAGTAGGGTCCCTAAAGGCAGATGAAGAACTGCAATACACCCAGCCGCCAACAATAGCCGAGTCTATTTGGCAACGGATAAAACGCTGGATTAGTTGGTTCTTCAGCTCCTTATTCGAAAAAACCACCACGACCGACCTGGGGCGTTTTCTGCTTTTTAGTTTAGCTGTGGTAGCCATTATTATTATAGTGATGACATTATTGCGGGTAAATGCTTTTCGTGTTTTTTATTCCGGAGCTGATTCGGCCAGCCCGGCCTACTCCGTATTTCACGAAAATATTCACGAAATGAATTTTGAAAAACTTATACAGGAAGCAACCGATAAAAAAGACTTTCGTTTGGCTACCCGATTAGTCTTTTTATGCGCACTTAAACTACTGGCCGATAAACAACTGATTGCGTTTATGCCCGGCAAAACCAATCATGATTACGTAGAAGAACTTAACCCCAGCGAGATTAAAACCGGGCTGAATGAACTTAGCTTCTACTTTGACTATGCCTGGTATGGTAATTTTGTTATAAGCGAATCGCACTTTCAAAGAATTACACAAACATTTTCGCTCTGGAAAGAAAAAGTACAATGAAGGACTGGAAGTACATAACCTATCTGGCTATTCTGGGCGTACTGCTTACGGTACTACTTCTTACCAAAAACAAACAATACGACTGGACGGTAACCTTTTCGCATGAAGACAAAAACCCCTATGGAGCTTATGCCTTTAATACCTTACTATCAACCCTGAATAACCCGGTAAAAAATTCTTACAAAACATTGTACGAATTAAAGGACTCGCTATCGGCTAATCAGAATCTGTTAATTGTTAGCAATACATTTGCTCCCGGAAAAGAAGATACAGAAGCCCTGTTAAAATATATTGAAGCAGGTGGCACAGCCCTTATCTGTGCAAATTATTTTTACGGTAAGTTTGCCGACACATTAGGGCTTGAGGTGAGGGATGTCTTATTTAAGAACTTAGAGACCGCGCTTAACCGGAACGACACCGCATCACTGCATTTTGTAAGTACAGTCATAGATTCCACACACGAATTTCAATACACGAGCGGAAACATTCACAACTACATTGCCCGGGTAGATTCCCTTTCGGCAACAACCCTGGCTAAGAACAGCTATTTTCAACCCGTTACAATAAAAGCCAGTTGGGGAAAAGGAACGCTGCTTATTAACAGCACCCCTATGGTGCTTACCAACATTCATCTGCTTGACTCCGGTAATTATGAGTTCGCTGAGGGATTACTCTCTTATTTGCCAGAAAAAGAAATCGTCTGGACAGCGTATTATCACCTGGGGCGCTTTGAAGTTTCTACTCCATTGCGTTACGTTTTAACAACTGAGCCGTTACGGTGGGCTTATTTTATCACCCTCTCAGCTATTCTGATCTTCATCGTTTTTGAGGCCAAGCGTAAGCAGCGTATCATTCCGGTTATTCCTCCCTTAGCCAATACTTCGCTGGAATTTGTTAGCACGATTGGAAATCTATACTATCAGAATGGCGATCATAAAAATATTGCTGATAAGAAAATTCAATTTTTCTTTGATCACGTTCGCACACACCAGGGAATTAATCTGCACCATTTTAATGAGGCCGATGTTGAATTTTTAATTCGCAAATCGGGTGTTGCCGAAAAAACCGTTCGGGCGCTAATCAATCGGATTCAGTTCATTCGATCGAAAGAAAAAATTTCGGCTAATGATCTGACAGACCTTAACCTTTTAATAGAAAACTTTCACAATAAGAAATAAATATGGAAAATCCATTTCAAAACCGGGTTGATCTTACCGCATTAAATGCCCGTGTAACCGAAATTAAAAGCGAGATCGGAAAAGTAATTGTGGGGCAAGAGCAAATGATAGACCTGTTGCTAACCGCTATTCTTGCCGATGGACATGTTCTGATTGAGGGCGTGCCCGGTGTTGCCAAAACCCTTACGGCAAAATTACTATCAAAAATTATATCAGTTGATTTTGCGCGTGTGCAGTTTACACCCGATCTGATGCCATCTGATATTCTTGGTACGTCTGTTTACAACCTGAAAACTTCTGAGTTTGAGTTTAAAGCCGGCCCTGTATTTACCAACATTGTTCTAATTGATGAAATTAACCGCGCCCCGGCCAAAACACAATCGGCTCTCTTTGAAGTAATGGAAGAACGCCAGGTAACCATTGACGGGCATACCCATAAAATGCGTTTGCCGTATATGGTACTGGCTACGCAAAACCCGATTGAGCAAGAGGGGACATACCGTTTACCAGAAGCTCAGCTGGATCGTTTTCTGTTTAAGATTATGGTTACTTACCCTTCGTACGATCAGGAAATAGAAATTCTTTCGCGTCATCACGAACGTAAAGGAGCCTTGCCTGTTTCTGAAATTACACCCCTGCTGAAAGCCGATGAAATAGAATTGTTCAGAACGTTTGCCCGGCAGGTTCATATCGAAAAAAACCTGCTTACCTACATCGCGCAAATTATTCAGGAAACACGTAACAACCCGATGATTTTTCTTGGTGCATCACCACGCGCCTCGCTTTCTGTTTTAACAGGCGCCAAAGCCTATGCCATACTTAACGGCCGGGATTTTGTAAACCCCGAAGATGTTAAATTCATTGCCACTCCGGTGCTTCGTCATCGTATTGTTTTAAGCCCTGAAAAAGAAATGGAAGGGCTTAATGCAGATGAGGTAATTGCCCAAATCATAAATAAAATAGAAGTCCCTCGCTAGTGAAGTTGATTCGGGCACTATATCTCGGCAACCGCCTGTTTGTTTTAGTGGGTACTGTGGTAAGCACCTTCATACTCGCGTTTGTGTTGGGCGAAGGGTATATCATTCCCAAAATTCTCTTCCTTCTTCTACTTGCTACCGTTTTAACGGATGTGGTTTTACTTTTCAAAACTACCCGCGGGCTTAGAGGAGAGCGCATAGTAGCCGAAAAACTTTCGAATGGAGATGAGAATGAAATTTCCATTTACTTCGAGAGTTTTTATTCACTTCCTGTTTCGCTTCGGATTTTTGACGAAATTCCACATCAGTTTCAGCGAAGAGATTTAGAATTTAATCTCGTAATGGAGAGTGGCTCAACTAAAATTGTGAAATACCAGTTAAGGCCAGTTAAGCGCGGGGTCTATTCATTCGGTTCGGTTAACGTTTTGGTGCAAACCAAACTTAAACTGGTAGCACGCAGATATAAATTCTCTTCCAACAAAGAAGTACCTGTGTATCCTTCTTACATACAAATGCGCAAGTATGAATTGTTAGCCATACACAATCGCCTTACCCTGTCGGGCATAAAAAAAATAAGACGTATTGGCCATAATCAGGAGTTTGAGTTAATAAAAGAATACGTAGCCGGTGATGATTTTCGCACCATTAACTGGAAAGCCACTGCGCGTAAATCGCGGCTCATGGTAAATCAGTTTCAGGACGAACGTTCGCAGCAGGTGTACTCGCTTATAGATAAGGGCCGGGTTATGCAAATGCCCTTTGCGGGAATGAGCTTACTGGACTACGCCATTAATGCTTCTCTGGTGATTTCAAACATCGCCATAAAAAAATCTGACAAGGCCGGGTTGATTACGTTTCAGGACAAAATCGGAAACATTCTGAAAGCTACACGACTCAATAACCAGATGGCTACTATTCAGGAAGTATTATATAACCAGAAAACTGCCTTTCTTGAAACCGATTACTCGGTGCTCTATACCACTATTCGCAGAACAATATCACAAAGAAGTTTGCTTCTTCTTTTTACCAACTTCGAAAGCATACACAGTTTACACCGGCAACTTCCTTACCTGATTAACCTTCATAAAACACACTTACTGATTGTAATCTTCTTTGAAAACACAGAATTGAAAACACTTATCGACAACCCGGCCGATAACCTGAAAGAAATTTATTACAAAGCCGTGGCCGAGCGTTTTAGCTACGAGAAAAAACTTATTGTGAAAGAATTGCAAAAACACGGAATCCAATCTATTCTTACCGCGCCCGAAAAACTTACGGTTAATACGATTAACAAATATCTGGAGTTAAAAGCGCGGAATTTAATATAATTTCATTCTTTACTAAACAGCCAGCCTATAAACTGGCGCTTTCTACCTTAACCGCGTTGAAGCAGCAGATTTCTTTATTACCTTTAATTGTCAAAAAAACTGATTACGTATATGCGTTATGGAATTGTGTTGATGGTAACCCTTACCCTTACAGGTGTAGCACAAGCTCAATGGAAAAATGATTTGCCTCCCCTACAGATAAAAAAAGCTCAGGGCGGAACTATCTGCTATCACAAACCTGAAGATTCCAATCTGATTATCCCTCCACCAGCAGCCTACGAAGCCTGGAAGCGAAATCCTGCTGCCAAAACAAATGCTACTACTTTTGAAGTTACCTACGTAAATTTTTCTGCCGAAGCGCAAGCGGCATTTCAAAAAGCGGTAGATATCTGGTCAACCCTTATCGAAAGCCCGGTGCCTATCCGAATTCTGGCTGTATGGCAACCCTTATCGGGAAGCGTGCTGGGTGGGGCATCGCCTGGTACTTACATTCGCGATTTCGATGGTGCACAAAAAGTATTAACCTGGTATCCGGTTGCACTGGCTGAAAAAATGGCCGGGCGTGAATTTAATGATGCCGATGAGCCCGATATATTTGCCCAGTTTAACAGTTCATTTGCCGACTGGTCGCTTCGTACAGACGGAACACCTACTCCTAACAAAACAGATCTGGTTTCTGTTGTGTTGCACGAAATAGGCCATGGATTAGGAATTATTAAGGCCTATGATGTAACCGCAGTTGATGGCATTATTGGCGACTTCTTTTCAGACTTACATGTTCCGTACGATTATTTTCTGGAGAATAGTACAGATGTTAACCTCGTTCAGGGATTTAAACCGCCATCAACCCCATTGCGAGCAGAACTTACAAGTACTTCATTGTTCTTCCGGTCGCCCTTACTCCAAAAAACACCAATAGATAACAGGCCACGAATTTATGCTCCCGTTACCTTTGCCGGTGGCTCCAGCATTGCTCACCTTGACGAGAGCACGTATAACGCAACTCCTAATGCGTTAATGACACCCTTTATTGGAAATGCCGAAGTAATGCACAACCCCGGAAACTTAGTTATGCGCATGCTGGCCGATATGGGTTGGGTAAATACCCGAATTGTACACACCCGTTTACCCAATACAGAAAATGTATCATCGCCTTACCCCGTAGTTGTTACGTTAGAAGCTGATGCCAAAAGTCAGGATGGTGGTGCATACTCTTACAATGCCAGCGAAGTGAAGTTAAACTACACTACCAATGGCACCACGTTTACCACGGTTGATATGACTGCTACCGGCCAAGCCAATCAATTTTCTGCAACCTTACCGGCAACAGGCAGTGCGGTTACCTATGGGTATTATATCTCAGTTAAAGATAATCTGGAGCGCACGCTGGTAAAACCCGGAATATTTACGGATGATGGTGAAGCCCCTGTTCAGCGTTTGTTTCTATTCGAAGCCGGGCCCGATACCAAAGGCCCGTTCTTTTCGCATTCTCCGGTAGCTTTTACAAAAGCATCTGATACACAGTTTGAGATTAGTGCCATCGTATCAGACAATATAGCGGTGGGCAATGTCTTTGTGGATTATCAAATAACACAAGGCGAAGTAACGGGTTCGTTGTTAACCCTGCCAATGAATTTAGTTGCCGGAACAGACTCAACCTATTCGCAAACTATTCCCTATGGCGGCTTAGGGCTAAGCAATGGAGATAAAATTGAGTATCGCATTCGGGCAACCGATCTGGCTAATACACCCAACACGAAATCGGTACCAACAGGCTCACCTGGGTTTTATAATGTAAATATAGTAAGCCTTGCTCCTACCCAGGATTCTTATAGCAATGACTTCAATAACACAACCACGGCCAGTCAGGATTTTTTTGGCAGCACCGGGTTTTCTATCCGTGCAGAAACAGGTTTTTCGAATGGAGCCATTCACACCGCTCACCCCTATTTGCAGGGGTTAGGGTTTCCTAACGACAGGTTTGAATGGGTGTATCAATTACGAATCCCAATACGGGTTAAAGAAACAGACGCAACCATTAAGTTTGATGAAGTGGTGTTGATTGAACCAGGCGAAACTGGCGCAACCTTTCCAAGCGAAGATTTTTATGATTACGTAGTGGTAGATGGCTCGAAAGATGGTGGCGTTACCTGGACTACGGTAGCTAATGGGTATGATTCCCGCGACTTTGCTCCGTGGCTAACGCGGTACAACAGTGCCATATCAGGCAATAACTCAAATGCAATTGGAGACCCCACGCTATTCAGAACCAGAATGCTTAATCTTCAGGATAAATTTGATACCGGTGATGAAGTTGTCATTCGTTTCCGTTTATTCAGCGACCCTGCCGCAGTAGGTTGGGGGTGGGCTATTGATAACTTAAAAATCCAGATTGATGATATTGCACCTACAATTTTACACGATCATGTTGATTATGTTTTATCTTCTACCACATCACTGCCTCTTACCATTAAACCTTCTGATGCTTCGGGTGTTGCCGAACTTTTTGTGGACGTTAAAGTAAATAACGGTGCTGTTCAAATAGATGAAATTACTTTACAAGATGGAGTTAGTGAATACTTTTATATTCTTGACTTAGATGGGTTTGAGGCCGGTGATAAAATTGAGTATAGAATTCGGGCAAAAGACGAAATAGGAAATGAAGCTGTGCTTCCTGCAACTGAATTCTTTCAGGTACCGGTTATTTCTTTCGGCACACCCATACAACAATACGTTCATGATTTTAATACTGCCAATACCGATTTTGTAGGAAACTTTTTTTCAACCACTCAACCTACCGGGTTTACCAATCATGCAATCCATACACCGCACCCTTATCCAAATGGGTTTGGACTAACAAACAACACTTCTAATTATGCTCTTACTTTAACCAAACCGGTTACGGTAAGCCAAACCAATCATTATATGTTATTTAGTGAAATTGTTGTTGTTGAATACGGTGGGGCAAACCCTAAGGACTTTGTTACGGTAGAAGGCTCTAAAAATGGAGGTACCTCCTGGCATTCATTAACCGGGTCTTATGCCGCCAATTCATTATCGGCATGGAAAAATGTATTTGATATTGGGGGTATTGCTACGGCCAACTTATTCCGAACCCGGCTTATTGATATAACCTCTACGGGCGATTTTGAAGTTGGTGATAACGTACTCTTTCGCTTTCGGATATCAGCAGACGCAACCGGTAATGGTTGGGGTTGGGCAATGGATAACTTAAGTATACAAGGCCCCGTTACCGGGATAAAAGAAGCCCCCGATTTGTTTGTTTCCGTTTATCCAAATCCGGCCAACGGCAATAACATTACCCTTGAGGTAAAAGGAATATCGGCAGCCAGTGGGCAGGTACAAATTATAAATCTGCAAGGTCAGCAGTTGGTTAATGAGCCTTTGCCCCTTACCGGAAGTACAACACGTAAAGAATTTTCGACCAGTACATGGGCCGATGGTATTTATGTAGTGAAACTACACCTGGAGGATGGAAGTACAATAACGAAGAAATTGATCAAGGCTTCGCATTAAATCAGATAACCAAAAATTATAGCAAACTATTGTACTGTATCAACTATGGCACTAAACCAAAATTCCGGTATCCCGTTCTGCGGGAACCGGAATTTTTACATAAAAGTCTTTATTGTCTTAACAGTTCTCTTGAAATAACCATTTTTTGAATTTCAGTAGTGCCCTCATAGATCTGAGTGATTTTGGCATCGCGCATTAAACGCTCCACATGAAATTCTTTTACATACCCATAACCACCATGAATCTGCACGGCTTCAGTAGTTACTTCCTGTGCTATTTGCGAAGCATATAGTTTTGCCATAGCTGCAGCTTTTACAAAATCTTTCTTTTGATCTTTTAGGCTGGCCGCTTGCCAGATTAGCAACCGGGCTGCATCAATTTTGGTAGCCATATCGGCCAACTTAAATTGTATGGCCTGATGTTCGGCCAGATGTTTACCAAAGGCTTTTCTCTCTTTGGCATACTTAACAGCTAACTCGTATGCACCCGCTGCAATACCAAGTGCCTGTGCCGCAATACCAATACGCCCGCCATTAAGCGTAGTCATAGCAAACGTAAACCCAAAACCATCATCGCCAATACGGTTGGCCTTCGGAACTTTTACATCGCTAAACATAAGCGAGTGTGTATCTGAACCCCGAATGCCCATCTTATCTTCTTTCTTCCCTACTATAAAGCCTGGCATCCCCTTCTCTACTATTAATGCATTAATGCCTTTATGCCGTTTGGAAGCATCCGTCTGCGCTATTACAATATACGTGCTGGCGGTGTTGCCATTCGTTATCCAGTTTTTGGTTCCGTTTAACAGATAGTAATCTCCTTTGTCTTCTGCAGTAGTACGTTGACTGGTTGCATCTGAACCTGCTTCTGGTTCTGATAAACAAAATGCTCCAATCCCTTTTGCTGCCAGTGGTTTTAAATATTTTTCCTTTTGATCCTCAGACCCAAAACGCTCTAACCCCCAACACACCAGCGAATTATTTACTGACATACAAACCGAAGCCGAGGCGTCTACTTTTGAGATCTCCTCCATAGCCAGTGTATACGATACCGTATCCATCCCACCGCCATTGTATTTGGGATCAACCATCATACCCATAAACCCAAGTTCCCCCATTTTTTTTATTTGCTCGGTTGGAAACTTCTGTTCGGTATCGCGATCAATTACACCTGGCAAAAGTTCGGTTTGGGCAAAATCGCGGGCTGCAGCTTTAACGGCTAATTGTTCTTCGGTGAGTTCAAAATTCATATATGATTCATTTCAACTTCAAAGTAAACAAAAAAAAAGCCTGAGGGTTAACTCAGGCTTGCAATTTTATATTTAAGTATTTACTTCTTAATCTCTTCTGCCTAAAAAAATCATCACATAATACAGCAACATGGTAACGGCACCAATAGCAGCCACCACGTATGTCATCGCAGCTGAATTCAACGCATCCTTAGCCATGTCATGTTCCTGGCGTGTTACAATACCACGGGTTTCAATCCAAGCCAATGCTCTTTTGCTGGCATCAAATTCTACAGGCAATGTTACCAGAGCAAATAGTGCAAACACACCATAACAACCAATAATTACCATCAGTGCTAAATCGTATGAGAAGATACCGCCTAAGAAGTAAGCCCCGAACATCATACCCAGAAAAACAAAATTTATAACCTTGGCACTAATGTTTTGAACAGGCACCATAGCTGAACGAAACTGTAACCAGCTATATGCTTTGGCATGCTGCACAGCATGGCCACACTCGTGCGCAGCCACAGCGGTAGCCGCTGCATTCCTTCCATGGTACACATCGTGGCTCAGGTTTACTGTTTTGTTGGCCGGGTTATAGTGATCGGTTAACTGGCCTTCAACTGAAATAACCTGTACATCAGCGATTCCATTATCGGCTAACATTAGTCTTGCTATTTCAGCGCCTGTTAAATCCTTTGTTAAATGTATCTCTGAATATTTTTTAAACTTATTCTTTAGGCGCGAGCTTACAATCCAACCCACCAGCATAAAGAAACCCGTAATAATTAATGGCCCAAATCCCATAGTCATATTTGTTTATGTTTTTTTTATTTTTTCTACAATTCGGGTGGTAGAATAACCCGACACAAAGTCGATAGTTTTTACCACACCTCCTGCCCTTTTTACAACATCTGCGCCAACAATATTTTCTGTCAAATAGTCACTTCCTTTTACCAAAATATCAGGTACAAGCTCCGAAATCAAGGCTAACGGGGTATCTTCATTAAAAAGAACCACCAGATCGATAAATTGCATGGCAGCCAGAACGCGTGCCCGCGAATTCTCATCCTGCAAGGGTCTTTCGGGGCCTTTAAACCGTGCTACTGAACTGTCGGAATTAAGACCCAAAATCAGTTTATCGCCCAGGTTGCGGGCCTTTTCTAAGTAATCTACATGACCCAAATGAACCAGGTCGAAGCAACCATTGGTGAATACCACTTTGGCTCCTGACTTTTTCCAGGCATTAACCTGCTCTTTTGCTTTCGCCCACGAAACTATTTTGCCGGTTGTTTTTTCCATCGCATTAACGCATAGCTAATGAATAAAGATAGTACTCCGGCTACAATCATTATAAATGTTTGCCAGCCATGAAAGATAAACACAAATGCAATAGCATCGGTTTGGGGAAGGTTATACAATGTTACCAACCCTAATGGTACCAGAGTATGATAGGAGCCGGCACCACCCGGCAAGGGTGCTGCCATGGCAATGGCCCCAATGGCAAATAATGTTAACACCGCACTAATACCTAATCCGCTTGTTTCCGGAAATGCCAGTACCACCAGGTAGCTCATAATAAAATACAAACCCCAGATTGCGATGGAATAAAATATAAACAGGGGTTTGTTTCGAAGGCGAAACACAGCCAACAGCCCGTTCTTAAACCCAAGAAATAACTTTTTTAATTTTTCATTTCTGCGAATCAGAAAAATGAAGGCTATTAATAATCCTACCCCCACTACACCAGCAATAATCCAAAGGGTATAAGATTTTTCACCCGTTGCAAACGGCAGTGTTTCAATAAACCCTTTTAACTTATCCCACTCCACAAAAAAAGAAAGTGCAATCAGCAGTATTAAACAAATCAAATCAATTAACCGCTCCACCACTACCGTTCCAAACGACACTTCGATAGGCGTTTGCTCTAATTTGTAAAGATTATAACAGCGCGACACTTCACCTCCCCGCGGTACGGCCAGGTTAACCAGGTAGCCAATCATTAACGAAAGAAAGCTGCTGCCGAATGATATAACATTGCCGGTTGGGGTAAGTAGCATTCTCCAACGTTCTGCACGCACCGCATGGCTCAACATTGCCACTGCTGCCATTAAAAGCAGATACCCCTTATCGCATTTCTTCCAGGCATTCCATAAAAATTCAGATTTATTTTCACCTTCAGCAACCACCAGCCCACGCAACGACAACCACAATAACGCAACTGTAATTGCGAAGACCACAACATATTGTAAAGCAGTTTTTAGTTTGGGATGCAAGGTTAAATCGGCAGATTATGAGAATTGAAAAGATTAAAACACAGCCAAAGGTACGGGCTATTTACATTTACCTTAAACCATCAGGAATAATAATTATTACATCCCTCTATTTTAATTCTACTGCCTAAATTCCTATTCGAACTATACATCATCTTTTGGAGAAGATAAACCGCCCTCACATCCAACTTTTTTCAATCTCTAAGCATCAGGCCTTAGAGTTCATTATCCCGGTTGGGTACAAATGATGGTAAACACAAAAAGCACTTCTACTAATACCTGTAGTAATAAAAGTGGTTTGGCTAAAACTCCCTATTTCTTTGTGGTCTTATTCTTGAATGTTCCGTATTTACGTAGACCAAACAGCCCAGCTTTTCTCTAAAAACCTTCATTTTCGCGTGTTTTAAAGGATTGCGAAATAGGCCAAATGACTGAAGTTTAGTTGAACCCGGGCTTAAAATTCCGTACTTTTGTAGTCCAATTTTCCATTCTGAATTAAAAAGCAAGATTATGTCTAAAATCCGTATTCTTTATGTAGCCAGCGAGATCAATCCTTTTCTGCAGACTACGGAAGTTTCTGAATTTGTAAGAAAACTTCCTCAGGCCATGCAAGAAAAAGGGATGGAGATCAGAATTCTGGTGCCGCGGTTTGGGTTGATTAATGAGAGGAAGAATCGGTTACACGAAGTTGTGCGACTTTCAGGAATTAACATTGCGGTAGGCGATGAGGAGAAACCCTTGATCATTAAGGTAGCTTCTATACCCAATGCCAAATTGCAGGTGTATTTTATTGATAATGAAGATTATTTTCACCGCAAACATGTATTCCACGATAAGGAAAACAGGTTTTATGAAGACAATGACGAACGGGCCATCTTCTTCTGCAAGGGAGTTATTGAGACCGTGCGTAAATTAGGCTGGGCTCCCGATATTGTACATTGCAACGATTGGATAACCAGTTTCATTCCATTGTACCTGAAAACTACCTACAAGAACGATCCATTGTTCAAAAACACAAAGACCGTTTTCACGATTTACAACAATAGCTTTACTCACAAGTTTAAAGGCGATTTGATGGGCAAGGTGCGCATGATGGATATTGAAGATAATATGCTGGGCCACTTGAAGACTGGCGATTATGAGGGCTTTATTAAATTAGGCGCGCAATTCTCGGATGTAGTTTCTACAGCCGGAGACAATAAAAAGTTAGAAGGATTAGTTAAGAAGCTAAAAGAGAAAAAAGTTGAAACCATCGAGAAAGACGATAACTACACCGAGTCGTTTTATAACCTTTATACAGACCTGGTGGGCTAAAGCCTGCCTGGTCTTGTTCACTGCCTTTTTATTTTCATGCGAAGAAGACCTGAACCTGTTGGGGTTCAGGGGCGATGATCAGCGTTTTAAAGTTTACTACGCAGAAATTCCTGTTCCCAGCAGCGTGTTGTTGCTGGATTCTGTTCGAAGCATGAACTATTTAACTACCGAAACAAACCGATTGCTGGTGGGGTCGTATTCCGACCCGCTTATGGGCGAGGTTCAGGCCAAAGGCTTTGTACAATTTCGCCCGGCTGATATCACCACCTTTATTGCTAACGGTTCGCAGTTTGATTCTGCTATTTTGCAATTGCGTTTTGATTTTTACAATTACGGTGCATCGGGTTTCACTCCTTTCGAATTATCCGTTCATGAAGTCATAGAAACCTTGCCATTGGAGAATCAATATTTTTCAAAATCGCAGGCAGCCTATAACGCCACCCCACTCGGTACGGCAACAACTTCCATCAATCAGGTTTTATTCGACAAAGAACTGAATGATACCGATGCAGACACACTCCTTACTGTTAAGATTAAACTAACTCATAATTTCGGGCAGCGGGTGTACGATGCAATAAATCCTGAAGATGAAAATTTTTCGAATTTTAACCTGTTTAAGAATCAGTTTAAAGGACTCGCCATTGTACCCACTGTTTCTGAATCCATTGTTGGGATTAGTAATAACTCCAATTCTTTCCTTACCCTTTACTACCATACCGGAGAAACGAAGAGTACAAGAACTTTTGTATTAGGGTCTGGTATTTCGTTTTCAAACATTACATCCGACAGATCATCAACAGAATTAAGTGGCCTAACCAACTATCACGAAGAATTTTTACCTCCCGTTAACCGGTATGTTCAGTCCGGTGTGGGCATTACAACCAAGCTGGATTTTTCAGGATTCTACGATTTACTTGATGAATTCCCTAACGTAATCATTAACTCGGCCGAACTGGCTGTAGACAATGTTGCCGAGCCGGGTGATCTGGAGTACCCTACCCTGGGATTAGTTATGTTGGATGAAAATAATAAGATTAAAAAACTTACAACAGCACAAGACACTACTGATTACCTTTCCTTCAACAACAAATTATTGATAGGAACACTAATCAGTAACGATGCTTTAACCGCTCCCTATATTATCTCAGATGGTACTTCTTTATTAGGACTTACCTATTCGTCAGATAACGATAAGTTTCTTGCCTACCCTACCCTGTTTTTTCAACAGCTCTATGCGCTACGCGAGAAACGGTATCCGTACTGGGCATTAACAGCAATCAATCCTCCCTTTAACAAGACTGTTAACCGTGCCGTGTTTAATAAAGATAATATCAAGCTCAAAGTATATTATACACGACCTAATGCTTCTGAATAAAATAGTATGTGTGGTATTGTAGCATATGTAGGCCATCGCCAGGCACATGAAGTAATTATAAAAGGACTTAAGCGCCTGGAGTACAGGGGCTACGATAGCACAGGCATTGCCCTCTTAAATGACGGGCTCAATGTGTATAAAAAGAAAGGCAAGGTTACAGAACTGGAAGGCTTTATTAAAGGTCAGAATTTAAATAGCCACATAGGAATGGGGCATACCCGTTGGGCTACCCATGGCGAACCCAATGATGAAAATGCTCACCCGCATTACTCCGCAACAAAAAATCTGGCCATTATCCATAATGGTATTATCGAGAATTATGCTGCCTTAAAACAGGACTTGCTTCGTAAGGGGCATACTTTTTTAAGTGAAACGGATACCGAAGTTTTTATTCATTTTATTGAAGACATTCAACAAAATGAAAATTGTACGCTTGATGAAGCCGTGCGGCTTGCGCTTACCAAAGTGGTTGGGGCTTATGCCATTGTCGTGATGTCGGTGCATCAGCCCAACTTGCTGATAGCAGCCCGCAAGGGAAGCCCATTAGTATTAGGGGTTGGTCGTGGTGAGTTTTTTATGGCTTCAGATGCTACACCAATTATTGAGTACACGAACGAGGTTGTGTATCTAAACGATCAGGAGATTGCCATAATTGATAATGGTAAGCTAACCATTAAAGATACTTCAAATCTTCCCCTCACACCCTATGTACAAACTGTAGATCTTGAGCTGGAAGCAATTGAAAAGGGTGGATATGAACACTTCATGCTAAAAGAAATTTTTGAGCAACCCCGTTCCATCAAAGATTGTATGCGCGGCCGGCTTGATTCTGCTTCGGGCCGATTGATCTTGGGGGGACTGCGCGAGTATCTGAATAAATTAATTCAAGCTGATAGGATCATTATTGTAGCCTGTGGCACTTCGTGGCATGCTGGTTTGGTAGCCGAATATTTTTTTGAAGAGTTTTGTCGCATTCCGGTTGAAGTAGAATATGCCTCTGAATTTCGCTACCGAAACCCAATCGTAAGAGAAGGTGATGTAGTCATAGCCATTTCACAGTCGGGAGAAACTGCCGATACATTGGCTGCAATTGAACTTGCTAAATCAAAAGGCGCTATCATCTTTGGTGTTTGTAATGTAGTGGGGTCATCCATAGCCCGTGCTACCCATGCAGGCGCCTATACACATGCGGGGCCTGAGATTGGCGTAGCCAGCACCAAAGCATTTACAGCACAACTTACCGTGCTTAATATGATAGCTTTGATTGTGGCCCAAAAGAAGGGCACCATTACCGAACAGAAGTTCAATGAACTTTTGGTTGAAATGGAAACGCTTCCGGCTAAAGTTGAGAAAGTATTAAATCTTAATAATCAGATTAAGAAAATTGCAGAAGAGTTCAAGGACTCCCGTAACTTCCTTTACCTGGGCCGAGGGTATAATTTCCCTGTGGCACTGGAAGGAGCTCTTAAGCTGAAAGAAATTTCGTACATCCATGCCGAGGGGTATCCTGCTGCCGAAATGAAACACGGCCCAATTGCTTTAATAGATGCTGAAATGCCCGTTGCTTTTATCGCTACCAAAGATAGCTCTTACGAAAAAGTAGTTTCCAATATTCAGGAAGTAAAGGCCCGAAAAGGAAGAGTAATTTCTATTGTTACCGAAGGTGATATTTTAATTCCTAAAATGTCTGAATTTGTAATTGAAGTGCCCCCGGTTGCGGAGGCTCTTATGCCTTTAATTTCGGTTGTGCCGCTGCAACTTCTCTCTTATCACATTGCAGTAATGCGAGGTTGTAATGTAGATCAACCCCGGAATCTGGCAAAGTCTGTTACTGTTGAATAACTTCTTGGTACCCGGTACAGGTAATTGTATTTTTCAACCTCCTTCATTTAAAGGAAGATTAACTAACTCTCCCTCTTCTCTCATCAAACTACAAACTTTATAGCGTTCATTTGCAGAGGTCTGGTACACCGCATCCAAAATTTTCACAACGTTCTGCACACCAATTCTTGCCCCCCATTCAAAAGGCCCAAACGGATAATTTGTGCCGAGCTTCATGGCTAAATCAATGTCCTGGCGCGTAGCCGTACCTTCTGCTACGGTAAAGTAAGCCTCATTGATAATCATGCATATAATACGCGGTGTAACAAATCCTGTCTGATCCTGTACAAGACTAAATTTTGTATTAAGTGCTTCGCATGCCTCTTTCAATGTTTGATAATCATTTTCGGATACAATACAAACCTCTAATACATCGCGGCCAGCAAAAGTTGGCAAGCCACAAAAACCAATAATCTGTTTCTTTATTTTAGCAGTGTTAAGTACTGTTGCCAAAGATGTAAACGTTGTGTCCAGAAATACCGGCACCAAAACCTTGTCATAAATTACAAGGGTGTGTGCCGCAGATGCTGAAACAAAATCAAAAATAACTTCTGCCCACTCCAGTATTGGTTTTTGCTCAGCTAGGTTTTTAGCAAGAGCATAGCTGTGTTGGCTGCCAAATTTTTGAGCCATTTCTACACGGTTTGCCTCATTACCAATTACCAGAATGTTCATGTGTTTTGTGTATCGAATTCCCGATATTTGATCAAAAGTAACACACCCTTTCGTATGTCAAAAGAAGTAATTTATTCATCCCATGCTCCCGAGCCCATTGGGCCTTATAGCCAGGCCATCAAAATCGGTTCTATGTTGTTTGTTTCTGGTCAGATTGCCATTGATAAATCGAGCGGAAAAATCCTGACCGACAACATCGTTGAAGAAACCAATCAGGTCTTAAAAAACATAGATGAAGTACTGCGGGCTGCCGGTATGGATTTTTCGCATGTGGTAAAGTGCTCTATTTTTTTAAAAGATATGGGGCAGTTTCCGGCCGTAAATGAAACCTATGCTAAAAAGTTTACTCAAAATCCTCCGGCCCGCGAAACGGTAGAAGTAAGCAGATTACCTAAAGATGTAAACGTTGAAATTTCTTGCATTGCCGTAAAGTAATCTTGCTTTTACGCAGCATTTCTTTGTGTTGCAATCTGGTTAACTTTAACTCCCTATATTAATTTACATGCAGCCCGTTCGAGTACGTTTTGCCCCCAGCCCAACAGGCGCCCTTCACATTGGCGGAGTGCGCACTGCCCTTTATAACTACCTGTTGGCAAAAAAAACCAACGGCACGATGATTCTTCGCATTGAAGACACCGACCAAACCCGATTTGTACCCGGTGCCGAAGCGTACATCATAAAATCGTTGGCGTGGGTGGGCATTAAAATTGACGAAGGTGTAGGGCAAGGCGGCCCACACGCTCCGTATCGGCAATCGGAACGTAAGCTCCTCTACAAACAGTATGCACAAAAATTAATTGACGAAGGCAATGCCTACTATGCTTTCGATACAGAAGAGGAACTAGAGGCCATGCGTAATCGCCTGAAAGCAACCGGATCTTCCCATCAGCAATACAGTGCCACTACCCGTATGATGATGGATAACTCACTAACCTTATCGGAAAGTGAAGTACAACAAAAGCTTAAAGCAGGCTATCCTTATGTAATCCGTTTAAAGGTTCCTGAATCAGAGGAAATATCTCTCTCAGATTTGATACGGGGTGAAGTGAATGTTCACTCCTCACAGATTGACGACAAGGTGCTAATGAAGTCGGATGGGATGCCCACCTATCACCTCGCCAATGTAGTGGACGATTACCTGATGCGGATTACACATGTAATTAGGGGAGAGGAATGGTTGCCCTCAGCGCCCTTACATGTGCTCTTATATCGCTTTTTAGGATGGGAGAAACAGATGCCCCAATTTGCTCACTTGCCTTTGCTTCTAAAACCTGATGGCAACGGTAAGCTCAGCAAACGCGATGCAGATAAGGCAGGATTCCCTTTATTTCCGCTTAACTGGGTTGACCCAACAACCAATGAATTATCAAAAGGGTTTTGTGAGTCTGGCTATTTGCCAGATGCTCTTATCAATTTTCTGGCATTTTTAGGTTGGAACCCGGGTACCGAAAAGGAAATATTTTCTCTTTCTGAATTGATCGATGCGTTTACTGTTGAACGCATTGGAAAAGCAGGAGCACGTTTTGATATTCTCAAAGCACAATGGTTCAATCAGCAATATATAAAAGCAAAATCCAATACTGATCTTGCTGCATTTTTGCTAACATCCCTGCCTCAGGGAATTACCTGTTCTGCGGAGAAGGCCGCAAAAATTTGCGGTGTCTTAAAAGAACGCGTAACCTTTACTCACGACTTCGCCACACAGGCACGATTCTTCTTTGAGGCTCCAACGGAGTACGATCAGCACGTAACAAGCAAAAAATGGAACGATGATGCTATCCGTGTACTCACCGCTTACAAACAAACTCTTTCTTCTATTAAAGAACTAACCGCTGAAATGGCCAAAACTACTTTAGAAGACGTAACTACATCGTTGGGCATTAGTACGGGAAAAATTTTACAGGCACTGCGGGTTTCCATTACCGGTGCTGGCTCAGGACCAGACCTGATGCTCTCTATGGAAATTATGGGGTCAGAAGAAGTAGTCTCCAGAATCGATCGGGCATTATCCACATTAAAAAAAGTATAATGGCAAAGAAAACCGACAAGCCCAGCAAGAAACAAGGTAAGCCGCGTGTTCATAAGGAATTATCCGGCTTTGAAGTTTCTATCGACCAGTTTGGAGGGCTAAAAACCAATATGGATATCGAGAAACTAAACGAGTTCTTAAACGAAAACGTAGACGACAAGAAGCTTGCTGAACGAACCGATTACGATGACTTGAAAAAGGTGAAGAAAAAAAAGAGTTAACTCCTGATAACTCCTCTATTCAAATTTGTATTCTTATTGTATCCTATCTTCAATTAGCCATGCGAATTCTTTCCACCGTAATATTACTATTCTCCTTTCTATCCGTATTTGCGCAGCAAAGCTGGCCGGAAGATCTGATTACTACGCCCGAAAAAACCAATTACATAAAAACTTCAACACATGCCGATGTAATGGATTTTGTCAAAGCTATTCAAAGCAAATCAGAAAATGCTTTTTTGTTTTCGATGGGAACCAGCAAAGAAGGCAAAGAAATCCCTGTGGTCGTTCTGTCAAAAGATAAAATTAAGACAGCCGCTGAAGTCAAAACATCTGGCAAGTTGGTAGTCTATATTCAGGGTAATATTCATGCCGGAGAAGTAGAGGGGAAAGAAGTATTGATGCTGCTGATGCGTGAAATATTGTTGGGCGACAAGAAGCACCTGCTCGATAATCAGATAATTTTATTCGCCCCTATCTACAACACTGACAGTAACGACAAAATGGAAAAAGGCAGGCGCCCCTCGCAAGAAGACAGCCCGCTTGAAGTTGGTTTACGCGAAAACAGTCAGGGGCTGGACTTGAATCGCGATGGAATGAAAATGGAAGCTATTGAAACGCAATCTTTGTTTGCCAATGTGTTGCTACCGTGGGATCCGCACGTATTCGTAGATCTTCATACTACTAATGGAACCTGGCATGGGTATTCCCTAACCTGGGCTCCCGGATATCAAAGCAGCGGCCACCCGGCTACCTATGAGTTTGTAAATAATAAAATGCTTCCGGAAATTACCTCAGTTGTAAAATCAAAGTACGATCTGAACTTTGGCCCTTTCGGAGATTATTATTTACGGGAAGGTTGGCCTCCCAAAAATTTTTATACCTACAACCATCACCCGCGCTACCTTGTCAATCAATTTGGATTGCGCAACCGGCTATCCATTCTTAGTGAAGCCTTTGCCCATGAAAGGTTTTATCAGCGCATACACTCAACCTATCGGTTTGTTTCTGAAATTCTTGAATACACCAATACCCATACTTCCCAAATAATGGAAATTACGAAAAGAGCCGATGCAGAAACAGTGGCTCAAATGCAAAATGGGGGCGGTTCTTTAAAGAAAGGAGTTCGCTTTAAAATGGCTCCATTAAAAAAATTAAACAGCTTTCTTACATACGATTATATTCAAAAACAAAAAACAGATGGCACAATAGAAAATGTACGCAGCGGAAAAATTTCTCAATACAACGATGTTACCTACCATGCACGCTTCGAGCCAACGCTTGAAGCTACCGTGCCCAGCGGCTATATTATTCCCGCACGCTTTTCAAAAATTGCCGATAATCTTCGCATGCATGGAATAAAGGTTGATCCGTTATCAAAATCAGCCACTTTTCAGGGCGAGGTTTTTCAAATCAAAAAATTTGAAAAGGCAAAACAGGTTTTTCAAGGACATGCTATGGCCCAGGCCGATGGCCAGTTTGTTTCAGCGACCAAAAGGTTTTCAAAGGGTGATTTTGTTGTAGAAATGAATCAACCACTGGCCAATCTCATTTTCTACTTACTCGAACCTCAATCGGATGATGGATTATTAACCTGGAATTTTTTGGATGAATACATCGAAACCAATAAAGGTGAAAACAAACCGGTAGAATATCCCGTATTTAAGTACACCATTAAAAACAAATAACCATGGCAACTTCGCACGTAATCGACTACCAAATTAAAGGAGAGAGCATTCAGATTGTTGAGGTAGAGCTCGATCCCCAGGAAACTGTAATTGCCGAAGCTGGTGCTATGTTGTTTATGGAAGAAGGTATTCAATTTGATACCAAAATGGGCGATGGCTCAAATCCTAATCAAAGTATTTTCGATAAATTATTGTCAGCCGGTAGCCGGGTATTAACAGGCGAGTCGTTGTTTATGACCCATTTCACCAATCGTGGTTCGCGTAAAGCTAAGGTTGGGTTTTCAGCACCTTACCCGGGCACCATTATTCCAATTGATTTAGCAACCAGTCGCAATAACGAATTGGTTGTTCAGAAAGATGGATTTCTTTGTGCGGCATTCGGCACAAAGCTTTCAATTGTTTTTAATCGTAAAATAGGTGCCGGTCTTGTGGGTGGCGAAGGTTTTATCTTACAAAAACTACAGGGCGATGGAAGAGCATTTGTGCATGCTGGTGGAACGGTAATTGAGCGAACGCTAAACAATGAAACTCTTCGCGTAGATACAGGATGTGTGGTGGCGTTCGAATCGCAAATCGATTTTGATGTAGAAACCACCGGAAGCCTAAAGTCAATGATCTTTGGTGGTGAAGGAATTTTTCTTGCTACCCTGCGAGGCTCTGGTAAAGTGTGGCTACAGTCGATGCCAATTCGCAAACTTGTACAGGCACTCTCGCCTTACGGCAGAAACTCAAGGAAAGAAGGAGGATCTCTGCTAGGTAACTTCCTGGAATAACCCTTTAAAACATAAAGGGTATTGCTTAAGAATACTAAAAGCTGGTTACCTTCGGGTAATTGAATAGTTGCTTATGTCATTAATAAAAATCGGATTAATTCGTGAAGGCAAAAACCCTCCTGACAAACGAGTTCCATTTACCCCTGCTCAAGCTGAAGAAATAGAACAGCGGTTTCCACACGCAAAGGTCATTTGCCAACAAAGCGAGGTTCGCTGCTTCAACGATTCTGAATATGAAACGCATCACATTACAACACAGCCCGGGGTTGATGATTGCGATATTCTGATGGGTATTAAGGAAGTACCTGTTGAAATGCTGGTACCCAATAAAACGTATCTCTTTTTCTCTCATACCATCAAGAAGCAGCCGTACAACCGAAAACTTCTGCAAGCTATCCTTCAGAAAAACATCAGGCTAATAGATTACGAAGCACTAAAAGACACTCAGGGAAACAGGCTAGTAGCCTTTGGGCGCTTTGCCGGAATTGTAGGCGCTTACAACGGGTTGTGGGCGTATGGAAAACGGTTTAAACAATATGAATTACGAAGAGCCTACGATTGTTTCGACATCAATGATCTGAAACTTGAATTGCGAAAAGTTAAATTACCTCCCATAAAAATCATATTAACCGGAGCTGGGCGTGTGGGTAAAGGCGCTATGGAAACCTTAGACACAGCCGGTATCCGTAAAGTTAGCCCAACCGATTTTTTGACTAAAACGTATTCCGAACCCGTCTATTCTCAACTTAGTAGTGCTGAGTATCACGAAAGAAAAGAAGGTGGGCATTTTAACCGAGACGAATTTCACCGGAACCCCGAGTACTATCAATCTACCTTTGATAAGTTTTTGCCTGTTACCGATATACTTATGGCAGGCGCATTTTGGAACCCGAAAGCTCCGGTACTTTTTACACGTGAAAATATGCTTGCTCCCAATTTCAAAATAAAAATAATAGCAGATATCACGTGCGATATTAATGGTTCTGTTCCCAGTACCATTAAAGCCAGTTCTATTCCAAACCCTTTGTACGATTACAACGCAAAAACCAACTCTGATTTTCCAGCATTTAGTGACGAGAAATTTGTTACTGTAATGGCAGTCGATAATCTTCCGTGTGAATTGCCCCGGAGTGCTTCTGATGAGTTTGGCCGAGATTTAATAGATCGCATTTTGAAACCGTTGTTGTTTGATGACCCCGAAGGAATTATTAAACGGGGAACAATTACAGATAACGGGAAACTGACCGAAGAATTTTCCTACCTGCAGGATTATGTAAATCAACCAACGTAATTATTTAATGTATGCTTTTGTATAATGTAACCTTTGGAATAGATAAGCAAATTGAGCAAGAGTGGCTATTGTGGATTCACGAAAATTACATTCCGGGAATCATGAATACAGGGCTGTTTTCGGAATACAAAATCTACAAAGTATTAACGCATGACGATGAAACCAGTATGTCGTACAGTATTCAATGTTTTGCTCCTTCTATTGAACACATTTTACAATACCTGAACGAGTTTGCTCCTAAGCTAGTAGAGGCGCACCGGACGCGGTTTAAAGATCAGCATGTAGCCTTCAATACATTACTGGAAGAACTTTAGCGTGTTTCCAGCAATTGCCTGATCTGGTTTGCCTCAAGATGACAATTTACCCACTCTGTATCCAGACGCGATCCATACGATTTATAAAACGCAATAGCTGGTTTATTCCATTCTAAAACCTGCCACATCATTCCTGTGCAATTGTCAAGCAATGCTTGTTTCATGGTAGCATCAAACAACGCTTTCCCCAAGCCAAGACCACGCTTATTTTCAGTAACAATAATATCCTCCAGGTACAACCTCTTTCCTTTCCAGGTGGAATACCGATAGTAATACAAGGATATTCCGTGAATGCCTGTCTCATCTTCAGCTACAAAAAAACCAAACAATGGATTCTGACCAAAACCATCACGCTCCATTTGCTTAACAGAATTCGTTACCTCATGTGGAGCACGTTCAAAGTGAGCTAACTCCATTACTAACTCAAAAACCCGGGGCAAATCTTCACGCTTTCCTTTTCTGATCATGGTATGAATTTGTTAAAAAAAGAAAGGGCCCTTACGGGCCCTGATATTGAATTTTTTTTCGAATTTTAATACTCCCAAAGATTGTGCTCCTTCTCCATCAGTTTCATCTCCTCTTCCCAGCGCGCAAATACAGACTCTCCATAGCTTCTGCCATTACGTTCATAAATCTGCTGAATGGAACGGTCATCTGGATTCTCTACCTTGTCAATCACACCTCTGAATAATCTTAATTTAAAAGCATCTGTAAAGGTTCTGTTCTCAGCAGGATTATAACGGTTTCTCCACAAGACTTTATCCCGTTCTTTGTAGTCCTTACTGTGTGCTGTTTTCTCAACCAGGTTATAAAAGTCTTTATAGTTAATAAATGCAATCGGGTTAATGGTAGTTTCGCCCGAACGTTGCGCTAACAACCCAATTGACATTATATCATAGTACAAACGAGAACGTCTTCTGTCAAAAATTACGTCTTCTATGATTTGTATCGCCACAATATTATCCTTGGTAAAATACTCTGTCTGAGAAGCTGAGAGTTCCCACCATTGATTATCCGTTGGTAAATTCCCTTTGTTATCGTTGCGGGTAGACTGGTAATTCTTCCCTCTATAAGAAACTGCTTCATTTGAGAAATAAGACTTGTTGGGATCATAAGCAATTTCTGCAACAGCCTGATTGCTTACCAGAATTTCTTCAGCCGGTCTTATGTTTTTCAATGAATCATCATACGCCACAATGGCACCACTCTGAATACCCTTTATCAAAAAGTTGGTTAGGTCAGATTGCGCAGACTTAAATCCGGCATTTTGCTTCTCCCCTAAGTCAACTGTTCTCCAAACTCTGAAGCGATATAACTGCTCGTAATAAGGAATTTTCTCAGTTGAATTCGGATTATAAATAGTATCCGGTTGCGCATAAGCCGCACCTGCCAAGCCAAAAGACAGAATTGCTATTTTAACAAGTTTCATTTCTTCAGTCAGTTATTATTACCTACCCATCACGTAAACACCCTCTAACTTGGCATTCACTGGTTTTTGGTCATTGTCGTTAGGATCCCAGGTTGAACGCACCACTTGCACATTGAAAATAGAGAAGCTATCGCCAGCACGAAGTCCGTACTTAGATAATTCAACTGTTCCCGATGTTAACGTGATGGGTGTTTTTCCTGTTATCTGTAAAGTCATCTGTGTAACGCGATAACCCGCATCTTTCGCATTCTGACGCTTAAACGTTTCATCAGAAATATCAGGCACTAGGCGCACAATAGATGTGCCGGGAGGGATACCCCTTTTTACATCATACTCACCGTTTCCTACCATCAATTTAGCAACAGGACTAGGGACAGTTTTGGCCTTAAATGATTTAACTTCAATTTGTGTTCCATTTACCAGAACCCTTACATCCATTTGAGGACGTGTAGGGATCAAGACAAATTTACCTGAGCCTTGTGCTACAATTTTTCCCTGATCGGCAGGAGCGGTTAGCGAAATACCCGATGATTCGGCAAGACCCTGAACGCTTACTGACATTTCGTTACCACAATCTAAGTAAAGTGTGCTTGCACTTTCTGATTCAAATTTCGCAACCGGGCGCGCCACCTTATACCGGATGGTTTCTTCATATGGCTTACCCTTAATGTTAATCTTAACTTTATAAGATGCATCGGCAAGTCCGTTCTTATCGTAAGTACCACCACTGGTTCTGAACTTAATCTTACCCATTTTTATACCGGTAATGGCATCCTTTTCTACTTTAACCGGAGCACCGTTATAAAACATTTCTGATTCAGCATCTGTTGCACCCGCAATAAAGAGGTCAGCTGTGTACTCTGCACCGGCAATCAGGGTATTTGTTTCAGCCCGAACCATTGGCACCACTTTATCAAACTTAACCTGAACTCCTTCAGCAACAGCATATAGGGTATCCAACGCAGCCGTTTCGTACTCCAGAATTTCAGTTTGCATTTGGCTTAAAGTTGCAATAGCACCCATAGTAGGTGTTTGCTCAAATTGAAACTGAAGGAAGTTTTTGCTTAGTTGGTTGGTGTTATTCTTAAACTCATCATAATCCTTAGCGGTACGGGTTAGTTTTGGAAAGGGAGTTTTAAGACCCATAATTTTGTTTAACTCATTAACATGGTCATTTAGTTTCTTTTCATAACCTTGTCCAACCTCTGGTTTTTGACTATCCAACATCAATTCTTCTGCACGATGGGTGTTGGTTACCAAAGCCTCACCTTCAATGGCTTTACCATCCGGTTCAGTTTTCATTTTTGCTTTAACCTCATCAATGTAAAGAATGGTTGCCTTTGTTAACTCCCGAACTTTCTTTGCTTTTTCTTTTGCCTCCATAACGGCAGGGTCCTGACTGGTAGAGGCCAGTATGCCCGCCAATTTATTTTCACTTGAAATCTGATCTTGTGAGATCAGTTTACCGAGGGTCTCATCAATGATGGCAAATTTTTCGAGAACGGAATTACTTACGTTAAGTGCTAACAACGCGGTTAACACCATGTACATCATACCGATCATCTTTTGCCTGGGTGTTTCTTTACCACCTGCCATGATCTTCTATTTTTTTTTTTTTTAAAACTTAAATCTCGTACTACAAATTAGTTGTTGCTGCCTTTCATGGCTGTCAACATACCACCATACACTTTATTAAGTGCTGTAATGTTGGTTGTAAGGCTTCCCAGTTCAGATGTGAATTTGGTCGTATTTTCACCCACTTTAGAAAGACCTTGCATAGCGCCTGTTAAACTTTCGTAGAATTTATTCATGTTCTTCACATGAGAATCTGCGTCTTTTAACTCCATCTCATATACCGCATTCAACGACTGCAGATTCTTTGTTACAGCCTGCATTTGTTTGTGATATTCGTTAGTGTCTTTAGAGGCATCGGCCATAGACTTAACGGCTGTCATAGCTGTGCCATAAGCCTTATTCATTTCAGTAAGAGCAGAAGCTGCAGACTGAACATTTTTTGCGTATTCGTTGGTTGCTACCGCAGCATTCGAAAGGTTGCTCATTTGAGAAGCTGATGTAGCCAGGTTAGTTAACCCTTTTCCAAGGTTATCCAACAGGTTCTGATCAACCTTAGCAGTCTTCAGCATTTCGTCAATTTTCAATAAAGGAGAATCTCCGGCAGGGCGGTTGCTGATTTTTGTAGCTGTTGGATTTACGGGTCCTTCATACTCTTCAGAAAGTTCAGGATACACTTTTGACCAATCGTATTCTTCATGCTTTGGTTCGAAAGCACTTAAGAAGAAGATGGCAGCTTCAATACTTAACCCTGCGATCAGCATCAAGCTTGCACCTTCCATGTGCTCAATTTTAAACAATGCACCTATAATTACTACAGCTGCCCCAATACCATATATTTTGGGCATGATAGTAGTGTAGAGTAAATTAACAAATCCGCCTTTTTTCTTTGCCATGGTTCTTAGAGATTTAAGTTTTGTCCGTTTTTTAAATTAAATATAACCAGAGTTTTTAATTATTGAAATTCAGCTCCCGATGAACGTCCCAGATTGGTCATAGCACAACGAAATCCAATATAGGCACGGGTTGAATCTTTGTATTCATAAGTTCTGGTTCCTGTTTCCAGGTAATACGCCACGTCTTTCCACGAACCTCCACGTACAACTTTGCGGGCATTATAGTTTTGTCTGGAATTTCCTTCCCGATCGTAGGCATTCTTATCAATCATTTGCGGGTTCAAATCCCATACGGTAGGTACTGAAGCCGGATTGAAATCATCCAGGCACCATTCTGAAACGTTACCGGCCATATCAACTAATCCATAATCATTAGGGAAATAAACACCTACCGGAGCGGTATAGGCAAATCCATCGTCATAAAAGTTACCACGGCCTGGCTTGAAGTTAGCAAGCATACATCCTTTCGAGTTTCGGATGTAAGGGTTACCCCAAGGATACTTGGCCATATCACGGCCTCCACGGGCTGCATACTCCCACTCTGCTTCTGATGGCAGCCTGAAAGCCGGCATGGGTGGCTGGCCACCATTAACCTGACGCCACTCATTTAAGAAGGCTGATCTCCATTTTCCAAAAAAGTTTGCTGCTTCCCAGCTTACACCTACTACCGGATAATCCATATAGCCCGGGTGTTGCCAGTAATAATCTACCAGTGGATCGCCCATGTGGTGCGAGAAATCACGCATCCAAACGGTAGTATCCGGATAATATTTTTCCATGAACTCCTGCTGACCAATCTGGTCGAAGTTTGTTAACCCTTCTGCACCGTTGGGATCAAGAAAGAAGGTAGTAAACTGAAGATATTCGTCATTTGTAATCTCGGTCTCATCCATGAAAAGCGGACCGATTGTGATTTGTTTGTTGAAGTTGATTTGAGTTGAGGCAGGGTCTTCATCGGCCTGGCCCATGTGGAATGTACCTGCAGGAATGGGAACCATACCATAGGGTATTACCATAGACCAGCCCTCTCTGCTCTCGAGTGTGGATTGCCCCACTACTTCGCCCCGGGCATCACCGCCTTTATTGCCGCCAATGCCCAGCAAGCCGCAGCCCCCAACCAGGGTGCCCGCTCCCAGAATTAAAGCATAGTACAGAACCTTAGGAGATACTCTCTTCTTCATACTTTTTATGTTAGTTCCAGTCTTTCGGTTTAGTAAAGCAAACGATACAGACCCGAAAGTTATTCTTTTTCGCCTCTTTTTTAAAAACCTGAGGTGCCAAATTCAATAAATTCTGCAAAAATCCAAAATATCAGTCTCGCTTTAATGTCTGTAGCGAGGTGTACGTACTATCTTTTTGCCTATTGTCGGATTAACCGGCAACTCGTAGGTTAATAAAATTTCGTGCGACAAGGGTTGCTTGGCTTCTCTGTCTTTAACAATTACATCCATTCCATAACCCACGCGTAGAGCCTTGTCTTTCAACAGGCTATACCCCAGCATAACAATGGCCGCCTCAGATTGTCTGAACGACAAACCACCCCACATCTTGTCTTTGTAATGAGCTAAACCGCCCACATCGAAGGTGGTTTTTGTAAAGTCTGACTTAATTAAGGTTGAAAATTGTAGTCTCAGGTCAAAATTAACCTGGTAATAATATCCTCCGGTTACATACATATGAGGTTGAAGGGCGCTTCGTTGGCTCAACCCAAAATCAAAAGTTGATTTAATAAGGTGATTGAAGCTTACTCCAAAATAATACTTCTCGCGTTGTATAAAAAGGCCGGCAGCCAGATCAGGGCGAACCTGTGACGTTTTTCCGGCCTGGTCTCGTAATAACGGGTCGTTTGGATCAATGTACCGATACATATCAAAATCGAGTGTTTGAGAATACATACCGGCTTTTAACCCGAAACTTAGTTTAGTGTCTTTTAGGGCAAGGTGGTAGGCATACGATACCTGTGCCTCCAGGTTGTTTAATGCTCCCAGTCTGTCATTAACAATATAAGCTCCAATGCCACTTCTTAATTTGTTAAGGGGCGATGTCATAGATATGATTTGCGAAGTAGGAGCGCCTCCATCACCAAAAGAGGGTTGGTAGCCAGCCCATTGGCTACGATGCAGGGCAGTAAATTTTGTTACCCCCTCGGCACCTGCAAAACCGGGATTATAATACATGGTATTAAACATGTAGTGCGTAAACTGTGGGTCTTGCTGGCCCAGGCATACATTAAAAATGGGTGCCAGTAGAAGTAAAAAATAGAATTTCTTCACAGGTTCTTTTTGAACAGGACTTAAAGATAAGCCAATTCTTACCACACTTTCAAAACGTATGTAATTAAAGTGTAATAAAATCTAAGTATAGGTAAAAACGTATGTCTTAGTCAGTTATTTGATTGCGTTGGCAGATCTTATATAAAGTTCGATGGCGCCTGTCATGGAGGGGGCATTGGGCAGCGGTGCTTCAATGTCCAGAAACAGGTTAGCATCGCGCACGGCTTTAGCCGTAGTAGGGCCAAATGCCGCAATTCGGGTGTTATTCTGCTTAAACTCAGGAAAGTTTGCAAACAACGAACTTATACCAGATGGACTGAAGAAGGCCAGAATATCGTAATACACATTCTTAAGGTCGCTCAGGTTAGCTGCTACAGTATGATACATGATAGCCTCTGAAAAATTGAAGTTATTCTCTGTTAGAAAATCCGGAATATCGTTCTTGCGGATATCGGAACATGGAAACAGGAATTTCTCGTTCTTATGCTTTTTAATTATCTCCAGAAGATCTTTGGTGTCTTTTAACCCCGAAAAAATTTTGCGTTTGCGAATTACAATGTATTTCTGAAGGTAGTTTGAGGTTTGATCTGAGATACAAAAGTACTTCATATCCGGAGGCATCTCGATTTTTAGCTCGCGGCATATAGAGAAGAAATGATCTACTGCATGGCGGCTGGTGAAGATAATTGCTGTGTGCTGAAGAATATCTACCTTTTGTTTGCGGAAGTCTTTGATGGGGACAGCCTCTACCTGAATAAACGGCCGAAAGTCTATTTTCAAGCCGTATTTCTCTGCAAGCTTGAGGTAAGGTGAATTTGCATCGGTAGGGGGCTCCTGAGTAACCAAAATGCTTTTTACTTTTCGCATTCTGTCCGTAGCAGTTTCAATCATATCAACACGTATCGGGTTCTACCTAAAATAATAGCATTTTCCCTACTATTATCAATGGGATAATTTCGGATGTGCAAAGGTAGGAAAATAAATGAAAAACGGGTAGGCCAGTGCGCCCCAATAATTTCAAAAACAAAAAAGCTACACTAATTAAAACAAGGGTAGCTACCGTATATAATAAACCGGCAAAGGCAGCTGGGTTGCTTATATCGAAAATATAAAAGCCAATAAGCACCAACCCCATACCAATACCCGAGATAAATAACAGTCGCACAAAATGAAAAAATTGAAATCGAACCGTATCACGTAAGCCAAACAGGTGCGAGCAGATAAAGATCAGTAACAACTTTACCATAAGTATTGCAAACACGACTACCGATAATAACAGCCAAATACCAAATGCAGCCGCAGTTGATTGGGTGTGGAAGTACAGGCTAATTGCAAACCGATCGGTTGAGTACTGCAACAGGATGAGGATTAACAGGGCTAAGAGAAAGCTGACAAAGGCAAAGTATAATATGTTTAGACTAGCGCCTATCCTACCGGTTACGGTTGCATCGTCACGCTCCTGAATTGAAAACAGTTTAATCACATTCAGGTAATCAAATAAAAGCTGAGGGCTACCCCGAAACAATGCAACAATAAAAACCAGCAGGAAAAACAGCGCCAGAATTACAAAGTTGCTGAAATGACCGGATGGCCGTAATGCATTAAGATCTGTGTTCTTTTGATCGGGGACCATTAACCCGGTATGAAGTGCAAACACCCGTGGTTGTTGGTAAATACTCAACCGAGCAAGTCCGCCCTCTGCACGAAGTAAACTATCCGTATTTATTTTTAGTGTATCGGCCAATCGCCACGCCAGCCTGCCGTTTACAAAAACCGAAAATTCATTTCTGTTGGTTATATATAAGGTGCCCCTATGCTCTTTTGCGTTCAGTTCTATATGAACCGATTGCGTTTTCTGATTTTTATATGGCATATATTGGCCATCTTGAAACACCTGCCATTGTGAGCGCAGATTCACTTCGTGAGTTTGCGCGTGCAGGCTGGCCGAAAAAATTAACAGAGCAACAAAAACGAATTTCATGCAGGCTGCAAAAATATCAGGAAAGCTGGTTAACACGAAATTTTGATTGATGTGCGCTTATCTTTAACTCCGAAATGGCCGGGCTTTATCTACATATTCCGTTTTGCAAACAAGCGTGTTATTACTGCGACTTCCACTTTTCGGTAAACACATCTATAAAGGCCGATTTGGTAAGGGCTATTATTAAGGAACTAGAAATGCAGGCGCATTACCTTGCTGGTGAGCCTTTGGATACCCTCTATTTTGGAGGTGGCACACCTTCTTTACTGACAGATGCCGAACTGAACGCCATACTTAATGAAATTGGGAAACGCTATTCAGTTTCTCCAGATCCGGAAATTACGCTGGAGGCTAACCCGGATGACCTGACCAGAGAAAAGCTTACGGCACTTGCCGGTGCAGGAATTAACCGGTTAAGCATTGGGGTTCAGTCGTTCGATAATCATGTGCTGAAATTTCTGAACCGGGCTCATACCGCTATTGAGGCTGAACAATGTATTGAAGCCGCACACCAGGCTGGCATAAGCAACCTGAGTATTGATATTATGTTCGGGTTGCCCAACCAGCATGAATTCATTTTACAAAAAGATCTTGCCAAAGCGCTTACCCTTCAGCCAGCTCATATCTCGGTGTACTCGTTAACAGTAGAAGAAAAAACAGTATTTGGTAAGTGGGCTCAACAAGGCAAACTAAAAATAACGGACGAACCGGAAGCGGCCCGGCAGTTTGAAGTTGTAATGGATACGCTGGAAAGCAACGGCTTTATCCAATACGAAATTTCGAACTATGCAAAACCCGGGTTTGAATCGCGGCATAACAGCAGCTATTGGCAACGCAAAAAATACCTGGGTATTGGGCCAAGTGCCCATTCCTATAATGGTAATACAAGGCAATTTAATGTGCGAAACAACTACCACTATGTGCAGGCCTTAAACACCGGAAAAATTCCATATGAAATAGAACAGCTTACGCTCGCAAACAAGATTAACGAATATATTTTTACTTCCCTTAGAACCAATATCGGCTGTAGTCTTGCGGTGTTGAAAAGGGATTATGACTATGATCTTACTACGCTACCCGGCAATCCTCTTTTGAAAATGGCGAACCAGAACCTGATTACCCTTAAAGCCGACACGGTACTTTTAACACGGGCCGGCAAATTGGTAGCCGACCAACTCGCAATGGAGTTTTTTGCTTCAGAAAAATGAACTGAAATTTCAGATATTAGCACTTTGAGTATTTAATGACCAGCGAAGAAAAAAAAGTTTACCTGCTACTAAAGGCCGTTATTTTCCACTACCATGGGTTAGATGACGTAGAGCAAAAAGACCTGGAAATGGTGGCAACCGATTTTGATGCACAAGATGAACTGGCATGGGCGCTTACCTTTGTAGCCGAAGATTACCTAACCGCGTTTGACCGGGCCCGTACATACCTCAACAACATTATTGGAGACTACCCCAAGAACAAAAGGGTTGACCTTATTAATATGGTGTGGCAATCCAACAATCTGAAAGGCTACGTTACCGAGATGGAAGCTACCGCCATGCTAAAACTTGCCCGCGACTGGAATGTGGAAAAGGAATTAATTGATCTGGTGTTGAAGTAAATTTTCGTCATGAAGTATTTTTTTCTTGCCCTTTTATTCTGGCCATTATGTAGTTCGGGGCAGTTGGGGAATGTTAAAATAGCACCTGCCCCATCATGGGTAAAGAAGATTGATTATCCGAATTCTGTATCGGATACCAGTATGGCCTCAGGTGGGTATTACGATCTGCTTACAGAAGAGCAATTTAACCAATCCACCCAAGAAGCCTTTTCACGTTACGCGCAACTTGTTTTGTCTGAGAAGGGTTTGGGAAACGTAACCCCAATCTCAATTTCGTTCGATCCCTCCTTTCAGGAATTAGCATTTCATAACATTACTATTATCCGCAACGGAAAGAAGCTGGAGCGTTTAAGGTTAAGCGATATTGAAGTCCTTCGGAGAGAGCAAAACCTGGAGCGGGCCGTATACGATGGCGACCTTACGGCAATCTGTAATCTTCAAGACATTCAGGTTGGCGATATTCTTGAATATTCTTTTACCATAAAGGGTTCAAACCCGGTATTTCAAAACAAATATTTCCGCAATTACTATTTCAACTATGGCGTGCCTATTAAAAAAATTTTTTACAGGTTACTCTCGCCTTCTAACAAGCCCTTATACCTTAAAAAATTTAACCAAGCCCCCGAAGCTTTAATTAATAAGCAAGGAACTATAACGGAATACGAATGGACACTACAAGATGTTCCTTCGCTTACCATGGAAGAAAGTACCCCTTCCTGGTATAATCCCTATACTTATGTTCAGGTTTCAGAATTTAACGAATGGAAAGAAGTGGCCCAATGGGCACATTCTCTTTTCAATTTAACTCCGTCTCAAAAACTATCCGGTCAGGTTCCTGGGTTAACGTCTGATCAATCCCTTGAGGAAAAAATAAAAAAATCTATTCAGTTTATTCAGGATGAAGTTCGTTATTTATCCTTTGCCGATGGCATACATGGATTTAAACCTCACCAACCCCAAAAAATTATTACGCAGCGTTTTGGTGACTGCAAAGATAAATCGCTTTTACTTGCTACAATCCTGAATGAACTTGGCGTTAAAAGCAGGCCTGTTTTAATCAATACGAGTTATGGAGCAACCCTTAGCGAAGTGTTACCATCGCCTCGTATGTTTGATCATTGCATTGTGCAATTTCAATGGCAAGACTCAACGTATTGGATAGATCCAACAATTAGTTTTCAGCGTGGACCCCTCAAAAAAATATTTCTTCCCAACTATACATTCGGGTTGGTAATTGATCCAAACACCAGTGGCCTTGAACCAATTCCTACAATTACCAAAGCTGGCTCTGTCAAAATTAGTGATGTTTTTGATGTTCATTCTATTGGTGGAGGCGCAACCCTACAGGTTTCTACCGTTTATAGTGGTAATGAGGCCGACTATATGCGAGAGTACTTTAAATCGAATAGCCTGACAGAAATTGATGAGAGATATCTGAATTTTTACGCTACTGATTATCCTGATATTGAGCTTGGCGCTCCAATTAAGTATGTAGATGATGAAATCTTTAATCATCTGACTACAACTGAAAATTATGAAATCAGTTCATTTTGGGAATTCGATTCTCTCAATCACATACACCGCGCGGCTGTCTATCCCAGAAATCTAGCCAGTTATCTCGCTACTCCAACTACAAAAATCAGGCGCATGCCGTATGCCATTGCTTATCCTCTTGATATATCCTATGATACAAAATTAAATATGCCCGAAGATTGGTCGGTGACTGAGGCTGAAAAAACTATAGAGTCTTCTGGTTTTATTTATAAATCCAGAATTAGTTTGAAAAACAGCAATGAAGTACACCTGAATCTTAGTTATAAAACAAAGAAACGTTACCTGGAAAAAGATGAAGTTAAGGATTATATCAAAAAGGTTAATGATGTTACAAACGATATGTCCTTTACTCTTACTTACAAGGACGAGATGAAGACCAATAGCACATTCAATACACCTTTTTTGCTTATCGTATTGATGCTTTTTATTCCCGGCTTCTTTATCCTTAAGAAAATCTATGAATACGATCCTGAACCAAAGAGCACAACACAGTTTCACTCTATTGGCGGTTGGTTAATTCTTCCGGCAATCGGGCTTTGCTTAACCCCGTTGCGAATGGGTTACGAACTAATCAACATAGAATATTTCAACTATTCAAATTGGAGAATTTTAACTGACCCTGATTTTAGCGCTTATAATGTTGGGCTTGGTTCGTTTATCCTCATGGAACTGATCTTTAATATGGCATTCTTGTTTTTCTCTGTAGTACTTCTGATTTTATTCTTTAAACGAAGAAGTAGTGTGCCCCTTCTGGCCGCCCTTTTCTATGGGCTCAATTTTCTCTTTCTATTATTAGATGGAATTGTTGGGGCACAGTATACAGAGGGAATGGATAAAGACACCCTAACATCCATTGCAAGGTCGATGGTTGGCGCTATTGTTTGGATTCCTTACTTCTTACTATCTGAAAGAAGTAAGGAAACTTTTACTCAAAGAAATTTTATCAAAACAGATGAACCTACAAACTCATCATATCCTTAAACTTGGCAGCCTGCCTGCGGCTTACTTCTACTTTATCTCCACCTCTTAACTTCACCATAAGGCCACCATTAAACCATGGTTCAATTCCTTCTACCCAACTCAGGTTAATAATGTGTTTGCGACTGGCCCGGAAAAAAGCACGCTCATCTAACCGATCGTCTAATGCATTTAATGATTTATGAATCATCGGGCGGTTGGTATCAAAGTACACTTTAATGTAGTTACCATCAGATTCGAAGTAGCGAATATTGGCCAGGCTAACAAACCAACAACGTTCACCATCTTTTACAAACACCTGATCTTCTAGCCCGAGTTTCTTACCGGCTCCGCGTCCAATCTTGGCGCGTTCTTTCTCCATAATCTTATGGATTGCTTCACTTAATCGCTCGGCCTGAATGGGTTTCAGTAAATAATCTAAGGCATTTATTTCAAATGCTTTAAGGGCAAACTCATCGTAGGCAGTGGTAAACACCACCAGCGGTGCCGATTCTAACGATTCCAGCAGTTGAAATCCTGTACGGCCCGGCATCTGGATATCCAGAAACAACAGATCAGGATTCAATTCATTAATCATTTGTTCGGCTTCATCGGCATTCATAGCCTCGCCCACTATTTCTATAGAAGGATGCTCTTCCAGTAGTTTGGTAAGTTCTTTACGCGCCAGGCGCTCGTCATCAATTATCAACGCTCTCATGTCGTATGTATAGGTGGAATAATTATTTCAGTAAGTACAAAATTATCTCTTTCATTGCTAATTGCGAAGTAGGCATCTTCGCCATATAAAAGTTTTAATCTTTGCGAGGTGTTAACCAGGCCCAGACCGCCTCTTCGTTTATGGCCATTAACAGCATGATATTGACCACTATTACGAATGCGAATGCTTAGTTTACCATGCGCCACGTTTGTTTTCAGTTGAATCCATCCGCCTTCCGTTAGCTTGGAAATACCATGTTTTACACCATTTTCAACCAGAGTTTGGACCATCAGCGGAGGCACCATAAAATCTTTAGAGGCCGGGTCGATATCAAAATCTGTTCTTAACCGCTCTTCAAACCGAATACTTTCCAAACTAAGGTAATCGCGTACCACTTTTAACTCATCGCCAAACCGGGTAAGTCTTTTTTTCTCTGTAACCAAAGTATTGCGTAAAATGTTCGCCAGTTGATTGATGGCCATTTTGGCCTTATCAGGATTTTCGTCCACCAGGGCCCGAATACTGTTTAACGCATTAAAAATAAAATGAGGGTTAAGTTGTGATTTGAGGTTGCTCAACTCTATCTCTTTTATGGAGGCCTCCAGCTTAAGCGATTTATTATACCGCTCAAAATAATTATAGGTAAAATACACGATCGACCAGGTGAAAAAGAAAAATGAATACACCCAGGATAACCCAAGAATGTTACCAATATCAAAAACGTTTTTATTAAACAGGCCAAGCGAAATTGAGAGCGGTATTCGTAAGAAGTACAGCGTAACACTCATAAGAAATACGGCCGAAAGTACACGCGGTAACAAACGTGGCATGCTTAGGCTTAGCCACCGCTTATTGTTCATGTACGTGCGTAACCCGTGTGTAAGCAAAAAACAAAAGAACGACTCGTAAGCAAGGAAGATTATCCTTTTCGCGCTGATTGCTTCGCTGGATGAAATAGCCACTACTATTTGCACCACGGCATAGAGCGTCCACCCGCCAATTTGCAAAACCCAGTATAGTCGCGATTTATTCAGCATCTAATACAAAGGTAGTGAATGAAAAAGGGGCCCTTAGCAAACTTACACCAGCGGACAACTACACCAATTCTGGCTTTAAAAACCGACCTGTATAGCTTGCCGGATTTTTTGAAACCTGCTCGGGTGTTCCTTTCGCAATAATTCTGCCTCCGCCTGCTCCGCCTTCGGGCCCAAGGTCTATAATATGGTCGGCCGATTTAATCACATCCATATTATGTTCAATCACCAAAACTGTATTGCCCTTATCAACCAGTTTTTGAAGTACATCCAACAAGTGGCTGATGTCCTGAAAGTGTAAACCCGTGGTGGGTTCATCTAAAATGTAAAGTGTTTTACCTGTATCGCGTTTAGAAAGTTCGGTAGCCAGTTTTACCCGTTGGGCCTCACCACCCGAAAGCGTTGTGGCATGTTGCCCTAACGAAATATAACCCAACCCCACATCGCCTAACGTTGTAATCTTACGCAAAATCTTAGGTTGGTTTTCGAAGAAGGTTATGGCTTCTTCCACCGTCATATCCAATACATCAGAAATCGATTTTCCCTTAAAGCGAACTTCCAGTGTTTCGCGGTTATACCGTTTACCCTTGCAGGTTTCGCAGGGCACATACACATCGGGTAAAAATTCCATTTCGATTAAACGCAATCCCGCGCCTTCGCAGGTTTCGCAGCGGCCGCCTTTTACGTTAAATGAAAACCTTCCTGTTTTATACCCGCGTATTTTTGCTTCGGGCATCTGGGCAAACAAATCGCGAATGTCGGTAAACACTCCGGTATAGGTTGCCGGGTTTGATCGGGGTGTGCGGCCAATAGGCGACTGATCTACTTCTATTACTTTATCAATCAGTTTAAGTCCTTCTATTTTTTTGTAAGCCAGCGGTTCGGTACGTGAATTAAAGAAGTGCTGATTCAAAATCGGGAATAAAGTATCGTGCACTAATGTTGATTTACCGCTGCCCGAAACTCCCGTAATACAGGTAAGGGTACCGAGCGGAATTTCCAGATCAACGTTTTTCAGGTTGTTGCCTGTTGCCCCCAGTAATTGAATTTGTTCACCGCTTCCTTTTCTGCGCTCCTTCAGGTAGTTAATGCCCAATTTTCCATTCAGGTATTTAGCTGTTGTGCTGTTATTCTTTAAAAAAGTTTGTGGATCTCCTTCTGCTACTACTGTTCCACCATGCCGGCCTGCACCAGGCCCTATGTCTATAATGTAGTCTGACTCCAGCATCATCTCTTTATCGTGCTCTACTACAATTACCGAATTGCCTAAGTCGCGCAAGTCTTTCAGGGCTTTTATAAGTTTGGCATTATCGCGCGCATGTAAGCCGATACTGGGCTCGTCCAGAATATACAATACCCCCACCAACTGCGTACCGATTTGTGTAGCCAACCGTATGCGTTGTGCTTCACCCCCGCTTAGCGTACGCAGCGGACGATTGAGGTGCAGATAGTCCAATCCTACATCTAACAAAAAACCAATTCGCTTGCGTATTTCTTTTACTACTTCGGCTGCAATTATGCGTTGTTTTTCATTCAGACGATTTTCCAAACCTTCAAACCACTTTTGAAGTGCATTGATATTCAGCTCGGCCAACTCAGCAATATTCTTGTCTGCTATTTTAAAATGCAGCGACTCCTTTTTCAACCGCGCTCCCTGGCATTCAGGACAAATTCTTGTAGTTGTAAAATCTTCTATCCACTTGCGGGTGTTGTCTGTTCCTTCATCAATCATTTTTTTTAGAAACGTGATGATGCCTTCAAACTTAGTGTTCCATTCGGTGCCCGGATATTTTACTGATGCTACGGCCACCGGTTCATCATCGCCATACAAAAGAACGTGTAGTGCATCTTTTGGAATATCTTTAATTGGTGTTGAGAGTGTGAGTTTGTACCGCTTAAGAATCGCTTCAATTTTTTTAAAAATCCAGATGTCGCGGTATTCGCCCAAAGGCAAAATTGCTCCGCGACTAACGCTTAATTTTTTATCAGGTATAATGGACTCTTCTGTTATCTCTTCGATAATTCCCAACCCGGTGCAGGTAGGGCAAGCTCCGTATGGCGAATTGAATGAAAAATTATTAGGAGCCGGTTCATCGTACGATAAACCTGTTTTCGGGTCCATCAAGAATTTAGAAAAGTGATGCACCTTTTTATTTTCTTCCATCACCATGATTACTCCCTTGCCTTCCTTCATGGCGGTAGTAATGGATTGCCCGATACGATGACGATCTTTTTCGTTAGGAACAATACGATCAATCACAATTTCAATGTCGTGAATCTTAAAGCGATCTACCTGCATTTTGGCCGTTATATCCAGCACTTCGCCATCCACACGTACTTTCGAATACCCCTGCTTTCTGATCTGTACAAAAAGTTCGCGGTAGTGGCCTTTACGTCCTTTAATTACCGGGGCAAGTACCGTAAGTTTTTTGCCGGCAAAGTTGGTGATGATGGCATCGAGTATCTGGTCTTCAGACTGACGTACCATTTTATCGCCCGATAGGTACGAGAATGCTTCGCCTGCACGCGCATAGAGCAGACGCATGAAATCATATATCTCGGTTACCGTACCTACGGTAGAGCGTGGATTGCGTGAAGTGGTTTTCTGTTCAATAGAAATTACGGGGCTCAACCCGTTAATTTTATCTACATCGGGCCGTTCTAAGTTGCCGATAAAGCTCCGCGCATAGGCCGAAAAACTTTCCATGTACCTGCGTTGGCCTTCGGCATAAATGGTATCGAACGCAAGCGATGATTTGCCGCTTCCGCTGATGCCGGTTATTACCACCAGTCTGTTTCGCGGAAACGAGACACTGATGTTTTTCAGGTTGTGCTCGCGGGCACCAACTATTTCAATATTTTCATGACCGGAAAGGTCGATGGGTTTCTTCTGTGGTTTGGGCATGCTACTAAAAACAGGACTACAAGAATACAAAAATCCTGCACAGAAGGTTTCGGGAAATTAAAATTGTAGGGAGAGTTTCAGGAGCGGGGATTCCACACGGCCAGCGCTCTCGAACAGCAATTGATATTTTTTGTCTTGCAGCGAAAAGACAGACACCTGCTTAGTCTCAGGGTTAACAATCCAGTATTCTTTAACACCAAATTTTTCGTAGAGGTTTTTCTTACGCACCGTATCATGATCGGTATTGCCGGGCGAGAGTATCTCTACCAGCAAATCGGGCACCCCGTGTATATGCCCGTTCTCATCCAGTATATCGCGATTTTTATTTAACACCACTACAATATCGGGCTGCACGGCATTGCTGGTTTCGTCTAAGTACACATCAAAAGGAGCAATTATCACTTCCCCTTTGTTGGTGTCTATAATAGATGTGCTTAGCTTTCTAAACAAATCCTGAAGCACTCTTTGATGTTTATAGATGGGTGATGGTGACATATACAATACATTATCTACTAATTCGGCCAAAGTACCCTCCGGCAAACTTTTGTACACCTCCATAATGGTGCGGGGCGGGCTTTCCAAATTCACATCTCGTCTCATATTATCCAATCAATACCTAAATTTAATCAAATAATGCAAAAGGGTGCATTTCTTGGAGCAAGGTATCTGACACCGTGAAGGTGGCTTGGCACCTTTCGTATGAATGCAAGGCCTCGGAAAATTGAAATTCACCACGCAAAGTGCTTCGTAACAAAATGGTATTTTATCCGTCTCGTCATCATGTTCGGATTTATCGATAATCTTAAAAAGCTGGTCTTCTTTAAACTTACTGCAATCTACCTGCGTTACCTGATTGGTTTTGCTTTTGTATTTGCCTCCATTGTAAAAATTAAAGGCGAGCGGTTTACCACCCTCCCTACTGATACACCGGTTGGTTATTTTTTCGAGGCCATGTATCAATCCGGATTTTACTGGCAATTTTTAGGCTGGAGTCAGTTTATTGCTGGCGCTTTATTAATGACCCAACGCTTTGCCACCCTTGGCGCCATGATGTTTTTTCCAATCATACTCAACGTAACCCTGATTACACACTCGGTAAATTTTGGAACCGGTACCCCCACGATAACAACTCTTATGTTATTGGGAACTACATTTCTATTAGTATGGGACTATCGCAAATGGACCATTCTGTTTTTGCCCGACCACCGAATAAAATTAGATCTGACTCAAACACCCGAAGACAGGTTTATGACTCACCCGGCCTGGATAATTACCGGCTTCATTTTTTTGGTACTTACCGTATTGCCTAATGTAATAGTCGTTCAGAAAAATTCACTCTTACCCCTTTTCTGGATAAGCGCACTTCTGCTTACCGGCCTTGCTGCCTTTGCGTATATGATGGTAAAGCGAAAAAAATTGAAAGGTTAATCGCTATTGCTTCTCGAATACTGCAATTGGAAAATCGTTACCAAACGAATAAGCCGATGGAAATTGTGCTGTGCCCTTCAATTGTTCCGATAACTCAGGCACCTTGTTTTCGATGTAGGTACTTAACTCCCGAATAGTTAACCGCTGATCTTTGTTTACATCAGCTGCACCGCCAATTCCTTCCAGCAACGCATACGTAAAAATGCCGTGACCCAGCTTTGCAAACTCGGAAGCAAATTGTTCAGCTCCGGTTGAAGTAATCCAGAATGTGCCTGTGCTTCTTGCCAGTTGAGCAATGGCTTTCTCTTCGGCAGCCCCGCGCGCACGATCTTCCAATGCATCCAACGCTCCGGCCGACTGGCATGCATCTAAAATAAACACTTGCTTTTGCGCATTGATGGCTGATGCAAAATCTTTTAAGTCGCCTGCCGAAATTCCTTTTTCGGCAAGCATATCATCGCGGCCATATAGCTGCGTTACATCATGTGGCACAATGTAAAACTCTTTCTCGGCCCCGCCCGACATAACGCCATGGCCGGCATAATACACTACAATCATATCCTGCTCCAGGGCTTTTGCTTTTATCTGATTAAGAGCCGCAAAAATAGTTGACTTAACCGCTTTGTCGTTGCGAATAGCAATGGGCACAACCTCCTGAAACAATGACCTGGATTGCTGACTGATTGTTTTGGCTACCCCATCGGCATCGGCTTGCGCATAGTTCAGATTGTATTTTGGGTTTTTGTATTTGTCGATACCAATGGTAACCAAATACAACTTAGGCTTGGCTTCTGTTGCTCCTTTGTAGTTGATAGTAAATTTTACTTTCTCAGATTCTACTCCTGATTTACTGCTGGCCGCTGCATAAAAATAATTTTGTTCGCCAAACGAATTCGTTAATGAAACATCGAATGCATAGAGGCTCTTTCCGTTACCCGGGATAACTTTTACCAGCTTGGAGTTCTGATACAATTTTACTTCGGTTATTTCCTGTGGATTTTGAGAAACCGAAATTTCAACCTTCGATTGTTTTTGTGTAGCCGATGCGGTGCTATTGGCAGCTGACGCACCATTTATGGTTTTTAGTTGAAGGGCCGGGATTTTATCAATCACCTTTTCAACCTCAAAGGTAGTTTGTGCCAATTGTGTTTTCTCATCTTCATTGATTATCTGCGAAAGCAGCCGTGGGGTAAATCCGCTTTCAAAAGTACTTTCCAGAGATGTGCGTATAACAGAGCCTCGTGCTGTCCAAAAAACTTTTCGCATAGCTTCGGTTGTTCCTTCCACACGCCCATCGCGCGACACGATGGCAAAGTCTTCGTTGCTATCGCAATAGAAGTATCCTATAATCGAATTAGTTTTAACATCATACACCTGATTAATGTTGTTGCCAATGGAGTTAATCAGAAACTTGCCGCTGTTGCCCAATGGATAGGGGTGTGCATTACCAATGCCATAGGAAGCAAATCCTGCAATTTTAAATCCATCTGACTTAGTGGTGAACGTAATGCCCCCTGACTGAAGGTCGTACACATTAAAAGAAAGCGAAGCGGTAATAGCTAACAACTTATTTCCTGCAACCTTACCGCTATGGGGCATGATGTTATTAGCCCATACTACCTTCCCATCAATCATACGGATTGAGGTTAGATTATTGCCATTCAATATTTCGATGTTTGCTTTGGTGCCCAACGTATTAAGCGTTGATACTACCAGGCTCTCTCCCTTTTCATCGAATGCGGCCATAGTGTAAAATCCTTTTTTGGATTCGGCCAAGATATTACCCGAACTTATCTCAAAGAGTTTCAGGGTATTCATTTCTCTTAATACGGGCATAACGCCCACTACAATTTTCTTTCCATCGGGATGGAAAGCCAGCGCACTTATGTGATGTTTTTTGTATTGAAACGTTGTTACGCTCTTAACTGACTTAAGATCATAAATTTCTACCCACCCATCGCGTTGCCCTACCGCCAGCAGGTTGTTACGATCTGAGTACACAGACTTTGTTATGTCACCCGTTACCGTAAACTGATTTAAAATTTTTTCTGTTTTCCAGTCAACCACTATCACCTGTTTGCCTTCTATCATCACAAGCTTGTAATCGTTGGTTAGCTGCATATCGAATACATTATTTAACGGAACTGAAAATCTCTTTACAAATTTTCCGGCCCTTACATCAAACACACGAACAATGCCATCTTTAAATGCGAATGCTGCGTGGGTACCATCGGCCGATGCGGCCATCCCTACTTGTTCAGAAGCCGTTTCGTTTTTCAGGTAACCTAATCTTACCAGATCAACCTGCGGTTCCTGCGCTTTGCTTACCGCGCAAGTCAAAATCAGAATTACTGTAAGGATTCTCATCTTTCTAAAATTTTTAATTACGCCACATCTTTGCCAGTGGCCCATTTTAACATTTCGAACCAATCCTGCCGGTCTAATTTTATATCTATTGATTTTGCTGCTTCTGAAATCCGCTCGGGTTTTGTAGTACCGATAACCGGAAAAATAATTGACGGATGCCTGAGCAGCCACGCTAACGAAAGCTGACTGTAGGATGCATTGTATTTGATTGCCTTGCTAAACATTTCGCGTTCGCCTGTCATCAGTTTTCCACCATCCAGTGGCGACCAGGCTAAGGCCGAGGTACTATGTTCCATTAACAAATCCAGATCACCATTAAAGAGCGGTTCGGTTCGCGAAAGCGAAATCTCAATCTGATTGGTAACCAGTGGCATTGGCAAATGCTTTTGCAGCATACAGAATTGCGACCTTGTAAAGTTTGAAACGCCAACGTGTAATACTTTTCCTTGTTGCTTCAATTGCGCAAATGCTTCGGCTACTTCGTGCGGGTTAAGTAATGGATCGGGCCGATGGATTAATAAAAGATCGAGTCTGTCGGTGTGTAACATTTTTAATGAATTCTCAGCCGACCAGATAATATGTTCTTTGGACGTATCGTAGTGCTTTACCCACACCCCCGGCCGTTTTGCTGAAGGAAATTTTATTCCACACTTAGTCACCAATTCCATCTTATTGCGCAACGAAGAGTTCTTTGCCAGCGCGCGCCCGAATACTTCTTCATTGCTATGATCGCCATAGATATCGGCATGATCGAAGGTGGTCATGTCTTCATCCAATGAAGTTTGTATCAGTCGCTCTACAGTATCGGGCGAAACCTGATTCCAGCGCCACGCACCGGTAATGATACGTGAGAAGGTTGGGCCTTGCGGATGAATTGAACGATGCTCCATTATTTTATCATTTTTATTAGTTCCGAAAACAGTGCGGTTAATTTTTTTTCTGCCCCTGCGGCTACCTCCAGAATTTCTTCTAACGCTACCTGATGCGGTTTGTCGGTAATGGCATCGTTCGTTAATACCGATACCGCGCAGCATGGCAACCCAACCTGATTGGCTACCAATACTTCGGGCACGGTAGACATACCCACTACATCGGCACCAATAGTACGAAGGTATTTATATTCAGCCCGGGTTTCCAGGTTTGGCCCCATTACAGCAGCATAAACACCTTCGTGTAGTTTGATCTTTTTCTTTTTGGCAATAGTCTGTAATAAATTATTCAGTTTGATTGAATAGGGTGCACTCATATCCGGAAAACGAGGAGTTAATGCCGGGTTTCGTCCACGCAAAGGATTATCCGGTTGAAGATTGATGTGATCGGTGAGCAGCATCAATTCGCCATGATGCCACTCGGGATTCAGGTTACCGGCTGCGTTAGAAATAAGCAAATGTTCAACACCCAATTGTTTCATAATTCTAATTCCTAAGGTAACCTGATTCATGGAATACCCTTCGTAGTAGTGTATTCGTCCTTGCATAATGAGCACCTTCTTCTTGTGCATTATACCATAAACCCATTGGCCTTTATGGCTGGTAACAGTAGCTATAGGAAAATGTGGAACCTGATTGTAGGGTATGGTTTCTATTACCTGAACTTCTTCAAGAAACGCGTTGCCCAGCCCTGTTCCTAAAACCACTCCAATCTCCGGGTTTATTTTATGCTCCCGCAGAAATCGGGTTGCCGCAATTATGGACAGTTCAATATCCACGTTGAATTTATTGGTGTTGGTAACAGCGTTTATTCGTATTGCTGGTCATGCGTTTGCAGCGTGTACCATCGGCTGTTTTACCGCTGCATTGCTTCAACCTGGCTTTGCCCAACTCGTTGGGTTTGCAAATCTCGCATGCACCTTTGCCTGCCTTTTTAGCTTCGGCCAGTTTTACTGGCGAGGCTTCTCCAGAAAGCCGGCAATCGGCTGTATGATATTTTTCGCCTTTAGGCGAGGTATAAACCGTTTGGCTAAACGCTTTGAACGATAAACCCAGAAACAGAAAAACCGATACAACAATAATCTTCTTCATAGGGAAAAGTTTGATGAGCCAAGTTTACCTTTTTTTGATTGAAATGCGAGAGGAATATTACTTACCCCGGGTTTGCTGGTAAATGCTTTGGGCTTAGAGTGGTGTGGCCAAAACTATAGAAACAAAAAACCATTACCCGGTTTATCCTGATAATGGTTTAAGTCAATTTAAAGTACCCGGGACGGGAGTTGAACCCGTACAGATATTACTATCCACAGGATTTTAAGTCCTGCGTGTCTACCAATTCCACCACCCGGGCAGGCTTTAAAAAATAACCCCTCTCTTTTGGAGAGGGGCATTGAGCGGGAAACGAGACTCGAACTCGCGACCCCGACCTTGGCAAGGTCGTGCTCTACCAACTGAGCTACTCCCGCTTATTAATTGGGACTGCAAATTTAACAGGCAGTATCAAATATCCAATACACACCTGTCTTTTTCAAAAAAACTACACCCTTCTCTATTTCTTAATCCTGATTCATTATCTGCCTGGCCCGTTACTTCTTCTCAGAAGAAAGACCTTACCGTGCACGCTATGGCGCTGATTCATTGCGGGTAACATGAAATTGCCCATCACCATAGTTCTTTTCGCCTGCGTGTATAGCAAAGGGCAAAACATTTTGCCGTGGTGGCAGTGGGCAGGTTGCGTGCGGGGTAAATACACAAGGTGGATTAAACGCCTTATTAAAATCTAAAATTACTTTTCCGTTGCCTGTAGGTTTTTTCGCATATACATATCTGCCGGCTCCATATGTTTCAATGCCGCTGGTGGAGTCAGCAAAAATTATAAACAACTCATCACCTTCTTCCAGGGCATCTAACCGATAAGCCTTTCCCTGCCATTCAAAAACTAACGTACCGGGGGAATGTTGGGCAGTGGTTTGGCCTAACACATTGGTGATTTCAATTGTGTGTGCAGAGTCTTCCCGCATCAGGGTAGCTTCCAACCGATATTCCGGAGAAACCGGGTAACGTGCAATGCTTTTAAATTCCTTTAGTGCTTCTGCATTATCATCGCGCAGGCGCACGCCCAATTTAGTATCGCGCTTAATAATGTTCCAGCGTAAATCACCCGCCTGTACTTGTGGCGATCGGGTTGAATCCGGGTTAAAAATTTCTACCGATTTAATTGTATCTTTTCCCAGGGTAACCACTACATCGTTATTAACCACAAGCGTTACTTTGTTATCCTTCAACAGAAAATAACCCGCGTAGCTTGCTATTTTTCCTTGCGGAAACACAAGGGCATTTCCTGAATCGCTACCAAATGTATTGATGCCTGGCTCCAGCCAATGCAACCCCACCAGGTTAAGCCATCCGTTAGCTGACTTTAAATAGTTTATGCGTTCAACCTGCCAAGCTTCCATTTCTGATTTGTAAGCTTCAAGTTCCTGAGGGCTTAGCTTTTTTTGCTGTGTGCATGCCGCACAAATTATAAGAGTAAAAACAAGGTATTTCATTAGTCTATAAATTCAATAGACAAATGTAAGCGTTTGTGGCTATGTGAATGCGCTGTTGCGAACAAATATTGTTCGCCTCCGGACAAACCTGTTTACAACAAACCCTCAAAAGGGTGCTTTGAAAGCATGTTTTAGGTTTGGCATAATTATTACTACAAATAGGAATTTATTCTCAACATCATGCCATGAAGAAATATCAGCTCGGTGAATTTGAAGAAGTAGTAATGCTTACCGTAGGGGTGCTTTACGATGAGGCTTATGGAGTTTCGATAAAAAAAGAAATTGAAAGCCGGCTGAAACGAGGGGTGAGTGTTGGCGCTTTGCAAACCGCCTTAAGGCGCTTGGAAGACAAAGGGTATTTGAAATCGCGCGAAGGCGAAGCTACCGAAGAGCGAGCCGGAAGGCCTAAGAAGTTTTTTACCATTACAGCTTATGGAAAAAAGGCGATGGAGCACGCCCGAAATACACGGGAAGAATTATGGAGTGCTATACCGAAGATGGCGTTAAATCCAAAAATAGTAGGCAGTTGGGCAGTAGCCAGTCGGCAGTAATGCCTGCCTACTGCCAACTTAAACAGAATATGTTTTGGAAAAAGAAAGAAATACATCTCCCAACCTCTTTTTGAAATTCTTCCGTTGGTTTTGCCACCCGAAGTTGCGCGATAGTATTGAAGGCGATTTGATGGAATTGTATGAAGAGCGAAGAATTGCGAATGGAAAATTCAAAGCAGATTTAAGATTTATAATAGATGTTTTATTGCTCCTTAGGCCCGGCATCATCAAACCAACAGAAGGATATCAAAATTTAAATACATACGGTATGTACAAAACTTATTTTAAGATCACCATCAGGCAACTAATTAAAAACAAAACCTTAGCTGCTATAAACATGGCTGTACTAACGCTTGGGTTTTCCTGTTTCCTGATACTTACCCTTTATATACACGATGAGGTATCGTTTGATCTGTTTCATAATGATGCCGGTACGATTTACCGGATTGTACAACATGAGCAACAAGAAAACGGAACCATTCGCCATGTCTCTTCGGTTGCCCCTGCCATTGGTAAGGAAGTGCGCGAGCAGTTTGCGGAAGTTAATGATATGTGCCGGTTATCAGCTTTTGGACGAGTTGCGCTTGGCAACGATCCGGCCATGCGTTCGCAGGAACGTGCCCTTTCGGCTGATCCTAATTTCTTCACCTTTTTTAATTTTCCTTTGGTAGAGGGGAACCCGGCAAGTGCATTACAAAATCCGGATGCAATTGTTATTTCTGAACGCATTAAAGAGAAGTACTTTGGTTCTGGGCCGGCACTGGGTAAACAAATCTGGTCTGGTTATATGCGCAATGGTCAACCTGTTTATTTGAATGTGGGCGGGGTAATGAAAAACTTTCCTAAAAACTCGCACCTGCAAATTGATATTCTGTTTTCCGATCCAACGTGGCAGTCCTTGTATGCAAATTACGCCAACTATGTAAATACCGATTGGGTTGATACCGAATACACAACCTATCTGAAGATTAAATCCGGAAGTGATGCAGCGTTACTTACTGCACGTATTGAAAACCTTGTGAAAGCAAATTACCCGGCTAACCGTGAGTTTCGCAGCACATTCGATTTACAACCGCTAAGTGAAATTCATACACAATCGGATAATCTTATATCGGCTGCCGATGAGTTCAATTCTCATACCATTAAACCTTTCTATCTCTATACATTTGGCGCTATTGGAATTCTGCTTTTACTAACGGCCTGCCTCAATTACATGAATCTGGCTACCGCTGTTGCCATTAAACGCACGCGCGAGATTGGTACCCGCAAAACCATGGGCGCGCCTAACCTGCAAATGATTGGCCAGTTTATAACCGACTCGGTTGTACTTACTATGCTCTCTTTGTTTTTGGCGCTTACTCTCGTATATGCACTACTTCCGTGGATAAATGTCTTTACCGAAAAGGAGATGTCGGTTATTGCATTACCAATGGAATGGATGGTTGGTGTGCTGCTTCTGATTTTTTTGGTCGGCATTTTATCGGCTATGTATCCGGCCTTTATTGCCATGCGGGTTTCTATTGTTGATGCGCTTAAACGGGAGATAAAGTTGGGCAGCAGTAGTTTGTCGGTACGAAAGATTTTATTGATCGGGCAGTTTGCTATTTCTGTTATGATGATTGCCTCTACGCTGGTTATCCATCAGCAACTTACTTACATGCGCAACAAAGACCTCGGGTTCAGTCATGATAACTTATTGGTAATCGACATTAACAGTCGTAACCTGAGACGTAATTTCGAAACTGTTAAAGATGAATTCAGTAAACCGGCTGAGGTGTTGAATATAACCGCTTCTACCCGTGTGCCGGGTGAGTGGAAGAGTTTTCCGATAGCAACTACCAAAAGCAACCAAAACGAAACGGGCAGCGAAATGATCTTTGTGGGTATTGATGATAATTTTCTGGAGACGTATAAAATAAAATTACTGGCAGGCCGAACCATTATAGACCCTGTAGCCGACTCGCTTAAAGTAGTTGTTACACAACTGGCTGCAGAACAATTAGGACTTGCTGATCCTATAGGCCAAATGATTGAAATACCAAGGGTACGCTATGGCGAACGAATGGAAGAGTTCGACACTCCTTTTCGGGTGGAAATTATCGGGGTAGTAGAGAATTTTCACTTTGAATCGTTGCGTAGTCAATTGATGCCATTAATTTTTGGTGCTCCTAACACAGCCGTGCAGGTAATAGACTACTACACCCTTCAGGTAAGAACAAGCAACTGGACCGAGACTGTTAAAACGCTGAAAGAAATAAACGCCAAACTTGATCCGAACATTCCGCTCGAATATACATTCCTTGACTCCCGGTTTGAAGAATTATACCAGACCGATGCCAAGCGAGGACAGATATTTCTCGTATTCTCTATTGTAGTTGTGTTGATTGCGTGCCTCGGGCTTTTTGCACTCGTCTCTTATTCGGTAGAAAGCCGGATTAAAGAAATTGGAGTACGGAAAGTGTTGGGTGCTTCGGCTGTCAGTATTGTAGGATTAATCTCAAAAGAGTTTTTGATACTGGTATTAATTGCGGGAGCAATAGGCTTGCCCGTAGCCTGGTACTTCATGCAAAGCTGGTTACAGGAGTTTGCCTACCATATTCCGTTTGGCGCAATGGTATTTGTAAACGCCATGTTACTCGCACTATTTATTTCTTTCATTACCATTGGTTTGCGTACTATGCGGGCTGCTAGGGCAAACCCGGTAAATAGTTTGAGAAGTGAATAGACAGACATTTATAGTATCCTTTCAAGTGTACGACCGCGCCCAAATCTGTACGTGAGCGAACACCTGAGTGGGGTATAATCCGCTAATCCGTTTCTAAAAGCAGCTTTATCAAAGTTGGCACAATTATTATTCCTACATTTAGAGAATAATATTTATTCAATGAAAAATTTTCAACTGGGTGAGTTCGAAGAAATCGTTTTGCTTACGGTGGGCATCCTGAACAAAGAAGCGTACAGCGTGGGCATAAAAGATGAAATTGAATCGCGGCTATCGCGCACAGTAAGTATGGGCGCACTGCACACCGCTTTGCTGCGGCTCGAGGATAAAGGCTATCTGAAATCTTATTCGGGCGAAAGCACTGAAGATCGCGCAGGCCGGCCGAGGCGATATTTTGAAATTACTGCTCTGGGAAAGAAAGCCATGCTTTACGCGAAAGAAACACGGGAGCAGTTGTGGAAAGCAATACCGAAGATGGTGTTAAATTCAAAAATAGTGGGCAGTTGGGCAGTAGCCAGTCGGCAGTAATGGCTGCCTACTGTATGCTGCCTACTGCCAGCTTAAACAAAATGTGTTTTGGAAAAAGAAAGAAATACACCACCCAACCTCTTTTTAAAATTCTTTCGCTGGTATTGTAACCCACGCTTGCAAGATTACATCGAAGGCGATTTGCTGGAAGTGTATGAAAGAAGAGTAAACGCATCCGGCAAGCGAATGGCTGATTTCCGCTTTATCCTAGACGTATTGCTTTTATGCCGGCCTGGTATCATTAAGTCAGAAAATAAATCACAACCCTTTTACAATTCAGGTATGTTTAAAAACAATTTTAAAATCGCCATTAGAAATCTGTGGAAGAACAAATCCTCCACCGTAATTAATGTATTCGGGCTTACTACGGGTATTACCTCCTGCCTTCTGATTGCGTTGTTTATTGGTAATGAGGCGAGCTTCGATCAGTTTCAACCCCGCAAAGAACATATTGCCCGTGTAGTAATGGAGTATGGTTTTGAAGGCAGCACCGACAAAGTCAGCGGTACCTTTACCAGCACCAAGGTAGCACCAGCGTTGTCGCGCACCTTTCCCGAAGTAATTAAAGGTGTACGCATGACTGATGCGAGCATGATTGTAGAATTAAATCACGAACCCATTACCGAATCTAAGTTCCTGTTTGCTGATTCATCGTTTTTCGATGTGTTTTATTACGACATGGTAGAAGGTAATGCCGCCACTGCGTTAGATGGTTTCGATAAAGTGGTACTAACCGAGTCGATGGCGAAAAAATATTTCCCGCAAGGCGATGCTGTAGGTAAAGAACTATTAATTGGAGAAAATAAAGACCCCTATGAAGTTACCGGTGTTATACGAGATTATCCTGTCGCTTCACAAATACAGTTCGATTTTATTGCATCGTTTTGCTCCTTACGCGTTAACCAGGAAGAGTCCTGGTTCGAGGCCAACTATACTACTTATTTATTGCTAACCGGTGTGGATGCTTTCGCTTCGCTGAAAGCTAAACTGGATCCGTTTATGGAAAATGAAATGAAGGGCACTGGCGCCTCTATCCGGTTTTCCCTCGAACCCTTTAAAGATGTTCACCTCTATTCGCCACATAGCGACCTTGTTCCGAATACCAGTATTCGCTACCTGTATATTTTAGGTGGCATCGCCTTGCTCATTATTGTGATTGTTTGTTTTACCTACATTAACCTGAGCACTGCAAAATCAATTGAGCGCGCACGTGAAGTGGGTATTCGTAAAGTATCGGGTGCTATGCGTGGTCAGTTGTTCTGGCAGTTCATTGGCGAATCGCTTGTGCTGTGCACGTTATCGGTATTGGTAAGTTTTGTGTTGGCGAGTGCGTTGCTGCCTGCTTTTAGCTTGCTGATTGATAAAAATCTTCAGCTTAGTAGTTTATTAACGCCATCATTTATATTGGGTGTAGTGGCAGTAACCTTGTTAGTTAGCCTGATTGCCGGTGGTTATCCGGCTCTTGTACTTTCCAACCTGCAACCGGCCCGCGTACTAAAAGGTGTTTTCAAGAACACGCAATCAGCCAAAGTATTGCAGCAATCGCTAACTGTTTTTCAATTTGCCATAACGGTGTTTCTGATTATTGCTACGGTGGTTATTCAAAGCCAGCTTCATTTTATTCAAAATCGAAAACTCGGATACGACCGGGATCATATTATTTCCATGCGGGTGGGTGGCGATGCCAAATACGATGTGATAACCACCATAAAGAATGAACTAAAGACAAACACGCATATCGTAGATGTTACGCGTTGTGCCAACAGCCCGGTCAACATTTCCAGTGGATACAGTATGCGACTGCCTTCAATGCAAGGGAATGAAATGATCTCTACCAATGCAAACCCTGCAGATGAAGACTACGTTAGCACTACTGGATTGGAACTGGTTGCCGGAACAAACTTTTCGCAAAACCATATATCGATTAATGAAAGTAAAGAATGGGACTATAAGGAGTTTCAGTTTATACTGAATGAAACAGCTGTTAAGAGACTTGGCTTTCAGTCGAACGAAGAAGCCATTGGCCAAGCAATGGAATTGAACCGGCCCGGTAAAATTGTGGGTGTGATGAAGGACTTCAATTTTCAATCGCTGCGCAACAACATTGAGCCGCTGGTGTTGTTTACGGCTACCTGGGGAAGCAGAGTTCTGATAAAAATTAAAGGCGATGATATGGAAGGCACCTTGTCTTTTATAGAAGGCAAGTGGAAGCAATTGTTACCCAACAGACCGTTCGAGTACAGTTTTCTGGATCAGGAATACGAACGAATGTATAAAACTGAGCAGCAACTTGGCCAGGTAATGAATCTGTTTGCCGGCATAGCCATTGTATTGGCCGGCCTCGGATTATTTGGCTTATCCTCTTATATGATTCAGCAACGGGTAAAAGAAATCAGTATTCGCAAGGTGCTGGGCGCTTCGCTATGGAGTTTGCTTAATCTTCTATCGGGCAACTTCGTTCGGTTAGTGTTATTATCCATTGTGCTTGCTATTGTTCCTGCTTATTTATTAATGAAGCAATGGCTGGATGGATTTGTGTACCGCATTAATCTGGATGCATGGATTTTTATTGCCGCAGGTCTATTCACTCTGGTTATAGCCGTAATCACCATTGGCATACATGGGATGCGGGCTGCTGTAAATAATCCGGTAACGGGATTGAGAAGCGAATAAATCCTTCTTAGAAATACGAGGAAAAACCAAATTGAAATCCCGCTGTCTTCGAGGCTGGATTACCAAACAGATCGGTTTGCCAGTTGTATCGGTAATTAAGGCGAATAACTGTTTGCGATGCCGGGCGCCAACTTATACCAGGCACAACTGAGATAAAGCGATCGCCAATAGAGTTTCCAGTTTCATTAAATGTTTCGAGGTTCCAATCCACATATTCAAACCGGAAAGCTGCATTTATCACCGAGCGATCGAACCCGAAAATTGGTTTGCGGATAAGCGGCTGCACCACATCAACAAAACCACCGGCCTGCCGCTTGCCATATTGTTGCGTATAGGTTTCCGGAACATCAACCAAAATGTAGGCCCACTCGGTAGTGAGGTAGGTGTTTGTTTTTGGTAAAGTAGTATTGAAGTCAACCGCCCAGGTATCCACACGTCTTTTTACATCAAGCACTAATCCATCTTCCTGAAATTTATTATACACTCCGCCCATGTACGAAAGACCGAGTTCGCCAATTCGTTTATGCCGAATAGCTGCTTTGGTTGTAATGAGGGGTACTCCATTAAAACTTTCTTCGAAGCGATCGGCATTTAGTTTAGAGGCCGGAAGAAATGTTTTGTTTTCTGTGTTGCTGATGATCTGATCATCGAAGCCATTGGTAAGGTATGCTTCATACGCATACACCCAATTATTTTTATAGAGTTTCCCATACAAACCAAAACCAACATTACTCCAGGTAGCCGGTAACAGTTGAGTGGCCGATACAGGCCGGTCGATAAACTCCCACTTGGGGCCATCGTGGTTTTGATTAAACGCCCCAATCGGATTCATAACAATACCTCCGCGCAGATTTAGCAGCGGATGAAACTCGATATCTACTGAAGCAAACTCGATATTTATTTCTTTGGTGCCGTCTTCGAACTCAATTTCAGACAGAAACTTTATTCGTCTGTAAATACTGGACGCGACAAACAAGGTGAGTCTGCGCATTTGAAACTGATGGCCCTCGCTTACGCCATCGGTGCCCAGGTGTTGGTAGTTTGCCTCAACATATCCGCCCAATGAAACGGGTAGTTTTCCCACTGAAAGAAACGGACGGTTATACACAGCGTCCAGATTCATATTCAGTCGCGAGGTGTCGGGCTTTGTTCTTTTGAATAAGGTAGAGTCAACCTGTGCGTGTGTGTACGTTGCACAGATTAACAACATCAATATGATAACGCTTCCTTTCACGAGAGTTTAATCAATAAAGTATTACTATTTATGATTACAGGAAAGCTTCTGAGATTCAGTTCGGCCGGACCTTGCGCTACTTTTCCATTGCTATCAAACTCACTTCCATGACTGGGGCAATACAAATGATCGCCCGAAGCTTGCAACTCCGAACCCTGATGTGTGCATTTCATCCACAGTGCGCGATACTCAGTATCCGACAACCGGAACACATAGATAGGGTACTCCAAAGAATCGTGATGTGCGATAACAAATTGACGCGCGGAATTTTGTTTATCTAAAAAAGCATCCGTTGAAATCAAAAGCCCATCGGCACTTACGCTCCCTTGAACATATTTGGTTGGTGAGCAGGAGGAAAGAATAGCCGCTGTAATTGTGCCGGTTGCACAAGCCATACAAGATCGGGAAATAAATTCGCGCCTGTTCATCATAAGCTTTCCAGGAATTGAATTAGCTTTTTCTTTTCATCAACCGTAAGGGCTTCAAAATTCTCTTTGCTTGTGTTTGCTTCGCCTCCATGCAACAGAATAGCCTGTTCAATACTTTTGGCACGGCCATCGTGTAATAAAAAATATTGTCCGCCTTGCGAATTTTTTGATAGTCCTAATCCCCATAAAGGTGGCGTGCGCCATTCGGATGTAAGAGCAGAGCCTTCTGTGTAACCATCATCCAATCCGGGGCCCATATCGTGAAGTAGAAAATCTGAATAAGGAAAAAATGTTTTGTTTGCCAGGGCAGCAATCGGGCTTGCACCAGTTTTCATTTCCGGTCTGTGGCATTTGGCACAACCAATAGTGGTGAATAATTCTTTTCCTGATAAAATTTCTGCAGTGGTGCTGCGAGGTTCGGGCACTTTCAATGTCTTCAGATAGAAGACAACATCCTGAATAGTTTGATTGGAAATCTCCGGATCTACTTCAGCATGCAAGTAGGTGTCGATGGGTTCGTAAGTAGAAGCAATTCCAATGTCTTGATTATAGGCCGTGGCTGTTTGTTGCAGCAGATCGTATGTAGCGGCTTTCTTACCAAAGCGACCGATGTATTTTCCATTTTGCACTATTGAATTTGGCCTTTCGGTTGAATAGCTTTTTAACTCAATCCAGTTGGCAATGCCACTAATGCCATCACCATCTGCATCAAGCGGATCGGCCCAGGCTAAGAGATCAGCATCGGAAACGGCATCTACAAAACCCAACCCAGTGTTGGCGGGAGGAGTAAAAAGGGAGGACGTTGCGCCCGCAGGAATCTGTTCGACAGAAAATCCGGGAACAGCGCGATTCTGAAGTTGAGGTCCGCCCATATGCAGAAATTGATTTCCTGTTTGGTTGGCTTGTCCGAAACGCGCAAGAGTTGTAAACGGATGTCCTTTACCATCGCCCGGATGGCAACCGCCACACGAAGTGGCAACAAATAAGGGACCGAGTCCGGTAGCAACTGTAAACACCTCATCGTTGAAGGCAACATCGCCTCGTATAAACTGTAAGTTTTCTGCTTCGGTCAGGCCGGGCACAGGCCCATCTAATAATTCATTATCAGCCGGGGCAGCAGGTTCAAATTCTGCACAAGCAGTAATCAAGAGCGCACAAAACCAGGTATAGCGTTTCATCACGGTCCAAATATACGGCCTGTATAAATAAAAATTTAGACTTGTCTAATATTTTTTTGTGATGGGGTTAATTTTTGGCAACCAATTATCCTGTAAATAGTTGAAAACATGAAGCTTACAAGAGTAAAAATCGTCTGTTGGCAGGGTAGATATTTGCCATCTGATTGTTGAGCAGGGCGCATAAACAAACGGCTTGCTCACTGATTTGTGGGCAAGCCGTAAAGTTTTGCTTATAAAATAATCTACTCTGCTTCTACTGCTTCAGGCGACTGTTTTACTTTATCTGACTTTGCCAGCGGGCCTCGGTTATTCTGGGCTTCGTATTTTTTCTTTAATTCAGCTGCTTCCTTTTTGTTTTTGGAATACAACACGTGTTTAGGAACGCCTTTCAAATCCCAAATCAGGCCAACGGATTGTAGCCCCTTTAAAATGTAGTAGGTAATATCAATCTCCCACCAGAAAAAACCCTGACGTGCAGCTACTTCATAGTAATGATGGTTGTTGTGCCAGCCTTCGCCCATAGTAAGAATGGCCAGCCACAAACTATTTCGCGATTCATCATTCGATTCGTAGCGTTGTGTTCCCACTTTATGCATAATAGAATTGATTGAGAAGGTAGCGTGGTAGAGAATGATTGTACTTAGGAAAAATCCAACAAACAAAGTACTTAATCCAGCTGTGCTGAATATAGCCATAAAACTTCCCCCATTTACCCAACCTCCAACAGCTGTAACCAAAATGGCCAGAATAGTAGGTGGAACTAAGTAATGTTTATTCAACCAAACCAGTTCAGGGTACTTGGCATAATCGCCAATTACTTTATAATCGGTTTCTTTAAAATCGGGGCCTACAATCCAGCCTACGTGCGAGTACCAGAATCCATAAATTTTCATAGAGTGCGGATCGGCCGGAGTGTCGCTGTGGCGATGATGATGACGATGATGTGCTGCCCACCACAATGCGCCTTTCTGTGCAGTGGTTTGCGACATAAATGCAATTATAAACTGAAACCACCGCGATGTGCTGTATGAACGATGCGCAAAGTAGCGATGATACCCGCCCGTTACCCAAAACATACGGAACACATAAAGAAAGATGCAAACCATCCAATCAAAAAAAGTAGCGCCAGTCCACAATGCGCCCAAGGGCATTAAGTGAATCAGCAAAAATGCGATCTCCTGTTTTAGTACCGGCTTTCTTCTAACTTCCGGAACAACTGCTTGTGCCATATCGGTAGTGTTTCTAAATGTAAAAGTGAACTGCAAAGATAACGCGAATTGCGGCTAATAATTCCCTAAGCATTACACAATTGGTAAAATGTTTACCGAACGAACGTTAAAAACATGATTTAAAGCAGAAATACATACTAAACCTAATCTGCCGGATAATGTATGCCCGCTTTGGCCCGGATAACATCTAACGTTTGCATTAGCAACAAGGTAAACTCATGGGTTAGTATCGGGCTTTCTGTATAGTTGTTTTGCAGGCATTCATTTACATGACTAATCTCATACTCGTACCCAAAGCCTTTTGCTTTTTCAAACTCAATGGTTTGGCATGTGTCCACCGTACCCGAATAATATTCGAGCAACGTTGTTGGGCCATGCATGCGGTGTGTAAAGCGAATACGACCTTCTGTACCTCCTATATCTCCGCCCGAAGCAAGGTTTGTTGCCAGTGAACAAAACAAGTTAGCAATAGCACCGTCATTATACTGAAAGCGAACGGTACATTGTTCGTCAACACCGGTATGGGCCGGAGTCATTACCGCATCTATAGAATCTGGTTTACCTAATAAATCCAATGCCATAAAAACAGGATACACACCTATGTCCAGCAATGCTCCGCCACCTAAAGCAGGCTCGTATAAACGTGCCGGTACGGGTGCCGTAGGTTTAAATCCAAATTCTCCATAGAAGTATTTTATTCTTCCAACCTTACCGGCTTCAATCAATTGCTTTGCTTTTACATAGTGAGGAAGAAGGCGCGTCCAGAATGCTTCCATCAAAAACACTTTTTGCCTTTTTGCAAGCTCAATCATTTCATGGGCTTGCCTGAAATTGAGGGCAAATGCTTTCTCGCATAGTACTGCTTTTTTGTGTTGCAGACACAGCAATACATGTTGATGATGTAGCCCGTGTGGTGTAGCTACGTATATCACATCTACTTCGGGGTTACTGACTAACGCATCATAACTTCCATGAACATGCTTTGCCGGAAATTCTTTTGCAAAGCTTTCAGCTGTTGATAATTCGCGCGCGCCAACAGCAACCAGTTCTGCATCGGCAACCAATCTCAGGTCAGAAGCAAACTTTCGGGCAATGCGGCCGCAGCCTAAAATGCCCCATCGTATTTTTTTCATCGCCCTAAATTCAAGATTTACTATTCAAAATTCAAAAGATTAAATAGCAAATCCTGAAATCAATTACCGGGCTTCACTCTGCTTTTATTGTTATGTTGAGTTTTATCAAATCATGCACCAGCTCGTCCTTTATACCCGTGTAAGCCACACCAAACAGTTGCCGGTCGAATTGCATGCGGGCCTGAGCCATAAATATTTTTTCAGTTTGCGTTATGGGTTCTACTTCAATCTTCCAGCGTTTGGTAATTCCTTTAATGGTGAGGTTGCCAAGTGCCAGCAGCCGGGTAGGGTCATCAGGATGATTTCTAACATCAATTATTTCAAATTTTGCTGTTGGGTATTTAGCCACATCAAAGAAATCTGCATCCTTTAGGTGACTCTCCAATTTCTTTTTTGGTATCGGATCGGTGTCTGGAATGTCGGTACAGGTAATAGTAGTCATATCTATTACAAAATAGCCACCGATTAACTTTTCATCTTTAACCTTCACCTTGCCTTCTTTAATCTTTACAATACCCTGATGATAGCCAATGACCTTCGTGCCTGTCCAGGTTACTTTAGAATCGGCACGCACCACTTTCAATTCAGTTTGAGCAAACAAGACACTGCTTAGTGCCCAAAGAATAAACAGAAAAAAATACTTCATGTCAATTCATTAATAGTTATCAACGTTCAATCCCAGAACAATGTCACGTTTACCTTGCCATACTCCATTTTTATCCTTTGCTACCTTGATGATTCCCGAACCACCCCGATTGGCCGCATGCGATCGCTCTCGGTCAGTTAACAGTGGATCATCGTCAAACTGATATTCATCAATCCAATAATAGCCTTTGTTGGGCTCGTAGATAATCGGGTGAATGTGTTGCGGATTTTTACTATTTGGATAAGAAGCCGGGCGAATCGTGTTGAATTCATACTCGCCTTTTGCATTTGTTTTAATCCAACCGCGTAGGTGACCGTGCAGGACAGCGTGTTGCTGATTTTTTCCTTTCGAATAAAGTCCGTTGTTATCGGTTTGATATACATACAGGATTATATCTGGTGCGGGTGTTTTTCCATCACGCATGTAAATAATACCACGGATCGTTAAAGGTTGGCCCGGTTCGCCTTTGGGAGCAACCGTTGCTCTCGTTTCTAGTGTTGTTGGAATACCCTCAAACATCATCTGGCAATCTTCGCACGGACCGCCAAGCTGCTTTTTGGTAAACGACTGACTTTGTGCACAGGCTGATAAAGCCACCAGCCAAACTGTAATAAATTGATATCTCATATTTTTAAACTTTATTCTAAAATACGCGTACTCCCTCTGGGGGATTCAACAACCTGACGATCCGCACAGGTTTCTTGACCAAATGCATCAAAGGTGGATTATAGACCATCCAAAACCTGTACTTTTAGGTATGTCTGCGTTTTTCCGATACCGGTTCGATCATATTATATTCTGGATACTTACTGTATTCTTTCATGGTTATACCCGAATGCCCTGGATAAATAAAGCCGGGTGGAATCAGTTTGTACTGGAATTGATTGTGCGCAACGCACTTCTGGCATGCGCGGTTTATTTGGTTATCGGGTTATCGCTTCCGCGATTTACCAGCGGGAATAAAAAATGGCTAGGCCTTTTATGGTTCATTGTGGCCATCTCTGTTTATGTAGCCGGAAAAAATGCCCACGATGTTTACTTCTATGGTTATGTGTTGGGCGATAGCTCGCGAATAAATTTCTTTCTTAACTCATTTTACAATTTATCCATCGTTCTGTTTTATGTGGGGTTTGCTTCCACGCTTTACCTGACCAAGCAATGGTATCTTCAACGCGAACAAATGCGCAAGATTGAAATGGAGAAACTGAACACAGAGCTGGAGTATTTACGGGCTCAGATTAACCCTCACTTTCTGTTTAACTCCATAAATACGATTTACTTTCAGATCGACAAGCAAAATCAACAGGCACGCAATACATTAGAAAAATTTTCTGAAATGCTGCGCTACCAACTTTACGATTGCTCCGGAAATCAAATTGAGATTGAAAAAGAAGTTAACTATTTGCGTAATTATATCGAATTACAAAAACTCCGGTTTGGCAATCAGTATGAGGTGGGTGTATCTGTTGGCGAGAATATGCATGGATTCACCATTCCACCGTTACTGTTAATTCCCTTTGTCGAAAATGCCTTTAAACACGTTTCTCATTTTACAGATAAGATAAACAAAATTAATGTTGAGTTATCCCGGCTTAACGATCAACTAATTTTTAGCATCGCAAACACAGTAGAGCCAAAAGCAATAAAACAAGAAGGGGGCATTGGAATAAAAAACGTTACGCGCAGGCTGGAGCTGTTGTACAACCACCGGCATTCACTTAAAATTGAACGCGATTCTTCGGTTTATACTGTCACGCTTCAAATTCCTGTGTTATGAAAATGAAGTGCATTATTGTGGATGATGAGCCCCTGGCCCGCAAAGGCCTGCAGGAGTATTGTACAGACCTTGCTTACCTGCAAAACATAGAAAGCTTTGAAAGTGCAATGACTGCTGGCACCTATTTAACCAATCATCCGGTAGATCTGATGTTGCTCGACATTCGTATGCCAAAACTTTCGGGTATTGATTTTTTGAGAAATCTTAAAACTCCACCCCTGGTAATTTTTACCACTGCCTTTCCCGATTATGCCCTGGAAAGTTACGAGCTTAACGTGATCGACTACCTGGTAAAACCCATTTCGTTCGAACGCTTTTCCAAAGCCACGCAAAAAGCATTTGATTATTTCTTGTTGAAACAAAAACAAACTGAGGCTGATTATTTCTTCATCAAATCCAATCAGCAATTAGAGAAGGTACCTTTTAATGAGGTATTATTTGTAGAGGCTATGCAGAACTACTGTATTATTCGCACCGCATCGCGCAAACTCATTTGTTACATTACGCTCAAAGCCATGCAGGAAAAACTTCCTGCTGATCGGTTTATGAAAGTACATAAGTCGTTTATTGTTAGTCTTGATAAAGTAACAGCAATCGAAAATAATTTTCTGCGCATTGAAACCTCGTTAATTCCGGTAAGCAGAAATTTGAAAACGGAGGTTATAAGTAAAATTACAGAGAGCAAACTGCTTAAACGATAGACATGTCTTAAGGCTATTTTAGCTTTTTTATTTCTTGAGTAACAAAATGTCAGTTATTCAAGCTGAATAGTTGACCGTTAACAACAACTGCTTTAACAACTTCATCCTTTTTAAACACCAGAGAAGGATTGCTTCCCAATCGTAAAGTTTTAATTATAGCCGGCATGGTACTATGGATGTTAACGGGTAGCGAAATGACAGTTGAAAATTTGTCAACCGGTTCGACCACAATGAAATCGGTAAAACCAAGTTTTAATAAAGCCGTTAGATCAGCTTTTTGCAAATCGTTGACTGTCTCAAAAATAGTGGGGTAGAGTTTACCCCACTCCACAACCAAGCCCGATGCATCAAACCTGTTATAGGCAACAGAAGTACGCAAGTCACCAAGATCGCTTATGTTACCTGTGGCGTAGTAATGCCGTGCGGCAGTATTTTGCGTTTCTCTCCGGTCAAACGCTACATCACGAATAAGTCCTTCTACGCTTACATTGAAAAGCATTAATTCATGTAATCTCCGGTTTTCGTTGTGGGGGATTTCATGGTACTTTTTAACATCAACTCTTTTATACGATGATGAGGCGATACTTTCCAGCGCACTGATGAGTAAAACAAAGTTCAGTTTACGAACCTGTTGGCGCTCAAAATCCTGTTCAAATCCTCCCGATTCAACCAGTATAGTTCGTGTTCCCCACTTTTGTATGTTGTCGCCAAAAGCACGCGGCTCAAAATCATCCGGGTAAATGCCTACCTGGCCGGGAATAAATACCTGTAACTGATCATAAATATAGCGCACAAGTTTCATGGCATCTCCGCGCGTTTTATTTACATCGCGATTTTCATTGAAAGCAGGCGCCAGCAATGAAACAGAAGCAGCATTTCCTGCTACGGAGGTGTTTCGCTGTTGATCGTGCAGGTTAAAACCCCAGTCGGCTTTCAAACTATCGCGTACCTGTTTCAGAATTTTTCCTTCCGGAGTTTGCAACCGGAGGGCATCACGGTTGATGTCAATGTCGTGATGATTTCTGCGGGTAAATCGCATAGCGCCATCCGGGTTAAGCATGGGTATAAAATGCAACGTTAAACTTTTCCTGATTTTATCACGAACCACATCAAATCCATCATTCGATGAAGCAAGCCATTTAAAAATATCCATCAGCGCCTGTGTGGCAGTAGGCTCATCGCCATGCATCTGCGACCAGAGTAAAACCTGCGCAGGACCGTTACCATACGTTATCAATGAAATAGGGCGCCCTTCAACAGACCGACCGGCTTCTTTCTTTGCAAAGTTGCTATCTAACTGTCGCAGCAATGCCTGAATATCTTCCGGCTTAAAACGCCTGTCGGATAAAGACGTTTCTTTGTATGTGTCATAGCGTTCATAGAGTTGCTGATGAAGTTGAGCTGACACCGGGGTGATGTAAGCAACGATCAAAAGAATAATCAGAAAGCGCATATAAAACAATTGTTTATTTTTTAATGGATGTAACGAACCTTTGCCACAAAGGAACAATTTTTTTAATTAGCTGCAATCTTGATTGTATGGTTGAATCGGATGGACTTAATAGACCCTTTGGGGAAATGTGAGGATGGATACGTTGTGTATGATCAATGTAGATTTACCTATACAGACACTATCAGAATCATTTCCAGTTCTTAACAAAGCACGCGTTTCGCGCTAAAATCAATTCATCATTTTAAATTCTATCAGCAATCGGTACAACTTTACTTTATTATTCATTAGTACTTACAAAGGCGCTATAAAGTTTTGCCTGAACCACCATTTAAAAGCCGGGTCTACCAACATTACCTCCTTGCCCATTGTATCGATTACATCTTTTTGCAACAATGCCTGGATAGAGCGTTGAATGGTAGCGGTTGTTCCTAATGAAAACTGTTTGATCGATTCTTTAGAAGAAACGTTTTTTACATCCGAGCAAATTGCTTTCAGGTAGTTAAGTTGGTACGTTGTCAATCCTTCCACAATTTTTTGAAATTGCAATTCATTTTGTTGCGATAAGCGTTGAAGTGCTTCTTGCACATCCGTTGTTTTTGTTTTGCTTCCTGAGATATACCACAAAATCTGGAAAATCTGCTGCACATAATACGCATGCATTTCCATGGCCTCGCACAGCACAGTGATTTGTTCGGGCGAAATGGATTTGCCGCTCTTCTTAAACTTGTGTTCAATAAAGGGTATCCATTCCTGTAGCTCAATCTTTTTCAGGTACTGAACTGCTCCAAATTTATAGAAAGGTAAATCACTCGATTCGAACAGTTGCACCATTAAATGCCTTTTGCTGCCATACAAACAATAATGCACACCTGAATGTTTTTGCCAATACCCACGCAGCTTCCGCTGAAATTCAACCGGGTAAGTAAAGTGCTGAATGTTTTGAAACTCGTCTATGCACACAATAAGACGTAATCCTTTCTTCTCAGCAAGTAATTGTGGCAAGTTGAGTATCTCAGCTTCCTTTACGGTTTTAGTAAGATTAAATTTAATGCTAAACTCACTTTGTTGATCAGGCTGAAACGACAGGTTGGGCACCAGGTTCTTCAACCATTGTGTGGCAAACTGAAATGCTTCATCCAGTTTTGAGTTGGTGGCTTTTAAACAAGCCTGCACAAATGCCTCGTAAAATTCTTCCGGTGTTCGGCACTTAAACAAATCAAGAAAAACAAAACGTACATTTTTCTTCGTATATCTTCTGGCCGCTTCTTCCACCAGCGAAGATTTACCCCAACGTCTGGGCGAAATCAGTATCGTATTGCTGTTGGTATCGAACTGGTGATGCAGAAAGGCAATATCTTCCTTACGATTACAGAAATCGCTTTCGTTTACGGTTTTGCCAAACACAAAGGGGTTTTCAGCCATGCTTTTTAAAAGTTACATAAATGTAAGTTACAAAAATGTAAGTTACAAAAATGTAACTTGTAAGTCCGTTTTCAGGCTAATTTTAGCGTTTTTACTTCTTTAAAACTCCCAAAATCTCATTCAGCTTGAGCAAGGCCTCCACCGGACTAATCGTGTTGATGTCGATTTTTTCGAGCATGTCGTGAATGGCTTTTGATTTAGGATCCATCTCAAACAAACTCATCTGGGGCGATGGTTTGGGTAACTCATCAAACTTCTTCTTTGATTCGTTCTTGTGTTTATCCTTTTCGAGAAAATGCAAAATCTCGTTGGCGCGCAACACTACCTTATTGGGCATGCCGGCCAGTTGCGCCACATGAATACCAAAGCTATGCTCGCTCCCTCCTTCTTTGAGGGTACGCATAAAGATGATTTTATCGCCCACTTCCTTCACACTCACGTTAAAGTTCTTCACACGCGATAAATCTTCCGTTAGCTGATTCAACTCGTGGTAATGTGTGGCGAATAATGTTTTGGCTTTAAAATCTTTATGGTTGTGCAAATATTCTACAATCGACCAGGCAATGGAAACGCCATCGTAGGTAGAAGTACCGCGCCCGATCTCATCCATTAAAATCAAACTACGATCGCTCAGGTTATTGAGAATGCTGGCTGTTTCCGTCATCTCTACCATAAACGTAGATTCGCCCCGCGAAAGATTATCGCTCGCGCCCACGCGCGTAAACACTTTATCAATTATTCCAATGGTTGCCGCTTCGGCAGGAATGTAACTGCCCATTTGAGCCATTAGTACAATCAAAGCAGTTTGCCGCAGCAAGGCAGATTTACCTGCCATGTTAGGACCGGTAATAACCAGTATCTGTTGCGTTTCATTATCGAGATAAATATCATTGGGCACGTAACTCTCGCCAATAGGCAATTGCTTTTCAATTACCGGGTGGCGACCCGCTTTAATAGCCAGGCGTTTGCTTTCGCTGATCTCCGGTTTGTTGTATTGATTGGCTCTGGCTATTTCGGCAAAGGCTACTAAACAATCCAGCGCAGCAATTACACGTGCATTCTGTTGTATCTGCGCTGTAAAATCTGCTGCATGCCGAACCAGTTCGGTAAATAAGCGTTGTTCAATTACCAATAACTTTTCTTCGGCATGAAGAATCTTTTCTTCATACACTTTTAGTTCTTCGGTGATGTATCGTTCGGCATTTACCAGGGTTTGTTTGCGAATCCAATCGGTCGGCACCTTGTCTTTATTGGCATTGCTTACTTCCAGGTAATAGCCAAATACTTTGTTGTACGAAATTTTGAGCGAGTTGATACCCGTACGTTCAATCTCCCGTTTCTGAATCTGCAACAAATAGTCTTTTCCCGAAAAGGCAATGGCGCGCAATTCATCCAACTCAGCATCCACACCTTCTTTAATAATGCCGCCCTGGTGAATAAGCATGGGCGCATCGTCTTTTAGTTCGCACTCTATTTTATCAAGTAAAAATTCGCACTTGTTAAGCTGGTCGCCCTGTTTTTTTAATTCAGGCGAAGAAGAATTTTCAAGCGCCTCTTTTATGGGTACAGTGGCTTTAAGTGAGCGTTTGAGTTGTAATAACTCACGCGGATTAATCCGGCCTACTGCTACTTTAGAGATCAGGCGCTCCAGGTCGGTAATCTGCGCCAGGTGTTCAAGTATTTTCTCTGATAAATTGCGATCGGTATAAAACTGTTCTACTATGTGCAGCCGTTCGTCAATCACCTGCTTCTCTTTAAGCGGAAGAATGAGCCACTTGCGCAGATTGCGCGAGCCCATCGGGGTAATTGTTTTATCCAGCACTTCGAGCAACGAAACTCCCCCTTCGTTACCTGAGCTTACCAATTCAAGGTTGCGAATGGTAAACTTATCGAGCCATACATATTTATCTTCGTCTATGCGCGAGATGGCTGCAATGTGTTGCGTGTCTTTGTGTTCGGTGGCTTCCAGATAATGCAGAATAGAGCCGGCCGCTATAATGGCTTCATTCATGCCATCAATACCAAATCCTTTAAGCGAATTGGTTTTAAACTGCTGAATCAGTTTTTCGTTACCAAAATCAAAGGCATACACCCAATCGTCAAGCACAAAGGTGGCATACTCTTCACCAAACTGAGTATCAAATTTTTCGCGGCTGGACTTGCTGAAAATAATTTCGGCCGGGGCAAAACTCTGGATAAGCTTATACACATAACTATCGGGGCCTTGTGCGGCATAAAACTCGCCCGTGCTAATATCCAGAAAAGCTATTCCTAAAAAACTTTTACCAACATGTACTGACGCCAAAAAATTGTTCTGCTTTCGTTCAAGCACGTTGTCGTTAAACGACACCCCCGGTGTTACTAATTCAGTTACCCCTCGCTTTACAATGCCTTTAACAAAACGCGGGTCTTCCAGCTGATCGCAAATGGCCACGCGGTTGCCCGCACGAACCAGTTTAGGTAAATACGTATCGAGTGCATGATGAGGAAAGCCGGCCAGTTCAATTTCGGAAGCAGAGCCATTACCCCGTTTGGTGAGTGTAATGTCCAGCACTTTGGCCGCTTTAATCGCATCTTCACCAAAGGTTTCGTAAAAATCGCCCACACGAAAAAGTAAAAGCGCACCCGGGTACTTTGCCTTAATAGCACTGTACTGTTTCATTAACGGGGTGTCCATTGCGCCTGCTCCTGCCATAGCCGGCAAAATAAAGAAAAGTAGGCAATAGGGTTATCAACTAAATTGCCAAAGTGTAATTAGTTTGCTGGCTTCTCTGCCACAATCAACCACATCTTGTCTCCTTTTTCTGCTGTGCGATCTGCAAACGGGTCTTGCTCCTTTACAATCGCGAGCCCGGCCTTCTTCAAATCGGCCACTGCAAAATTTATGGCAAGTTCATGTTTACGCTCTTGTTCTTCGCGGGTGGCACCCCTGCGCGATTCAGCAATAGCTTCGCACAATACTAATCGTCCACCAGGTTTAAGGGCTGCCTTTATTTGTTGGAGAATTTTATCATGGTCATCCATTTCATGATACGTGTCCAGAATAAGTACTGCATCTAAACTATTTACCGGCAGCTTTGGATTGTCGTAATCGCCTTTAATTGTAGTTACGTTTTGAACAGAACGCTTTGTCAGAATAGTATTTAATCTATCCAACTTTGGTTGCTCTACATCTACAGCAAAAACCTTTCCCGTCTTTACAACAGTTGCCAGTTTCAAAGTCATGTACCCTTCGTGGCAACCCACATCCGCTACGTGGCTTTCTGGTTTAAGATTTAACTGTCGAATTAATTCATCAGCCTTTTGCCACCGGTCGCGATCAGCCCACGCACTTTCCTTGTAAACGTCTTTCCATGCATCCTGTGCGGTGGATGCGGTGGTGATAAAAAGGAGCAGAAGTATCTTTTGCATAATGGTTATACGCTGCACAGGATAAAATAGGTTTGTTAATTTCTTCCTAATCCTCTTTACTTTCTTCTGAGGTACTTGCCTCGAGCTTACTGTTAATTGATTTTACAGCCTGATCGAGTTCATTCATACTCGCCACCAGTAATTCTCTTACCTGTTTTTCCTCTTCTGGATTTACTTTCAGGGACAGGAGGGTTAACAAACCTCTGATCCGGCTAATGGGGGCACGCAGGATGTGGGCGTTAAAAAAAGTGTACTCCTGCATTTTGCTGTTTTGTTCTATCAATTGGTTCGTGCGAACCTGTACCTTTTCCTCCAGTTTTAATTTGAGATTCTCCAGTTGAATGTTCTGGTCGGAGATTATATCGTTACGCTTCTGAAGCGAGGTATAAAATTGATTGTTGATTCTAATTACATAAATAATTGCGGCATTAAAAAAGGCCGCCATCATGATTGCGATTATCCTAAACTGACCAATCCCAACAGGAAAGATCCCATTCAAATCCACATTGGGGTTGTAATAAGAAAGGAATTCGGGCGAAAAAATAATAAGTCCCCAGATAAATAAGATAATCGGAAAATAAATATACTTTTCCCGGATTGGTGAAAACATCAAATGAATTATCACCGAGGTAATCATACAATACATGGGGTAAAGAATAAAACTGCTGGGCCTTGCATTGCCAGACATGGCGGGTAAAACGTTAACCACTCCTATCCAGGTAATGATAAAAATAAATTTTGACATGCGATGGAACCGGAGTTTGTTCAGAAGCAACCCTCCTATAACGCCAAACCAGGCCAGCCAAGGCACCGCAGTAAACCAGGTTATTTGTGATATTTTCAGGTAGTACGGCAGGTAAAAAACCAGGTATCCGGTAAGCAACACCAATAGAATCGAATAGACAACATTGGTTAATATAGTTACCCTGCGGAACTCCGTATCCATCTCCTCGGTAAGACCTATCTTAAAAGGGTTAAAATTTTTCATTTGTATTTAACCAATTAAAATCAAGCTAAGAATTTTCTTACGGGATAAAAATATTTGAAAAACTACTCTCATTAGAATGTTTCATTGCATTTTCCCCAACACTATCTACATTAGCTCTCCCTAACATCAATCCCATGTCATCATCCCCCCGTAACGCATACACCCGTATTCTTTTGGGAATACTGGTGGCCAACCTGGTAGCTATTATTCTGGTAGGGGCAAGCAAATATCTGGTAACCTATCTGGAAGGTAACCACGCAGGTAATAGTTCGGGAGTCTTTATTTTCTCCAGCTTCATAGTGGTGCCCTTACTGATGGGCGCTATTAGTGCCTGGTACTGGCATCCGCTACAACTTAAAACTTTGGCTTACATAGGTTGGTCGGCTGTAAGTACACTTGTAGCCAGTGCTGCCAGTTTTATCTTTTTAAAGGAGGGGGCCATTTGCCTCATTATTGTTTCACCTCTGATTTTGTGTTTTACCCTGACAGGAGCTTTACTGGCCCGTACGGTTTATCGCAGAAAAAATAATACGCTCAATTCAAGTCTGGCTGGCCTGGCATTGCTGGTTCTTCTTGCCGATACATTTTCCAGCCATGAAAATGTAAGGCTTGTTTCAGATACCCTGATTGTAAACGCTCCCATCGAAACGGTGTGGCCCCATGTAGTGGAGTATAAACCGATTACACTAGAAGAAACGTACTGGTTGTTTCAGGTTGGTATGCCCAGCCCGGTACAAAGTACGGTTGATGGCTACGAAGCTGGCGCAGGCCGGAAATGTATTTTTTCGAATGGTTACGTATTCGATGAAAAGATGATTGTGTACAAACCAAACGAAGAGTTAACCTTTGATATTCTCAGCCAGCCGCACGATCCGGAAATTATGGGGCATATTGATATTTTACGCGGCCAGTTTATTTTAAAAGATAATGGCAATGGTACTACAACCGTAATCGGAAACTCGTGGTATAAACTGTATGTGTTTCCGGGCTGGTATTTTAACCTGTGGAGTGAAAGTATTACCCGCAATGTACACTTGCGTGTGATGGAGCATATTAAAATACTTAGCGAAAAAAATGTTTGACTGGATTGTTACCCATTTTGGTTTTTTAAAACACGTCCCTCTTTTACCCCATGTGTTCGATGCCTGGCTTAAACTCGTTAGCTTGTTTACGAACAAAAATTTATCAGATTACATTGATGATATCGAAGCAGAAGTACTTTCGTGGCAACACACAGATGTGAGTGCTCATAAATATGGAGGCGTTCAATTTAATGCATTCAATCGCGAGTTGGGGCATATTCATGGTAATGGATTATTGGATATCTTGTTTAGCCAGACGCAAAAACTTGTATTAATGAACCGCTATCCGATTCAGCATCATCATGTGTTTAAACATTCGGGTTGGGTTTCGTTTAAAATTAAAACCGTTTCGGATAAAAAGCTGGCAATTGAATTACTGCGGGCTGCTTACATCCAGAATAACTCATGAAAAAACTATCCCTCGAAGAACTAGGCCGTATCTCTGTTGAAGAATTTAAAGATTCTGCAAAAATTCCGGTATGCCTTTTATTAGATAATATCCGCAGCCTACATAATGTGGGTTCAGCCTTCCGCACAGCCGATGCTTTTCGCATTGAAAAAATTTATCTCACCGGCATTACCGGCACACCCCCGCACCGTGAAATACAAAAAACCGCGCTTGGCGCTACCGAGTCGGTAGCCTGGGCGCATTTCGAAAACACATCTGATGCGCTTAATAAACTAAAGGCCGAAGGCTACACCATTGTAATTATTGAACAAACTACCGATAGCATTCCATTACAAACTTTTGAAGCGCAAGCCGGAGCAAAATATTGCCTTGTGTTTGGCAACGAAGTAAACGGAGTAAGCGAAGAAGCCATCTCTTTTGGCGATTTCGCCCTGGAAATTCCACAACTGGGAACCAAACATTCGCTAAACATTTCCGTTTGTTTGGGAATAGTATTGTGGGAAGTTTTTCGAAAAACACATTTAGCCTTATGAATACAGAACAACCAAAACAAAAACCAAATTACGTAGCACTGGGTATTTCGATGGGTACTGCCATTGGGGTTTCCGTGGGTACTGCGGTAGGGATGGCAATGGATAATCTTGCCCTGGGTATTGGTCCCGGCATTGGAGCCGGCATTGCATTAGGCGCAGCCATAGGCTCAGCAATGCAAAAGAAAGCGAATGAGAAGCAGTAATTCAGCTTGCTTCAGGTAATCAACTTATTCCGAAAACAGTAACCGAAAACCAAACGGCTACTTCACAGGTACTAGTCTGTTAACCGTTCCGGGGTTTTCTGTAGTCACATAAATATATCCATCGGGGCTTTGCGCTACGGCACGCACTCTTCCAATCTTTTCAAGCATACGCTCTTCGGCAACAAATTTTCCATTGGCAACTTCTACACGAGCTACTAATTGAAAGGCCAGCGCTCCTACCAGAAAATCCCCTTTCCAGTCAGGGTACTTATCGCTGGTAACCATCGTTAACCCACAGGGTGCAATAGACGGAACCCAGTACCGAACGGGTTGCTCCATTCCGGTTTTAGAAGTTACATCGGTAATCGGTGTACCATCGTAGTTAATCCCATACGTAATCACGGGCCAGCCGTAGTTCTTCCCTTTTTCTACTTTGTTCAGTTCATCACCACCCCGGGGGCCATGTTCATGATCCCACAAGGTGTTGGTTTGCATATCGTAATACAATCCCTGCGGATTGCGATGACCGTACGACCATATCTCGGGTTTGGCACCTGCTGTATTTATAAACGGGTTATCAGCAGGCACACGACCATCTTCATGCAATCTCAAAATTTTACCCAGGTGATTACTTAGGTCTTGTGCGTTTTCCTTTCTGCCACGTTCGCCCGATGAAAAATAAATGTATCCCTTTCCATCAAACACAATACGCGAACCAAAATGCACCCCTGCCGAAGTAGTGGGTTGTGCTGCAAAAAGTTCTTCCAGGTTTACTAATGCATTGCCCTGAAGTTTAGCCCGTGCAATAACGGTACCTCCTTTGTTGCCATCGGGTTTCGAGTAGGTTAAATATATCCAACCGTTTTGTGCGTAGTTCGGATGAAGCTGAATATCCATTAAACCGCCTTGCCCGTTATCATACACTTTGGGAACACCCGTAATTTTTTCGGGCAGCAATTTGCCGTCTTTAATAACCCGAATCTCTCCACTCTTCTCCGTTACCAGAATTCTGCCATCGGGCAAAAAAGTAATACCCCACACACTTTGCAGGCCAGAAGTAATGGTTTCAAATACAAACTTTTGTTTTTGGGTTGTGATGGTTTCTCCGGATTTGGGTTGTGCCTGAATCTGCGAAAACAAAACAGTAAGAAGAATGAAAGCAAAAATTCTTTTCATAAAGTAGGTTGATTCAAATTTTGGCACACAAGATAAGAACATTGTGCTAAAGTTGCTTAGGTATATTTATGTTCGCCTGTTCGGCTGAAAATCTGTTAGCCAGCATCCAGTATTGTATGTAATCTTTGCACCTTTGTCTGTTATCTGATTTTAAAAATGACTTCTGCTTCCATAAACGACATCCGTAAAGAATTACAACTCACGGATCCAGACGTGCTACAAGCCATTTGTATTCGGCTGGCCCGGTATAAAAAGGAAAACAAAGAGTTGTTAAATTACCTGCTGTTCGAAGCGCACAATGAACATGGGTATGTACAACAAGTAAAAACAGAGTTGGAATTAATGTTTGAAGAAATTGCGGGCAAGAATTTATACCTGGTTAAAAAAATTCTTCGTAAAATATTACGCTACACAAACAGGCAAATCAAATACTCAGGCCTTCCGCAAACGGAGTTAGAGTTGCGCATTTTCTTTTGCGAAAAGACTGTAGCTGCCCAAATTCCACTAAGCACCGGCACAGTTTTGTACAATCTGTATCAACAACAGTTAAAAAAAATTGGCAGTGTGCTTGGCAAACTACCTGAAGACTTACAAGGCGATTACACCACCTCTTTAAAAACGATTCGTTATGCGTGAGCAACCTAATAATCCGTTGCATGGAAAAACTCTTGAATTCATTCTTAATCACCTGGTGGCTACCTATGGGTGGGATGAATTAGGGCAACGAATTCCTGTTAATTGCTTCCTGCACGATCCCAGCATAAAATCCAGTCTTAGATTTTTCAGAAAAACACCATGGGCGCGGAAAAAAGTGGAAGACTTATATCTGCAATCCATCAATTGAATTCTCTGATATTGGCCGATCTGGAAGTTTCAAGCCACCGATTAAGCGAGGTGTCGTAGATAAGACTAATTGTACCATGTGGTGGAATATTGAAAGTAATAGGCATAATAATGTCGTATGTATTATTACTTGTATTAGTAAAACTCTGGGCAACCTGAATCATTTGAAGTCCGGTATTTACCAAAATCACCTCCTGGCCATCATCTCCAGCGTTTATTCCGCGTATTATACGTCCGGCTGCTGCTGCTGTTACCCGTACTATCCGTCTGGTTGGCTTAGGTAAAATCTGTGCGGTGCCTGTTATGGAAATTGCTGCAAGCGAGGGGGTAGCAAATGCCCCATTTACTGTTGTAGTTCCATTTAGTTCTGCTGTTCCTGCTACATCTAATGTGGCGCTTGGTGTTGTTGTCCCTATTCCTACATTTCCTGCTGTGGGGCTAAGCACAATGTGGGCCCCAGAGTTTTGGTTGGCAATAGTCAGGTTATTATCTGTTGCATTGGCGTAACCCATAAATCCTTTCCGGGTGGCTGGTCCATCAGGATAAAACTCTAAATAAGTATGATCTGTTCCCTCCAGTCGCAAAGTTCGTCCATTTTCTACAACATGTAATTTCGTAGCTGGGTTTGCGACTCCAATTCCTACGCTGTTGTTAAAAAAAATATTTGCTCCACTGGCTGTCCATTTACTGGATAAGGGAGTAAGGTTAACTGTACCTCCGCCTGAAGATAAAGTCAAATTTACACCTGCAAGACTTAGTGTTTGAATTTCATTCGTAACACTATTATCGTTGTCTGCTACATTAATCGTAGTACTTGTTCCTCCTGTAATATTAATAGTACGATCGATACCCGTTGCTGAACTACTTAGATTTTGATTATCGGTATTTACGTATGTACTCAAGTTGATAGGCGTGGCTGCTCCGTTATTAGTAATACTCAACGTATTTCCTATCAATTGTAAATCCTGAATTTCGTTAGTGGCACTGGCATCGGTATCATCTATTGTAAAACTTCCACCACCATTACTTACTGTGACGGTATTGCCTGTTTTTGAGACCGTCTGTAATTCATTGGTATTACTTAAATCGCCACTGTTAGTAATTACATTTCCGGCTATTGAAATTCCGGTGCCGGCTGTATAGGTAGTTCCGGTTGGAAGTGTAACTGTTCCGCCACCATTCGATAACGTTAAGTTGACACCCACAAGGTTAAGGGTTTGAATTTCGTTGGTGGCACTGGCATCAGCATCATCTACTGCATCTGTAAAACTTCCGCCTCCATTGCTAAGAGTAACGGTATTTCCGACCTTCGAAAGAGTTTGAATCTCGTTGGTGGCACTTAGATCGCCACTGTTAGTAATTACATTTCCGGCTATCGAAATTCCGGTGCCAGCAGTATAGGTAGTTCCGGTTGGAAGTGTAACTGTTCCGCCACCATTTGATAACGTTAAGTTGACTCCCACAAGGTTGAGGGTTTGAATTTCATTGGTGGCGTTGGCATCAGCATCATCTACTGTAAAACTACCACCGCCATTACTTAATGTAGCGTTGTTGCCTGTTTTTGAAATAGTCTGTAATTCATTGGTATTACTTAAATCGCCACTGTTAGTAATTACATTTCCAGCTATCGAAATTCCGGTGCCGGCTGTATAGGTGGTTCCGGTAGGGAGTGTAACTGTTCCGCCACCACTGGATAAGGAAAGTGTATTTCCCGCTAATGAAAGCGCTTGAATTTCATTACTCACACTATTGTCATCATCTGCTATACTAAAAGTGGTGCTGGTTCCTCCTGTAATCGTTATGGTTCTGTTAACCCCGGCACTTGTATTTCCTAAATTTTGTGAGTCCGTGTTAATGGAAGCAAGGTTAATGGTATTCCCATTTTGAATACTAAGGTTGGTTCCTGCCAAACTCAGCGTTTGCTCATCGGTATTGGTTCCTGTAAAAGCAGAAAGATTAATTGGTGTGGCGTTTGGATTGTTCGTAATTGTTAAGACTGATCCTGCTAATTGTAAATCTTGCGGAAGATTAACAGCGGCCCAGGCCGTTCCACTCCAATAATAATATGCATTTGCCGTGATGTCAAAAACTATAAGACCTGAATCGTTTGTTGTTAGATTATTCAGAAACGTTGTGGCCGTGCGTTGAGCAGTTGTAAGTTTAGGTATTATTAATCCCTGATTATTTCCCGGTGAAGCCAGGTGCAACACTGCGTTGGGACTTGGATTGTTTACGCCTATCCCAACTGAATTCTGAGAATACAAATTGCTGAAAGCAAGCATCAGGCAGAGACACACCACCCGGCATAGAGAATGCTTTAATGATTTCATAGGGATTGGATTTAGGTTAAATGAAAGTAATCAAAATATTCCTTACGGCTCAGTAAATCTGTGATAACGAGTGGATTCCCCTGAATTAAGCCCTTAAACCAGAAAAAAATCAACACCTTTGCAGTGTTAAATCGAAATCACTGATGTCTGATCGCTACAACCAGCGCGGGGTTTCCGCCAGCAAAGAAGATGTACACCAGGCCATTAAAACATTGGACAAGGGTTTGTTTCCAAAAGCTTTTTGCAAAATTGTACCCGATACCCTGGCCGGTGATCCGGATTATTGCACCATTATGCATGCCGATGGAGCCGGTACCAAATCATCTTTAGCCTATATCTATTGGAAAGAAACCGGGGACCTTTCGGTGTGGAAGGGCATTGCGCAGGATGCCATTATCATGAACATTGACGACCTGCTTTGTGTAGGTGCAACCGGCCCGATTTTACTTTCATCCACCATTGGGCGCAATAAAAATCTTATTCCGGGCGAAGTAATCTCCACCATAATAAACGGAACCGAAGAAGTGCTGGAAATGCTGCGCCAGCATGGCATGGAAATTTACA